>ERZ840517.1-NODE-1-length-449767-cov-6.600453_pt1 | contig 449767 bp, 440 predicted proteins | sample MGYA00519876_ERZ840517 | MGnify/ENA primary metagenome ERZ840517 (study PRJEB31850, sample SAMEA3708882) | human gut metagenome | biome: human gut; feature: human-associated habitat; material: faeces | place: China | collected 2014 ... | reverse complement strand
TTTCTATCTCTTCGGATGTCTTTAAAAATACACTACCAGTGATTGGTATATTATTCTCTATGCATACTTTAATTATTTTTTCTATATCTTCTGCTGTTTTATAAAATACACTGCTGGTGATTGGTATATTATTCTCTATGCATACTTTAATTATTTTTTTTATATCTTTTGATGTCTTTAAAAATATGTTACCAGTGATTGGTATATTATTTTCTTTACATACTTTAATTATTTTTTCTATCTCTTCGGATGTCTTTAAAAATACACTACCAGTGATTGGTATATTATTTTCTCTACACACTTTAATTATATTTTCTATCTCTTCGGCTGTCTTTAAAAATACATTACCGGTTACCGGTATATTATTTTTTTTACACACTTTAATTATTTTTTCTATATCTTCAGCTGTTTTATGAAATACACTACCAGTGATTGGTATATTATTTTTTCTACATACTTCAATTATTTTTTCTATCTCTTCTGCCGTTTTATGAAATACACTACCGGTGATTGATATATTATTTTCTTTACATACTTTAATTATTTTTTCTATCTCTTCTGCCGTTTTATGAAATACGCTACCGGTAATTGGTATATTATTTTCTCTGCATACTTTAATTATTCTTTCTATTTCTTCAGATGTTTTCTTAAATACACTACTGGTGATTGGTATATTATTTTTATTGCATACTTTAATTATCCTTTTTATTTCATCCATACTATTTCTTGATATGGCTGCTGATATTACTAATGATTTATCGTTAAACAGTCCTTCTATTTGTTTTATTCTATCAATAGAAGTACTTAGTATTGATGTTATTCTATTTATATATTCTATACCATAGTTATTTAATACATAATTATATGTTTCTTTTAAATTTTTGGGATTAGTATTTAATATGTGCAATGTTGTTTCTATATTGCCTGTATTTATTTTTGTTGTTATTAAAAATTCATAGTTTTCTTTGATGTTATTAACAGCCTTATACATAATACTAGGACATTTTTCTATATTTCTAGCATTAATGTGTAATTCTTTTACCAAATAATTTAGAGTTTTATCTATATCTTGATATTCACCATATTCTAGTATGTTATTATTTTTATTAATAACTTTTGTAGCATCTATACCATATTTTTTTAACAAACTTTCTAATGTATAAGCTTCAATCATAATTACCTCCTATGAAAGTTCATCTAATAGTGAAATATCATTTTCTATTTCTTCTATATAGTTATTTCCTAATTTTTTTATTAAATTGTTTATTTTTACTCTAAATTCTTCTTTTGGACAAATAAATATTAGTACTTGCCTTTCAAAAATATCTTCAGTATCTTCAAAACCTAATGATATAAAATACTTAATGTTATCTATCACATCATCTTTTAATAAGTAAATAGAATTAATTATACTACTACCATAAATTTTTTCTATTCTATCAAAATCTATATTCATATATATTACCTTCTTTACAATATAAATATTTTTTAATTTAGAGACTATATAATAGGCTCTAAATTAACATAAAAAGACCTTAGGCTTTTTATGTAAGTAAGAGACCTAGGCTCTTACTTATACTACTCTTTTAAACATTCTTTCTATTTCATAAGTAGTAAAATGTATTATAGTAGGTCTTCCATGAGGACAATTAAATGGATTATTACACCTTCTAAGTTTATTAATTATCTCTTCTTGGGCTTCTTTAGTTATTCTAGTATTAGCCTTAATACTCATTTTACAACTTACTAATTTAGCTAAATTATCATTAAACTTAGCTAAACTAAATTCTTTACCTTTATTTGTTATATCTTCAAATATTTTAGATATTATCTCTTTTTCTCTACCCTTAGTAAACCAAGTAGGATGTGATATAATACGATATGAATTACTACCAAACTCTTCTACTTTGATATTTAAACTATCTAAAATATCAATATTTTCTTTTACTTTTATAAATTCATTATTAGGTAGTTCAATTATGATAGGTATAAGAGGCGTTATGGTATTACCACTGGGATGGGCAAGTAAATAAGAATTTCTCTCATAATTAATTCTTTCTTCAGCAGCATGCTGGTCTATTAGATAGATTCCTTTTTCATTTTCACATACTATATATGTACCTAAGGCTAGTCCAATAGGATATAATTCAGGAAGTGTGTCTTTAGGTCTTTCTTCAATATATTTTTCTTCCTCTTCAGTATCATATTCATTATTTTGTTCATAGTTAAAGTTAATTAAATTAGTTAATCTTTCTTTATCAGGATTTACTTCACCTGGTTCATTTATGATATTTCGATCTAAATTTAATGCTAGATTTTCATACTTTAATTGTGGTTCTTCTTTTACTTCTATCTTTGGTATTAATAATTTTGTTTTTATTGTATCCACAATTAATGTTGATATAAGTGTTTTTAAATCTTCAAAATTACTAAACTTAATATCTTGTTTAGAAGGATGAATATTTACATCAATTAATGATGGATCAGTATCTATTTTAATTACCACGATTGGATATCTAGTATCTTCTTTGAAGGATGAATAAGAATCATTTATTACTTTATTTAGTACTTGATTTCTTATTACTCTTCCATTTACTAGGACAGTCATATGATTTCTTGAGGCTCTATTTACTTCAGGTAAGGAAATGTAACCTGATACATCGTAGTCGTCATTAGAACCATTTATCGCAAGCATCTTTTTAGTTATTTCTAAACCATATATTGATTTTATTACTTTAAGTAAATTACCAGACCCATCGGTATTTAATAGTTCTTTTTCGTCATTAGTTAATCTAAACTTAATACTTGGATATGATAGAGCCATTTTATTTACATATTCAGTAACTCCCGCTAGTTCAGCATATGGACTGGATAGATGTTTTAATCTGGCAGGGGTATTATAGAACATATTGGTAACTGTTATTTGTGTTCCTTTTCTGGCATCACCATTTTTATTTTCAAGTATTTTTCCACCTTTGATGTGGACAATTGTTCCTACTTCGCCTTGTGATGTCTTTAGTAGAACTTCGGATACTGCAGCAATTGATGGTAAGGCCTCACCACGGAAACCTAGAGAGTTTATGTTAAATAGATCATCATCAGTATATAGTTTACTAGTGGCATGTCTTTGAAAGGCTAAAACAGCATCAGCTTTATCCATACCTATACCATTATCAGTAACCACTATTTCTCTTAGACCAGCTTCTTTTAGGTCTATTTTTATTTCAGTACTTTTGGCATCAACAGAATTTTCCACTAGTTCCTTAACTATTGATACTACTTTTTCTACTACTTCTCCTGCTGCTATTTTATTGGATAGTAGTTCACTCATTACTTTTATTCTACTCATACTACACCTCAATCATTTTATATGGTTTTACTTTATTATCTCCACTTGCTATGTAGATAGCTATTTCTTTTCCTTCTTTATCTAGTAATAGGGACATATTCTCTTTAAAAAACTTATCTAGTACCATTCCATTTTTTACTTTAGTAAGGAGAGGCTCTTCTATTACAGTAGTTTTTATATTGGGTAGACACTCTTTAATACTAAGTAATTTATAGTTATTCTCTTCAATATCTTTTAGAGTATAAGCATCTTTTAGAGTAAATATTCCCTGTCTTGTTCTTATTAGATTTTTCATAGTACCATAGGTATTTAAACTATAGGCTATATCTCTAATTAAACTTCTTATATATGTTCCTTTACTTACTTCACATCTAATAGTAAACTCTACTGCACCATTTATATGTTTTAAGTCACTTATTAATTCTAGAGAGTATACTTCTACTTCTTTACTTGGAGGAATTACTGTGGTGCCACTGCGGGCATACTCATATAGTTTTCTCCCTCCTACTTTGACTGCTGAATAAAGAGGTACTTCTTGGTTATATTTACCTATGTAACTTTTTAGTACTTTTAGTAGTTCTTCTTTAGTTACACTGGGTATATTTCTTTTGATTTCTGTTCCAGTTATATCTAACATATCTGTTTCATAGCCTAGTATTACTTCTGCAATGTACTCTTTGGTATTACTAGTTAGTAGTTCAGATACTTTAAGAGCTCTACCTATGGGGAGTACTAGTACACCTGTTGCTAATGGGTCTAATGTTCCTGTATGACCAACTTTTTTGGTATTTAATTTTTTTGATACTATGTTTACTATATCTCTACTGGTATAGTCTTTAGGTTTATCTATGACAATTATTCCATTCATTTATACTCTTACCTACTTCTATTATTAACTTTTCTTTTAGATCTTCATAAGGCATAGCAGTTGTTATACCAGCGGCATTTACGTGGCCTCCTCCTCCAAAGATAGAGGCTATCCTACTGACATCAATATGGCCGCTACGAAGAGATACTCTAGTTTGATTAGGGTATTTTCTTAAGAATATTGATACTTCAACGGTATCTATTTCAAGAGGAATACCTACGAGAATACCACATTCGTCTTCATCAACATTATACTTTTCCATATCTTCGGAAGTTATGAAAGAAACTGCTATGGCATTATTATTATATAGTTCTAGATTATCTAGGGCTTTCTTCTTGATATTAAACTGGTTTATGGTAATAGTTCTTAGTACTTTCTTATATATGTCTGAAAGATCTACTAGTGAAGATAGTTCGGCGGCCATAGTAAAAGTACTAGGAAGAACATTCTGGTGGGCAAAACCGCCAGTATCTGTTAGTAATCCCACTGCTAGAGGAAGAGCCAAATCTTCATCAATACTAACATTCATTTCTTTTATTAAATTATATATTATCTCGCAGCAAGCAGGATAGTCCTCTACTAGGTTTACATCTCCATACATAGTATTTGTCATATGGTGGTCAATTACTAGTTTCTTTGACACAGTATCAAGTAAATAGGCACTATTTACTCTGTCAATACTTCCAGTATCTAGTATAACTGCTGTATCATACTTTTTAGTACTCTCTTTCTTGATATCTGAATGCACTTTTAGAAAGCCAAATCTTTTAGGCAGAGTATCTAGAACGATATCTACTTCTTTACCTAATCTTTTTAATAGTATATACATGGCTATAGTACTACCTACAGCATCACCATCAGGATTATTATGACAAAGTAAAACAATATTATTGCTTACTTTAATTTCGCTAATAATATTGTTCATTACTCACCATCTTCCTTTATTTCTTCAATTATCTTTTCAATCTTATTTCCATATTCAATTGACTCATCATATACGAATGTTAATTCTGGCATCTTTCTTATTTCTACTCTACCAAATAATTTACCACGAATAAAGGAACTAGCATTATTTAATGCTTTAGTTACTTTTTCTCTATCTTTATCTATTAAATTAGTAAAATATACTTTAGCATATGATAAATCACTAGAAATATCTACTGCTGTTATGGTAACAAATTGTACATCAGTATCTTTTACTTCTTCACTTATTACTTTAGATATTTCTTCTGTTAGAATATGATTTAATCTATCTAATTTTATACTCATAATATCATTCCTATCTGTGTTTATTACTATTATTTATATTTTGGTATTCTTCTGGTACATTTCCTACGCTTACAAGAAAGGCTCCTCTTTGATATCCTTCTTGGAAAGTTTGGGTTGCTTTTATATCTGAAATCCCCTCAATTTGAGGTAATTCTTGATCTTCTAATGGTATACCATAAAAGTATTCATCAAAATAGGCTTTTCTTCCTGCAGTATTTATCATGGATGCAAAGGTCTTTTCAGGCCCTGATAATCTACGAGCTTCTTTATTTCTTAATGATCTTTTAAAACGCTCTTCACTTGCTATACTATCAATATTTTTACTTATTTTTTCCATATTAATCTCCTATCTATGTTTTTTACTATTATTATTCATTAACATTGCACTCATATATCCTGTCATATAGTCATCATTCTTTTTTAATAAATTTAATTGCTCTATTGTTATTCCTAAGATGCTATATTCATATTCTCCTAATGCTATAGATTCTTCTTTTGTTAATTTATCTAATTTTGCTAGTACTCTTTTTTCACCATTTATGTAGTAACCCGCAGCGTATGATTTTATTTCAGAATCATTATTTCCAGTGTTATTGTATACTTTACCATTTATCCTATCATCAGAGCCTATATTTCTATATAGAGCACTATTGCCATAGGCTTCTATTCTTTCTTTAGTTCTTGATGCTGCTGCATCATCACTTAATGTAGACATAACTTTTGACGATCTTATCGCTGCATTTTCTTTTGCTGTATATAGCCTTTTTGATCCTCTTCTTTCACTAGCAGTACGTTCATAATCTCCCATAATTTACCTCCTCATGCCTTTTGAAGTCATATTTTGATAGTCTATATCTTCTCTAAGATGTTTTCCTAGTTCATATCCCTCTCTATATGGAATACAATTTCTTATCACTTCATTTAAACTATCAAAAGCTATTTCTGAATTTTTACCATCATTAAAACCTATTACTCTTAATATCTCATTGTATTTGGTTTCTTCATCTAATTCTTCATAAGGCATTTCTTTTCTCTTTAGTCCGAATGTTTTGTTTATTTCTTGATATACTTTTGTTATGTTGTCTGTAAGTAATGGGATGCTTGTGCTACCTGTCTCTATTAGTATTCTAATATTGGTATTTCCTCTATCATAATAGCCATAATAAAAGCTTTTAATATCTCCAGAACTTATATTTTTTAATTTAGGATAAGGAACTCCAGATAATCTTGCTACTGTACCCTCCGGAGCTAATTTTCCTGTTCCATATTTAGCAAAGTTTGATTGTGCAATTCCTGCATGATGCTTATCCCACTCTGCTATTCTACTTTCAACTTCACTTATTCTTTTTCTTGTTGGAGTATTACATCTTGTTTGATTAAAGTTTTTTCTATAAAGTGTGTTGGGGTTTTCTTTCATTTTAACATTCACCTATCTTTTTATTTCCACTAGTTCATATGCTTCAATTATATCTTTTTCTTTAATATCATTAAAGTTTTCAATAGTTATTCCACACTCTAGTCCTTGTTTTACTTCTTTAGCTTGATCTTTTTCTCTTGCTAAACTACCTATAGTACTATCTATTACAACAACGCCATCTCTTATTACTCTGGCTTTGGCTCCTCTTTTTATTACTCCTGATGTTACATAAGAACCGGCAATAGTACCTACTTTAGAGAATTTAAATAGTTTTCTAACTTCGGCTTCTCCTAGTACTTTTTCTTCATATTCTGGCTCTAGTTTTCCTTTAAGGGCTGCTTCCATTTCTTCGACTACTTTGTAGATAATATCGTATAATCTAATATCAATTCCTTTATCTTTAGCTATTTCAGTTATCTTGTGATCTGGTCTAATATTAAAGCCTATGATGATAGCATTTGATGCTTCCGCTAATACAACATCACTTTCTGATATGGCACCAATACCACTTCTGATAACATTTATCTTCATGCCTTCAACATCTAACTTTAATAGTGAATTCTTTACAGCCTCTTCACTACCCTTAACATCTGCTTTTAAGATAATGTTGATTTCTTTTTCGCCAGCTTCTTTTCTGCTAAATAAATCGTTTAAAGATATTGCTCCTTTAGGTTTATTTCTTTTTTCTTTTTCGATTTCTTTTCTTTGCTCTGCAACTTTTTTAGCTTTCTTTTCACTTTCAAAAGCCATAAATTTATCTCCTGCTGATGGGCTTTCAGATAGACCAGTTATTGATACAGGCATTGATGGAAGAGCCTCTACTAGTGACTCTCCTCTATCATTTGTTAGTGTTCTAACTTTACCAGCAGATGTTCCTATTACGATTGGATCTCCTAGTCTTAAGGTACCATTTTGAATTAATATATTTGTTATTACTCCAGAGTTTTTATCTATTTTTGATTCAATAACTGTTCCGATAGCATAACGATTTGGATTGGCTTTTAATTCAGCCATTTCACTAAGTAATAGTATTCTATCTAGTAAGTCATCTATTCCTTCGCCTGTTACTGCAGAGATATTTACAAACATAGTATCTCCACCCCAAGCTTCAGGCTGAATACCATTTGCAGACATTTCAGTTAATACTCTTTCCACATTAGCAGTTGGTTTATCTATTTTATTAACCGCTACGATAATTGGAACCCCTGCTGCTTTAGCATGGTCTATTGCTTCTTTTGTTTGAGGCATTACACCATCATCTGCCGCTACTATAATGATAACGATATCAGTAATAGATGCTCCTCTGGCACGCATTTCAGTAAAGGCTGCATGACCTGGAGTATCAATAAAGGTTATTTTTTTACCATTATATTCTATTTGATAAGCTCCTATTGCTTGTGTTATTCCACCAGCTTCTCCAGAAGCAACATTTGTCTTTCTAATAGTATCAAGTAGTGTAGTTTTACCGTGGTCAACATGACCCATTATTGTTACTACTGGTGGTCTTTCTTGTAAGTCTTCTTCTCTATCTACTATTTCTAACTCTTCAAAATTTATCTCATCTCTAGTACTTTCTTTCTTTAGTACTTTGTTATAATCTCCTACTAGAATTTCGGCAGTATCAAAATCTAATGAAGCATTAATGTTCATCATCATACCTAATGACATTAATTTCTTTATTATTTCAGTAGCTGATACTCCTAGTGCTGAAGCTAGTTCTGATACAGTCATACCATCTTTGTATAAAACAATATTTTCATCGTCTTCAGTAACATTTGACTGAAGTTTTTCTTTATGTTTATACATTTCTTTTCTTTTTTCACGATAGTCATTTTTAGATGAAGTTTCTACTTTATTTTGTTTTTTCTTTTTACTAGCATTCTTTTCTTCAATTATATCATCTAGTTCTTCTTCATAATCTTCTTCAAGGTCTCCATCCTCTTCTGACTCTTCTGGTACTTCATCTTCTACTTCTTCTTCGTTTTCAAGTGAAGCCAATTCATTATCTAACATAATGATATCATCATCAGATAACATATCGTCTTCATTACTTATAGATAACTCTAATTTTTTACATAGATTAAGTATTTCACTAACACTTTTATCTACATCTAATGCATATTCAGATACACTCATCATATGTATCACCTCCTAGTGATTTTTTATTATATTTTCTATTTCTTGATATACTTCTTCAGGAATATTTACTTCAAGGACACGAGATAATATATTTTTGCTTTTAGCGGTATTTAATACTTCTATATCCTTTTTAATATATGCTCCTCTTCCTCCTAATTTTCCTGTTTGATCTACGCTTACTTTTCCTTCTTTATCTCTAACGATACGAAGTAATTCTTGCTTAGGTAACTGCTCTCTTGTTACTATACATCTTCTAAGGGGAATCTTCTTCATATGATCACCTTATTCTTCTACTGAAGTCTCTTCAGTAGTTTCAGTATTTTCTTGTTCCTCTGGTTTAACTTCAATCTTATAATGAGTAAGACGAGAAGCTAATTTAACGTTTTGTCCTTTTTTACCAATAGCTAATGATAAGTTCTTATCATTTACTAGGGCTAAGGCTTCTTTCTTAGTTTCATCTTTAATTGATACTTTAACATCTTTTGCAGGACTTAAAGCATTTGCTATAAACTTAACAGGATCTTTATCATATAAGATCACATCTATTTTTTCACCACTAAGTTCTTTTAATACATTGGCTATTCTTCTTCCTTTTTCACCAATTACCGCTCCTATTGGATCAACATTTGTATATTCAGTATAAACTGCAATCTTGCTTCTACTTCCAGCATCTCTAGCTACTGAGTATAACATAATTGTACCATCAGATAATTCTGGTATTTCAATTTCTAATAATCTTTTAATAAAACCATAATGACTTCTTGATAACATTATAAATGGTCCTTTAGGTCCTATCTCTAATTTAGATACATAAACCTTTACTGAAGAACCCATCTCTAATTTTTCACCTGGTATTATTTGATCTTTTGGTAAGATACCACTACATCTTCCTAAATCAACAAAGTAATTATTTTGATCTTCACGAGATAATGTTCCAACCATTAGTTCTCCTTCTTTATCTTGGAACTCTTCGGAAATACTTTGCTTTTCTGCCTCTTTAATTCTTTGAACAACGATTTGCTTTGCTGTACCTGCGGCTACTCTACCAAAGTTTGTAGGTATTTGAAGTTCATTACCTATAATTACTTCGCCTAGTTCGATACCCTCTACTAATTTTTGAGCATCCTCTAATGATATTTCTGTTTCCTCATTAGTTACTTCTTCTACTACAGTTCTATTAGAATATAATCTAATATCTCCAGTTACTGGATCTACTTTAGCAGTTACATTAGGCATACCTGTTTCTTTTTTATAGGCTGCTGCCATTGCTTGTTCCATAGATTCAATAACTATATTTTTGTCTACTTTCTTTTCTTCCACAATAGACTCTAGAGCTTTCATAAACTCTTTCATTTGTTTACTATTCATTTCTATCTTCCCTTCTCTTTAGTGGATACATCTAAAATGTATGACTCCTTAATTAAATCTTTTTCATCTAGTAATGGATTAATAATATTTGTTACTTCTACACATTTATCAACATCTATTATTTCATCACTGTCGATTACTATTCTTAAGAATAGATTATTATCTTCTTTCTCTAGTTTAATGCTATCTATTCTTACATCTTTTTTTTCTACTTCTTTTTCAAGTAGGTTTCTTATTTCATCTTCAATATGCATATTTCCTCCATCAAATATATATAAAAGAGTGGATTTTTATGCCACTCTTTCTCAAGACACCTATATTATAACATAGTTTTATAAGTAAATACAAGTGTTTTTTTATTATTTTGCTTCTATCTTCTTTTTTAGTTTATTTATTCTACTAAAAAGTAAAGTACATATTTTGTTTATTCTTCTATCAGTCATTTTAGTAATATGTTGATATTTATGTAATAGTTCATCAAACTCTTCACATATTCCATCTAATTTATTTAAATCATATTTTTTTAAATCTTTAATATTATCAAGTATATTATCAAAATTACTAATATTATAAAAGAATCTTCCATCACCATTTATTATTACTTCTTCATCGCTGTAATCTATTATATTTAAAGATTCACCTGTATCAAATATTTGTGCAGTGCTAATCCAATTTAGTGTTTTAAAATCTCTAATAATGCCAAAATTATTAAGGTGTCTATCTTCATTTAACATTATGTAATCTAATATAAACATATCTTCTAAAGAACTTCTGGGATCTTTTATTTCATGTTTTTCAAGTAAACTAATATATGTTTCATATGCATCATCTTTATCACAATTATTATATAGTATTTGATATGCTGATATTAATTCAGTGTTCTCATTTATAAAGCATTCGCATTTTGATACTACTTTATCTTTAATTACCTCTAATGTATGGGTAACATGATTAAATCCTAAACGACTACTAATCATTGAGGCTAATACTTCATTTTTATAGCCACCCTTTAATGGATATCTTTTACCATCTTCAATTATCCAAGTCTTTTTTAATCTACCATCTGTCGTATTATTTGGTGAAATTAAACTTATTTTAGTATTTGTCTCAGTACTATTAGAAAAGGTAGCATCAGTAAATTCAGCATCATTAAAATCATGTTCAAAGAAATTAATATCTTTATATTCTATTTTTGAATCATATGGTTTAATCCAATACTGATCAAATAATGATAAACCAAATGCTTTATCTAATAATTATGCTGGAGCAGAGATATTTAATTAGCTAGTAATAGAGCTAAATCATCTCTCCATAATGGAATACCTCTACATTTAAACCAATTAGATAGTATTACTTTTAAGTCTTTTTCTTTATTATAAACATTCTTTAATATTACTGGAGCAAAATCTATATTATAAATATCATAGATATCAGTAAATACTCTTAGCGAAGGCTGATAATTCGCTGATAAGACTTTAGTATTTTTATTCATAAGTATATACTTCATACTATCTTCACCTCTTGATAGTATTCTATCATACTATTTAATTTTTATCTATTACTTTAAATATTTTTTTAGTATTACACTTACATCTTTATCCATTAATGGTTTAATTATGTAATCCACATAACCATATTTAAGATACTTTTTTTCTAATGATTTATTATTCTTTGTTACCATTATTACTACTGGTATTCTTGTACCATTAACTCTTTGAATTATTTTTGTTGAACATTGTTTTAACATTTCTTCTCTAGGTATTACTTTATTTTCAGAAAACATATCATCTACCAGAACAAGATCGTAATTATTTTCAGTGATTAATTTATTTAATTTTTCTATATTATCACATAAACTTATTTCTAAATTGTATTTCTTTAATAATTCAATAATTTTTTGGTTTTCTTCAAAACTATCATTAAAAATAATTATCTTTTTTCCTGTGTACTTAATTTGATTATTAACATAGTTATCTTGAGAGCTAATATAATTATTTACATCATATTCACTTTTGATTTTTTGATCTATTGTTATTGTAATACTTATGATATTTTCTTTTTTAATGTTTATTTTTCCCTCTAATAATCTTAACATACTTAATATTACTCTATAATCAAAGTCATCTTTTTCTTCTTTTATATATATTTCTTTTTTATCTTTAATTAAATACTTTTCAAATGATAAGTCTATAAAATAACTGAACTTTAATCTGCATAAATTGCCAACAGATAAATTGGATACTTTAATATTCATCGTTTTGCTTTTAGTTCTTTCCAAAATATAGTCATTTATATATAATAATAATTGTTTTATTTTGTTTTTATCACCATATAATACTTTATTAATATCATCGCTAACATCAAAATTATATCTTACTTTATCATTGCTTATTTTTAGCATTTTTTCTAATTCATTTATCATTCCATAGGTATTATACATTTCTTCATTCAGCATATAATCACCGCTGTTAACTTTTCCTAATTCTATTAGACTAAATACTCTATCAGCAAAGCTTGTGGTGAATATTCTTAAATTTTTGACTTCTTTAATTAATTCTTCTTTAGTGGATGTTATTATTTTTTTATCATTAAAATTTACTATTTGATTTAATGGTTCGTCTAGTTCATTTTTTATATTATTCAAAGTGTTGATAGTTTCACTTTTAGATTTTTCAGCAACTCTCTTTGAGTATTCTAACTCTTCCATTAATTTAATATCAGGATTTTCTATAGTAAAATACATTAAAAATGTTATAAATGCTTCTGTTGACGACATTAATAATAGGGATGGATTTTTTGATTGTATTATCATTGTTATTACTCCTAGTAAAAGGAATATTGACATTGGCAAATATTTCTTATAAAACATCTTTCTTATGTTAGATAATAATTTATATACTATAATAATTATACATCCTAAAGAATAAAAATAAAGATAATTTATACTAGCACCATAGGTGTATACAGAATTGTTATTGTTATATAACTTTGTTGGTAATATAAATATTATAATTACACTTATTATGTAAAATAAAATTACTATTGGTGATACTTCATTTTCTTTATTATTTCTTTTGGTACTTGCAATTGTATACAAAGTAAATAGTCCAATCCATGTTAATAAATATATCTGGTACAATTTCATTTGAATAAATGATAAAACTTCATTTGTGTTGTTTAAAATAAAAACTCCTAATAATTCTATAACTAAGCCAAAAAAAGATGTTATTATTAATAATGAGTATATTTTATTTTCTAATGTTTTATAATATTTTTTACTAAAGAATACTATTAGTAATAGCAATATATAAATTATTTGCTGATATTGAAAAGAATATTGTACTTTTCATATGTTCACCTCTATTGTAAATTATAGCACATAATAAAAAGTAAGTACACATTTTTAGCAATTATGTCTTACTTTTTACCAATTTTTATTTTTTTGCATTTATTTTTTTCATTATTATCTTGAACTACCGGTTCATTGTGATTCTTATCATAATTCTCTACTCTAGTAAAATCTATTTTACCTGCGCCTGTTTTTGGTAGCTCATCTACAAAAATTATATCATATAGGCTTGAGTTTCCTATAATTTTTTTGTTACACCATTCTAATAGTTTTTGCCTATTTTCTGTTGTGTTTTCTTTTAATACTGCATATAAAATTGGTACATAACTCTCTCCCTTTACTAGACTTTCTCTTTTTACTACAACGCATTCTTTTACAAGGCCACTATCAGTAACGATTTTAGTTATATGATTTGGATATACTTTCCAACCATATCTATTAAATATTCTTTTAATTCTATCTGTTATCACAAGGTTTCTGTCTTCTCTTATATACCCAATATCGCCAGTATGTATCCAATATTTTCCATCATCATGAAGTCTAATTAATAAATCGTTTTCTTCTTTATGTTCTTCTCCTACATACCCTAAAATTTTTATTGGTAATTGATAACATATTTCACCAGTTGTAAAACTATTATTCATACCAGTGGATACTATTTTTAATTCACCATTTTTATCCTTTTGGTAATACACTCTACATAACTCGTCTGCAGTGTGTGTATTATCATTATATTCTTTATTTATATCAACCTTAAATATTCCAACTTGGTATTCAGGAAGTGGTCTACCTACTGTAAATAAATCACCAGTTGAATTATATGTTCCTACACCGCATATCTCAGTAAGTCCTATGCCTTCTCTAACAGTTACCTTTGAACCACTTTCTTTTAGTTTTTGATTCGTTTTTATTTCATCGTTGCATTCTAAATGCTCTCCACCCGCCACAGCACTCTTTATATATGATAGGTCTATTTTTTTATCATAAGCAATTAATTGTTTCCAATGTACAGGTCCTGCAAGTACATGATTTGGTCTATACTTTTTTAATTGTTTTACGAATAACTTTGGCTCTGGATTTGGTTCTAGGCATAATTTTAATTTTAATGATAAAGCTAAATGTATATCACAAATACCATATGCTAAATGTGGGGGTATAATATCTAGGAATGTCTCATTGTCATTAAAACTAACATCAAAAACACTGTATTTATTCATAATTTCATGCTGATAAACTACATTATTTAACATTTCATTACTTATTCCAACTTGCTTTGGAATACCTGTTGAGCCACCTGTTCCTATTTCAATTATTTTTTTATTTGAAATATCGGCAGTATCTTCCTCTATCTTTTTTGCCCTTTTTTTACCTTTAGATATAAATTCACTATATGTAATACATTCTTTATTAGTACTTAGTTTTTGAATTTTACCTGTTAATTTCATTGCTAATGGAAGAGAATCAAATGGTGATGTTATTACTATTTTTTTATTATCAATTTTTCCAAGTATTTTAGTATAAAATCTATCATAACAAAATAATAATTTTGGATTCAACCTTGCAATAATACTATCATAGTTTTCATCATTGAATGGATTTAATATATTTAATGTTATTCCCATTTTTGCCGCTCCATACATTAAAAATATGAACTCTGGTGTGGCAAGGGTAAGAGCCATTATGCTATCTCCTTTTTTTATTCCATATTCACTTAATGATTGCATAACTATATTCATATTGTCTAAAAGTTCCTTAAATGTATATTTTCTTCCTAAATAATCTATTGCAATTCTATCTTTTGCATCATGGTTTTTACTAACTATATAATCATAGATATTTAAACTAATTTGGTTATTCTCCATATTTTCCCTCTTTGCCGATATTATACTATTTGGTAATATTTTTGTCAATTATGTTTTAGTTTTATGTAAAAATAGTTCTAGTTTTATGTAAAAAATAGTACCTATTTTTTATGGTACTACTTTCTTATTTATTATCTATTACTTTCTCTAGGAATATTTTATCTTTAAATGCTCCTCTTTTAATACTTTTAGTATTGGCTATATTTATTATTTCTTCTAGAGTGGTATGTTCTAATTCTCCTAGTGCTTTTATTACTTCAAGCATATCCGCCAATTCTTCTACTCTTTCACTACCACTTGCCTCTAGTACTTCTTGATATTCTTCATTTAATTTCTTTTCTAATTCTTTCTTATACTCTTCATCTGATAATATTCTAGTAATAGGTTCTTCACCTTTTTCCTTTATTATATTAGGAATATTATCTCTAACTAATTTATTATATATTCTTTCCATATTTTTCCTCCTTATATTTTTTCTTCCATACAATTTCTTAATAAAATTAGTAGCTTATTTTTATAATCTTCATTATTCTCATTCATCAAATAAAAATGACAATAACTATTAATTAAGCACCACCTTAATTTTTCTATATCAAACTTTTCTTTTTCAGAATAACCCTTTAGAAATGTTTGGATATCCTCCATGGTATCCATAAACTTTTGTCCTGGTCTTAGAGTGCAAGCCCATGCTATATCTTGCTCTCGTAGTCCTATGCCACTATACTCCCAATCTATTACACCATTAATATCATTATTTAACCATAAAACATTTGCGTAGTGAAAATCCCCATGAATAAATGTCGTTAATTCTTTTTTAAAGTCATTATCTTCAAGAAACTTTATATATTCTTTTATATTGTTTTCTTTTGATAATGTTGTATACATTGTTTTATTCGGGTAACTATTTATTGCTCTCTGTTTAGCTATCTTCTGATTACTAATTGGAATTCTATGAATTATTGCTAATTCTTGACCATATTTATATAATAATTCCTTTCTTAAATTATCATTCTTGATTAGTATATCTGATAGTCTTTCTCCTTCTATCTTTGATAATACTATATATTGTTTATTATTATAAATGCCACTTTCATATATGTTTGGTATTTTTGAATAATAACTATTATTTTTTAGATAATTTAAGTTTTTTATTTCAGTAGCAAAATCACACACTTTGCTTCTTTCGATTTTTATAAAAACATTTCTTGCATCTTTGCCAATTTTGCATAAGCATTCAACCACATCATTTCCTGCTGGTGGATAACTTATAATTTCTTTAATTTCTATGTTTTTATATTTTATATCAAATGGATTTGTAATTAAATCACGATATTTTTCATAAATTTTACTCATATTTTTTTTTGCCTCTTAATATTTTACATTATTCATAGTTACCCGTTTTTCAAAATCGTTGTATGATATTTTATAGTTCTTTCCTTCAGCATTATAAAAACCAATGTGTGTTAATGCATTTTTTGATTTTTCATTTCTTGGATTTATTGTTAAATAGACATTTTTACTTTTTTCCTTATTGCAATTGTCTAACACTACATTTATCATTTTCTTAAGGTTGTTGTTTGCTGATTGATATTCTTTTTTTATTTGAACTTCTGATAAACATAACCCTTTTTTATCATACATAAATGATATAAATCCAATAATTTTTTTATTCTCATAAAATACTGCTATAAAGTAATCTTTTGTAGTAAAAATCATATTAGTCCAATTATTATATGCAGTTATTGTATTAACTTTTTTCAGTTCATCTTTACTAAGTTTTTCTCTAATAGCATAATTTTCAATAATAATTTTATAAATTTTTTTATATGTTTCAGGTGGTATTTTGTTTTCTTCATACTATTACTAAATATTTTATAATTCATTATTAAACTCCTAAGTTAATATATTTACACTTACCTACATTCAAATATTTCACTTTCATTTTAATTATATTTTTATTTCATTACATTGTCAATGATTTATATATATAAATTATTAAATTAATAGACCTTAGGCTATTAATTTCTTTTTGAAGACTACAGGCTTCAAAAATAGTGAGAGACTACAGGCTCGAACTAACATAAAATTACTATTTGCATTTTTTATAATTATGTAGTATAATTTTATGCAGTGGTTATTCTTTAAAATTTTTTATTTTATTTAGTTTTATTTTATTTAACGAAGAAAAAATTATGAAAGGAGAATTTAATGAATACAAAAATTATTCCTCTTGGAGGACTTGGGGAAGTTGGTAAGAATATGTATGTAGTTATGCATAATTCTGAGATTATTATCGTGGACTCAGGTGTAATGTTTCCTGATGACGAACTTCTTGGAATTGACTACGTTATTCCCGACTATACCTTTTTAAAAGAAAATGAAAATAAAATTAAAGCTTTAGTTATTACTCATGGACATGAAGATCATATTGGTAGTATTCCATTTCTTTTACAGACTGTGGATATTCCTAAAATATATGCCCCTAGTAACGCTAAAGAACTTATTGATAAAAAATTAGAAGAAAGAAATATTATATATAAAAATTTATTTGTTTATGATGAAAATACTGTTATTAAAACTAAATATTTTAATATTGAATTTTTTAGAACAACACACTCGATACCAGACTCTCATGGAGTAGTTATTCATACTCCTGATGGTACTATTGTTATGACGGGAGACTTTAAATTTGATATGACTCCGATTGGTCCTATGTCTAATTTACATAAGATGGCTAAGATTGGTGAAAAAGGGGTTAGTGTACTTATGAGTGATTCTACTAATGCACTAGTACCTGGAGTATCACTTAGTGAATCGGTAGTTGATGAGAATTTAGGTGAAATATTTTCTTCTTGTAAAGATAGTAGAATTATTTTAGCTACTTTTGCCTCAAATGTTTATAGAATTAAGCATATTATGGAAACTTGTAAAAAGAATAAAAGAAAAGTTGCTCTATTTGGTAGAAGTATGGAAAATATGGTTGATGTAGCTTTGAAATGTGGTTACTTTAAGGATAAGGATATTGTTATTACTGCTGAAGAGGCTAATCATATGAAGCCTAATGAAGTGTGTCTATTATGTACTGGTAGCCAGGGTGAGCCACTAGCGGCTTTATCAAGAATTGCTTCAGGAACACATAGACAAATTACTCTTATGCCTGATGATGTAGTTATATTTTCTTCATCTCCTATTCCAGGTAATGGAGCATCTGTATCTAAAACGATTAACAAACTTTATAAAAAAGGAGTTAAAGTATTTACTAATGCTATGAGTGAGATTCACTCTTCAGGGCATGCTAATCAAGAAGAACTTAAACTTATGATTAGATTATTTAAGCCTAGATATTTTGTTCCTTATCACGGTGAATTTAGAATGCTCAAGACACATGCTGACTTAGGTGTTATGTGCGGAGTTAATAAAAATAATACTTTCGTACTAGAAAATGGTGATGTACTTAATCTTCGTAAGGGAGTTGTTACTCCTGGGGGTAAGGTACAAGCTGGTGAAGTATATGTAGATGGCTCTAGAATTGGTGAAGTTGGTAGTGCTGTTATTAAAGATAGAATTCTTATGAGTAATAATGGTATCTTAGTTATTATTGCTAATATTGATACTGAGAATAAGGTTCTACTAGGAACTCCTGCAGTTACCACTAGAGGGTATATTCTTGTTAATGAAAATGAAGATTTAATTAGAGATATTCAGTCTATATCACAAGGTATTATTAATAAGTGTTTAAAGAGTAAGTACTTTAATTATAATGATATGAAGAGTGAAATAATTAATGGTTTAATCCCATTTCTTTCTGATAAGACTGGTAGAGTACCTATTATTCTTCCTATTGTTATGGATGTTAAGACTAAAAAGGAAAATTAATAAAAAAATAACTATTATTAAACTTAAGCCCAATAGCTAGTTAGTTTATAAATAGTTATTTTTATTTTATCTAATACTGAAACTATTATTTATAGTTAAAATACTATACATAAAGAGAACATCTTGATCATTAAAGTCTATATACTTATTTAATATTTTTGAAGAAATATATCTAATATCAATAACAGTTATCTTCTTATAACCCTCTATTAATAAAGGAATTAAACTACTACCATAAGAATCACGAAAGACTATTAATTCTTTATCACTGCTGGAATTATTATTAATTATATCTATTATAGGTACTGCTCCTGATAGATAGATGTCATACTTATCTAGAGAATTTATTTTAGTATAGTCATAAATATCTGTATATTTTTTAGTTTCATAATTATACACACTACTATTAAGAGTAGATGGATTAGATATAGTTTTTATAGTATCAATATCTTTAGTTACTGATAATCTGCCAGCATAACTACCCTTAAAAGTAGTAATAGTATTTACAACATTATTATTATTAGTTATATCAAAATTCATTTGATTAGCAATAGTATTTGCAACATTAAATAAATCTTCCTCTTTCCAATGAGTATCAGTCTTATAATAATTATCAAGAGTTAATTTATCAAATATATTTATATAATTAAGATTTGTTAAATTACTTTTCATCATATCTTGTAATTTATTATAATCAAGTTTTAAATTACCATTATTAACAAAATAATTTTTATCAGGTATAATAGTATAATAAATATTACTATTATCATTCAAATATGTATCTTTTATATAATTAATCTTATTAGTTAAATTATTAATAGAATTACTATTTAAAGGAAATATTTCTTCAATAATATAATCATCATACAAATATAAATTATTATATTCACCTTTAGTAGATAATTCTATATCTATTTTAATTTTTCTAAAAGCATCTCTTTCTACAAATTGATCTGTAACATAGGAATCAAACTTCTTAAAATAAGTACCATCAAACAAACTTTTAGTAGTTAATTCTGGCATAGTAGCAAGTTTTCTTCTTTCTGCTACTGAAATATCAGTATCTTCTTTTATAACATTGATCAAAAATAAAGAAATTACAGTAAAAAGAAATATTATAGTTACAACTATATCTTTAATTTTATCGTTCATGTATAACCTCCTTAAAATCTAAAATATAAAAATGGATTATATGAATTATCTATCAAATAAGAAGTAACAACTACTAATATGACTACTATTAAGATTGGTTCTAAAATATTAATTATGTTATTTACATATTTATTTTTTCTTAATTTATCTATTAATATTTTAATAAATGGTGTAGAACCAAGTAAAGCAATAATTAATACTGGTAAATAACTCTTTAAATAATGAAGTGTATAGTCATTAACAAAAGCTTCTCCATTCATACCAAATAACCCTTTAATATTAGTCAAAGCCACCGACATATTGTCAGAATTAAATATAATAAATAATATCATAACAATAAATAATACATATATTCTTCTTATAAAGGAAGGTAATTTTTCCATAAGCTTATTAAGCCATAATTTTTCTATTATAAGAATAACTCCAAACAATAATCCCCATATTAAAAAAGTCCAATTAGCACCATGCCATATTCCAGTTAATAACCATACTATTAAAATATTTCTTATTTGTTTATATTTACCATCTCTATTACCACCAAGGGGAATATAAATATAATCTTTAAACCATGTACTAAGAGAAATATGCCATCTACGCCAAAACTCAGTTATACTTTTTGATATATATGGGTAATTAAAGTTTTCAGGAAAATGAAATCCAAATATTCTTCCAAGACCAATAGCCATATCACTATAAGCAGAAAAATCAAAATACAACTGAAGCATATAACTTATGCCAAATATCCAAAAGAAAACTACTGTTTCTTCAGAAGTAGCAGAAGCTTTACTACAAAGTTCTCCTAAAGCATTAGCTATCAATACTTTTTTAGCAAGTCCAATAGAAAATCTTCTTATGCCATATGCAAAATTATTAAAACTATGCGTTCTATTATCAAGTTCTTTTTCTACTGTCTGATATCTAACAATAGGTCCTGCGACTAACTGTGGAAATAAAGATACATAAGTAGCTAACTTTATAATATTTTTTTGAACTTTAACTTTACCATTATATACATCAATAATGTAACTTATAATTTGAAATGTATAAAATGATATTCCTATTGGTAATGCAATATTTAATAATTTAATATTAGCATTAGATATATCATTAATTGTTTGTATAATAAAATCAGTATATTTAAATATTATTAATAATAATACATGTATAAATAAAGTTATTATTAATATATTTTTGCTTTTATTTTTATATTTATCAATTAAAATAGCTCCTATATAAGCAATAATAATTTCTGCAATCATTAAAAAAACATACTTAGGTTCTCCATAAAAATAAAACAATAAAGAAGCAATTAATAAAATAATATTTTTATATTTTTTAGGTGTTATAAAATATATAATTATTAACGCTGGTAAAAAATAATACAAAAAACTAATACTAGTAAATAACATTTTATCCTCCTCTTAAAAAGGCACCTTTAAAGGTGCTTCTTTACTCTTCTGCTGGCATTTCTGGTGGAAGTTCTATATTTTCTTCATCATTCGATTTTTCTAATTCTTTTCCAATATTATTATTTACATATTTTTTAAAATCATCATATACTGCCTTAGCAATATCTTTATCGGTCATTACAGAGAATATTACATTACCACTATTAGTAATATATAATTGTTCTGCAGAAACACAAATCCAACGTCTCATATCAATATTATCTAGCATCTCTTGCTTAATTTTTTCTACATCTGCATTATCTTTAACCTTAACAACAGCCACTGAATAAGCTTGTGCTGTCATCATTGGTACTGATACAACAATTGATTCAATATTATCATTTGATGTTAATCCTGTATAACTAGTAACTTCATCAATATTTTTTACATCTATTTTCATAGTTTCAAGTTCCGGTAAAACATTTTTATTATCTTTATTTATTGAATTAATCATTTTGATAATATCTTTAGTTGTCTCAAGACTACTTGTATTTTCCTTTCCTGATACTAATATAATTACTCCGAAAGTAATAACCGCTAGTAATATTAAAGCTATTACTAAAATATTTTGTTTTTTCTTCATTTCTTCCTCCTATTTATATCTTGATTATACCATATTAAAAATATTAAGTAAATGTATTTTTACTCATTAATTTCGATTTAATTTTTAAAAGGCTTTATGTTTCCTTAATCATTAGTAGAATATATAATTACGATATTTTATTTTTGTTTTTGTCATAATATGACAATATTTGACAAAGTAAGATACAACATTAATCTGACTTTACATTTGATGTGTAAATCAAAACTAGAATATATTATAGTCCTAGTTTCAATATTTATTATTTTTCCTTTTAGAGACATCATGATATCAGGAATGGTGTTTTTTATATTTTCAAAAAGATAGTTTGAAATTACTCTTCTTTCTGTAATTTATTTAAAAACTCTTCTCTTAATTTTGATACTTCCACATTGATACACTTTCTATATTGCAATTATAACATAGGCATTTAAATTTTTGATATATTAATTGTAAAAATGTGGTAATTACTTAATTTAAAATTGTTCATTATGAAGACCTTAGGCTTCATAATGCCCCGAAAGACTACAGGCTTAAGGGGGAATATAAAAAAAAAGAAAATATATTGTTATATACTTTCTATATGGACATTATCCTACGATTAATATTTGACCTATATTTAATAGATTTGAACTAAGATTATTTAATTCTTTTAGTCTGTTTACTGTTGTGTTATACTTTTTAGCTATAGAATATAGAGAATCACCTGATTTGACTGTATATGTTGTTTCCCTTGAAGTACCTAATGGTATTCTTAGTACCTGACCTATTTGGAGAGTATTGGTAGTTAGATTATTGGCTCTTTTGATGGCATCTACAGTTACATTATACTGATTTGCTATTTTGTATAAGGAGTCACCTGATACAATTTTTATGTAACATTTTTAAATGTAAATATAATATCTATTGTCTTATCTTGATAGATATAGATTTTTTCAACTAAATTAATTATTAATTCTCTAGTTGGGTTATCTAACGATAAAAATTCATTAATATATTTTTCTATTTGTTTATTGTCCATTCTATTTGATTCTATACTTTCATTTTTAAAATTATCAATATTCTTTTTATTATTGTCTATTTCTTTTTTTATATTTTCACTCACTCTAATATATTGTTCTTCATCAATAATTCCTTTTAATCTATCCATATATGTTTTATCTAGACTTTTAGTTAGTTTATTATTAGTTATTTCTAAACTTTCAATTTGTTTCTTAATCTTTAATGTATTATCAACAAACTCTATACTATTAATAGATTCTTTTATCTTGTTTTTATCTAAATACTTTTTACATACTTCTCTTATATTATCTAAAATAATTTTCTCTAATACCTCATAATTATTTGTATGGGTTGTACAGACATGATATTTTGAATATGTTCTATAATAATCACAAGTTGTATAACTTCTTCCTGTTTTATTTTGGTATCTTATAGTTATACGATGTTTACAATCCCCACAATATAATAGTCCATCTAATAAGTAAAATCTTTTCTTCTCTGGTCTTTTAACATTTTTAGGTAGTAGAGTTTGTACAAACTCGAATGTATCTCTATCAATAATTGCCTCGTGTGTATTTTCTACTATAATATATTCATTGAGATTATTTTTAACTGTCTTTTTAAGTTTATAGTTAATCTTTTTAGTTTTACCTTGTACTGCATCTCCAGTATATATTCTATTAGTTAAAATTGCTTTAATTGTAGTATCTACCCATACTCCATATTCTTGTGATATACAATTAGTATTAATACACTTAGTATTCCATACGTAATTGTAATAGGATGCTGGTGTTTTAATCTTTTTATTAGTAAGATATTGTGCTATATAATGATATGTATTACCATTAAGCGCTAAATCAAATATTAATTTAACTACTTCTGCTTGTTCATTATTTACAACTAAATGATTTTTATTATTTGGATCTTTCATATACCCAAATGGGCATCTCCCCGATACGTATAAGCCGTCTTTCATTCGTGAATATAAACTACTTTTAATTTTCTTAGAGATATCTTTAGCATACATATCATTCATAATGGCTTTAAAAGGCGCTATATCATTATTAGTATTATCTATAAAAGTATCTATCCCATCATCAATAGCAATATACCTAACATTTTTATTTGGAAAATACTTTTCAATTAATTCTCCAGTACCTATATAATCTCTACCGAGTCTTGACATATCTTTGGTAATAATCATATTAATTTTTCCAGATTCGATATCTTTAATCATTCTTTTAAATGATGGTCTTTCGAAATTTGTTCCAGTAAAACCATCATCAACATATTCATCAATTAAATTATAGTTGTTCTCTTTGATATATTGATTTAGTAAACTTCTTTGACTAATAATACTATCTGATTCAATGTTTCCATCATCTCTTGATAATCTTATATAAATTCCTACTTTAAAACTACTATTCCCAATCATTAATTACTACTCCCTTCACTTTGGGAATAATGAGTATGATTACATGGTAGCCCTCTATTCAAATAATTGCAAGTCATATTCAATTTCTTTTGTAATTCTATTTTTAATACTTCAGTTATTGTTTCATTTAAAGATTTTCCATCTTCTTTAAACTTTAAATTAACTTTGTATTTAACCATAGAGTTTAATACCTCCAATAAATTCTATGGTTTTAAATTTTTTTTAGTAATATTATTTGATATGCCTGTAACATACCTAACAATATTACTTACTATCATAAACCTCCATTAAATTAAAAATTATTATCTCCATATTCTTCACCTAACCCTTTCATTTTTATAAACTTATTTATTTTTTTCTTGTATCTATCATATCTATATATCCGATTTCTAGTAGTTCTACCATTAATTTAGTTATGGAAATATTATAGAATTTTGAAAGTAATTTAATTCGTTCAAATAGCTCCACAGGTAAATATAAATTAAATCTTCTCATATACATCATCTCCTTCGCATGATGCATGTTACCTCTACAAAAAAGAAGAGTCAAGTATTTGACTATAGAAAGTTTTGTCTAACATCCTAAAAAACATTGATGATTAATCAAATTATGTAACAGCAGGATAAGAAGATGGTGCATATACACTTACTTTTCCTTATAAAATAAGGATTTATGTATGCCCATTCTTATTTCGTACTTACGAAATTCAACCTACTTTGTAGGTTTATATAAAGGATGATTATTAAATTAAACTTTATATCGTAAGACATTAAAGCATAAAAAAATCATCCTATTATCTAATTTTCGTTAGATTTTATAGGATGATTAATTTTTTTTATTTTATTCAAACATTACCTTTAAAAATACTTTCTTACCTTTTTGTATAATTATAAATCCATCTTTGAAATCATCTTTTGTAATAATTCTATCAATATTGTTTTCTTTTTCTTGATTAACACTAATACCATTTTGTTCAATTAATCTTCTTCCCTCAGATTTTGATGAAACTATCTTTAAATCATTTAATAAATCAATTAATAAGATTGGTAAATTTCCATTGAATTTTATTGTATCTATATTATCTGATAATGTCTTATTAGCCTTTGCATTATATTTATCTTCTGCATCTTTAATAAAATCTTCTCCATGATACATTTTGATTATTTCTCTAGCAAATTTTCTATGTGCATCAACTATATCAGTATTAATCCAATCTTTATAAGTATTTGTATCAATATCAGTTGTTAATCTAAAATAATCTTCTAGACAAGAATCTGGAATTCTCATTGATTTTTCGAACATAATTGATGGTTCTTCATCTATTCCAATATAATTATCTAATGATTTACTCATTTTTTCTTTTCCATCAAGTCCAACTAATAATGGAAATACTATAACATCTTGTTGTTCTTGTCCATAATCTTTTTGTAATTCTCTACCAACAAGTAAATTAAATGTTTGATCTGTTCCACCTATTTCAATATCAGCATGAATTGCAACTGAATCATATCCTTGCATTAATGGATACATAAATTCATGTACTCCTATTGGAGTTTTATTATTAAATCTATTACTAAAATCATCTCTTTCAAGAAGTCTTGCAACAGTATATTTTCCTGTTAATTCAAGTACATCTTTAAAATTCATCTTATTTAACCATTCAGAATTATAAACAATTTTAGTTTTTTCTTTATCAAGTATTTTAGTAACTTGCTTAAAGTATGTTTCCCCACTTTTTCTTGTTTCTTCAAATGTTAATTGAGGTCTAGTTTTACTTTTACCACTAGGATCTCCTATCATAGCAGTAAAATCTCCAATTACAAATACAATATCATGTCCCATATCTTGTAACATTTTTAAAACTCTTAATGGCACTGTATGTCCTAAATGTAAATCAGGTCTTGATGGATCTGCTCCAAATTTAACAACTAATTTCTTCCCACTTTTTAATTTTTTTACTAAAGTATCTTCACTATAAATTTGAACTGCTTTTCTTACGATAATATCAATATTATTTTCATTATTCATTTATATTCCCTCCTAAATAATTTGTATAGTTAATTAAATTACAATCATCAAAGTAATAATAGTAATAGTCACTATCCATACAAATCACCTCCTTGAAAATAAAAACAAGCAAAACATCCATAAAGGACGAATTGCTCGTGGTACCACCTTTGTTTGTAATAATAGTTTATTACCTCTTATTGATAACGGATACTATCCGACTTAAAATCATCACTTGTAATTCATTATTTTAATTTTGTTTGTTTCCACCTACCACAAACTCTCTATAAATTATATTAAAATAATTACTTCGAATGAATCGCTTTTTAATTAACTGCATTAATTATACTATATTTTATAAAAAATAGCAATAATGTAGCAATAATTCAGTAAAAAAGAGGTTACAGTTCAGTCAAGGAAATGAGTTTTGCAAATAAGTATTTATAAACAAAAAGTAAGTTTGATGTTTTAGAAGTATATCCATCAATTAAAAATATAAATTTTTTGACTATCTTTCGATTTTTTTGCTACTTTTAGACTATTTTTTTACAAAAATAACATTTTATTCCTTATTTTATCTGACTGAACTGTAACAAAAAGAGTGAATTTTCTTCGCAATAAATTTTTGATATAATTACTACATGATAAAGGTGGTCTGTAGTAATGAATAGAAAACAAAGAAAAGAATTAAAAAAAGATAAACATTTAATAAAAGAATGATATTCTATTATAATTAAATATCTTCCTGAATTATTTGATAAATTCAATAAACAACTGATATAAGAAATAAATCATATATTACTTATGACATGAAAACGATATGTGTGACAAGACTATTCGGTTTATTATGCGGTCTTACATCTATGACTTCAATTACGGATAATTTTAATAATGAGGCTACAATTAAAAACCTTTCTGATATTTGTAATACTAAATTAAATGAATTACCCTATTGGGAAACTATACAGGATGTATTTATCCATTTAAATATTAATAAATTAAGAGATATTCAAAAGTATATTGTTAAAGCATTAATGAGATCTAAAATGTTTGATAAGGATAAGTTTAATAATACTTTTCAATTATTATTTGATGGAACTGGTTTGACAAATCATGATTATAATTTGAACAGAAACTGTCTAACTAGAAAATCAAAAGATGGTAAAATTTCCTATTATAAATATGTTTTAGAATGTAAATTGATAGTTGGTTCAATTGTTATTAGTTTAGATTCCGAATTTATTGAGAATGAAAAAATGCTTAATGAAAATGAAAAACAAGATTGTGAAGTAAAAGCATTTAAAAGAATGATTACACGTATTAAGAAAAATTATCCTAAATATACTTTCATAATAACTGGTGATGGTTTATATGCTACTACGCCTATTATTAATATTTATAAAAAATATCATTGGTTTTATATTTTTAACTTAAAACCTGAAAGACTAAAATCAATAAACGAAATGTTTGAAGATAATATAAAGTATAATAGTGAAACATCAAGAAAGAATTATTATTTATCTCCTAATATAGAATTTAAGGAAAATTTCATTAATGTTTTTAAATATATTGAAGTAAAAAAGAAAAAAGAAATTACTTTTAAATACATTAGTAATTTAAAAATAACTAATAATAATATTAAAGAAATTGTTAGTCTTGGGAGAAAAAGATGGAAGATAGAAAATGAAGGTTTCTATATGCAAAAACATAGAACCTTCAATATTTGTCATATGAATAGTAGAAATGATAATGCGATGAAATGTCATTATTTCTTTATACAGTTTGCACATACAATTAGGCAATTACTTGAAAAAGGTAGTATTCCAATTAGGGCATTAAATCTGAAAATAAAAGAAGTAAGTGCCCTTCTCCTAAGCAATCTTACTTCAACCATCTCAGATCTTAATCATTTAGAAACTAACTTTCAATTAAGATTTGATGATTAAATTATACAACATTTGTTCTTTGAAATCTAGTATTTTTATTCAAAAAATTTTTGACCTGAAAAAGGTCTTTTTGTCGTGGCTTAAAATATATAGATTTGAGAAGAAAAAAATAAATAAAAAATTTTTTTATAAATTTTACCTATTTTTAATAAAATAAATTTATTTACTCTTTTTTACTGTTTTCCCGTTTAAAATATTTTATTTAAAAATCACTTTTACATCTAACAAATCAGATAATTCAATTTCTAAATTATTTTGAAGAAATGGAAAACTATTTACAAAAATAAATCTACTTTTAATATTGTTTGTGAAGTATTTTGCATCTTCTTTGTTATTGGTTAATATAGCACAACAATAATTAAAATTGTTATTCAATTCATTAACAATACTCTTTATATTATCATATTCAAGTGTATTAACATTTTTATTATTTAATAAATTCTTATCAATTAAATTCAAATATTCTTTGCTTGAATATATAACATTATATTCGTCTACACAATAATATAAGTACGGGATAGTACAATCATATATTCTACTTTTAATAAATTTATTATTTCCAATAAATACCATGAAATCGAAATTATAATTAATATTTTCAAATTGCTCATATCGTTCTTTTGTTATAAATATAACTTCCTTAATTCCTAATAGATTATATATTACCGTATTTGTTATATCAACAAACAATTTAATAGTTCCATAATTCCTATTCGTTTCCATATTTAATATTGTGATATTATGACATAGCAAATTAGAAACTATTATTTCAAATGTTGAATATAAATCATTATTATATACTGAAACACCACAAATTCCTTTTGATGTATATATTTTTTTTGCCACATGATTATCTAAATTAATTGTTTCTATTTCTTTGTAATATAAATAATCTTTTGAAAAAGAATGTTGTAATAAATTAATAAACACATCATAATCAAAAATATCTCCATTATTTTTGCAATCAATATCATTTGCTGAAATAAATAATTCTTTTGCTTCTTCATATGATGAAATTAATGTTTTAAGAATAGTTATTATATCAAAATCATTATTTAAAATATTTTTTATCTCATTTAATAATTCGTAATTCATTATTTTTTCCTCTCATTCTTTTTTTCATATTCCCAAAGAACAACTTGACCATAACTAGGATCAGTAGCATCTCCTTCATATTCATACGCATCTTCTGTTGATACTGTAAAATGAAAGTTAGGTAGCATTGCTTTTTCTTTTGTTATAATTGGTAAATCCCTCGAATATATTTCGTCATCTAAATCATTATATCTCATACCCATTACAACCTTTTTAACCCTTACTTTATTTGGATCACTATTTAATATTTCAACTTGGTCTTTTATAGCTCTTAATATTGTATCTAAAACATCTTTTTTGTCCAAATCTCCTGCTTTTGCTTGAAAAGACTGGCTCATTTCTGCATTATTAAATAATATATATTTTCTTCTTGTATTATAATAAGCAGTTGCTTTTCCTACTATTTGTTTATCTTTATTATATATTATTAGATTTCTTACTGAGGCATCAAACATACTTGCTTCCATAATGCCTTGTCCTGCACCATTATATCTAGCACAACAATTAACAGCATTACCGAGTATCATATTAACTGGATTATCTCCTGATGACCAAAAATAAGTATATCCCTTGCTATCATCAGTAGTATCAGCAATTTTTTTAGACTGCTTTTCAGCAATTTTTCTTGCCTTTTCAAATAAATCTTGCATAACTTCAAAATCATCACTTGAATAACTATCAATATATTTTTTTATTTCTTCTGCAAGCATTTCATTTCCATAACGAACTTCATATTTATGATTAATCAAATAATTCATAACAAACGACATATCCATTGTTGCTACATTTTGTTTTTTAAATTCTTTTAAGATTTTTTTAAATTCATTGTATATCCTTAAACTAACTCTATTAAATGTATCATAATTACCAGCAAAACTTTTAATATAAAATTCTGCAAAAATAGGATTATAACCATTCTTTAAATCAAAAGTATCATAAGTAAAATGAACATAATCCCCATTTAGTAATCCATTTTCAATGTTCTTTTTTATAAAATTATATGCTCTTATGCTTTCTTCCTTATTTCCAGAAAATAGTCCAATAGAATAGCACAATTTTAATAAATCAGACTTTTGTTCTTTTTTATCAAAGTTTGATAATGATAACAACTCATCAAATAATTTATGTCTTTGATAATACCTTTTTATTTCTTCTTCTGCAAATGGAATTGTGTGTAAAACAAAACTTTGTGGTAATTCAGTTTGTTCTGACTGTCCTGATTTTTTTATCATTTCATACCATTTATTTATAATATCGTATCTACCATTTTTTGTTTGTTCTTCATAATTTCTTCGTAATTCATATTCATCATTTGAATTTGTTATTTTTAATAAATCAGAAATACTATATCTCTCTATTTTATTCTGTGAAACTACTATTATATTTTTTTCTCTATCATGAATAACATATCTATCATTACACTTTACTATACTATTAAATGATTTCATATCAACTAATATATTTTTTACTTGTTTATTATCATCTAAATAGATAAATGATATTTGTCTAGGTTTATCACTAGAAGAAAATGCTGAACTGCAATCTAAACCAAATGGCATTTCAATAAATTCTAAATCTTCTGAATCTTCACACACATCATATGAAATTCCTTCAACACTTAATGGAATATATAATCTTTTTAATCCAGTAAGTCCGTATAGATCATAATCCCCAATATATTTTAATCCATTAGGAAGACGAAGTTCTTCAAATTTTCTAGCACCTGTTATTCCTCTTGCCCTAGGTCTTCCAAATTCTTCTCCACCAAATGATTTTACTGTATTTGGTATTTCAAATGGGTTTAATTCAATGCACTCCCCAAATGTTTGAAATCCGATAGAAGTAATATCTTTTGCAAATGATACATCTTCAAGAGAAACACATTCATAAAACATTTTGTCAGGTATTTCTTTTATTTTCTCTGGAACATTTGCCTTGATTAGTGATTTACATTTTTCAAATAATCTAATTCCAATTTTTTCAAGACTTTGTGGTAATATTGCTTCTCTCAATTTAGCATTATCTCTAAATGCACCTTTTCCTATTTCTATAACACCTTCTGGAATATTAATATATTCCAACGAACTATTAACACAAAAAGCATCTTCTTCAATTATTTTTAAGCCAGTAGAAAAGTGAATTGTCTTTAAGTTTGGACAATTTCTAAAAGCATCTTCTCCTATAATCTCTAAACTACTTGGAAAAACAACTTCTCTTAATTTGCTTAAAGATGCAAATGCAGCTTTGTTAATTTTAACTACTCCTTCTGGAATAATAATTTTAGTTGCTTTACAACCGTTAAAAGCATCTTCTCCTATTTCGGTTATTCCTAAATTTTCAGGAATTTCTAATACTTCCTCGTTTTCTTCAATATCCCAAAAGTAGGAAGAATATCCAAATCTTTCGTACACACTATTTTTGCTTCTGTTTTTTTCTCCATAACTAACTAAAACATTATCTATTACATCAAACTTACTTGTATCCATAATGCCTCCTTAATATCTCAAAGAATTTTACTAATAATTATATATATTATAACATATAATTAACCAAAAAAGCACAGATAGTCATTAAAAAAGAGTGAATTTTCTTCGCAATAAATTTTTGATATAATTACTACATGATAAAGGTGGTCTGTAGTAATGAATAGAAAACAAAGAAAAGAATTAAAAAAAGATAAACATTTAATAAAAGAATGATATTCTATTATAATTAAATATCTTCCTGAATTATTTGATAAATTCAATAAACAACTGATATAAGAAATAAATCATATATTACTTATGACATGAAAACGATATGTGTGACAAGACTATTCGGTTTATTATGCGGTCTTACATCTATGACTTCAATTACTGACAATTTTAATACTGAGGCTACAATTGAAAAACCTTTCTATAAATATTAAAATACGACTTTCCACCTACTTTTATAATAGAAATATCATTATTATTCAGAACATTTTTTCCATATATTTTTTTTACAATTTCTGGAATTAGTATTTGTTCTTCACCTTCAACAAGTATTACTTTTTCAGCAAAGAACATTTCAGCATTTTTATGTTGTAACTCTATTTTTAATTTTTGTAATTCTTTACCATCACCATAGTCTTGCTTATTGATTCTACTTTTCTTTGTTCCATCAACAGTTTTTCGTATAACATTAATATTTTCTATATCAATGTTATGTATAAATTCTTCCGAATGAGTTGTAATAATTATCTGATTTTTTCCACCCGTAATAAAATCCTCTAATATATCTGATAACATTCTTTTAGCATGTGGATGTAAAAACAATTCTGGCTCTTCTAAAATAAGCAATGAAGATTGATTAAAAACTTTACAATAAAACTTAAATAATTCTATCATAATAAGACTTTGTAATCCACTTTCTTTATTTTCTAATGGTGTTTCTACTCCATCATTTACAGATAATCTTATATTTTTGTAATAATCTTCGCTTTTACTTTCAAGCATATTTATATCAACTTTTACATTCATTAATGATAATGTTGTTTTTAATTGACTATTAATATCTTCTTTTAAATTTGCATATACTTGTCCTATTGTTTGTTTTAAATCATCCGAACTTTGTTGAATAGCCTCTTGATGTTCTTCATTGCATGAATCATTCCATTTTTTTTGGAGCAATTTTCCATACCAAGACCATTTTGTTATTTTTAAAGTAGTTTCTGTTGATCTAAATGCCGGAATTAATAAACTTGTCATTAAAGTAGCTTTAACATTTTGATTTATATATAACATTCTATAATATTTAATACTTTTTTTATCAGAAAATGGATCTACACATACCTCCTCTTTAAGAATTATATTATATAAATTAAGTTCTTCATCTTTGTCATAATACTTATATATCCAATTTTTTTTGCATATTATCTAAAATCTTTTTTAATTCTTCAGTTTTTTTCCAAATTAATAAATTAGTACCTCTATAATTAAAAAGGTCTGGATATTTTTCTTTCAATTCATCATCATTTATTACCCACTCGTTATCAAAATTCTCATCACTTTCATTAAAGTAACTAGTTATATCTAATAAACCTGTACTCTTTTTTATATTATCTAATAATGAATAATCCAAATTATTTATTTCATCTATTTCAGTAATTATTTTAAAATTTTTTTCATATCCATTATTTTCATTACAATAAAATATTCTATCTTCATACGATGTAGCATTATATTTATCGTCTAATATTTCATTTAGCGCTAAAACTATATTACTTTTTCCAGCATTATTTTTTCCAACAAGAACATTTATTCCCTTATTAAATACGAAAGTTTCATCTTTAATACTTTTATAATTTTTTATGATTAGTTTTTTGATATACATTTTGTCACATTCTTACTACTTAACATATTAATATAAAATTACAATAATATATCTTTAAAGATTTCATTTAAACAACAATATTATATCATGTAAAAAGATATTTTCTTCAAATGCCTTAAATTTCTTTATTATTTTTATATTTTTACTCATTATTCCCCATAAAAATCGTATCTCCTGATTTAACGGTATAATCTACTGTATTTGATGATGGTGTTTCTGATGATGTGTTTGGTAGTTTTAGAATCTGTCCTACGGATAAAATGTTTGAAGTAAGGTTGTTTGCTCTTTTTAGTTCATCTACTGTAGTATTATATTTTTGGGCTATTTTATATAGAGAATCGCCACTTTTTACTGTGTAAGTATTTTCTAGAGTAAGAGGGCTTGGTAGCTTTAGAGTCTGGCCTATTATAAGGTTATTTGATGTTAAATTATTTAATCTTTTTATTTCATCAACAGTGGTGTTATTGTTTTGGGCTATCTTGTATAGTGAGTCACCACTTTTTACAGTATAGATATTGGTTTCTCCTTCATATACTTCTTTTGATGGTATTCTTAGAACCTGACCTATCTGGAGTGTATTTGAGGTAAGATTGTTTTCTCTTTTTAATTCTGAAACAGTTGTGCCTAGTTTATTTGCAATGCTATATAGTGAGTCACCCTTTTGTACTATGTAGGTATTGGTTATTAATCCTTCAGGTGGTGTGTATGGTACTCCTATATAGTTTGCTACTGCTGATATGACGGCTTCTGCTAGTTCTTCATAGTTTTCTTTTAGAAAGTTGACATCTTTGGCACTATCTATAAAACCATACTCAACTATTAGTGGTTCTAGATTGCCAGTATTTCGATGTATGAAATAGTAGTCTTTTGAGGTATCACTAGGTAATCTTCTTTGATAGTATTTTCTTGTTTCTTGTCCAGTGGCTCCGATATTGTTTAGAATGTTTTTGGCTAGGGTATCTTTGTTTCTTAGGGCATATATTACTTCGGCTCCTTCGCCGCCTCCTGAATTAACATGATTCGATATTAGTATAACATCAGATGAGTTACCAAACTTATTTAAAATAGTATTTACTCTATCAGTTGGAGATAATGTGGTATCTGAGTCTCTTGTTATAGCTACTGGTATTCCTAACTCTTTAAATCTGTCATACATGTATTTGGATATTAATAGGTTATAGTCTTTTTCTAGTAAATTATTGCCTGTAGCACCAGAATCCGTACCACCGTGACCTGGGTCAATTATTACTTTACGGACCGCTCTATCTTCATTATTATTCATAGTTATCACCTTCAAAGTAGTATATGTGAATAATGTTAATTTGGTTAACTTAACTAGAATAAAAAGATACTATTTTTTAGTACCTTTATTCTTTATTTAATGTATTATTTATTATTTTTCTTATTTCAATAATTCTTTTTTTCATAAAGTCTGGATTATCTTTAAACCATTTTATGTTAAGTGGTGATGGATGTGGCAAAACTATTGCTGGTTTATTAAATATTATATTATTTTTAAATATTAGGTCATTATAATTTTCATTTGGAAAAAATGTTTTAGCGGCTTTAGCTCCAATTATTATGTATAATTTATTATCTATATACTCTAATTCTTTCTTTATCCATTTTTCGTAGCATATTTTAGGTGGTGCTTTATCACATCCATTTTTATCTTTTCCTGGGTAGCAATGTGCTAGTGCTGTGATAAAAAAGTTATCCGGATTATAGAATTCTTCATCGGTTATTTGATACCATTTGTATTTTAATTTTTTACCACTTTGATCAGTAAATGGCTTTAGTATGGTATCTACCATTTTAGATGGAGCTTGACTTATTTGAACTATTTTTGAAGTAGCAGAACCTATGACTACTGGATGTGGTTTGAAGCCAAACTTATCTTCACAAATGTTGCATTTTCTTATTTCGTTTATTAAATTACTAAAGTCTTTTTCCATATATCTCTCTTTTAATTAAAACATATCATAATATGTGCCATTATCAAAAGCATCTAAATATTCTAATATTTCATCCATACTATCTTTTAATTCTTCACAAAGTTCTTTATAGTCTTCTTTTTTGACATATCCTTTTTCACTCATGTAAGCATAGAATTTTTTAATACTGGCTGCGGTTTCTTTAGTTGTATAAACGGTTGCCCACATACATTTTTCTATGAACCAACCGCTTAAAAATGAATATACTGAATTTATTCCTTCCTCTGGGGTTTCAATATCATAATAATTTAAATAGTCATTTATAAATAAATCTACATTACTTAAGTGTTTCTTTATTGTCTTATCTTTCAGATTTTTTTCTTTTAGATATTCTTCAAACTCTTTCATAAACTTTTTGTTTCTTTTTTTATTTTCTTCTATTTTCTTTTCCAAATCTTTCATTTTTGTACTTTTCCTTATCTTTTAGTTTTTTTGTGATAATTTCTGTTGATAATCTATGTTTTTATGTGCTTTTTCTAATTCTTTTAGTGATTTATTTGGTGTTGGTAATTCTTCAGGCATGGTTCCTCCGTTTTTAGCAATAACTTCTCTAATGTTTTTTCCAATATTGTAATGGGTATTATTTGCTTCATTTTCACTAGAGATATTTTCTCTTTTTAGTTTTGATTCTGTTTGAGTAATACGAAAAAGATTAGCCGCTAGTTCTTCACTTCCCATATTATCTAAAATATCTTCACGGTATCTTAAACCTTTTCTTTTAGCAATGTCATTTGCGGTCTCCCCATTATATAGGCCTTTATAGCCGGCATTATGAAACTTATCAAAGTTTTTGACACCTGCTTTTTTGGCCGCTTGATTTAAAGAATAATTTCCTTTTTTAGTTAAGCTTCTTTGATAGAATCTTTTTTCATCTTCAGTTAACATAGAATAATCTTTTTCTGTTAATTCTTGCTTTCTTGTTTGTATGGCAAAATATGTTTGGCCTAAGGCAACAACTTCTTTTCTAGGATCAGCATTTTGTACTATTAAATAACATGCATATCTTGATAATTTGAAGTCTTCTATATTTCTCGAAGTTTTTGATCCTATACCAACCATTTTGCCGACGTCGTCAAAATGGTCAGAAACTGTCTTTTTACTTAATCTGCAAGCTGTTTTTGCCTTGTCTATTACACTTGTAAAGTTACTCCACTTTGAATATTCAAGTACTTTTATTAACTCTCTAGCTAACCAATACTCATTGCCATATTCATCAATGTGTTTAATATCTTCAAAAATTGTTTCATTATATTTTTTTATTTCATTCATTTTGATACCCCCTCTGATTTATATATTAATTATATCATTTTTTCGTTCTTATTAAAAGGTTATAAGAGTGATTTTGTATTTAAATTAATTGATATGTAAAAAGAGATTATTTTTTTGATTAATCTCCTTCTAATTTTTTAAGTTCATTTATAAATATTTCTTCAAGTTAGAATATTACTTCCATGATATACATAATTCATATTATCTTTTCTTTTTTATATAATTATTGTTATCAATGAATTTTTCATATACATCTTTATATTTGTCTATACATTTTTTAACATCAAACCAATAAACATTTGTTAGAATGCCATCATAAGGATCTATTTCTGTTCTTTCTAATACTCCTCCTAATGCTTTCATTGTCCTATCGGAGCCAATATTGTTAACATCACAGTCGAGCATAACTCTATCTAAATTAAGTTTATTGGCCTTAATTAAACCTAAATATAAATTGATTTTATTATAGCCTTTTCTTCTTTCAGTAGGTCTTATACTATAACCTATATTACCACCAAATTTTTTCATTTCTTCCGTTAAATTCCATCTTACATTGATTGTTCCAATTATTTTATTATCATTTTTTCTAATAAGTAAAAAGGTTTCACTATGACATCTATTTAAACTTCTAGCATATTCTTCATTTTTCATATTTAAGCACATATCTAATGCTTCTTCAAAAGAATAACCATATAATACTTTATCAAGAGAACCAGCACCATTAATATCTGAATTACATTCTACAAATTCATTAAAATATTCAATAATTTCTTCTTTTCTTTCTAAAGAAGGTATTTCTAAATAAAATTTTTCCATATATACATCACCTATCCTAACATCAAAGTATATTATATTTCATAATACTTTTTTGTATTATTATTTTTCTATTTCTTTTATTTCAAGTAATAGTTTATCAAAGTCAGAAACATAATTTTTATCTTGAATAACTCTATATTTTTCATATTCTTTTTCTGCTTTTTCTATAGCTTCTTTATGTGATATTTTTCCTTTTCCTTCTAATACTTCATAGTGGAAAACCTTTAAAGCATTCTCTACTTCAGTTTTCCAATCTTCCATATACATTGGAATGTTTCTTTCTGCATTATTTTCTGCTATATCCAAAAATAAATTTACTAAATTATTTAAGTTTTTAATTTCTTTTTCATCTAAATAATTCTTTGCTATAACAATATCTGATTTTAGGATTTTACCATCGGGTGAATTTCTCCAAGTGGTAAGTCCCATATTATCTTTTTCTGCATCTACTCTATCATAAATTATTTCTGCCGCGGTCTTTCCAGTTATGGCATAGTGGAACTTATTTTGGATAGTTTTATAAAATGTTAAAGCTAAATCACTATTTTTATCATAATCAATAGAGCATTCTGCAAAAATATCAGTTATTTTTTGATAAAACATTCTTTCACTGGTACGAATTAATTTAATTCTTTCAAGTAATCTTTTAAAGTATTCTTGATCTGCTTTTCTTGCTTTCATAAATCTATCATCATTTAAAGCAAATCCTTGAATCATGTAATCTTTAATTATTTTATTAGCCCATATTCTAAACTTAATTGCCTTTTTTGAATTGACTCTAAAACCAATAGATATAATCATATCTAGATTATAGTACTTAGTATTATATATTTGTTTTCCTTTGTTACCCACATGTTCCATTTTGGAACATGTGCTTTTTTCTTCAAGTTCACCATCCTCATAAATATTATTTATATGTTTTGTAATTGCCGGTCTTTTAACATTAAAAAGTGTTGCTAATGCTTCGGTATTTAACCAGACATCTTCATTTTCAAGTAATACTTCAATTTTGGTATTACCTTCTTCATCATTATAAAATAAAATATTCTTTTCATTACCTATTTTTATATCGTTCATACTTACCTCCTGAATTGATTTTTTTATAATCTTATTATATCATTATTATAACCTTTTTCATAGTTCTAAAAGTAAAATTATAATTATTAAATAAATGATTATCATACACTAATATTATTTAAATTAGAGACCTTAGGCTCTAAATTACCTCTTAAGACCTAGGATTAAGAGGATATATAAAAAGAGATTAATTTTTAGTTAATCTCCATTTATCTAATTTATTTAATTCATCATAAACATTTTCTATATATTCATAAGATATTACTTTTTCATCTTTGTCACTTAATACTTCTTCTGACCAACCTATTTATTTTATTATTATTTTTTATAACTTCATATAAATTAGTTCTTAAACATACACTACAAATATCCGAATCATTTTTAATCATATTATTATTCACCAAATAATCTGAAAGAATGTTTGCTAAAGGATAACGTAATAAATAATTAACTAAACCAACATTTAAGTCATAATCATAATGTATTAATTCTTTAACTCTGTTGATATCTAAATCTTCTTTACCTATTTGTCCGTTTTTTATATAATTTTTTTCACAAAATAGTTCATATTCTATAGCATTTAACATTTTTTCTTCATAATACATTCTATTATTTCTTCTTACCTCTTTTAATTCATTAAATTCTTTTTGTTCTAGCCAAAGTTCTAGGTGCTTTTCAATAAAAAAAGAAAATACTTCACAAAGAAAATCATACTCATAGGGAATGATGGGTGGATTAGAGTTTATATCAATATAATGTGCAAACTCATGTGCAAGGATAAAAACGTCAGAATCATTTCCCGAAAGCTTTATGTTTGTTCTTTTGTTTTCTCTACTAGCAAAACTTTTTGTTTCATTTTTACTTATAATAATTCTGGAACTATTTATTCCGTCCAAAATAATTTCATAATATTCTTTATTATAATTTTTATAAAATTTCAAAACTATATCTAGAGGATTATTTATCTTTTTAGGGTAATTCATTTTAACATAATTTTTTCTAAAATTAGTTATTAGTTTATAAATCAAATCTTCTTGTATAAATTTATGAATATTAGATTCTACTTTTACTCTTTCAATAAAAGATTCAATTGTTTGTTTCATATTCCAGCCTCCTGGTGATTTCGCTGTTACCATTATTGTACCACATATTTATTTTATTTTATAATTTTTTACTCTATTTAGTGTTATTTTACAATAATATTTTTAATTTAGAGACATTAGGCTCTAAATTACCTCTTAAGACCTAGGCTTAAGAGGATAAAGAAAAAATAATAACATAGACTATATTAATCTACATTATTTACTTTTATAGTACTTACATACTTTATATTTAATATTTTATCATATAGTAATTGCTTATTTTTTAATATTTTTATAAAACTATATATATAGAAAATTATAAATATTAAAAATGTATTTAATCCTATTATTACTGATAAATAGTTAGGTATATTTTTAGCTAATAACATTTCCAAATGTACCACTAATGAAAATATTCCATAGTAATATAAATATATAAAGATATTTCTTAAAGTTATTCTAAGTAATCTCTTATCTGGTACTTCCAATGATACATTTATTATTCTTCCAAAGATAGTTTGGTTATGGTTAAAATATGGAATGATAATAAAGTAAAGAACCGCTAGTGAAAGATTTATATATTTATTATTTATTAAAATTGATACTAACATTATCATTAGTAGATAGATAAAGATATCTCCTAGAAAGAGTGTTATTCTTCTTAAGGAAGATACTTTTTGTCCTTCTTTTAATGATTTGGTATCGATATCTTCTCTTGTTGGTAAATGTTTTTGGATAGGACTTATTATTAAATATCCCAGAAGACCTCCTAGTGTGTTTATTAATAGGTCATCCACATCAAAATTACGATATGCTCTAGGATAGATATAATATAGTCCTGTTAATTGAGTTAATTCAAAGAATAGTGATATTAAGAGGCTTATAATTATTGTTTTCTTTAATGAACATTTATAGTAGTATCTTAGATAGACTCCTAATGGCATAAACATTATTATATTAAAGATAACAGTATATATACTAGGTATAGTTATTATTTTTAGAATGTTTATTTGTTTTAATTCTATTAGGTCCTCTACTATATCTTTTATGAATGTTAATGGGATTAACTGAGGATTAATCACTTTCATTTTGATTACTTCTTCTTTGGTTGGAAGAGGTAATATTACTAAAAAGTAGATTGTCATTAGATATAAGATAAAAGAATATATTATTAAAGTTCTTAATTTGTTTACTGATCCATAATGATGATATTCATATATTATATATGGTAATGTTATTAATAAGGCTAAAAAAGGAAAGATTATTAAAGCTGCTTTTATTGGTACTAAATAGCTCATCTTATCTCTCCTTTATTATGGTTTTACTACAGTAGTATGTTACTAAGAAATATCCTCCATAGATTACTACTAGAAATACTGCTGTTAATATTATTGATGATAGTAATGATTCTGTTCCCATTGTTTTTAAGATATAATTAGCAAATTCTATTCCAAATATTGAGTGAATTATAGCTAGTAATAATGGGAATAGGAAGAATACTGCTATCTGATTAAATAAGGCTTTGTTAATCATTTTCTCATCAGTTCCTATTTTTCTTAACATATTAAATCTTTCTTTATTATCAGTACTTTCTGATAATTCTTTTAAGGCTAAGATAGCCGCACTTGATATTAAGAAAATTATTCCTAGGTATAGTCCTACAAATGTTACCATGGCTCCTAGTCCTATGGATGATTCATAGATATCTATTTTAGTATTATATGATAATAAGGTATCTTTGTTAAAATGGTTATTTATTATAGTACTAACTATATCTTCAACATTTTCTTGTTCTTCTTTAGTGTCTGCTTGATAGTTAGCCGCTAAAACATTTTTATATGGATGAATACCTTCTAAGGCATTATCTGGTAATATTATTACTCCTGTATTAGTAGCACTTCCACTTAGTTCGATAATGCCATCTTGGCATTTTTGATATTTTGGATAGTAGTTTTTACTATTTATAGTTAGTTTGGTATTATTTTTTAAGGCTATATTTCGAATGCCCGCCATCATCTTATAGTTAGATATAATTACATATTCATTATCTTTTAGAGTTAATTCTTTTTTGCTATATAGTTTTGCTAGACGATTGTAGTCACTTAATTTTACTAAGTCTTCTCTTACGTTATAAGCTAGTGTGGGATAATCTTTTCCTATTTGTTCTATTTGGTCTCCAAAAGAATCTTTTAGAGTTATTTCTTCTAATCTATATATATTTATGTCTACTACATCTTTTAGATACTTGTATACATCTAATCTTTGTAAGGTATCTTTGACAGTGGTGTTATAATCCTCTATTATCTCTTTTGAAAAGTTTTCTTTTTCTTCTTTAGATAATGATTCTTGTAATTTTGAAAACTGAATATCAACGGGAGCTAAATCTTTTAGATTACCTGATAGAGAGTTCTTTATAGATAATGCTGAAGAAAAGATACATATTGTAAAGAATAACATTAGGCATATTATTGTCATGGAAAAGACTGTGGTATTTATTTTACTACTTATTTGACGAATGGTAAAACTATTTAGTCCTTTGTAGTAGTATTTTTTTAGATGCATTACTATCTTTAGAATTAGACCTGATAGTGACCAAAATATTAGAAATGTTGATATACAACCTAGGGCTATTGGTATTAATATCCCACTTATAGCATTCATAAGTGGTGAAGTACCAAAACCATCTGTTACTAGATAGTAAGCATATGATAGTACTATGACCGCAATTATAAATACTATAGTGCAAATGATAGGATTTTTTAATTTTACTTTTTCTGATTTTTTATTACCATGTAATAGGTCTATTAGTTTACATTTGTTTACAATTATGGTGTTAAATATCATTACTATTAAATACATTATGCTAAAGTATAATAAGGTTTTTAGGGCTGCTGAAGATGAAAATGTAAACTGGAATTTTGTTAAGTCGGCTTCAAACATATTGGCTACTAAGATACTCATTAGTTGTGATAAAACTATTCCTAGGGCTAGGCCAACTCCTAAAGAGATAACTCCTATTATAAGAGTTTCAAAGAAAAGTATTAGTGATATTTTTCTTTTGGACATTCCTAAGGTTAAGTAGATTCCAAATTCTTTGTTTCTTCTTTTTATGAGAAAACGACTGGCATAGATTATTAGAAATCCTAGAATGAATGAAACAAAGACACTTACTCCTCCTAGAATGGTGGTCATTAGTCTTATTATTTCACTTGTTGATGATGATACATTTAGCATTACTGTTTGACTATCTATAGCATTGAAAACATAGAAAATAGCTACTCCTAGTACTAAAGTAAAGAAATAGATAGCATAATCTTTGATACTTTTGGTTATGTTTTTTATAGACAATTTAAAGAGCATCATTTATGTCTCCTCCTAGTAAGGTTACGACATCTATTATTTTATCAAAGAATTCTTTTCTGGTATCATTTCCTTTACGAATTTCGTTATATATTTTACCATCTTTTATGAAGATTATTCTAGTAGCGTAACTTGCGGCATAAGCGTCATGGGTTACCATTAGAATAGTGGCTCCTAATGTATTATTTAGGTATGTTAGTTTTTCTAGTAACATTTTTGATGACTTGGAATCTAGGGCTCCGGTTGGCTCGTCTGCTAGTATTAGTTTAGGATTTGTTATTATGGCACGAGCTGCTGCTACTCTTTGTTTTTGTCCTCCACTCATTTGGTAAGGATATTTTTTTAGTACTGATTCGATATCTAGTTCTCTTGCTACTTTCTTTATTCTTTTATCTATTTCTTTGGGACTTACATTTTGAATTGATAAGGCTAGTGCTATATTTTCATAGGCTGTTAAGGTATCTAATAAATTGAAGTCTTGAAAGATGAAACCTAAGTCTTCTCTTCTAAACTTGTTTAAATCATTTCCTTTTAGTTTTGTTATGTCAGTTCCTCCTACAAAAATATGGCCGGCAGTTACTTTATCAATTGTGGATATGCAGTTTAGTAATGTTGTTTTTCCTGAACCAGAAGAACCCATGATAGCGACAAACTCTCCTTTTTCTACTTCAAATGATATGTTATCTATGGCTTTAGTTAAACTTGATTTACTTCCATAGTATTTTTCAATATTTTCTATTTTTAGTATATTTTCCATATTATTTTCCTTCCTTTCGTAATTAATAATACTAGATAATAGGATATTTGTCGTAATTTTAATATTACAGTATATTACTTTTTTGTAAGGTTAGTCTTCTGGGTGATAAAGTTTATTTTTACCAAAGATTATTTTGACAATGGTATATTCTTTTTCTTCAGATTCTATCTCTATTTTATGTCCTAATTTGGTACATAATTTTTTGGCTATGTATAGACCCATGCCTGTTGATTTGATTTTATCTCTGCCATTAGTACCGGTAAATGATTTTTTGAAAACATTTGGGATATCACTTTTTGGTATGCCAATACCGTTATCTTTGATAAATAAGGTTATTTGATTATTATCTTCAGTAGCTTTTATTTGGATATAGGAGTTTGGAATATCTTTTTTGTATTTGATACTGTTATTGATAATTTGATTTAAAATGAATTCTAACCATTTGGTATCGGTATAGACTTCAGTATTTTTTATATCGACGATTAGGTCAATTTTATTTTCTAAGAGGTCATCTTTATTTTTAAGAGCTACTGATGAGATTATTTTTTCTAGTTTTACTTTTTTAAAAATAAAATCTTCACTGGTATAGTTACTTCTTACATAATAGAGGATTTGGTCGATGTAGTTATCTAGTCTTTTTATTTCTTCAATGTATTCTTTTGGTACTTGATTTTTATGATTATGGGTCATAAGGATTAGACTTGATATTGGTATTTTTACTTCATGTATCCACATTTCAATATAATCTTTGAAGTCTTTGGTGCTATTTATGTAACTACTGACATTTTCAATCATTGATTTGTTGATGTCGCACATGATGTTATATATTAGTTCTTCTTCGTAAGTAGTTGGTTTGGATAAGGTTTCTAGGACTAGGTATTTTTTATCTAGATTTTTGGTATTGGTTATGAGGGTGTTATAGAAGGTTCTTTTTTGGAAATATGATATTAAAAGGGCTATGATTAGTGTTAATAGTAGTAATACTATGGTTACTATTATTAGTCCCTCTGGTACTTTGAAGGCTATGTCTAATAGGGTTATTAGAATTATTGATATGATAGTGATAATGATTATGCTTATTTTATCTTTTAGATAGTTTGTTAATTTCATAATAGTATATATCCTTGTCCTTTTCTTGTTTCTATGGCATTTGGATAACCAAAGTCCTCTAGTTTACTTCTTAGTCTACTTATATTTACGGTTAGAGCATTATCATTTATGTATTCTTCATTATTCCAAAGAATGGTCATTAGTTCATCTCGTGATACAATTCTATTTTGGTTATTTAATAGGTGCTGAAAGATTAGCATTTCATTTTTGGTTAGTTCTAATTCTTTGTTACTACCAGATAAGGTGCCTCGTGATGGCGAGACTTCTAAATCTTTATATTTTAGTACTTCAGTACTATTATCTAATCTTTTAAAGATATTTTGTATTCTTAGCAATAGAATGGTTGGGCTATAAGGCTTGGTTATGTAATCGTCTGCTCCATAAGAGATTGATAATATTTCATCGGTTTCATTTGCTCTTGAGGTTACCATTATTACGGGAATATTTGATTCTTTCCTTATTTCTTTAAGTAACTGCTCACCATTTTGATATGGTATATTTATATCTAAGAGAATTAGATCTATATTACTTTTTAATATTTCTTCTTTGGCATTTGAAAAGTCTTTTAGTATTAATGCTTCATAGCCAGCATTTACTAGTAGTTCATATAATTCTTTAGATATTATGGTATCATCTTCAATTATCATTATTTTTTTCATATATTATATTTCCTTCTTTCTATAGTTCTATTATATCATTTTTTTAATTGGTTTTATATTACAAGTTTGTAAGGTACAAGAAAAAGACTTAGTACATCATTGTGATGTGGTAAGTCTTTTTTGTATTTCGTAAATAGCTGTCCTCTTCAGGTAGCGATCGAGATTTCAGTGAAAATTTATCATTTTGTCAAATCTTTTACAAAGCACTTTTAGCTTTTAAAATATAAGGGTTTATCTTATATTATTCATATAATCAGACCATAAATGAGACCTAAATTTATCATTGCAATTTTACTGTAATTTGTTATATTTAACAATCTATATACGATTTTTTGTTCCTAAAATCTTGACTTTTATAGGTAAACAAGTGATTAATACAATACCTTTTGAAAGGAGGTATTTGTGTGATTGCTAAAGAAATATTAGAGATAATATCAAAACCCTGGTGTTCAAATCAGGATATTATGAAGATTGCAAATGTTTCTGCATCAACAGCTAGCAAGATTAAACAGTCTATTGAAAAAGAATTTAGAAAGAAAGAACCTAACAAATTTATGCCTGCTTATTGCATACCTACTAAAAAAGTCATTAAGTACTTTGATCTAGATATAGAGTTTCTTAAATCAATAGCATACTTTGATAAGGAGATTAACGATGAATTACCTAAATAGATGCCTTTTACTTGGAAGATATAGATCAACAACAATTATTGATGATAATGTTTCTTGTTTAGTTATTGTTATAAATGATGAAGATGGAGATTTAACTATTCCAATTATTACTAGCACAGATGTTGCAAAAAAAATAATAAACAATTGTGAAGATGATTCTTTAATTGGTATCAAGGGCAAAATAGATGCTGATGAAAATGGATTAATAATCAGAGCAGAAAAAATATCATTTTTAAGCCATAAAGAAAGAGCCGATTAATTTCGACTCCTTTTAAATTATATTCTAATAGTATTATGATTAAATACTATTCCCACTAAAATACAAGATGCTATATAAACAACCAAATAAACAATTATAAAGATAACAAAATTTGATATTAAAAATCCAAGTAAAGTTATAATTATAGTTATATAACAATAACTTATTAAATATCCAAAACTTCCTGAAGCAGGATCATCAATACCTCTTTGATATCCACACCCTGTTAATATAAAAGCAAAGATGTGAATGATTGTTCCGCCTATAACAATATTAAACAAATCAGCATAAGTTTCATTACCAATGATATTGATGTAAGGATTCGGTAACAAGAATTGCCTTATTAGAGCACTTATTAAATGAATAAATTTATACATAATTATTCATCATCCTTTAAGTAATCAAGATTATTAATAATATTAATATAGGCTTCTTGGTACTTTTGATTATTTCTAATTATTTTATCAATATTATAAGGACATTTTGGGCACTTTTCTTTATTAACATGTTCTTCTATCATTGGACTATTATTGTTATATTTTTTTACTACTTTACCAGTTTTTGATAATTCAAGATGTAATTCAGCTTTATCATTAAATCTATAATTCTTATAGTTTTTTTCAGTATAACACCAATAAACAATTTTATTATTCTTTTTTAAATCGTTTAAAACTGATGTTTTCATATATATAGCACCTCTAATAGGATAATTTCTATTAGGTTTTGGATTTGTATCACAAATTATTATTTTTCCATTTTCATTATTCCAGGATGAAGTAAGAAAATTAAAACTTAAATTTAACTCTTTTACTAATTTTGGAGAAGGAAAAGATACACAAGATGATTTAATATCCTTTGAATCATAATCAAAATCTGGAATTTCCATATTTTTATCATAAATGCATTTTATATATTCATCAACTGGTCCATAATATTTTTTATTTTCTATTGTTTTATATCTAGCATCATGATTGTTAGAAAGCAAATCAGAAGGATTAAAAGCCATATAGCATGAATAAAATGCATTTACTGCACCTGCAATAAAAATATGAGCTTGCCCTCCAATTAAACTCCAATATTCTCCATCATATTTAATAGGTTTAGTCATTTTACAACAGCTTTCCACAGAATTGTTAACACTCTTAAACCAATTATAATTAAAGTGTTTATTTAGGCCAATATTATCGCAAAGCTTCATATTTAATCTATCAACCAATTCATTAAATGGACAAATCGGAGAATTCAAATATATTTTTTCATCATCGTCATAATATTTATATCTATAATTAGAGTACCCAATATTCTTTTCGTCGTCATAAATAATAAAATTATTTATATAATAATTGCTCATTAATGAACCAAGTAATTTGTCCTGAGTTAAAAGTAATAATTTCTTTCTTATAGAATCACTAAATTTATTCGAATAATCATCAAATCTTTCATCTATATGGTAATCATAATTGTAAGTTGCACATATTTCTTTAAATATTTCTTGGAATAAGATAAACATTCTTTTTGAATCTAATTCAATAGGTTCTACTTTTGAAACATAAAGATCTATATCTTTTTTGCTAAATTCATTTCTACATTCTTCATTGTTCTTTAAACACTTAAACTTCTTGTCTAATTCTAGATTATATTTACTTATTTCATTAGGATCATTAATTATAAAATTATTATTTAAATGAAGCTCATTCTTAGGTGTATATCTTTTAAATTTTAATACATATTTTTCATAAATATCTGCTAAGGAAATAATATGATTTAAATCAAATGTATTATCTACCTCTTCATTTTCATCTATTTCTTTATTATAATTCTTCTTCTTTAACAGTTGATATTTATCTTCCAATCCAAGATAAACTGATACCCTAAAAATAATTTCAGCATCAATTTCATTTTCATCATTATATATACTATTAAAAAAATTAATAACACTCTGATTTTTAGATAATGTGGATAAGATGTGAATTATTCCCTTTTTTATATATAAATCGCATACTTTATTATAATAACTTATTAACTCATCAATAAATGTATTATTATGATATAAAATATCATATGTGCATTTAATTGCTAATTTTCTTATTCTCTCATTTTGGGAAGACATAAGCCAAAATGAATAGTAAAAGTATTCTCTAATTATACATTCTTGAGTTTTAATAAAAGGTATAGAATAAGCAATGTTCTTTAAACGAAAATAATATTCCGATTCACGATACTTCTCTATAATATTTAATTGTAAATTCCTATCTAATAGTATTTTTTCATTTAAATAAGATGTACAGTTAAACGCCCTATTAGGACATCCACCTATTACCATAAATAAATATCTAAAATCTTTGAAAGTAATCATACTTTGAACTTCTTCAATTTGCTTTTCATTAAAATCAATTTTTTTGAAGTGATCGATTGATAAACTATCAGCCAATTTTGTATTCATAATATAATAAAAGGCTTTCTTTATATCTTTATCCTTATATTTATCAATTAGCAAAAGAATAAACGGTTCTGATAAAGTATAATGGCTATCAATTTTTTCATTAATAATATCTATTATTTCTTCATCTTTTTTATCCTTAATCCTATTAAAAAGAGTTCTTGCTATAATGTAATCAGAAAGTTTTTGAATAGAAAAAATATATACTTGTTTTCCATCATAATATGAAGACGTAAAGATTTTTTGCTCCAAAACTTTTTTTAAAAAATCTTTATAAGACTCCCCACATATATCTTTTAATCTATCATCTGATATAAAATGTTGCCCACTATCAAACATTTCTTCACTAATATTTTTGATATAAGGCCAATAATCATATGAACATGTATCTTTAATATATTGTTCAAATATAAACGTAACTTGAAGAACACTTGTAAGTTTTCCTCTTTTCTTTATTTTAGGATCATTCATAATATTTTTTAGCATTTTAATATATAAAGGATTATTTGTTTCAATTACATCTAAATATTTAATAAAATCTATACCATATCGTTCAATCATGCCAAGTATTGCAGAATCAAAATCAACGCCTTGAAATTGATAAGTATTAGATAATAGCGATTTTAAATAATTAATTTTTTTATCGCTAATTGAATTATCTCTATAAGAAACAATTATATTATAATTAGATTTTTTATTAAGCCTCTTTATAAGTTTTAGTATCAATTCCTGCTTTTCATTATCATATTCATTAATCGCATCAATTATTAAATAGAACTCTTTATTTTTCTTTTCTATTTCTTCTATAATACTATCTGGTATATCTAAATTAAATTTACCATACAAAACTAAGTGATTATATCTATATTCTTCAAGTTTTTCTTCTAATTTATATACAAAATAGCTTTTTCCTATTCCACCTTCACCATTTATCAATAGACGATTTGATTTAGAAACAATATCAGAATATGTATCTATTTTATATTTATATTGATAAGTCAATTCTGGATAATTTTTTTCGATTTCATCACATATATTTTTTAGTTTTTTTAAGAAAACAACATCACTAATTTTTCTATCATTCTTCTTTGTAAATAGAGTATTGATATTTTTAATATAATCAGATTTTATAAACTCCTCTGGATCACTTGAATAAGGATATATATTTTCAAACTTTTTTAACAATGTATCCATCAAATCATCGTCAAGCCATTTAAAATTATAATCTGAGGATATTTCGTTTTTCATTAAAAGTCGATTCTGTTTATTAAGCATTTTACAATTCATATAATCACTTCCTTAAAAAAAGAGCATATTCCATCTTAAAAATGAAACACACTCTATTATTTATATAATATTATACCACCAAATTAGAATTTATTGTTAGATAAACTAAAGAATTTATCAAAGAATTCTAATAATTTATCTATAACTTTATTTTTCTTTTCTTGTCTATCATTGTTAGGAGTAAACATACTCATTGGAGGAAGTATTGTTGATACCTCTGTACCATTAGTTTCTACTCTTCCCTGTTTGAATGATCTTTGGATAAAATTATATGTTTCATCTTTATTTAGACCTTCGTCAGCTATTATTTTATCTAATTCTTCTTTCTTTTTACTATTCATAAATGATTCAAAGTCAGCATATACATTTGAGTCTTGATCTAATGATTCAATGAATGCCATAATTAAATCTTTCTTATTTCTTAAATCTGGACTTGCCATGATTGTCTTTTGAATAGTTACAAGAATTTCTTTATCTTTCATGTTACTATCGTGGTATTTCTTAACTAATCCTAAGATGTAATCAATATTAACTTCTATAGATTTAATTAATTCCATTTCGAACACTACATCATCAGTAACATCAGTTTTTTCTTGCTTAGCTTTATTTCTAAATTCATTATAAAGTTCAATATAAATACTATGATAATCTTGTTTATCTCTTTCATTGATTAATTCATCATCTTTGAACTCATCGAATGAAGATAAGATATTTGTTACTTTTAATATTGCACCATATAGTTTAATAAACTCTTTTTGTTCTGCTTCGCTCTGCATTAATACTCCTGGCACAAATTTAGAAGTCAATTTTTCAACTAATGATTTATAACCCTCAAATGTTTTGCCATTATCATCTTCATATCCATAATAGTAGTCATTATATGGTTTTAATAAAACTATTCCATGAGCTTCCTCATCACCAAATTTAGCAAGAGCTTCATTAAGTCTGTCTTCTAAATTTCTAAATGAAACTATATTACCATATGTTTTTACACTATTTAAAATTCTATTAGTTCTTGAAAATGCTTGAATTAATCCGTGCCATTTTAAATTTTTATCAACCCATAATGTATTTAATGTTTTTGCATCAAATCCAGTTAAGAACATGTTAGCAACTATTAAAATATCTATTTCTCTATTCTTCATTCTTAAAGAAACATCTTTATAGTAATTTTGAAATCTTTCTGATGATGTATCATAACTTGTTCCAAACATATTATTATAATCTTTAATAGCATTTTCTAAGAATATTCTATCATCTGTACTTAATGCTTCTGTTGATTCAGAATTCTCATCAATTACTCCATCTTCTCCATTAACACCATATGAATAAATTAATGCTACTTTTAAATTACTATTTTTAAGAGTTAATTGTTCCTTAAATTCAGCATAGTATTCTTTAGCCATTTTAATACTCGATACGGCGAATATTGAGTTAAAACCATTAATACTTTTTTTAGATTTTATTTCTTCTGCATCCTGCTTCTTAGCTACTTCTTTTATGTTATCTAGCGTTGAGAAAACATAACTTTCAGATGTTTTAGTTTTAGTACTAAAATGATCAATAATATAATTTGTAATTAAACTTATACGTATTTGATTATCAAATAATTTTTCTTCATCTATGTTATATACTTTTTCATCTTTTACATCATCAGATATGTCTACTCTTCCAACATATTCATATCTGAATGGTAATACATTCTTATCTGCTATAGCATTAACTATTGTATAAGTATGTAATCGCTCTCCAAAGATTTGTTCCGTTGTTTCTGATATACCTTTAATTGTTCTAGCATTCTCTGGAAATATTGGTGTTCCTGTAAATCCAAATAAATAATATTTTTTAAATTTCTTTATTATAGATTTATGCATATCTCCAAATTGTGATCTATGGCATTCATCAAATATGAACACTACATGTTTATTAAATACATCACTATTTTCATTCTTTTTAATAAATTGTGATAACTTTTGAATAGTTGTAATTATTATTTTAGCATTAGGATCATTTAATTGTTCTTCTAGTACTTTTGTTGAAGTATTAGAATTTGCAGCACCTTCTTTAAATCTATCATATTCTTTCATTGTTTGATAGTCTAAATCTTTTCTGTCTACAACAAATAATACTTTATCTATAAAGTCTAATTTACTTGCTAGTTGTGATGTTTTAAATGAAGTTAAAGTTTTGCCTGATCCTGTTGTATGCCAAATATATCCACCTGATTTAATAGTTCCATAAAATTTATTATTATATGCAATGGCAATCCTATTTAATATCTTTTCAGTAGCTACTATTTGATATGGTCTCATTACAAGTAATTCTTCTTCACTAGTAAATACACAATACTTAGTTAATATATTTAATAATGTATGTTTAGTAAAAAAAGTTTTAGCAAAATCTATTAAATCAGTAATACCATTATTTTTTTGATCTGCCCAATATGAAGTAAATTCAAATGAATTAGATTTCTTTTTCTTTTGATTATTAATATGAAACTCTCTTGTTGTATTTGAATAATACTTAGTTAATGTTCCATTTGATATAACAAATATTTGAACAAAATTATATAACCCTGAACCTGCCCAGAAAGAATCTCTTTGATATCTTTCTATTTGGTTGAAAGCTTCTCTTAAATCTACTCCTCTTTTTTTAAGTTCTACATGAACTAAAGGTAGACCATTTACTAAAATAGTTACATCATATCTATTATCAAAGTTTCCATCATTATTAACATACTGATTTAATACTTGAAGACTATTATTATGAATATTATTCTTATCTATTAAATAGATATTTTTCTTTTCACCTGAATCAAGAGTTATTTCTTGTTTATAATCTTCTTGTATTAATCTTGTCTTTTCAATAATATAATCATTCTTATTAGCAATAACTTTACTAAAGAAAGAATCCCATTCACCATCAGTAAAATGATAATTATTTAATTTTTCTAATTGTTTCCTTAAATTAAGTATTAACTCATCTTCAGAATTAATATAAATTCTTTCATATCCTTGCTCTATTAATGTATTAATTAATTCATTTTCTAACTGTGATTCTGATTGATATGATGATTCTACTTTATCAAGTACTTTATATTCAGCTAGTACTGTTGAATTATCACTTTCACTTATTAAACTAATATTATTCATCATTTACCTCCACTTTGTAATAATTAATAAAATCTTCAAATGCCTCTATAAATATTCTTTTTTCATGTTCTGTTAAATCTATATATTCAAATTCTGGAAGACTCCCATGACTATATAAATTGATAAGTTTTACAACCTCTTTTTTACTATCACTGTCTGGTATGCAATCATCATATTTTTTATATCCAAAATAATTAGATGTCTTTTCGAGTAAAATTCTAAACATATTAAAATGATTTTTCTCAAGTGCATTTTCATCAATGGCTTGCTTTATTTTCTTGATCAAATTTAAATGATATCCAAATGGAGAATCACCTTTTTTATCAAGTAAGTATGTATATCCATTCTTGCTCAGAACATATGATTTTAATTTAATTTCTTTTTTTCTATTTAAAAGATTATATATTGAATTATAAAATAAAGCATGATGAGTCGCTATTAAAATATTTGGTTTAACTATAGTGGTTTTCATTCTGTCAATTAATTCAAATATTTTTATAGCTACATTTAGTATTTTTATGTCATCAATGGATGAAACAGGATCATCTATAATTAAATATTCAACATTATCAAATATATTAGTAGACCTATCTTCTTGTTTTTCTTTAAGTTCATATATCATTGTATCAACAAATGTATAGAATATAGACCATATAAATATACTTTCTTCAGCCTTTGATATTTTTATGTTATTTTCATCACCATCTATAGTTTTTGTACCAAATTCGACTATTCCAAGATTTAAATTTAATGAAGCCATTATTGAATTGTCACAAAAAATTTCAAAATTTTTTTCAATATCGTTTTCTAATCCTTGGTCTTGTATAAATTTAAATATCCAAGAACATGTATTAAGTAATAAAAATGAGTAAGAGTTATTCCATGAAAATTCATCTTGAAACATGGAATTAAAACATAATACTTTATCTTCAAATTTATCTGTAAACATTCTTGATATTCTGGTTTTACCAGTTCCATTAAATGCATAAATTAAATCGACTTTTACTTTTTCTGATTTTATATCAAAATCTGATTTTATAGCATCAAAAACGTCGTCCAATCCGTTTAATACACCACTACTCATTTTTCAATTCCTCAAAGCTTAATAATTTATTTCTATAATATTCATATTGTTTTTTTCTTAGTTCTATTTCTGCCGGAAGTCCTTTGCTTATGTTACTAGTCAATTCATCAAATTTATCTAAAATATTAACAATTCGTTCTTGCTCATTTTCAGACGGTAAAAATATTTCAAAGTTTTCGGTAATAGGTAACGATATTTGTGGCATTGAACCCATTTGACTACCAACCATTCTAAAATAATCAACTCTATTTTTTAAATAGTAATATAAATATTTAACTGTTACTTTATTTGCAAAAGTGTATGCCCACATTTCATTTTTAAAAGTTAATGGTTTATCATAATAAACGAAATCTATCAATCCTCTTGACTGAACAATAACGCATGGCGAATTAATAATATTTGCGTTAGGGATATCTTTTAAATTAGCACTTACAATGGTTTGTCCTCCTGCAAAAATTCTTATATTTCCATTATCATCCTCAATTTCCTTCATTTTACCAGCAGTGATAGAAGTTCCTTTTACTCTTTTAAAAATATCTGAAATTTTCGTTTTTCCCTCTTTATTCAATAATTCCCCACGCCAAAACTCATATTGACTCTTTCTCGCTTCTAGCTCCGCTTCTAGCTCCGCTTCTAGCTCCGCTTCTAGCTTGCCAAATTTATCAAGAATTCGAACTATTTCTTCTTGCACTTCTGTTGGGGGTACTGGAATTTTTAATTTATAAATATCTTTTAATGATACACTAGGTATACCAGCACCAATTTGTGATTTTTGCAAATCATTTTGTTTTGATTTTAAAAAATGATATAAGTATTTATAATTAACATTATTATCGAATTTTTCTACTATATAGCAATGTGCACCTGCCCAAAACTTAGTTGTTTGATATGATATATATCCAGCTGAAGCACCGCCTTGGCTTATTGTAATTAAATTACTATTAAAGTTATATTTATTCCAGTAACCTGAAGGTGTAATTCCGCCATTAATAACTGGAAACTCTCCTTCATTTAGCAATGTATCTTTGTTCAATTGTTTACCTTTATTGATTTTACAAATTGCATCTAAGTTTTTATATTTAACACCATTAGGACACATTTCTTTTATTAAATCATTAATCTTACTCATGATAATCAGACTCCAATTCTCTAATTATCTCTTCTAGTTCTTCTCTTATTTGTTGTTGCCTTGGTACTATTTCTGCTAATTTTCTATTTACTTCTTCAATATCTATTTTTACTTCATTATTATTTGTTTTTAAATATGAATTTACTGATATATTATAATCATTTTCTTTTATTTCATCGTAAGTTGCTAAATATGCTTTATTTTCTACTGATACTCTATTATTTAATAAATTAATAATATTACTTATGTTTGTATCAGATAATTTATTTTTATTTGTATTTCTAACAAATTCTTCACTAGCATCAACAAATAAGATATTATTATCAGTTTTATTCTTCTTTAATACTAATATACATGTAGCAATAGGTGTCCCAAAGAATAAATCTGATGGTAATTGAATAACTGTATCAACAAAGTTATTATCAATCATATATTTTCTTATTTTTTGTTCTGCTCCACCTCTATAAAGGACTCCAGGGAATTCAACTATTGCTGCTGTTCCTTTTGAACTTAACCATGATAGCATATGCATAGTAAAAGCTAAGTCTGCTTTAGAAGATGGTGCTAATACTCCAGCCGGAGAAAATCTTTCATCATTTATTAAGATTGGATTTTCTTTTCCTGCCCATTTAATTGAATATGGAGGATTAGATACAATTGCATCAAATGGTTCATCATCCCAATGTTCTGGATGTGTTAATGTATCTCCTCTAGCTATATTAAAATTATTATAATTTATATTATGCAAAAACATATTAATTCTAGCTAAGTTATAAGTAGTAAGATTAATTTCTTGTCCAAAGAATCCTTCTCTAACATTTTCTTTTCCTAGTATTTTAGCAAACTTTAATAAAAGTCCACCTGAACCACAAGCCGGATCATAAACTTTATTAACAGATGTCTTATCCATTATAACAATTCTTGCAAGCAATTCTCCAACTTCTTGTGGAGTAAAGAATTCTCCTCCAGATTTGCCTGCTGATGATGCATACATTGTCATCAAAAATTCATAAGCATCACCAAATAAATCTATTTTATTTTCTTCATAATCTCCAAAATTTAAATCTCCAATTGCATTTAATAGTTTAACTAATTTTTGATTTCTTTCATCTACTGTATTGCCTAATTTATTATCTATTCTAAAGTCATCAAATAAACCTTTAACATCATCCTCAGATGCTGTTCCTCTAGCTGATGATTCAATATTATTAAATATATTAGATATTACTACATTTAAATTTTCATTTTTATCAGCATTTTTTCTTACATTACAAAATAGTTCGCTTGGTAAAATAAAGAACCCTTTCTCTTCCAGTATTTGTGTTTTACCTAATAATGCTTCTTCATCACTAATATTTCTATATTCAAAATTTTCTAAACCTGCTTTTCTTTGATTATCATTAACATAGTTTTCTATATTTTCAGAAATAAATCTATAAAACAATAATCCTAATACATATTGTTTAAAATCCCAACCATCTACAGATCCTCTTAATTCATTTGCTATTTTCCATATAGTTTTATGTAATTCTTCTCTTTCATTTTCTTTTTTGTTACTCACAATTAATACCTCCTACTGCCTATGTATTAATTATATCATACTTTTTGTCATTATTTATTTTTAAATTCTATTATAATCTGATAAATTTATTTATGTTTTGAATTTTCGTCTAATCTTCTATTAACTATTTAGTTTTCTATTTTTCTTAGGTTTATTGAATATTCTTTTTTAATTGATTTATTGCTTTCTGTGTAAATATATATTGTCATTTTATCACTATTTAAATCTTTATCAATATAAGATTTAGTAAAGTCTATTGCGTGTAAAGGAACACATGTTTCAGGCAAAATAATATCTGATACATCATATAATAAACTTTTATATCCGCCCATACTATATCTGCCATCTGTTACTTTATAATATTCAGGACTTTCTTCAAAAATAATATTATCAAATGTAATTTTAACTTTAATGTTTTTTGAAGCCATATTTCCATCATTACATAAATTTATGTACCAATAATAATCTGGATATGTATTGTTACTTAAATTCAATCCTTCTTTATTTAAAATTAATGTGTCAACATTTTTAATACTCATTGATCTACCATCTTTAAAAATTATATCAATGTCATCAGATTGATAGCTTAATATTGAGAGCAAAAGTGTAATAAAAACAGATATCATCGCCCATAATATTCCACATATAGTTAATTTTTCATTTTTATTATTTTCACCATTAAATATTATGTATAGTGTAATAAATATAAATATAATTGTTACAATTAATAAAGATATTAAACATGACTTCATATTTTAATTCGCTCCTACTTCTAAAAAACACCAGCACAAAGAATCTATTAAATAGATCTGTACTAGCATCTTTCTTTAACTAACAGATTCAATACTATTTTTATTTTTTATTAACCTTTAAAGATTGCTTTATCAAAGGCATAACATTATCAATGTCGTCTTCATTAGATATTTCTACCCTATAATCGCCATTTCCCCAATGACCAATACTAGTTATATCTCTTGTTATTCCTAATGGATCGTTCAATGTTCCCTTTTTCATATTAATATCTAGTCTCAATTTATTCTGAGTAAATTCTACATCAACTATGTTTCTTCTTCCTTTAAATGCGATATATACTTTTTTTACTTCTACATCAATATCATCTAATTCTAATATTCTTTCTTTTAGTATTTCATAAAGTTTTTTTGTCGACAAAGATACTTTATTCAAATGATCATCCTCGGTATATACTTTAATCTCTTTATTTACCTCTTGTTGTTCTGATTCTATTTCTACATCTTCTACTTTTACATTGCTTGTCTTCTTTATAAATTCTATATCTACAATTTCTTCTTCATATCTTGTTACTTTGATTAAATCTACAGGAATGTTTTTAAAATCAGTAGCATTAAGTTGATAACTTGTATAAATTGGTGAAACAAATATAATTCTTGATTGACTCCAATCTATATCTGATAATTTTAAGTTTGAATTATTCTTTTCATTAAATTTAAGTACAAAATCTGCTTTTCTTTCTAATAATAGTTTTAAGTATGTATAACCTTGATCTACTAAACTATGATTTTTAACATTTTTATATTCTATAATTCTAAAAGATTTGCTTTCTTCATCATATGATAAGGTATCTATTCTAAAATTACCTACTGTAAATTCTGTTTCTATAAACTTATATCCAAGAATTTTTTGTAAATGTTCCTCAAAATAACTTTGTAATTCCTTTTCGTTTTTAAAGTCATTCTGTTTTAATTCTTTATTATTCTTTATTATCATTTAAACCTCCTATAAACTTCATTTCTTATTTAATTATATCATATAAATTATATTTTTAAGCACTTTCTTTTATTTATTAACTAACATATTAATATAATCTTTCCCTATAAAATAATCAGTATAATATATATATACATTATCTTTTGCTCTTGTTATTCCAACAAATAACTTATTTTTAAAATCATCTTTTAACTGAAATGTACTGTCTAAATATATTATGACATTTTTACTTTCTAATCCTTTAGATGTGTGAATTGTCATTATTTTATTTTTTTTGTCTGAGACGTAATAATAATATTTATATTTTTCATCTAATAATTTATTTTGAATCATAGATATTGTATTTTCACAAATGTCTATATTTAATATGTTTTTAGTTTTTATTAAAAACTCACTCAAACTTAATTTATTCAAATTTAGATCTTGCTTTCTTATTTTGTTATTTGTGAATGATAAAATTTTTATTAATTCATCTACCGGATATTTATATTTATCATTTATGTTATCATAATTAATATAATACTTTATCAATTCATCTATAATTTCTTGATTTATTTCATAATCATTTGGCATATTATCTAATTTTTTTGAATATAAAATATCAAAATCGTTTTTATATTTTTCATATAATTCAATCGCCGTTGCATTTGATTCTACCAACAGGTAAATTCCACCATTAATACTTTTTAAAAAATCTAAATTAATTTCGCTTATTACTTTAACATGTGATTCTTTAAATGTTATAGGTGTATTCGGGTCAAATATTTTGTTTGCATAATATAAAATACTTGGGTGACATCTTACGCTAACGGTTATTTTTTTTATATTATAATCATTTTTTGATAATTCGTTAAAAAATTCCGGCCTTGCTCCTCTAAATTGATATATTGATTGATTTGGATCTCCAAAAAGTACTATATTTATATTTGTTTTTTCTTTTAATGCTTTTAAAAATTGGTGCTGAAAGAAATTTAAGTCTTGTGCTTCATCTATATAAATTGTTGGAAATCTTATTGAAAAATATTGGTTAAACAAATTAAACTCAACTATTTTTTTTGCTAACATATATGCTGGAAATGATATTCTATAAATTCCATTTTTTAAATCGTTATACCATTCTTCAATATAATTATTTGCTTGTCTCATGACACCATCATATTTATCATAATTTCTTACATAATTATTTATTTCTTTTTTATTCTCAATTGTAATTGATTTGATAGCTACTCTTTTGGTGATTTTCCCACTATAAAATAAGTATCTATTTAAAAATGGAAATATAATCAAATTCATTATTAATGAGTCTATAGTTCCTATAAAGCAATTGTTTAATTTATTATCAACTATATTTAATCTGTTTTTTATTTCATTTGAGGCGGCTTTTGTAAAAGAGCAAGCTATAATTCCCTGATATTCCTTTAATGTTTCTAATTCATTTTTCATTTTTTTTATTAGTGTATATGTTTTTCCTGCACCTGGACATGCTGACACACATAAATATTTATTGTTATCATTTATTATTTCTGATTGTTGTTCATCTAATATTTTTTTTATTTCATTATTTATCATTTTCAACAAATCCTAATAGAATAGATGTTTTATTTGCTTCATTAATTTTTATATCTATACTATGGTCAACAATAAATTTATGTAAATTTGTCAATTTTGCATCTTTCAAATACTTAATAATGTCATCATAATCTTCCTCATTATATTGTATATAATCGAGAAAATCTTTTTCAAATCCTAAATTATGCTTTGATAATAATATTTTATTTTCTTTAAACACTCCACATAACTTATCAATATTATTTTCTATTAGTTCTAATTTTTCATTTTTATTAGTGAATCGAAAATTTTTACTGTTTGATAAGTCTTCTATCCCCAGAATCTTTTTTACTTTTTCTCTTCCTTCATCGCTTAAATAACTTATACATCTTGTTATTCCAGCATAATAGTATGAATCATTATTGAATGGAACGCTAAATATATCATTGTCCGTCTTAATGTACACTTTAATACCTAATGCTTCTAATAACTCTTTAATTTTTTTAAATGCAATGCCATTAACCGAAAAAATCCCAATATTGTTATCAAAAATTATATCTCTAAAATTTTGATCCTGAGATAGCAAATAACTGTAAAAATATTTTTCTGATTCACCTTCAATCAATAATACCTTATCATAATACATCATTTCTGCTATTTCAACATTTATTAGATATCCATATTTTGCAAACTCTTGATTATCTACATTATATATAAATTTTTTTCTTCTATATATTTCATCCAAATCATCAAAATATCTTTGAATTTTAATTATTTGATTTGTTTTTTCGAAATCAACAACATGTGGTGAATGTGTTGTAACAATCATTTGACTGGGTTTAAATGATGCTATAGCACTAATATAATGCTTTTGTAGTAACACATACAGATGATTTTCTGGCTCCTCAACAATTATTATTTTTTTCCTATCATCATCATAAGTTTTTTCTTTTAATAACATAGAAAACATTTTATTTTTTCCATCGCCAATATTATTAAGTATATTCCCATAACTGTCTAATGTTGAAATTTCTAATGACTTATAGATATTATCTAATTTAATATTTGGTGTTAATTCAAATTTCATTCCATCAAACATTTTCTCAAATTCTCCAAGTTCGTTTATATCTTTTATTATTTCTGCTAATGCATCATCATTTTTTACATTTTCTTTTAACTTTTCTATCGTTTCTTCTATATTTGGACTGATATGAGTATTTGCCTCTATATGTCTCGCTTCTTTATATTCAAAAAAATGTTTTGTTTCTTGTTTAGTATCATATGTTGGATTAATGTATATAACTGATAACACTTTATCAAGAGGGTTTTGTTTTGTTACATTGTATTCTTTATAATCCATTTCCATATCACCAATTAATAATTCATCTTCATATATTAATACTTCATTATTATATGTTGATGTTAATTGTGCATATATATATTTTTTTTCATCTTTTTCATTTATTACTTCATGTAATTGAGCCAACTGTTCGTTTGTTAAATCATCTATCTCTAGTTTTATTTTTATAAATATATTCTTTTTGTTACTATTAGTTGAATCCGAATCAAAAAATGGAATTCTTCTTTTATTATAATCTAATACTTTTAATATTGCAGCGCAAATATTGCTTTTTCCACTGTCATTTTGTCCAATTATTGTTACTATATCATTTATCTTTTCTAATTTTATATCTATCCCTCTGAAATTCTCAATTTCTATTGAACTGATATGCATATTATTTACTTCACTTCCTTTACTTCTAGTTAATACAAAAAAACACCAGCACAAAAAATCTATTAAATAGACCTGTACTAGCGTCTTTCTTTAACTAATTTAAGTATATCAAATTATTTATATTTAATCAACAAATTTAGACAATTTTCTCCATACTAAAATAATATTAGTATATATCTATGGCTTATATATAATAGATGCAATAAGCATAATAAAATATATATAATTATTTATTATTAACTATCTTATCTAATTTACTTCTTATAATACTTTCTTCTCTACTACCATTAGTAGTTAATCTAATTAATGGTATATTATATTTAGATAGAATATTATTCTTTAATATATCTCTTTCTTTTTGTTTATTATCTTCTTTATGATATTTATATTTATCTACTTCTACTGCTAATAATGGTATTTTACTTATTTTATTATATATTAAGAAATCTATATGAGTATTATGGTGAGAAGTATATTTTCTATTCACTGGAAATGATCTAATTTCTAATATTAGCAGCTACCATACTTGCTATTTTCAAGCATATATTTTGTCTTATCTGTTATTATACTCTTATCCCTTTTATTTTTTTCATCCTGATATAAATTTTTATATTCTTTAATTTCACTGTCAACAAATTTCTTTAACTTATCATTTTTAGGTTTAAGAGACTTTAAAAATAAGTATTTATCATTGAATGCATTGGCAAGTCCGTATTCACCCGATACAACACCTGTGTCAAAAAGTAAGCAATCTATTTCATTCAATATTTCATCATTTTCTTCTACTCTTTGTATAATAAATTCAAATATCTTCCAGCAGGATATTGAAGTACCTAATATTTTACACAGATTAATTACGTTAGTATAAGTATTATAATTATCATTTTCATTCAAGTATTTTAATATATCCATTCCCAATTCATCATTGTATTCTCCTATTAGATAGTGTATATAATTGGATATTTTATAACAATCATTTTTTTCTAAGAATTCCATACATAATGATAAATTGTTATATCTTTCTTCATTGTAATTGCTGCAACCAGATAAACTAATATAACCATAAAAATTGTGTAGATTTGTATTTGGCTTATCTGTTATTTTTTGTTTAAGAATTATTCTTAAATCTTCTGGATACTTCTCAAACAAATCATTTAAAAAATACTCATTTAATCTATTAAATTCACTATATCTAAAATTATCAATTAATATCTTTAAATCTTTATAACTATACTTTTCTATAATATTTTCTTCTGTATCAGGGTTATATAACAATTTTCCCATAATGCCTTTATTAATTGCATTGTATTCTTTAATTTTATTTAACAAATACTTTTTATATTCGTTATTATTTATTAAATCATTATTATTAATAATTAATCTTAATAGTTTGAATATTAAATCGTCATTTTTTCTTTCTTCAACAAATATCATTATTTTGTTCAATAATTCTAGATTTATATTATCAATTCTAAACATTGCTTGAATAATCTTATCTGCTTTTATCTCATCATCAATGATGTACTTATAACCCTTATCTTGATTTAAAATTCCAAGAAATATATATTCATTCCATTTGCTTTTGATTATTTCCTCTCCAAATTTCTTTAATGAACCTATATCAACTAAAACTTTTCCTGCATTACTTATATTCAAATTAAAAGTTTCTTCATTATCCATCGTATTCAATATAACAACTATTTCTTCGATATTATCTTTTTTAAAATTCTTAATATATTTATCTAAATAGTCTTTTCTAAATTCTTCTCTTTCACTATACTTAGAACCTGGTATTTCATCAACAAAGGAGTTAAATAACATTGCATACAATTTTTGTATATTATCTTTTTTTAATTTTTTATAAAACTCACTATCTTTTAACTTTGTGTTTTTCCAAGCACATACAGATTTATACAATTCATTTTTACTGACAATGTCAATTTTGTCATAATTGTCACTAAAAAATTCATATATTGGATTATAATCAAATATATTGGCATTTCTTTCTAAATTACTATTAATATTTAGTAATGCATGTAAAGCATCATTTGAATGCTTATTTAAAAATATATCTAACAATTCATATATTGATTTATATATTTTAGTCTTATAATTATCATTAGGATTGGTTTTATTACTTACAAGTCTTACTTCATTCATTGATGATTTTTCACAATAATTGTAATTTATATCACAAAAGTATTCAGCCAATTTTATTCTAATATATTCATCTATTTCTTTGTCAATTATTAAGGAATATGCTATTTCATGAATATTATAGTTTCCATATCCTCTACTAGAATCGGCTTTATCTGAAACTATTAAATCTTTTATAAATTCATCAAATTTACTTACAATATTATTGTTAATAGATATTTCATATAAAATTGAAATTATATTTTTAAAGTCATCAAGCCATAAATATTTATAATATTGTAAAAATTCTAATAACTTTTTAAATTTATATTCATATGTATCATAGTTCAAAGAATTATCAACTTCCACAGGTAATTCACTAAATTTTTTCACTATTGAATATATTATTCCAGCATCATAAATGCTTTTATATTTTTCTTCATCTTCATTAACTAATGGTACAATTTCAATCATTTTATTAATAATACTTTCCAATCCATCTAAAGATTTTACTTCTTGGAGTTTCTTATTAAAATCTTTATCTAACAATAACTCTATATTTTTAGCGCCAATTTTTATGCTATCTATACGTCTGTTAATAAATTCTAGACTAGCCACCACATTTAATATGTCTTTTCTTGCTTCTTCAAAAATTTTTTCTATTTTCTCATACTCTTTATTATCCTTTGATTGTAATTCATCTACATCTTTATAAATTATGTTATGTCCAAATTCATTTATTGCATGTGATAATACTGTTATCAACTGAACTTCGCATAGCATTCCTTTAAACTTATTTATATCTTTTTTTAACGAAATGGTAATATTAATTCCATCATATTTCATAATATCTTCAGATAACTTATATGATTCAACGTTGAATTCTTTATGAATAATATTATTAAAACTCTTTAAATCATCTTCATTATAAAAAATTACTCTTACGCCACTAAGATCATTTAAATTTTTTATATTACCATGAATACCATTAATGATTTTTTCAGTCAACTTATTTTTCAGTGAATCATATGATTTAACACGGCTATTTAAAGATTGATACTTAATTCCATTTTCAATAAGTATATTTTTTATTTTATTTTCAGTATAAGAAGTAAATTCAACATATAATAATTGAGTTGATAGATACTCTTTTAACATTTTGTCTTTTGTTTCTTTAGCTTTTAAATTTTCCATTTTTAACTTCCTCCTAACTTCTAGTTAATACAAAAAAGACGCAGTACAAAACCTATTAAATAGACCTGTACTAGCGTCTTTCTTTAACTAAATCAAGTATATCAAATTATTTTTATTTATTCAATATATTTTGACAAATTTCTTATTCATCATCATCTTCAGAATAATAGTCATCTTCTTCTAGTTCTTCCTCTTCAAAATTAAATGTATCATGCTTATTTTCTTTTACTAATTCTTTTTGCCAATCTTCTAAATCATTATTATCTTTTTTATTATCATCTTGAGTATCTGCAAATGCTTTTATTAAATTCAATATTAAACACATAATCTCACCACCTGAAATTATTATATCATAGTTTTTTGTTATATATGACTATACGATTATTTTTCTACTCTTATTTATATAATTACTTCTTTATACTAAAATAATATTAATATATACCTACTGCTTATATATAATAAGTATCTTGGATACATTTAATTAAGATAAGTTTACTTAGCTTAATTAAACACTAATAAGACTTACATAGTAAGGCTTATAGTGAATATAATAAAGATAATATATAGGTATATTAAAACTAAGATTTGATATCTTAGTTTATTATTTAGTTAATGTTAATGTTTTTACTTTGAATTCTTTAGTATCATAACCCCATGGATTAGATACTAATCTTGTATTATTTATTATTATATCTTCTTCTTTATGATCATGACCATATATCCATACTGGTGATTTATATTCTTTTACTTCTGTATAGTAACAAGAGTTATTACCCCTACTATTACTTTTATTTCTAAATGGTGGTATATGTGTTATTATTAAATCTATATTATTTGGTAAGTTATTATACCAAGATATGCTATCGTTATGTAGTTTTTGTATTTTATCTTTCTTAGATAATTCTGATAAGATAAATCTAGAATCATTCTGCATAGGATAGTTATATAGTTTATCTACTAATGTTACTGGTTTATACCAAAGGGTATCTCCCGCTAATAAGAAAGTATTATAGGTATATAGTCCTTTGGTATTATTCGTTTTATCTAGTATGATTATATCGTTATTATCTTTAAATATTTCATTTAATCTATATACTTTATTCATACTATTATAGTTATATTCTTTAGCCATAGGATCAGTATAGATATATTTTATTACTGGTATATAGTATTCATGATTACCTAGGACAAATATTACTTTTTTATAGTATTTTGAACATGAATATAATAGTTCACTCACTCTATTTATATCTTCATCGATATCTCCCGCTACTACAAGGATATCTCCTTTTACTTGCATACTTATTTTATCTTGAACTAATTTATCTATTTTGGTTATGCTTTCTTTTTTACTTATATAGTGAGTTAAGTGTAAATCAGATACGTAGTCAATGTTTAATTCCATGGTATTTTTCCTTTCTAGATGCTTATATTATATAGAAAGATGCAAATTATGTCAAATAAAAAACCATTGACGCTTTTGCCTGTCAACAGTTTCTGTGGATAAGTTATTTATTATTACATTTGTTTATGAATTCTTTTTCGTGTTCTTTTATTTCTTTAATAATAGTTTCTTCAAGAGTTAAATATTTAAATTTTAATTTTGGTATGTTATTCATATTTCCTCTCATTTAATTATATCATATTTTGTTTATTTTCTCACGATAATCATCATAATTACCAATATATCTAGTTATGTTCTTATTTTTTATTTCTATTATACTATTGGCTATTTTATTTATGAAATACCTATCATGAGATACAAATAATATAGTACCAGTAAATTCTTGTAGTGACTCTTCAAGCATTTCTCTTGTATCAATATCAATGTGATTAGTGGGTTCATCTAGGATTAAGAAGTTATAAGAATCTTGAATTAGGCAGAATATTTTTAATCTTACTTTTTCTCCTCCAGATAAATATTTTATTTTTTTATGAATGTTTTCTCCTGCAAAGAGGTATTTGAATAAGGCACTTCTTAAATATTGTTCTGCCCCAATGTAATATTTTTTAGCTTCTTCTAGTACTGATAAATTAATATCTTCAAACCCTATCTCTTGAGGAATATAACCTATCTTGATATTACTTCCTAGTTTTATACTATTATTTCCTTTTAATATTTCTTTGATTAGAGTTGATTTACCGACACCATTATCTCCGACTAGACAGAGTCTATCTTGATATTTAATACTTAAGTTAAGGTTGTTAAATATTTCTTTAGTACCATAAGATAAATATAGATTATTTATTGTTAGGACATCCTTTCCTGATCTACTATCCATATCAAAAGTTATATTTAGTTTTTTCTTTTCTTCTGGTTTATCTAACTTTTCTAGTTTTTCTAATCTTTTTTCGATACTAGCGGCTCTTCTAAAAAATATTTCTCCACCACTTGGTCCACAAAGCCTACCATATTCTTTTAATCTTTTGATACTATTTTCCATAGCGGTTATTTGTTTTTGTTGGTCTTTATAGTTTTTTAATTCTAATAATAATCTATTTTCACTTTCTTTAATATAGTAACTATAATTACCATGATATACTTCTATTCCTCTTTTGGTTAATAAATATACTTTGTTTATGACATTATCCATGAAATAGCGGTCATGTGATACTAGTATTATTGTTCCTTTATAGTTCTTTAATGTTTTTTCTAACCAAATCATTTTATTTATATCTAAGTGATTAGTGGGTTCATCTAATAACAAGACATCTGGTTCTTGTAATAATAATCTTATTAGAGATATGATGGTTTTTTCTCCTCCAGATAGGGTATTGAAATTTCTATTTAATATTTCTTCAGTTATATTAAATACTGGTAGTATTTTTTGTATCTTTGTTTCGTATTCATATCCTCCTAGCGAGATAAACTTCTCTTGCAGATTCATATACTTTGTTATTACTTTATAATCTTCAGTTAAAAGTTTATCTTCATATCTTTCTAATTTTTCTTTTAGTTCTATTATTTCTTTGAAGGCACTATTTATATAGTCTTTTACTATTATATCTTTTTCTTCAGGTAGTTGACTTAAATAGCCTATACTTATATTATTTCTTATTGAAAGGGAACCGGAATCTATACTTTCTTGGCCTGCGATTATTTTTAGTATAGTACTCTTTCCACTTCCATTTGTTCCAATTAAGCCTACTTTTTCTCCTTTTTGTACTGTTATATCTATATTATTTAATACTAAGTCAAAACCAAATGACTTACATACTTTACTTATATTTATATCTATCATAATATTCCTCCCATCAAAAAAAAGTTATATGAATATATTGCATCCATATAACTTCTATTTATATATATAGATGCAGGCACGACAAAAACTCACACCCACATCTCATTTTTTTTACTTTTATTTTTGATGAGATAAAGGTGTGATATTTATAGTAAACATGATTACATTACCTACATATTTATACATAAATATCCCTCCACTTATAATATATTATAGTTTTTTACTTTTGTCAATTGTTTTTACACTGCAAGCCATTTGTCTTGCTAGTGTTATTTGGAGCCTAGTGGGTCTCCAAATAAGTATCAACCATACTTATTATATATAAGCATTAAATATATACTTAAAGTAGTTTATTATTGGTATTTTTTTTACTATTTTGAGTATAATAATAGTGCAATATACTTGACTTTTTATGATAGTTATAGTATCATTGTATTACTGGAGAGAAATCTCGTCAGGTCGATAGCTCAATGTCGATTTTATTAAATTAAGTGTATGTTAAGTACACCGCTTGAGTTGGGGAGAGACTACTAGATAGTCTCTTTTCTTTTTAGTTATCGACAAATATTGTTGATAACTATTTTAAATCTATATCAAAGGAATAGTCATAGCTTATTTTTTCACATTTATTAGTATCTATAAAGGCTTTTTCTTTATGAGAATATTCTACTATTTCTTTAGCATTATAGTTTTTAAAATATTTCTTTATCTTATCTAATACTTCTAATTCTTCTTTGGTAAATAAATCTTTATTAAACTTTTTCTTTGATGTTATTTCATAATATTCTTTAGATGGGGTTATTACTGGTTTATAGTCTATTATATCCTCTTGATACCCTTTCGATAATATCGTTTCAAAACGATCTGGAACTGGACCAAATGGTAGTTTACAATATTCTAGTCCGGTTATTGATTTACAGTTTTCTTTATAAAATAAGAAATCAGCGTAAAACATTTCTTTTAATAATTTTGTTTTTAATATTGTATTATCCGCGAGAAAGATAATCATATTATATACTTTTTCTTTATTAAATTTAGTATAACCATTATACTCTGTTGGACTATATTCTTCGTTTAGTAATAATTGTTTTTCGTTATTAGCTAAGAATATAGATATCTTATTATTAATTTTATTATATTCTTTATTAGTAAATTGTATTTTGTTGGCTTCAACTAGATTTGCTATTATTTCTGGATTAGCTATTAAAATTTTTATTAATATTAAATAACTATCATTTGGTATAGATACTCCTTTTTCATAACTTATTAATGTCTTTTTAGCACATCCTATTACTTTAGAAAATAATTCTTGTGATAAATTATATTTTTTTCTTAAGGCTATTATTTCTTCTTTAGTTACACCATATAATTTATTATATATTTCTATACCTTTTTCAGAGGCAATATTATCTAGCTTTTCATCATATACTAAATTATTACATTTTGAGCAGAATTTTCTATCTGAATTAAATTTTATTTCTTTTCCTTTTATTTGGTAGATATGTTCATGATTCTTAATATAAGTATCTGTACTACCACAATTATCACATCTCATAGTATCCTCCTATTTATAATCTAAATGAAATGATAAGCATACTGTCATTTCTTTATTATTATATTCTTCTATCTTTAACTTAATATATACTCTATTTCCATTAATTTCTTTTTTAAACACCAGTGAACTATCGCTTTTTAAATAAAAAGGTTTATAATCTGGAACATAGTTATATGAAGATAACGTTAATATTTCTTGCCATGCCAAACTTTCAGTTATTCCAACTTCTAATAATTCTTCAAGATAATCTCTATCTCTTCTATTAATAAATTTCTTATTTCCTTTAGTTATTAACTTTTTCATTTTTGTTAGTAGTTTGAGCTGCTCTCCAGTCATATGATTCCCCCTTATGTTTATTTTTTTATTACATAATATATCTTTCCCTTTCTGTTTTAATGGTAACATATGTAACCTATTTTTGTCAATATGTATTTTATACTTTTACATATTTTTTTATCACTACCTGTGATATAAGAAAAACTATAGACATAATCTATAGTTTGTACAAATACTTTTATTTCAGAGACATTTGGCCAAGTAAATATTTTTGAAAGACCTTGGGCTTTCAAAAACCTCGAACAATGTAATGTGAGAGGGATATATTACCTTCTACTTTTTCCTTTAGAAGATAATAGTTCTTCTCTTAAACATCTATAGTATTCAATGCAATTAACATATTTATTTTCTTTTTCATTAAATATCCATATAGCAGTTAAATCTTCTAACGAGATAGCTCCCATTTGACCATCTTTTACTTTGGTATAAGGTGCTTCTAGTACTGGTCTTTTATCGTAGTAAAATAATTTATCTCCACCTCTAGTCCAAAATAATTCATTATTATGACCACCTTTTACTTTATCTTTACTTCTTGCATATCCACTAGTTATAATATCTTCTACTTGATCCATACCGGTTACTCTATATACAAAATTATCATTTGTCTTCATAGCAATAGGACTATCTTTCCCAAAAGCTAATTCTCGGACAAATACTCTATTTCTAGTAGTTTCTATTCTATCGTCTTCCATATTTACTCCTTTTCTATAGTAGTTCTACCACTTATTCTATTATCACTATCTTTAATCCAAAGATAATATTTTTTATATGCAAAGTAATTACTCTCTACTTTGTTATTTTCTATTTTATTCCAACATAATGAATCTATACTAGGAATACTCTTAGTTGTTTTTAGACAGTATTCAGTTGAATCTCCTATTGTTGTTATTATAAGTTTATTATTTTCTTTAGTAATACTTTCTATTTTAGCTGTCATATTTTCATTAGGTTTAGCGTAATAATGATTATTATCACTATCTGGTAAGATATTTTTTGCTACAATGAAACTAAATACTGATAAGACAAGAATACCACCAAGTACTATGAATGTACTATTATTATTTTTCATTTTTAACCTCCCTGTAATCTTTAAATAATTTTGTATATACTGGTTTTACTAACTCTCCTAATACAAACATTATAAAACATATTCCGATAGTTATCAAGATATAATTTATTTTTATATTTGGTACTATAAAGTATTTACTTATTGGGGTTACTAATACTATGACTTGAACTAATAGTATTAAGAATACTCCTAGGGTTAGTTTTTTATTTGAAAAGATATTTTTGTTTAGTACTGATTTTTTTATGTCACGACAAGAGAACGAGAATAGCAATTCATGAGTTACTAAGTAGATAAATAATAATGAACCTGCAGTATTTACATCTGCTTCTTTTGCAAAATAAATAAATATTATTAACATTACTATTGATTTTATGATTGCTCCGATTACTATTTTAGCTGTTAATAATGGTGTAAAGAAACTTTCATTGTATTTATTAGCAAAAGTATTTTCCATTTGGTCTTCTGTTTTCTTTTCAAAGGCTAACATAATAGCGGGGATACTATCAGTTACTAGGTTTATCCATAGTAGTTGTAATGTTGTAAACATTTCCATATTTAGTACCATAGATATGAATACTAGAAGTACTTCTACTATATTGCCTGCAAGTAAGTATAGTATTATTTTCTTGATATTAGAAGTTATTCTTCTTCCTTCTTCAACTCCATCGACGATGGTTGAAAAACTATCATCTACAAGAATACAATCTGCTACTTTTTTTACTACTTCAGTTCCGGTTATGCCCATGCCTATTCCAATATCAGCTTTTTGAATAGCGGGTGCATCATTTACGCCATCTCCAGTCATGGCTACGACATAACCATTACTTTGAAGTGCATCTACTATCCTTAATTTGGTACTTGGTGATATTCTAGCATAAACATTATATTTTTTTACTGCTTCTTTTAATTCATCGTCTGTTAACTTATCTATTTCTTTTCCTGTTGTGGCTCCTTCATCGGTATCGATAATACCAACACTTTTAGCTATTGCACGAGCAGTATTTATACTATCTCCAGTTATCATAACTATCTTTATTCCCGAATTCTTACAAACATTAATTGCACTAGGTACTGATGTTCTAGGAGGATCCATCATACCAATTAACCCTATAAATATCATATCTTTCTCTGGATCACTTGTGTTTTCTGTTTTATAGGCTAGTGCTAAGATACGAAGGGATTTTTCTGATTCTTCTTCTTCTATTTTAAATATTTTTTCTTTATATTCAGTAGTTATATTATATAATTTATTATCTTCTAGATAATAGGAACAGTTTTGTAATACTGAGTCTAAACTTCCTTTAGTAAATGAATATTCTTTACCTTCAATGGTATTGATAGTACTCATCATTTTTCTATCTGAGTCAAATGGATACTCTTTTACTCTTGGAATATTTATTAATATATTTTTTTCTTCAAGGTATTTATAGATGGCTACTTCGGTTTCATCTCCTAGATATTTATCATTATTCTTAGTTACATTCTGACAACTTGATAAACAATAATTATATAGATTTATGTTTTCGATATTATCTTTTTCGGTATATAATTTATTGTTTACATAGATACTTTTTACTTGCATTTTATTTTCGGTAATAGTTCCTGTTTTATCGGAACAGATTATGTCAGTAGAACCTAGTGTTTCAACAGAAGCCATCTTTCTTATGATTACATTTCTTTTGGCCATTTCAGTCATACCTAGAGATAATATTATAGTTATTACTGATGACATCCCTTCAGGGATAGCTGCTACTGCTAGTGAGATGGATAACATTAGGATATCAAAGAAATCATTCTTTTTAAGTAGGCCTACGGCCATCATAACTATTATTATTGCTATTATTATATAGGTTAATACTTTACTTATTTGATTTACTTTCTTTTGAAGAGGAGTTAGTTCATTTGTATTATTAATAAGGCTTGCTCCTATTTTACCTAGTTCTGTATTCATAGCGGTACTACATACTACTACAAAGGCATGTCCATTTGTTACATTACAGCCAGCATAAACCATATTTTTTCTTTCATATAATTCTTTTTCTTCGGTTATATCATTATTATCTTTCTTGATACTTTTTGATTCTCCGGTTAGGGTTGATTCATTTACTTCTAAGGCTTCTGATGATATTATTCTAGCATCAGCGGATACATAGTCTCCTGCTTCTAGTTCTATTATATCTCCTGGTACAATCTTTCTTACATCAATGGTTTCTTTCTTACCATTTCTTATGACATTATTATTTGTTATAAACATTTTGTTTAGTTCTTCTATTGCTTTATCGGCTTTCTTCTCTTCGATAAAACTTAGGGTTGCATTTATTACAACGATTATTAAAATTATTATTGAATCGGCATATGATTCTTTTTGAATATAAGATATTACTGCAGAAAATACTGAAGCAAAGATAAGTAATATTATCATGAGGTCATTAAACTGATTTAAAAAGATTATGAAATTTGATTTTTTCTTTCGCTCTGCTAATTTATTTTCGCCATACCTCTCTAATCTCTTGCTTGCTTCTTCTTCAGTTAATCCGCTTATACTTGTATTTAATTCTTTATATAGTTCTTCTACTTTTTTATTATAATAATTATTTTCTTTCATCTTTTTACTCCTTTATATTAGATATGATAGAATAAACATTACTATCATTATTATTAAGATTATTATTAAGAGTACTTTGGTTATATTTATTAGTATGTTTTGATATGGTTTTAGTACTCTTATGCCACAGTTACGACAGTATTTATCACTATCTCTTACGACTTTTTTACAATTTAGACATTCTTTCATTGTTGTAACCTCTCTTTTAGGATATTTATTATTTCTAATGAACTAGTACTTGACGAATCTCTATGTAAATAATAGTCATGAATGGCTTCGGCGATTACTTCGTCATAATTTACGTTTTCTTTTACTTTTTGACTAGCATAACCAGAGATACTTTTGGTAAAGTCTTCAAGTGAAATATTGGTATTATACTTTTTGTTATAACTCTCTATGGCTTCTCCGACTAGTTCTTTTGAGTATGTTCCTTCTTTTAAGATATTTAGAATTTTTTGATAGCTATTTATATTATCTTTGGTTACTAGTGTTATGTTATCAATATTATTTTGTTTTAATAATGTTACAAATGTTATGTAATGACCTAATTCATGAGCTATTAGTGATTCATAACTAGCATTATTTGGATACCAGTTTTCTTTTAATCCTTTACTTAGGATATCTTTATTTAAGAAATAATAACTATTTAATAAGATTTCGGTTTTATTTACTTTGTTATATTCTTTTATATCTAAGTTATTATTTATAAAAGTATTAGTAGGATTGAAATAGGCTATATAGTCTTCATTACTTGGAGCATTAGTTATTGTTATGTTGGTTAGATAGCCTTTTATATTAGGAAATAATTGATAGGTTACAGTTATAACTTCTTTTATTTTACTTGATACATCTTCATCAACATCACATAAACTTACACTAGGAATGTTATAGTTTTCACTTACTTCTTTTTCGATTATGGATACATTTATGTTTCTTTTACATTTCCAAGATTGTTTTGTGATATCTTGTTTTATTAGATTTATGGCTTCTTCTTTTGTACTTAAGGTTACTTTTGTATATTTATTATTAGTGTTCATAATGGATACTTTATAACCATATTTTAAGCTAGATATTTCTTTTTGTAATTCTATATATGGTCTAAACATATCTTTACCGCTTATTAGAGTCATTGCAATAAAACTTATTATGATAATAGAAGTTAAGGTAAATAATAAACCAATATTATTTTCTTTATATCTTAATTTATTGTCTTTTAAAGATAAATAGCCATGAGGAGTTAGTTCTCCGCAGGTGGGACAGAAGTTATCATCTGCTTCTAGTTCTTCATTACATTTTATACATTTCATAGTTCCTCCTTTGCTACTTTATTTAATTATATCACATTTTGTCGTATTTGTTTGTAAAAAAATGATATTTTCATTTTTAATGGGAAAATTATATTAGGTGTTAGATATGAATTTTCAAAAACTAATAGAATTAAGAGAAGACTCTAGTCTTAAACAAAAAGATATTGCAGCATTACTAAATATTACCCAGCAGACTTATTCGCTATGGGAAAATGGTACAAAAATTATTCCTTTGAAGCATTTAAACTCTTTATGTAATTATTATGATGTTAGTATGGATTATGTACTTGGACTTTCTAATGTTAGACAATATGATATTGTTAATAGGGTTATTGATAAAAAAAATATTGGAATAAAATTAAAAGAATTTAGAAAAGAAAAGAATATTACGCAAGAAGAACTTGCTAATATTCTTAATACTACCCATTCAACAATTAGTGCTTATGAAAGTGGTAAAACGACTATCCTTACGGCTTTTGCTTATGAGATATGTAAAAGATATAATATTTCTATGGATTATTTATGTGGTAGAACTAGATAGATTAATTATCTAGTTTTTATTTATAATAGAAAAAACTATAGACATAATCTATAGTTTGTACAAATATTTTAATTTTAGAGACTACAGGCTCTAAAATTCTTTTGAAGACCCTAGGCTTCAAAAGTAAGTGAGAAACCTTGGGTTCGAACTTTTACTACTTTATACTAAAGTACTTAGTTAAATCTTTAATTACTCTTTTATGATAGAATACTAAGAGAATTATTAAACTTAATACACCTACTCCTCCTAAAACAATGATAGGCCAGTTTAATTCTACTACCTTAGTTAGAGCTAATATACAAAATATTATGGCCCCAATAGCAGTAAAGAATAATGGAATAAATTTCTTTCTTTGTAATTTGAATTCAGATAGAAATATTATTAACTGAAATATTATAATACTAAAGAGAATTATATTAATTACAAAGTATGAGAAACTAGTTTCTTCAATAATATCTATCATGTATAAATAAGCACATACTATCATTACTACTATTGTTATTCTTTTTATTAGAGTATTATCTATTAATGGTTTATTTAATATAGCAAAATAGAATATTATTTCTCCTCCTAGTACATAAAGCATCCATTTTTTTCCTCCTAGTGAGAGGTTTATTATAGTACAAGTTATTATCGATATTAGGAATATTATTAACATTATCTTTCTAAATATTAAGAATTTATTTACTTCTTTTTTTAGTTTTGGATAATTAATTTCTACTTTCATAGTCTTCACTTCCATATACTTTTAATTTAATATTGTTTTGAGTTAATATGTTATATATACTATTTTCTACTGATGTATTTGTAGTTAATTTACTTATTGATAATGTTAAAATATTATTACACGTTATGATAGAAAATGAGGCTCTATTTGTAATAGCGGTTCCTAAGACAAAGTCCATCTTTTCTACTTCTTTTTGTATTTCTTTTGGTAATTTTATATTACCTAGATTGGATAATACTGTAGTTTGAGATTTATCGCCAGCATAACCATATATTAATTTGGCTACTGGTCTTTTTATAAATAGTGGAATGAATTTTAAATACTTTATTAAATTATCTGTATATTTTAATAATTCATCTAAGTTATCTTTAGTATTTTTTTCTCTTAATTGTCTTTGTACTTCAAGTAAGGTACTATCTAAATCTTTTACATCCTCTCTTGGAATATTTATGGATACATATAATGAGAAGTTTCTTAATGTTTTAGAGGGATAGTATTTACGCATATTTACTGGTACTTGTATTTTTATTAGTCCTTTTTTTGATGTTGAATATGATATTGTTAGAAATAAAATACTTAACATTAGTTCTGTTATAGTGGCATTCTTTTCTTTAGATAGTTTTTTTATATCATTTAAATCTATATCAAAATGTAATATCTGACATGGTCTAACACTTGATTTTTTTCCATCTATTTGAAGAGCTTTTTTCTCTATTAGACTTTGTGATTTTATCTTTGAAACTTTTCCTTTAAATTCATCTTTTGCTTCTTCTTCTTTAGGTCTTTCATTTATATCTAATACATAATTATTAGTGCCTTGTATTTCTTTTAATAATTTTAGATAAGTAGCTACTAGTGTGGATAGAAATATGGTAGCTCCTGTTCCATCTGTTAGGGTATGAAAGCATTCTATACTTATTCTATTTTTATAGTATAGGGATTTAAATGATTGTTTACCTATGTTTGATACATTTATATATGAACATGGTAATTTTTTTTCTTCATGAATATGAAATCTTTTTTTTATTCCATCTAGATAGTGCCAAAAGAAGCCTTTTCTTACGGATGTTCTAAAAGTAGGAAATCTTTTCATAGTAAATAATAGGGCTATTTGATATATTTCTGGTACAATATCTTCTTTTAAATAACATGATACTCTATAGACACTCATAAGATTGTCTCTCATTGATAATGGATATATTTTAGCGGCACTATCTAATGGATACCAGTTTTCTGGTTCTTTTTGATAAATGTCTCCAAGGTTATCTATGGATAATATTTTAAGCGTTTCTTTAAGAGATTTTCCATTTTTTAAATAGTACTCTATGGCCTTCTCAAAGTCTTCATTTATTTTTATGGTTTCTTTTTTTGTTAGAGATATACTATTATTTAGATTGGTGAAATATTCTTTAATGATTTTTCCGTCTTCTAGACTGAATTTCTTGTAAAAGGTACTTCTTTGTTTCAATTTATCACTTCCATATTTATTATATCATAATATGTTGATTATTTGTGTACTTTTTCCCATGAACATTCTATATCAGTTCTTCCAAAATGACCATAGGCTGCAAGTGGATAATAGATTGGTTTTTGTAAATCTAATTCTTTTATGATATTATCTACACTGAAATTGAAAGTGTTATTTACATATTTATATATTTCTTCTTCAGATATCTTATTTGTACCAAAGGTATTTATATATAATGATATTGGGTAGGCTTTACCTATAGCATAACTTAGTTCTATTTCACATTTATCAGCATAGCCCTTGGCAACAATATTTTTGGCTACATATCTAGCATAATAGGCTGCACTTCTATCAACTTTAGAAGGATCTTTACTACTGAAACATCCTCCTCCTACTTTACCCATTCCACCGTATGTATCACATACTATTTTTCTACCAGTAGTACCGCTATCACCAAAAGAACCTCCTACCGTAAAACTACCACTGGTGTTTATTAAGATGTTTGTTTTGTCATCTATTAGATTACTTGGCACTACTTTATTTATTACTTTTTCTATTATATATTTTCTTAATTCTTTACTAGATACTTCTTTTTTATGCTGAGAAGCTATAATTATGGTATCTATTCTTTTGGGAATATCATTTTGATATTCTACTGTTACTTCGGTTTTACCATCAGGTAATAAAGGACTATCTTTATCTTCTTTTCTTACCTTGGTTAAATTATAGGCTAGTTTATTGGCAAGCATTATTGGCATAGGCATTAATTCTTTTGTTTCATTAGTGGCATAACCAAACATTATTCCTTGGTCTCCTGCCATAATGGTATCTTTTTCTACAGCCTTATTTATTTCTTTAGACTGCATACCTACTTTTACTATTACATGGTATTCTTCATTATAACCTATATCTTTTAGTACTTCTTTGGCTAATTTTTCATAATCTAGTTCAGCCTTGGTACTTGCTTCTCCATATATTAGTATTAAATCGTCTTTGATTGTGGCTTCAACAGCCATCTTACTAGTTTTATCTTGTCTTAAGGCTTCATCTAAAATGTAGTCACTTATTTTATCACATATTTTATCTGGATGTCCTTCAGTTACTGATTCACTAGTAAATAAATATTTTTTCATTATATCACTCCTTCTTTGTTTTTATCAAAAAGAAAAAACTCTTGAAAGAGTTTATAGCTAGCATTATTCTCTTTCATCGTTATTAGCTGTACCACCTTACTTTATGCAGGTTGGTATGAGTTCATAGAGCTAATTCTCTCCCTCATTCTTGATAAAATACATTTATATTATATATTATTTTTGACACTTATACAAGTGATTTTATTTATTTTTTTATTATTTAGGTATATATGACTGGCTTATATATGATAGATTTTATTTTTAGACTACAGGCTAAAAATAACACTCTGAGACTACAGGCTTAGAGTGATAATATTAATTAATTATATTTTATTTCTTTTATATATGGTTTAGCGGATATTAAACCCATCTTTGGTATTATAGTTATTGTTACTTCTTTTTTATCTTCAGATAACTCAATATTTTCAATTACATCTTTTTCAGTACTTACTAGTTTTATTTCATGCATACTTAAAGTACTACGGGTAGTTAATGATGAATTATTAGATAATGTACCTAGCTTAGTATCATCTATATATACATCAAATGGTATAGCAAAACCTAACATTTTCTTTTCTCTTACTATAGTTATCTTTCCAATATTATTTTCATTATTTAATGGAGTTTCTTTACCACAATGAGGACAGAATTTGGCTTCTAAATCTAATTTACATCCACAATTTAAACATATCATATTAAACACTTCCTATCTACATACTTATATTAACATAAGTATGTTTTTTTTGCAATTTTATTATATACTTTTTTGTACTTATGTGATAAAATTATACTAGGAGAAGAAGAATATGTTAGGGAAGATTATTGCTATTAATGAAAATGTTGTATCTGTTAAATTAGAAGTTAATGTCTATGATTTTGATGGTTTAATAGGTAAGAATGTTACTTTTAAAGATGAAAATATTACTAGTATTGGAGAAGTTACTGCGATTGGTAATGGGATTATGCAGGCTATTTTGGTTGGTGAAATTAAAGATGGTAAATTTTTATATGGAGATATTTCTAAGCCTTCCTTTAAGGCTATATGTTATTTGATTGATAATGCTACTTTGGATATTGTTCTAAATAGTGATGCTACTAATACTATAAAACTTGGTAAATCTTATATATATCCTGATTATGATATTAAACTTGATGTTGGTAATTTCTTTTCTAATCATTTTGCTATACTAGGTAATTCTGGTAGTGGTAAATCTTATTCAGTAGCTAAGATACTACAAGGAATCTTCTATCAGTGTAAGACGCTTCCATTTTATTCTAATATTTTCTTATTTGATGCTTATGGTGAATATCAAAGAGCCTTCTCGAGAATACATGAAGTTAATGAAAATATTAATTATAAGGTATATACTACAGATTTAAATAGTACGGAGTTTGAAATACTTACTTATCCTTTTTGGCTTTTAGGAGTAGATGATTTATGTTTACTTATGGGTGTTACTTCTAAAGAACAGATTCCAATAGTAGAAAAGGCTTTGAAGTTAGTTAGTTATTTTTCTAGAGAAGAAAATGAAGTTATTAATCAGAAGAATGATATTATTGCTAGATGTTTACTTGATGTATTGTTTTCTGGTAAGGCTCCTAGTATGATAAGAAATAAAGTTGTATCTATTCTTACTAAGTTTAGTACTAGTAATTTGAATCTTGAGGTTAAACTCGAAAAAGGTGGATGGGCTAGAACTATAAGACAATGTTTATTTGTAGAACAAGGTGGAGAGTTTGCAGATGTTGAACTTGTTATTGAGTATTTAGAGAGTTTATGTCTAGATAACTTTGAACTTTCTTTACCTAATGGTGAATTTATGTATTCTATGAAAGATTTTAGTACAGCTTTAGAGTTTGCTCTTATTTCTGAGGGAGCTCTTAATAGTGATACTGCCTTTGAACTTGGTAATGCTCTTAAAGTTAGATTTAATAATCTTATGAATAGTGATTATTCTAGATATTTTGATTATAATGGTTATATTAATAGAGAGGGATATATTAATTTGCTTCTTACTTGTAATAATGGTAGAAAGGCACAAATTGTTAACTTTAATATTAATTATGTTGATGATAGATTTGCTAAGAACTTAGTTAAGATTTATTCTAAGCTTTTGTTTGATTATATTGTATCTTTAAATCAAAGAGCTACGATGCCATTTCATATTGTACTTGAAGAGGCTCATAGATATGTACAGAATGATAGTGATGTTAGTATACTTGGTTATAATATATTTGAAAGAATTACTAAAGAAGGTAGAAAGTATGGTTTACTACTGGGAATTGTTTCACAAAGACCTTCTGAATTATCAGAAACTACGATATCACAGTGTAGTAATTTCTTAGTATTTAAGATGTTTCATCCTAGAGATTTGCAGTTTATTAAAGATATTATTTCTAGTGCTGATGTTACTTTAACTAATAAGATTAAGACACTACATCCTGGTACTTGTATTATGTTTGGGACAGCTTTTAAACTTCCTACGATTGCTATTCTTGATAAACCTAATCCTGAACCTCTTAGTCAAAGCTGTGATATTAATAAGACTTGGTATCTTAATAATAATTAATATATATAAAAAGATAATTCTAAATATGCAGAATTATCTTTTATTTATTTCCTCAGAAGCCTAGGGTCTTCTTGAGGCAAATTGGAGCCTGTAGTCTCCAATTTGATTATCTTTATTGTTGTAGTATAATAATTCTTTGAGTTATTATCTATTTTTCTAAACTTCAAATAATCACAAATTGTGACTAGTTCTTTTTCCTATTTTTTTTATCTTTAACTGGTGACTTTTTGTCACCAGTTCTTTTTTTGACTTTTTTGTCTTTAACTTATACTTTTTTCTCCTATAACATTCATTATTAAACTTTTTATTTTAAAGACTACAGGCTTTAAAATACTTTTTTGAAGACCTTAGGCTTCAAAAAACCACATTAAACTTTAAGGTTAATGTGGTATATATAAATATAATTATAATACTTGTTTTAAATATTGTCCTGTATATGAATTAGGATTATTTACTACTTCTTCTGGGGTACCTGTGGCTACTACTTCACCGCCACCAGTTCCTCCTTCTGGTCCTAAATCTATTATGTAGTCTGCTACTTTGATAACATCTAGATTATGTTCTATTATTACTACAGTATCACCATTATCTACTATTCTCTCTAATATTTTTAATAGTTTCTTGATATCGTCTTGATGTAATCCAGTGGTAGGTTCATCTAAAATAAAGATACTCTTACCAGTAGGTTTCTTTTGAAGTTCTTTAGCAAGTTTTACTCTGGCAGCTTCGCCTCCTGATAATGTTGGAGCAGCTTGTCCTAGTCTAATATAACCTAGGCCAACATCAGATAATACTTTTAGTTTATTTAGTACTTTTGGATGGTTTTCAAAAAATTCCATGGCTTCATCTACACGCATATTTAGTACTTCATAAATATTTTTATCTTTATATTTTATTTCTAGTGTTTCACTATTGTATCTAGTTCCATTACATACTTCACAAGGTACATATACATCTGGTAGGAAATGCATTTCTATCTTCTTTACGCCATCTCCCCAACAAGCTTCACATCTTCCACCTTTAACATTGAAACTAAATCTACCTTTGTCATAGCCTCTTATTTTGGCTTCCTTGGTTTCTGCGAAGATGTCTCTTATATCATCAAATACTCCTGTATAAGTTGCTGGATTAGATCTTGGCGTTCTTCCTATTGGTGCCTGAGATATTTGTACTACTTTATCAATGTTTTCTAATCCTTTTATTTCTTTACATTTACCTGGTTTTTCTTTTGATGAATAGATAGTTGATGCGAGAGTCTTATAAAGTATTTCGTTTATTAGACTTGACTTACCGGAACCTGATACTCCTGTTACTAGAGTCATTGTTCCTAGTGGTATTTTAACATTGATGTTTTTTAGATTGTTTTCTTTAGCACCTTTTATTTCTAGATATTTTTTATTTCCTTTTCTTCTTTTAGAGGGCACTTCTATTTTTTCTATTCCTTTTAGATATCTTCCGGTTAGGCTATCTGGATTATTCATTACTTCTTCTGGAGTACCTTTAGCTACGACATAACCTCCATGCTCTCCTGCTCCTGGGCCAATATCTATTAAATAATCTGCTTGAAGCATAGTATCGGTATCATGCTCAACCACTATTAGAGAGTTACCTAGGTCACGCATTTCTAATAGAGAGTTTATTAGTCTTTGATTATCTCTTTGATGCAGACCTATACTTGGTTCATCTAAGACATATAAGACTCCTGTTAATCTAGAACCTATTTGAGTGGCTAGTCTTATTCTTTGACTTTCACCACCTGATAGAGTTCCGGCTTCTCTTGATAATGTTAGGTAAGATAGGCCAACATTTATAAGAAAGTTTAATCTTGATTTTATTTCTTTTACGACTATTTCGGATATTGATGCCTGCTCAGGAGTTAACTTTAGATTAGAGATATATTTATTTAACTCTTCTATTGACATTGATGTTACTTCATAAATATTCTTTTTATTTATTAAGACATTTAGTACTGATGGTTTTAGTCTTGAACCATGGCAGGTAGGACACTCTAGTTCAGTCATATATCCTTCTATCCACTCTCTTATCCAAGTACTTTTTGTTTCTATGTATCTTCTTTCTAGGTTGGTTATTATTCCTTCATAGTAGCTTGTTGTTTTTCTAGTGTTTCCATTCTTAGCTTGATAATTAAAGGTTATGGCATCTTTAGCACCATATAATATTATATCTAGTTCTTCTTTTGTTAACTCTTTTACTGGTTTTGATAAATCTATATGGTAAAAGTCCGCTACTGTGGTAAGTTCTGTATACATGATACTTGATTCTTCATCTAGATTTATTGGTTTGATCGCCCCTTCTAGTATAGATTTATTTTTATCTGGGATTACTAGGTCAACATCTATTTTATATTTTACTCCTAGTCCTTTACAATCTGGGCAAGATCCATAAGGTGCATTGAAAGAGAATATACGGGGTTCTAATTCTTCAAGAGAATAATCACAGTATGGACAAGCATAGTCCTCACTCATAAGCAGTTCTTCTCCGCCAATAACATCTATTATAACTTTACCATGACTTAGTTTAGTCGCAGTCTCTAGAGAAGAGTATAATCTACTTCTTATGCCTTCTTTTACTACTAGTCTATCTATTATTACTGAGATATTATGTTTTTTATTTTTATCTAATTCTAAATCTTCAGATAAGTCTTTTACTTCACCATCTACTTTTACTCTGATGTATCCTTCTTTTCTTAGTTTTTCAAATAAATCTTTTTGAGTTCCTTTTTCTCCTTTTACTATTGGAGACATAACCATTATTTTGGTAGATTCTTCAAGAGATAATACTCTAGTTGTCATCTCTTCAACTGACTGAGATGATATTGGTATATGATGATTAGGACAATAAGGAACACCAATTCTTGCAAATAATAGTCTTAAGTAATCATATATTTCTGTTACTGTACCTACGGTACTTCTGGGATTTTTATTAGTAGTTTTTTGATCTATTGATATACTTGGTGATAGTCCTTCAATAGTATCTACATCGGGTTTTCCTGTCGCAGCTATAAACTGTCTTGCATAGGCTGATAGGCTTTCTACATATCTTCTTTGTCCTTCAGCATAAATAGTATCAAAAGCAAGGGATGATTTACCTGATCCTGATACTCCGGTCATTACTACTAATTTATTTTTGGGTATTTCTATATCTATATTTTTAAGATTATTTTCTCGAGCACCTTTTATTATTATTTTATCCATATACATCGCCTCTTCTTTGGTATTATATCACAATTTTTTAATTTTATAAACAAGAAAAAAATGCTAATTAAAGCATTTGTATTTATTATAGTTTTAACTGTCCTGGTGAGACTGTTTCAATGCCAGACCAAGGATTATTTTTTACTCTTTCTAGTACTTTAGGATGCTCCTCTAGAGGGGCTACTTTCTCGCAAATTTCGTCCGCTTGTGGTACTACTGGGTCCGCTGCACTTATAGTTTCTTGATTTTCTACGACTGGATGGTCTAATCTATCTTGCTCTACAAGGGCTTTAGCTTCATCTCTATAAATACTAGCTTCTTTTGGAGTAGTAATGGAAGAATTGATAACTGGCTCTATTACCGGTTCTTTAACAGGAGCTTCTATGATATCTTTAGGTTCACTTTGCTTTTTATAATTAATTTGATTTATTTTTTCACCTTCGGATAGTTTGCGTTCTAATCCTGGTATTTCTACATCAAGTCCATCTTTTATTGCATCTACTGCTTCTAATACACCTGATAGTCCTTTTGAACTTAGTATTTTTCCTATTAAATAAATTCTCTGTTGGTCGCTTAATGTGTCATTTATGTCTCTATTTTCCATAGTACTCCTCCTTTGTCAAGTATAGTATATAGTAATTTTTGTAAAAAGTAAATATTTTTTTTACCTTGATAATTAATTTGACATTAATTTGATAGTTTTATCTTGTATTCTCTTTATTATATTATATACTGTTCTTAATTTATTACCTGTTATTTCTGATATTTCTAGTACTGTATAATTCTGTTCTTTTAAATTGAATATTAATTCTTCTTCCCAAGTTAAAACTTCTATTATCTTATTTCTTAAACTTGAATAGTCATAATCATTAAATAAATTTACTTCAGGATTATATTTATTACTTTCTAGTTCTAATATTCTTTCATTATTATTTTCATATGATATTGATTCATTTAATATTTTGTTTTTAGTAACATTATGTTTTGCTATGTAATTAGTTAGATTATTATCTATTACTTTATTTAAATAAGTATTAAAAGTATTTTTATCTATGTAATTATCTATGGCTTTATAAAAAGCTAGTTCAGTTTCATTTAATAATTCTTTTATGTCTATATGTGAACTTCTACTATAAGATAGTGCTTTAGCATACAATAGACTATTATACTTTTTTCTTAATTCATTTACCGCATCTTCATTATTTTCTTGTGCTAAATATAATAGTTCATAATCATTATACATATTAAATCCCCCTAGATCTATTTATTTCTGATAAGAATATTCCACATGCTACGGAAGCATTAAGACTATTTACTGTTCCTTTCATTGGTATTTTAGCAATGTAATCACAGTTATCTGCGGTAACCTTACTTATACCTTTTCCTTCATTTCCTATTACTAATCCTATTTTTGTTTTGTAATCTATTTCTGTATAATCAGTTCCTTCCATGTCTGTTCCTACTATCCAGTATCCTAAATCTTTTAATTTCCTTATAGCATTGTTGATATTGGGAACATTTACTATTTTTACTTTTTCTATTGTACCTACTGATGTTTTAACAACGGTACTTGTTATTTGAACACTGCGGTCATTTGGAATTATTATAGCATCCACACCAAAGGCTTCACTAGAACGAACAATGGCTCCAAGATTATGGGGATCTTCAAGATGATCTAATATAACTACAAGTGGATATTCTGTAGTAATGTTTGGTATTATTTCATCAAATGAATATGTTTTAATATCCTCTACTTCAAGTATTATACCTTGATGTAATCCTTTACACATCTTATCTAATTCTCTATTGTCAAGAAGTTTTGTATCTATATTTTTTCTTTCTATTAAAGATAATATTTCTTCATCTTTAAACTTATTACTTAAGTATATTTTATGTACTTTTTTATTTTCTTTTAAAGCCTCTAGGGCTACATTTTTACCATATATTTTCATTATTTCACCTCAATTAAACTTAATATTTCATATAGTCTTTCATTATTATTTAGATATAGGTCTCCAAGTAATGATTCAAATCCCGTGGATAATTTATAAGTAATTATATTGGTATTTTTAGGGTGACTATTATTTTTGTAATTTCTTCCTCTTTTTACTATGTCTAATTCATCATTGGTTAATAGATTATTATCTATTAAATAGTTTAATGCTTTTACTTCTCCTTTAGCGGATACATACTCTACTTGCTTCTTCTGGATTTTTTCTATATCATTATATCCTACCTCTATTAACTTTTCTCTTATATAAAGGGAATAGATGGCATCTCCAAGTAAGGCAAGTACTTGGATGTTAATTAATTTTGTATTCATAATAACCTCAATTCTGTTGTTATTATATATTATTTATTTGGTTATGTCAATTGGTTAAAAAGAAAAAGAGCATTAAGCTCCCATATTATAATTTTGTTGTATTTGGCCAAACATTGAAGGTCCATTATTTGGAACATTATTTACTGGTATTGGATTGTTTACTGGTTCTGTTGTTTGTCCAAAAAATGGAGTATTTTGAATATTTGGATTAGTGTTTGGCATAGTATTTTGTACTGTGTTAAAGTTATCAGTAGTTTCCATCATATTACCAATAGTAGGCATCTGTGGTTCCCAAAGATTTCCACTGAAGTTTACCTGCGCATTATTATTTTGTACTGGCACGCTTTGTGGTACTTCAAGTGAAGGAATATTATCATTTATGTTATTGTTTACTGGTACTGTTGGTTCACTTGATATTGGAATTGTTTCTCCTAGTGGTTTATTATTTTGTACTTCATTAACTGAAGCACTTCCTGGTATGTTAAATGTTGGTATATTCATATTTGGTGTATTACTCTCTGGGGTATTTGTAGTATTTGGTACTTCAAATGTTGGAATATCAAGTTTTACTTCTGGCGCGATTGGCACCTCTGGCACATCTATTTTTACTGGTTCAACAATACTTTTTGTTTCTACACCATTTTCTTCACTATTATATTTATTATTTAATACCTTTAGGGTCTCTCTTGTGGGATTTTCTAATAACTCATTTGTTATATCCTCTAACTCTTCTTTACTTAGATACTTCATATAGGTACCCCTCCTCTATTCTAAATAGATTATAATATAAAAAAGAAAAAAAGTAAATACAATTTCACTTTTTTATATTAAATTATCTCTATCATAAATATTTATATTATATAAACTATAAATATCTATATTTGAAGATTTAGTAAACTTGATAAAACACAAATCCTCAATAACTATATCTTTATCTTTAGATAATTTAAATTCTTTTTTTATACCATTTTTTAGCTTAGAATTATCTAATCCTGCTTTAACTATATTTAAATTATTGGCTAGATATATGGTAATATTATTATCACTAAAATAATCTACTCTTACTTTGTTATCAATTATTAATGAGCCTTTTCCTTTCAACTGGTAACTTCTTGGTTTTATTTCCTTTTTAGGAGTTATTCTCTTTATCTCTTTTAAGTCTAATTTATTTATTATACTTCCTTCGGATATTAAACCTGGTGTGTCCACAATATGAATGCCCTCTAGGTCTATTTCTATTTTATTTAGGGTTGTTGATGGATAAATACTGGTAGTTACCTCGATATCTTTTTCAGAGTAATTTTTTATTATTTTATTTATTAATGTTGATTTACCTGAATTGGTATTACCTATAAAATATACTTCTTTATTATTACTGTATTTTTTTATTTTATTCATTAGACTATCTAAGTTATAATTTTTTACTGAACTTATTACTTCAATATCTAAATAGTTATTTACTCTCTTTGATACATAGTCTATTAACTTATAATCTTTTACTGATTTTGGTAATAAATCTTTTTTTGTTAAAACTATTATTACATTATTAAAGTTATTTATGATATCTAAGTTTAAACTTAGTAGTGATGTAAGATAAACTACTAGTGAGTCTTTGGGAATACTATTTAATATATTTTGATAGTCTTTATTATCTAGTGTTACTTCTTTATATTCACCATAGTATTTTAATTTAAAGCATCTTTCACAAATATCTTTATTTAAATCATCTACATAACCTTCTTTATCTATGTTATCATTTTGAAGTAATACTCCACATCCTGAACATTTCTTAGTCATAATATTCTCCTACTTTAAAGATTCCCTGTTTGGTCATCTTATTTATTTTTTTTCTTTCTATATATCTATGAATTTTAGTAAATGGCATATCAATATTTGACATTGGATTTACTAAGACTGTTGTTATTCCCACTTTATTGCCACCATATATATCAGTAACTAATTGGTCTCCAATTATGGCAACTTCAGATAAATCATATTTATATAAATCTAATATTTTTATAAAGTTTTTCTTTCTTGGTTTTCCTGCTTTGGCACAGCAATCTACTTTTAATTCTTTTTTAAATGGTGCTAATCTTTTTTGTGGTGAATTTGAAAATATTATTACTTTAAAACCTTGTTCTTGTAATTTATCAAATAAATCTTTTAACTTTTTAGTAGGCCTCCTGTCAACATAAGGTACACAGGTATTGTCTAAATCAAATAGTAAGCATTTAATACTATTTTCTTGTAATTTATCATAATTTATTGTGTATATGCTCTTTTGATATGCATCTGGATAAAAGTAATTCATTTTGTTAGTCACCTCAAAATAATTATACTTTATTTTAAATTAAAAATAAAGATGTTGATTACTAAAATAATATAATTATTTAACAAAATGATTTTGCTAAATTACTAAATATAGGTAGATATATGTAAATTTCAATATAAAAATGTACAAAAAGGGAAAATAACTATATACAAAAAGAAATTAGCTATTTATAAACTAATTTCTAAAAAAATTATCATTTTACCTCAATGGTTTTTATATTAGCATTATTTAAATTTATTTTCTTATTTGGGACTACTTTTGGCATATTGGTTCTTGTAATTGATCTAATCCTATTTTATCTGTTTCTTTTATACTTAAATTTACTTTTATTCTATTTTGATCTTCTAATTGTACATTTTCAGGATTTATATTTTTAATTACATCATCAAAATCTTCAATATATCCCTTTCCTTGAATAGTGTATGTAAATTCATAATATTTACCAACTTCTAATTTTGCTTTTAAATTTGATGGTATTATATGTGAATATGGTTCAAAAAATTGAAATTTATCCACTATTACAAAATTAATATCAGGATGATGGCCTTTAAAATTATCTAACATGTCTATAATCTTCCAAGTTTGAGTAAAGCTACAATTATAGTATATTTCTTTTGATTCTTCTGTATTTTTTAAAAGACATTTATTTTCGGAATTTTTTCTTTCTTTAATTAAAAGAAAACTTAAAATAGCTATAATTAAAATCATGCATATAAATAAAATTTTTTTTACTATTTTCATAATTCACCTCCTTATACTAATAAATATAAAATTTTATTAAATATAACTATTATTTAGATATAAATTTGAAATTTTTAAATTTATTTATATTCAATATTTCCGATATAGAGATTATTATTAATATCCATTGCCATAATTGATGTGCTGTTAATATTTATATATGCTGGTAAAAAATAATGTTCTTTATAATTTGTTACTCTTGCAACTTTTAACTTGTTTTTTTCATAATTATAAAATTCCCATTTATCTGTCTTATGAAAAAGTAATGAATTGTTAATAAAGTTATTTCGACCATAATATGAAGTGCTATCCATTTCCTTATATTTACCTGTTTTTAAATCAATATAACTTATTTTATTTTTTTCCTTGTTTTTTATATCATATTTTCCAACAAATAATATTTCATTATCATTTCTATATGAACTTATTACCCAACCATCATCTATATCATTATTATATATTATTTTGTTCTCTTTAGTCAATATATTTAAAGAGTAAATAGTTTGATAATTTGCATAGTCTGTTATACAATAAATTAAATTATTATTATTAATATGAATATCAAATTGACCACACGACAATTCTCCATTTTTTAAAGTTACATTGCCATTATAACTAATTATTTGTTCAATATTATTATTGTTTATATAATAAATTGAAAACTCCTCTTCTTTTTTATTGTTTTTATAATAATTTTTTATAGTTGTAATATAAATATCATTTGTCATGCTGCTGTAATAAAAATTCGGAACATTGAATGGAGAATCTATTACACCACTATCTAAAATTTTTTTATTTTTAAATTTTATGTCATAAGAAGCTAATTGCCAATTATATACATTATCTTTAAAATCTTTATCTTCAATTATACTAGCATATATTTTTTCATCTGATATATAATATTTTAAAATACGATTTTTTTCTGTGTATTCAAAAAAATCGTATTTATTTTTTTCAATATCATATAAAAACAAACCTGTTGTAAGAAATAGATTGCCATTTGAACCTGTGTCGTAAATTTCACCTTGTATAATGTTTTCGCTATAATTTGTAATTGCTACAGTATAAGATTTGTTTTTCAAATATTTTTTTAAATAATTATTTACTTGAGATTTTTGAAATGAAATATAAAAACTTTTTTCACTATTATTATTTATATAACAAATAATTGATATCGTAAAAATGAACACCAATATAAGTAGACAATATATTTTTCTTTTTTTCATAGTAAAAATTAATGAATTACTACTCCGTATCTATGGTTTAATGTCCCGAAAACATTTGATGCAGTATCTTGATGTTCCCCCAAATTAGTTCCTAGCCCATAATTACGGTCATAAGGATCAACATAATAAAAATATCCATACCACGGGCTATCACCAAAAGAGGCTGTATATGTATATCCTGAAATTGTAATATAATGTCCGAGATTTACACCGTTATACATATATAATGTTTTTGTTCTTGCATTTAAAATTAAAGGTTTATTATCATCAATATTATTTTTTACTAAATTAGCAAATGATGATGTTGAATATTCACTATACCAACTTTCTGTCCAGCTTCTAGATGTATAATGGTTTAATGCTCTCCACATATCATATGCATTTGATTCACCAGCATCATCTGTACCCATATAATTAGCATAAACACTTTGACTTTCTGAGGAACTTTCTAAATATTGAACAACCATTTTAATATTCGCTGGACCACAATAATAATCTTTTTCTTGTTTAAATACTTCAATATCTAGTTTTTCTACGAAATAATTTAAAGATGCAGGAGATATATCAGAAGTTGCAGATGCTTTATTTGTAAACATTATGAGTAAAACTAGTGTCATACATAAAATTCCTAATTTATTTAATTTTATCATTTTTTTCCTTCTTTCTTATTTTTTTATATTAAACATAAAGTGTTATTTTTTCACCTCCCATCTCTTCTTTATGCAATATACTAATATTTTTCAATGGCATAGTTAATGCATGTTTTAGTATAATTATATAATTTAATCTATAATTAAATTATAAAGCCTTTTAAATTATTTTATTTTTTTCTCCTTAAATATAATTTCTATATCATTTTCAATAAAAAAATTTACACTGTGTTTACATAGAATATATTATTTGGATAAATTTTTATTGTAAATTAGTTCGTTATTGTAATATAGTTGGCAAAATATGCTATTATTTTATAAATCCTGATTTCAAATAATTTTCTAATTTCAACATTTAATGCAATGAAAATATCATATAATATTTGTACTGAAATAGTATTTGCTATCTTATCAGATTCTATTTGTCTAATATAATCATGTGTTAAATTAATCTTTTATGCTAATTCTGCTTGAGTAATTCTATATTTTTTAATTTTTTATACTTTCTGTTATTATGTCTTTCTGCACTATAAATATCACATATTATTAATATTATAATAGATATAAGAAATGTGATTATTAATTATATCTAACAAGTAATAAAAGCAAAACAATATATAATGAAACAACATATTTTGTAGATGTAATTAAAAATAAAGATGTTGATTACTAAAATAATATAATTCTTTAACAATAGAGACCTTAGGCTCTATTGTTCCACTTGAGACCTTAGACTCAAGTGGTATAAAATAATAAAAAGCATAAACTTTATTAGGAGGTTTTTATGCTTTATAGTTTATTTAATTTTATTGTTAATAATCTTACTTTTTTTACTGGAGCATATTCTAATAATGTCTTTCCTGATCCTTTATCAAAAGAAGAGGAAGAAAAGTATATTGAAAAAATGATGAAAGGTGATAAAGAGGCTAGAGCTAAATTAATAGAACATAATCTTAGACTAGTAGCACATATAGTTAAGAAGTTTGAATCTAGTACTAATGATGTAGATGACTTAATTGGTATTGGTACTGTTGGTTTAATTAAGGGTATTGATAGTTTCTCTCCAGATAAGAATATTAAACTGGCTACTTATATAGCAAAATGTTCGGAAAACGAAATTCTTATGCATTTCAGATCTGATAAGAAGAATTCAAAGAATGTTAGTATTTATGACGGGATAAGTTATGATAAAGAGGGAAATGAAATTACTATTTTGGATGTACTTAAAACTGAAAATCCTGACTATGCAGAAGAAATATATAAGAATGATAATATTAAATTACTTAGAAAATATCTTAATGTTTTAACTAAAAGAGAAAGAGAAGTTTTAACTAAAAGATATGGACTAGATAATACTGATGAGATTACTCAAAAAGAAATTGCTAAGGAACTAGGTATTTCTAGGAGTTATGTATCAAGAATAGAAAAAAGGGCTATTACTAAAATACTTAGGGAATTTATTAGAAATGATAATAGTACAAAAGAAAATTCTTAATAATTACTTGACTAAATGGTATTTTTATGGTAAAGTTAATAACGAACTGATGAGGAGGTAATTCTATGGAAAATATATCAACTAAAAAGACTAAAACTGTAAATAATAAACCTAACTGTCTTAAAAGAACTAAAGATGTTCAGAGAGTAAATATGACTAAGGTTACTTTAAAAGATGGTAGTAAAGTTAAGACTAGTGTTAGAGAAGCTAGAGCTATGAAAAAGAATAATGAATTAGCATAATTAAGATAGAAGATTCTATCTTTTTTTGTTACATAATAATTAATAAATAAAAATGAGACTATAATAGTCTCTTTTATATTTTTTCTTTTTCTAATTGTCTTCGAATAAGTTTATATACTTTGGTTTTATCTTTATATTCTGAATAAATATTTCCATAGAATTCATAGTTTCTATCTTTTATATAATTTGAATTAATAAGCGTGTACCTCTCTATTAATTTATCTTGTTCAATTTTTCTTTTTACTGCGAGAAATAGGTCATTCTTGGCATATATAACAATATTTTTTTCTTTTAATGGAGATGTATAGCTAGTATCTAGCATACCATTCATTCTAATTGGTATTGTTCTTACAAATTCTTTTCCAATAAATGATGATTCGTTTAAAAACTCTGATAGTTTCATATATATTCTTTTCATTTCTTCAACGCCATTATATTTTCTTTCTTGAAAATTATTTTTCATTAACAAGTTTATACCATCATTAGTATATAATCTCCAAAAGGTATCTGTACCGCTGTAATCTAATTTACCTCTTTCCTTTTCTAAAGATGATTTTACACTCTTTGATAATTCTATAATACCAAGTGTAAAAAGATTAGGATCTTCAGTAAAAAGTTTTTGTAATTCTTCTATTTTTTCATCTATTTCTTTTATATCAGCACTTGGGTTATAAATTTCTGGTCCTTTTTTTAAATATATTTCGCCATTATAAATAATATCCATAATACCCTTCTTTCACATATATAGTATCATAAATAGTATATTTAAACAAGATTAATTACTTTGTTTTTTCTTTTTGGCTAACTCTAGTATTTTACTATAATATTCTTTACCTAGCATATATTCTTCTTCGATTATTTCCTGATTTATATTTTTATTTTCTGACATATAAAAAACTCCTTTCTTTATTATTATTTAGAAGGGAGTTTATTTTTATACTAATAAACTATTTATTTGAGATACTGGATCAGTACTTTTGGTTATGTAAGAACCCACTACGGCGATATTGGCATCTTTAACTAGATTTATGGTATTGTTATTGATGCCGCCATCTACTTCAAGAAGGATATCTCTTGTACCTATTAGTTCTTTTATTTCTTTTAACCTTTTGGTACTTGACTCTAGGAATTGTTGACCTCCTAGTCCCGGTTCTACAGTCATTACTAGAATTAAATCTATATCATCTAGATATGGTACCAATTTATTTATATCTGTATTGGGCTTTATTGATAATCCTCTTTTGAATCCTAATGATTTTATTTTAGATAGTATTTCTTTTATGTCTTTGTCTATTTCAAGATGTATTGTTATATTTTCAATATTATCTAAATCTTTTATATTATCTATATACTCTTCAGGACTATCCATCATTAAATGAATATCTAATTTTTTTGTTGATATACCAGATAGTTCTTGTAATTCTGGATATGATAATGTTCTTTGAGGAACAAATTGTCCATCCATTACATCCATGTGAATATATGAAATATTAGTATTATTTAGTGTTTTTATCATTTCTTTTTTGTCTTCCGAATTTAGTATTGATACTGATATTTTCATATTATTTTCCTCCGATGAAAGATTTATAGTTATTATATCTTGAAGGAAGTATATTACCTTTTTCAAGTGTTTCCTTTATATAGCAACCATCTTCTTTAATATGCATACAATCTCTATATTTACAATAGTGTAGGCCATCAAACATTTCTTTCATATTATCTCTTATATCTAACTTAGTCATTCCTCTAAAGTCTACTGAAGAGAAACCTGGAGTATCGGCGATTAATGCACCATCTACTTCATATAATGTTACACATCTTGTGGTATGTTTTCCTCTTCCTAGGGCTTTTGATATTTCGTTTGTCTCAAGAGATAAGTTTTTATCTAATCTATTTAGAATAGATGATTTACCTGCACCTGACTGTCCTGCGAGTACTACTTTTTTATTTTTTATTATTTTTTTTATTTCTTTAATATTATTATTATCAGTTACTATATAACCAATTCTTTGATAGTAAGAGGTTATTTTATCTATTTCATTTCTTTCTTCTTCGGTTAATAAATCTAGTTTGGTTAGACATATTACTGGTTCAATATTATTAAATGATATTATAGTTAATAATTTATCTAATAAATTACTATCAAAGTTTGGTTCTTTTACTGATACTGCAATTAAAGCGATATCTATATTGGCAATGGGAGGTCTAATAAGAGAATTCTTTCTTGGTAATATTTCTAGTAGGTAATTATTTATATCATCTATTATTACTGAGTCTCCTACTAGAGGAGTTATTTTATCATTTCTGAATTTTCCTCTTGGTTTGCAAACATATAATCCATTTGATGTTCTTACTGTGTAATCATTGCTTTGATTTTTAATTATTATTCCTTCCATTTATGCTCCTTATTAATTTGTCTTTTCATCACTAGGTAGTAGTGGATCTGTTGGTGTTTTATCATCTTTCTTTTCTGGTTTCTTTGATAATGTTATTTTTAATGTATATCCTTCGTATATTGGATCTCCTACTGCTCTATTTTGTGATAAAACAATGTCTTCTTCTACTTCGTCTGTTTCTTTGTATGATTTATCTAGTGTTAGATTGTATTCTTTAACAAAGTCTTCTACTTGTGATAATGTCCATTTTTCTGCGACCATATCTGGATAAACATCTACTTCTGGTATATATAATATAACACTATCATTAGCATATAATTTTGTCTCTTCATCTTTATTGAAGACTGGTTCTTGACTTATTATGTTGTCTTTCTTATCTTTATATTCTGAAGCGTTTTCTACTGATTTGGTTTTCATTTCTACTTTGATGCCTTTGGCTTCTAATTTACCTTTTATTTCATAATAGTTTTGACCGGTATAGTCCTCAAGGACTACATATTCTTTACCTGATGATTCAACAATTGTTATTGTACTCTTCTTAGTTCTAGTAGAACCGGCTTTTGGTTCTGTTCTTATTACTTTTCCTTCTTCAACAGTAGCGCTTTCTTCACTCTTTGTGGTATATTCTAAACCTTTTTCTTTTATCATTTTGATAGCTTTTTCAGTAGTTAATCCTACTACATTTGGTACTTTTACTTCTTTTACATCTTTACTTGTTATTAGTAAGTATACACCTGCGAGTACAATTAATGTTCCTAAAAGAACCACTGCTAGAATGATTGGTAATTTATTTTTTTCATCTTTCTCTTTTAGTACTGAATCGTCATCAGTATCTTCTTCTTTAGCTGTTGGTTTATCTATCACTTGTTTTATTTCTTTTGTAACTTGTGGTATAACCTTTGTCTCTTCAAGATCATTTTCTGGATATTCATATACTAATCTCTTTTCATTATCTCTTTGAAGAGCGGTCTGCAAGTCTTTATACATATCTCTAACATTATCATATCTGTTCTTTGGATTTTTAGCAGTCGCTTTTAATACGATGTTTTCAACAGATTGTGGTATTGTTGGATTTTGTTTTCTAATACTTGGTATTTTTTCTTTCATATGTTTTAAGGCTATTTCAACAGCAGTATCTCCTTTGAATGGTACTGAACCTGTTAATAGCTCGTACATTAATATTCCTAGAGAATAAATATCACTTTTTACTGTAGAACCTTTTCCATTAGCTTGCTCTGGAGGAAGATAATGAACTGAGCCCATTACTGAATTTGTTTGGGTTAACTGTGTTGAATTTAGGGCCATAGCTATACCAAAGTCAGTTATTTTTACTAGTCCATTGTCCTCAATCATTATATTTTGTGGTTTAATATCTCTATGAATTATATAGGCTTCATGAGCATGTGCTAAACCATCTGTTAACTGTGTCATTATATCTATTACTTCATTTAAAGTAAGTGCTCCTCTTTTCTGAAGTAATTGCTTTAATGTTTTTCCTTCAATATATTCCATTACGATGTAATAATTTCCATCTTCTTCACCGACATCGTATACTTCAACAATATTTGGATGTGATAAATTTGATACTGATAGAGCTTCTCTTTTGAAACGACGAATAAATTTTTCATCATTTGAAAGATCTCCACGTAATACTTTTATTGCAACTTTTCTATCTAGAATTGTATCATTTGCTAAATAGACATTAGCCATACCACCTTCGCCAATTGTTTTAATAATTTCATATCTATCATTAATCTTTTGACCTTTTGATAGCATTATAAATCACCACTTTCCTTTTTTAGATAAGCAATTGATATATTATCTGTACCACCACGCATGTTACTCTTTTTAATTAGTTTTTCTACTTGTTCTTCTATTGAACTTTTATTATTTAATACTTTTTCTATTTGATCATCTGCGACCATATTTGTTAGGCCATCACTACATAGGAATAATCCTGATACGTTAGTGTCTACATCAAAAATATCTATTTCGATTGGATCATTTGCTCCAAGGGCTCTAGTTAATAGGTTTTTTCTTGGATGAAATTTAGCTTGTTCTGGAGTTAATTCTCCTGTTGATACAAGTAAATTTACCAGGGTATGATCCTTTGTTATTTTATGTAATAATCCATTTTTCATTACATATCCTGATGAATCGCCAATATTTCCATATAGTATGTAATCATTTGTTTTGATAGCTATTACTAGGGTTGTCCCCATGCCTTTGCTCTCGGGATGATTTTTTGTATAAGAAAATATTTTTTCATTTATTTCTTTTACTATTCTTCTTAAGTAGTCGATAGCATCTTCTTTTTTTCCGAGCGTTTCTAGTTCTTCAAAACTATCTCTAACATGTTCTATTGCTATATTAGAGGCTACTTCTCCAGCTTTATGTCCACCCATTCCGTCCGCTACGGCAAGAATGAATTCATTATTATTATTATTTAATATTATTACATTATCTTCATTATGTGTTCTTACTTTTCCTGCATCTGTCATATAAAATGTCTGCATAACTTCACTCCTCTTTTGCTTTGGCTCTTAGCTGTCCACAGGCAGCATCTACATTTCCGCCAAATTCTTTTCTTATTGTTACATTTATATTATTTGATTTAAGTATATCATAAAACTGTAAAATTTTCCACTTTTTTGTTCTTTTGAAACCAATATTTTCTGTTTCATTATATGGTATTAAATTTACGTAACAGTTTATTCCTTTAAGAAGTGAGACTAATTCTTTTGCTTCTTTTTCACTATCGTTTATATCCTCTAACATAATATATTCAAAAGTTACTCTTCTATTAGTAAGTTTTATATATTCTTTTATGGTATCCATTAATTCCTTTATTGGATAGGCTTTGTTTATTTTCATTATTTTATTTCTTAGTTCATCATTTGGAGCATGCAGGCTTATGGCTAGATTTACCTGTCCTTCTTCTTTCATAAATTTCTTGATTCCTGGTACTATTCCACATGTAGATATAGTTATATGTCTTGAACCAATATCTATTCCTTTACCGCAGTTAATTATTTTAACAAAACGCATAACATTATCATAATTATCAAATGGTTCACCAATACCCATAACTACTACATGAGATATTCTAGTCTTTATGTCTTCTTCAATAAGAAGAATCTGCTCTACTATTTCATAGGCTAGTAAGTCTCTTACTTTCTTTAATCTTCCGCTTTCACAAAAAGCGCATGACATGTTGCAGCCTACTTGTGATGATACACAAATACTTATTCCATAGTCATGAAACATTAGTACTGACTCTATTCTATTCTTATCTTCTAGTTCAAATAAATATTTGTTTACTTCTTTACTTTCTTGTTTTATTAATAGTTTTATTTTGTAGAAAGAGAAATCTTGTTTTAGTTTTTCTCTTAACTCTTTACTAATATTAGTCATTTCACCAAATGAAGTATATCTTTTTTTATATAATCCTTCATATACTTGAGCCGCTCTAAAGGGCTTTTCATTTATACTTATAAAATAATCTTCTAATTCTTTTAATGTTACATCATATATATTTTTCATTTTTTTCACTTCTAACTCTCCATTCTTATTATAGCAAAAAAAATATGTTATTAAAACACATTTTTATTATTTTTTTCTTTATGTTCATGATGGGAATGTCCTTTTATACCATACTTATTGGTTATTGGATCTTTGAATAGGAAATTTTTTATTGGTAATAGGGTTAATACCATGTAAAAGCCAAATATTATGAATAATACTATTACTGATATATATGTTAGATAAAATGGTAGTGATGTTATATTTATTATGTATTTAAATGTTAATGTACTAGATATGATGGCTAAATAAAAGATTATTATATCTATCCATAATACTGATTTTTTAGTAAATATTTGATATGTATAAAATAATAGTGGTATTAATAATATTATTACTAATAAACTGGCTGTTTTGGCTATGAAATAATTTTGATTTAATCCATATACTGCTCCATCATATAGTGTCCATATAAAGGTTGGTGTTAAGGCTATTTTAATATGTTCCCAAGTGCTTTCATTAACTGCTGCAAAAAGGGATACTACTTTATTATGGCCTGACCATTCATACATAAAATGTAGTAGTGTTCCAATTAGTGATATAAATATTATTCCAATTACTATATCCATTTACTCCTCCTATTTATAAGATAATTATATATTATTTTTTTATTTATTACAACTGGTTATTCTTTAATAATCTTAAGGTATTTAGAATGCATAGTACTGTTACTCCAACATCTGCGAATACTGCTTCCCACATAGTGGATAATCCTAGTATGGTTAATATTAATACTAATAGTTTTATAGTAATGGCAAATATTAGATTTTCTTTGATTATTTTATTTGTTTTTTGGGATATTTTTATAGCGGTTATTATCTTTGATAGGTTATCATTCATTATTACTACATCTGAGGCTTCGATAGCAGAATCACTACCTAGGCTACCCATTGATATACCTATATCTGATAAGGCTAGTACTGGGGCATCGTTTATGCCATCTCCTACAAATGATACTAGTTCTTTTTCTTTTTTAGTATTTATTAATTCTTCTAATTTTTGATATTTTTCATTTGGAAGCATTTCATAAAAGATATTTTTTATTCCTACTTTTTTAGCTATTTCTAAGGCTTTTTCTTTGTTATCACCAGTAAACATATAGGTTTCTATATTCATATCTTTAAGTACTTTGATTGTTTCTTTAGCGCTTTCTTTTATTTCGTCCTTTATTTCTAATTCAGCAACTAAATTATCATTAATCATTAGATAGATATTTTTGGTTTCTTTTTGATTACAGAATTTGGAATTTCCTATTTTGATATTTTGATCTTTATAATTATAGGTTATGCCTTTACCTTGATATTCTCTATGTTCTTTGATATCTTCTGTTGATACTTCTTTTCCATATTCTTTAATTATTGATGCCGCGATGGGATGATTAGATAGACTTTCTCCTTTAGCACATAATTCTAATACTTTGTCTTTGGTATATTTTTTGTCATAAATGTTTATTTTTGATACATAAAACTGTCCTGTTGTTATGGTTCCTGTTTTATCAAATACTACTTTTTGGATATTTTTTATACTATCTAAGTAATTACTTCCTTTTATTAGTATTCCTTCTTTGGAAGAAGCTCCTATTCCTGAGAAGTATGCTAATGGTACGGATATAGCAACAGCACAAGGGCATGATACTACTATTATGGTTAAAGCTTTATAAATACTTTCGGTATATGTTAAGTTTGTTATTAGTGGTAAAAGGGCTCCTACTAGAATGGCGACGATTAATACACTTAGGGTATATATTGGGGCATACTTTGATACTACTGTTTCGGTTTTGGTTTTTCTTTCAGTAGCAGTTTCTACTAGTGATAATATTCTACTTACTGTAGAGTTTTTGTATATGGAAGTTACTTTTACTTCTATTAAACCACTCTTATTGATACTTCCGGATAATACTTCACTACCTATGGTAGCATTTAATAATTCTGATTCTCCTGTTAGGGCACTAGTATCTAGCATAGCATTTCCTTCTATTATTATTCCATCTAGTGGTACTTTTTCGCCTTCTTTTACGACAATTATATCTCCTACTTTTATGGTTTCTGTTGGTACTACTTTTATAGTATCTTCTTCTTTTAAATTAGAGTTTTCTTCTTTTATATTCATAAGTTCTGATACTGATTTTCTACTTCTATTAACTGCTAATTTTTCTAGTGCTTTTCCTAGTTCATATAGGAATATTACCATTAGTCCTTCATGTAGTTCTCCTAATACGAAGGCTCCTATTGTTGATATTACTATTAATAGGTTTTCATTAATTATTTTTTTGGATAACTGTTTAATAGCGGTTATAAAGGTACTATATACTAATACTATATAACTTATTATAATTATAATTAGGTTTAAATGATATGGTAATTTTGTTATACAACCTATTAATCCTAATATACCTCCTACTAGGATTTGATAAAATATTTTATAGTTATCTTCTTTTACTTTTTCTTCACTTAGTATGGCATCTGGTTCTACTTCACTAACTATTTGTTTAACATATTCAAATGATTTTTCTAGGTCTGTTTCCACAGATACTGTTGATGCACTAAAATTGACTATAGCATTTTTGATGTTTTTATCTTTATTTAATTTTTCTTCTATTTTCTTTGCACAGTTGGCACAATCTAGATTTTTGATATTATATTTATATTTCATTGATATGTTCCTTTCCTACACTAAATAGTTTTTTTACATGATCATCACTTAATTCGTAATATACTGTTTTACCTATTTTGATATATTTTACTAGTTTAGCGGACTTTAGTATTCTAAGCTGGTGAGAAATGGCTGACTGAGTGCCTCCGACAAGGGCGGCTATATCTCCTACACAAAGTTTGTTTTCTAATAAGACATTTATTATTTTTACTCTAGTTGAATCTGCGAATACTTTGAATAATTCTGCTATATCTATAATAGTATCTTCTTCAAGTAGTTCTTTTTTTATACTATTTATTTCTTTGATATCTAACATAATACTTCTCCTTTTATATATGAATATATATTCATATATTTAAATAATATCACAGTTAATATAATTATGTCAATATATTTTTATTCTTTATCACTTCAAGTCTGGGTCTTGAAGTGTTGTTGTTAGCCCGTAGTCTAACAACAATATACCAATCGTATCTATTATATATAAGCCAATAATTATACACTTTTATTTTGGCAAATATTTTATAAATTATTATTTTTGAGACTATAGGCTCAAAAATATTTTCTAATGACCTTAGGCATTAGAAAAAGGCGAACTACTTTAGTGTGAGACGAAACTGAAAGAGAATCTATTTTTTAGACTCTCTTTCTTTATATTCCTCTAGTGTTAGATTATTATTATAAATATAACCAGCTATATTTCCTACATATCTTATATGCCATGGTTCATAACTATATTTTGTTATATCTTCTTTTCCTTCAGGGTATCTTAATATAAAGCCATATCTATAACAATTTTGATGAACCCATTTAGTTTCTAATAATTCTTCTATTTCATGTTCTATGTAACACTTTTCATCTTTATATATACAAAAATCTACGGCTAATCCTGTTTGATGTTCTGATTTACCTGGTTCTGCTATTCTTGTGATAGCATAAGTAAATCCTTTTTCTTCAAGTAATTTATTATATATTTTTTCTTGATAATCATAATCGCGATATCCACTTTCTATATCTATGTGATATCCATATCTTAAAGCATCTTGTTTCATTCTATCAAAAGCATTCTTTGTTTCTCTATCTATTAATATACCATCTTTATAACTACTACTAGCTTCTACTAAAGTACTTGGTATATGTGCTCTTGGCAGGGGATTATCTTTATTTACTAAAATATTATAATCCATACGTACCTCCAATATAATATATGCTATAAAAAGAGAAGAGAGACTACTTTAGTTTATCTATCTTCTTATTTAAATTACTTATCTTATTATTTAACTGTTTTATTTCTGACTCTAATTCTTCTTTTTGACTATTTAGATTTTCGTTATTTAGTTTGGCTATATCATAACTTTTTTTTAAGTTATTTAGGTTATCTATTTCTTTTTTTAATTCTTTGTATTCTTTTAAATAGTTTTCTAACTCTTTATTTTTATTATTTAGAGTTATGTTATTATATAAAGTAATTATTAGTATAGTGAATACTCCTATAAAAGAGATAGTTCCTATTATTTTAAATATTTTATTTTTCATTAGTAGTATAAGGCCTTCTTTCCAAAGTAATTATATCTTTCTCTAAATAGTGATAATGACTGATATTTTATTTTTCCACCGATTGGGTCAGAAATTATTATTTTATCAGTAGTATAACCAATTATGACTACAGCATGCTCTCCCGATTTCCAATATATGGTTTCTCCTGTTGGTTCATATATCCAAGATGTTGATATGTATGGTGTGGATAATCCTATAGATGTCCAGGCTAGTACTGGTCTACCTGATTTTACTATTTTTAATATTTCATCAAAAGAACTACCAGTAGCATTTATTATTCCTGATTTATAGGTACCCGCTACTTTGGCAATAGGTTTTTCATAGACGCCATAAGAGTTTTGGGTTCTTGGGTCTCCGATAAACTCTAGTTCAGGATTGCCACCATAGGTAACATCATTCTTGATATATGGTGTCTTCCCTTTTTCTAACTTATTTATAACATCATTAGGAGTTACTGATACACCATAATATTTTAATAGAATCGTTAGTGCAACGGATTCGCAACCTGTTGGATAGTCAGGATACTGATTAATTGTAGGGACTCCTGTTATATAGGCAGAATTTTTTTCTTCATACTCTTTGGCTAGTCTATTATATTCTGCTTCAAGAGTGGTAATGTTACCTTCAAGACCTACAATCTGTTCTTCAAGAGAAGATATGCTATCTTGCAGTTCTTTACTTTTATCTTCTTCTTGGATAATTAGCTGTTCAATGTCTTCGACTTTGAATGTAGTAGCGGAAAATAGCTCTTCAACTTTTTCTCTTACTTCTTCCTCTTCTTTATATACCGAATCTAATGATACTTTACCATCTTCAATTAGATTATTTTGTTTTAATTCTTCAAGAGTAGTATTATTGGAAATAATTAGGTTTTTGTTATCTTGATGTAATACTACTATTTCAATAATTATAGTAATTGAAAATATGATAAGTAATATTTTTTTCATAATAACTCCTTTTTATATTTTCTTGATATTTGGATGACCTTTCATTAGTTTTCTTATACCGGTTGGATGTGGAAAGGCTACGGTTAGGATCGATTTATCTACTCCTATTACGACGCCTTCACCAAACTCAGTATGAACAATATGTTCTCCTACTGTGTATTCGGCATTTTTATCAATTTTTTTCTTGATATTTGATACCATCTTAGTAAGTGGTTTTATTCCTTCTACTTCAATATATTCTTTATCTATTTCATTTATAAATCTACTTGGCATATTTCTACTGGTATTTCCAAATAACATACGAGTATCAGCAGATGTTATATAAAGTTTTTTCTTGGCTCTGGTAATGGCTACATAGCATAGTCTACGCTCTTCTTCAATAGCGGAATTGCTTCCGTCATTGATAGCATTATAATGTGGGAATATTCCTTCTTCCATACCAACGATAAAGACATAATCAAACTCTAGTCCTTTTACAGAGTGGACAGTCATTAAACTTACTCTTCCATCACTATCTTGATGTTCGGTTATATCACTAACTAGGGATATTTCTTCAAGAAAGTCCTCTAGACTTGCTGAGCCTGATTCTTCTTCATAACTCTTGGTAACTCCTTTAAACTCGTTTAAGTTTTCTAGTCTTATTTCATCTTCGAGTAATTTAGAACTTTCTAATTCTTTTCTTATACCGCTTTTATCTAGAATGTCATCGACTAATTCAGTAAGTGACATTTTCTCACTATCTTTAGTTAGTTCTTCAATTAGTTCTTTAAAAGTTAATTCTTTACCTGTAGTAATGGCTTCATAGATTGAAATACCGGCATCTTCCGCTAATGAGGTTAAGTTATCAATTGTTTTTTCACCAATCCCTCTTTTTGGAGTATTAATTATTCTAAGCAGGCTTACATCATCTTTATGATTATTTATTAATCTTAGATAACATAATAAGTCTTTTATTTCTTTTCTATTATAAAAATAGAAACTTCCTACTACTCGATATTTGATATTCTTTTTTAGTAGTTCCTCTTCGATAGTTCTTGACTGAGCATTGGTACGATATAAGACCGCTATATCTTCTTCTTTAACACCTTTTGATATTAAATCTTTTATTTCTCCTACTACAAAGGAAGCTTCTTCTTTCTCGGTTGATACTTTTTTATATTTTATTTTATCTCCCTCTTCGTTATTACTCCATAAGTTTTTATCTTTTCTTTCTCTATTATTTTTTATAACGCTATTAGCGGCATTTAAGATGTTCTTAGTAGAACGATAGTTTTCTTCAAGTAATATTGTTTTGGCTTCAGGATAGTCTTTTTCAAAGTTTAAGATATTTTTATAATTGGCTCCACGAAAAGCATATATGGCTTGGTCATTATCTCCTACTACAAAGATATTACGATATTTAGATGATAGTAGTCTACTGAAGGTATATTGAGCTTCATTTGTATCCTGATATTCATCTATTAATATATATTTATATCTTTCTTGATAGTCATTTAAGACATTTGGATAGTTTTTAAATAATTTTATTGGTAATATTAGTAAATCGTCAAAGTCTACAGAGTTTCCTTGTTTTAATTTTTTTTGATATGTTTTATATACTTCTACTACTTTATGATCAAATTCTATTTTAGAGAATTTTTCTACATCCATCATTTCGTTTTTAGCAGAACTTATTTTATTCTTTATTTCTCTAGGATTATAGTATTCTTTACTCATATTTAGGTCTTTCATTATTTTTTTAATAATAGTTAAGACATCATCACTATCTATGATAGTAAAGTTTCTTTCATATCCTAATAGGCTATAGTTTTCTTTTAGTATTCTAAGTCCTAAAGAGTGAAATGTTGATATTTGTATATTATTAGCAGTACTTCCTATTAGGGATACTACTCTATCTTTCATTTCTTTGGCAGCTTTATTAGTAAAGGTTATTGCTAATATGTTATATGGACTTATTCCATTTTCTATTAAATTTGCTATTCTACTAGTTAGTACTTTGGTCTTTCCAGAACCTGCTCCTGCGAGTACTAACATTGGTCCATTTATATGATTAACAGCTTCTTGCTGATTCTTATTTAATTCTAAAACTTTCATCTTGTCTACCTCATCTTTCTTTACTTCATTTTATCATATTTTGATAATATAGTGAAGTAAAGATAGGAATATTTTTTTATTTTATTTACACTATAGCCTAGGTCTATAGTGTGTCATTTATAGCCTGTAGTCTATAAATGATATATCTACATATCTATTATATATAAGCCAGATATGATAACTTAGATATCGATAATGATTAATACTATTTATTTCAAAAATATAATGCTTTAATCACAATTCGGTTATTTGTGAATTTTATAATAACTATAATATACTTAAAATCAGAGATTACTAATAGGCTCTGATTTTCTATAGAAAGACTTATTAAGGCTTTCTATAGCAGTACCGAGACCTTAGGCTCGGACTGAACAAAAAGAAAGAAGGAATTATTTTTTCTTTCCTTTGAATAATTTAACTATGAATTTTATAATTTTATCTAATAACCATAATAAGGGATTTTCTCTATCTTGTACTGGTAATTCTATTTCATTATCTTTATCTTTGTTATCATCTTTAGTATTATCTTCTTCTTTAGTGTTATCTTTATTTATATCGTCATTATTATCTTCTTTTGGTTCTTCTGGTACTGAAGGCTCATCCGGTACTATAGGTTCTTCAGTAGTAAACTTACTATATTCATCTGTCCAAGCAGCATCATAATAAGAATTAGTGTCTCCTAGTGCCATGTATAAACCTTTATTATAATGATATTTTTTAACTACCGACTTTGTATCTTTCTTTAAAAGCATTAGTCCACCACCATAACCTGCAGTCTCATGTAAATATAAATCCTCTTTATTGTATAGTATCTCTCCTACTATAAAAGGTCTTGCTCTTGTTTCTGATAATTTATCTTTTATCATATTAATAAATCTATCCCAACCTAAATCTAATGTTCTATGTGGACAATATTTATTTGTATAATCCTGATGCTTTGTTACTTTATCTATATCCCAATTATATCTATTTAATATATCTACGATTAAGTCTACTGCATTCTCTTCGGCTTTAATAAAGCGATCTCCTCCTGATTTGGAATAACATATTTCGATAGCTATTCCTTCTCTATTTCCTTTACCATTGCCATCACTAGCATGCCAACCATTTCTATTTTCAGGAAGCCCCTGTACTATTTCTTTATCATCTACAGCATAATGAAAAGATGTTTCATAGTCATTATTTGTCATATAGCTTATTTCATTTCTAGCAGTAGCATCATTGGCGGTATTATGTACTACTATTCTAGTAGGAGTCATTTCATAAGGGCATTTTAGATAATATCTACTTTCTGGTACTATTTTTTTTACAATATTAACCATTTTTACCCTCCTTTATCAGTTTTTCTATATTATGAATAAGATTGTATCCTGTTTCGGCAAATAGACCACTCAATGTTATTGCTAAATTAAAGTCTTTGGTTATTATGAAATAAAATATTGATACGCATAATCCTATGAAGATATTTTGTATTATTATTAGGTTATTATTTATATAAGGACATCTCTTTGATATAAATCCCAATATCCATGTTAAGGTCATGGTTAATAATGTTACCATTAATTCTGTATTTTCTGTTATGAAATTCATTCATCTCACCTCTATTCATAATCACTTTATTATATGAGATGAAATTTTTTAGCATAATAAAGTTAGTCTAAAAGAAAAAAGAAAGCTTTAACTTTCTTTAATATTTATATAAACTATCTGTAGCCACTGCATTTAGAGTCTGATCTGCGAAGATATTTTTCTTATAGGCAAAATAGGCTGCCGCTGCTATCATAGTGGCATTATCTGTACAATATTGTATTCTTGGTATTGATAAGTTAATATCGTTTTCTTTGCAGTCTTTTTCTAATCTTTCTCTTAGACCTGCATTAGCGGATACTCCTCCCGCTACTATAAGATTATTTACATGATAGTCTTTTAAGGCATGCATTGTTTTCTTAGCTATTACATCGGTAACATTATGCTGGAAAGTAGCACATAAATCTTCTTTATTTATGGTATTTCCTCTTTGATTTTCGTTATGTACTAGATTAATAACTGCTGACTTAATACCACTGAAACTAAAGTTATATGTTTTATCGTTTAATGGTAATGGTAAGTCATAGGTTACTTTACCTTGATGAGCTAGTTTGTCTACTTTTGGACCACCTGGATATTCTAATCCAATTACTTTAGCTACTTTATCGTAGCACTCACCAACAGCATCATCTAAAGTACCTCCTATTCGTTCAAAGGAATAGTCTTCTTTCATATAAACTAATTCGGTATGGCCACCACTTACTACTAAAGCTATTAGGGGAAACTGTAATCTTCCTTCTAAATTGTTAGCATAGATATGTCCCGCTATATGATGAACTGGTACTAATGGTTTTCCTGTTACTAGGGCCATTGTTTTAGCGGCCTGTACTCCTATTAATAGACTTCCTATTAGTCCTGGGCCATATGTCACCGCTATGGCAGTTATATCATTCATAGTTAGATTAGTCTTACTTAATAATTCTTCAAGGACTATTGTTATATTTTCTATATGATTTCTACTTGCTATTTCTGGTACTACTCCACCATAGTTTTTATGAATATCTATTTGACTTAGTACTACAGTGGCTATTTCTTCAGAGCCATTTTTTACTATACTCATACTTGTTTCATCACAACTTGACTCTATTCCAAGTATATATACATCTTTCATTTACATCACCTGTTTTTCCATAAGTATTGCGTCTTCATCTCCATAATAGTATTTTCTTAAGGCTACCTCACGAAAACCAAACTTCTTATAAAGATTTATTGCTCTACTATTACTTACTCTTACTTCAAGAGTTATATTTATTACTTTATGATGGATGGCTTCAGATACTAGGTAACTCATTAATTTGATTCCTATTCCTCTACCGCGATACTCTTCTTTTACAAGAATATTATCTACTTCCATTCTTTCATATATTAGAGAGTATTTTAATTCTCCTAGTACATTATTATCTTCTATATACTGAATTTCTTTAGAAAAGGGATTATCATTATTAACTACTTCTTTTATCATTTTTTTCCATAGCCTCGGGTAATTTTAAATATACTGGATTTACTGCATGCGGATTAATACTAGGAAGATTCTTAGCATATTTAATTATCTCTTCAATATCATAATCATCTGCTTCGGTTACTAAGACTGGATTATATTTTTCTTTTAACTCATCTATTCTATCTATATTGTTAAACTCTTCAGTAATGGTATTATACTCTTTATCGTATAATCCTATGTAATAGTTACCGTGTTTGGCATCTATAGTGGATAGAAAATAATCTCCAGTAAAACCTAATACTCTTATTTTTAAGGATGTTATCTCTTTTATGTTTATTTTTAGAAGATAAGCATACATCTTGGCTATTGTTACTCCTATTCTTATGCCGGTAAATGATCCTGGGCCATTTACAACCACTATTTCATTTACATCATTTGGCTCTAAGTTATTTTCTTTTAAAATATCTTCGATGAATTTTGTAGTATATATAGAATGTTCTTTAGGACTGGTATTTTTGATATTAGATAAAATTTTTCCTTCTTTTACTAAGGCAATAGATACATCGGATAGTGATGTATCTATGAATAAGCTTATCATATTATGGCCTCACAAATATTAGTATATTTTTCTCCATATGGAGTTAGTATTAATACTCTTGTGTTTTCTCCTGTTATTTTTATCTTTATATCTAATCTTTCTGGAGGTAGGATATCTTTAATCATATCAGCCCACTCAATAATGGTTACTCCTCCCTTGTCAAAATACTCTTCTATTCCTATGTCTTCTTTTGAATCCTCTAGTCTATATACATCCATATGATATAGTGGTAATTCACCAACATATTCTTTTATAATTGTAAATGTAGGTGAAGTTATCTCATCTATTCCCATGGCATGAGCAAAGCCTTTAGTAAATAGTGTCTTACCACTACCAAGGTCTCCATTTAAACATATAACCATATTAGGAAATTTTTCTGATTCGATATTTTGTGCTACTGCAATTGTCTCATTTTCATCATGAGTAATTATTTTGTATTCTTCCATTTTAATCACCTTTCTTTGTCTATTTAATTATATCAAATACCTAGAGTAAATTACAATAGTTTTTTAGTAAATAATTAAAGATAGACAAAAATCTACCTTTAGTTATATTTATTTTATTTTCAGGATTTTTTTCATTCCTTCTTCTTTAAGTACACCTTTACTTAGCTTGGCTAATCTATTATAAAAGGTACTTAACTGAATATAGTTTTTGCAGGTATATGGGTCTCCTAGTGTTATGTTTATGAAATCTTTATTGTCTTTATCACTAACCATATCTTTTGATATAGTTATGTCAGCATAGTCTTCGGTAATACTTATATGTATGCTACTTTTTTCTTTATTATGTTCTGCTGATAGAACTGTATCATAAGGTAGTGATGAAGATAGTAATTTAACTATCTGATACAAATCTTCATTATTTTTTTTGAATGATAATAAGTTTATACTTTTATTTAATTTGGTAGAATAGTTATTGCTTTCTTTTTCATAAGCAAATAATTTGAATTCAGGAAAAGTTTTACTACCTGCGATAAACATTTTTATAAGTATAACTGGTTCTTTATTATATTCTGTAACTATAAAATAGCCTGGACCAAAATAGTTTTCGTCATATAGCACATAAATATTGGTTAACTTTTCCATATAATTATGTTGACTACAACAATAGTCTTCACCAGGATCAATTCCAAGAGAACAGTCTCCAGTAAGAGGTCTATTTAGATCCTCTTCATCATAATTTTTTTCTTTTATTTGAGCAAGTTCTTCTTCTTCAGTAATACACCATTCACAGTTTCCACAGCATTTCATAAATATTAACACCTCGGCATATATAATAACAGATTTTTCTATTAAACGCAAGAAAAAAGTACTATGACAAGTACTTATTCATTTTATTTAATATTTCTTCTTTAGCGGATGATTTTATTATGTAATCAGTAAATCCTTCCTGTAAATAACTATCATCATAATCATATTTATTATCTTTTGTTAATAATATTACCTTGGTATTAAAGTTTCTTATTTCTAATAATTTTCGCATAATTATATGTCCATTTTGTGGTTCTAACTCTTCATCTAATAATATTAAGTCATATTTTTCTTTGTTTCTTATTTTTTCTAATCCTTCTTTTCCTAATTTTACACTAGTTAGTTCTATATTTGTTCCACTTAATATTTTATTAAATAGTTTTTCACTTGATGGACTATCATCTATTAATAATACTTTCTTTTTATCATAAATATTATCGTATTTATTTATATCTGTATCTATGGTATCATACTTTTGGTCTAATATTATTTTTATGGTTGTTCCACTTCCATAACTACTACTTGGTACGATTGTTCCATTCATTAGTGTTATTAGTCTTTTAGCATTATATAAGTTATTATTTAGATTATGATTATCTTCTCTTTCTTGTTTCTTTGTGAATATTTTATTTATGTCTTCGGCTTTCATTCCGATTCCAGAGTCTTCGACTGATATTATTAATCTAACTATATCCCCTTTTATAATAGTATTTATATTAAACTCTATATATCCATTATTGGTGTATTTAATACTATTATCTAATATTATGGTTAATACTTTCTTTAGATTTATTCCATCGCCATACAAATATTCTGGTATATCACTGGCTATGCTTACTCTAAAGTCTAGGTTTTTATTTTGAGCTTTGGGCTTGTATATTCCTACAAGTTCTTTTAACAATCTTTTTATATTATATTTTTCATTATATATTCTAACACTAGCACTATCAATACTTGATATATCTAATATTTCATTTGTCATAGTAGTAAATTTGGCAGTACTTCCCTTAATATTTCTAGCGGAATTATTTATTTCTTCAACATCAATTTTTTTATTATCTGTTTCATCTAATATGTTATCTGTTTCTTTATCAATATCTTTAGTTATACCTCTTATCTCATTTGTCATATTATACAAAAATAGTGTTTTTTCTTCATTAGCATTGTCGCTTATTACCTTAGCTTTATGGACTTCATCTAACATTTTCATATCAGGGTTTTCAATGGTAAAGTACATAATATAACACATTAAAGCCAATATTAAGTCATATATAATCATTCCAGGAATTAATAGTGAAAAGAAATATAGTATTACCAAAAGTAAGAATACTATAAAGATTGGTAAATATCTTTTATCTAATTTTTTAATATTTGTCAGTGCCACTAGTAAAGAGCATGTTAGCATTATTGCTACCATTGCATACCCAAGCATTGTTGTTGCACCTGTTACATTAGTAGCAACTTTGGCATCTACTAGTTCGATATTTGTGAATAACATTATTACTGAGAATACAATATTTGCTATGATTAAGATTGTTGATATCTTTTTAGGGTTTTTTCTTACTTTATCATAAGTTATTAATAACGTATAAAAGAATAAACTTGAAAAGATAACTGAAAATAAGGCTGATAGTATTTTATTTAAATAATTAAGCAAAGTATAATAATTATTAACAATACTTTCAAATGTATTTGCAGAGCATATTATATGTATTACTGTATCTATAGTCGCTACAATCAGTGATGATATTAATATTACTTTATATGGCTTATTTTCTTCTAAATCTGCACGTTTTTTTGAAAAATATACAATGTTTAGTATTAAAATAAAGATTAACGATACTAAAGGTATTTCAAATTCTAATGACATTTTTATCACCTATCTTCATTAAAATTATAGCATATTGCATATAAAAAGAAAAGATTTTTTTCTTTTCTTTACTATCTTTTTAATGGACCCTTTTTTAGCATATAAGCTTTGAAATCATATTTTTCCTCTTCTTCTTTATCATATAGCCATTTAAATAGATGTGCATTTTCTTCCGTAACTACATCCTCTGGGCGTATTATATTCTTAGGTTTGTAGACAGTTAATTCTTCAGTGATTGCATCAGCAAATTCTTTAGGATCTGTTGGCCATTCTGTTTTATATTTAAAATATTCTTGTCTTCTCTCTTCTAAAAAAAGCTCACGATAATTTTCAGGAAGTTCCGCTCTTTTTATTGGTACAGAATATTCTTTTATCTGCTCAAACATTAATGTAGCCATTGAATCTCTTATCTCTTCATTTGCTTCTTCTTTGCTATATTGATAAGATTGTAATGGATTACCAAAACTTACATGAATGGTATTTGTTTCTGGTACTAAAAAGTTAGATAATGGTACTACTTCTATACCAGTTTCTGCTGATAACTTATAGGCTCCAGAGAATATAGGCTGCTCTAATAGATTTTCAGTATTATTCCATCCACCTGCAGGATATATTAAAACACTTACTCCTTGTTCTAATAACCATTTCATTATTTTTAAAGATTCTTTTCTACTATTTTGATCTCTTCTATCAACATAAACAATACCATTTATCCATGCGCCATACATTTTTAAATTATGTTCTAATTGGTATGTTGTTCCTATTAGTGCATATGTTTGCCTATCTAGTGCTCTTAAGTTAGTTATTATATCTTCAGAATGATAATGAGTAGATACAAATATATAAGGTTTATTTTTTTCTAACACATCCTTTGGGCTCTTACCATCATCTATGATCATTTTGCCTTTGGTAGCCACCTTAAGAACACCTTTTAATGGTGCTCTAACTACTTTTCTTGGTATTAATTCTTTTCTACTATAATCCTCTAATTTTTTATTTTCTAAATATTCTAATCCTGTATTCATATTACTCCCTCAAAAATCAGCATTAGTGTACCACAAAAGTGCTTATTTTTCAAGTGTTTTTACCAAAATCGTTCTTGATAGAGACCTAGGCTCTATCAAGCCTCCTTGAGACCTTAGGCTCAAGGGGATACAAAAAAAGAAGTAACTATTTACTTTCTTCAAGTGTTACTTCTGTCTTTAATTCTTTACCATTTCTATTATATGTAACTGTTATTTTATCTCCAGGAGAGTGTTTATATAGTTCATATCTTAATTTAGCTACTGATGATATATCATCATTTTCAATTTTAGTGATTATATCACCTTTCTTAATACCTGCTTTATCTGCTGGTGAGTTAGATTCAACATCCACTATAGCTACTCCGGCTTTAACATTATCAGGTATAGTTATTTTAGCCTGCCATAAGTAATAACTATTAGTTATGTCTAGCATACTAACGCCAATGTATGGTCTCTTTATACTTCCACCTTTTTCTATTGTTTCAGCATAGTATAGAGCATCTTCAATTGGTATTGCAAATCCCATTCCTTCAACACTATAACTTGACGTACCACTGGTTTCTTGAGTTAATTTTAATGAGTTAACACCAATTACTTCACCATTAACATTACATAATGGTCCACCACTGTTACCAGGATTTAAGGCTGTATCAGTTTGTAATACTTTCATATAGTAATCACTAGTAGTTCCATTTAAACTCACTTCTACTAATCTATCTTTTCCTGATAGTATTCCTTTAGTTACTGTACCACTATAGGTATCTCCTAGAGGAGCACCTACTGCAAATACTGTGTCTCCTAATTTCATATTTTCTGTGTTTCCTAGTGTTGCTACTTGCTTTATACTTGAAGTAGATACTGTTAATACTGCTATATCAGCATATGTATCTCCTCCTAGTATTTTAGTATCTGCTGAGGTACCATCACTAAAGATTACTTTAGCAGAACCTCCACCTGACACAACATGATTATTAGTCATTATATAAGATGTCGATCCTTCTGTTTTATATACAAAGCCTGTACCTGTTGATACTAATGTTTCTCCTTTATAACTAGCCACTACTACAGTAGCATCATATACTTTATCAACTGCTGCTGATATACTATTTTCATTTATTGTATAATTTCCTCCACTACCAGAAGTTAATATTGTTCCATGGTCTAATTGCTTTATAACTAAATATGACCAAGCTGCTCCTCCTATAAAAGCTACAAATACTAGTAATGGTATTAATATTTTATTTTTTTTCATTTATTATCACCTTCCTATTATTTCCATGTAATCTTTTGGGAATCCCATTCTATCTAATATTTTATTTATTGGTATGATATCTATTCTGCCATCTAGTAATTCTATTTCGTATTCTACTTCTTTCATCATCAGTCTAAAATTACTTTCATTAAGTAGTATTTTAAAGATGATTATTACTGCGAATAAGTCATTTTTACCATAAATGTATTCACCATCCATCTTTGGTATATTCATATATTCATGATATTCGGTATCTGGTACTACTCTTTCAGTACGATGCTCAAAGACAATATCTTCATGAGCACATAGATTACGATAATTAGATAATATTACTAGAATATCCTCAAGGAGTGATGGCGTAGTATTAAATACTTCCGCTATTTCTATTTTATCTTCTTCTCTTAATATTGTATATAGTTCACAAACAATACCAAACGATAATACTTTTACTAATACCCACATTGGTATGTAACCATAGTTATTCATATAGTGCATAGTGGCAGCATGGGTACCAACATTTATTCTTATTTGTCTTTTCATTTTATCTATTAAATCGTGCACTCTTCGCGATTTGCTATGGTCATTGGTAAAGTTCTTAGGATTTAAATAGTCCTTCTCTTTATAACCATATTTTTTAGATAGTTGATATGATAGAACGGATTTTAATTGATTTTCGATAACTAAAACATTTTTAAATATTATATTTCTAAAATTCCTATCAAATGTGAATAATGAGTAAACTTCTGAAAATGTTGTACCTGGGATAAATTTTCTTTCTTTAGAAGAGATCATAAACACATGACGGTATCCCATTAAAAAGAAGTAATTTTCTCTCAGCAATATTTCTTTAGCTGTTTCTTCATCTTCAATTATGAGATTCTTTTCTTTCAGTATTTCAATTTGTTCATCTATTGTTTTAAAATTCTTTTCCATTTGTACTCATCCCCATTATTCTGTAATAAAGTATACCATAGATTTGAAAAAATTGATATATATTTTTGATAAAAAATGATATAATTATTTAGGAGGCGATAAAATGCCAAGTTCAGTGACGCATAGTTATTTTGCTAGTGATATATATAATAAATTTAAAAATAAAAGTAAGATTAATTTGAATTATTTAAAGGTCTTTGGACAAGGTCCTGACCCTTATTTTTTTTATGATTTTCATCTTTCTAGAAAGGCTAAAGAAGTACACAAAATCAACACTTCTATGCAGCATAGTCTAGTTAATAAACATTTTGTTACACTAATTAATTATATTAATAAAATGAATTATAATGATAATGTTATGGTTATGTCTTATTTATATGGACAAATATGTCATTTTGCTTTAGATAGTACTATTCATCCTTTTACTATATATATGTCTGGTAGATATGATGAAAAAGATAAGAATACTTATAAATATAATGGTATGCACGAAAAGATGGAATACTATACAGATATATATCTTATTTATCAGAGAGAAAATATTATGCCAAAAAAATATAAAGTATATAATGAAATATTTAAATTTGATGAATTTAATGATGAACTAAAGGATACTATTGATAAAGTTGTTAAAGAGGTATATAGCTATGATAATGTTAGTACTATTTATTATAAGTGTTTAAAGGATATGAAGAAGTTTTATCATATATTTAATTATGATAGATTTGGAGTAAAAAAGAGCGTTTATTCTATTATGGATGCAGTATGTGGTGATAAGGTTGTTAAGAAGAAAGAATTATCCTTTGATGTTAATCCTAATAGTCATTTAGAATATTTAAATCTTGATAATAATACCTGGAAGCATCCATGTACTGGTGAAGAATTTAGTTATTCCTTTTTTGATTTATATGATATGGCTTTAGTTAAAACTGTCAAAATTATTAATGAAGTTGATAAAATGTTAAATGATAAAAAAATAGATAATAAAAGAATAGAAAAATTATTTGGTAATCTCGATTATGGTACTGGCATGGACTGTGATTTGGAGATGGAATATAAATATTTTAAATATTAAAAAAGAATATACTCTATACAATTTAATTATTATTGTAGTTTAAAGTATATTCCTTTTTTTATTAATATATTGGATGATGTATAATCTAATGGTACATATCCTTTTTTTAGTAAGTCTTCAATTACTATCATATTATAGTTTGCTGCGAATAAAAGATTTATTAAAAATAACATGGCAACTGTTAGTAATATACCTAATTTGAATGGTATAAATGTCATTATTAATGCTGATACCGCTACCTCTGTTAGGAGCATAATATAATACATTTTATAGTTTTTCTTTTTTAGTGGATATAGAAATCCTAAATATAACATTTCTTTTACAAAGCCATAATCACATTCTACTGGAGGTGTATATTCGTCATATTTTAGATATATCTTTTGCATACTATCACCTATTATGAGTATATACTATTTTTAACTTTTTTGAAAGTGTTTTTTATTTTTTTTGGAAATAAATTTCTATGGAATCTGAGATTGATGATATTAATTTATCTTGATACTCTTTGTTTCGCAATAAATAACTATCATTTGAATTGGAAATAAAGCCTGCTTCAATAAGAACTCCTGGTGATGTTATGTGTTTATACATATAGTAGGTATTATCTTTTTTTATTTCTCTTACATTAGACATATTCTTTCTTAAATGGTTTGTTATTGTTTCGGCGATTAGTTTGTTTTCTTCGTTTTTAGTAGTATAAAATACTTGAAGTCCTCTCCATGATGAATTTGTTACAGAATTTAAATGAATTGATATATACATATTAGGAGATATTTTATTTATGTATTTGGCTCTGTTATAAAGATCACTTCTTTTTCTATTAACAGTAGTTGTGGATAAGTCCTTATCATCCTCTCTAGTTAGATAGACAGTGGCTCCGCGAGAAACTAACTCTTTTTCTAGTTTTCTTGTTAATATTAGATTTAAATCTTTTTCTATTATTTGATTACCAGTGGCACCAGCATCAACACCCCCATGACCCGAGTCTAAAATTATTACCTTACCTAACAAATTCATACTATTTACACTAGCAGTTACTTTAGGAAGAGTTATTGTTATAAGAAAAAAGCATATTAATATTAATAGTTTATATTTATTCATATTACACCTATTAATATATATGCTTTTTATTATTCAAAATAACTATCTCCGATAAATTCTCTTAGTATTGATGTTTTTGGTACTGATTCACTTGGAATTGGTAAAACAAATTTTAATAGTTCTATAAGCCTTTGAGCTGTTTGATATTCTGGATCATCTTCTTTTATAGAAAATAATAAAGGTTCTGCATATGTTTTTAGGACTGATAGTTCATAGGCTAGACTGGTATTAAATAAAGCATCTGCATTATCTTGATATGGAAAGACATGTTTCTCTTCTCCACTTCTAACTTTCATCCAAGTACCAAGTGTTACTGATGGAGAATATCCTCTTGTTCTATTATCTCTTACCATTCTTCTTAATAGTCTTAAATCAGTCATACTTATTCTATTATCATTATCTATATTTAGGTAAGTTAATGGACTTACATATATTTTAAATTTCTTTTTCTTTGGAATGTTGGTTAATAATTCTTCGTTTAAGGCGTGTAATCCTTCAATTATTAAGATGTCGTTTTCTTTTAGCTGAACTGTTCTTTTATACTCTTTTTTGCCATCAATGAAATTAAATGTTGGAACTACAACTTTTGTACCTTTTAGTAATTTACTTATTTGGCTATCAAATAGTTTTATATCTACCGCTGTTATTGATTCGAAGTCTGGTTTTCCATCTTCTCCTAGTGGGGTTTCCGCTCTTTCATGAAAGTAATCATCTAATGATAAATGAGTCGGGTTTAGTCCTAGGCTCTTTAAATATAATGATAATTTCATAGCACTAGTAGTTTTTCCTGAACTTGATGGTCCTGATAATAATATTATTTTATAGTCTTCTTTGTTTAGAACTATCTGCTCTGCTATACTAAGTAATTTATAGTCTTGCATTATTTCTGATAGCTGAATGATATCTGCTGGTTTATTACTGGTTATATAGTCATTTAACTCTCCAATATTATTTATATTTAAATTGTTACCCCATGCTGAGTATTCTTCAAGAGTATTGAAATAGTTAGTATGATGGGTATATCTTTTTACTTTTTTATTATCATATATTGATGGAAAACGTACTACTATTCCTTTATCTTTTATTAATGATAAATCAAAGTATTTTAGTACTCCTGTTGATGATGGAAGATCTCCTACTATATAATTATAGTTTTCATCTAATTTATATAATGATACATATTTTGATGTATCATAAAATAATGTTTTAGCTTTATCTTCTCTTTTGATACTTTTAAAATATTCTATTGCTTCGTACTTTGTTGTATCCATTTTGGTAAATGAGATGTTTTTAGAGACTATTTCTTTCATTTGTTTTTTTATTTCTAACACATCTTTATCTTCTACTTTTTTATCTATCTTACAGAATATTCCTTTATCAATAGAATGTTTTACTATTACTTTGGTATCTTTTTCTAAAATATTATTAGTAACATAGATAAATAAATATAATAGTCCTCTTTCATAGATTCTATTTCCTTCAAGAGTATTTATGTCATATATTTGTAGTGTACCATTCTTTTTAAGTTCTGTTTCTAAATCCACTTTTTTATTGTTATACTTTATTAATATGGCATCTTCTCTTTCTTCTTTAGACATTTTATTTAATATTTCTTTTACTTTTATACCCTTTACATATTCTTCTTTTTTTCCATTATTTAATGTTATTATTATTGTTTGCATGTACTTCCTCCTTCTACTTTATAATTTAATTATACCATATAAGTGCATTTTTTGTCATACTTTTTTAGGTATATTAAACTACATTATATATTATACTATTTGTAGGTGATAAATATGAACTTAGTTCCAACTATTATCGAGAAGAATGAAACGGGAGAAAGAGCTTATGATATCTATTCTAGATTACTTAAAGATAGAATTATTATATTAAATGGAGAAATTACAGATAATAGTTCTAATATAGTGGTAGCACAGCTGCTATATCTGGATAGTTTAAATAATGATGATATTAGTCTATATATTAATTCTCCTGGTGGTTCTATTACAGCAGGGATGGCTATATTTGATACGATGAATTTTATTAAAAGTGATATATCCACAATATGTGTTGGTATGGCGGCTTCAATGGCGGCATTTCTATTATCTTCTGGAGAAAAAGGCAAGAGATATATTCTTCCTAATGCAGAAGTTATGATTCATCAGCCTTTGGGAGGGGCTCAAGGACAGGCGACCGAAATTAAAATAGCTGCTGAAAGGATATTAAAATTAAAGAAGAAACTCAATAAGATCCTTTCTGATAATACTGGTAAAGACATCGATACTATTGACAATGATACGGAAAGAGATTATTTTATGGATAGTGATGAGGCACTAAATTATGGTATTGTTGATAAGGTATTAAAAAAAGCTAGCTGATGCTAACTTTTTTATTGTACTTTAGTATTTCCTGTTTTAGTATATCCTTCAACATAATTATCTGCTGACCAAATTATGTCTCTATTTTTTTGAATATATCTATAATAAGTAATGGTATCATAACTTCCTTCTGGTTTAGTTGTTACTATGTCTCCTGAATTAAATTTTATGGTAATCTTAATTGGAACTAAATACTTATCTTTAATATTTTTAATACCCTCTAGTGATTTTATGTTTACTTTTACATTTATGTAGAATGTTCCCTTATAATAATATGGTGTTAACTTGTAAGTAAAGTTATTTTCCTTTAATGAATATTCTTCAATATTATCTATAGTTAAACTGCTATCTTTTACCACTGATATACTCTTATCAGAAGCAAATTCTTTTTCATCATTATAATAAGAAGATTCCTTAATAGTAGTAAAGTAGTATTTACTATTTGGTACATCATTTAATTTTAATCTATATTCAATAGTGTTATCTTTAATATCTTTTTTATTTATTATTCCTAGTGAATAGTAAGTTTTTTCAGCAGTACCATAATATTCATATTTATTTTCAATATTATCTCCTGTTTTATTACCTTTCATCCACTTGGTATATGTTGGCCATTCTTTTACATATTCGTAATAGGTAACTCCAGTACTTTTATTACTATTGTTAGCACCATTATTACCATCGGTATTATTATTTTTTGTATCATTATTCTTGGTGTTATTATTTTTAGTATCAGTAGTGCAGTTTTTGCAATCATTAAAACTGAACTTTCTAGTAATGGTGTTTTTCTCTTTACCACACTCTAATCTTGTTTCTACCTCATAGTTATCTTTCTTTCTAGTAATTTTTGAATAACTATCTTTTGTATCACATTTTCCACCTTCACTTGTTTTGACAGATACGATTAATTCTTTTTCTATCATTTCACCAAGTGTCACTTTAATACTTTCTCCTTGTTTAGTAGGTAAGTCTATATCTTTAAAATATTTAACCGCTACTGTTTCCATATTATTAATATTGTTTTTAAATGTATCAGATAATTTATTTCTATTTATTAGTTTTGATACTAACCAAACAATTATTAATATGAAAGCAAATGCTATTACAATTTTAATAAATAGACTTAACCAGTTTATTTTCTTTTCATCTTCCATAACTAAAACCTCCCTTTGGAATTATATTGCTTCAATGAATAATATAATTAAAAATATTATTATGAGAATGATTATCAGTACTATTTGCCGTGCTAGTGTGCTTATTTCTTTTACTAGTTTAATAATCTTGTTATCAAGCATACAATACCTTCCCTAAAATTGCTTACTATTATAGCATACGACTAGCTAGTTGTCAATATTTAGATGTACTATTGTACAACCATCATTTAGTCCATCAGTATAATACCTTGATACTTCTTTTCTTTTAGAAAGAGTTTCATGTACTGAGGACCTAACTAGTCCTTTTCCCTTTCCGTGTATTATTAGTATTTTTTTATTTCTTAATATTATATTATCATTAATAAAATCATTTGTTGCTACTCTAGCTGACTCTATATCATAACCATGTAAATCAATAAATGGTAAATTTTTTATAAATATATCTTCCATAGTTCATTCTCCTCTAGATATATATTATACCAAATATTAGTTATTAATTAAAGTAAAAAGATTACTATTTTGGTAATCTTATTGTTACTTTTGTTCCTACACCCTCTTTTGATGTATATATTAACTCACCATTGTGGGCTTTTATTATCTCATTAGATAAACATACTCCAAGGCCGCTACCATTTAATTTAGTAGTGAAGAACATTGTTTTTAATTGCTTTAGTGTATCTTCACTCATTCCTATACCATCATCTTCAATAATAATATCAATATGTCTTTTATAAATATTGCTTGATATTTCTACTTTACCTTTATCTTTTATTGCTTCAACACTATTTTTTAATACATTAATTAATACTTGTTTTAGTCTTTCATAATCTCCATCAAAATATATTTCTTCATCTTCTCTGTCGTTATAGATTAATTTGATGTTTTTCCTATTCAAAATTATCTTAAATGAATCATAGACATCCTCAAGGAGAAGGTTTAAATCTATTTCAGTCTTAACTATTTTAATTTTATTAAATTCTAGAAAATCTGTTATTATATTTAAACTACGGTTGGCTTCTTCACGTATTATATTTAGATATTTTAATGATTTTTCTTTATTATCAATATTAAACATATCTAGGTAACCTTTAATGACCGCTAGTGGATTTTTTATTTCATGTGTTAATTTGAATAGTGACTCTTTTATCATTTTATCTTTTTCTAATAATTCTATTGATTTATTTAATTCTCTTACTTTTTCTATTATTTTAAATATATACAAAATTACAAATGAAATAAAATAATATATAAATACTAATATTATCAATTCTATGAAACTATTTAGCGTTAAATTCAAATCTTTAAAAAAATATTCAAATGATAAGAAAAAGCCTTGAAGAACTGCAATTGAAAGAATAAAACTCTCTGTACTTAAATTTCTTTTTCTAGCACATAAATATAATATAAAATATGTTAAATACTTTATGGTTACTATTAAGCATATGTTTTTATATATGAAAAAACAATACAAAATATTTATTAGCGCTAAAAGAACTCCTAGTAATGATTTCTTTTTCATTAGTGCAATCACTATTGGTATATTGCAAAACAATAACACCTTACTATTTCCATCTATAATTCCAAATCTAAGACACAAATAGAGAGAACTTATTAGTGCTATACTAAGTAATAAATTATTATAATTCTTATTAATATCATTTTTATAACAAACCAAAACCAGGTACACCAATATTGGAAAAACAATTAATACTGTATTTAAAATTATATCTTCAAAAATTTCTATGTTCATAATATCCTTCTCTCTAAAAAATATTATACATTTTGTTTTTGTCGAATTTTGTCGAATAATGTCAAAAAAAAGAGCTTTTTGTAAAATTTTGCTCTTTATTTTAATTCATCAATATATTTTTTTATCTTTTTGGCATCATTTCCTAAAATTATTTTTAGTTGATCATCTATTTCTACAACACCTTTTGCTCCTAGTTTGATGATTCCTTCTTTATTTGCTTTTGTTATATCTTTTAGAGTTACTTTAAATCTAGACATATCTACTTCAGTATCTAGGATATTGTCTTTTCCTCCAAGTAATTCAACTAATTTATTAAACTCTAACTTAACATCTTTTTTATTCATTTTAACTATAGCAAGAGCTATTATTAATAATACCACTACAATTACTATGTATTGCCATGTGTCCATTTTATCTTTTCACCTCTACTACATTATACTATTTTTTTTTATTTATAACAAGTACTATGCAGTATTTTTATTTTCATTAATTTTGTTATTTTATTATTAAAAATTGATTAACTGATGGTTAACCGGCATGAGCGTGTTCTCTAACTTTTATGGCAAAAACTATTTGTAAAACTATTTAATAGCGATAAGGTGATATAATTGAAGCGTGATAAGGTATGAGAAAGAAGTTTTTAAAGAATACCATGAATTGTATTAAGAAAAAATATCCTAATTATGATGATGAGAAACTTGAAGTTATTGAATATGGACTCGAATCTTTGTATATTATGGTTACTAAAACTATTGTTATTTCTTTAATTGCCTTAGTTCTAAATGTATTTAAAGAAATGTTAATAATTATGATACTATATAATATCATCAGAACAACAGCATTTGGTATGCATGCTAAGGAAAGCTGGCAATGTTATATAATATCTATAACACTATTTATTGGTGGAGCGTTACTATTTAAATATATAGATGTTAGTTTCTATGCTAAGGCAATTATTGCCGTTATATCTTATATATTTTTAGTTATTTATGCACCAGCAGATACATATAAGAGACCACTTGTAAATGCTAAAAAAAGAAAAATTTATAAAATTATTACAGTTATTAGCAGTTCTATATTCTTAATATTAATTGTTGTATTAAGAGATAGTAATGTTAGTACTGCACTTAGTTTGGGGCTTTTGGATTCAATGCTTATGATTCATCCACTAACTTATAGGATGTTTCATTTACCATATAATAACTATAAAACTTATAATGAGTCTTATAGTTAATATGAAAAAAATAGTATAAGGAGGGACTGTAGTATTATGTTTACATCATTTTTATCTTGGATTGGTTCTCTAGCTGCCTCAACTGGTTCTAAAGCTTGTTGGGTATGGTTTACTGATGAACCTAAAATGCCAAAATCTTTAATTAAATAACCTTTACAACTTACGAAAAGAACTATGACTATTCATCATAATTCTTTTTATTATCCTTTATTTTTAAACTTTGAATATAAATATTCCCTCTTATTTCATTCTTGGCTTCAAACATATTATTTTCACTTAGTATTTTATTTACTAGTAATAATCCATGGCCCCTATGTTTACCTTTAGTACTAAATGATTCTTTGCCAATTTTATCTAGATTGATTTCATTATTGAATGTATTAGTAATAATTATTTCTATCTTTTCTTTAATTAAATACATTTCTATTCCAAGTTTCTTATCTTCAGATGTAGAACTTGCTTCGATGGCATTATCTAAATATACTCCAATAATTCTAGCTAAATCTTTAAAGTCTTTAGTCTCAATATCTTTTAAGAATGAATTTTCAATCTGTTTAGAAATATTTATTGATACATTTATACCTTTCTTTTCAGCCTCAATAAACTTATAATAGAAAAATCCTTTTAATCCATTTGAAGGAAGATACTTAAACTTGGAATACTTTGTACTACCCGCTTTTTCTTTTTCACCAATAACACTATCTATGTATTCAATAATAGTTTTATTATCCTCTTTATCTTGAAGTTTACATTTGATGGTAGCAAACTCATTTTTAGTTTCATGTCTTAAAGTTCTTTGTTCTTCAATATCACTTTCATAACTTTTCATTACATCAAGCAGTTCATCATACTTTTTAGATATTTTTTCATTTTCTATCTTTTGTTTGAATAGATATAAAAGAATACAAATAAGCATAACTATTATTACTAAATAAGTAATTATATTATTATTGAACTCAAATGTTTTAATTAAATTATAGAAAAATATGGCTAACATCACCAAAGTAATTGATGACATTACTATTATCTTTTTATTTGTAGATAAATTATAATTTATTAATTTCTTTAATGGTTTTTTCAGAACATATGTTATTATAACTAAGCATAAACATACAGAAATATTACCTAATAGACTACTTGCAAAATCTGAATAATAATATTCCTTACTAATTCCTAAAATATATATTGCTGTAGACAATATCAATAAATCTGGAATAACTAACAAGATTACATACACTATTGAGGTAAAGACTGATTTACTTAGTTTTATATTAAAAATACAGAAAAATAATGATGAATATAGTAAACAAGTAATTATTGTTTTTATTGTACCTGTTGTATATTTAAATACTAAAATATTTAATAATATAAAACCTAATAATATTAATACATCTATCATTATGTTTTTATGTCTACGATTTACTATTACTATTCTTCCAAATATGTATAAAGTTAGTATTAATAATGTACTGCTTAATAGCATCTTAAAACTCTCCGACAATTTGCTTCAACCCCTTTCTTGCTGAAGGAGCAATCAAATTTGTTGTATCTCCATTTTTAAAATATATTGTTGATGTAGAATAGTCTATTTCTCTAACGTTATCTAAATTTACCAGACATGATTTATGTGTTTGATAAAACATTGGTTTTAACTCACTTTTTAGTTTTACTATAGATGTTGTTATATATTTCTCTTCTCCAGTAACTTCATGTATTATACATTTATTTTGAGATGGGGCTTTTTCTATATAATTTATTTCTTTATATCTAAGTTTTGTTTGAACATAATTGTATGTAAAACTTAGTACTCTTTTTTTATACATTTTATCTATTACATATGTTATGGTATCTGCGAGTCTTTCTTCATATCTATTATACTTGGATATAAAGTCTATTGCACCAAGTCTTGAATAGAATATATCATTTTTACATTCTGAATGAGCTGTAACAAATATTATTATACTTTCATCATCATATTCTCTTATTTCTGAGGCTATTTCTAGCCCGCTAACTGTAGGTAATTCTATGTCCAGAATATATATTTTTATATCCGTATCGTCATCCATTACCTTTTTAAATTTATTGTTATACTCTTTGAACTTTAATACTTTATATTCAATATCATAATTCATCATTGCTTTTATTACATATTTACCTGCAGTTTCCAATGCTTCATCGCTATCTTCACAAATTACAAACTTAATCATTTCTTTCACTTCTTTCTAGTTAGATTTCTCCTCTTTCAATTCTTTTATTAGGTCATAAGAAATTATATCATTTGATATATCTATTAAATTTGATGAATGTTCTATGCCATTTTGTATGTATTCTTCAGTTATTGGATCGTTACTTATAGGATATATTTCCCCTTTTGGAGCGCTATAATATATATTTGATGTCAAATATGATCCATCTATAAATGTAACTACATTATCTTTTAAATTGAAAATATCGTTACCTAGTTGATAATCACTATGTATACCAAGCATATTTCCTAATGTTGGGAGTACATCTATCATTCCCATAGGAGTATCAACTGTCTTATTAAAATTCTTATCTCTAGTCCATATTATAAATGGAACTTTTTTATTTAATTCATAATCATAATCATTAAATGATACATATCCATCATCTGTTTCATCTTTTATTCGATCATTAACTGGATCATAATTATAAAGTAAATTGAATTCATCTTTATCCATTCTGGCATCATGATCGCCATATATTACTAATACTGTGTTATCAAGTAATCCTTCACTATCAAGTTTATTTATGAATTCTCCAATTGCTTCATCTGCATAATGAACTGATCTTATATAATTACCTAATTTAGTATTATTTAAATATTCTCTAGTTATTGTTTGATTATCTAATTTTACATCTATTGTTGTTGGATATTCTGGCATTAATTCCAAATCACTAAATGGTGTATGATTAGATAACATTATTAATGTACTATAAAATGGTTGTCCCTCTGTTTCTTTTATTTCTTTCATAATATCTACTGATTGACTAAAGAATGACTTATCTGACAAACCTAAACCTATTGTCTCATCTATCGTATAAGAATCTTTACTATAAAATTTATCATACCCTAAACTTTGATGCATAATGTTTCTATTCCAAAATTCTCCAGTATTTGCATGCATACTATATGTGTAATAACCTTTTTCTTTTAGCAGTTTTGGTATTGCGACATATTCTCTATCAAAGAAATTTACAAACACTGTACCTTTGGTTGATGGCATAAGTGATGTATTAAAGGTAAACTCTGAATCTGAGCTTGTGCCTACACCAACCTGTGAATAAAAGTTACTAAAGAATATTCCTTCTCTACTTAATCTATTTAAGTTTGGTGTAACTTCTTTATTATTGAATTTAAGTTCCATAACAAATTCTTGCATACTCTCAGCGTGTATTACTATAACATTTTTTCCTTCAAAAATGTTTGTATATTCATTTTCTATTTTTTTATACTTATGTTTTTCATAATATTCTTTTGTTTCTTTAAGAGCTGTATCATGACCAAATGCCGAGTTTATTTTTGGAGATATACTCTGTATTATGTCATCTATTTGATATATGTATATACCATAATTTATTACAACTGATTCTCTATTCCATAATTTATAGAAACCTCCCCAAGCACTGAGTGGCATGATAATTGATGCAAGGGCCCAAAATGATAATGTTGTAATTATTGATGACAGTATCATTTTTTTATTTGATTTTAACTCTTTAATAAAGTACTTCTTTTTATTAAGAAAATAATATGACAGATAAACTGCTAATGGGCACCAAATATATATTAAATCCACTGGTTTTAATACATTTTCAAATATAGCATTTCCGACATCTTTAGCATAGATAAGATTAGATAAAAGAGCTACAGAAGCGAATGAACTATAATAATGATAATATACACTATTTATTAAACACACTAACGTTAATATAAATGACATTGCCATAAAATATTTTATTCTGTTTTTTCTTTTGAATGCCAGCGCTATTAGCGATATAAGTATTAGTAATCCAAAATCTATAAATAATGGTGGTAAGCTAAATATGTTTTTTACAGTTATTCCTCTCAAAATTAGACCATTTATTAAATTTGACATAATGAAAGAAACAACTAGCAGATAGTCATTTTTTATTTTTCTAAATTTTTCTTTTATTTTTTTCTTATTTATCTTTAACATTTTCACCACTTCAAGGGTATTATAACACATAAAATTAGTTTGTTGCAACTATTATTTTAAATTAAATTTTTGGTCACTTTTATTTCGAAAAATTATAGCATCTTATTTCTTTGCGACGATACTTTTTAAATAAATGAAAATTAATTTGTTAACTTATAATTAACTTTTCTGGCAAATAAAAAAATGTGAAATTATCACATTATTTTTCAGTACTAAAACCAAATTTCTTGTTGAATTTTTCAACTTGTCCTTTTTTAGATGCTGTACTTTGCTTTCCAGTATAGAATGGATGACATTTAGAACATACTTCAACTTGAATGTTTTCTTTTGTTGATTCTGTTTCAAAAGTATTTCCGCAAGCACAAGTAACAGTAGCTTTTACATAATTTGGATGAATATTCTTTTTCATTATTCTCTCTCCTTCCGCCATGACAAAAAGTCATAGTAATAAAATTACATGGTATATTATATCAGTTATTTTTTAAATTTTCAACTATTATTTGTGAAATTTTTTGATAACCTTTAATATTTGGTAAATAATTATTATTAATTTGACTAATATATGTAGGATTATTATCTAATATTTTAGATAAATCTATATATATATAATTATATTTTTTAACTAAATTACTTAATTTATAATTAGCATAATTTATAATGTCACTATTATTGTTTGATATACTATAGTATCCCAACACATATACTTTATCATGATGAAATTTATTAATATAATTTAATATTTTATTATAATTGTTTATCATAGTATCTATATATGTATATATATTTTGATTATTTTTGTCTATTTTATAATAAATTTCTTGTATTCCTATAGACATCGTAATTATGTCTGCTTCTTTAATTAACCTATTTAATGTAACACCATTTTTACTTTTATTGTATTCTAAAATTGTTACGATGTCTGATACTTTATAATCAATATTAGCAAATGAATTATTATAACTTTTTAGTAGATGACTTTCCTCTAGAAAGTCTTTTGTAAAATCACTATATCCATAAGATGCAACACCATACTCATTTATTCCTTTGGATAATGAATCTCCAATTACTAAATAATTTTTTTTATTTCCTTCTGTTTTGGTGTATACAAAGTAGCAAGATAGAAAAAGAGTTAATATTAAAAATACTTTTTTCATAGTTCACCTACTTCAGTATATTTAAATTAACTCTATTTTAGCACCTACTTTTGATAGTTTGCCACAGATATCATCATATCCTCTTAAAATGTATTTTACATTATCTATTGTTGTTATGCCCTCTGCAATTAAACCACATATCAACATAGAAGCTCCTCCGCGAAGATCAGTTGCAGTTACATTTTTACCTGTTAGTTTTGTAACTCCTTTTATTTTAGCTATTCTATTGTCTTTGACAATTATATTCGCACCCATACGATTAGTATCATAAACATTTTGAAACCTATTTTCCCATATAGTTTCTTCAACTGTACTTATTCCATGACATTGTGTTAAAAATGGTATTAATGGCTGCTGAAGATCAGTTGGAAAGCCGGGATATGGCAGTGTCTTTATGCTTACCGCTTTATATTTACCTCTTTTTTCTATTGTTATTGAGTCTTCGCTTATATTCATTTCTACACCAGCTTCAATTAATTTTGATGTTAATGACTCAATATGAGATGGTATTAAGTTTTTAATAGTTAGATTTTCTCCAAGAAGGGCACCAATTATTACATATGTTCCTGCCTCGATGCGATCTGGTATTACCTCATGAAATGATTTATGTAGATAGTCTACTCCAGTTATGGTAATTACATTAGTTCCTGCACCTTTTATTTTTGCTCCCATATTATTTAAAAAAGTTGCCACATTTACTATTTCTGGTTCTTTGGCTACATTTTCTATTACTGTTTTTCCTTTAGCTTTTACTGCTGCAAGCATAGTATTTATTGTTGCTCCTACACTTGGCATATCTAGGTATATTTTAGCTCCTTTTAATTCTTCGGCTTCTACTATATATCTATTCCCTTCTTCAATTACTACAGCTCCTAGGGCACGATATGCCTTTAAAGTTTGATCTATAGGTCTTTCACCTATTGTGCATCCTCCTGGGAAATACATTTCAACATGCTTATATTTTCCTAATAATGATGACATAAAGTAATATGATGCTCTTAATTTTTGAGACATTTCTTCTGGTATCTCTTTATTGACAATATTTGATGAGTCGATTGTTAACACTCCATCTCTTCTTGTTATTTTGGCATTTAAATAATTTAATATTTCTTCAAGTGAATCAATATCAGAAATATTTGGTACGTTACTAATTGTTACTTCTTCATCACAAAGAATGGCTGCTGGTACTAAAGCCACAGCACTGTTTTTAGCACCACTTACTTCTATTTCTCCAGTTAATTTATATCCGCCTTCTATTTTTATTTTACTCATAGGTTACTCCTTCCTAATTTCATTTTAATATCTATTTTGATTTTAGTCAATTACTTATTATTTTATTTACATATTTTTACACTATTTAAATATGTATAACAAGCCAATTACTAGGAGTATTGATCCTCCTATTATGGTGGATATTTTACCATATTTTTTATTTAATATATTACCTAGATTTAATCCTAAAAATGTAAATAATAAACTTGTTACAGAAAATATCAAAGCGGATATTACATATTTGTCTGTTATAGCAGAAAAACCTATTCCTGTAGTTAAACTATCAATACTTACTGATAGTCCAAATAGTAAATATCCTGGTATACTTAAAAGAAATTTTTCTTCTTTCTCTTTAAAACTCGATATAATCATTTCGATAGCAATTAATGATAAGATTATGCCCACTAAAATGTTGGTATTTATTATTATTTTATTTGTTACAAATAAACCTATGCTTAATCCTATTAGTGGCATTATAAAATGATATAATCCAACAATTATAGAGAGTAATATTTTTCCTTTCTTTGATATTGCTTGTGTACCATATATTAGGGCCAAAGAAAAAGCATCCATTGATAGGCTTACTGCAATTAAAATTATTGTTATTATTTTCAAGTATCATCACCTATTTAAATGTATGCTTTTTATATTAAAATATTTTATTTATCTTTTCCACTATCCAAGATTTATACTCTACGTTGTCCTTTGTTTCTAAATCAACTAGACATAAATTAGGAAACAGTACGCACCACCAATTGTCTCCCTCTGCTTTGCCAATGCTTATTACTACTGATTCATAGTATCCTTCATTATATTTTAATCCACGATATTCTTTTTCCGGAAAATAGTTTAATCCATAGTTTATGTCAAAGTTCATATCATAGTTATTCTCACTAAATATTTGCTTTACATTTTCCTCTATAAGGGGGATATTATTTTTTATCTTTTCTTTTGCTATTTCTTTACTATCTTCATCTTTTATTAAATTATAGGTATTATTTTCTAAATACTTTTTCACTTTATTTTTTATATTTTGATCTAAAGTGCTATTACTATTTGGTATTACCCTTAGTCTTATAGCGGTATCTGGTATTATTATATCGTTATTTTTTACTTCTTTATATATAAATACTGCTACTATTAAAGTTAATATAAGTATCATTTTCTTCATTGAAAAATATCACCCTTTCATTTTAATTATGAGTGATATTTATTTTTTTTATTCTTATTTTTCAACTTTTATTATTATTTGATAATCTGTTAATCCATCTACTTCTTCCATAGTGACATTATAGCCCGCCGCAGTGATACTATCTAATGCATCTTTTGCAAGTTTAATTGCAGTAGCTAATTTTACTTTATTTATACTATTTGGTGCTTGTTCTGCATCTTTTGCATTAGGTACTTCAATCATATTCTTTTCCTTCTTATCTTCTACCATCACTGTATTTCCATCAAAAATATCTGATTTATTCTCAACAATATTTAGTCCTTCAAGAGCAGATATTACTGGTGCTTTCATTTCATTTAATTTATTAATATCAATGAAATCATTTTTGTTTTGGGCATAAACATTAGGATTATCATCTTGTTTTTCTACTTCTGAAGGTACTGGAATATCTAGAGTTTTTGGTTCATTAGCTATGGTACTTGCTGGTACAACTGGCTCTTCAGGAGTTACTTGAACTGGTGGTACTACTGGTGTTACTGCTTCTTTTGGCATTTCATTACTTATACCAAGCATATTTTTAATATACTCGTCAGTATCTCTAACATTCATTCTTTCTGTAATTATTTTATTTAATACTTCTTTTTGTTTATCTTCATCCTTTATTTGTAGCAAGCATCTCGCATGACGCTCCGATATCAAATTGTTCATTAGTGCTACTTGAACTTCGTTTGTTAAAGCAAGTAAACGCATTTTATTTGCTATAGTTGACTGACTTTTACCCATTCTCTTGGCAAGTTCATCTTGCGTGAAATTACCCATATCTAATATTTTTTTATAAGATTTAGCTTCTTCAATTGCCGATAAGTCTTTTCTTTGAATATTTTCAATTAGAGCAAGTTCTGCGCTAGTTTGATCATCCATTGAACCTACGATAGCTGGTACTTCAGTAAGACCCGCTAGTGTTGCAGCTTTGTATCTACGCTCTCCAGCAATTATTTCATATTTACTACCTAAATCTCTTAATATTAGGGGCTGTATTATTCCATGTTCTTTTATTGAATTTGCAAGTTCATTTAATGCTTCTTCATCAAAAGTAAGTCTTGGTTGAAATCTATTAGGGATGATATCTGATAAACGTACCATTACCACTTCTTTATTCATTCTCATACTGTTACCCTCTTTTCACTTCTTCTACACTAATATAATAATACAATAAAAATTACTTTTTTACAAGTAATTTTTGATATTTTATTTTAGGTATTTGTTTATTTTATTCAACATTTCTTCTTTATCTGATGATTTTATTATGTAATCAGTAAATCCTTCCTGTAAATAACTATCATCATAATCATATTTATTATCTTTTGTTAATAATATTACCTTGGTATTAAAGTTTCTTATTTCTAATAATTTTCGCATAATTATATGTCCATTTTGTGGTTCTAACTCTTCATCTAATAATATTAAGTCATATTTTTCTTTGTTTCTTATTTTTTCTAATCCTTCTTTTCCTAATTTTACACTAGTTAGTTCTATATTTGTTCCACTTAATATTTTATTAAATAGTTTTTCACTTGATGGACTATCATCTATTAATAATACTTTCTTTTTATCATAAATATTATCGTATTTATTTATATCTGTATCTATGGTATCATACTTTTGGTCTAATATTATTTTTATGGTTGTTCCACTTCCATAACTACTACTTGGTACGATTGTTCCATTCATTAGTGTTATTAGTCTTTTAGCATTATATAAGTTATTATTTAGATTATGATTATCTTCTCTTTCTTGTTTCTTTGTGAATATTTTATTTATGTCTTCGGCTTTCATTCCGATTCCAGAGTCTTCGACTGATATTATTAATCTAACTATATCCCCTTTTATAATAGTATTTATATTAAACTCTATATATCCATTATTGGTGTATTTAATACTATTATCTAATATTATGGTTAATACTTTCTTTAGATTTATTCCATCGCCATACAAATATTCTGGTATATCACTGGCTATGCTTACTCTAAAGTCTAGGTTTTTATTTTGAGCTTTGGGCTTGTATATTCCTACAAGTTCTTTTAACAATCTTTTTATATTATATTTTTCATTATATATTCTAACACTAGCACTATCAATACTTGATATATCTAATATTTCATTTGTCATAGTAGTAAATTTGGCAGTACTTCCCTTAATATTTCTAGCGGAATTATTTATTTCTTCAACATCAATTTTTTTATTATCTGTTTCATCTAATATGTTATCTGTTTCTTTATCAATATCTTTGGTTATACCTCTTATTTCATTTGTCATATTATACAAAAATAGTGTTTTTTCTTCATTAGCATTATCACTTATTACTTTAGCCTTATGAACTTCATCTAACATTTTCATATCAGGATTTTCAATGGTATGATACATTATGAAAACTATTAGAAATTCCACTATTGTTATTAAAGTAGCTTGAGGATAAATTCTTTGTATTATAGCAACGATAATTATAAGAAGAATAAATATATAAAGTGGTACAAATTTTTTATGTTCTATTATTTTTCTGTTTTTTATCATTGGAATAAACCATACATTTATACATATTGTAGAACACAAATATACAAAATTAACTGCCGGGCCTATAGCATAACCTTTTTCTGTCTGCAATGGTAATGCCATACACATAACAACGCATACAGCATAAATAGTGTATGATATGTTTCTTAATTTTTTATAATGTTCTAATTTTTTTTGCTTTTCTGTTGTATAGCATAAAACATAATTATATAGTGTCATAAACAATAAATACGTTATTAAATATATTAAATATGCTCTTGTAAAGATTATTGCGGGCAATGATGTTGGAGAAAATTTATTGCTCATATATATACACATCAATTCTAACATTAATCCAAGTAAATTGGAAAAAAGAATTTTTGAAAATATTTTTGCCTCGTTAGAGTTAATGTGTTTCCTGATGAAGTACATTATATTTAATGTTATTGATAATATAAGTGCATATAAAATTAAAAATTCAACATTCATAATAATTCTCCTATTGTCTTATACTATGATTATAACATTTATTTGTATTATTGTCCACATTATAAAAGAGAGTAATTATTGTTTTACTCTCTTTTTTACATTTCTTGAAGTTTTTAAATACTCAGCACAATTAATACTATCTTCAGGTACTTTTTCTGCTAATAAAGGATTTGTATCCCTTTTACCACTTGGAGCTACAGGAAATGATGGTATTATTCTTAAGTATAACTTTTTTAATACTTCCAATGGGACACTATTAGCTAATCTATTCATAGCATTATTGATAACTTCTTCTTGTGATAATTTGCTTTGCCTTTGTAATTCGATATGACAAATATAAGAATCATCATTTATTTTTAGAAGAACCGCTACCATAATATTTTTTATATCCTTTTCAATTATATCTTCAATTACGTAGTATGGTAATTCGGTTTTATCGGATAAAGTAATAAAACTATTTGGTCTTCCTTTCATTTTTATTCTTCCTTGATTATCTGTTTTATAGGAATAAGCACCTTGATTTAACCAAGTTTTCCCCTTACTATCTTTTACATATATGGAATCGTTTAATTTTGATTCGCTATATCCCAGCATATTACAAGGGCCATTTATTACTAATATTCCCGGTTTACCTATGGGACAATAATTTCCATCTTTATCTAAAACTTCCAGGTCAACAAAACTATGAGGAGTAAGCCCTAGACCATACTTTTTTACAATATTGCTAATCTTTTTTTCTTGTAATGATTTTAGTATTGTAACAAATACGCCACTACTTTCAGATGTTCCTCCACCTATTGAAAATGTTACTGGTGATAGTGGATAAGGTAATTTATCGGTACCAAATTTATGTTTTTTTGATGTTGCATTATAATAATATTCTTCTCCAGGTGAACACTCTTCTCCTGTTACTGTTGGTAACATTAAAAAAGGCATATTAATATTTTTAAACTTTTCATCATGATTTAATTGATCACACAATTTTGTCCAAAATCCGGTTGATGCTGGTACAAAGTTAGGCTTGTTGATTAAAAGTGAATAAATAAAGAAGTCTCTATCATAATATGGTTCTAATGCTAAAGTACATTTTTCATATAATGTATCCGATATTGCACATGATAGTTCCATATGAGTATATGTTGGAATATGTCCTAAAATAGTCATATTTCTCATACTTGGTAATCCTGATACATCTGATTCTTTCCACCTAGATAATGTTATATAGCTTCTAGTAGAATGAATTACTCCTTTTGGACGGCCAGGGTCAGTTGTTCCGCTGGTATACGTTTGTATAAAAGGAGCATCAATCGAAACATTTTCTATTACTTCTCCTGTATAATCTTTTCCTATATTTGCAAATTCTTTAATACCAAATATTCTCTTTTGGCTTTGTTTTTTTAATTCACTAATGTTGTTTGTAAAATTATGACAAAATTTTGCTTCTATTTCTTGGTATGGATTGTATTTAACACTATTTTTGTCTATTGGTAGTGAATCATTAAGTGTAGGCATTATTATTTCTTCTATATTTGATTCATTTATTGCCTCATTTATTTGCACATAGTTTTTATTTGAAACAAATATATATTTGCTCTTTGTTTCATTTAATATTTCTTTTAAATACTCTTTATTAAACCAATCACCCACCACAACCAAATTGCAGCCTATAAAGCTAGCTCCAATCATTAAATAAACAAATTCTGGTATATTATCAACACAAATTGGAATTGTATCACCTTTTGTATATCCAATACTCTTTAATGATTTTGCATAATCATACGCTTCTGTAAACATCTTTTCATAAGAAATTTTATTTCCTCTATATAGCAATGATATAAGGTCTAAGTTTTCTTGATTTCTTCTAAAAATTTCTACAGCCCAAGATGTATTGTGGTTTTTTTCAATATCTGACAAGGCTTTTTGTGTCTTGGCATTTAGTTTTTTACCACTTATATATTTTTTTGCAGGCGTCATTGAAGACACCACTTCATTTACCTCTTCAATTATTTTAGAAATTTTTCTATTTTCCATATTAATTTAACTCCCCTCAAAATCAGCATTAGTGTATCATAAAAATACATATTTTTCAAGTGTTTTTACTAAAGATGTTCTTGATAGAGACCTAGGCTCTATCAAGCCACTTGAGACCTTAGGCTCAAGCGGAGATAAAAAAAGATATATAATACTGCACTATATATCTTTCTTAATAATTTCAGAATATCTTCTTGGATACTTTGAACTTGTCTCTTTTAGTTTTAAGTATTTAATTATAGTTCTAATACTATTTTCTTTAGGTAAATTAAATATAACTCTAGATTCTTCTTTAATATCTAACTTATTATAGTAGTTAACTATATTTATTTCTTCATTTTCAGTATTAGCCTTCATTGCTATAAAATAACCATTTACCTTTACTAAAGGAATTCCATATTCTAACAAATGTTTTAATGGAGCTACTGCTCGTGCTGTCACTATATCAAATACTTCTCTATTTTTCTTAGAGTAATCTTCTACTCTAGTGTTTATTATTGTTGCATTATCTAGATTCAAAGATTCTTTTACTATATTCAAAAAATGACATTTCTTACCATTTGCTTCTATTAAAGTTAATTGAGCATTAGGAAAACATATTGCTAATACTAAACCAGGAAAGCCTGCTCCTGAACCTAAATCACAAATACTCCGATTATCTATATTTACAACTTTTGTTATTGTTAGGCTATCATAAAAATGTTTTAAATATACTTCTTCTTCTTCAATTATTCTAGTTAAATTATACTTACTATTTTCTTCTTTTAGTATTTGATAGTATCTATCTAAACTATGTAATTCTTTATCAGTAAGAACTAATCCAAGCTCTTTTACTTTAATTATAAATTCTTCTTTAGACATTATAAAACTTCCTTAAATATACTAATAATATTGATATATCTGCCGGATTAACACCGCTAATACGTATAGCCTGAGCTATGTTTAATGGTCTTATTTCTTTTAATTTTTGCCTTGCTTCACTAGCTAGATTAGGTACTTTATCATAATCTATATCTAATGGTATTTGTTTTTCTTCATTTTTAAGCATCTTCTCGGCTTCGCGTTCTACTTTTTTGATATATCCTTCATATTTTATTTGTATTTCTGCTTCTTCAAGTACTTCTTTGGAATAATTTAGATTTAGATTAAATACTTTGTTTAGTTCTTCTAACTTGGCTGTTGGATTCTTTAGGTAATCATATACAGTAGTTGTTACTCTTCTCTTTTCATTATCCACAGTTATTTTTATTTCTTTTAATTTTTCTATTAATTCTAAAATATTTTGTTTCTTTTCTTTAAACTTTTGGTATTTTGCTCCTGTTACTAATCCAGCATTATGGCCATACTCAGTTAATCTTAAGTCGCTATTGTCATGTCTTAGTAAAAGACGATATTCTGCTCGTGAAGTTAACATACGATATGGTTCTTTGGTTCCTTTAGTTACTAAATCATCGATTAGTACTCCTATATAAGCTTCATTTCTCTTTAGTATCAATGGTTCTTTTCCTTCTAGTTTTAGACCGGCATTAATACCAGCGATTAATCCTTGACAAGCGGCTTCTTCATAACCGCTGGTGCCATTTATTTGGCCGGCAGTAAAGAGATTATTTAATACTTTAGTCTCTAGACTTGGTTTTATCTGTGTTGGATAAATAGCATCATACTCTATAGCATAGGCATATCTTAATATCTTAGCCTTCTCTAGGCCAGGAAGACTATGTACCATTTCTTCTTGGATATTTCTTGGCATACTTGTTGAAAATCCTTGAAGATAAATATCATCATAATACTTGCTTTCTGGTTCTAAGAATAACTGATGTCTTTCTTTATCACTAAATCTTACTATTTTATCTTCAATTGAAGGACAGTATCTTGGGCCTACTCCTGTTATGTCATTCAATCCACCATACATACTTGATTTATTTAGATTATCTAGAATTATTTTTTTAGTTTCTTCTGTTGTGTATATTAAATGACAGGGCTCCTGATTATTTACATCATAAACTGGAGGATTAGTATGTGAGAATGTATAAGCTTCTTTGTCACCATCCTCTCTTTGTGTTTTAGTAAAGTCAATAGTACTTCTGTCAATTCTTGGTGGTGTTCCTGTTTTTAATCTTAGGATGTTAAAACCATATTTTTTTAAGTTGTCAGATAAATGCATAGATGGTCTTTCGTTATGGGGACCACTTCTGGTACGGGTGTCTCCTACTAGAATATCAGATTTTAGGTATGTTCCTGTTGTTAAGATAACAATGTTTGATATTATGTTTTCTCCTGTATCTAGTACTACACCATGGACTGTATTATCTTTGACAATTAGGTCTTCAACCATTCCTTCTTTGATAGAAAGATTCTTTTCACTTCTTAATACTTTTAACATTTCTCTAGGATATGTTATTTTATCTGCTTGGGCTCTTAATGATTTTACTGCGGGGCCTTTAGCATAATTTAACATCTTCATCTGAATAAGAGTTGCATCCGCCACCTCACCCATAGAGCCTCCTAGTGCATCTATTTCTCTTACAATTATTCCTTTTGCAGATCCGCCAATTGATGGATTACATGGCATTGTAGCTATGTTATTTATATTTCCCGTTACTAAAAGGGTTTTATGTCCTTTTCTAGAGGAAGCAAGGGCAGCTTCACATCCGGCGTGTCCTCCTCCTACTACTATTACTTCATAATTCATGTTATCACTCTACTTTCCTAAACAAAATCTAGAAAATAATTCATCTAACAATTCATCTTTATATGTTGCTCCAATTACCTCACCAAGAGTATTCCATGCATCTCTTAGTCCTAGTTCTACTATATCTATTGGGCTATTATCATTTATTTCTTTAATAGTGCTATCTATTATAGTTAGTGATTTTTTTAATAATGATATAGTTCTAGCATTTGATAAATATGTTAAGTCATTAGATGAAAGCTCTCCTATATTGAATAGTTTTCTTATTCTGTCTTTTATTTTATCTATTCCAATATTTTCTTTTACGGATATTTCTATATAATCTCCTAATAATGATTTATCTAATTTACCTTCTAGGTCGATTTTATTTACCACAATTATTTTCTTTTTGTCTTTTAACTTGTTTAATAATTCTTTTTCTTCATCTGATAATTCTTCATTATTATTTAGTATAAATATTACTAAGTCTGACGAATCTATTATCTTTAGGCTTTTGGTGACTCCTAGCATCTCCACTAGGTCATCACTTTCTCTAATACCAGCAGTATCTGTTATATTTAAGGTTATTCCACCAAGGACAATAGTTCCTTCTACTATGTCTCTTGTAGTCCCAGGAATATTTGTAACTATTGCTTTTTCTTCTTCAATAAGTGCATTTAGGAGACTACTTTTACCAACATTTGGCTTACCTATTATTCCTACTTTTATACCTTCTTTAATTACTTTACTGTCTTCAGATTTTTTGATAATATTTTCTAGTCTTTCTCTAAATTTTTTGATATTCGGAAGCACTTTATCATTAGTCATATCTTCAACATCTTCATATTCTGGATAGTCAATATTTACTTCAATATTACTGATAATTTGAACTAAATCGCTGCGAAGACTTTTGATTAGATTAGATGTCTCACCAGTTAGTGTGTTTATTGATATTTTTCTGGCTGTTTCTGATTTTGATGATATTAAATCCATTGTAGCCTCTGCCTCAAGAAGATCTATTCTTCCATTTAAGAAGGCTCTTTTTGTAAATTCTCCTGGCTCTGCTAGTCTGGCACCATTATCTAGTAATAATTCTAAGACTTTATTAGTTGTTGCTATTCCACCATGACAATTTATTTCTACTACATCTTCTCTTGTAAATGTTTTTGGCGCTAGCATTACGCTTACTAGAACTTCATCTATTTTCTCATTACCATCTTTAATATATCCATAATGAATAGTATGTGATGCCGCAGTTGTCAAATCTTTCGTAAACACTTTATTTGTTATTTTTAGTGCTTCTTCACCACTTAACCTTATTATTGATATTGCTCCCACTCCTGTAGTTGTTGATATAGCTGCGATTGTATCTTCCATAATACTCCTTCTTTCTCTGGTAGTATTTTATCACATTCTGTCTTAATTGTCATTTGATTTTTACAATATAAATAAAAAAAGAAAGCATTTTACACTTATTTACTTTCTTTTAATTTAATTACTACTTTTCTATTTGGCTCTTCACCAATTGATTCTGTATAAACATACTTGTCATTCGCTAGGACCTCGTGTACTATTCTTCTTTCATAAGAATTCATACTATCCATAGTTACTTCTGTTTTTGTTTTGTATGCTTCTCTTGCTAGTTTTTTAGCTAAGTACTCAATACTTCTTGCTCTTTTTTCTTTATAATTTCCAACATCAATAATAATTGATAATGGCTCTTTTAATTTTGAATTTACCATTTGTCTTATTAGTAATTGAAGAGCAGCAACATTCTTACCATTTTTACCAATAAGAATAGCATTGTTTTCAGAGAATATTGTAACTGAAATACTTTTTTCTCTTCTTTTTACTTCAAGATTTGATTTAGCTCCCATTAACTCAGTTATTTTATTTAATGTATCTTTGATAAATGAAATTATTTCTTTTATATTTAATACTTCTATTTTAACATTCTTCTTTAGTAAACTACTTTTATCTTCAACATTATTTACTATTAAATCATCTTCAGATATATTTAGTTCATATAATGCAAGGTTAATTGCCTGCTCCTGTGTTTTTCCTTCAAAATAATACTTATTCATTACTTCTTTGCCTTCTTTCTTTCAACAATCAAGTTTTGAGCCACTGTAAATAATGATGATGCTATCCAATATAAACCAAGAGCTACTGGTAAACTAAATGATGCTATAACTATCATAGCAAGCATGATATATATTGTACTTTTCATTTGTTTAGCCATTCCAGTTTGATCTTTTAATGTCTTTCTAAATGATAGATATGATGTTGCAAGAATAATAACAAATAGTAGTACATATAGATACCATGTCTTTGACATTATTCCGTGTGATATTGTAGTTCCCATATCTAACTTGAAGAATTTATTTTCAAATATTACCGGAGTTCTATTTATTGCTTCAAGAAATGCAAATAATAATGGTATTTGAATGAATGATAGTAAACAACTTGATAATGGATTTATTTTATTTTTTTGATAAATTACCATCATTTCTTGTGCTTTCATCTTTTGATCTTCTTCACTTGTTTTATCTTTATATTTCTTTTCTAATTTTTCTAATTGTGGCTGAACTTCTTTCATTTTTTCTGACTGCATTGCAGTTTTTCTAGTAAATGGATATAGTATTAATCTTATTACTAAGCAAGATAAAATAATTGCAAATCCATTTGCTAACCCTTTACTTAGACCTGTTTTACCCAAAAGTACGCCAATATTTATGATTACCCAAGCAAGCGGTTTTACAAATACTGTTGTCCATAGTCCTTCATACTCAGAAAAAGGTTTAAAGTTTTCACAACTTGGTAGTTTATCAACATCAACTTTATTTTCTTTGTATAGTTCTATTACATCTTTATTTGTAGGTTTACAAAGAATATTTTCAGTTAATGCTTTACCAGTTTCTTCATATTTTACAGCCTTTTTATCTTCTCCTGTTAATGTTTTAGTACATCCTGTTAGCATAACTAAACTTAGGATAATTAGTACTATTTTAAATATTTTTTTTCCTTGTTTCAAATTAATCACCCATACTTAGTAGTTTTAACAATTCCTTTTCCATGTCTTGGTATGTTAAATCTACTATGCCTTTCTTAACAATTATAACATAGTCATAGCCTTTTTGCACTATATTTTTATTATTATCAATAATGTTTTTTACCCTTCTCTTTATTTTATTACGTATTACCGCTGTTCCTGTCTTTTTTGGAATAGTAATACCATATTTATTTTCATCACCGGTTTTACGATAATATATACTAAAATATTTGCTTCTTCTGTAAATATTAGTATTAATTATTTCAGTATATTCCCTTGATGATTTGATTATTTCTATCTTCTTCATATTAAATTAGATATAAAAAAATAAAAAAGAAAACAAAATTATGCACATAATTTTTTTCTTTTTTTATTTCTTCTACTTTTTAAAACATTACCTTTAATTCTAGCAAAGAAACCATGCTTTTTAGCTTTTTTTCTGTTATTAGGTTGATAAGTTCTTTTCATTATATAATACACCTCCAAGTCAAATGCTATTTTATTATATAGTTTTATTTTGTTTATGTCAAGAAATTTTAATGATTTTGTTCATCATTAACATCATTTTCTCTAGTTAATATTTTTATTATTCTTGTTTCTCTATCACCATAAGCTTTGTTTTCCTCTTGTAATCTTTGATTATCTTCTTGTAATTTTTTATTTTCCTGTACTAGTTTTTCATTAACACTAATTGCTGCGGCAAGTTCAGTTTGAATTTTTATAAATTCTTCACGTAGTTTATCGCGTTCTTCTTTAGTTTTTTTTGCATATATATTTGCTCCCTCTGATGTTAATTCTTTTTCTAATGATAAATTATATGCATTTATCATACTAATCATACTTTCGGATAATGTTACATTCTTTTCTTGTAATTTTGATAAATTTACTGGGCATTTATTTTGCATTGTATTTGATATAAATGTCAAAATATCATCTAACTCTTTACTGAAGTTATATAATTTACTAAATTTTTCTAGTATGAACATATAATCTTTACCAACTTCTACTGTGGCATCATATTCTTCACTATAAGCATTAAGTGCTTTTACTTTTTTTATTTTTTCTTCATTATTGTAGAATATTTTTTTGCTTTCTCCATATTCATTTCCTAACATTATTGTCGATAATGTAGTTATGTGCTGATTAGTAAGTAATTGACCTAAAAATTCTTTAGATTCTTTGTCATTTAAATCAATAATTCTATTAGTCATTGGCTGGTAATATCTGCCTTCTTTTTTAAGCCCTAAGATTAATAGTCCGTCTGTCTTCCCATAGCATATATAGTAATCTCCTTCAAGCTGTTGTTTGCCAGTTATAAAACTATATTCTTTAATGTAAGAACATATAAATTCAATACTATTTATATCATTTATTCCACAATTATTCATAAAATTATCTGCCTTATCATCTGCATAAGGTGAAATAAATGAACTATATGTTAAATGTCCATCACTAACTAACTTACATATTTTATATGGGTCCGCACATATTTCTTCAAGTATTTCATAACTGCTTTTACCCTTTAATAATTTTGTTGATTTTGAATACTCTGTTTTAATACCCAATAAATGGGCTATTGTTTGTTTTGGAAAAATAACATTAATCCTTTCTCCATTGGCAAGATATAACTTATATACTTTATCGTCAAAATTCCTTTTTCTGTACCAATCTAAACAAGTTTTTATTTTTTCCACTAGATTTTCAAATTCACTTTTGTTTTTTATATCTTTTATTATAAATATTTCCCCCTCATTTCGGCTATGTATTCTAACATAATTATTATTTCTTGTCAAATAATCATTATGACTTACTAATAAATAATGGTGTTTTTATATAATATGCTGTAATATTTGTTAAATTTAAAACTAAAAATTATTTTTCTGAAGACCTTAGGCTTCAGAAAACACTGAGTAACGAAGTACGAAGTGAAATAAATACAAAAAACCACTTCCTTTTTTCGATATTTTTTGATACAATTATATTTGAGGAAAATAAGGTGACATTATATGGGAAAAATTATAGCAATCGTAAACCAAAAAGGTGGAGTAGGTAAAACTACTACTAGTATTAATTTAGCTGCTTCACTTGGTGTTTTAAATAAAAAAGTATTACTTGTAGATTTAGATCCACAGGGAAATGCGACTACTGGAGTTGGAATAAATAAAGGCGATATATCTAGTAGTATATATGAAGTACTTACTATGAAGAAATCTATTTCTGATTCAATAATCAAAACTAAAAGTAAGAATTTATCTTTACTTCCTGCTTATCTTAATTTAGCAGGAGTAGATATGGAACTTATTGAATTAGAAAGAAGGGCTAAAGAAACTGGAGCTAAGTTCAATAGGGTAACAAGGTTAAAGGATGAGCTATCCAAGGTAAAAGATAATTATGATTTTATATTTATCGATTGTCCACCATCTCTTGGTATTCTTACCACTAATGCACTGGCTGCTGCTGACTCTGTGTTAATTCCTGTTCAGTGTGAATACTTTGCTCTTGAAGGTATTATGCAGCTTATTAATACAATAATGCTAGCGCAAAGAAAAGTTAATCCTAATTTAGATATTGAAGGGGTTCTTCTTACGATGTTTTCTAATACTAATTTAGGAATTGAAGTTATTGAAAGTATAAAAGGCTTTTTTAAAGAGAGAGTGTATGATACAATCATTCCAAGACTAGTAAGGCTTGCAGAGGCTCCTAGTCATGGCAAACCAATACTTGAATATGAACCTAGAAATAAAGGTACTATAGCATATCTAAATTTAGCTAAGGAGGTTATAGATAGAAATGGAACAAAAGAAGAAAGCGTTGGGTAGGGGACTTGAAGAACTATTTTCAACAGAGGTTCTTGATTTTGATACTTTTGAAAGTAATATAATGGAAAATGCTACTACTAATGAAATTCAAGATATTCCTATTAATGAAATTAGACCAAATCCTTATCAGCCCAGAAAGAGTTTTAATGAAGAGGCTTTAAGAGAGCTATCTGAATCAATTAAAAACCATGGCGTATTTCAGCCCATTATTGTTAAAAAGGGAATTCGTGGTTATGATTTAATAGCAGGCGAAAGAAGGCTTAGAGCCAGTAAAATGGCAGGATTAGATAAAATACCCGCTATTGTAAAAGATTTTTCTGATGATGAAATGAGAGAAATCGCACTACTAGAAAATATTCAAAGGGAGAATCTTACCGCTATTGAACTTGCTTGGGCCTATAAGGGAATTATTGATAACTTGGATATTAGGCAAGAGGATCTTGCACTTAGAATAGGAAAGAGTAGAAGTCATATTACCAATACTTTAGGGCTACTAAATCTACCGGAAGAAGTTCAAAAAATGATTTTAAATGGTGAACTTTCTATGGGGCATGCTAGGGTTTTATCTAAAATGGAAGATGAGAGTAAAATTACTGGTTTAGCTAAAAAAATTATCAACGAGGGTCTTAGTGTCCATGAAATTGAAGAAATAAGTAAGGATGAAGAAATTAAAAAGAGAGTTCCTATAACCAGAAGAGAAAGAAATACTGATTATACCAACATAGAAAATGAACTTAAAGACATACTTGGTACTAAAGTTAAAGTGGATAATAAAAAAATAAATATATATTTTGAAAATGTTAATGATTTAAATAGAATACTAGAAATTATGAATATTGAAATTAAGTAGAGAAATCTACTTTTTTATTTTTATTTTAGGTATTTACTTGTAGTTAACTATATAGTTGGTAGGAGTATTTTTCTATTAAAATTCAATTTTTAAATTTTTATAATATTAATTAGTGTTATGATTATCTTGCTTGCAGTAAAGTTCAACTTAGGAGAATTTTTTATCGATTTTTGTCTTACTAATTTGTTTGCAAAATCATCGGGCAGTATATTATAATATTCTTGTAAGAAGGAACAGAAAAGTGAGGTGGCAAGGATGCAAGGAAGAGTTAAGTGGTTCAATAATGACAAAGGCTATGGATTTATTGACAATCCAAATAGTGAAGATATTTTCGTTCATTATTCTGCAATTAAACAAGATGGTTACAAAACATTATCTGAAGGACAAATAGTTGAATTTGATCTTATCGAAACTGCTAAAGGATTACAAGCAATTAATGTTCTAACAGTTACTAATGTAAGGGCTTAAATTATTATATAAGACAGCTTAGAAGTACTTAATAGCTATCTTATTTTTTTATTATGAGGTGTTTATGAAATATTTAAAATCGCTTATTTTTGCTTTTAAAGAGATATTTATAATGTTTATTTTGCAATATGCTGTACTTATTGCTTGTATTGTTTGCTTAGGCAAAGATAGGTCTATTGTAATTGGTACTATACTTGTTTGTGCTGTTGAAATTTTGTATGTAATTTTTAAACTTAGAAATGGTAAACCTGCTATTGGAAAACATAATCTTTTTCCTTATGCATTAATGGGTATTGGCATTACTACTAGTTACAATATGCTTTTATTTGCAATGGGACTAGGTAATAATGTTATGGTGGATATGAATATTTTTCTTAACATTTTAGCCTCTGGAATTGTGGGGCCTATATTTGAAGAGATTTTGTTTAGGTATAGTTTTGTTAATAGTTTGAAAAAATTTAATAGTCAAAAAATGGTAATTTTTATTTCCTCTTTAGTATTTGCTATCTGTCATACAGGAATTACTACTTGTATATATGCTTTTATTATTGGTATGGTTAATGCATATTTATATTTAAAAAAGAAAGATATTTTAATACCTATTGTTATTCATATGTCTGCGAACATCTTTGTAAATATTTTGAATAGTTATAATTTATATGTCTTGGTAATAGGTATTTTCTTGGTTATTCTTAGCACTATTATTATTAGAATTTGTAAAGATTAGTTCAAGATATATTCTTTATGATAGATTCTGCTATCACTGGAGTATTCTATATAGTAACCATTATCTTTTTTACAGATTATTACTCCAATAGTTTTATCTTGATTTATAGTTTTAATATTTTTATCTACATAGTTCATATAGACCTCAATTTGGCCAATATGTTCTTTTTTTAATTCTGTTACTTTTAGTTCTATTACTACAAAGCAATTATAAGTATAATTAAATAATAATAAATCTATATAATTATAGGTACTTCCTATTTTAATTTTGTATTCACTTTTAATAAAAGAGAATCCAGTTCCTAATTCTAATAAGAATTTTTCTATATCTTCAAGTATTAATTTTTGTAATATTTTTTCTGTTATATGTTCTTTATCTACATTATATTTATTTCTTATGATTATAGGATTTTTTATAAAATCACTTACTACCGTTTCTTCTTTATTTATTAACTTTAATTTAGTTTTATCATCTAGTCTTTGATACTCTTTAGACTTTATTTTTTCCCTAAGTTGTCTATAAGACAAATTTTGTTCTATAGAAATACTTATATAATAATTTATTTCATTTATATTATTAATTGGTAAAATTGCTAAAATATGCGACCAACTCAATTGGTGTGGCAGTGCTACACCTTTTTCAACAATTAAGTAAAATTGTCTCATTCTTTTCAAATTTGATATTCCGTATCCGCTACCGATTTCAATAGTCAATTTTCTAGAATATTCTTTTATTATTCCTTCGCCATAATGTTTTCCCGCTTCACTTAGCAACTTACCTACATTGTAATATACACTAAGTTCATTTCTATTCTTTGAATAATCTTTTACTCTTTTATATATCTCATTATTTATTAGTTCGTTTTTTATTTCATTATAATAATTACAGTTTAACATATTAATTGCCTCCCGATGAGTACATTATCATATAAATGTTATTAGGTCAAATAGCTTAAAATAAGGTTTTATTGCCATTTTTGGTATTAAAAATTCGTTTTGGAAAACTTATTGTATTCAAAATCTTCTTTCGAGGCTTTTTTTGTCTTTAATTTATTATTAAATTTTTTTTAAATTTTACACTTAAGTATGTAAATATATTTATTTTGATAATATTTTTTGGTAAAAAATGTCCTGTAAAACATATTTATTTTTCCTTTACTTTTAGTTCTTTTTATTATACAATAATGTTGAGGAAGGATTGGTTTTATGGAAAAGTATAATTTGGTACCTGCGGATACTTATGTTGTAGTAAATAAAACTATTCTTCATAATGAGGATAGGAAAATTATAACAAGTTTATATCTTCCTATTATTGGTACTGATGCTGTTATGTTATACTTTACTTTATGGGCTGATTTGGATAATTCAGAAATATTAAGCAGTGAGTTTTCACATCAAAAATTAGTGTCTTCACTTAGAATAACTATTAATGAATTACAAACTTCTTTTGATAAACTCGAGGCTATAGGACTTATTAAAGCATTTATTAAAGAAGGAAATGTTAATAATTATATATATGAAATTTTTAGTCCTGTTAGTGCTAGTGAATTTTTATCTCATCCAATACTTAATATTGTCTTATATAGTAATGTTGGCAAGAGAGAATATGATAATTTAGTTAAAGCATTTAAAATACCAAGATTAAATACCTCTAATTATAAAGATATTACTAAAAGCTTTAATGATGTCTTTGAAAGTACTAGTATGACATCTTATGACTTATCACTTGAGGATATTAGAAAGTATAATAAGCTTAAACTTAATATTAATAGTAATTTTGACTTTAATTTTCTTATTAGTTCAATGCCAAAAAATCTAGATACTAGTAAAATGTTCTCTAAAGACATTAAAGAGCTTATTATTAACCTTTCATTTATATATGATATTGATGCTATTAAAATGGCTAATATTGTTAAAGTTTCACTTAATGATAATGGTACTATTAATCGTGAAAGTTTAAGAAAAAATTCAAGAAACTTTTATCAGTTTAGTAATGGTGGATTACTTCCTACAATTATAGATAATAATCAACCTGAATACTTAAGAAAACCGATTGGTGATACTTCAAGAAGAGCTAAAATGATATATACATTTGAAACCATTTCTCCAAGAGAACTTTTAATAAATAAAAATAATGGTAATGAACCTACGCGTAGAGATTTAAAATTAATTGAAGATTTACTTGTTGATTATAAATTAAAACCCGGAGTAGTTAATGTTCTACTTGACTATGCAATTAATGTAAATAATAAGAAATTAACGAGAGGATTCGTTGAAACAATTGCTGGCGAATGGCAAAGAAAAGGTATAGAAACAGTAGAGGATGCAATGAATAATTGTGAAAAAGTACATAAAAAATCCTCAAAAAGAAATTATAAGGATGATAATGTTAATATGAAAACTCCTGATTGGTTTGATAAAGAAATAGATAAATCTAATGTTTCTGATGGTGAAGAAAATCAATTGGAAGAACTATTAAAGGAGTATAAATAATGAAAGAGATAAAAGATGTTATTCAAAATAATTATAGATTTAATAATATAGATTTAGAGAGAAATTTTGATAAAGAAATGGAAGACGATACATTTAAAAAGATCGTAAGTAAAATTAAACTTTCTAAAGATGAAATAATAAAATATACCTCTTTAATTAAAGATTCTTCTTTAGAACTTAAAAACTGTGCTAATTGTAAAAATATTATGGAATGTAAAAATTCTGTTGTTGGTCATGTCTACTATCCTGAAGCACAAGAAGAAAATATAGTATTTTCCTATGTACCTTGTAAATATAAGAAAAAACTTGATAAAGATACAGAATATCAAAATAATATTAGTTTGTTTGATATGCCAAAGGCTATTCTTGAGGCTTCAATGAAGAATATTTATACTGATGATAAGAATAGACTTGATGCTATTAAATGGCTTACAACTTTTATTAAAAAATATGAAAATAATGAGAATTGTAAAGGTTTATATTTAGCAGGTAACTTTGGATGTGGTAAAACTTATTTGATTAGTGCTATGTTTAATGAACTGGCCAAAAAAGGTGTTAAATCAGTTACTGTTTATTATCCAGAGTTTTTAAGAGAATTAAAGGGAAGATTTGGAGAGGATTATAACGAAGTATTCAATAAAGTTAGAAAGGCTCCTTTACTTCTTTTAGATGATATTGGAGCAGAAACAGTTACTAATTGGAATAGAGATGAAATACTAGGTAGCCTCCTGCAATATAGAATGCAAGAAGGACTGCCAACATTCTTTACTTCAAATAACACAATTAAAGAACTTGAAGAACATCTTATTGGAAGCGATAGTGAAGGTAGAGTAAAATCTAGAAGAATAATTGAAAGAATAAAATATTTAACTGATGAAATAATAATGGTAGCGGAAAATAGAAGAAAGTGAGGATAATGTATGGAAGGTAATAATTATGGATTTAAATTTGATCCAAATAAAATTGAAAAAAGTTTTGATAATGGAAGCAAGTTAAGTATTGAAAATGATGGTGGAGAATTAAATATGTCTCCAGATAGAAGATATGTTACTGCGAATAATCCAAATAAAAAGGAAAGTAATAAAAAATTAGTTAGAGTACTAAAGAAAAATGTTACTACTGATGATAGACTTGGACCTGAAGTAGTTAGCCCTGGCAATAAGGGATTTGCTAGTGTTATTGGGCTTGCTGCTTTAATTGCAGTTGCCGGTGTTATAATTGCATTTATTACACTAAAATACTAAATTACAAATAATTAGGGAGGGATAGTCATGTTATATGCTTTAGATGTTAAAACTAGTTATTCTATGTTAAGTAGTTTAATTAAAATAGATGATTTAACAGAAAAGGCAAAAGAACTTGGCTATTTTTCTTTAGCCATAACTGATACAAATAATATGTTTGGAACTTATGAATTTTATTTATCATGCATAAAGAAAGGCATTAAACCTATTATTGGTATTAAATTAGAATACAATGAAAATAAATTTATTTTACTGGCTAAAAATAATGACGGATATAGGAATCTAATTAAAATCTCTACGCTCATCTCAGAGGGTAATATTGATAATGATATTTTAATTAAGTATGCTGATAATTTAATATTAATTATGCCTTATAGTAGTTATAATAGTGAAATTATTTCTATATATAAAGAATATTTTGTGGGTTACTCTAATATAGAAGAGCGAAATAATATTAAAGATAAAGCTGTATTTGTTAATGATGTTAGTTATTTGGAGAAAGATGATTATAAATACTTAGACTACCTTATAATGATTAAAGAAGAAAAGAAGTTAGGTGAATTTGAACTTAATACATTTAAAGGTAAATATTTATTTGATAAAGATGAATTTGAACTTATTACTGATGATGTGGTTAGAAATAATATGAAGTATATTAGTAACTCTTGTAATGTTACTTTAGAATATACTCCTGATTTACTTCCTATATATGACAAAGATATAAATCCTAATGAATTTCTTAGAAATTTAGCATATAAAGGTATTAAAAGGAGACTTAATGATGATGTCATTGATAAATATATAGAAAGATTAGATTATGAACTATCCGTTATTGAAAAGATGGGATTTAGTGATTACTTCTTAGTTGTATGGGATTATGTTAAGTATGCTAAATTTAATAATATTTTAGTAGGTCCCGGAAGAGGTAGTGCTGCGGGTAGCTTAGTATCTTATGCTATTGGTATTACTGATGTCGATCCTATTAAATATGATTTATTATTTGAAAGATTTTTAAATCCAGAAAGAGTTACTATGCCCGATATTGATGTTGATTTTGATAGCGAAAAAAGAAATTTAGTTACTGAATATGTTACTAAAAAGTATGGTGAAAAACACGCTATTGGAATTATTACTTTTAATACATTAGGTGCGAAACAAGTAATTAGAGATTTGGCTAGATGTATGGATATTAGTCTTCCAATTACTGATGATATCTGTAAATCTATTACTAGTAAAGATTTATTAAGTTCTTATATCGAAGGTAGTAAATTTCATAGATTAATCAATTCAAAAAGAGAATTTAAGATGTTATATGAAATAGGCAAACATTTAGAAGGACTACCTAGACATATATCTATTCATGCTGCAGGTATTGTAATGAGTAGAAGACCAATAGATGAAATTATTCCTTTATATAAAAACCCTGTTGGTATATATACTACTGCTTATTCTAAAGATTACTTGGAACCTTTAGGCCTCTTAAAAATGGACTTTCTTGGTATTGATAATTTAACTTTAATAAGTAATGTTATTGACGAAATAAGAGAAAAAGAAAAAATTAATATTACTTTTGAAAGAATACCCGATAATGATAAAAAGGCTCTTGATATCTTTTATAATGTTGATACTGATGGTATATTTCAGTTTGAATCTCCTGGTATGAAGAGATTCTTAGAAAAGTTAAAGATAACTTCTTTTGATGATATTGTACTTGCCCTTGCTTTGTATAGACCTGGTCCTATGGATAATATTGATACTTTTATCAGAAGAAGAAATAATGAAGAAAAAATTACTTATATTCATCCTGACTTAGAGCCTATATTAAAAGGAACTTATGGTATTATAGTATATCAAGAGCAAATAATGCAGATAGCAAGATTAATGGCGGGTTATTCTTTTGGCGAAGCCGATATCTTAAGAAGAGCTATGTCTAAAAAGAAGGAAGAAATTCTTTTAAAGGAAAAACCAAAATTTATAAATGGATGTTTAAACAATGGATATGATGAGAATGTAGCCTCTGCGGTATATGATTTGATACTTAAGTTTGCTAATTATGGATTTAATAAATCACACTCAGTAGCATACGCTATTACCTCCTATAGAATGGCTTTTATAAAAGCATACTTTCCTAAATATTTTATAAGTGCAATATTATCTAACTCTATTGGTAATGATATTAAAACTAATATTTATATTAATAGAGCAAGAAAATCAAATATTAAGATATTACCACCAGATATTAATTTAAGTACTAGTAAATACTATGTTGATGGTAATAATATAAGATGTCCTTTATCAATTATTAAAAGTGTTGGTACCGTAAGTAGTAATGATATAATTAAAGAAAGAGAAAAAGGACAGTTTACTGATTTTAGTGACTTTGTACTTAGAATGAATGGTACTTCAGTTAATACAAGAGTTATAACTAACTTAATTAATGCTGGAGCAATTAACTTAGGATATAATAGAAGAACTTTAATAGAAAACTTAGATAATGTTTTAAATTATGCAGATATTGCAAAAGACTCTGGAATGATTGAGGTTGAAAAACCATATATTTTAGAATATGATGAATATTCCAAGAAAGATATTATGGATAATGAGTTAAAAACTATCGGATTTTATTTAACTGAACATCCAACTTCAAAATATCGTGAAGAAAGTAGTATTAGTTCTCTTAATATCAATAATTACTTTGATAAAAATATTAATATCATTATTTTAATAAAAAGAATAAGAGAAACCACTACAAAAAATAATGATGTTATGGCCTTTATCACAGGTGAAGACGAATTTGGTGAAATTCCTTTAACTATATTTCCTACTACATATAAAAGATTTAATAATATAGAAGAAGGTAATATTGTCAAGGTATTTGGTAGAGTAGAAAGAAGATTTGATAAATACCAAGTTATTGTTAATAATATACAAATAATAGAATAGGAGGATAATGTTATGAAAGGTAAATTTATAGTTATATCAGGTCCTGGTGGTGTTGGTAAAGATACTATTGCTAAAGAATTAGTAAATAAAGGAATTGCCATCTATTCAGTATCTATGACTACGAGAAAGAAAAGAAGTAATGAAATAGATGGTAAAGATTATTTCTTCGTAGACATTAATACTTTTGAAAATAATATTAAAGATGGTAAAATACTAGAATATACTTTATTTAATGGTAATTATTATGGTACTCCTAGTGAATTTATATTTAATAATCTTGAAAAAGGTACTAATGTAATCGGAGTACTAGATATTAAAGGTGTATTAAATGTAGAAAAAATATATCCTGAAGCTATTAGTATATTTATTATGCCACCATCTTTTGAAGAACTAGAAAAGAGAATTAGAAATAGAAATACTGATTCTGAAGAAGTTATTAAAGAAAGATTAGAGATAGCTAAAGATGAAATTAAATGCAAAGATAAATATGATTATGTAGTTATCAACAATACTGTGGATAAAGCAGTAGAGGAAATAATTCAAATTATTAAAAATGAAAAAAATATATGCAATTAATAAAGATTATTAAAACTATATTTAGGAGATGATTCACTATGAAAAATATATATTATCATATCACTTCAATTAACAAATTACATACAGGTGATGTTATTGAATTTGGGAAAGAATATAATAACTTCTATAAAGAAATGGTTAATATTAAACATTATAATAGTTCTGGAAAAGACGCTAATGATGTTTTGCTAGATTTATTTAATAATAAAAGTCTGGTTTTTAAATCAATTAATGACTTGAAGACTGTTCTAAACACTGTAAATGATGATGCTTTTATATTAAGAGAACTTGTTTTTGAACATATAAGAAAATGCTATTTTCCTGAATGTCCCTCTAGATTTAAATGTATGTATGTCTTAAAAGACAAAGATGAAGTAAATGGTTGGTTAGAAATTTTTAAAAGAATTAATAGAAAACCTCTTCAAATTGTTAAATTAGAACTTGAAGGTGATGTTTTTGAAGGAAATGCTAGTTTAATTCTTAGACAAAGTAATTCCATCAATGATAAAATTATACAGGCTAAAAATTATTGGTCTGGGGATAAAACAAACCTTATATCAGAATATTTATTTGTTGGGAAAGCAAAAGTTCTTGAGGTTACTGATATAAATGAATAAACTTTACTTTAGAGACTTAATGGCTCTAAAGTATTTTTTTAGACTACAGGCTAAAAAAACATCGAGCAACGAAGTGTGAGATGAAATAAATACCATAAATTTACTTGAAAAATATAGTATTTTAGTATATACTTATATTAACTTTATGAAGTGGGAGGAATATTATGAAAAGTAGTAGAATAATGAAGATATTTGAACAATATGTTAGAAAGTATGATATGAATAATATTAATATTAAAGCAAGATATTTTCACTCATTAAAAGTTATGGAAATAGTTAAAGATTTAGCTACTGAACTTGGTATATTTACCGAAGAAGAGATAGCGGTCTGTGAACTTATTGGTCTATTCCATGAAATAGGTAATTTTTCTAGTACTCCTAATTATCATATAGATGAAGACAATGAAGATTCTAGTAATAAAGCTATTGATGTGCTATTTAATAAAGGACTAATCAGAGAAATAAGTAAAGATAAGACTTATGATAATGTCATTAAAATAGCATTATTTGCTTATGATAAAAATGGTTTTCCTGATAATATAGATGAGAAAACTAAACATGTATGCGCTATTATTAAAGATGCTCATAACTTGGATTCTTTTAGATTATTTGTTAATTATCCTTATGTTGATACAAGAATTAGTAGTTATCCTAATAATTTGGTATATGAAGATTTTACTAAATTTAAAACTATTAGTCCTAGAGTTACTGATAATGCTTCAGATACTGTTCTTATGGTATTATCAAAAATGTACGCTTTTAATTACAAATATTCCTATTATTTATTAAAAGAAAATAATTATGTTGCTAAACTATTTGATAGTCTTACTTTTGATAATAAAGAAATTGAAGACTTTTATAAAAAAATATTTATGGTACTTAATAATTATATAGATAAAAGGATTGGTGTTTATAATGCTTGATAAAAAATATGACCATTTAATGGTAGAAAAAAATAAATATGAAATGTGGAAAAATAATGGTTATTTTACTGGTGGTAAAGATTTAAGTAAAGAACCATTCTGTATAGTAATTCCACCTCCTAATGTAACCGGTAAATTGCATTTAGGGCACGCTTGGGATACCTCTATTCAAGATATTCTAATTAGATATAAGAAAATGAAGGGCTTTGATGCTATGTGGGTTCCTGGTATGGATCATGCTGGTATTGCTACGCAGGCTAAAATTGATAAAAAACTTAAAAGTGAAGGAATTAATCCTAGAGAAATGGATAGAGAAGAATGGCTTAAAGTAGCTTGGGCTTGGAAAGATGAATATGCAGAAAATATTCATAGTCAGTGGGCAAAACTTGGCCTTGCTCTAGATTATACTAAGGAAAGATTTACTTTAGATGAAGGCTTATCTAAGGCTGTTAGAGAAGTCTTTGTTACTCTATATAATAAAGGTTTAATTTATAGGGGAGAGAGAATTATTAACTGGGATCCTATGGCTATGACTGCTTTAAGTACTGAAGAAGTTATTTATAAAGATGTAGAAGGTGCCTTTTATCATATTAAGTATTATCTAGAAGATAGTGATGAATATTTGGAAGTAGCTACGACTAGACCAGAAACTTTATTTGGAGATACTGCTGTTGCTGTTAATCCGGATGATGAAAGATACAAAAAATATATAGGTAAAAGAGTTATACTTCCTATAGTTAATAAGAAAATTCCTGTAATAGGAGACTATCATGCTGATATGGAATTTGGTACAGGTGTAGTTAAAATTACTCCTGCTCATGATCCTAATGACTTTGAAGTTGGTAATAGACATAATCTAGAGAGAATTGTAGTTATGAATAAGGATGCTACGATGAATGAAAATGCTGGCTCTTATGCTGGTATGGATAGATTTGCCTGCAGGGAAAAGCTTGTTAAAGATTTAGAAGAGGCTGGCCTACTAATTAGTATTGAGCCAATTAATCATAATGTTGGTTTTTCAGAAAGAACTGATGTTATGATTGAACCTTACTTATCTAAACAATGGTTTATTAAGATGAGACCACTTGCAGATGCAGTACTTGCTAATCAAAAAAATAAAGATACTAAAGTTAACTTTGTCCCTGAAAGATATGAAAAGATTATGAATCACTGGATGGAAATAACTTATGACTGGTGTATTTCTAGACAGCTTTGGTGGGGGCACAGAATTCCTGCTTGGTATAAAGATGATGAAGTATATGTTGGTATGGATGCTCCTGAAGGAGAAGGTTGGGTACAAGATCCCGATGTACTTGATACTTGGTTCTCTTCAGCATTATGGCCTTTTAGTACACTTGGATGGCCTGATAATACTGACTTATTAAAAAGATATTATCCTAACAGTGTACTAGTTACTGGATATGATATTATTCCATTCTGGGTTAATAGAATGACCTTCCAAGGACTTGAATTTCTTCATAAGAGACCATTTAAAGATTGTTTAATACATGGTCTTATCAGAGATAAACAAGGCAGAAAAATGAGTAAGAGCCTTGGTAATGGTATAGATCCTATGGATGTTATTGAAGAATATGGTGCTGACTCACTAAGATTTTTCTTAACTACTAGTACTGCTTCTGGAATGGATTTAAGATATGATGAAGAAAAAGTTAAATCTACTTGGAACTTTATTAACAAAGTATGGAATGCATCAAGATTTGTATTAATGAAGTTAGATGGATTTAAAGAAGAAGATTATACTTTAGATAATTTAAAAGTAGAAGATAAATGGATACTTGATAAACTTAATAGTACTATTAAAGATGTTACTAAGCATATGGATAAATATGACTTTAATTTGGCTGGGTCCGCTATATACGAATTTGCATGGAGTTACTTCTGTGACAAGTACATTGAGTTATCTAAGTTCTATGATGATAATACAACAAAAAGTGTATTACTTAGAGTACTTACTGATATAGTAAAAATGTTGCATCCATTTATGCCTTATGTTACTGAAGAAATATATTCAATGCTACCTATTAAAGAGACTGAATCTATTATGATGAGTAGTTATCCAGAATATGATAAAAATATGGTATCTGCTACTAATATTGATACAGTACTTGAATTTATTACTATGTTTAGAAATAAAAAGGCGGATCTTGGTATAGGTAGTGATTACAAAGTATACATTAAGTGTAATAATGATGTAGATAAACAAATTATTATTAATATGTTAAAACTTAATGATAAGATTACTGATAATAGTGATAATTATACTGATAAAGTAGAATATAATGGATTAGAGATAGATATTTTCTTTGATAATAGTAAAAATGTTAAAGAACAAGAAGAAAAATTATTAAAAGAAAAAGAATCTCTAGAGAAATCTATTGAAAGAAGAGAAAAATTACTTAGTAATGAAAATTATATAAGTAAAGCTCCTTCGAGTATAGTAGAAAAAGAAAGAGAAGATTTGAAGAAAGAAAAAAAATTACTAAATAGTTTACTTAATAAATTTACAAAATAATTTTTATATGATAAAATAACTTTAGTTGTGAAAGGAGTGAATATTTATGGCTAAGTTTTGTTCTAATTGTGGTGCTGAATTAAATGAAGAACAAGAAATTTGTTTGAAGTGTGGTGTCAGAGTTAAAAATAGTAATACTAAAAATACTGATCCAAATGCTAAATCTAAAATGGCTGCTGGATTACTTGGTATATTTTTAGGTCAATGGGGAGTACACAACTTTTACCTAGGTTATACCGGAAAAGCAGTAGCCCAATTATTACTTTCTATTTTTGGATACATATTACTATTTGTTGTTGTTGGCTTTTTTATGGTAGCCGCTGCTGGTATATGGGGACTAATCGAAGGTATTATGATACTATCTGGTAGTATTAATACTGATGCTAATGGTAATCCATTAAGAGATTAATGTATAATTAAATTAAAACATCTCATAATAATTATGAGGTGTTTTTTCATATGGATAATGTATTTTGTATATGTTTTAGAACTCTTTTAGTATTAGCAATTTTATTTTTTGTAACTAAGTTACTGGGCAAAAAGCAAGTTTCACAACTTAACTTATTTGATTATGTCTTTGGTATTACTATTGGCTCTATAGCCGCGGATATTTCTCTAGACTTAGAAAAAGACTTAATCTCGGGTATTGTTTCACTACTTTTATATGGTATTATTGCCTATATAATAGCAAAGGCTACGATGAAAAGTATTACTCTTCGTAGATTTATTACAGGTGTACCTACAATATTAATGGAAAATGGTAAAATTATTGAATCTGGATTAAAAAAATCTAAACTTGATATTAATGACTTTCTTGCAGAGGCTAGAACACAAGGATATTTTGATTTAAATGAAATAGATACTGCAATTATGGAGATTAATGGAAGTATTAGTTTTCTCTTAAAAGAGAAAGATAAACCTTCAAATAAAAGCGACGTGAATGCTAAACTTAGTAATAGTGGAATTCCCGCTAATGTAATTATTGATTCTAATTATATGGAAAATAATATGGAAGCTATGGGAAAAGGCAAGAAATGGTTAGACCACGAACTAAAAGTATTAGGTTATAAGAATTATGACAATATATTACTTGCTACTTGTGATAATAATGGTAAGATTATAGTATACAGAAAAAATGTAAAACCAGATAAAAATACTATTTTAGAATAGTTTTCTTTATCTTTATGGTGTATAATTATTTTTAGAATAGTGATAAATATGAAGTATTTAAAAAAATTATTTTTAATTTTGATTATTATTACATTATTTATGTTAATATACAGTGTTATGTCTCCTAATGTTGATGTTTATACTAATAGTATCAAATCAAATAGTGATTACAGTATCGATTACAAAGCATATAATTTGTTTACTAATTTAACGAATAAAAGTTCTATTATAGAAAATAATATAAATTCTAGTAAGGTTGGTACTTACACTATTGTAATTAATGTTAAATATTTATTTTTTAATGTAAATAAAACAGTTGATATTAATGTTATTGATAATACAAAACCTATTATTACTTTAAATGGTAATACAGAAGTTAAGGTTTGTCCAAATACCGATTATAACGAAGAAGGATATACCGCGAGTGATAATTACGACGGAGATATTACAGAAAGAGTGAATATTAAAAAAATAGACAATAGTATTATTTATTCTGTAATTGATAGTAGTAGCAATGAAACACAAGTAGAGAGAAAAATTATATTTGAAGATGATGAGGCTCCAAAAATAGAATTAAAAGGTAGTGCTGATTTAAATATATTTATTGGTGATAATTATAATGAAGAAGGATATACCTCCTACGACAAATGTGATGGAGATATTACTAATAGTGTAGTTGTTACTAGTAATTTAGATACTAATAAACTCGGTACATATAATATAAAGTATGAAGCTATAGATACTTCTGGTAACAAGGCTGAGGTTAGTAGGACTATCCATGTAATTAATAAACCAAGTTATTATGGTAATGGTATTATTTATCTAACGTTTGATGATGGTCCAAGTTATTTAACAGGAAAAATTTTAGATATACTTGATAGTGAAAATATTAAAGCAACATTTTTTGTTACTCATGGCGGTGATTATGTTAAAAGAGCATATAATAGTGGTAATACAATAGCTCTTCATACATATACGCATAATTATAGTTATGTATATTCTAGTATTGATAATTACTTTATTGATTTAAATAATGTTAGTAATAGTGTTTATAATTCTATTGGTATTCATCCAAAGATAATTAGATTTCCTGGAGGCTCTTCTAACACTATAAGTAAAAATTATTCAAATGGTATTATGTCTAGACTTACTAATGAGGTAATTAATAGAGGATATACTTATTTTGATTGGAATGTTGACTCCAATGATGCTGGTGGTGATGGTTATAATAGTAGTAAAATATATAATAATGTTATTAGTGGCTTATCACATAGCAAAACTAATATAGTACTTATGCATGATTCTGAAAGTCACAGTGCCTCTGTTGATGCACTTAGAAATATTATTAAATACGGTAAAAATAATGGTTATACATTTAAAGCTATAACTAGTGATACTCCTATTGTTAGACATGGTGTTAACAATTAATGGACTAAATGGACTATTTATTTAATTTTGTTCTTAATATTTTTACTATTTTGAGTTATAATAATTATAGAAAGGAGTTTTATAATGAGTAAAGAAATTAATAAATATCTTAATTTATCTATAGTTATGTCTGTACTTTTTGCTATACTAGGCGTTATTCTTGTAGTATCACCTAATTCATCACTCGATACTATTGCATATCTACTAGCGGCTTTTCTATTAGTATATGGTACTTACAACTTTATAGATAGTTTTGCCATTCATCCAATATTCTTCTTTATGAAGATGGCTAGTAGTGTTATTTCTATATTACTTGGTATAATTATATTTTTAAATCCTGAAATATTTAAAAATTTAATTCCTATAGCTTTAGGTATATTCTTTATTATAAATGGTATTTTTAAAACTAGAATGGCATTTATTATTAAAAATATAGATAATTATTTTGTTTTATCCGTTATTACTTCAGTACTTACTATAATATGTGGTATTGTTCTAATTATTAATCCTAGTATATCTGCGGTTATGATTACTACAATGATTGGAATTGTTATTTTAGTATATGCTGTATTTGATATAGTAGATGCTTTCATATTAAAACATAGGGTAAAAGAAATATCTAAATATTTTGAACAATTATTAAAATAGTACTTCGGTACTGTTTTTATTTAGTATTAATACTGATAAACTTAAACCCTAAGAACATAAACTTCAATTTTTTGTTTTCTATGTAAATATTATGTAAAATCAACATTATTTTAATTAAAAATATTACTTTTATGATATCATTATTATAGGTGATTGCATATATGAATAATGAAATGAGGAATGGTTGGATAGACATTATATCTAAAATGTATAAAGACTTACATAATTCAGAAAGAGTTTTGCATGTTTCAAAAGAATCTGATAAAAAAAGAGAAAGATTACTTAATTATTTTAATAGATTAGAAAAAATACATAAGAGAGTATCCGAGAGTAAAAATAAATCTGATGAAAAGTTACTTAAAGGCTTCTATTACGATTTATATGTAATAAAACCTGAAGACATACCTGAATCCTATTTTCAAAATCAAGTTAAACTTGCTAGGGAAAGAGGATATGGTAATATCGAACTAACTAATGAAGATAAAAAAAGAATGACTGATCAAGTTATCGAAGACCAAAAACATTCTTTAGATAAGTGGATAGAATATTTTTTATATGATGAAGAAAGTAAATCTTATGAAATGTGGGAAAAATACTGGGTATTTCAAGGATTACAAAATTTAGGTAAATATGATAAAAAAACTTATAAATTTAGTAAAAGAGATAAAACAACAGTATATCCGTTTCCACCAGTAGAAAGAGAATTTATTTTTACTACACTACATTTAATGGAAGACTATATTAAAGATAAAAAAGGTGATGAAGAAATTAAATCTGCCTTAGGTAGTGGTAACTTTAAAATGTTATATGAATATGTTATTAAACAAAGTATGTTAAAAGATAAACTTCAAAGTAACACCACTAGTGGTAAATGGGTAAAATATGAACAAGGTAGTGATTATAATATTTTAAGAGATTCACTTCAAGGGTATTATACTGGTTGGTGTACTGCTGCTGGTGAGAATTTTGCTAAAAGTCAGTTAGCAGGTGGAGATTTTTATGTCTATTATTCTTTTGATAATAATGGTGAAGCAAAAATACCTAGAATTGCTATTAGAATGGATGGAAAAAATAAAATCGGAGAAATTAGAGGAATAGCAGATAGGCAAAATATGGAACCCGAGATGATGCCTATTCTTGAGGAAAAATTAAAAGAGTTCCCTGATAGAGATAAATATTTAAAAAAAGAGCACGATATGAAATTACTTACTTTAATTGATAAAAAAGTAAACAATAATATTGAACTAACTTTGGATGAACTTAAATTTTTATACGAAATTGATAGTAAAATTGAAGGGTTTGGTTACGAGAAAGATCCTAGAATAAATGAAATAAAAAGCAAGAGAAATATAAAGAAAGATTATGCATTAATATTTGATGTAAAAGAAGAAGAAGTTGCTTTATCACAAGAAGAGTGGGAAGAAAACCCAAATAAGTTTAAAGTTTTAGTTTCTGATTTATATTTGTATGGCTTAACTAGTGCCGATGGCCTTGTCTTACCTCAAAGTGTTGTTGGTAATTTATTTTTAGATAACTTGACTAGTGCGGAGGGACTTGTCTTGCCTCAAAATATTGGTGGTAATTTAGATTTACGCAGCCTAGATAGTGCTGTAGGACTTGTGTTGCCTCAAAATATTGGTGGTGATTTATATTTATACTCTTTGGCTAGTGCGGAGGGTCTTGTTTTACCTCAAAGTATTGGTGGTGATTTATATTTAAACGGACTAACTAGTGCGAAGGGACTTATTTTACCTCAAAGTATTGTTGGTAATTTATTTTTAGATAACTTGACTAGTGCGGATGGACTTGTTTTACCTCAAAATGTTGGTGGTAATTTAGATTTATGGTATTTAACCAGTGCAGAGGGACTTATTTTACCTTATGGCTTTGATTTAGATAAATTAGAATGTTCAAGTTACATTAAAAATGAAATATTACAAAATCCTGATAAATACTTTAGAAAACCTCCTAGTGAAGAAGAAAACATAAGTGTACATCATAAAAGATAAACTTAAAATTGAAGACTACAGGCTTCAATTTTTTCATTAAAGACCTTAGGCTTTAATGATAGTGAAGAGACTATAGGCTCTGAACTAATAATATACAATTGTTTGCTTTTTTATATTATTCTTATTTACTAAAAGTAATTTATATGTTATACTTTTATATGTAAATATGGAGGTAATAAAATGTTAGATTATATTATTATAGGACTATTAATAATAGTTATTATACTTGTTATTATAGCAATTAGTAAAAATGTTAATGAAGGAAAAATCACAGAAAGATTAGGTACTTTAGAAACTACTACAGTGAAAGAATTATCTAGTTTTCAAATAGATATAATGAAAACTATGAATGATAATTTTAATGGACTTAACGATAGAATGGAAAAGAAACTTACACAAATTAATGACAAAGTAAATGAAAGATTAGATGATAACTTTGCTAAAACCAATAGAACATTTACTAATATATTAGAAAGATTATCTAAAATAGACGAGGCCCAAAAGAAGATAGATACTTTATCTACAGATATTGTTTCACTACAAAGTATTTTAACTGATAAAAAGAGTAGAGGTATTTTTGGTGAAATTAATCTTAAACATATCTTAGTTAGTATATTTGGTGAAAAGAATGATAATGTATATAGACTTCAGTATACTTTCCCTAATACCACTATTGCGGATGCTGTTATATTTGCTCCTGAGCCACTTGGCACTGTTGCAATTGATTCAAAGTTTCCTTTAGAACATTATCAAAAAATGGTAGATAAAAATCTTCCTCAAGTAGATAGAAATATAGCAGAAAAAGAATTTAAAGTAGATGTTAAGAAACATATTGATGCAATTGCTAGTAAATATATTATACCTGGAGTTACTTCTGATCAGGCTATTATGTTTTTACCTGCGGAAGCATTATTCGCTGAGATAAATGCTTATCATACTGATTTAATAGAATATGCACACAAAAGAAGAGTATGGATATGTTCTCCTACTACATTAATTAGTACTTTTACTATTATTGAGGTACTTCTTAAGAATATGGAAAGAGATAAATATGCAAGTATTATTCATGATGAATTAAATAAACTTGGTATTGAATTTGGTAGATATAAAGAAAGATGGGATAAACTTTCTAGAAGTATTGAAACTGTTAATAAAGATATAGAAAATATTCATGTAACTACTGATAAAATAAGTAAAAGATTTGACTCTATTAGTAAAGTAGAACTGGGAGACAAAAAAGAAATAGAATAATTAAAAACTCTTAATAATATCTTATTATTTGAATAAATTTAAATGAGGGATATTATGGTAAGAGTTTTTTTCTTTTTACTTGGATTTGGTCTTATGGTAATTGGATGTAGTTTTATCATATTATATCTAAATTTAACCACTATGGGGTATAATTTTTTAGAATATGTTAATTTTATTATAAGAAGAGTAGAATGCTACTTTAGTATTATTGGCTTTATAATTATAATTTTATCTATTGCTTTGAAAGGGGATTATAGAAAATGAATTATATTTATGATATAGTACTTAATTTTAATAAAGAATATTATAACTTCTTTGAATGGAATAAGAGAGATAATATTGTTAATGTAAAGAAAATACCATTATTTCTTGTTAATAATGATACTTTTAAAATGTTTAAATATGATAATGTAACTGTAAGTAGTGATTTTATTAATTTAATTAAAGATAAAACTTATACTTATTCTAGAATTAAGATAGGTAATACTTCTTTAATAACTAATGGTAAAGAAGTTATTGCAGTACTCTTTAATGATAAGGGTGAACTTATTAAAAGAAGTAGTCTTTTGTTAGATGAAGAAGAAGAGGTATTAAATGAAACTTCTAATGATAGTATTTATAATATTGATATTGTTAAATCCTCAAGAAATAAGATTTCTTTTGTAAATAGAAGTCAAAAAGAAAAGAAGAACTTTTTAATTAAATATATTAATAAGGAGAATAATCTTACTAATTTAAAATATTTATATTATGATTATTTTGAAAAAGAAGATGATAATATTAATAATATTAAAAAGTCTTTAATTAATGAAATTAAATATAATTGGAATAATAAGTTAGATGATTTATATGAAACTGTCAAAATATTTAAAAAGATTAAAAATTAAAAGAAGGGTTATTCCTTCTTTATTTATTATTTATAAATTTATGTATTTTATGTAACTCTTTAGCAGTATTATTTACAAATTCTTCTTTATCATCACATTTAAATTTTTGAGTTAAAATTATCATGTAATATGGATTTTCTGCATCTACATAACCAGCCTCATGGTAAGCAATATCCCAACTACCATATTTTTTAACAAAATTATTATTTTCAATGGATTCTGGTAATACTATACTAAATGATGGATTACTAAGCCAATTATAAAAGTCTTGTCCATATTTACTTTTATTAATAAAGTCTCTTACTTTCTTCCAGTATATTGCCATATCATCACAATTTATTAATCCAAATAAATCTTTGCCTTCCATTGTATGGAGTGCTCCAAGTGATTTACCATATTTTTCTAAGTTTTCTTTTCCAACATAATTAACAAGTTTTATATATGCTGTATTATCACTTTCTGTTATTGTTAATCTAATTAAATCTTTTATAGTGTAATATGTATCTTGCTTTTGAAATTTAATGATTCCAGTATCTTGTTTTAAATCATTCATAGTTACTAAAAGAGTATCCTCTAGTGATATTTTTTTGTTTTCAGCCATTTCTAATAACATTACGCACACTAATATTTTAATACTTGAAGCAGCATAGAATAGTATATCTGAATTGTATGATAATATACTTCCAGTATTTATGTCTTCGTAGTAATAGGCCACTTTTTCTTTTTGTTTGAGATACATTGTATTTAGTTCTAAATAATATTTTTTTAATTCTTCTTGTTTATCTTTTAATGTTTCTGAAACATTCTTTAGTTCGCACTTCATATTTATCTTATAATTCATAACATCAGTCCCTTCATATCTAATTATATCATATTTTAGAATTTTCATGAAAAAATGATACTTAATGTACCATTTTATTTGTTATTTTCTTCGAGCAATTTTATAATCTTTTTTTGGTTACTTTGAAGTTCTTTTATTTGTTCATGTAGCACTTCAAGTATTAATTCACTTTTTAAATCCGTCTTATAATCATTTAAACTTCTTAAACTATCTTTTTTAGCCGCTCTATTCTGACTCATCATAATTATTGGTGCTTGAAGAGCCGCTATACATGATAATATTAGATTGAGTAGAATAAATGGATATGGATCTACGTTTACTATCATTAAGTAATTAATTATCATCCACAGTATAAGAAATATGCAAAATACTATAATAAACCCCCATGATCCTGCTACTGCAGTAACTTTGTCGGCCAATTTATCCCCTAAACTTCTTTTGGCATCTTCTTCTTTATCTGAGTCAATGGCTATTGGACTATCCAAAAGCATTTCAACAAGTTCATCTTCATCCCTAATATCAAAATCTTTATTTAGTAATAATTTTACTAAGTTATCTTTTCTTTTATTTACTTCCATAGTTACCTCCATTTTTTATAATTTATCATATTTTAATTTTAACACTTTATTTAGATGTTGTAAACTACTAAAAAATGATACTTAATGTACCATTTTATTTGTTGTATTGAGATTTATAAGTTTCATACTTCTTTTCTAATACTGTATCAGTAAACTTAAGTTTGGCATCCTCACGCATTTTATCTAATGCTTTATATTGAACTGAAGTATCTTTTGACTTATGTTCAGAAACTAATGAAGTAATTATTTCTTCTTTTACATCTTTAAGAGCTGGTTTTTCTTTTTGATCTATTCTATATATTACATGATATCCATAAGAAGTTTGAACTGGCTCTTTAGTATAAGAATTATTTTCTAGTTTTTGCATTGCTTCCATATAAGCAGATTCAAGACTAGCATTATATGCTTTATATCCTAGTTCTTCATATGTTATTTTATCCTTATATTCATCTTTTACTTCATCAAATGATTTGCCTTCATTTAATTTAGTAATTATTTCTTTAGCTAAATTTTCAGCTTCTTTCTTTTCTTCATCAGTAGCACTGCTACTAACTTTTACTAAAATGTGTTTGGTATTGATATCTCCATATACCTTATCTTCATAGTACTTTTCTATTTCTTTATCAGTAATTTGTTCTTTTATATAATCATCAGTATACTGTGTTCTTCTATATTGAAGTCTTAAGTATTCAATAAATGCCCTTTCACTACCAAAGCCACTTTTAGTTAAGAATTCTTCTTTACTATATCCATAGTACTGATTATACATATTATAATAGTTTTCTGCTTGATCATTTAATTCAGTATTCATCTCATCTGTTTCAGGATATTTTTCTTCAAGTATTTTATTATCTATTATATCTAGTAAATTATTTACTGAATAGATTTCTTTCATATCTTCATATAAATCTTCTGCAGTTACAGTTAAACCATCTATACTTGCTACCGGCTCTAAACCATTCTCTAATTTAGCTATTCTATCTGGCCATATTAGGATTACCACTAGTACTGTAGCAAGCACTCCTCCAATTACTCCATAAATAGCTAATCTATATTTATCTATAAAATCATAGAATTTGAATAGTTTATCGTATTCTTTCTTATTAGTATTTTTCTTTTCCTCTTTTTTTACCTCTTTAACTACTTTTTCTTCTTTTTTTTGTTCTGCTTTACTTATAACATTTTTCTTAGTACCTTTTTTTGATACTTCTTTTTTGTTTGCCATTTTGTTATCTCCTTTCAAAGTTACATTAATATAATATCAAAAATAGGAGAAAATTACAATATGATTTTTGAAATATGGGGAAAATAACATATTTTAATTACTTATTTTTAATATATATTTGATTTCATACTAATTAGCCCAGCACACTTTTTATCTTTTTCCATAAAATACTATGAATAGAAAAAAAGGAGGAATGTATTATGAGTAACTGCGGTTCACCTTGCGGCGGATCTAGTGCCGCTATTGTACTAGTATTATTTATCTTATTAATAATAATACTTGGAGCTTGGATATAATAAAGGAGGTGCATTAAAATGTCTGGAAATAGTTCATGTAAAGGAAATAATGGCTTCTTAATTGTTATTGTTTTATATATTCTACTTGCTATTATACTAGGTTCTGCTTTCTTTTATTAAAATATCTTAGTTTAGGGAAACTATCTTCGGATAGTTTTTTTCTTTATAAAAAGCAGGCTAAAACCTACTTTAACTTATTATATACTTCTTCAAGTGATAATTTTTCTTCATTATTATATTTTGGTATTAGGTGTAAATGAAAATGTTTTACTTCTTGACCCAAGCCATTATTTTCACAAAGTGATATACCATCATAGTTTAATCTTTCTTTAAGAAGTGCAGCAATTTCTTTGGCTACCTTTAGTATATGATGTAGTGCTTCTTCATCTATATCAAAAAAATCTTGATAATGTTTCTTTGGTACTATAAGAGTATGTCCTATATGATTAGGATTTACATCTAAGAATACTTTAACTATTTCATCTTCATATATTGTATATGATGGTATTTCATTATTTATTATTTTGCAAAATATATCCATGTTATTACCTCCATACTAAGTATAACATTTTTTAAATTATTTTACTATTACTTTATCTAATTTTAGTATATATTAGTGGCTTATATATGATAGATACACTGGTATATTATTGTTACACTTATTAAGTATAAGTGTAACAATAACACTGGAAGACCTTAGGCTGGAAGTGAATGACATAAAAAGAACTAAGTTAATTTCTTAGTCCATTTATTGTATGAATATCTGCGAATATTCTAACATTATTATGTAAAATTTAGTATATTTTTATTCATAAGGTTAACTTTTTTAAATTTATCTGCTATAATTTAGGTATGAGAAGTAGTAAAAAAATACTATTTATTATATTCATGTTTATATTCTTTATTGGTTCTGCTAATGCAAGCAGTAAAGAAAAAGTAACTTTTTCTAAATGCGTTGATGGAGATACTATTAAAGTAAACATTGATGGTGAAATAAACATAGTTAGAATGCTAGCAATAGATACTCCAGAGTCTGTTCATCCCACTAAAGGGGTTGAATACTATGGTGAAGAAGCAAGTAATTATACCTGTAATTTAGTTACTAATGCAAAGAAAATAGAACTTGAATATGATAAAAATAGTGATAAAAAAGATAAATATAATAGAGTTTTAGCTTGGGTATGGGTAGATGATACTTTACTTCAAGATGAACTTGTTAAAAATGGCTATGCAGAGGTTGCTTATTTGTATGGTGATTATAAGTATACTAATACTCTAAAGGATCACCAAGCAGTAGCAGAAGCCTCTAAAATAGGTATATGGAATGAAGAAGCAAGAAAGGAGTTTGATTCAAATAGTAGTTCTAAGAATGATGATAATACTACTGATAATAGTGATAGTTATATTGATTTAAAGAATATGTCCACTAGTGATATTATTATAGTTATAGGAGTAGTAATTATTGGAATTGTTTTAGGACCCACTATTAAGAAAATTAAAAGAAAAATTAAAAAATATACAAAATAGAAAGGAATGTTAATTTGAAAAAAGATATTACACTTGTTATTTTAGCAGCAGGTATGGGTAGTCGCTTTGGGGGACTTAAGCAAATTGAGCCTATGGGTCCTAATGGAGAATTTATTATAGACTATTCTGTATATGATGCTATTAAAGCTGGATTTAATAAAATTGTATTTTTAATAAAAAGGGAAAACTATGATTTATTTAAGGAGACAATAGGAGCTAGAGTAGAACCATATATTAAAACTGAATATGCTTTTCAAGAACTTAATAATCTACCTTTAGGATACACTCTTCCTAGTGATAGAGTTAAACCTCTTGGTACTGCTCATGCGGTACTTTGCTGTAAGGAAAAGGTTCATGAAAACTTTGCAATGATTAACTCAGATGACTTCTATGGAAGAGATGCTTTTATTAAAGCTTATGAGTATTTAAGTAAGGTAGATGAGTCTTCGAGTGAATATGGAATGATAGGATATAAAGTTGCTAATACTCTTACAGAAAATGGCTCTGTTAAAAGAGGAGTATGTAATGTAGATAATAATGGATATCTTACTAATTTAACTGAAAGTAAAGTAGAGAGAGTTAATAATGAAATAATTGCTAGTCCACTAGATGGAAGTAAAGCATTTACTGTTAAAGATGACGATACTGTCAGTATGAATTTCCTATTATTTACTCCTAGTATATTTAATTATATAGAAGAAGGTTTCCCTGAGTTCTTTGACAATAATAAAGATAACTTACTTACCGCAGAGTATTTAATTCCTGATGTTCTTAGTAATTTAATTAAGAATAATAAGGCTAGTACTAAGGTTATTCCTACTAGTGCTAACTGGTATGGTGTTACTTATAAAGAGGATACTCCTGGAGTAAAGAGGGCTATTCAAAATCTTGTAGATAATCATGAATATAATGATAATTTATGGGACTAATATGTTAAATTATGTTATTTACATAAATCTATTTAATTTTTAATTTAGATTTGTTATACTTATGTTGTATAGAAAGGATTGATTTAAATGAAATATAATATTCGTGGAGATAAAATGGTAATTACAGATGCCATAAAGGATTATACAGAAAATAAACTAAGTAGATTAGAGAAGTATTTTAAGGACGATGATATTAAGGCTAATGTCCTTGCTAGAGTTAGAGGTAATTCACAAATTGTTGAAGTTACTATTCCTACGAGCAAGTATGTTCTAAGAAGTGAAGAAGAAAACGATGACTTATATGCTGCGATAGACTTAGTTACTGATAAGTTAGAAAGACAAATTAGAAAGAATAAAACTAGATTAAATAGAAATACTAAGGAAAGTGTTAAAGAATTTAACTTTGATTATGAAGTTAAGGATGAAGAGGCCTCTAAAGAAAAGATAGTTAAAAGAAAAAATATTGAAACTAAACCTATGGATGAAGAAGAGGCTATTCTTGAAATGGAACTATTAGGTCATTCATTCTTTGTATATAAAGATATGGATACTAACAACACTTGTGTTCTTTATAAAAGAAAAGATGGTGACTACGGTCTAATAGAAACTAAATAATATTTGAGTATCAACAATTGTTGTTGATACTTTTTTAATTTTAACTGTGTATCCACAGGTACTGTTGATAGACTATTTTTAATATTTAATTGACTTTTATAATATATAGTGTATAATATTGTTACATTCTTTAAGGGGGAGTAATATTAATGAATGATTCTACAATTAGACTATTAAATTTAATTAATGAAGGAAAAACAGTAAATGAAATATCAGAAATACTAAAACTATCTAATAAAGCTATTTTTTGTAGATTAAATATGCTTAGAAATGCTGGATATAATTTTAAAAGATTATATTATTCTGACGGTAATATTGTCTACTCAAATGGATCTGATATGGCTTGGTATAATGAAAGGCGTAATGGTACTAACTTAATTACAAATACCAACAAAATTGATGCAATAGTAATATCTGATATACATTTTGGTAGTAACTATGAAATCGAAAAAATTATGGATAGAATATATAACTATTGTATTAGCAATGGTATTCATATAATTTTATTTGGTGGTGATTTAGTTGATGGTACCTTTGGAAAGAGTAAAAGAATTGGTAATATAGATGAACAACTTGCTTATATTATGAAGAAATATCCATTTGATAAAAGTATTATAAATTTTGGAGTATTAGGAGATCACGATTACAGCATTTTTGAGGCCAATTCAAGAGATATATCTTTGCTTTTTAGTAATTATAGACACGATATTGTTCCACTTGGATATTATGTCGGAAAGTTGAATATTGGTAATGATATATTAACTTTTTATCATGGAAATAAGGTAAATTATACCAAAAATGATGATATTATTATTTCAAATAACAATGGGGGCAGAAATATTATATTTCGCGGTCATACTCATAAGAAACTTGATATTTCAAATCTTTGTTCTAATACTCTTATTAAACTTCCATCGCTTAGTGACCTTAGAGATGATGATGATGAATTTTTACCTAGTGCTATTAGAATTCGTATTTCACTAAATAACGATATATTTTCAAACATACTTGTTAATCAGTTATTGATTGGAGATAAAATATATTCTATTAATGAGTTTAATCAAAACTTTACTTCTAGAAAAAAACAAAATTATAGTGAATTATTTGGAAAGATTAATTATAATAGAGTTAATGAATCATCAGATTTTACAGAAACAGACGAAAATGATTTGAAAGAAGAAATAAATACTTTTGATGTAGTTGAAAAAGAAGATATTAAAATTCTAACTAAAAAGTTATAAAACAAGTTATCGCGACTTGTTTTTTTATTAATAATTACCGCAAGGTACGATAGGTTTTTCTTATAATTTATTCATTAACATATAATGTTGATAGTTTTATTTTACAATATTACATTTTTCTTCAATATATAGATTAAAATAATAATTGGTACTATTTTATCAAAAAAAGTATAAACATTTTAGTCTATACTTAATTAGTTATTTATTAATTTTTTTTCTTCATTAACCTGTTTTTGCAATAATTCTAAATCTTTAATGCTCTTATTATCCTTCAATACTTTCATTTGTCTTCTTGCTGAATTATTAAGTCTTACTAGTCTTTCACTTTGCGGAACTTCTTCTTCAATTAATTCTGCATTTGTATTTTGTAAGTTATTTAAGATTACTAAGTGAAGTAAATCAGTATAATCCCTTATATTTCCATTTTTTGCAAGTTCTGGATTACTTTTTCTCCATTCTTTTACTGTCATACCAAATAATGCAACATTTAAAACATCGGCTTCTTCGGCGTAAACAAATTTCTTTTGCTCCTCTGTTAGTGTTGGAACAATATAAGTTTTTACTGCATCAGTATGAACAACATAGTTTAATTTAGATAAAATTCTATTTGCTTGCCAGTCTATTTTTTTTCTGATATGCTTCATTAGTTTTCAGTCTCTCAAACTCAGTTATTAAATATAGTTTAAACTCAGGAGATAACCAACTTGTAAATTCAAATGCAATATCTGGATGAGCAAAAGTTCCAATACTATATCTTCCACCTTTTGAAACTATTCCTATTGCATTAGTCCTTTTTATCCACTATGTTGGTGACATTGCAAATGAGTTTTTTCCATACTCTGTTTTAATTTGGTCGAATTCGACTAAATTAAAATCTTGATTATGAAGTTCTTCCTATAAACCAATATAATCAATAGTATTTATTCTTCTTAACCAATTTTTCACTGTAAAAGAATTTTTTTCATCCCGATAAAATTATATCATACTTTTCTTATTTAACATATAGTATATATTAAAAAAATAACTATTCTATCCACACATATTGTTGATACTTTTATTTCATATTCATATCTATCAACATCTACTATTAATTGAAGTTTTAAAGACTTATGGCTTTAAAACTTTTTTTGAAGACCTTAAGCTTCAAAAACACCAAAGTGACTATAGGCACGGAGGTAAAACTATAATAAAATAAGGTAAATATTAAATATTTACTAGTTTTTTTAATCAAAATATAGTAAAATATTATCTAGGAGATGATTTGATGTTTAAGATACTTAAAAAGATGTTTGATAATGAATATAAAGAATTATATAGATTTAGTAAACTAGCAGACCAAATAGATGCTCTTGATGAAGAAATGAGTAAATTATCTGATAAAAAACTTGCTAGTTATACTGATAAGTTTAAGAAAAGACTAGAAGATGGAGAAACACTAGAAGATATTCTAGTGGAAGCTTTTGCTGTTGCTAGAGAAGCTGCTTATAGATGTGTTGGTATGAAACCATTCTACTGCCAACTACTAGGTGGTCTTGCTATCCACTACGGCAATATTGCTGAGATGAAAACTGGTGAAGGTAAAACACTTACTTGTGTACTTCCTGCTTATTTAAATGCTTTAACAGGCAAAGGTGTTCATATCGTTACAGTTAACGAATTTTTATCTACCAGAGACTCTGAATGGATGGGTAGTATATTTAGATTCTTAGGTCTTTCTGTAGGACTTAACTTAAGAGAGTTATCTTTTAAAGAAAAGCAAGATGCTTATAACTGTGATATTTTATATAGTACTAATAATGAACTTGGTTTTGACTATTTAAGAGATAACATGGTTGTAAAAAGAGAAAATAGAGTACAAAGACCTCTTAACTATTGTATTGTCGATGAGGTTGACTCTATCTTAATAGATGAAGCTAGAACTCCTCTTATTATATCTGGTGGGGTTATGCAGTCCGCTAATCTATATACTGATGCCGATAGATTTGTTAAATCTCTTAAAGAAAATGAAGACTATATTATGGATGAAAAATCTAAGGCAGTTAGTTTAACTGATGAAGGTAGTAGAAAGGCTGAAGAACATTTCCATTTAGATAACTTGTATAATATTAATAATACTGCTTTGGTACATCATATAAATCAGGCTTTAAAAGCTAACTATGCAATGAGTTTGGATGTTGATTATGTTGTACAAGATGGTGAAGTTGTTATCGTAGACCAATTTACTGGTAGACTTATGAAAGGTAGAGCCTTCTCCGATGGATTACATCAAGCTATTGAGGCTAAAGAAGGAGTTAAGATTCAACAAGAGACTAAGACTCTTGCTACAATTACTTTCCAAAACTACTTTAGAATGTATCATAAATTATCTGGTATGACTGGTACTGCGAAGACTGAAGAAGAAGAATTTAGAAATATTTATAATATGTTTGTTATTCAAATTCCTACGAATAAACCTGTTATTAGAGAGGATGCTACTGATTTATTATATCCTGGTAAAGAAGGTAAATATAATGCCATAGTAAGAGAAATTGAAAGAAGACATGCTGCTGGTCAACCAGTACTTGTTGGTACTATTGCTATTGAAACTTCTGAATTACTTAGTAAAATGCTTACTAAAAAGAAGATTCCTCATGAAGTATTAAACGCTAAGAATCACGTTAGAGAGGCTGAAATTATAGCTCATGCAGGTGAAAAAGGTGCTGTTACTATTGCTACTAATATGGCTGGTCGTGGTACCGATATTAAACTTGGCGAAGGTGTAAAAGAACTTGGTGGCTTATGCGTTATTGGCAGTGAAAGACATGAGTCTAGAAGAATAGATAATCAGCTTAGAGGTAGAAGTGGTAGACAAGGTGACCCTGGATTTACGCAATTTTTTGTATCTTTTGAAGATGAACTTCTTGTTAGATTTGGTTCTGATAGATATAGAGGTATGCTTGCTAACTTAGGTTTTACTGGAGATCAGGCTATTCAAAATAAAATGTTCTCTAAAACAGTTGAATCTGCGCAAAGAAAAGTTGAAGGTAATAACTTTGATATAAGAAAACAACTTCTTAATTATGATGATGTTATGAATAATCAAAGAGAGATTATCTATGCTAAGAGAAATGAAATTCTTGATAATGAATCTATTCATGATACTGTTCTTAATGGATTTAGAGATTATATTAGTGATATAGTTAATTCTCATTTGGTAGAGAGTACTAAATTAAAAGAAGAAGATTATAGTGAAATACTTGAAGCCGCTAACGAGAACTTGCTTAGAAAGTATAGAATTAACTTATCTGAGATTAATGGTAAACATCCTGATGAGGTAATTGATACTATTTATAATAATGTTACTCGTGATTATGAAGAAAAATTAGAGGATATTCCTGAAGAAGTTAGAGATGAATTTGAAAAAGCTGTTTCACTTAGAGTAATTGATAATTACTGGATGGAACATATTTCTACAATGAGTCATTTAAGAGATGGTATTGGTCTTAGAGGTTATGCTAATACTAGTCCACTTCAGGCATATACTATGGAAGGATATCAATTATTTGATGAAATGATAGCTAGAATTAATAAAGATATTAGTATTTATCTACTTAAATCTGAAATTAGACAAAATCTAGAAAGAAAACAAGTAGCAAAGAATGCTATTACTAATGATAGTAAGGACCACGCTAAGGTACAAAAGAAGAGTACTAAGGTTGGTAGAAATGATCCATGTCCATGTGGAAGTGGTAAGAAATATAAGAATTGCTGCGGTAAGTAACTTGTTCTACAAAATTTTAGAAAGGAGAACATATGAAAATACTTTTAGGTTCAACTAATGTTTCTAAACAAAGATCAATTTCAATCGCAATGAATGAATTGGGATTTGATGATATTTCTGTTATTCCTGTTAATGTTAACTCTTTAGTAAGTTCTAAACCTATTAATGACGAAACATTAATAGGTGCAAAAAACAGAAATCATAGTTTATATAATTATTGCATAGAAAATGATATTTCATTTGATTTATTAATAAGTATTGAAGGGGGATATGAACAGATAGACGATACATACTTTATTGTTACTTATGCCTCAATACTTGATTCAAATGGTAATGAATTTATAGGAAAATCAAGCGGTCTTCAAATTACTGAAAATATGTTTAATTATGTTAAAGAGGGAAAATCTTTAAATAAAGTTATTGAAAATATTCTTGGTAATAGTAGTAATAAAAAAGATAATGGAATAACAGGATACCTAACAAATGGTTATTATAGAAGAGATATATTTGAATCTTCAGCAGTTATAAGTGCTATGCAAACTTTACTAAACTTTAAGTCAAATTATAAAAAATTAGAGAAAAAAATATAATGTTAGAATAATAGAATAGAGGTGTCGCCAAAAAACTATGTGCTGTCGCCTTTTAAAATAATAATGGAGGGGGAAAGAAAAATGAATAATAAAGTAATTGGAAATGAAAAAGATATAATATTTTATAATGATGAAGAAGGAAATACAAAGATTGAAGTTCTTCTGCAAAATGAAGATGTTTGGTTAAATACAGAGGCATTAGCAGAACTCTTTAGTATTGATAGAAGTGGTATTGTTAGGCATATTAATAATATCTATAAAGATAATGAGTTGAATGAAAATAGCACATGTGCAAAAATTGCACATATGGGTAATGATGGTAAACAAAGTTATAATACAAAATACTATAACTTAGATATGATTATTTCTATAGGATTTAGAGTTAACTCTAAAAAGGCCATTGAGTTTAGAACTTGGGCTAATAAAATAATTAAAGATTATATGATTCAAGGTTTTGCTCTAAATGATGATAGATTTATGAAAGCAAGAAAGTCTGATCAAGAATACTTTAATAGATTATTAGATAGAATTAAATTAATTAGAACAAGCGAGAGAATGTTTTATCAAAAAATTACTGATATATTTTCCGAATGTTCTATTGATTATGATAAGAATAGCGAGATTTCACTTAATTTTTACAAAACTATTCAAAATAAGTTTCACTTTGCTATAACTGGAAAAACAGCAGCGGAAATTGTATATGATAGAGCAGATGCCCAAAAAAAGAATATGGGACTTACTACTTGGGAAAAATCTCCTGATGGCAAGATACTTAAATCAGATGTTATTATTGCAAAAAACTATTTAGATGAAAAGGAAATTAAAGGATTAAATAACTTAGTAAACTTATTTCTAGATATTGCAGAAAATAATGCAGAAAGAAATATTCCAATGTATATGAATGATTGGAAGAATGAAGTAGAAAATGCATTAAAACTATTTCACTATGATATATTAGATGGTAATGGTAAAATATCACATAAACAAGCAATCCAAAAAGCCGCTAGTGAATATGAAAAATATAAAGTTATTCAAGATAAAAATTATATTTCTGACTTTGATAAGTTAGTTAAGGAAACTGAACAGTTAGAAAAATAAATAAGAGATGTTATCACATAAAGAGTGGTAACATTTTCTTTTGACTAATTAAATGTAAAATTTATTTGAAACAATATATGTACGTTCCAAATAACATACATATATATTATAATTGTATGTTATTTGGAACAAATATTTTATGAATGAAGAAGAACAAATTTTATAAACTGCAGAAATAAAAAATCTTATGTAGAAAATATAGATTATGATGATGTTATGAATTCTATTAATTTAATTATTGAATTATTAGAGGAAGAACCAGTTGGAGTTTAATTTTTTATAGAATGAAAATGATGTAAAGTTAGTTAAAGAGACTGAACAATTAGAAAAATAAATAAAAAGATACATTTTACATTAAAGTGTATCTTTTTTTGAAACTTTTTTATTGATATATGGGATAATTATAGTGTAGGTGATAATATGACTAGTCAAACAAACCTAGATAAGTTTAATGAATTTTATAAAGAAACTTACTCTAATATTCTTAGATATATTATTATTAAATGTCATAATATTAATGATGTAAATGATATTATTCAAGAAGTTTATTTAGAGTTATGGAAAATTATGAATAAGAAAAATATTGATAATACTAATATTAATAGTTATTTAATTGGAATTGCTATTAATAAAATTAAGAAGTATTATTCTTTAGTTATGAGAATAAGAGATATTTCTTTATTTGATAAAAATAATAATGACTTAGAAATTATAGATAAAATAGATTCTTCATTTGATATTGAAGATTTAATTATTAAAGATGAAGAATGGAAATCAATATGGAATTTTATTAAAAAGAAAAAGAATCAAGATGTTCCAAAAGTATTTTATTTATATTACAAGGAAGAAATGACTATTAAAGAAATTAGTAAACTACTTAATACTAAAGAATCTTATATTAAAAATCTTATTTATAGAACTTTGAATGAATTATGCTTATATTTTAAGGAGTGTGATTAAAATGAATAATGAAGATAAATTAAATAAAGTTATAACAAATGATTTTGATATAACTAACAATTATACTTCTATTAGGAAGAAAATGGAAAGAGGTAATAAAATGAATAAAATATTTAAATATAGCCTAGTACCTATGGCTATAGTTATAACTTTGGCTAGTGTATTTCTTTTAAATAAAAGAAGTAACACAAATAATGTATTAGATAGTGATGTTAAAAATAATGATGTTATTATTGTTAATAGTATTGATAACAACTCTGATAATGCTAAGTTAGATATTGATGGAAGAAGTGAAGATATAACTACTGATGATTTATATAAAATATATCCTTTACTTAAAGATATTGTGGTACCAAATGACTATAATATAAATGGAATAATTAAATGCTATTTATTCAATGATGATACTGGTAAATATGATAAATTATATGGATATAATATTATTTATAGTGGTGGTAATAATAAATATATAGATATATTTATTTTAATAGATACTACTAAGAGACTTAGATGTTTTAGTATTGATACTGGTAAAATGAGAAATTCTATAATCAATGGCAATAACATTAAGATTATGGGTGAAGATAAAAATTATTATGCTATATTTAGTTATAATAATATTAACTTTGATATTGAAACTACTGGAATATCAGAGGGAGAATTTATTCAGTTAATAAAATCTATTGTTAAATAATTTTTTCTATCAACAGTTTTTGTTGATAGTTTTTCTATTATAGTGATATAATTATTAGGGATGACTATTATGAAGGAAAAAGAATTTAATTTAATAATAAATGATTTAATAAATAATGAAACAGTACTAGAAATGAAAAAATATTATCAACATGGTAGTACTAGTTGTTTTGAACATTGTTATAACGTTGCCTATGTCTGCTACAAGATGGCTAAAAAACTAGGATTGGACTATGTTAGTGCTACGAGAGGTGCTATGCTTCATGACTTATTCTTGTATGATTGGAGAACTCCTAAAAAAGATAGAGTAAATAAAAAGATGCACGCATTTACTCATGGAAAGATTGCACTTAATAATGCTACTAAATTATTTAAACTTAATGATACGGAAAAAGATATGATACTTAGACATATGTGGCCTGTTACTTTAAAAATGCCAAAAACTAAAGAGGGATTTTTATTAACACTTGCTGATAAGTACTGTGCTATTATTGAAACTAAGAATGATATAATGTATAATCTTAATAAAATATATTATTTTAATTATTTATATATTGCAGTAATTTTAATATTTAGAGGTATGTAAAAAAATCTATAAACATTACATTTATAGGTCCTTTTCTACTACTAATGGATTAAAATTATTTATTGCCTCAATTAACTTTGAATGTCTAATTATAAAAGAAAACTTCCTATTAATTTTGAAGAATAGACTAGTAATAGTCTTTTCTTTATGTTAAAATTAAATTATAGGGGATGTATATAATGAAAGAAGATACTTTAACTCAAATAAAAAATGAAGTGGAAATAACAAAATTAAATATTGAAAAAAATAATGAAATGGTTAAAAGAATTAAAGAACTTGAAAAGAATCGTTATGTTAGGGAGTATCTCAGTTTAGTTGGTTTATCTAATACTAAGCAAAAATTTATTACTGATACTGATGATGAGATAATATCACAAATATATGATAAATATATTCATAGAATAGATGAAAGGGATACTAATGGGATATATATTTATCTTGGTACTTTTAGATATTCTAGTACTGCTGATATAGTTTCTCTTGGTGATGATAAGGTTAGTTATGATGATGATAGAGCAGACTATAGATTATATCAAGATTTAGAACAACTTGCTTCATTGGTTGTTAATATCAAAGATTGTAAGGCTTTTGAAGAGAATAATACTATTATTAATCCTAACGGTTATTTTAAAAGTAGAGAATACTACAAAATACAAAAAGAATTTTTTATTACTGCAGTTAAGAAGGGACAAGAAACCGCTAGAAGGAGGATTTTAAAAAAATATCCTGGATTATAATAATTAGTACTGGCTTATATATGATAGATATGGATGATATATCATTTATAGACTACAGGCTATAAATGACACTCTAAGATTATAGCTTAGAGTGAACAATATAAAAATAATATAATATAATAGATTTTTTCTTAGAAATTTGATACAATATTTATATGATAAAGGAGAATAAAAATGGATAATATAATGAAATTTGGCATAGATGAGGCTAGAAAAACAATGAATGAAAACAAAGGTGGTCCTTTTGGAGCAGTTATTACTGATAAAGATGGTAATATAATTAGTGTAACTTCTAATAGAGTACTAGAATTACATGATGCTACTGCTCATGCTGAGGTAATGGCTATTAGAAAAGCAGGTGAAAAACTAGGTACTCATGATTTATCTGGTTGTATTCTATATGCTACTGGATATCCTTGTCCTATGTGTCTGTCCGCTATTATATGGGCAAATATAAAAAAAGTATATTATGGTACTAATTTAAAGGATGCTGAAGATATTGGTTTTAGAGATGATTTTATATATAATTATATTAATAATAAAGATAAAGATATCTTAGATTTAGTAGAACTTAACCATGATGAATGTTTAGAACTATTTAATGAATATAAAGAAAAGAACAAAGAGATATATTAAGGAGGATATATATATGGAAAAAGTCTATATATTTGGACATAGAAATCCTGATACTGATAGTGTTACTGCCGCTATTACACTATCTTATTTAAAAAATAGATTAGGTATGAATACTGTACCAGCAGTACTTAGTTCAATTAACTTAGAATCTAAGTTTGCTCTTAATTATTTTGGAGTAGAAGAGCCTATATTTTTAAATGATGTTAATATCAAAATAAAAGATTTACAATATACTAAAAATTATACTGTTAAAGAAAATGATTCTATATATGAGGCATATTATAGAATGAATAAAGCAGGTATTAGTAAGATACCCGCTATTGACAAGGATAAAAACTTACTTGGTATTCTTAGTATGAAGGATATTGCTAAAGATCAGTTTTCATTTAACTATAGTTATGTTAATGCTACTTATGATAATATTTGTGAAGTTATTAAAGGTAAAAGCATACTTAGATTTGATGATAATATAGATGGTAATCTACTAGTAGCATCCTACAAGAGTACTACTTTTATCGAAGAAATTAATTTGGATAAAGATAGTATCTTAATTGTAGGTGATAGACATAGTATAATAGAGTATGCTGTTAATGCTGGTATTAAATTAATTGTGATTACTGGTAATAATGAGATAAAGAGAGAACATATTGATATAGCAAGAAAAAATAATGTTAATATTATTATTACTCCTTATAATACATTAGAAACTACTAAAATATTTAATTTATGTAATAATGTTACTACTATTCTTAATACTGAAAAGGTTTTATGTGTTAATGAAAATGATTCTATTAATGATTTTATTAAACTTGCTAACAAAACTAGATATAGTTATTATCCTGTGCTTGATAGAAAAAATAGATGTAAGGGTATTATAAGACTATCTGATGTTGGCTTTTCTCATAAAAAGAGTGTTATTTTAGTAGATCATAATTCTTATGAACAATCTGCAATTGGTCTTGAAGATGCTAATATACTTGAAATTATTGATCATCATAATATTGGCACTATTGGTACTAATATGCCTATTAGTTTTAGAAATATGCCTGTAGGTAGTACTAATACTATTATTTATTATTTATATAAAGAACATAGAATTTCTATTCCTAAAAAGATGGCTGGTCTTATGTTATCTGGTATATTATCTGATACACTAATTCTTACTAGTCCTACTACTACGGATAAAGATGTTGTAGCAGTTAAAGATCTTAGTAGAATAGCTAAAGTTAATTATAAAGATTATGGTTATAAAATGATTAAGGCTGGTTCTTCTCTTGAAGGTATGACTATGGAACAGGTACTTTATAAAGATTATAAGAACTATGTAATTAAAGGTAATAAAGTTGGTTTAGGTCAAGTTATTACTACTGATATTAATGATGTTCTTAATAAGAAGAACGAATACATAGATTTACTTAATACTATTAGTGAAAAAAATAATTACTTGTTTGTATGTTTATTTGTTACTAATATATTAGAAAATGGTACTTATGTACTTTATAGCGATAGAGCAAAAGATATTTTAGAATCTGCTTTTAACATTGATAATATTGAAGAGGGCAAGTTCTTAAAAGGTATTGTATCTAGAAAACTTCAAATACTTCCAAAGCTTATGAATGATATGGAGTAATTGACTTTTGAATACATTTGTTGTATTATATAGGTGTATTTTGACGAAAGATAGGGTGTTTAATGGTAATGGAAAATATTATAAATATTAATGAGTATAACGATTTAATCAACGAGTCAAATATAATAAAAAATGAAATAGAAGAAATAGATAAAGATATTATTAGTTCTAATAATGGAATTAAGGTTGCAGGTAAAAACATTAATGGTGCTTTAATTGCCGCTGGGGCTAGTATTGCCACTTGTATAGTTACTTTGGCACTTAAAACTCCAATTTTAGTATCTTTTATATCTGGTGGAATGGCTGCTGTGTCATTTAATTGGGCTCTTACTGCTACTAGTTACATAAATATTGAAAAAAAAAGAATATTAGAATGTGATAATAAAAAAATGTCACTTATAGATAAGCAAGTTGAATTAAAAAAGAGAATATTAAGTATTGAAAAAAATAGAGAAAATAATTTTAACTTAACTGAAATAAGCAAAAATACAGCGTTTAATGTTAAAACTAAAGCAGGGGTTAAGGTTAAAAAAAGAAGTATTAATGATAACAAGTAATTATATTTGTTAACTGATATTTATTAAGCATATTTACTATTGTATTATTAATTATTCATTAAATAGTATTGATAAAAAAGTCAATATTATTTATTTGAAAACATTAATATATTAATAAGTATGCTTTTTATTTAATTTTTTGTTTCTTATTTTTAGGAAATCTGCTATAATATAGGAGAAAGAGGTGTTATAATGATTATATTATCAGTAAATGCTGGTAGTTCATCTTTAAAATTTACTGGATTTGAGATGCCTAGTGAAGATGTTCTAATCAGTGGTGTATTTGAAAGAATAGGAATTGATAATAGTTTTTATACTATTAAAGTAAATGGTGAAAAGATTAAGAAAGAGGTAGAATTACCTAATCATAAAGTTGCTTTTGAAATTTTAATTAAAGAACTTATGGACAATAAGATTGTTGAATCTTTGGATGAAATTAAAGGTGTAGGTCATAGAATCGTACAAGGTGGTGCTTATTTTGATAAGACTGTAATCGCTGATGAAGATGCTGTTAGTAAAATTGATGAACTAGCTAGTTTAGCTCCTTTACATAATCCTGCCGCTATTGTGGGTATTAATGGCGCTAAAGAAGTTATGCCTAATGCTGTTCAGACTGTTGTATTTGATACAGCCTTCCATCAAACTATGGCTCCTTGTGAATATATGTATGCAGTACCTTATGCTTGGTATAAAGAATATGGTATTAGAAAATATGGTGCACATGGTACTAGTCATAAATATGTTTCTCAAAGAATGAATGAAATACTTGGCAGAAATGATACTAAACTTATTACTTGTCATATTGGTAATGGTGCTTCAATTAGTGCTGTTAAAGATGGTAAGTGTGTTGATACTTCAATGGGTCTTACTCCTAATGCTGGATTAATTATGGGTTCAAGATGTGGTGATATGGATGCTACTGTTGTTACTTATGCTATGGAAAAGACTGGTATGACTCCTAAAGAGATGGATATTGTACTTAATAAGCAAAGTGGATTACTTGGAATAAGTGGTGTATCTAGTGATTCAAGAGACATTGAAGAAGGTATTAAAAATGGTAATGAAAGATGTATTTTAGCACAAGAAATGTATGTAAAGAGAATAGTTGAATATATTGCTAAATACTATGTTCTTCTTGGTGGATGTGATGCTATCGTATTTACTGCTGGTGTTGGAGAAAACTCTATTAGTACTAGAAAAGAAATTCTTAATAAGCTTGCAGTACTTGGTATTAAAGTAGATGAAGAGGCTAACAATGTTAGAGGCGAAGAAAGAAAGATTACTACTGATGACTCTGCTGTTCCTGCTTACATCATTCCTACTAATGAAGAGTTAATGATTGCTAAAGACACTTATTCATTAGTATTACAAGGATAATATGAATATATATAAGCAAATATTTAAAGTAATTAAAAAATATGATACCATTGTTATAGCAAGACATATTGGTGCTGATCCTGATGCTTTAAGTTCTCAGTTTGCACTTAAGGAAATAATCTTAAAGACTTTTCCTAATAAAAAAGTATATGCTGTTGGTAATCCTGCAAGTAGATTTAAGTTTTTTGGAAATAATGAAAAGATAGATAACATCGATACTACTAAAGGGCTACTTATCGTTTTGGATACTCCAGATATTAAGAGAATTGATGGTGTTAGTCTTAATAATTTTGAATATGTTATTAAAATGGATCACCATCCAATTATTGATAAGTATGCTAATATTGAATTAATTGATGAAGACTCTTGTAGTACTAGTCAATTAATACTTGAATTTATATTTAATAATAAAATTGAAATAAACAAGGAAATAGGAGAAAAATTATATTTAGGAATTGTTGGTGATACTGATAGATTCTTACATGATTATACATCTTCGAAAACATTTAGTTTGGTTACTAGATTACTTGAAGAAACTAATATAGACTTTACTTCTTTATATAAAGTCTTATATCAAAGACCTATTTCTGAGATTAGATTTGAAGGATATATTTACCAAAATTTAATTCTTACTGAAAATGGTGTTGCTTATATTAAAATTACTGATAGAAAGTTAAAGGAATTTGGTGTAGATAGTGCTGCTGCTGGTAACATGATTAATGATTTAAAGTTTGTTAATGAAATTATTGTTTGGGTATTTCTTACCGAGGATATTAAAAGTAATTTAATCAGGGCAAATATAAGATCTGTTGGTCCTTATATAAATGATGTTGCTACTAAATTTGGTGGTGGTGGTCATAAATATGCTTCTGGAGTAAAACTTAAGACTTGGGATGATTCTGATAAATTAATTAATGAACTTGATGAGTTAGTTAAGAATTATAAGAATTAAGCTATTTATTACATTGTTATAATTTAATCATAGTTAATAATTAAAGTTAAACTTATGTTTGACTTTTTTTTATTGTTGTGATAAAATATTAACTCGCTGAAGGGGAAGAGACTGCAAAGTAATTTTAAGGAGGTTTTTATGGATAAAATAATTAATGAAATTAGTAATATTAAAGTATTGAATTTAAAAGAATATAATAATCTTATTAGTAGATATGGTATTAATGATGTTAATCTAGCATTTAAGCAAATACTAAATCTTAGTACTAAAAAACAAGAATTACTGAAATTGTATAGTATTGCTTTTATCGTTATTGATATAACTAGTCAAAATAAAAGAAATAACATTTATGGTTTCTTATGTAATAAATATGGTCAAGATGTAGTAGATAAGTTTATATCAGAATATGAAATATCAATTCTATCTTTTATTGATGATGATAAAATTAATGATTTACTCAATGCCGCGATTGACTTTGAAGAAACAAGAGAAAACTTAAATAACGAAGAAAAAAGTAATGATGAAAGCATTGATAACAATAACTTTTATACTGATAGTGACTCTGTCAAGGTGTATTTAAGGGAAATTGGTAGTTTACCTTTATTAAAAGCTGAAGAAGAAAAAGCTATAGCAATTGCCGCTAAAAAAGGGGATGAAAAAGCCAGAAAAAAATTAATTGAATCTAATTTGAGGCTTGTCGTTTCTATAGCTAAGCATTTTGTATATCATGGACTTTCTCTTTTGGATTTAATACAAGAAGGAAATCTTGGTCTTATGAAAGCTGTAGAAAAATTTGATCCTTATAAAGGATTTAAATTTAGTACTTATGCCACTTGGTGGATTAGGCAAGCTATTACTAGAGCACTTGCCGATCATGCTAATACTATAAGAATTCCTGTTCATGCCCATGAACTTATTGGAAAAATTAATAGAACAAAAAAAATCTTAACGATGACTAATTCTGGTGAACCTAGTGATGAAGAGGTGGCAAAGTATCTAAATATTGATGTAGCAAAAATTGAAGAAGCTAAGTTAATAATGGAAAAAACAAATTTGATCTCTTTAGATACTCCTATTAAATCTGATGGAGATAGAGATGATTCTGTTATTGGAGATTTTATTCCTAGTACTGATGATGATCCGGAGGAAATTGCTTATAAAATGGCACTTGAAGAAACTGTCAAAGAAGTTTTAGCCACTTTAACTCCTAGGGAACAAAAAGTTTTAGAGTTAAGATTTGGACTTAATGACAATAAAATTTTTACACTAGATGAAATTGGCCAAATGCTTGGTGTTACTAGAGAAAGAATTAGGCAAATTGAAAATAAAGCTATAAGAAAAATAAAAGTTCCTGTTAGGAGAAAAAAGTTAGATCCTTTTATTAAATAATTAGATATAAGTACAAGTTGCTTATATCTTTTTTACTCTAATAGTTTTCAAAATGCTACAAAAGTGTTATAATTATTAGGAAAAGAGGGATAGAGGATATGTTAAAAATAGAAAATCTAGAAGTTACTACAGATAATAAGAAAATATTAAAAAATTTTAATATGGTAATTAATGATGGTGAAATTCACGTTATAATGGGACCAAATGGTACTGGTAAATCGACATTATCACGAGTAATTATGGGTGATCCTAATTATAAAATCATTAATGGCAGTATAGAATTTAATGGCGATAATTTAAATTCTTTTTCTACTGATGAAAGAGCTAAGAAGGGAATATTTCTTGCTATGCAATATCCTATGGAAATAGAAGGAGTATCAAACCAAGACTTTCTAAGAACTGCAATTAGTAGTATTAATAATAAAAGAATAGGATTATATGATTTTATATTAAAATGTGAAAAAGGTGCTGAAGAATTATCTATGAATAAGGATTTAATTCATCGTAGTTTAAATGTTGGCTTTTCAGGTGGTGAAAAGAAGAAGAATGAAGTATTACAAATAAAACTTCTTATGCCTAAATTTATTATTTTAGATGAACTTGATTCTGGACTTGATGTAGATAGCCTTAGAATTACTAGTGAAAATATAAAGAAATATAAAGCGGAAAATCCTAGTACTTCTATTTTAATTATCACACATCACCCTAAAATATTAGAATACTTGCATCCTGATTATGTTCATATAATGAATAATGGTAAAATTATTAAAACTGGTAATTATGATTTAGCAATGGAAGTAGAAAAAAATGGATACAATTATTTTAAAGATAGTAATAATGATATAACTAAAGAGGTAACTAATGAATAAAATACATGTAGTAGATAATAAGATTATTCCTTTTGATAATACTGATGTTATATTAAATAATAATATTATTACCTTTACTAATAACGGAGACTATTATTTAGAATATATTACTTCTGATAATGTTAATATTACTATAAATATAGAAGATAATGTATGTGTACAGTTATTTGAATATTCTAATAATAACGACATTAATACTAATATTACATATAATTTAGGTAAGAATTCTTCATTAATAATTAGTAAGTTTTATTATAATGATAATACTAACGAAGAAATTAATATTTATTTAAATAAAAAGAATGCTAATATTAAATATAATTTTTCTAGTATTAGTAAAAATCATGATAATTATTTAATTAATATATATCATAATGATAGTACTACTAATAGTGATATATTTAATAGAACTATAGCTAAGGAGAATAGTAGTAATAATTTTGATATTAATAGTTATGTAGAGAATAAAATATTAGATTGTTATTTGAATCAAAGTACTAAGATTATTACTTTAGGAGACTCCAATAATAAGATTAATCCTAATATGTTTACTCATGATAATAGTGTTACTGCAATTCATGCATCAGTAATTGGTAATGTTAATGAAGAAGAATTATTCTATTTAATGAGTAGAGGTATTTCCTATAATGAGGCTATTAAAATTATTATAAAAGGAATTATTTTGTCAAATATTAATCCTAATATGGAATATAGAGAAAAAATACTTAATATTTTGGAAGAAGTAGGAGGTGAATAGATGAATAGAGATGATTTTAAGATTTTAAAGAAAGATGTTATATACTTTGATAATGGAGCTACTACTTTGAAACCTAAGGTAGTAAGAGATGCTATATTAAAATATTATGATGAATATACTGCGAACACTCATAGAGGTGACTATAAACTAAGTGCCACTGTTGATAGTCTATATGAAGAGACTAGAAAAAAAATTAAAAACTTTATTAATGCTAAAGAACCTTCTGAAATTGTTTTTACGGATGGTACCACTAATGGTATGAATATTATTGTTTCTGGTTTTTTTAAAGATTATTTGAAGAAAGATGATGAAGTTCTTATTACTCTTAGTGAACACGCTTCTAATATTATACCTTGGTTTATATTACAAAAAGAAATAGGTATTAAAGTTAAATATATTGAACTTAATGATAATCATGAAATAACTATCAATAATGTTAGAAAGGCTATAACTAACAAAACTAAAGTTATATCTCTTGCTTATACTACTAATGTAATCGGTGATGAGAGACCTATTAAAGAAATTAGTAAACTATCCCATGATAATAATATAATCATGGTCGTAGATGCTGCGCAAGGTATAGCACATAAAAAAATAGATGTCCAAGATGAAGACATTGATTTTATGGTATTTTCTGGTCATAAGATGTATGGTCCTACGGGTATTGGTGTCTTATACGGTAAATTTGATTTGCTAGATAAAGTTAAACCATTTAATTATGGTGGTGGTATGAATGCTATGTTTACTAAGGATGGCTATGTTGAATTAAGAGAGATACCTACAAGACTTGAAGGTGGTACTCCAAATATTGAAGGAGTATTAGGTCTTAGTGCGGCAGTTAGTTATCTAGAAAATATTGGTATGGATAAAATTAATAAGTACGAAAGAGATTTGAGAAAATATTTAATTAATGAACTATCTAAACTTGATTTTATTACTATATATAATAAAGATGTAGATACTAATATAGTAGCTTTTAATATTAATGGAGTATTTGCACAAGATGCTGCGATATACTTAGATAAATATAATATATGTGTAAGAGCGGGTAATCACTGTGCTAAAATACTTGATAATGTCTTTAATATTAGTAATACAGTTAGAATTAGTTTAAGTTTTTATAATACTAAAGAAGAAATTGATTTACTTATCAATGTACTAAAGAATAGTAATAATATATGGAAGGAAATATTATAATGGATAGAGATTTAAAAAGAAGCATTATTTTAGATAATTACCAATCTCCTAATAACAAGCATACTAGTGATGATAGTTATTTTAAGATTAATACAAGAAATGTTAGTTGTATTGATAATTTAGATATTTATTTAAAGATAGAAGATAATATTATTAAAGATATTTCTTTTGAAGGAGAAGCTTGTGTTATAAGTATATCCTCTACTAATATTCTTACTAATTTACTTATTGGTAAAACTAAAGAAGAAGGTATTTACTTAATAAATAATTATTTAAAAATGATTAATGAAGAAGAATATGATAAAGAAGTATTAAAAGAATTATTAGTATTTGACGATACTAGTAAACAACCCTCAAGAATTAAATGTGCTACTTTATCGGCTAATGGTATAAAAGATTATTTAGAAAAAGAAAATCACTCATAGTTAAATGGGTGATTTTTATGTATCAACAGGTGTTGTTGATATTTTTTTACGATATATATTATATCATAAAACATGGTTGTTTTCAAGACTTGTAGTTTTGTAAATAATAACTTATAATTGTTACGAGGTGAGATTCTAGTATGAAAAAAGATAATTTTAAAATAAACTTTAAAAAAGTATGGCAATATGTTAAAAAGAAGAAAGGTTTATTAATTATAAATATTTTTCTTAATATTATATATTGTGCTGTCTGTATCATTATTCCTTTAATATCTGCGAAGATAATTTTGAATATTACAAGTGGATTATTTGATGAACTTTTAATTACCGCTATTATGCTATTTGGAATTTATATTATTGAAGTTATAGTATCATATTTTCATGGTAAATTACTCCAGATAATTTCTAGAGAAACATTAGTTAATATTCAATCTGATTTGGCCAAAGCAACATTAAACTTGGATATACAAATAATTGACAAAAATGGTTCAGGGATGTTACTGGAAAGAATTAATGGAGATTGTAATAAAATAACTTCATTATTTTTTGATATATCTGGAATGCTATCTAAAATAATTACCCTTATTGGAGTATTTATTTCAATTCTTGTAATTAATAAATATATGTTTATATATATGATTGTTAATTCCATTATTATTTTTATCATTAATAAAAAAATGATAAATAAAAGATTTGAAATAGATAAAAATAAGAGAAAATTTTCAGAAAAGAAAACGAGTCTTATTAGCGAACTAGTTAGAGGTATTAGAGATATTAAAGTGTTAAACATATCTGATTCTTTTGAAAAAATGCTAGATGAACAATTAATAACAGATAACAATTACAATTATGCAATGGCTAGTGTTAATAGAAAATTATCTTACTTAACGGCATTTACTCAATATTTATTTTCTTTCCTGTTTATTATTTTTGGTATTATATTGTGTAAAAATAATCTACTAGAAATATCTGGGTTTTTAATAATATATAATTATAGAAATAGGGCTTTTAATTCTCTATCGTTTATAACAAGAATAAATGAAAGTTTAAAAGATTTTAATTTATCTGCGAGTAGAATATTTGAGATTATTGATAGCAAAGATTTTAAGAAAGAAAAATTTGGTAAGAAAATGATTAAAAATGCAGAAGGTCATTTTAAATTTGAAAATGTTAATTTTTCTTATAATGGTGAAGAAAAAATTATTAAAGATTTATCTTTTGAAATTAAACCTAACGAAACTGTTGCTTTTGTTGGTAAATCAGGGGCAGGAAAAACTACTATATTTAGTTTACTCGATAAATTATATACGATAGATAGTGGAAACATCTATATTGATAATATTAATATTAATGATTTAGATAGAGATAGTATTCGTAATAATATTTCTATTATTACTCAAAATCCTTATATATTTAACTTTAGTATTAGAGAAAATCTGAGACTAGTAAGACCTAATATGACTGATGAAGAAATGATTGAAGCATGTAGGATGGCTTGTATAGATGATTATATTAATAAATTACCTCAGAAGTACGATACTATTTTGGGTGAGGGTGGTATTATTTTATCTGGAGGTCAAAAGCAAAGACTTGCTATTGCTAGAGCTCTTCTTAAAAAAACAGAAATAATTTTATTTGATGAGGCCACTAGTTCTTTGGATAATGAGACTCAAGAAAAAATACAAACTGCAATTAAAAATATGCAGGGAGAGTATACAATACTTATAATTGCACATAGATTATCCACTGTTATTAATAGTGATAGAATTATAGTTATTGACGATGGTCATGTAATTGCAGAAGGTACTCATGATGAACTTATAAATGACAATGAATTTTATAAAAATTTATATCATAATGAATTAAAATAGATTGAATTTATTAATAATTGTTAAAAAATCACTCATAGTTAAATGGGTGATTTTTATGTATCAACAGGTATTGTTGATAATGTTTTTTTATTAATCTTTTGTTATTCCACATATATAGTCCATAGATACATTATACCTTTTACAAATTTGATAAGCAAATGATGTTAAGATTAGTGTTTTTCCTTTTTCATAGGCACAAACTGTTGATGGAGTAGTATTTAAGAATAATGCTAATTCTTTCTGTGTAAGATTTTTTTCTTTTCTAAATGTTACTATATTATTTCCTGATATTTTTTTATCTACTTTGTAATTGTATGCTTTACTTTCTTTTTTGATATTTGACAAGTTACAAATGTAATCAAGACTTATGCCGTAGTAATTTGCTAATAATATTAACTTATTTAATGGTATTATTTCTACTTCTTTTTCCCACCTAGAGTATGTAGGCTGTGATACTTTTAAAATATCAGCGACTTCTTTTTGGCTTAATTCCATATTTTCTCTAATGTCTTGTAATCTAAAATTCATAGATATCACCACACTTATTGTCTCATTTTTTGTAAAGTATTAATTTTTATATACGAAAATACGAATTATATGTTATAATTATTATAGAGGAGGTAAAAATGAAAAAAGGTAAAAGTAACTATAATCTTACATTTAATAGTGATAGTACTTTAGTTAACAATATTGTACAAAGTTATTTAAAGGAAAGTGGCTTTAACATGTATGAGAAGAAGGGGGAAAAGTATTATAGAGCAGGAGATGCTATGCTCGGATACAAAGGTTTTAACTATAGTATCAATGGTAATAATCTAATCATAGAGGCTTGGCTAGATGGTGCATTAGGGGATTTTCCGCTAGAACAAAATAGTCTTAATATGCTTGCAATGGATTACAGGAATTCTCTTAATAAATTATTTCAAGAGATAAATAAATTAAATAATGGAGGAATGAATATGAATAATAATTTTAATAATCAAAATATAAATAATCAAATGAATTATGACCCTAATACAGGTCAGCCAATTAATAATAATGATAATAATAATAATTTCGTTCAATCTTTTCAAGATGAAACTATGAAAAAGAAAGAAAGGATGTGTGAGATTGGATTTTGGCTATCTATTCTAGGACTTGTTTGCTCTTTCTTTGGCATTGCTTATGGTATCTTTGTTTATATTATGGACTTTTACTTTGCATCACAAGGCTTAAAGACTAGAAAAAAAGGTAAGGCTATAGCTACAATTGTTTTATCAATAATTTCTATTTTGTTTATAATATTTACTTTAATAATTGCTAATAGTTAATATGAATATATATGATACTGTTCTTTCTATAATAGCATTAGTAATAATAGTTATAATGTTAATCTTATTATTAAATGTTGTATATAGAACTTGTTTAGTAAAAATTGTACTTATTAAGATTATTTCTAAACCAACGACTACAGATTATATTGATACCTATTATTATAATGTTATAAAAAAACAAAAAGTAATTAAGAAAAATGTAAAATTTCACTCTTACATTTTTATAAAAAGATGGCAAAGTAGATTAGCCTTTTACTCTAAGGATAAAGAAAAATTAGTTGCAAAATTAAGAACGCCATTTGTTTTAAGTCTTATTATTTTAATTTTATTTACTGGAATTTCTAATATTGATTTGAAAATATTTATTATTTCTTGTATAATTGTATTGTCTACGATAGTTTTATTTGTAGTGAGTTATAAATCTAAATATTTAAAGAAAGATAGTAATGGTGAGAGTGATGTTTAAGTTTAAATTTATTATTAAAAATATTTTTTATTTTAGTTTTTTAATGTTTTTGTTCATACTATCTATATTTTATTTAGATACTATAGCAAATATTAATGATATATTTTTATGTATTATTGGGTTTGTAATCTTTATATTAATTTTTGCCATACTATATATGATTAATTTTAATTTTCCTAATCCGTTATGTACATATGAAATAGAGGCTAAAGTAATAAAAAATGATTCTATATATTTTGAAGGTAGTGATACACCTCCTTATGATTTAGAAAATAATTATAATTCGTTAATAACTATAGAATATCTATATAGAAATAGAAAATATAAAAAGTCTATTATGTTACCTAGTTATAGCAAAGTGACTTTTTATAGAGGTAAAGTAAAAATTAAGATATGTAAGTTTTTGCCTAAAATAGTTAATGTAATATAAGGAGATATTGATATGAAAAAAGAAATTGTAACTATTAAATATCCTTTAAGGTATTTAGAACAAATTATACTTATTGTATTAATTGTTTATTTTGGTATTAATTTTAAAATGACTTTTTCTAATAGTACTTATTCTTTAATATTTGTTACTTTATGTGCTACTTGGTTATTTTCTATTATTTATATGCTAAGAAATAAGACTTATTATTATGTTGATAAGGCTGATTATAAGTATTTAATTAGAAAAAAAGATTTAAATAGTAAAGAAGAAAAAGATGATAGCGAAAGATTTATTGCCGATCATATTAGATATGATGATAAAGATATTGATATTTTAAATGGTATAGATTTACTATTTTCACTACCAAATAATAAAATTATAAATAAAAGAATTAAGAATAAAGTACTTAACTATTCTAAATATCAAATAGATAGTATTCAAAATATTACTAATTTTATTGGTATAAAGATATATAAAATTATATTTAAAAATAATAAGTCTAAAGTAATTATTACTTTTAACAATTTATAAATAGATTAATTTAGAGACTTAATGGCTCTAAATTACCATAAAAAGACCTTAGGCTTTTTATGTAGTGAGAGACTACAGGCTCGAACTTAAAATAAAAACTTGTAAAAAAGATTGTAAAGAGGTTTAATTTACTTCTTTTTTTTAGTATAATATTAGATAGGAAGTTTAGGTGGTATTATGCAAGATAAAATGAAGAGATTACTAGATCAAATTGGTATGAATACTGACTATTTAGAAAAGGCTAGTATTAAGAAGATAGTAGTCTATGATAATAATAAGTTATGGAATTTTATTATAGAAAATGATAAGATACTACCTGTATATATATATACTGAACTTATTAATAAGATTAAGATTAATTTTAGTACTATTGAAGATATTAAACTTAGTGTTATAGTAAGAGAAGATAATGATGAATATATTAATGATTATATAGATAATTTAATTAATATATTTAGTAATGATAGTTATAAATATAGAGTATTTATTGGTAGAAATGTTAATGTAATAGATAATAAATATGTATTTGAAGTATATAATAAAGCAGAAAATTCTTATTTGATTGAGAAACTTAATTATATTAATAATTGTCTTAGAGATTATGGTTTTAATAAGAATTTAGAACTTAGTTTAGTAGAAGAAAAAGAAAATGAATTACTTAAAGAAATAGAGAGTGAAAAAGTAGTAGAAGATCCAAAGGTAGTTATTTCTAAGAAAGAGACTGCTAGTGAGGTTAAAACTGAAGAGAAGAAATATTTTAGACCTAAGAAGGATACTAGTGTTACTCCAATTAAGGACTTAATGTATGAAGTAGATAATATTACTATAGAAGGTGTTATCTTTGGTATGGATATGTTTGAATCTAAGAGTGGTTATAAAATTATCACTCTTAAGGTTACTGATAATAATGATAGTATTTATGTTAAGATGTTTACTAAAGATAATGATGAATATGCTAGAATTAAAGATTTACTTAAGGTTGGTTCTTGGTATAATTTTTATGGTAAAGTAGCTATGGATAAGTATTCTAATGAACTTACTTTTACTACGAGATATAAAGATGTAGAAAAGATAGAGAAGCCTGTAGCTGAGAAGATAGTGGATGATGCTCCTGTTAAAAGAGTAGAACTTCATGCTCATACAATGATGAGTCAAATGGATGGTATTACTGGAATAGATCTTGGTAAACATACTTGTGAACTTGTAAGTAAATGTATTGATATGGGGTATAGAGGTGTTGCTATTACCGATCATAGTGGCTGTCAAGCATTTCCAATTGCTTATGGTATTATATCTGGTCATAATAAGGGAATAGAAGATCCTAGTAAGCATTTTAAAGGACTATATGGTACTGAACTTACAGTGGTAGATGATACTGTTGATATTGTAGTTAGAAGTGATGATAGACCTCTATCAGGTACTACTTTTGTGGTATTTGATACTGAGACTACTGGGTTTAATGCTGGTGGTACTGACCAAATGATAGAAATTGGTGCTGTTAAGATTAAAGATGGTAATATTATTGATAGATTTGATGAACTTATTGATCCAGGTAGACATATTCCTGACAAGATTACGGCACTTACTTGTATTACTGATGATATGGTTAAGGGTAAGGATAATGAAGAGAATGTTACTAAGAGATTCTTAGCGTGGACTGGTGATTTACCAATGGTAGCTCATAATGCTAAATTTGATATTTCATTTATTTCTAGTGCAATGAAGAAATATAATTTAGGTGAATTTCAGAATACGGTTATTGATACACTAGAATTATCTAGAGCTATTGATACAGGATATTCTAGACATAGTTTATCTGCTTTGGTTAAGAGATATAATGTTCCTTGGGAAGAGGATGCTCATCATAGAGCGGATTATGATGCTGAAGGTACTGCTTATGTATTTCATAAGATGATTAGTAAACTTACTATGCAGAATTTAAGTAAGATTAGTGATTTAGATAAGCTTATTCCTAAAGATGAGATATATAAATTTGGTAGAACATATCATTTTAATGCTATTGCTCTTAATAAAAAGGGTCTTAAGAATTTGTTTAAGATTATATCTCTTGCTAATACTACTTATTTATATAAGACTCCGAGAATACTAAGAAGTAAACTTAATGAACTAAGAGAGGGTCTTATTATTGGTAGTGGCTGCTACGAAAGTGAAGTATTTATTGAGGCTAGAAGTAAAGAGGGTGAAGAACTTACTAATATTATTAACTTCTATGACTATGTTGAAGTACAACCTCCTGAAGTGTATGGTCATTTGATTCAGACTAGTGATTTTAAGGATGAGAATGAGATTAAAGAACATATTAAGAAGATTATTACTGCTACTAAAGAGGCTGGAAAGATTATTGTGGCTACTGGTGATGTACATCATTTTACCAGAGAAGACAAGATATACAGAGAGATTATTGTTAATCAGAAGGTACCTGGTGGTGGTAGACATCCTCTTGCTAAGAGTAGTATTACTTCAATTCCTTCACAGCATTTTAGAACTACAAAAGAGATGCTTAATGATTTTGCTTTTCTAGGAGAAGAACTTGCTTATGAGATAGTTGTTACTAATACGAATAAAGTTCTTGATATGACCTGCGAAATTGAGGTTATTATTGATACTGGTGGTATTCCTTTTTCACCAAGAGTTAAGAGTGATGATGGTAAGTCTTATTTGGACTGTCCTAGAGTAGTTACTGACCTTGTATTTAATAGGGCTAAGGACTGGTATGGTGATAATTTACCACATAATATTGAAGAGAGAATATCTACGGAGTTATATGGTAATATTGTATATAAATGCTGGGAAGAAAAGTTAAAAAATGAATACCCAGATATTAGTAATGAAGAGTTTGAAAGTAAGTTATTTGAGAATTTACATAATACTTTGATTAGTGGCTATGATACTGTTAAGGAACTAGTTACTAATTATGCTAGAGAACACTGGGCGGAAGAAGACGGAGAACTTACTGATAAGGCATTAGAAAAGAAAGTTAAGAAGTTATTTGGTGGTGTTATTGGAGGTGGATTTGATCCGATATATCTAATTGCACAAAGACTTGTTAAACACTCTAATGATGAGGGATTCTTAGTTGGCTCTAGAGGTAGTGTTGGTTCTTCATTTGTAGCTACGATGATGGGTATTACTGAGGTTAATCCACTTCCTGCTCATTATAGATGTTTAAAGTGTAAGCATAGTATATTTAAAGATGATGATGGTAAGGACTTAGGTGCTACTTATTCTAGTGGATTTGATTTACCTGATAAGATGTGTCCTGTATGTGGTGAGAGATTATATAAAGATGGTCAGGATATGCCATTTGCTACATTCCTTGGTTTTAATGCTGATAAGGTACCAGATATTGACCTTAACTTTTCGGATTTGAATCAAGCATCTGCGCACGAATATACAAAGGTATTATTTGGTGTTGATAATGTTTATAGAGCAGGTACTATTGGTACTGTTGCTGAAAAAACTGCTTTTGGTTTTGTTAAAGGTTATTTTGAAGATAAGGGAATTATGAATAAGAGGTCTTGTGAGATAGAGAGACTTGCTATGGGATGTACTGGTGTTAAAAGAACGACTGGTCAGCATCCTGGTGGTATTGTTGTTGTACCTGATTATATGGATGTATCTGACTTTACTCCTTTCCAATTTCCAGCGGAAGATCCGACGAGTGCATGGAGAACAACACACTTTGATTACCATGCTATTGATCAAGATTTGCTTAAACTTGATATATTAGGTCATTCTGATCCAACACAACTTAGACTTATTCAAGAATTATCTGGAACTGATGTATCTAAAGTTCCTCTTGATGATAAGGATACGATGAGTATATTTACTTCTACTAAAGCTTTGGGAGTTACTAACGAGCAAATTATGTGTAATACTGGTACGCTTGGTATTCCTGAGTTTGGAACTCCATTTACTATTAGTTTGGTATATGAAACTAAACCTACTACTTTTGCAGAATTAATTAAGATATCTGGATTATCACATGGTACTGATGTATGGCTTGGTAATGCTCAAGAGCTTATTAAGAATAATATTGTTCCATTTAAAGAAGTTATTGGATGTCGTGATGATATAATGGTTTATCTTATGTATCACGGAGTAGAACCTATTAAGGCATTTAAGATTATGGAGTTTGTTCGTAAAGGTAAGGCTAGTAAGGATCCTGAAACTTGGGCTAAGCATAAGGAAACTATGGAAAAGGCTGGTATTGAGTCTTGGTTTATTGATAGCTGTTTTAAGATTAAGTATATGTTCCCGAAAGCACATGCTGCAGCCTATGTTATTAGTGCATTTAGAATTGCCTGGTATAAGGTACATATGCCTGCGTACTTCTATGCTAGTTGGTATAGTACTAAGGCTACTGATTTTGATATAGAGGCTATGATTAAGGGTTATGATGATATTAAGAGAGTTCTTACGGAGATTGAAGGTAAAGGATATGATGCTACGAATAAGGAAAATGGTGTATCTGAATGTTTGAAAGTAGCATTAGAAATGGCTGCAAGAGGTATTAAGGTTGCTCCTTATGATTTATATAAGAGTAAGGGTATGATATTTACTGTAGGTGATGATAAGACTATTATTCCTCCATTTAGAGCTATTGATGGCCTAGGAGATGTTGTTGCTAAGAATATTGAAAAAGAAGCTGAAAGAGCACCATTTATTAGTATTGAGGACTTTCAAACTAGATGTAAGGTATCTCAAACTTTAATTGAAAAGATGAGAAGTATGGGTATATTTAGTGGTATGCCTGAGACTAGTCAACTTAGTTTATTTTAATTAGTTAGAAGCATAAGATTATATGCTTCTTTTATTTTTAGTTCGAGTCTAAGGTCTCTCACTATCAAATAAAGCCTAATGTCTTTAAATTTATGTATTGTTTATATGTATTATGTGTGTTATAATTTACTCAGATGAGGAGGTATAGTATATGGCTAAGTTTTGTAGTAATTGTGGAGCTAAACTTAATGATGAACAAGCAATTTGTTTAGAGTGTGGAGTATTAATTAATAATACAAATAAAACTAATAATAATGTTAATAGTAATGTCAATAAATCTGATAAAAGTTCTTTAGTAGGTTTTATATTAGGACTTGTTTCTATTGCTGCTTGGATTATTCCTTTATTTGGTTATCCAGTAACTATATGTGGTATTATATTTAGTGCCAAGGGATTAAAATCTATTAATGGAAAAGGTAAAGCAATCGCTGGATTAATACTATCAATAACATTTTTGATAGCTTCTTTTATCAACTCAATAATTGGTGTTATAATAAGTTTAGAAGCATAATATTTTTAAAAAATGCACAATCATTGTGCAAAATGGCACTAAAAATATATAAAAATGCACAGAAATTTAAGAAAAATGTGCATTTTTTGCTTTTTTTATAGATATTTATAAACTTTTTATAAAAAAACATGTCAAAAATTGTAAAAATGCACAAAAATTTAAGTATATTGTGCATTTTTCTTTACTTTTTGATTTTTTTATGATATTATTTTTGCAGAGGTGATGAAAATGGAACCAATTAGAGTAAAAGAGTTACCTATTGAATATTCTATAGATAAGGATTTATTAAGACTAATATCTGAAGCTAATGCTAAATATGGAGAATATAAAGCTTGTCTAAAAAATATGGACTTTGACTCAAAATTTTTTCTAGATTCAATTATACTTACAGAAAGTTTTAAATCTACTCAGATTGAAGGTACACAGATTTCACAGGATGATATGTATTATTTAAAATATATGCCTCAAACAGATGACAATAAGGAAATTCAAAATCTAAAAAGTGTTATCAATTATTCTAAAGAATATTTAAAAAAGAATAAAGAAATTAATTTAATGTTTGTTAATGATATACATAAAATTCTTTTAGATAGTGTTAGAGGTAATGAAAAAAAACCAGGCCATATTAGAAATATTCAGAACTGGATTGGACCAAAAGGATGTACCATTAACGAAGCTATTTTTGTGCCACCAGTGCCTGAAGAAGTTCCAATACTACTAAATAATTTATTTAAATATATGAATGATGCTTTCGTCGATCCTATATTTATAAATCTAGCCATTTCACATTCACAATTTGAAACTATTCATGCTTATAGAGATGGGAACGGTAGATTAGGTAGAGCTTTGATTCCTATTCAACTTGCTATGCTTACTGGTGATGAACCAATTCTATTTCTATCAGAAGTAATTGAATTATATAAGCCCAGTTATCACAGATTTTTAAATGAAAGTAGAAAAGGAAATATGTTAGGTTTTATAAAATTCTTTTTACAATGTATTATTGAACAATGTGAAAACTATATAGCAAAAATTAATAGAATTAAACAAATATATAATGAAGATATGGAAAAGATAAAACTATTAAAAAGAAATGTTATGTATAGAATTATGCCTATTATGATGCAACAAATCGTTTTTACTAAAAAAGAAATTGAAAATTTATCTGGTGTCTCAAGAAATGCGGTTTCTACTGCTATTGATAAGTTAGTACAAATGAATATTTTAGTAGAGGACTCTACTTATGCAAAACTTGCATATAGATATAAATCTATTTATAATGTTTTTTTAGGAAAAGATTCTGTATAAAATATGCACAATCTTTGTGCAAAACAATACTATAAATATATAAAAATGCACAAAATTTTAATAAAAATGTGCATTTTTTGTTTTTTATTTAAATATTGATAATTTTCTAACTGGTAATTCTTTTGGCTTTTGATTACTTAAATATTTTTGTATTTTATTTTCAATATTAATTAAATTAGATATTGAATTTCTTATTGTATTTGTTTCTTCTTCATTTAAATTATTTAGAGGTGTAATAAATCTTTTATATACTCTTGGTGAGACTCCTACTAAATTTCTAAATATTTCAGAATAATACTCTATACTATTATAACCATTTAATAAGGCTATTCTTAATATAGTAGTATTTGATTTATAACCATTTAGACTATTTAATATTCTCTTATTATTTATATATTCTATGATAGTTATTCCTAATTCTCTTTTAAATTTTTTCATAATATATGTTTTATCATAACTAAAAATATTACTTAAATTTATTATAGTAATTTCTGTATTTATATTGATATTAATATATTTTAAAATATTACATACTAATTCGTTAGAATAAATAAAAATCACTTCCCAAATATATTTTATCATAAAAAGCCATTTTTGTTTAACTTTTTTATGTTTTTTGGTAATATAATGTTTTTGAAAGGAGATGATATAATGAATTATGCAAGATGGGCTACTAAAGAGGAAATGTTAAAATTTCTCAAAGAAGTAGATATTAATTCAGATATCAAAAAATCAGGAATACCAATGGGATATGATAAAAATAAATTATATATTAAAGATGATAATTCTCATACTATTGTTATTGGTGCTCCTGGTAGTGGTAAAACACAAGGTGTTATGTTACCACAAATTAGACTTGCTATTAAGGCTGGAGAATCATTATTTATTAATGATGTAAAAGGAGAAATTTTAGATGAGATAGGTGGTGAATTAAAAAATAATAATTATAATATTATAGTATTAGATTATGCTAACCTAGAAAAAGGAAACTATTATAATGTTCTTACTTTTCCTTATGAATTATATAAAAATAATAATAAGGATAAGGCTATTGAAATGTTAGAAAATATTGGATATTATTTATTACATGATAGTAATGATAATTCTGATATATTCTGGGAAAATACTGCAATAGAATATTTTGTTGGTCTTGTTTTATACTTATTTGATAAGGCTAAAGAAGATGAAATTAATTTAAATAGTGTAGTTTCTTTATCTGAGCAAATAAATAATAGCAAAGAAAATATTATTGATACAATAGATAGAAACTCTAGTACATACCAATACTTATTTAATACACTTGGTACTGCTCCTGAAACAAAGGCTGGTATTTTAGTAACATTTAATCAAAGAATTAAAAAATTTGCTACTAAAGAAAGATTATCTAATGCAATGTCTAAAACGGACTTTGATATGACTAATATTGGTAATGAAAAAACTGCAATTATAGTGATAAGTGGTATTTCAAGTTATGTTAATAATTTAATTACTATATTATTGGATCAAATCTTTTGTAGTGTTCAATTATATGGAAATAAAAATGATAGATTTAACTTAGTTATTGATGAATTTGATAGTTTATTACCTATAGTAGATTTTTATAGTAAGTTTAATTATGCTAGAGGAATTAATATTAAAATTACTGCTTTTGTTAAAAACTTTACTAATTTAAATAATGTTTATGGTAGTAAAAATACTGAATTAATTAGAATGTGCTTTGATAATACTATTTATCTATTAGCAAATGATTTATATACTCTAGAAGAAGTAAGTAAATTATGCGGTAATACTAATAAAGGACCTCTTATTTCAATTGAAGAGTTAAAAACTATAGATTTCTTTAATGAGGTTATTTTAGTTCCTAGAATGATGCCTATTAAAACTAAAGTTCTTCCTGATTATGAAATAGAATGGAATGTGGATAATTCTATTTTAGATATTCCTAAGCTTGAAAAAATTGAGGTTAAAATATTTAATATATAAATTAATAAATTAAACTGATGATGAGAAAAAATAAATAAATTAATCATCATCAGTTTAATAATATATTGCTATTGTTGTTGTAAAATTTTGTAAAGTTTAAATAATTTATATAATTGTTTAATATTTTGTGATATTATTGAAGTAGAGAATATACTAAAAGGAGTTAGATATGGAATTATATAAAGGAAAATATTGGGATGTAATATTTGGCGTATGGTGCCAAGATCATCCTGGATATTGTATTATTAGTAGCGATAAAGAATCATTAAGTGATTTAAGTCCAGAAGAATGGCAAGAGTTAGGCAAATTAGAAAAAGAACTAGAAAGAGTATGTAAAAAATTATTTAACGCCACTATGTTTAATTTTTGTTGTTTAATGAATAATGCCTATAGAGATAATGAGAAACCGCATGTACATTATCATTTTGTGCCTAGATATAAAAATGAACTAAAATTATTTGACAAAATATATAAAGATCGTCATTTTGGATATAACTTTTGGAAATGGTCTTTAAGTAAATTTAAAAGTCAAAAAGATCCTTTTACAGAAGAAGAAAGAAAACAAATATTTGAAATGATGAAAAAAGAATTCAGAATAGATGAATAAAGGAGCAATGTTTTATGAAAAGAATTGATAAGAAGATGATTTGTGATTATATTAATAGTTTACTTAAAGACAGATGTTATGTTGGACTCCATTCAATTGTGGATTCACCTACGACATCAAATCCATATATAAATCTACCAAAAAAAGAAAAAGCTTACAGTATATTAAAGAATGGTCTAATAAATAGTCGTGGTGGTAGTATGAATCGCACCGTAAGATTTTTTGGAGATCTTTCTGGAGCAACAGCAGATATTAAAAACAAAATGAGTGAATACTATGAAGGAATAAATAGTAGAACAGGTGAAAATTATGTAGTAGTTGTTGCAATACCATATTTTTTTGATGGTGCTGATGGTAAAAAATATTTTGGTGGATATAAAAATTATGATTCACAAGCACAATTCAATGAGGATATAGAGTGTTATACAGATTATAAATTTTCGTATTTAATTCCTTCCGAAATGATATTAGGATATTATACCTATGATGATAATGAAAAAACTGTAACTTTTTTTCAAAATCCTAGATATTATTCCAATTTGTCAGAAGAAGAAAAAATTAAGTTTGCAGAAGCAATCTTTAAAAATGATGTTGCAAGATTAGACATTAATAATCCGAAGGTTATAGCTAAAATGGAAAAATATTTAAAAGAACATCCTAAAGCATCTCAAACTTACGTCCCATGTAGAACGATGAATCAATATTTTTCACTAAAAGAATTAGAATTAATACATAGTCGTAATACCAAGAAAGATTCATATAGAGAAGAAGATTTTATAGTACAAACAATAAGTACTTTGCCAATACAATTAGAATATCCTGATTTTAGTATTCATGATGTAATTTGTTATAGATTTGCAAAAGCACAATTTCCAAATGGTGAACAGGCTTATTTTATTGAATATAAGAAAGCATTAGATGATACTGGAAAAGAAACTGATTGTTATGCAATTTTAGAAAATATAAATGGTATTTTTTGTAAAAGTAGCGCAAAAATAGATTATAATCTATTAAATCAAAATGTAATAAGAGAAATGAATCTTGAAACACTTCCAACCATTGTAACTATGAAAGGATCTAAAAGAACAGAAGAAATACTGATTGAAAACTATAAACGAAATGAAAAACATTTAGAAAAAAAAGTAGGAGGTGGAGGTGCAGATAGCAAGCCACTTAAACAAGAACAACAAGTAGAGGGACAACTACAAGATATATATATTATTTTACCTACTGTAACTGAGACAAATGAAAGTTTTATTAGTATTAATAAATTAGCTGTTGACTTTAGATTTTATGGTAAATTTGCAAGTTTTTCAGAAACACATGAAAAACAAGATGTACCTGCTCATCATGAGAATTCATATTCACATGAATATAAAATATTAAATTCATGTGAACTAGATGAAAAAGCAGTTCAAGATATTATTAGTTATTTAAATGAACAATCAAAAGGAGAAGAACATTTTAGTGCAAGTAGAATACATGAATTGGTATCAGGAAATGTCAGATTTAATTTTATTCCTGCAAGTGATGCTCAATATGGTTTGGCAACAAATCAAACATTAAAACAAATATATTTACCTTCAAAAATAGGACACGAAAGAGTAGAAACACAAGAAATGCTACAGAGATTTATGAACAGAACAGCCTTTGGAATGGTTAAGTGTGTTAGTGAATTTGGTGTACATTATGGTGAAATAAAACCATTATTAAGAGAAATAGACAAAGAAAAATTAAATCTTATAATTAGTGAAAATAAATTATTAAGAACACGTGAAGATTATCCTTTTGTTGAAGAAATAGTACCATATGTTACAGATAGTTATGAATTAGATACAGCTATAGATTTGTTAAAAAAGCAGAATAATGAGTTAAAAAAATTGCAACCATTAACACTAGAACAATTAGAAGAAAAAAGAAAAAGAGAAATTCAAGTATTTTCAGATTTTTTCTCATCTATTGGTGCGGATGTAAATGTTGATACCCTTATACAAAATGAAATAAATAATTTTCAGACAAAAAGAAGTAAATAAAATATATAAATAATTCAAAATTTTAATAATGAATATTATAGATTGTAAAAGTATTAAAAAAAATATGTAATAAAAAAGCAAAAATAGGGGAGATGTAAAAAAATGAATACTATAAAGGATATTACTGATTTTATATTCTTAGGAAAAGATATAGAACAGTTATCACACTATGATTTATTAATCATAAATGCTGATTGGGCAGAAGAACAATTAGCTAAAGATATGAAACTAATGCTAGATAAAAATATTATAGATAATAATACTACATTTATTATATGTGATGGTCATGGTACTACTAATAGACGTAATGCTAATATACTAATAGACTATTTAAAAAGAGAAGGATTAACAAATAAAATAATTGTTAGTGATAAATATATTAGTAATCCAGAAATATTAAAGAATATTGATAAATTAGTAGATATTAATAAATATAATAGAATACTTAGAATAGCTAAAGACTTTGTAGCTAGAAGATGGTATATGAATGCTAAAAAATATAATTTTCCTATAGAAAAATGTGATTTTTATGGGGTAGTAGATAACAGAAATATTAGTAAAAATGATTGGTATAAAAGTGAAGCCGGTATTAATCAAGTAATGAAAGAATTTATAAATATTGGACAACAAACTATTGATAAAGAGTTAAGCATAAGATAAACTTAAATATGAAGACTATTTTATAGTCTTCATATTTTTCATTAAAGACCTTAGGCTTTAATGATAGTGAGAGACTACAGGCTCGAACTAATAAAATATCTTATAAATACTTTATTTTAAGTCTTTTTTTTAGTATAATTATATATAGAAAGACTTGGTGATATAATGAAAAAAATAGTACTTGTAGATGGTAATAATCTTTTGTTTAGAAGTTATTATGCTACGGCTTATACAGGTAATATAATGAGAAATAAAGAAGGATTTCCTACTAATGGAGTGTATGGTTTTGTTAATATGATTAATAAAATTATTTCTGACGAAAAACCTGAATATATGATGGTGGCTTTTGATATAGGTAAAACTTTTAGACATGAAAAATATGAAAGATACAAAGATGGAAGAAGAGAGACTCCTGATGACTTAAAAGTACAATTTCCTGTAGCTAAAAAGATACTTACTGCGATGGGAATTAAGTATCTAGAATGTGCGGGATATGAGGCTGATGATATTATAGGTACTATATCTATGTGGTGTGAAAAAGATCCTGAGTATGAAGCTTTAATAGTAAGTAGTGATAAAGATCTACTACAACTAATTAGTGATGAAACAGTAGTTAAACTACTTAAAACTAAAGACTATATTTGGATGGATAAAAAGACATTTAATGATACTTATGGGTTTGATCCTATTCATATGATAGATTTAAAAGCCTTGATGGGAGATTCTTCTGATAATATACCTGGGGTTAAAGGTATTGGTGAAAAGGGAGCTATTAAATTAGTTAGTGAATATAAAACTATAGATAATATATATGAAAATATAGATAAAATAAAAGGTGCTACACAAATTAAACTTATTGATGGCAAGGAGGATGCATATTACAGTAAAGACTTAGTTACTATATACAGAGAAGTTCCTTTAGATATTACTTTTGATGATTTATTATATAAGGGTGAGAATGCTGATGAATTAATAGATATTTATAATGATTTAGGTTTTTATTCTCTTCTTAGAAAGATTAATACTAGTGATATTAAAAAGGAAAAAAGTAGAGAGGAAAAATTTAAAATTATATCTGATATTAATGATGTTAAGATTAGTGAAGATACCTCTATATACTTAGATACTACTATTGGTAATTATCATGATGCTGAAATTCTTGGTATTGCTTTATATAATAGTACTTTATCCTGCTATATACCTTATGATATATTTAAGAATAACACTAGTATTTTAGATACTGATTATAATTTATCTACTTATGATTATAAAAAATTAATTGTAGTATTTAATAAATATGGTATTAAAGTACCTAATATTAATTTTGATACTATGATTAGTGCTTATTTACTTAATTATGAAACTAAAGACGATATCTGCTACTTAGCTAATAAATTAAATATATATATTCCTAGTTATGATAAAAAAGAAGTTGTTACTACTGAAGAAGCCGCTAGAAGAGCTATTCTTAAAGCTAGGTTTATATATAATACTAAAGATAAATTATATGAAGACATGAAGAGGGAGGATAATATTTATTTATTTGAAAATATTGAAATGCCTCTTGCTAAAGTTCTTGCTAAAATGGAAACTACAGGTATTAGAGTAGACAAAAAAGTTCTTGAAGAGATGGGTACTGAAATTAAAATTAAATTGGAAATTCTAACTAGAGATATTTATAACTATGCTGGCGAAGAGTTTAATATTAATTCTCCTAAACAACTAGGTGAAATACTTTTTGATAAGTTAAAACTACCCGGAGCTAAGAAAAATAAGAATGGATATGCTACTGATATTGATGTACTTAAGAAACTTACGGAATATCCTATAATTAATAAAATATTGGAATATAGAGCTCTTGCTAAGTTATATTCCACTTATATAGATGGTATTATTTCTACTATTAGAGAAGATGGTAAAATACATACTATTTATACACAAACTCTTACTAGAACGGGAAGATTATCTTCAATTGAACCTAATTTACAGAATATTCCTATGAGAAGTGAATATGGAAGATTAATTAGAAAAGCTTTTATACCGGAAGATAATAGTGTTATACTATCCTCTGACTACTCGCAAATTGAACTTAGGGTATTTGCTCATTTATCTGGGGTTAATGATTTGATTAATGCTTTTAAAGAAGGTGTTGATATTCATACTAAAACCGCTATGGATATATTTAAAGTACCTATGGAAGGTGTTACAAAGAATATGCGTAGACAAGCTAAGGCTGTTAACTTTGGTATTTTATATGGTATTAGTAGTTATGGATTAGCTGAAGATATTGGTATTCCTGTTAAAGAGGCTAAAGAGTTTATTAATAAATACTTTGAAACTTATCCTGGTGTTAAAGATTATATGGATAAAGAAATAGATGAGGCTAAGAGAAATGGTTATGTTAAAACTATTATGAATAGAAAGAGAGTTATTGAAGAACTTAAAAGTTCTAACTATATGGTAAGAAGTATGGGTGAGAGAATGGCTCTTAATACTCCAGTTCAAGGAAGTGCCTCAGATATTTTGAAGAAGGCTATGGTAGAAATTAATAATATATTTGAAAAAGAAAATATAAAAAGTAAGATGTTACTTCAAGTACACGATGAACTTATATTTAATGTGTATAATGATGAAATAGATAAAGTTAAAGATATTGTATATAATACAATGACTAAGGTATTTGAACTTAAAGTACCATTAGATGTAGATATTGAGTTGGGAAATAATTGGTATGAAGCAAAATAAGTAAAATTATTTCCCGGGAAATAATTTGGGAAATAATTTAGCAAAAGAGGTGATAAAGAATTATGCCAGAATTACCTGAAGTAGAAACAGTCAAAGAATCTTTAAAATTAAGATTAAGTAATAAAAAAATAATTAGAGCTAGAGTTTTATGGGATAATATTATTGCTTATCCTAGTAAAGATGAATTAATTAAAGAGATAGCTAATCAAACTATTAATGATGTTAAAAGAAGAGGAAAATTTTTAATGTTTGATTTAGATGATTATTTTCTTCTTTCTCATTTAAGAATGGAAGGTAAATATTTCTTTAAAAAGAGTAGTGATAGTATAGATAAACATGAACATGTTATATTTGAACTAGATGATAATACTGAACTCAGATATAGAGATACTAGAAAGTTTGGTAAAATGTATCTTATTAAAAAAGAAGATATTGATAAAATAGGACCTTTAGTAGAACTTGGTCTTGAACCTTGGGATAATAAACTTACAAGTAAGTATTTACTTGATAAGTTTAAAAATAAAAGACTACCTATTAAAACTGTACTCTTAGATCAAAGTATAATAGTTGGTATTGGAAATATATATGCTGATGAAATATTATTCTTATGTAAGATTAATCCATTAAAAAAATGTAATTTAATTACTGAAGAGGAAGCTAATAATATAATTAAATATACGAGAAGTGTTCTTGAAGAGGCTATTAAAATGGGTGGAACTACGATTAGAACTTATAGTTCTGTAGATGGAGTACACGGACTATTTCAAAAAGAACTTTTAGTACATGGAAAAGATAAAGATACTTGTCCAGAGTGTAATACTAAAATAGAAAAAATTAGAGTAGGTGGAAGAGGTACTTATTATTGTCCTAATTGTCAGAAATAACTTATTTACAATAATTTTACATTTAATTTGTAACCTATTTGGTTACATTTTTCTTTTTTTATTGACTTTACTATTATATATATGTTACCTTATGTTTGGTGAAAGTTATGAATGATGAAATGTTTAGATTAGCACTTATTGATATTACTAATGATGATTTACTTAATGATTTTATTAATGATATATTTGGATATGATTTTGATTTAAAAAGGAAAGAATATGTCTATATTCAATATAAAATTGTAGAGGATAATATTATCCTTAATATTTATGATAATAAGAATAGTAATAGATTTAAGGCTTATATATTTACTTTAAATGATATTGATAGTGATGAAAACTCTATATATATTAATGTTAAAAAAGAATATGATAAATATAAAAGTGGTAATAGAGATAAATTATGTTTATTATCAAGTCTATTATTTACTAAAGATAATAATGAAAAAATAGAGATTATTAATTCTCTATTTAGTGATAAAATTAAAAATATATTTAGTCATTATTTTCTTTAATTATTGGTTTTATTTGGTACTCTTTTTTGATAAGATTATTTGATGTAAATAATGAATATATCTTAGTAACTCTATATTCTATATCTAATACTTTAGATATATTTTTTTTATATCCTGTTATTATAGGAATAGTTATATTCTTTTTTATTTTACTTAGGTATTCTTGCCCTTTGGTAGTGAAGCCTAATACTCTAATATAATCTATATCTATATTTGATGCTTCTTCTTTTGTAAAACTAGTTAATATATGTAGTAACATTCTAGATATTTTGTTATATGTATATCGTTTAGTTTTTATATTTTGTATTAACTCTTCATAAGTAGTTACTTTAGTAATATTATCTATTATTCTTCCCTCAATGCCTTCATCTACTGTCTGATATTTATTTATATTAATATCTTCAGATAATACTTTATATTTTAATATATCTAAATAATTATTCATACTTACTTTGTATAAATATTTTTTATCAAATGGTATTAAATTAGCAATATCTTGATTATCTGCAGACATTTTCCTTATATTACTAGCAGAACTAATATTATTTTTTATTTCACATCCATGATATGAAGTTGTTCTTTTGATATTGGTATATTTTATATTATATTTATTTAATTTTATTTGTTTTATATATGATAGTGCAAGTAAATCATTTGGTGTATCTACTTTTACATTTGTTATATCTTCGAGAGCTTTATTAGTACTGGTAGCATAGTTTAAGCCTGTACTTAAATATTGTTTTACTTTTTCTTGATATTCTTTATTATTTATTTGAATATTTGCGAGTAATTCTAAGTCCTCAATGGTATCTCTTTCAGTTCCAAATACTAGAGTATCTATACCTAGATAATTTAGTATCTTTATGGAACCTTCTGCAAAGATATCTGAGGCCTGCGTAGAATAAACAAAAGGCAGTTCTATTACTAAATCTATACCATTATCTAATGCTATTTTAGTTTTATCCCATTTATTTAATAATGAAATATCTCCCCTTTGGGTAAATGAAGAAGATACCACTGATATTATTGTACTATCTGGATATCTTTTTTTTATTTCTTTTATTTGATATAAATGACCATTATGAAATGGATTATATTCTGCGATTATACCAATTTTATGCATAATTATCACCGGTTATATAATAACATATTTAACTAAATAATGCAAAGAAAATATTTCCCGGGAAATAATTTTAATTATGGTATATAGTTTTGGCTTTTATATAATAGATTTTAAATTAAGACTTTATCAAAGGCTTAATTTAACACTCTAAGACAACAGGCTTAGAGTGAACATAATAGATATGCTTGTTTATTAATTTATTGTATGATATAATACACTTGTAATTTGAAGTGAGGTTGTTGTATGTATTTAATGAATATTATAAGTTCAATAGGAGAGCATTATCTATCTTGGAGACATGTATATAATGTCATAGGTAGTGTTTTAGCTATATTGATGGCCTATAAAACTGTTTATTGGCTTATTGGTTTATTCTTTACTAGAAAGTTTAAACCCGCGAAGAAAAAACATAAATATGCTATTTTAATAGCGGCGAGAAACGAAAAAAATGTTATTGGTAATTTACTGGATAGTATAAATAAGCAAGATTATCCAAGTGAACTTCTTACTACTTTTGTAGTTGCAGATAATTGTACTGATAATACTGCTGAAATTGCTAGAAAGCATGGGGCAGTCTGCTACGAAAGATTTGATAATGAACATAAAACTAAAGGTTTTGCTCTTCAGTATCTTCTAGAAAAAATAGAAGAAGATTATGATAGAATGAGTTTTGAAGGTTATTTTATATTTGATGCTGATAATCTTTTAAAGAATGATTATATTAGTAAAATGAATGATGCTTTTGATTCTGGAGAAAAAATTATTACTTCTTATAGAAATACTAAAAACTTTGATGAAAACTGGATAGCATCTACATATGCAATACATTGGATTAGATCTATTAGATGTAATCATAGAGCTAGATCAGTACTTAGACTAGCTACGAATATACAAGGTACAGGATTTTTATTTACTAATGAGATTGTAAAGAATGGTTGGCATTATACTTCTCTTACTGAAGATAGAGCACTTACTGCTGATGCTGTAGCACAAGGATATAGAATATCTTATCAAGATGAGGCTATGTTCTATGATGAGCAACCTACTAGTTTAAAAGTTGCTTTAAGACAAAGAACTAGATGGTCTAAAGGTCATTTACTTGCTTTTATTGAATCTGGACCATATCTATTTATTAATATATTCTTTGGTAAATTATTCTTAAAAACTAGATGGCAGGAAAAGAAGAAGAAAAAAGAAAAGAAAACATTTAAGAGTGTTATGTTATCTATCGTAGAATCTATTAGACATAGATTTGCTTCTTTTGATACTTTAATGCAACTTACACCATTTTCAGTATTTAATCTTGCTAGATGGCTAATTGTTGTAGTTATTATGTATGGCTGCTACTGCTATAACATGGGAATTAATGGTAGTAATTTATTTAGTGGTAGTACCTATTTAGCAAAGGCTCTTAGAAGTTTATTTGAAATTAAGATAGTAGTTAACCCTGGTATCAATGCTTTCTTTGTAGGAATGCTTATTTCTATTTGGTTTAGACTTTTATATAGAATAGGTATGTATTTTCAAGATATGTGGATAGCAGTTTATGTATTTATTATTGAAAGAAAGAATATTAAAAAGATTTCTTTTATGAAGAAAGTATTATATACTTTGACTTGGCCTACATTTGATATAATTGGTAGATATAGCACTTATGCTGCATTATTTATGAAAGTTACTTGGAAACCTATTCCTCATGATAGTAAAGTTACTATTGATGATATTCATAATAATAAAGAAAAAAACTCTAATTCTTAGGAACTAGAGTTTTTATATTGTTTTATTTTGTCTTTCTTTTATTTGTTTAAAATAATTATATTTTAATGTTAAATCATTTTTCTTTATTAGATAGTTTATATAGTAGTTTTTATCTTCAAGTAATAAACTATCTATTTCTTTGCCTTTGGTTACAACACCACCATCTACATAGATGCTTCCATCATACCATGAATAATCACTAAAGAATACTGAACCATGATAGTTATTATCTAAGGCATCGGTACCTATATAATAATTTGAATTATAATCTATTCCATATAGGTTTAATACTGTAGGTAGTACATTCAACTGTGATGTTACTTCTTTTATTGTTTTCTTATCTTTATTGTTATGCCATATAAAGAATGGGGTATGATTAATTAAGTTATTATCTGTTTCTTTATATTTGTCTAGGATTGTTTGGTCTGATAATGTATATAGATAATGGTCTGTAAATACAATGATTGTTGTCTTATCTAGTAAATTCCTTTCTGTTAATTCATTTAATAATAATTCCATCATATAATCTGTTTCTTTTGCCTGTCTCCTAGCACAAGATTCTTCAGTCATTTCTGGATATACATAATCTTTTGGTAACTCCTCTAAGTTGTTTTCACTTAAATAATCTAGTGTTAATAACTTTCTACAATTACCTTTTTCTGTTGTAAATGGCATATGATTAGTATAAGTTATGATATAATTAACAAATTTTTCATTTTCAAACATTTTTTCTTTAAATGTTTCATTTAATATTAATTCTCTATCTAAAACATAAGAATCATCTTTATATGTTCCTAAATCTACTAGTCCATAATAATTATCATATCCCCAGTTTTTATAGTTGGCTCCTCGTGAATAGTATTCACTAGTATTCATATGAAAGGCATTAACTGTGTAGCCTTCATTTTTGAATAGATGGGCTAATGAATATGGAAATGTATTTTTATTAAAGGTATAAGCATTTTGTGTATATGATAGAGGAGTTATAAATCCTGTATTAACTGCAAACTCTGAGTTAAAGGTAGAACCTCCACCATTGTAATATGAATAATGATTAGTAAAGTTAATACCATTATTCATCATTTTATATAATGTAGGAGTATCTTCTTCAGTAATTAACCAGTTATCTATTCCTTCAAGTTGTACCATTATTAAGTTATTATCTTTATATTTTCCTGTATATTTGTTTGTCTCTTTTGTCTCCTCTTTATTATATTCTTCCTCAAGGAATGTTAAATCTTCTTCATTGGTTGTCTTCTTGGCTTTTATAAATGTTATATAGAAATTTCTTACTGTATATTCATACACTCCTGTTACCATCATACTTTTATTATTATCATTAAAACTTATATATATATTTCTAGGATTTCTCCAGGTACTCCAAGTAAGTTCTTCATTGGGAGTACCTAATAAAAATGGTATTATAAAATGTAATATTAGAAATGCAAAAAATACTTTTATTACGCTTTTTAAATTTGTTTTCTTTCTGTTTGGATAAAACTTTAATCCCAAAATAAATGAACCTATTATTGGTACCATTAATATGTATACCCAAATATTACAATCTTTTATAGCATCTAGAAAATATTCAGAACCTTCTCCTGCAAGCAAGACCATACTAAAGTCAAAAAATGTACCAGTCATTGAGTAATATATATTATTTACTGTATATATTGCAAATGATAATATAAAGAAGATAATATATATTGTCTTTCCAATCTTTTTCTTATAGAATAGAGAAGCTCCTAGTACAAAGAATATCCATGATAGAGTAAATAGTATTGGTACTAGTTTCATGATTCCATAGAAATGAATTTTGTATCCTAATATTTTAGTAAATAAGTCTATTAATATAAATGGTAATGCTAATATTAATATGTAATAGTATTTCTTTATTATATCTAATATCTTATTTAGTATTTTTTTTATATCTATATTTTGCTTTTTTATTTTATTATTTTTCTTTTCAGCCTTTTTTACTTCTTTTGACACCTAAATCACCACTACTGAAATTATACTATAATATTGCCTTTTTGTAAATATTTTACGAGAAATGGAAAAATTACTAAGACTTTGACTTAGTAATTCTTTTTGAAGACCTTAGGCTTCAAAAACAGCGAGCAATGAAATGCGAGATGAAATAAATAAAAAACTATTTTCTTTTTGATATTTATTTGGTATAATTTAATTATAATAGAGATAGAAGGAAGGGCTAGTTATGTTTAAAGAAATTACCGCAATTAGTAAAAATTATGCTATTGTTAAAATTGATAATGTAATTAATGATGACTTACTTAATTTAAATGTTATTTTTGAGGAAAATAATAAAAGAATATTAGGAGAAATTGAAGAAATAATTAATAGTGAAGCTAAAATTACTTTTCTAGGTGAGTTTATTAATGATAAGTTTTTTGATGGTATTATTAGAAAACCTAGTATTAATACTAAAATAAGAATAATTAATGGTAATGAACTAGCAGAACTTACTGGCTACAATGATAGTACTGCAATGATGCTTGGACTATCTCCTTTATATAATAATAGCCCTGTTAAAATTAATATTGATGATATGTGGAGTAATCATACCGCTATATTTGGTAATACTGGTAGTGGTAAAACATATGGTGTAGCTAGACTAGTACAAAATTTATTTACTATGCCTAACTATATTCCATTTAATAGTGTTATATTTATATTTAATAATACTGATGAATATGATAATGCCTTTAAATCTATTAATAGTTATAATTTTAACTTTAATTATAAGATGTTTAGTACTGATACAGATAGTAATAATAGTATTTTAAAATTACCTTTATGGCTTATGTCAGTAGATGATTACGCTAATTTACTTGATATTAGTGCTTATAGTCAAATTATGGTTATTGAAAAAATGCTTAATTATGTTTCTTTATTTGCAAGAAATGATGAAGAATCTAATAAGTATAAGAATCACTTAATTGCTACCGCTATTACATCTGTTCTTTATTCTAATCAAGTATCTGCAAGAATAAGGGACCAAATATTTTCTATTTTAACTAGTTGTAGTACTAAAGAACTTAATTTAGATGTTGAAGTTCCTGGTGTTGGTTATACGAGACAGTTTAGAAAATGTTTTGAAATAGATAGTCAAGGACAATTTGCTGAGAGAGTTCTTATTACAGAATATATTAAGAAATTTATTGATAATGATACTAAGTGGAAAGAAGATTATACACCTGTATATTTTACTATTGATGACTTGGAAGAAGCTCTTAACTTTACTTTAATATCTGAAGGAGTTCTTCTTAATGAAAAATCTTATGCAGAAGGTACTGCCTTAAAAGTTAAATTACATAGCATTGCTAATAGTTCTTTGAGAAGTTATTTTGAAGTAGAAAATTTTTGTACTATTAATGAATTTATATCTGACTTAATACTAGTGGATGGTAATAAGAGGGCACAAATTATTAATTTTGTACTTGAAGGTATTGATGATAGGTTTGCTAAAGCACTTGTTAAAATTTATTCTAGAATATTCTTTAACTTTATGAAGAGTCTTCCTTCAAGAGGTTCTATGCCAATTAACATTATGCTTGAAGAGGCTCACAGATATGTTCAAAAAGATATAGATAATGATATACTTGGATATAATATATTCGAAAGAATAGCTAAAGAAGGTAGAAAATTTGGTGTTATGATGGATTTAGTAACACAAAGACCTACTGAATTATCTGAAACGGTATTATCACAGTGCAGTAATTTCTTAATATTTAAAATTAATCATCCGGCTGACTTAGAATATATTGAAAAGATGGTACCAAATATTAGTAGTGATGTTTTAGAAAAACAAAAATCACTTCAAGCGGGTACTTGTGTGGCTTTTGGTAAAATGATGAAGATACCTATGATTGTAAAAATGGAACTTCCTAATCCAGAACCACAGAGTTCAAATGCTCATGTATTTGACAAATGGATGATACAGTGGAAAACTAACTAATGTAAAGCCTTATAAATAAAGGCTTTTTTTATATATCAACAGTATCCACAGGGCTGTGGAAAAGTAAAGTAACACCTGTTAATAACAAAATTCGGCAAAATTTGTGGATAATCCTTTAAAACACTTATTTTATATGGTATTATATTGTTGAAAAGATGTTTATAACTTGTTAATTTACATGTTTATTAAAATTTTGTACTAGACAAATTTAAAATTTGTTATATAATAATGTTAATGGGATACTTAGTTAGGAGGTTTTGCTAATGAATACAGAGATTATTTGGAACAATTTTCTTGAAAAAATTAAAGAGCGAATTTCTCCTTTATCATATGATACATGGTTTAAAGATACTAAGTTATATAAATTAGATAAGAACACTGCAATTATTATAGTTCCAATGATTTTACATAAAAAACATTTAGAAGAAAACTATTTAGATGAAATAGAAGAAATATTCAATTCAATTACAGGGACTAATTTTAATTTTCAATTTAAACTAGAAAATGAAATAACAGAAGATACTTTAGAAGAAAAAATTATTGATGAAACAGAAAGTATTGGGGTTCCACATCAAACTAGTAGTTCTGCTAATCTAAATAATGAATATACTTTTGATAGTTTTATAGTAGGAGATTCTAATAGATTTGCTTTTACTGCGGCGAGAGCGGTGGCTGAAAAACCAGGTAAGGCTTATAATCCTTTGTTTTTATACGGAAAAAGTGGACTTGGTAAAACTCATTTGATGCATGCTATTGGAAATTATATATTAGAAAATTCTAATAAAAAGGTACTTTATGTATCTAGCGAGCAGTTTGTAAACGATTATATATATGCGGTTAGAAACAATGAAAAAAATAGTTTTGATAGAATTGACTCATTTAAAAACAAGTATCGTAATATTGATGTACTTATAATTGATGATATTCAGTTTTTGGGCAGTGCCACTAAAGGACAGGAAGAATTTTTCCATACCTTTAATGAATTACATGACTCTAATAAACAGATAATTATAGCTTCAGATAGGTCAGTAGATGATCTGAAAATGCTAGAAAATAGGTTAATTACTAGATTTAACTGGGGTCTTACCGCAAATATAACACCACCTGATTTTAATTTAAGAGTGGACATTATTAAAAAGAAAATATCACATCAAGAAGCAGCGGAAGATATACCAATTGAAGTTATCGAGTATATAGCTAATATTAACGATTCTGATGTTAGACAGCTAGAAGGCGCTATTACAAGAGTATTTGCATATGCATCAATGATGAATAGAGGTATAATAAATCTTGATATAGCTATTGAAGCTCTTAAAGATAAAGTATCAGAAAAAAGTGTCTATAAAAATGATGTTCATAGAATACAAAGAATAGTATGTGAATACTTTAAGATAGATATCGAAGATTTAAAAGGTAAAAAAAGAAGTAAAGATGTAAATTATCCTAGACAAATAGCCATTTATTTATGTAGAAAGATGACTAGTGAATCATTTCCAAAGATGGGAACATATTTTGGTGGTAGAGACCATTCCACAATTATCAGTGCATATCAGAAAATTGAGAATGATTTAAAGACAAATCCACAGCTTCAAATAGTAATAAATGAACTAAAAGAAAAAATATAGTGGATAAAAACAAAGATATCAACAGGTTTTGTTGATATAAAAAAGTATATAAAATAAGAGAAAAATAAAGATATCAACAATATCAACAGTATAATAATAATAATTATAATAAAAGAAAGAGGATGATAAAAATGAAATTTAAAGTAAAGAAAGAAATATTATTAGAAAGTTTAAACAATACTGCTAGAGCAATATCTACGAAAAATTTAATACCAATATTAACAGGTATAAAGTTTGAATTAAAAGAAGATGGTTTATATTTATATGCAAGTGATACTGATGTATCTATTAGATCATTTATATCAAAAGATAAATTAACAAGTACTAGTGAACTTGGTAGTATAGTAATTGGAGGTAAATACATAGTAGAAATAATAAGAAAGTTACCAAATACTGATATTTCTATTGAAGTAATTGATGGATATAAACTAATCGTTAGTACAGATAATACAGAGTTTAATTTAAATGGTATCAATCCTAACGAATTTCCTAACTTAGATTTAGATGAAACTAAGGAACCAATTGTAGTAAATAATGGTGTTTTTAAGGATATTATTAATCAAACTGTATTTGCTACTAGTCAAAGTGAAACTAGACCTCTTCTTACCGGTATTAACTTTAAATTATCTGGTAATAGCTTTGAGGTTTTAGCAACAGATTCTTATAGACTTGCTAGAAAGTATGTAGAAATTGATAAAGATATTGAAAATGAAGTAAATATTGTGGTTCCAGGTAAAAACTTACTTGAACTAACAAAGATGTTAGATGATGATACTGCTAGTGTGGAAATGCATTTATTTAGTAATAAGATATTATTTAAGTATAAAAATATTGTATTCTTATCTAGATTGTTATCTGGTACATATCCAACAACTTCAAATATTATTCCAAAAGATTTTAATATTGAATTAGAATGTAAATTTGATGATTTATTTAATATGATAGATAGAGCATCTCTTCTTACATCTGATAGAGAAAAGAATACTGTAAAACTTACATTAACTAAGGATGAACTTATGATTTCTTCAAATAGTCCTGAAATAGGTAGAGTAGAAGAAAAGATGAATATTAGTTCTGATAAAGAAATTAATATATCATTTAGTTCAAAATTTATGCTTGATGCTATTAAAAGTTTTAACAAAGAAAAGGTTGTTCTTTGTATGAATAATGATAGTTCTCCTATTGTTATTAAGAATAATGAGGATAGCTCTTTAGTGCAATTGGTATTACCTATTAAAACTTGTTAATAAATAAAAATATTAGAAAAACTCTCATGATGAGAGTTTTTTTTGTATCCACAATTAATGTTGATATAAAATAAAGATACTATAGTGAATTCTAAATCAAATATTTCGTAAGGGCTTATATAGGTGAATATGGCTGATATACTATTTTGAGCCAATATTTTGGCTCAAAATAACATTGTAAGACTAAAAAATTGGGCTTACAATGCAATTATAATAAAAAAATACTTTTGTCGACATATTTCAACAAAATTCGACATACTTTTATGCTTTAATATTTTTCACATATTTTATATGTGGAAAGGGGGTAATTATGAGGGATTATGTCATTAATGAAGAACTTTTATGTTTTACCCAAGATACTATAGAAAAAGATAATATTTTAGTTATAGAAAAGTCTAAAAGATTAACTTTTAAGGGTAATTCACTAAAGTTTTTACGAAGATGCTGTTTCTGCTACGGACATTCTTATAATATTCAAAGACAATTTGTAATAGATCATTTTAATTATTATATTAAAACTCCTATTATATTATCTGAATATAATAAAATAATATTATTTCCTACGGCGTCTCCAGAATCTAACAAGTGTATTTGGCTTTCTTATAATAATATTGAAAGATATGTAGAAGCTGAAAAAAACTATACAGAAATTTATTTTAAAGGTGGAAAAGTATTAAAAATTAGAGCTCCGTATACTACTATTGACAATCAAATTACTAAGTGTATTAAGATAGAAAAATTACTTAATAGTCTACAATATACAGAAATGTAATTATGTCTTAAAAAATAAGGAAAAAAAGGCAAAAAATAGCCTCTTTTTCTTTTAAAAATAAGATATTTATGATATAATTATGTATGTATAGGGATACATGAGTAGATTAATTATTTAACTACGAGCAAAAAAGAGGCTGTAAAATGAAAATTGCAAAAATGACATTAAAAAAATATCGTAATTATGATAATTTAGAAGTTAGTTTTAATGATAATTTAAATATTATTATTGGAGATAATGCTCAAGGTAAAACTAATTTATTAGAATCTATTTATGTTCTTGGTGTTACTAGATCATTTTTATCTGGTAATGACAGAAATCTTATTAAATTTGAAAATAAGGCTTCTTTAATAAAAGGTGAAGTTATTACTAATGATGGAAAATTTAATTTGGAAGTTTTGATTAACGAAAATGGTAAGGTAGTTAAAGTCAATAGCAAAGAAATAAAAAAACTTAGTGATTATATATCGTTACTTAATGTTATTGTATTTAATTCTGATAGTATAAGAATATTTAAAGATAGTCCAAATTCTCGAAGAAAATACTTTAATATTGAAATTAGTCAAATTAATAAGAAATATTTAAAGTTACTTAGTGATTATAATACTATATTAAGACAGAGAAATGAATTTCTTAAGGTTATTAATATTAATAAGGAAAAAGATATGATGTATTTAAGTATATTAAATGAAAAATATGCACTTTTATCCTTAGAAATATATAACTATCGAAAGAAATTTATTGATGATATTAATATGTATTTGGGCAATTCTTTTAAATATATTGCTGGATACGATAATTTAGTAATTAAATATGCTTCTAATTTTAGTAATTTTGATAATGAAACTTTTTTAGAAAAACTAAATGATAATTTAAATAGAGATATTCAATATAAAATGACTTTAATTGGACCCAATAGAGATGATTTTTATTTTTTATTAGGTGATAAAAATTTATCATTATATGGTAGCCAAGGACAAATTAGAAGTGCTGTTTTAGCTCTTAAACTATCAGAAGTTAAGTTATTTAATAATATTACAGGCGATACACCAATACTTTTACTTGATGATATGTTTAGTGAATTAGATATAAATAAGAGAAATAATATTTTAAAATATTTAGATCGTAATATACAAACTATAATTACTACGACAGATATTAAGAATATTAATGAAAAAATAAAAGAAAAAGCTAATGTTTATGAAATAAAAGAAGGAAAAATTATTTCCCGGGAAATAATTTCCAAGCAGGAAGGTGATTAAATATGAATAATGAACATTATGATGCATCGGACATACAAGTTCTTGAAGGACTAGAAGCAGTTAGAAAAAGACCAGGTATGTATATAGGAACTACTGATATTAAAGGATTACATCATTTAGTATGGGAAATAGTAGATAATTCTATAGATGAGGCTTTAGCAGGATATTGTAAAAATATAGAAGTTGTTATAAATAAGGACAACTCTGTTACTGTAAAGGATGATGGTAGAGGTATACCAGTTGATATTCATCCGAAAACTGGAAAGTCCACTGTTGAAACAGTATATACAGTACTTCATGCAGGTGGTAAATTTGGCGGTGGTGGATACAAAGTATCTGGTGGATTACATGGTGTTGGTGCCTCTGTAGTTAATGCATTAAGTAAATGGGTAGAAGTAAAGGTTTATAAAAATGGTAAAGTTTATTTCATTAGATTTGAAGATGGTGGTCATACTGTAGCTCCATTAAAAGTTATAGATGAATGCTCACCTGATAGAACTGGTACTACAGTTACATTTAAACCTGATCCTACTATATTTGATAGTGATATTTATGATTATGAAATACTTAAAGTAAGAATTAGAGAATTAGCATTTTTAAATAAAGGACTTTGTATTACTTTACGTGACGATAGAGATGATGAAGATACTACTGGTGAGAAATTCTTGTATGAAGGTGGTATTAGTGAATATGTAAGATTCATAAATAAAGGAAAAACACCTTTACATGACGATATTATTCATCTTACTGGTGAAGAAGATGGTGTTATGTTTGAGGTTGCAATGCAATATAACACTAGTTATAATGATAACATTTATTCATTTGTTAATAATATCAATACTCACGATGGTGGAACTCACGAAGAAGGTGTTAGAAGAGCTTTAACTAGAGTTATTAATAGTTATGCTAGAAAAAACAATTTACTTAAAGAAAAAGACGATTCTTTAACTGGCGATGATGTTAAAGAAGGCTTAACAATGATTATTTCTTGTAAACATCCTAATCCGCAATTTGAAGGTCAAACAAAGGGAAGACTTGGTAACTCTGAAGTTAGAAAACTTGCTGATAGTGTCTTCTCACAAGGATTTGAAAGATTTTTATTAGAACATCCAGAAGATGCAAAGATAATAGTAAATAAGGCTTTACTTGCTTGTAGGGCTAGAAACGCTGCGAGAAAAGCAAGAGAAATTACTAGAAAAACTGATTTATCTACTACTAATTTCTTTGGTAAATTGTCTGATTGCAAAAGTAAAGACCCTAAGGTATCTGAAATATTTATAGTCGAGGGAGATAGTGCTGGTGGATCCGCTAAAAAGGGAAGAGATTCTATGACACAGGCTATTTTACCACTTAGAGGTAAAATTCTTAATGTCGAAAAAGCTAGATTAGACAAGGCATTATCAAATGAAGAAATTAGAACTATTATAACTGCGTTTGGAACTGGTATAGGTGAAGAATTTGATTTATCTAAACTTAGATATGATAAAATTATTATAATGACTGATGCTGATGTTGATGGATCACATATTAGAGTTCTTCTTCTAACATTATTTTATAGATTCTTTAAACCAATTGTTGAAGCAGGTCATGTTTATGCTGCTCAACCTCCATTATTTAGAATAATGCATGGAAAAACAAGAAGATATGTACTTGATGAGAAAGAAAAGGAAGCATATTTAGCAACTCTTCCTGAAAACGTAAGAAATCGTGCTGAGATAGCTCGTATGAAAGGTTTAGGAGAGATGGATGCAGAAGAATTAAATGAAACTACTATGGACATCAATAAAAGAGTATTGCGTAGAATAACTGTTGAGGATTGTGTATCTGCTGATGCTATATTTGAAAAATTAATGGGTGATGATGTAGAACCTAGAAGGGCATTTATTGAAGAAAATGCTAGATATGTTAAAAATCTTGATATTTAGGAGGTTATATTATGGAAAATGAAAATATTAAAAATGATAATAATGATATTAATGAACTTGTTGATAGAGCAATGAATGATATTAATCAAGCCGATAAAAATGAAGAATCTAAAGATGAAACTGCTGAAAATTCTGAAATAGAAGAAGTAGATAGCTTTAATGGTGATTTTCATGAAAAGGATAGTAGCACTGCAAATGACATTGTTTCTGAGGTTAAGGATTCATTTATTGACTACTCTATGAGTGTTATTACATCAAGAGCTATTCCTGACCTTAGAGATGGTTTAAAACCTGTTCATAGAAGAATTTTATGGTCCATGTATGAAGAAGGTAATACTCCTGATAAACCTCATAAAAAATCTGCTACTACTGTTGGTTATGTTATGGGACATTATCATCCTCATGGTGATAGTTCTATATATGAAGCAATGGTTCGTTTGGCACAAGACTTTAATGAAAGATATATGTTAGTTGATGGTCATGGTAATTTTGGTAATATTGAGGGTGATGGAGCTGCTGCATATCGTTACACAGAAGCAAGATTATCTAAAATTTCACTTGAACTTATTAGAGATATTAATAAAAATACTGTTGATATGGATGATAACTTTGATGAGACTAGTAAAGAACCAAGGGTATTACCAAGTAGATTTCCTAATATACTAGTTAATGGTTCAATGGGTATAGCGGTTGGTATGGCCACAAATATTCCTCCTCATAATTTAGGTGAAGTAATTGATGGCTGTGTTGCATATATTGATAATCATGATATAGATACTTTAGGACTTATGGAGTATGTTAAAGGACCAGATTTTCCTACTGGTGGTATTATACTTGGTAATTCTGGTATAAGAAAAGCATATGAAACTGGAAGAGGTTCTATTACTATTCGTAGTAGAGCTGAAATTGAAGAACACAATAATCATAATACTATAGTTATTACTGAAGTTCCTTATGGTGTAAATACAATGGAACTTAAAAATAAGGTTGCTGAACTTGTTAGGGATAAGGTAATAGATGGTATATCTGACTATCATACTGACTTAAAGGATGGAGTTAAAATTACTATTACTTTGAAGAGGGATGCTAATCCACAAGTTGTACTTAATAATTTGTATAAGCATACTAATTTTCAGATTTCTTATGGTATTATATTTTTAATGCTTGATCAAGGCGTTCCTAAAACTTTAGGATTAAAGGATATTATTTCTAAATACATTGATCATCAGAAAGAAGTTATTATTAGAAGAACTAGATTTGATTTGGATAAAGATGAAAGAAGAGTTCATATTTTAGAGGGTTATAAGATAGCACAAGATAATATTGATGAAGTTATTAAAATAATAAAGACCGCTAAAAGTGATGTTGAAGCTAAGGAAAAATTGATGAGCCGATTTGCTTTATCTGAAATTCAAACTGATGCTATATTGGAATTAAAATTACGTCGTTTGACTGGAATGGAAAGAGAGAAGATTGAGGCTGAACTCGCTGATTTACTTCTTGAAATAGAAGAATTGAAGTCTATACTTGCTTCTGAAGAAAAAGTTCTTAATATAATTAAGAAGGAATTATTAGAAATTAAGAGTAGATATGCTGATGAAAGAAGAACTCATATTGATATGACTGCTGTTGAATATATTGAGGATGAAAGTTTAATTCCTGAAGATATGATTGTTGTTACTTTAACTAAGAAAGGTTATATTAAAAGATTATCTGCTTCTACTTATAAGACACAACATAGAGGCGGTGTTGGTATTAAGGGTATGTCTACTAATGATGAAGACTTTGTTGAACAAATTCTTAATTGTTCTACGCATGATTATGTCTTATTCTTTACTAATATGGGTAAAGTTTATAGAGTTAAGGGTTATAAGATTCCTGAATATAGTAGACAATCTAAGGGATTACCTATTATTAATTTACTTAACTTAGAACAGGGTGAGTATGTTACTGCTTTACTTAATGGCTCTAATGATAGCGAAGATAAGTATTTGGTATTTGCTACTAAAAGTGGTTTGATTAAGAGAACTGATTTAGCGGAATTCTATAATATTAGGACTAATGGTAAGAGATTTATTACATTAAGGGATGACGATGAACTTATTTCTGTTAAAGGAACTACTGGCGATAATGATATTTTAATGGCTTCTTCTAATGGTAGAATGGTAAGATTTAATGAAAATTCTATTAGAGTTATGGGAAGAGGTGCTTCTGGTGTTAGAGGTATTAATTTAGATGGTGGTTTTCTTGTTGGTATGGAAGTTGTTAAACCTGATGAAGATGTTCTTGTTATTAGTGAATATGGGTATGGTAAAAAGACTCCTATTGAAGAATATAGAATAACTAATAGGGGTGGTAAAGGTGTTAAAACTATTAACATTACTGAGAAGAATGGTTCTATTGTTTCATTTAAGACTGTTACTGATGATAAAGACTTGATAATTATTACCGATACTGGTATGATTATTAGATTGGCTGTTGATAAGATTTCTAGAATGAGTAGGGTTACTCAAGGTGTAAGACTTATAAACCTTAAAGATGATACTAAGGTTAGTGGAACTGCTATTGTTGATAAGGATGATGAAGAACAGGCTTCAGAAGATAATAATTTAAAGAGTGAATAAAAGTAATTATTTACTCTTTTTTTATGTATATTATTTCCCGGGAAATAATTATTACTTGAAATGATAAAATATCAGTAGTAGCAAACAAATGTTTGCTACTACTGTTCACTTACTAAACTTGCATTTTTGTTAGAAATATGATATAGTGTTGTTGATACAACATTAATGGTGGAATCAAGTCAGGGGCGGAAGCCAGCAGCTTTAACATTTAATTAATGTGTGTATCTTTTTTTTTATGTTTCACGTGAAACATAAATATCAACTGTTTTATTAATTTAAAATATATCTACTATTTGATTATTATTATTTTAAATCTTATTAGTAATATAAAGTTAATATTAAAAGTTTTATTTTTTTGAAATTTATTTATTAGTGTTTTTTATGAATTATGTTTCACGTGGAACATGAGTTTTCCACAGATTATTTATGTTGTATAAAGAGTAATTATTTAAATTTATTATTTACTGTAGTTTTATTTCTTGATTTTAATATAATGATTGATAAGTAATATATATTACTTTCTTTTTTTATATTTATTAATATAATGTTTCACGTGAAACATTATATCCACAACTTTTGTATATAATTTTATATTACGATACATTTTATATGTTTATTTTAGTTATAACCTCTTTTTATAAAAATAAGTTGATTATATCATTAATTTTGACTAAAATTATTATTTTGGTTTGATTTATGTTTCACGTGAAACATAAATATTAATATTTTTAATGTATATATAATGATACAATTGTTGCTAAAAATGTTTTTGATATTATTATTATTGTACTATTTAAGCCTAAAAATAAAATTATTACAATATTGAGCTCATGTTTTTATAAATAATTTTAATTTTTGATAAGGAGTCTAATGTTCCACGTGAAACATGAGTTTTCCACAGTTTTTGTGTATAGATTTATTTTATATTTAATATGCATTTTTTTAAGATTTAATGTATTTTATTATATGGTGCAGTAATCATTATTAGTTTCAATGGCTTTTTTATTTGATTTATGTTTCACGTGAAACATAAATATCCACAGTTTTTATGATTGAAATATTTATTATATGATTTATATTTTTCATTAAAGTTGTTTTAAGTAATATTATTAACATTGTTATTTGATTTTTAAATTCGTATTTATTTATTAACTGTACTTTTAATAAATTAAATTGATGTTCCACGTGAAACATGAGTCTTTTATTCATCTGTTGATATGTAAAAAATTTATTATTATTTAATTTTTTGTTATACTTGTTGATAGAGATTGGAGTTGGCCTATATTATGGTGGAAAAGTATATGAAAATGGCACTTTTAGAGGCTAAAAAAGCTTATTGTGAGGATGAAATCCCTGTTGGTTGTGTAATTGTACATAAAAATGAGATAATTGCCTGTGGATATAATGAAAAAGAGAGTAAAAATAGTGCAATTAGGCATGCTGAGATAGTGGCTATTGAAGCTGCTTGTGGAAAACTTGGCTCATGGCGTTTGGATGATTGTGATCTTTATGTTACTTTGGAGCCATGTATGATGTGTTTAGGTGCTATTATTGAAGCTAGAATTAAAAATGTCTATTTTGGAACCAAAAATAACAGCGAACAAATGTATGATAAAATTAGAGTTAAAAGCTTTGTTAATCTAATTTTTGTTAATAGTGGTTCTTGTTCTAAAATTTTATCTGATTTTTTTGTAAATAAAAGAAAAAAATGATGTTTATATACTTGTTTTGTGGTATAATTGAATATGAGGGAGGTAGTCTGTGAGTTATTTAGCTTTGTATAGAAAATATAGACCTGTTGATTTTGATAATGTGTATGGTCAAGAAGAGGTTGTAACTGTTATTAAAAATGCAATTAACAATAATATGGTTTCTCATGCTTATTTGTTTTGTGGTCCTAGGGGTACTGGTAAAACTACTATTGCTAAGATAATTGCTAGGATGGTTAATTGTGAAAATTTAATTGATGGTAAGCCTTGTGGTAAATGTTATAATTGTATTAACTTTCTTAATAGTAATGATATAGTGGAAATTGATGCTGCTTCGAATAATGGTGTTGATGAAATTAGAGAACTTAGGGATAAAATTAATCTTGTGCCTAGTAATGCTAAATATAAGGTTTATATTATTGATGAAGTTCATATGCTTACCACTCAAGCTTTTAATGCTCTTTTGAAAACTCTTGAAGAACCACCGGCACATGTTATTTTTATTTTGGCTACTACAGAACCTCATAAAATTCCGCTTACTATTGCTTCAAGATGTCAAAAATTTAGATTTACTAAGATTAATTCAAAAAAAATTGTTGATAGATTAAGAGAAATAGCTAAACTTGAAAATATTGCTATTGATGAAAATGCTCTTTATGAAATTGCACGAATTTCTGATGGTGGAATGAGAGACGCTATTAATTTTTTGGATCAACTTGTTGCTTATGATAATAAAGTAATTACTCTTGATGATATTTATAAGGTGAATGGTTCAGTTTCTTATAATGATATTTATTTGTTACTTAAATCAATTGCTGATAATAATAAGGTTGAAATTATTAGATTTTTTGATACGTTTGATAGTAGTGGAAAGGATATTAATAAGTTTGCTTCTGAATTAACTTTGTTTTTGAAAGATGTAATTTTATATAGTAATGCTAAATTGTTATCTGATATTGACATTAAAAATGAAAACATTGTACTTGTTAATAATTTATATGATTCTAAGACTATTTATGAATTAATTGAGAAACTTAATGAAATCCAAAATTTTTTGAGGACTTCAACTCATAGTTGTATTTTATTTATGACTGCTATATTGAAGTTTTCTGATAATTATTTTGGAAATTTAATTGATGATAATTTGGGGAAAAAAGTTGTAGATAATGCTACTAAAAATGAAAATAAAATTATTTCCCAGGAAATAATTGAAACAAATATAAATAAAGTTGACAATGAGAATGAACAAATTAAAAGTGAAGTAAATATTGAGAATATTAACATTAGAATTAATAATGCTTTGGCTACTGCCAATAAGGATAGCTTAAGAAAAATTAAGGAACAGTGGTCTTTAATAGATGATTATTTATATGATGATGCTTATTCTGTGGTTGCTGGTCTGTTAAAGGATTCTATACCTGTTGTGGCTTCTGAAAAATATATTATTGTTTCAAATAGTCTTGAATCTGTAGCTAACCGAATTAATGATAATTTTTCTTTAATAGATGAATTTCTTTTGAAAATATTTAAAAATAAAATTTTTATTGTTGGTATGTCTAGTGATAATTGGAATGTAGAAAAAAACAAATATATTTCTAATATTAAAAATGGTGTTAAATATATTGAAAAAGATTTTATTAATACGGATAAAATTGAAAATAAAAAATCTTCTGTTGATGAACTTATTGATTTAATGGGAGAAAATATAATAGAATATAAATAAAGGAGATTGATTTAAAATGAATTTACAAAATATGATGATGCAAGCAAGAAAAATGCAAAAGGATATTGAAAAGACTAAAAGTGAACTTGAAAGTAAAGACTATGAGGGTAATTCTCAGTTTGTTACTGCTGTTGTTAGTGGAAATGGAAAGTTAAAATCTATTAATATTGATATGGAAGAACTAGCAAGTGATGATAGAGAAATATTGGAAGATATGGTATTGGTAGCAGTAAATAATGCTATTGATAAGATGGAAAAAGATAAAGAAGAAAAATTTGGTAAATATGGCCAGATGTTTAATGGTTTGATGTAATATGTATCCTAATAGTATTAAAAATGTTATTGATTGTTTGAAAGATTTACCTGGAATCGGTGAAAAAACTGCAGAAAGGCTTGCTTTTTCTTTAATTAATTTCGATAAGGATAAACTTACTTTATTTTCTGAATCTATATGTGGTGTTAGAGATAAAATTACTAATTGTCAAATATGTGGTAATATTTGTGAGAGTGATGTTTGTCCTATATGCTTGGATAAAGAAAGAAATGGTAATCTTATATTCGTAGTTGAAAAGGCAAAAGACATTTCTTTATTTGAAAAAATTAATGTATATAAAGGAAAATATCATGTTCTTGGCGGTCTAATATCCCCTCTTGAGGGGATTGGCCCTGAGGATATTAATATTAATAAATTAATTTCACGAATTGATGGTGATAAAGTAAATGAAATTATTCTTGCCTTGAAACCTTCAATTGAAGGGGAAACTACTATGCAGTATATAAAAAAACTTCTTGAAAATAAGAATGTTAAGGTTACTAGAATTGCTACGGGTATTCCAATTGGAACTGATATTGAATATATTGATCCTATGACATTGGAGTTTGCTTTGGAAGGCAGAAAAGACATATAATTTACTTTATTTCATATAATTTCTTGGGTGAAATATATTTATGCTAAAAAAATTTCTTTTTTTGATAAGAAAATTTATATTTGGTGTTTTGTTTATTTATGCTTTTAATGTTATTGTTTTTCCTATTAATACGACAATTTCAATAAATATATTTACTATTTTAATTGTTTCTATTTTTGGATTACCTGGTATTATTGGCATTTGTTTATTTTCTATTTTTGTTTTGTAAGGAGAGTAATATTATGTTAGACATTTATAAGTATGAACAACCTATATTGTATAATATTTTAAATAATTCTATTATTAATAATAAGTTATCTCATGCTTATTTATTTGATTCTAATGGTAATAGTGATGTTTATGATATAGTTTTATCTTTTACTAAAATGATTATTACCTCTAATATTGCAAACGAAACTGAAAAAAATAATATTTGTATGCGAATTGATGATGGAAATTATGTTGATGTTAAGGTTATTGAACCAGACGGTATGTGGATAAAAAAAGATCAACTTTTGGATTTACAAAGTGAATTTAGTAAAAAATCTATTGAGGGTAGTAAAAAGGTTTATATTATTAAGTCTGCGGACAAAATGAATATTCAAACTGCTAATTCTATACTTAAGTTTTTAGAGGAACCTATTGATGAAATAATTGCAATATTGGTCGTTGATAATATTAATTTGATGCTACCTACGATTATATCTAGGTGTCAGGTTATTAAATTAAATAAAAAACCTTTGTCTTTGGATAGTATTGATAATTTTTCTGCATATTTTTTTCAATCTAAATATGCTTTACTTACTGAAACTGAAAAAAAAGAATTAATGGAATCTGCAGTTAATTTTATTCATCATATAGAAAATAATGGAATTGATACGCTAATTTATACTAAAAAATTATGGCATAATATTTTTAAAGATAGAGATTTGTGTATAGTAGCAGTTAATCTTTGCATTTATTTTTATTATGATGTTGTTAAGTATAAATGTGGTTTGAATAATTATTTTTATGGGGACAAGCTATCTGAAATTAGTTTTGTTTCTGGAAATAATGATTATGATGAGTTAATTAAAAAAATTCAGATATTAGATAGAACAGAAAACTATTTAAAAAGAAACTTAAATATAAATTTACTTATTGATAAAATGATTATAGATATGTGTGGTGATGATTATGAAGATAGTTAATGTTAAGATTAATAATGATTTTGGTAAAACTTTGTATTTTGATTGTAATAATTTTAATTTAAAAAAAAATTTAACTGTCATTGTTAATACAGAAAGAGGCTTGGAGTTTGGTACAGTTCTTGATTTTCTTGATGTTGAAGATGGTAATTATGAAAAAGTTATTAGAATTGCTACTAAAAAGGATTATTTGCAGCATTTAAAGAATATTAATGAAGCTAAATTGGCGCTTGACAAATGCCGTGAACTTGCTGAAAAAAATAATTTAAAAATGGTTATTATAGATGCAACTTATAATTTTGACAAAAGTCAACTGTTATTTAGATTTTTAGCAGATGAAAGAATTGATTTTAGAAATTTAGCTAGGGAGTTAGGATCTAGACTTAAAACTAGAATTGAACTAAGACAGATAGGAATTAGAGATAAGGCAAAGGAAATCGGAGGCATAGGTCCTTGTGGAAGAAATTTATGTTGTAGTACTTTTCTTACTAGTTTTGATGCTGTATCTATTAGTATGGCTAAAAATCAAGGTCTTGCATTAAATCCTACTAAAATTAATGGTGTTTGTGGAAGACTTCTTTGCTGCTTGAATTATGAAAATGAACTATATACTGAATTAAAAAAAGATGTTTTAGATGTTGGTAAAAAAACGTTTATTAATGGTAAGGAAGGAAAGGTTATTTCATCTGAACCTTTATTAGGTAAATACAAGGTACTTATCGATGATGAAATAATTGAAATTGATATAAATGATAGTAAAAAATAAATTGTTAAACTATAGTAATGCTTATATCTATCAAGATACAGAATATTTTAAAATGTCTCTTGATAGTCTTTTACTTGCAAAATTTGTAACTATTAATATGCGTGATAAGAATATAATTGATTTGGCTACTGGTAATGCACCAATACCAATGCTTTTAACTTATAGAACTAAAGCTCATATATGTGGGGTTGAAATACAAGAAGAGGTATACAATCTTGCTAATTTATCTATTAAAAAAAATAAAATGACGCAGCAAATTAGTTTGATTAATGAAGATGTTAATAACATTACTGATTATTTTAAGCCTGATACATTTGATGTTGTTACTTGCAATCCTCCTTATTTTAAAACTAATAATACTTTATTTGAAAATAATAATATTATTAAAGCATCTGCAAGGCATGAAAAATTATTAACTTTAGAGGATATTTTAAGAGTTAGTAAATATCTTTTAAAAAATAATGGTAGACTTGCTATGGTTCATAGAACGGAAAGATTAATGGAAATTTTGTTTCTTATGAAAAAGTATAATATTGAACCTAAAAAGATTAGATTTGTTTATCCTAATAATGCAAAAAATAGTGATTTGGTTTTAATTGAAGGTACTTTAAATGGTAAAAGTGGCCTTAAAATAATGAATCCTTTGTTTGTTTATGTAAAAAAAGATGTTTATTCTAAAGAAGTAAAGGATATGTTTGGAGAGTGAAATTTATGATACAAAATAGTTATAATGATAGTCCCACTTTATATTTGATATCTACTCCTATTGGAAATTTAGAGGATATGACTTATAGGAGTGTTAAAATATTAAATGAAGTTAGTGTTGTTTTTTCAGAAGATACAAGAGTAACTCTTAATTTACTTACTCATTATGGTATTAATAAGAAGTTGATTGCTCTTCATGAACATAATGAAGATACAGCCAAAGAGAAGGTACTTGACTATCTTAAAAATGGCGATAGTGTTGCTTTGGTTACTGATAGAGGAACTCCAATAATTAGTGATCCTGGATATAAAACAGTAAAATATATTAGCGATAATGGTTACAATGTTGTTGCACTTCCTGGAGCTACTGCATTTGTTCCAGCACTTATTACTTCTGGTATTGCACCACAACCATTTTTGTTTTATGGATTTCTTGATAGCAAAGATAGTATTAGAAAGAAAGAGTTAGAACTTTTATCTGATGAAGTGGAAACAATGATTTTTTATGAAGCGCCTCATAGGATTATAAAAACTTTGAATATGATGCTAGATATATTTGGTGATAGAGATATTAGTATATCTAGGGAGATTACTAAGAAGTTTGAGACTATTTATCGTGGAAAAATTAGTAATGTAATTAATCTTGTTCCTGAAAAAGGGGAATTTGTTATTGTTGTTAATGGTATGAAAGAAAGAAAAATAGATGATACTATTAGTGTTCATAACGCTGTAAATAACTATATTAGTGCTGGATTTGATGTAATGGCTTCAATTAAAAAAGTTGCTAAAGATAGGGGACTTGCTAAAAATGTTATTTATAAAGAGTATCATCGGGAGGATAAATAATGAAGTTAATTGTGGGATTAGGTAATCCTGGACGAGAATACGAAAAAACTAGACATAATATTGGATTTAATGTTCTTGATTTATTAGCAGATAAGTACAATATTACATTTAGCGAAAATAAAAAATTTAATGCACTTGAGGCTAGTTTTAATTTGATGGGTGAAAAAGTTATTTTGGTAAAACCACTAACATTTATGAATTTGTCAGGGGATAGTGTAATTAAATATATAAATTATTATGATATTGATGTTAATGATCTTTTGGTTATTCATGATGATTTAGATATGGAGCTTGGTAAGATTAGAATTGTTTTTGACAGTTCTAGTGGTGGCCATAATGGAATTAAAAGTATTATTAATAATTTGAATAGTCAGAAATTTACAAGGTTAAAAATTGGTATTTCTCATAATAAAAACATAGATACTAAAGATTATGTACTTGGTAAATTTAAAGGTGATGACTGGAAAGTTTTAACTGACTCTTATAACAAAGTACTTGATATAGTGGAAAACTTTATTAGTAAAGACGTTAATACTTTAAAACAAATTTATAGTAATAAAAATAATTAGATATAAAATAGGATACAATATATTTGTATCTTTTAGCATTGGAGGTGAGAATATATGAAGTTTTTTGATAATTTATTTGATCTTAACAATAGGGATGAACAATTAGTTACTGGTTTAAATAAAGAACTTAATAGTGTTTATGTTTATGATTATTTTAATAAATATAATAATAATATTTTACTTGTTACTAATTCTTTATATGAGGCTAATGATTTATATAATAGATTATCTAATTATACAGATAGAGTACTATTTTTTCCTATGGATGATTTTATGACAAGTGAGGCTTCAATTATTAGTCCAGAACTCATGATTGAGAGATTAAATACTTTGAATAAACTTGTTAATAACGATAATTATATTGTTGTAACTAATTTAATGGGTCTACTTAGATATCTTCCTAATAAGTCTTTATATAAGAAAAAAATTATTAATTTAAACGTTAATGAAGATGTAAATAGAGAAGTGTTAATTAACAATTTAATTGACTTAGGTTATGATAGAGTTCCACTTGTTACTAAGACTGGAGAGGTGGCTATTAGAGGATATGTAATTGATATATTTCCTATGGAAACTGATAGTCCTATTAGGATAGAGTTTTGGGGAGATACTATTGATAGTATTAAATATTTTGATTTGGATAGTCAAATTTCTAGTGATAGTATTAATACTATTTCTATATATCCTTTTACGGAATTTTTACTTGATAATAAGTTAGATGTTGACAGTAAAATGTGTAAGCAAAAGTATTTACCACATTATTCTAAGAATATTCAAGGTATATGGAATTATTTATATAACTGTACTCTTATATATTATGATTATAACCAAATTATATCTGCTTATAGATTACTTAGAGAGAGTATTATTAATTATGATAATGAGATAAATGATTCTATTAAAACTGATTATATGTTTGATATTTCTTCAGTTAAATATAATAATATTATTTATATGTTAGAGTTTGATAATATTCTTGATTTGAATATTAAGTTTAAAAATAATTATTTATCTAATAACATTGATAATTATCATGGTGATTTTGAAAAGATTAAAACAAGTCTTTTTAAATATATTAGTGGTGGTAAGACTGTTATTATGTGTATTGATAATAAAGATGTTGCTAAGAGAGTAATTACTTATTTGGATATTATGGATGATGTTGTATTAACTAGAGAAAATGAAATTATTAAAAATAAGATTAATATTATTAATAAATATATTATAAGTGGATTTATATATGATAATTATGTTGTTATTTCTTCGAATGATTTATTTGGTAAAATAGAAGAAAAGAAGAAAGTTAAAAATAAGTATAAAGTTGGTACTAAGATTAGTAATATTAATAACTTAGAGAAGGGTGATTATATTGTTCATATTGATCATGGTATTGGACAATATGTTGAATTATGTACTTTATCTAAGAATGGTTTGAAAAAGGATTATATTAAACTTTTATATGCTGATGGTGATGTTTTATATTTACCTGTAGAAAAAATTGATAAAATTACTAAGTTTACTGGTAGAGAAGGGGCTATTGTAAGACTTGATAAATTGGGTACTGATTCTTGGAATAAGAAGAAGGCTAGAGTTAGAAGTAAATTAGAGAATATTGCGGGTGATTTGATTAGAGTGTCTGCTGAAAGAGAGAATTCTAAAGGTTTTGCTTTTAGTCCTGATGATGAAGAACAAATATTATTTGAAAGTAAATTTAAATATACTGCTACCGCTGATCAGGAAAGGGCTATAGGTATTATTAAGCATGAAATGGAAAAGGATAAACCTATGGATATGCTCTTATGTGGTGATGTTGGATATGGTAAAACAGAGGTTGCTTTTAGAGCAATATTTAAGGCTGTTAATGATGGTAAACAAGTTGCTTATTTATGTCCTACAACTATTCTTTCTAGTCAGCAATATAATTCTGCATTAGATAGATTTGCTGATTTTCCAATTAATATTGCATTACTTAATAGATTTACCTCTGTTAAAGAGCAAAATGTTATTTTTAAGAATTTAAAGGAAGGTAAAATTGATATTTTATTTGGTACACATAAACTTCTAAATGATAAAGTAGATTTTAAAGACTTGGGATTACTTATTATTGATGAAGAACAGAGATTTGGTGTTGTACATAAAGAGAAAGTTAAGAAATATAAGAGTAGTATTGATGTTTTAACTCTTAGTGCTACTCCTATTCCTAGGACTCTTCAAATGTCTATGTCTGGTATTAGAGGACTTGCTCTTATTGAGACTCCTCCGGAGAAACGAAGACCAATACAAACCTATGTAATGCCTGAGAGTGTAAATATTATTAAAGATGCTATTTATAAGGAATTATCTAGAAATGGTCAAGTATTTATGCTTTATAATAGTGTTGAAAAAATAGATAATAAACTTGAAGAGATACATAAATTGGTACCAGAAGCTAATATTAGATATGCTCATGGTAGAATGACTAAGGTTGAACTTGAGAATATTATGATTGATTTTACTAATCATAAGTTTGATATATTACTTTGTACGACAATTATTGAAACTGGTATTGATATTCCTAATGTTAATACTTTGATTGTTTTGGATGCTGATAGATTTGGTTTATCACAGTTATATCAAATTAGGGGTAGAATTGGTCGTAGTGATAGAATTGGTTATGCTTACCTTATGTATAATAGCAGAAAAGAACTTAATGATTTGGCAGTTAAAAGACTTAATACTATAAAAGAGTTTACTGAACTTGGTAGTGGTTTTAAGATAGCTATGAGAGATTTATCTATTAGAGGAGCTGGAGACATACTTGGTAGTGAACAATCTGGTTTTATTGACAGTATAGGTATTGATTTGTATTTGAAGATGTTAAAAGAAGAAGTTGATAAACTTAAAGGTATTAAGATAGAAGAAGAAAAAGATGAAAGTTCTAAACCTCTTATTGAAGTTGAAACGCATATTTCTAATGAATATGCTCCTGATGATGAAATTAAACTTGAAGTTCATAAACTAATTAATAATATTAATTCTGAAGAAGATATTGATAATTTATGTACAGTGCTTAAAGATAGATTTGGTAAAGTTACTGATGAAATGATTATTTATATGCATGAGGAATGGTTTGAGAAACAGGCTAAGTCTCTTAATATTAAAGAAACTAAACAGACTAAGAATTACGTTGAGATAGTTCTTCCACAGTATTTGTCTAAACAAATTGACGGAGAAAAGTTATTTTTTACGGCATATGAGATATCTAAATATTTTAGATTTTCTTATAATAATAATCAGATTCATATTTATTTAGATACTATTAAGTTAGATAAACATTTTGTTTATTATTTGAATGATTTACTTAGTGTTATTATTAAAGATATTAAGAAATAAAGTTAAATATTTTATTTCTTTTTGTTTACTTGTATAATTATTTATTTATTTGACAAAATATTAAAGAAAGTATAGGTGAATATATGAAAACAACTGGAGTTATAAGAAGAATTGATGAACTTGGTAGAATTGTTATACCAAAAGAAATTAGAAAGAGTTTAAGAATTAAAAATGGTGAAAGTTTAGAAGTTTATTTAGATGGTGATAGTATTATATTAAAGAAATTTTCACAAATTGAAAGTTTAGAGAGTATTTCTGTTGATTATGTGGAAGCATTTAATCAAATTATTAAGCATAATATTATTGTTACTGATAGAGATAAAGTAGTTGCTGTTAGTGGTCCTTTAAAGAAGAAGTATTTGGGTAAAAATATTAATGAATTTACTGAACGTTCTATTGAAAGAAGAGATTCTTTTTCTGAAAAGCAAAAGAAGGAGTTTAAAATAATTGAAGATGAAGAAGATGTTGGTTATTATACTTTTGCTTCGATTGTTAATAATGGTGATGCTATTGGTAGTGTAATATTAATATCTTTAGATACTCCTTTATCTGATACTGAAGATAAACTAGCTATTGTTTTATCTAATTTACTTAGTAAACAATTTATTGATTAATTTATTTATGTTCACTAGTAAGCCTTATGTATAAGTCTTACTAGTGTTATTTTTAGCCTGTAGTCTAAAAATAATGTACCAACCGTACGTATTATATATAAGCAGATTATATGTATTAATAAATTAATTTTAGTAGTTATATGATATAATATATTTCAATACTGAGACATTAGGCTCAGTATTGCTTAGAGAGACCTTAGACTCTCTAAGAAAAAATGCGAAATAGTACTTGAAAATATATTTATTGTATGATAAAATACTTTGTGTAAAGCGAAGAAGGAAAGAGTAATAGTAATATTTATAGAGAGTCTATGTTTGGTGGAAATAGATAAGAAAAGCTATTATAAATGGTTCTGGAGCAGTTATATCTAATAGGTATAAACGGTTGTTACGTTATAACTTAATGAGTGTATGTATTATAAAATAAGGTGGTACCACGGAATATTTTTCGTCCTTTGGTTAGCCTTATTTTTTTATTTTATGGAGGTATGTAATGAGAAAATTTGAAAAGATAAGTAAAGATAATTTTTTTAATAGTGTTCCTAATGGTAATTATGAAGATATTATATTACCAAAAAGAAGTACTAAAAATAGTGCCGGATATGATTTTTATTCTCTATATGATATAACTATTAAACCTAATGAAAGGGTAGTTATTCCAACTGGTATCAAGGTTTGTATGAATGAAAATGAATTTTTAGGAATATATATTCGTAGTAGTTTAGGTTTTAAATATAATATTCGGATGTGTAATCAGGTTGGTATAATCGATGCTGATTATTATAATAATAAAGATAATGAAGGACATATTTTTGTATGTTTACAAAATGAAAGTGATAAAGAAGTAGTAATTAAAAAGGGTGATAGATTTGTACAAGGTATATTTATGTCATATTTAATTACTGATGACGATTGTGCTACTGATACAAGAAATGGTGGTATTGGTAGTACTAATGAAGGAGATGATAATAATGAATAATGATAAAAAATTTTATATAACAACTCCTATATATTATCCTAGTGCTAATTTTCATATAGGACATTGTTATACTACTATAGTAGCGGATGCTATTGCAAGATATAAAAGACTTACTGGTTATGATGTATTTTATTTAACTGGTACTGATGAACATGGAGAAAAAATACAAAAGAAAGCAAATGAAGCTGGAGTTACTCCTAAAGAGTATGTTGATAAGATAGTTGCTAATGCTAAAGATTTGTGGAAAAGTCTAGATATTAGTTATGATAAGTTTATTAGAACTACTGATGAAGAACATGTTAAGTGTGTACAAAAGATATTTGAAAGATTATATAAACAAGGTGATATTTATAAAGGTGAATATAAAGGTTTATATTGTACTCCTTGTGAATCATTTTGGACTGAAACTCAGTTAATCAATGGTAAATGTCCTGATTGTGGTAGAGAGGTTCATGAGGTATCTGAAGAAGCTTATTTCTTTAAATTATCTAAATATCAAGATAGACTTGTTAAATATTATGAAGAAAATCCTGATTTTATTGAACCGGAGTCTAGAAAAAATGAAATGATTAATAATTTTATTAAACCAGGTCTTGCTGATTTGTGTGTGTCTAGAACTAGTTTTGATTGGGGGATTCCTGTTACTTTTGATGATAAGCATGTTGTTTATGTTTGGTTAGATGCTTTAACTAATTATATATCTGCTTTAGGATATTTAAGTGATGATGATAGTCTATTTAAAAAGTATTGGCCTTGTGATTTACATATTGTTGGTAAAGAAATTATAAGATTCCATACTATTGTATGGCCTATTATGTTAATGGCTCTTGATTTACCACTACCTAAGAAGGTATTTGGTCATGGATGGCTTGTTATTGATGGTGGTAAGATATCTAAAAGTCTTGGAAATTATAAAGATCCTAGAGAATATATTGATACTTATAGCGTGGATGCTGTTAGATATTTTGCTTTAAGAGAAGTTCCTTTTGGTAGTGATGGCTCTTTTTCAGAAGATGCTCTAATTAATAGAACTAATGGAGATTTAGCTAATATTTTAGGTAATTTGGTTAATAGAACTATTGGTATGATAAATAAGTACTTTGATGGAGAAGTTTCTAATAAAGGTGTATCTGAAAAAATTGATAATAATTTGATTAAAGAAGCTGAAAGTTTATATATAAAGGTAGAAAATTATATGAATAAACTTGAAGTACCTAAAGCACTTGATTCTATATTTGATTTATTTAGATCATTAAATAAATATATTGATGAAACTACTCCTTGGATACTTGCTAAAGATGATAGTAAGAAAGATAGACTTGCTACGGTACTTTATAATTTAATTGAGGGTATTAGAATTGGAACAGTATTACTTAGACCATTTATACCTGAAACAACAGAAAAGATATTTAAGCAAATTAATACTGATAATACTTCTTATGACAGTGTAAAAGAGTTTGGCGGATATAAGAGTGGTACTAAAGTTGGTACTCCTGAAGTGTTATTCCAAAGAATTGAAACTAAGTAACTAAGAGGACTTTAATGGTCCTCTTTTTACATTTTATTAGTGTAAAATAAGTGAAAAGGTGTTTACTAATTTATTAGATTATGATATATTTTTAATGTAGTACCTGCAGTGGAAAAGGAGAAAAAGGTATGCTTAGTACTAGAAAATGGAACCTTATTTTTAAGATATCTTGTGGTATTTTAGCTGGTGTATTGGTTTCTTTTGTTGTTGTAGGTAGTAATATTCTTGATTTGTTATACTTAGGTATAATAGTTGTGCTATTTTTTAAATATGTAGCTAATAAAAAGTAAAATAATTATACTATATTAGTATGATTTTTTTAATGGAGGTGCTTTTATGTATATTGATACACATTGTCATGTATTTAGTGAATACTATGATGATATTGAAGAAATTGTTAGAAAGTGTAAAGAAAATAATGTTACCAAGATTATAGTTAGTGGCTGTGATATGAAATCTAATACGGAAGTTTTAGAATTAGTTAATAAGTATGATATTATTTATGGTACTATTGGATTTCATCCTACGGAATTAGATGCTTTTAAGGAAGAGTATTTTAATTTTCTAATAGATAATATTAATAATAGTAAAATTGTTGGTATAGGTGAAATTGGACTTGATTACCATTATGAAGATACTGATAAAGAAATACAAAGAATGGTTTTTAATAGACAACTTGAAATTGCTGAAAAGTTTAATAAACCAGTTGTTGTTCATAGTAGAGATTCTATTGGAGAAACATATAATATATTAAGTAAATATAATTTGAAAGGTAGTATACATTGCTTTAGTGGTTCATTAGAAATGGCTAAATTATTTATTAAATTAGGATATAAATTGGGAGTTGGAGGTATAATTACTTTTAAAAATGCTAAAAATATAAAAGAAGTAGTAAAAAATATAGATTTATCATATATTTTATTAGAGACAGATAGTCCATATCTTAGTCCGGAACCTTATAGAGGTAGTGAAAATAATCCTTCTAATATACCAGTTATTGCCGAGAGCATAGCTAGTATTAAAGGCGTAACAAATATAGATGTTGCAAGGGTTACGACTGCTAATGCGGAAGAGGTATTTGACTTTTTATAAAAAAGATGTTACAATTAATATGCTTTAAAATATTAATGAGGTGAGACATAATATGAAAAAAGTAGCTGCAAAAATAATAACTATTTTTTCACAGTTATTAGTGGCTAGTGTATTTTTATTCTTACTATTTTCTGGTGAAACTAGAAATAGTAATGATAGAAGTGTGGTAGTAAACAATAATAATTTTAATAAAATGGCTGATAAGACTTTGTTTCTTTTTAATAGTTTAGAAACTAAAGATGAAGAAGCAGATTCTAATGTTGTTGTTGAACTTACTTCTGTTGATAAGGTAGAAGAACCTGCAATTAAAGAAGTTAAACAGGAAACGATTAAGGAAGAAGTGAAAGAAGAATCTCCTAAAAAAGAAGAAACTAACGTAACTCTTTTAGAACCAGATTTTAGTGATAAAAAGGCCTTAGAAACATTTATTGGCAGTTTGACAGGATATGGGCCTGATTGTTATGGATGTGGTGGTAGAACTAGTACTGGATATGATTTGAGGGAGAATATATATTATGATGATGCTGAGTATGGCACTATTAGAATTGTAGCTGCTGATAAATATTTTCCTTTTTACTCTATAATTAGAATAAGTAATGTTCCAGGAATGGAACCATTTATTGCTATAGTACTTGATAGAGGTGGAGATGTTGGTTGGTATAGAAATTCTGGAAGTGGTGAAATAATGTTTGATAGTCAAAAGGGTACTTTATTTGATTTAGCGTTCACTACTGAAAAGGATCCTAATATATTGGGTAAAACAAATAATGTTAAATTTGAAGTTTTAAGAAGTGGTAGATAACACTTCTTTTTTTTCGACATTTTTTTTAATTTTTATATCATATAATTATATAGAGGTAAAGATATGAAAAAAATAATATTATTTACAGTTATAATTATATTTATTCCATTTGTTATAGTAAGTTTTTTTAAAATTGATAAAAAAGAAGAAATAAATTTAAATTATGAGTCTAATACTATTATTAGAGTGAAAAGACTAAGTAGTGGTGAAATTGAGTATTTGCCATTTGAAGAATATATTGTTGGTGTGCTTGCTGGTGAAATGCCCATTTATTTTGAAAAAGAGGCTTTAAAGGCACAAGCAGTGGCTGCGCGTAGTTATGCATTAAAAAAAATAGAGTATAATAAAGATAATGAATATGATGTAGTTGATTCAGTTCTTAATCAGGTGTATTTAGATAATTATTATTTAAAAGAAGCTTGGGGTAATAAGTATGTTGATAATATTAATAAATTAAGAGAAGCAGTTAATGATACTTCTTTAGAATATTTAGATTATAATGGTGAAGTTATTGATGCATTGTTTTTTTCTACAAGTAATGGATATACTGAGAATTCTTCATTGGTGTTTAATATTGATTTACCGTATTTACAGAGTGTTACATCTATGTGGGATAGTTCCACTAGTAGTGCTTTTAGGAGTACTAAAAAAATTTCTAGTAGTGATTTTTATTCTTCTTTAGGGTTAGAAAAATCTAATATATTAAACTTTAAAGTTTTAAAAAGAAGCACTACTAATAGAATACTTAATCTTAGTATTAATAGTACGGAGTTTACTGGCAGAGAATTATATGATAAACTTGGTTTAAAATCTACTGATTTTTCTTTGAAACAAGATGGAGATACTATTATTATTGATACTGTCGGCTATGGTCATGGAGTTGGGATGAGTCAGTATGGTGCTGAAGGTATGGCACTTGAGGGTTATTCTTATAAAGATATTCTTTCTCATTACTATGTTGGTACTTCAATTAAAAAATTATTAAATTAATGTATATATTTTTTAATTTAGGAAACAATTATAGTAGAGGTGAGAATATGAAAATGAAAAGAGTTAAGCCACTCTTAGTACCTATGATTTACGGAGTATGTGTTATTGCATTTTTGTTTTGTATGTATTTTGCAGGTAGACTATCTAATGATTTACTATTTAAAGATAAGAAAAATACTAATTATGTTGATGGTGAGATCGTATCAGAATATGATAAGGATATACCAGTAGTTAGTACTAGTTCTAAAATTGTAAGACCTTATTTGGATAGTAAGGTTTCTATTTACAAGACTTTTTATGACTATCAAGATGAAGCTGATAATCAGGAAAAATCTATTATTCTTTATGAAGATACCTATATGCAAAACTCTGGGGTAGATTATACTAGCGATAGTTCATTTGATGTAATCAGTATTCTTGATGGTACAGTAATAAATGTTTATGAGAATAAAATTCTTGGTACTTCTATTGAAGTTAGACATAGCAATGAACTTATTAGTGTTTATCAAAGCTTGTCTGAGGTTACTGTAAAAGAGGGAGATAATGTTATTCAGGGACAGATACTTGCTAAAAGTGGTTTATCTAATATTAATAAAGAGTTAAGTAATCACTTACATTTTGAATTATATTATAAAGGCTCTATAGTTAATCCAGAAGAATATTATAATAAATCTGTTGATGAATTATAGGTAATAAGCCTTTTTTTACATAATATGTTATCTTATAAATATAATTTTATAGGAGAACATATATGAATAAGAAGATTATTTCTAGAGTAATAGAAGAAGCTAGTTATATTATTGATACTAATAAAACTATTAGGGAAGTATCTATAGTATTTGGTGTATCTAAGAGTACTGTACATAAGGATATGAGAGAAAAGTTGTTGTTACTTGACAGTACTTTATATCAAAAAGTGTCAAGTGTTTTGGAATATCATACTTATATTAAGCATATTAGAGGGGGACAGGCTACAAAAGATAAGTTTTTAGATAAAAAAGGAAATCTACTCTATTAAAAATTGTTAAATTGTGGTAAAATGTAAATGAGGATGGTGATTTTATGTTTAACAAAGATATTGGAATTGACTTAGGAACTGCTAATGTACTTATATATATTAAAGGACAGGGTATTGTATTAAATGAGCCATCTGTTGTTGCAATAGACGCTGATACGAAAAGACCTTTAGCGGTAGGATCTGAGGCACATGAAATGCTTGGTAGAACTCCTGGTAAGGTAAAAGCAATTAAGCCAATGAAGGATGGTGTAATTGCCGACTATGACACTACTGAAGTTATGCTTAATTATTTTATAAAAAAAATAAATGGTAAAAGTTTCTTTTCTAGACCTAGAATATTAATATGTTGTCCATCTAATATTACTCAGGTTGAAAAAAATGCTATTAAGGAGGCTGCTGAAAGAACTGGAGCTAAAAAAGTATTTTTAGAAGAAGAACCTAAGGTAGCCGCTATTGGGGCTGGTATGGATATATCTAAACCGAGTGGTAATATGGTAATTGATATTGGTGGTGGCACTACTGATATTGCTATTTTATCTTTGGGTGGTATTGTTAATAGTGCTTCAATTAGAATTGCTGGTAATGCTTTTGATAATGATATTGTTAAATATATTAAGAATAAATATAAATTGTTGGTAGGAGAGCGAACTGCTGAGGATATTAAAATAAGTATTGGTACTGTTTTTCCTGGCTCTAGAAATGAAAAAATGGAAGTTAGAGGAAGAGATTTAGTTACAGGTCTTCCTCATACTATTACTTTGACAAGTGATGAAGTAGAAGAAGCATTAAGAGAAAGTGTTTATACTATTATTCATGCAGTTAAAGGTATACTTGAACAAACTCCTCCAGAATTATCTGCTGATATTATTGATAAAGGTATAGTACTTACTGGTGGTGGTGCTTTAGTAGATGGTTTTGCTCAAATACTAAGTCAAGAACTTAAAGTGCCTGTATTTATCGCGGAATCTCCACTTACTTGTGTAGCTGAGGGTACAGGAATACTTTTAGATAATTTGTATATGCTAGAAAGACAATAATGTCTTTTTTCTTTTGTGTAAAATATATGTCAAAGTAAATAAATTATATTTAATTTAATTCATTTTTTTAGTATAATTGTGTTGAAGGATGGTGATAATATGACAATTGGTCTTGCTAGTGATCATCGTGGTTATAAAGCAAAAAAATTTTTGAAAGATAGTTTATATAAATATGATGTTATTGATTATGGAACTGATACTGAGGATAGTGTTGATTTTCCAATTTATGCTAAAAAATTAGGAACTGCTATTCAAAATGGCGAGGTTGATTTAGGAATTGCTATATGTGGTACCGGTATAGGCATGAGTATTACTTTAAATAAAATGAAAGGTGTATATTGTGCTAAAGTTTCAAATGAGAGTGAAGCTATTTTATGTAAAGCACACAATGATGCTAATTGTATAGCGATGAGTGAAGAATTAGATGAAGATTTAATGCTAGATATTGTTGATAAGTTTATTAATACTCCTTTTACTAATGTAAGTAAATATATAAGAAGAAATGATATGATTAAGGAATTAGAAAAATAATGGTTAAATTTTTATTATATTTGTTAGTACTTCCATTGGTTATTTATGCTATGGATAGTATTAACTTTACTAATATATTTAAAAAAAATAAGATAGTACAAGCTAGAATTTTCTATATTCTTCTTATATTTGGTTTATCTTATTTGGTATGTAGTTTTATATATGATTTTTTATATATGATTAAGTAAGTTATTACTTAATTTTTTCTTTTAATTTTATTTATTATATGGTAAAATATGTAACGTGTGGTGATATTATGTTTAAAATTGGTAATATTGTTATTAAGGGTAATGTAGTACTTGCTCCGATGGCTGGTGTATGTAATAGTGCTTTTAGAAAAATTATAAAAGAAATGGGATGCCCTTTGGTATATGCTGAAATGGTTAGCGATAAGGGACTTATTTATGATAGTAAGAAAACAAAGAATATGCTTTACTTTGAAGAGTGTGAGCGACCTATAGCGCAGCAGATATTTGGAAGCGATAAAGATACTTTTGTAGAGGCTGCTAAAATGGTTGAAGAAATTATGCATCCTGATATTATTGATATTAATATGGGATGTCCTGTACCTAAAGTTGCTGTAAAGTCACAAGCTGGAAGTGCGCTTCTCAAGAATCCAAATAAAATAAGAGACATTGTTAGTGCGGTTGCGGGAGCAGTAAATGTTCCAGTAACTGTTAAAATCAGAAGTGGCTGGGATACAAATAGTATCAATGCTGTAGAGGTCGCAAAAATATGTGAAGAAGCTGGAGCTAGTGCTATTACCATTCATGGAAGAACTAGGAGTCAGGGCTATTCTGGAAGTGTTGATCTGGACATAATAAAAAAAGTTAAAGAGGCTGTATCTATTCCGGTAATAGGTAATGGAGATATTACTAGTGTTGAATCTGCTGAAAGAATGTTATCCTATACTGGATGTGATGCTATTATGATAGGTAGAGGAGTACTTGGAAATCCTTGGTTAATGAAGGAAATTATTACATATCTAGATACTGGTAAGATAATCGCAAAACCTAGTTATGAAGATAAAATAAATATGTGTTTTCATCACTTAGATTATTTACTTAAAATAAAAGATGAAATGGTTGCAGTACTTGAAATGAGAAGCCATGCTGCTTGGTACTTAAAAGGACTTCCTGGAGCACAAAGCGTTAAAAATGAAATATTTAGAACAAAAACTAGCGAAGAATTAAAAAATATTCTTAATAACTATTTAAAAGAACTTAAAAATAATGTATAATATTTACTAGGAGATGAAAATTATGAAGGCAAGTTTTTTTAAAAGAATGGGAGCATTTATATTAGACTATTTTATAGTTATATTTATTGTTTCTTTGATAACAATGGGATTTAATAGTAATAAAACTAATGATTTAACAGATAAAATGAGTAAACTATTAAGTGATTATCAAAATGGTGAAATTACTATAGATGAATATAAAGATGAAACTTATAAAATTAATTATGAATTACAAAAGAGTAATTTGACTACTAACATTGTTTCTGTAACCTTATATATTGGATATTTTGTAGTGTTTGCAACTTTAAATAAGGGTCAAACATTAGGTAAAAAACTATTAAAAATTAAAGTAGTGAATAAAGATGGAGAGAAACCTAGTATATGGAATATGTTACTTAGAAGCTTATTTATATATAACATAGTTAGTGCTTTATTTAGTATAATATTTGTTAATATATTAAGTGTTAATACATTTACTTATATTTATACAATTGTTGGATATGTAGAATTCTTTGTTATTATAGTATCATTCTTTATGGTAACTTATAAGAAAGATGGCAGAGGTTTACACGATATGATAGCAGGTACTAATGTAATAGAAGAGGTGAAAAAATAATGGAAAGACAATTTAGTGAACAAGAACAAGTTAGAAGAGATAAATTAGAAGAAATAAGAAATTATTGTAATCCATATCCAGAGAGATATGAAGTTACTCATAAAATTAAAGATGCTAGATTATTAGAAGATGGAACTACTGATGTAGCTATTGCGGGTAGAATTGTATTTATGAGAAAAATGGGAAAATTATCTTTTGTAAGAATTCGTGACATTGAAGGAGACATGCAACTTGAAATTAAAATTGATATGGTTGGTGAAGATAAATATGCTTTCTTTAAGAAATTAATTGATACTGGTGATTTTATTGGCGCAAAGGGTGAAATATTTACTACACAAACTGGTGAAAAAACTTTAAGAGTACATAGTTTTGAATTTTTAGGAAAGGCACTTAGACCACTTCCTGAAAAATTTCATGGCCTTACTGATATGGAAATGAAATACAGACAAAGATATGTAGACTTAATTATGAATGAAGAAACTAGAAAAGTTTTTCTTGGCAGAAGTAAATTATATGCTTATATTCATAAGTTTTTAGGTGAGAATGGTTTCTTGGAAGTAGAAACTCCAATATTACAAAATGCTGTATGTGGTGCTAGTGCTAAACCATTTTATACTCATCATAATGCATTAGATATGGATTGTAATCTTAGAATAGCTCCTGAAACATATTTAAAACAATGTGTTGCTGGTGGATTTAATAGAGTATATGAAATGGCAAAATGTTTTAGAAATGAGGGTATGGATACAGAACACCTTCAGGAATTTACGCAAGTTGAATGGTATGCTTCTTATTGGAACTTTGAAGATAACATTAAGTTTTATCAAAGTTTTATTAGAGGTTTACTTACTGAACTTACTGGTAGTACTAAGATTGAATATCAAGACAATGTTATTGATTTTGGTGCTGAATGGAAAAGAATTAACTATGTAGAAGAAATGAGAAAAGTATTAGGATTTGATTTTCTTGATATTGAAGAACCTTCAATACTTAAGGATAAGGTTGTTGAAGCAGGTTTATTTACTTATGAAGACCTTGATGAAGTAAAATCTCTTAGTCAAATTATTGATTTTATATACAAGAGAAAAATTAGAACTGATGTTTTAGAACCTACAATTATATATAATTATCCGGCTGTTCTTATACCTCTTGCAAGAAGAAATGATATGGATAAAAGAATTATTGATGTCTTCCAGGTTGTTGCTTGCGGTACTGAACTTTGTAAGGCATATTCTGAGTTAGTTAATCCTATCACTCAAAGAGAGGCTTTTGAAGAACAATTAAAGGTTAAAGCTCAAGGTGATGATGAAACTATGGAATTAGATGAAAGTTTCTTGTCTGCAATGGAGCAAGGAATGCCTCCGATAAGTGGACTTGGCTTTGGTATAGATAGACTTATGATGATTATATTTAATCAACCTTCAATTAGAGATGTAGTATTATTTCCTCAAATGAAGGATAAAAAATAGACTTAAAGTATTATAAAATAAGGGAAAACACTTGAAATTTTCTCTTTTTTATTTACTTTTAGTTCATTTGTGTTATAATTAATGTTAGAGGAGGTTATTATGAAAAAACATAGTTTATTTAAAGTAATATTGATTGTTTTTGGAGCACTTGTGCTAATTAATGGAGGTCTTGCAATAGCAGGTCAATTTGTTGAAAAACTTAATGTATTTAAGATGATTCCAATTGGTGATACTCTAATTAATTTCACTCAGTCATTCTATTACTTCTTTGATACTGCTGTTTATTTATTAGTACTTGGTGCTTTTTATGGTGTATTAAAAGAAGTACCTGCTTATAAGAAATTAGTTGATAATATTGCTAGTAAAGTTAAAGCTCATGGTAATTTATTTATAATAATAGTTACTATATTATTTGCTGTTTTAACTTCAGTTACTGGTCTTATTGGAGCAATTCTTGTGTTTGTACCATTTGTTGCTGCTATTATATTAGCAATGGGTCATGATAAGTTAGTTGCTATTAGTTCAACAGTTGTTTCAATGTTAGTAGGTTTTATAGGAGGTATCTATATAACATTTAGAGATCCTAATGGTTATTATGGATATAGTGCTACTACTATTGAAGGATTATCTTCATTAGATTTATATTCTAATATATGGGCTAAATTAGTTCTTCTTGTTCTTGGAGTTGCTTTACTTATATTCTTTATTTTAAGATATATTAAAAATGTTCAAGATAAGAAAGTTAAATATGAATTAAATGAAAGTAATGAAGTATTGGTTTCTGAAGTTAAGGGTGACTACAAAAATATTAGAACATGGCCTATAATTGTTGTTCTATCAGTAATACTTGTTGTTCTTATTTTAGGATATTTACCTTGGAATAAGTTATTTGGTATAGAATGTTTTGATAAGTTTAATGAATGGTTACTTGGAATAAAGATTGGAAAATTCGAAGTATTCTCTAATGTTATTACTTCTAATGCATATTCATTAGGTAATTGGGCTAGTCTTGGCTCATATATGTCTATAATTATCACTTTAATTCTATTTACTTTAATTCTTAAGTTTATTTATAGAGTTAAATTTGATGAGGCTATTGACAATTTTATGACTGGTGCTAAAAAAATGGTTCCAACTATATGCCTAGTTATGCTTTCATCTGCTATACTAGTATGTGCTTATAACTTTGGATTCATGTCTAATATTATTAGTTTGATTTCTGAATCTAAACTTGGATTAAACATTTTAACAGGAACTTTAATCAGTGGTTTAGGAACACTTCTTCATTCTGATTTATATTATACTGTGGCTGGTGTATATTCTACAATGATAGCTCAAGTAACTGATGAATCATTATATTCTGTATATGCTTTATTATTCCAAAGTGTTTATGGTATTGTTAGTATTATAGGGCCTACTAGTTTGTTAGTAATATTTGCTCTTAAATATTTTGATGTTCCATATACTACTTGGGTAAAATATATATGGAGATTTGTATTGATGTTATTATTACTTGTAATATTAGTATTACTTGTATTATCATTAATATAATTATTTATAATAACAAAAACATCTAAATTATTTTAGGTGTTTTTTAATTTAAAATGAACTAAATATAATCCTACAAATACATTTAAGATGAAATGCTGTCTGACAAAATGAATTAATATAAATCAACAAAAGATAATACAAATAATTGTAAACTGAATTTATATCGTGTTGAAATATAAGAAAAAATATGCTATACTTATAGTAGAGAAAGGAGTAAGAATGGAAAAAGAAAAAAACAAGAATGAAGTTAATATATTACTTATATTGATAATTGTTGTTTTAACAGTTTTGTGCATACTATTTGCAACAGGAACTATAAAATTGAATTCAAAAGAGAATATAGGTAAAAATAACAACCAAACTAGTGAAAATACTAAGATAGATTTAAGTAATATAATTGTTACTCAAAATGGTAAAGTTATATCTAACGAAATACCAATTGATTTAGTAGGTAAATATGTTAATCCTGATAGTAGTGATAATGATTATTTTGAAATAACTAATGAAAACATAATGGTTTCTAGGTCTAATTGTTCAAATGGTGATGCTGTAACAACTGAAAAAAATCAATTAAAATTATATATAGACTATTTAGATACTTATAGTGAATACAATAAATATGTAACTATTAAACTAGAAGCATTTAATGCTGAAACAAATGAAGTTATTGCAACATATGTATATATTGGCAATTCGTCATTTGGAGATTCATATAAATTTAAAACTATTGAACCAACTTGTACTAGTGGTGAGGGATATTTTTACGAAAAAACAAATTAATAATAAAAACTATTGAATAAGCATAGTCTTATTCTTTTTTATATGTTTTTGGCTTATATATGATAGGTATGGCTGATACACTATTTTTAGATTATAAGCTAAAAATAGTACTAAAAGACTTATAAAATAAAGCTTGAAGAAAACATAAAGAATAAATAAAAAAAGTCTATTTTTCTTGATTAAAATTTAGAAAATTATATCATTATATTCATAGAATATGTTAGAGAGGAGAAATAATAATATGATTGGAAACTTTAATGAAGAAGCACAGACAGTACTAATGAATGCAAAAAAAGAGATGTTGGATTTAGGACATCCATATATAGGAACAGAACATTTACTTCTTTCTATTTTAAAAACAAATAGTAATATTACTGAAAGATTGAATAATTATGATCTTTATTATGATAATTTTAAAGAAGAACTATCTAAAGTTGTAGGTACTAGTAAAAAGAAAAGTGAATACTTTTTATATACACCATTACTTAGAAAGATAATTGAATCCGCTATTATGGATAGTAAAGATAATAATGATGGCGAAGTAACTATAGAACACTTATTTTTTTCTATGCTAGAAGAAGGTGAAGGTATTGCTATTAGAATATTAATTGGAATGGATATTGATATTGAGTCTATGTATGATGATTTCTCTACTAGTCTTATAAAGAAAAGTAAGAAGAATAAGAAGAAAAAACTGCTTATAGATGATTTAGGAGTTGATCTTACAAATGAGGCTAAGAATGGTAAGTTAGACCCAGTTATTGGAAGAGAAAAAGAAGTTAGAAGAGTAATGGAAATACTTTGTAGAAGAACTAAAAACAACCCTATTTTAATTGGTGAGGCTGGTGTAGGTAAGACCGCTATCGTAGAAGAACTATCTAGATTAATTGCTAATGAAGGTGTTCCATCTGGATTAATAGGTAAGAGAGTTATTTCTTTAGATATGGCTACAATGGTTGCTGGTACTAAGTATCGTGGTGAATTTGAAGAAAGAATGAAAAAAGTACTTAAAGAAATTGAAGATAATACAGAAATTATTTTATTTATAGATGAAATTCATACTTTGGTTGGTGCCGGTGGTGCCGAAGGGGCAATAGATGCCTCGAATATATTAAAGCCTTCTTTAGCTAGGGGTAAAATTAGATGTATAGGAGCTACCACTACTGAAGAATATAAGAAGTTTATTGAAAAAGATTCTGCTTTGGAAAGAAGATTTCAAAAGGTATTTGTTGAAGAACCTAGTATTAATGAAACTAAAAATATTTTATTTAATATAAGAAATATATATGAAAAGTATCATAATGTCGTTATTAGTGATGATATACTTAATAGTTTAGTAGATATTTCAGAAAAATATATATTTGATAGAAATAGACCTGATAAAGAAATAGATGTATTAGATGAGGTTTGTGCTAGGGTTAGTATCAAAGAAACTGGCAATGATAGATTAAAAAATATTAAGAAGGAAATTAATAGGCTAGGTAAAGAAAAAAATAGTTTTATTATTGATAATGATATTGATAAGGCTTTTGATATAAGAAAGAAAGAGGCTAAGTTAATGTCAGAACTTAATGAGTTAGCATTATCTTGTAGTGCTAAGAAAAATGAGGTTACTACTTTTGATATTGCTTCGGTTATTAGTAATAGAGTAAAAATACCTACTGAAGATATACTTAGTAATAATATAGATAACATTTATGAAATGGAAAGAAAATTAAAGAGTATTATTATTGGTCATGATAATGTCATTGATAGTCTTATGAATATTACTAAAAGAATTAAATATGGTGATAATAGATGTTATTCTATGCTATTTGTTGGTCCATCTGGAGTGGGTAAGACATGTTTGGCTAAAGAGTATGCTAAACTTCTAGTAGGAGAGACTAATTTTATTAGACTTGATATGAGTGAATATAGTGATAGTACATCGGTTAATAAAATACTTGGTTCTTCTCCTGGATATATTGGATATGATGATAATAAAAATGTTTTGGAAGAAATTAGAAATAAACCTAATTCAGTATTATTACTTGATGAAATAGATAAGGCACATCCTTCGGTTATTAATTTATTTTATCAGATATTAGAGGAGGGAAAAATAAAAAATTCTAAAGGTGTTATTATTAGATTTAATAATATGGTTATTATTATGACTTCTAATGTTGGATTTGAAAAAAACAATATTGGCTTCAATAAAAATAATGATAATATTAATGGTTTAAAAAATAGATTTTCTACATCCTTTATTAATAGAATTGATGGTATTATGACTTTTGATAGACTAAGTGAGGATGATGTAAGAAAGATTATTACTAATAAGCTCGAAATAATTAATAAAAAACATTCTGATATTAATATTACTTATGCCGATGATGTAATTGATAATATTATTAAAGAAAGTGATTTTTATGAGTTTGGGGCAAGGCGTCTTGATAAAATTATTTCTAGAGAAATAGAAAATGTTATATTGGAAGCTATTATTAATAATGTTAAGGATGTTTATATTGATAAGTTAAATGAATATGAAAAAAATATCACTAAAGCCTAGTGATATTTTATTATTATTTTATTAATCCCCATCCAGTTACTACATATCTTCCACCTTGTCTTTTAGCTGCTGCTGGGGGATTATTATATAGTTTGCCATTTATTGATAATGATGATGATTGACCACCATCTAGGTTGGCAGCATTGTATGCACCATATCTAGTTAGAATGTCTACCATATCTTGAAGACTGGCACCATTGATGTAGTTTTCCCCGTCAACTACTAGAAATAATATTATACCTGATTTCGTTTGCCCTATAGCTACTCTTGGAGCATAACCCCATGGATCTCCAACTATTTCAAGTGGTTTTCCATTAACTATCAGGAATGGTCCAAATACCATAGCGTCATTTATATTTGCTTTTAATGCTTCGTTGGCAGTAGCATTGGTCATTAGTTTTAATTTTCCATCTTTAGTAAGTCCTATTATGTTGTCTCTAGCGGTATCAACAGTATCTGCTCCCCAAGTTATTTCTCCATCTTGAATAACTACTCCTGTTGGTATATCTGAACCATATCCAGAGTCTTGGAAACCCCCACCATTAATACATACTGAACCACCATATCTTTCACACATTGTGGTTATTCTTTCTCCTTTACCACCGACATTAAATTCTTTTGTGGAAATTAGTCTTACTTTTTCAGGTTTATAGATGGCTACTAGATATCCATTAGAATTTCCTACTTTTAAATCAATTACTTTGTAGTCATCATCAGGATTTTCTCTTGTATATAATTCTTCCTCATATTTATCTTTATATTTTGATTTTTCTTTAGTGTCTATTACTATTGCATCTGTATCGGCATCTTCTTCAAATGATATGAAGTAGTTACTAGCCATTATTTTATCTATTGTTTTTTGATTATAGAAAATATTAGCAAAATATTGATGATGCATAGTTTTCATCGCAGTATTTACATACATATTTCTTACTTTATCCCAAGGACCATACATCATAAAGAAACACCAAGCTGCAATTAAATCTAGAATTATAAATAAAATGGTTGTTTTATATATTTTTACTTTCTTTCTTTCTCTCATTATTCTACCTCCAAAGGACTATCTATAGTTCCTGTACCTTTGGTAAGTTTATCTTTATCTATAGATATTACTGGTACTATTTTTAAACTTGTTGAAGATGATTTTGTATATAACTTGAAATCATTTTGAAATACATACATATTATTGCTATTTTTATCTATTCCAGTGGACATAAAGTAATTTGTTAGTTTATTATTTAAGATTGGGTCTCCTAGTGAAAGTAGTGACATTTTAGTATCTATTGTCTCTTTAAGCACTTTAGTATAATCAAAGTTTGTAGTATTGCTATATAAGCCATTAGCAAACTTTGTCTCTTTAATTGAATCTTTATAGCTTAATTTATTTAGATATGTATTATTTAAATAGTAAGCCAATGTTTTATTTTTTGTGTCATTATATTGATATCCATTAGATGAATAATTGTATTTTTGTTCGTCATTATTTATTATCAAATAATTATTTAGTGATAATTTTACTTCTTTATCATTAATTTCATATATTCTCCAGATATCATTACCAAGTTTTACATAACTTCCGAATAAACTATTTTCTCCTTCAAATGTGTATGGATTATCTTTTGCACCATCACCACCAGTTGCTTCTATTGTTGCTTTAATTGTTATTACTGGCTTAACTCCTATTACATCAGCACCATTACTTTTACCAAATTTTCCTTCATTATCTATATACCAAGATTTATTTTCTTTATTATTGTTTATTAAATAAAAGTATTCTTCATTATTCATAAAGCTATCATTACCACCAGTGTTTACATAATCATTTAGTGATGGTATTGTTATGTAAGTATCTTCAGTTAAATCTTTACATGATATGTTTTTAGTATCTTCGATTACATCTTTACAAGTTTTGGTAAATGTTAAATATTTGTTCATATTATTTAAATTATTTTCTAGTATGCCAGTATATTCTTCGCTATCTTTTTTATTTAACCATTTACTTATGTATGAAGAATTATATTCTTTACTTTCTCCTTTAGCTAGTGATGTTATACTACTATCTGATATCATAGTAATTGTATTATCATTATTTATCTTTATTATTCTCCATAATAAATTTGAATATGAGACGTAATTATTTATGTTAGTGCCGCTAAAATAGTATTCACCATTAACTATTTTAAAATTTTTATTATCTTTATTGCTTTCTTTAATGTTTTTAGCCATAGAATTTGTTTCTTCTACTTTGTTATTTTCTATGTATAATTTAATAAATCTTCCTCCATAAAAAATAACACATGCTAGTAAGAACATTAGACTTACTAGATTAAATATTTTTTGTACACTTATTTTTCTTTTACTTCTTTCTTTACTCACTTCATCATCCCTCTTTTACCATTTAATTATATCAAAACTAATATTTTTTTACAATAGTTCACTTATAATATTTTATGTCTTTATTTTAAGTGTTAAGTATAATGCTTTTCTACTTATTATATTTAATAAAATTAAAATAAAAATAATTTACTTAGTATAAAATAAATGATATAATGGAACTAGGTGAATTGTAATGAATTATAATTTAGGTGATAAAGTTATCATGAAAAAGGTACATCCATGTGGTTCTAGTGAGTTTGAAATAATTAGATTAGGCGCAGATATTAAAATAAAATGTACTAATTGCAGTAGAGTAATAATGCTTCCTAGAGTGGATTTTAATAAAAAAATAAAAAAGGTGGTTAAAAATGAAAAAAAAGAAAGTTAGACTACACCCAGCTTTAGTATTTTTAATTCTTACTTTGGCTGTTATGATACTTAGTAGTTTGGGTAGTATATTCAATTTAGAGTCTAGTTATTATGTAGTTAATGAGGTTACTGGTGATTTAACAACACAAACTGTTAATATTCATAATTTATTTAATAGGACGGGGCTTCAATATTTGATTAGTAATATGTTAAACAATTTTATTAGTTTTGCTCCTCTTGGTAATTTAATTATAGGTTTACTTGGAGTAGGTGTAGGATATAAGAGTGGTTTTCTTAATTCTTTATTTAAGGTAATTGGTGAAAAGCTACCAAGAAAAGTACTTACTTTCTTAGTTGTACTTCTTGGGGTTATCTTTTCGATGTTTTATGAAGTTGGGTATGTAATATTAATTCCTTTAGCGGCAATATTATTTATGAATTTAGGTAGACACCCATCTGCGGGTATTTGTGCTGCTTTTACAGGTATTACCTTTGGATATGGTAGTAATGTTGTTGTTAATAGATTAGATAGTATGTTAACTACTTATTCAAATAAGGCTGCACTTATACTTGATTCATCTTATAATGTTAATTTGTATGGCAATATTATTTTTACTATTGTTAGTACAATACTTGTAGCTTATGTTGGTATGGTAGTTACAGAAAGATTTATCATACCAAAACTTGGTAAGTATTCTTTTGATGAAGAAGAACCATCACAACTAGGTGAGGTTTCTAAAAAAGAAAGAAAAGGTATTGCTATATCATTACTTGCTACTTTAATTATTGGCATTCTTCTTGTGTATTGTATTATTAAGGGTCTTCCTTTCTCGGGACTATTCCTAGATCTTAGTCAAAGTAAATATGTTGATATGCTCTTTGGCGAAGGTTCGTACTTTTATCAAGGCTCTGTTACTATATTCTCATTCTTACTTATATTTAGTTCATTAATATATGGTATGAGAGTTAAGACAATTAATAATAATAGGGATCTAGTAGAAGGAATGAGTTATTATTTAAAAGATGTTGCTTCTTTATTAGTACTTATATTTTTTGCTTCACAATTTTGTATGATATTTAAAGAAACTAATATAGGTTTATTTGTTGTTGCATCTTTATCTGAATTACTTAATGGTATGCAGTTATCTGGACTTGCTCTTGTAGTCATTACATTCTTAATAGTGGCCTTATCAACATTCTTTGTTCCTATGGCTTCGACTAAATGGGCTATGCTGTCCCCAGTAATTGTTCCAATGTTTATGCAAAGTTCTATGACTCCTGAATTTGCTGAGGTTGTCTTTAGAGCTGGTGATTCTTGTATTAAAGGCATTACCCCAGTATATAGTTACTTTGTTATACTAATTGGTTTCTTACACATTTATAATAAGAGAAAGAATGATGTTATTACTATTACTGATGCTATGTCATTAATGGTACCTTATACTATTGCTTTTGTAATATTATATTTTGTTATAATGTTGGCGTTTTATATTATTGGTATTCCTATAGGATTTGGCTCTAATGTTATGCTATAAATTAAAAGTTATACTTTGGTATGACTTTTTTAAATTTTATACTCTCTGTTTATATTTAATATATATGGCTGATATATTTATTTGAGACAATACTTTGGATCAGATAAACACTTTGAGATTTTGACTTAAAGTGAAATAAGTAAAAAATATTTATAATTACTTGTATAAAAATGTTTATTTTATAGTTAATTTTTGTTATAATATTTAGGTAAGAAAGAAGTGATATAAATGAGTTTAACTGCTGGTATTGTTGGCCTTCCTAATGTTGGAAAGAGTACTTTATTTAATGCCATTACTAAAAAGAATATACTAGCTGCAAATTATCCATTTGCTACAATTGATCCTAATGTAGGTGTAGTTACTGTTCCTGATAAGAGAGTAGAAGTATTAGAAAATATGTATGTTCCTGAGAGAACTATTCCTACTACTTATGAATTTACAGATATTGCAGGACTAGTAAAGGGTGCTAGTACTGGTGAAGGACTTGGTAATAAGTTTCTATCACATATAAGACAAGTAGATGCTATTGTTGAGGTTGTTAGATGTTTTGATGATGAAAATATTATTCATGTTGATGGTAATGTTGAACCAATAAGAGATATTGAAGTTATTAATGTAGAACTAGTTCTTTCAGATTTAGAAATTATTACTACAAGAATTGGTAAAATTGGTAAAAAGGCTATGACTACTAAAAACAAAGATGATGTCAAAGAAATAGGATTGTTAGAAAGAATAAAAGATGCATTAGAGAAGAATATTCCTGTTAGAAAACTTGGTTTAGATGATGAAGAAAAGAAAATTATTAGTTCATTTAATTTAATTACCTTAAAACCTATTATATACGCACTTAATGTTAGTGAAGAAGATATTGTTAATGGTAATGAGTATACTAATAGAGTATGTGAGTATGCTAAAAATGAGGGTAGTGAAGTAGTTATTATTTCTGCGAAGATAGAAAGTGAACTTGCTGAACTTGATGATGATGAAAAAATGCTATTCTTAAATGAACTTGGTATTACTTCAAGTGGTCTTGATAAGTTAATTGATAAAACTTATAAATTACTTGGACTAGCTACATTCTTTACAGTTGGATCTGATGAAGTTAGGGCTTGGACATTTAAAAAAGGTATGAAGGCTCCTGAATGTGCTGGCATTATTCATTCTGATTTTGAAAGAGGTTTTATTAAGGCTGAGGTTATGTCTTATGATGATTTAGTGGCTGCGGGTAGTGAACTAAAAGTTAGAGAAGCTGGTAGAGCAAGAATTGAAGGAAAAGAATATGTAATGCAGGATGGAGATATTTGTCATTTTAGATTTAATGTATAGAAAGGGTAAATATGAAAGATAGAAAAGATATTGATAAGAAGTATACTTGGAATTTAGATGTTATTTATAGTAATACTACAGAATTTGATAAAAACTATGACTTAGTAATAGATAAAATTAATTCTTTAAAGAAATATGAAAATACTATGATGGATAATAGTGATAATTTCTATAATTCTATTAGACTATCATTTGAAATAGAAAGATTAATTGATAAGTTATATTGTTATGCTAATTTATCTTTTGATTTAGATACTTCAAATAATAATAAACAAGAATTATGTGAGAAAATATCTAATTTAAGAAGTAAGTATAGTGAGAATAGTTATTTCATAGTACCTAGTATTTTAAAGAATGATTATGGTGTTATAGAAAAATATATGAAAGAAAATCCTTTAATTAAAGATTATGAAATTTCTATTAAAGAAATATATAGATATAAAGAACATACTCTTTCTGATACAGAAGAAAAGCTTTTATCAAGTATTGGTAAGATGGTAGGAAACTCTTATGATACATATGAACTATTTAAAGATTGTGATATGTCTTTTGATAGTATTGAAGATGAGAATGGTAAGAAAGTAGAACTTAATAATAGTAATTATAGTCTATATATTGAAAGTAAAGATAGAAGGGTAAGAAAAGATACTTTTAATACTTTATATAAAGAATATAAAAAATATACTAATACTTTTGCTTCTTTAATATCTTCAAATATGAAAGAACTGTCTACATTAGCTAAGATTAATAAATATAATAGCGCTATTGAAATGAGTTTATTTGCTGATGATGTTGATATTAAAGTATATAATAATTTAATAGATAGCGTTCATAAACATATTGATTATATTTATGATTATTATAAGTTAAAGAAGGATATTCTTAATTTGAATGATATTCATTTATATGATGTATATGTACCTATTGGTAATATTCTTGATAAGAAGTATAGTTATGAAGAAGCAAAAGAAGTTATACTTAAGGTATTGGAAGTTTTTGAAGATGAATACATAACTAAGGTAAAAGAAGCTCTTGATAATAGGTGGATAGATGTATATCCTACTAAAAACAAAAGGACTGGTGGATATTCTGGTGGTAGTTATGATACTTATCCATATATTTTACTAAACTATCAAGATAAATATAATGATATGTCTACTTTAATTCATGAAATGGGCCACTCTATGCATAGTTATTATTCTAGAAATTATAATGATTATCAAAATAGTGAATATAGAATATTTGTCGCTGAAGTTGCTTCGACTGTTAATGAATTATTACTTAGTCATTATTTACTTGAACATAGTAGCGATGTAGAGGAGAAAAAATATATTTTAAATAATTTAATGGAATTATATAGGGCCACTATATACAGACAGACTATGTTCGCTGAATTTGAAAGAGATATATCTAGTATTATTGATAATGATGGCGCTCTTACTGCGGATAAATTATCTAATATGTATTATGATTTAAATAAATTTTACTTTGGTGATGGTGTGGTAGTTGATGATGAAATCAGATATGAATGGGAGAGAATACCACACTTCTATTACGACTTCTATGTATACAAGTATGCTACGGGTTTAAGTGCTGCGACCGCTATTGTGAAGGGTATACTAGATAAGAAGGAAAATGCTGTGAAAAATTATATTGATTTTCTAAAGTGTGGTTCTAGATTATCTCCTATTGAATCTTTAAAAGTAGCAGGTGTTGATTTAACTAATAGTAGTGTTGCAGATACCGCACTTGATGAATTTAAAAATATACTTGATATGTATAAAAGTATGATATAAAAGAGAGACAATTTGATTGTCTCTCTTTTTATGATAATGGTTTTTATCTAAAATAAATTCTATGTTATAATTTTATTAACTTTGTTTATTATTTTGAAAATTTATATAAAAATGAATGTAACCATACTATAAAATCAGTACGATGATATTCACAATTTTTTATTTGATACTTCTTAAATAAGTAACTAAATTATTAGCATGATTATAGTATGTATTACCATTACTTGCTTTTAATACTATGCTATCATTATCTACTATTTGCAAGTCTATTTTTTGTACTACATTATTATTATCATATCTTATAGTAAAAGTATCATAGCATATATCATTACTACCTGTCCATGGACCATTATTAGATAATTCTTTCCAGTATGTATCTATTTTGTTTAATACTTCTTTATTTAGTTTATTTTCGGTATTTTCACAATCTACATAGTATACATCATAGTTAGTATTCAATATATTTTTAGTCCAGTTACCACTTTGTTTATTAATTAAAATAACTATTATTACTCCTAGTAGAATGACTGCAGTTACTCCTAATACAATATAATTTTTCTTAGTCATATATCCTCCTTATATTCTAAGTTAATATTATCATTAAGAAAAAATTGTGTCAATATTTTTGCGTTAGATATTTCTTTTTGTGTCAAATTAATGTATACTAATAATAGGTGATTATATGGAACTTTATGAATTAAAAAAAGAGTATAAAATATTAGAAAATAAAATTATTGATCTTAGGAGGTCTCTTTGACTTAGATAGTAAAATTAAAAGAGTAGAAGAAATTAATAATTTAATGCTTGATAGTTCATTTTGGGATGATAGGGCTTCTTCTGAAAAGTTAGTTAGTGAACTTAAGCACGATAAAAATATTATAGATAATATTAATAACTTAGAGAGTAAGATTAATAGTAATATTGATATGCTTAATGATGTAAAAGATAGTGATACTGAAATGTTATTGCTTATTGAAGATGAATATCATGATATTAATAAATTAATAGACAAGGCTACTTTAGATACTTATTTAAGCGGCGAATATGATAATTCTAATGCTATTATGGAAATACATGCTGGTGCAGGCGGTACTGAATCATGCGACTGGGCATTAATGTTATATAGAATGTATACTAGATACGCTAGTTGTAATGGCTATACTATTACTGAACTTGATAAGCAAGATGGCGAAGAAGCTGGAATTAAGTCGGTATTATTTCAAGTTAATGGTCCTTTAGCTTATGGCTATTTAAAACATGAAAAAGGAGTACATAGATTAGTTAGAATTAGTCCATTTGATGCAAATAAGAGAAGACATACTTCTTTTGCTGCGGTTGATGTAATGCCTGAGATAGATGATAATATTGATGTAGAAATTAATGATAGTGATATTAGAGTGGATATTTATCGTAGTAGTGGTCCTGGAGGACAGGGCGTAAACACTACTGATAGTGCAGTTAGAATTACACATATTCCTACAGGTATTGTTGTCACTTGTCAAAATGAAAGAAGTCAAATTAGAAATAAAGAAAAAGCACTTGAAGTACTTAAGGGTAAATTATTATTACTGGAAAAAGAAAAGCAAGATGAAAAGATTAATGGTATTAAAGGGGAGCAACTATCTAATGGCTGGGGAAGTGCTAAGAGAAGTTATGTATTATGTCCTTATACTTTAGTTAAAGATAACAATAGTGGATATGAAAGTAGTAATGTAAGTGGTATATTAGACGGTGAAATTGAGGAAATGTTAGAATTTGGAATAAAAGAATAAAGGATGATTTATATGGGAATATTTGATTATTTTAGAAAGAAAAAGGTAGATAGTATTATAACTAAGGTTAACAAGAAAAATATCGGTAGGAGATATTGTATGCTTGTACTTGGTACTTTAATTGTAGCGTTTTCTTTTAATTTGTTCTTTTTAAGATATAATTTAGCCTGCTTTGGAGTGAGTGGTATATCAATAGTACTCAGTAAGTTTGGTGTTAATCCTTCAATATTTATTTTAGGGTGTAACATTTTATTAATGATACTTGCTTACTTTACATTAGGATTTGAAAATACGAAGAACCAATTAGTTGGAGCTTTAATATATCCTATATTGGTACAACTTACTAGTTATATTACTAAATATATAGATTTAGGAAATACTGAAATGATTGTTATTGCTGTAGTAGGTGGTGTACTTGCAGGTATCGGCTACGGATTAATATATAAGAGTAATTTCTCTACTGGTGGTACTGATGTTATCGTAGGTATTATTCATAAGTATTTAAAAATGTCTATGGGAACTGCTAGTCTCATAGTTAACGGATGCATTATATTACTCGGTAAACTTGTGTTTGGATGGGATATAGTACTTTATGCTATATTAGTATCATATTTAATATCAGTATTTACTGATAAGATATTACTTGGTATATCTAAGAGTAAAGCATTTTATATAGTTGTTAATAAAGAAAAAGATGATATGGTAAGAGATTTTCTTATATCACTTCCTGATGTTGGAACAACAGTTATAGATGCTGAAGGTGGCTATTCTAGTGAAGATGAAACTCTTTTACTAGCGGTTGTTCCTACGAGAAGTTATTTTATAGTAAAGGAAGGTTTAAAAGAGATAGATAATAATATATTTTTCTTAGTTTGTGACTCCTACGAAGTAAGTGATAATGGTGATTTATCATGAAATTGAATAAAAAGAAAAAGTTTGATACTAAAAAACTAGAGAAAATTATTAAAAATAAAAATACTTATTATAATTTCTTTCTTTTTATAATAGGTATGGCACTTAGTGCTATTTCTGTCAGTGTATTTTATTCTCCTAATGAAGTAGTTACTACTGGTAGTACAGGCCTTGCAATTATATTAAACAAATATTTAAATATAGATTTATCATTATTGGTATTATGTTTATCATCAATGTTACTTGTTTTATCCTTTTTAGTATTTGGTATTAATTATGGATCAAAACATATACTTGGTACATTATTATTCCCAGTATTTTTAAAGAGCGCTACTTTAATAAATAGGGTTGTTAATTTTGAAGGAGTATCTTTATTTCTACTTATAGTTATTGGTGGAGTACTTTCAGGCATTGGTTTCGGACTAGTTAAAAGAAGTAATTATAGTCTTGGGGGCTTTTATGTACTATATGATATTATTAATAAAAAATTTAAAATATCCGTTGGTAAGGCTAGTTTGATATGTAATAGTATGATTATAATACTTAGTATATTTACTTTTGGTATAGATAAATGTATATATGCTATTATTGGATTATATATGACTAGTTATTTTGGTGATAAGATAATGCTTGGTATATCTAGTAGTAAAGCTTTTTATATTATTACTAGAAAACCTTTAGAAGTTAAAGAATATATTATTAATAATTTAAATCATACTGTTACTGTGGTTAAGGCTAGAGGTGGTTATAGCGATAGAAAAAAGACTATGCTTCTTTGTGTAATACCTACCGTTGAATATGTAAAAATGAAAGAAGTTATTAAAACAATAGATGAAAGGGCTTTCTTCTTAGTTACTGATAGTTATACAGTATCTAAGTAGGAAAATTATGTAAAATAATAGATAGATATTTAAAAAATATTGAAATAATGGTATAATTAATTATACAGATATGGAGGTAGTAAAAGTGGAGTTAATTAGAATTAGTGATGTTCAAAAGACTTATAAAACCGGTACTGTAGCACTATATGATTTTAATCTTAGTATTAAAAAAGGCGAATTTGTATTTGTAATAGGTGCTTCAGGTAGTGGTAAGTCTACTTTGATAAAAATGTTATATAGGGAAGAAAAACCTGATAAAGGTTCTATAATAATAGGTGGTATTAATGTAGCAAAACTTAGAAATAGAAAAGTATATGCTCTAAGAAGAAAGTTAGGAGTAGTCTTTCAAGATTTTAAACTATTACCTAAGCTTACAGTATATGAAAATGTAGCTTTTGCTATGGAAGTACTAGGTTATGACAAAAAAGAAATACATAAAAGGGTAATGGATGTTCTTGACTTGGTAGGGTTAAAAAATAAAGTAAGACAGTTTCCAGACCAGTTATCTGGCGGTGAGCAGCAAAGAGTAGTTATAGCAAGAGCTATTGTTAATAAACCTAAACTTCTTATATGTGATGAACCTACAGGTAACTTAGATCCTGATACTTCAATGGAAATTATGAAGGTACTTGATGAAATTAATGCAATGGGGACTACAATCATAATGGCTACTCATGATAGAGATATTGTTGATAAAATGAAGAAAAGAGTTATAGTACTCGATAGAGGAAGACTTGCTAAAGATATAGAGAAAGGAAGCTACTGCAATGAAAAGTTTTAGAAGTATAAGAAGATATTTTAGAGATGCTATTCATGGAGTATTTAGAAACTTTTCTTTATCACTTGCATCAATTTCATGTATAACTATTACTTTAATAGTAGTGGCAGTATCATTAATTTTATCTTATAATGTTGAGCATTTTTCTGATTCAATTAGAAAAGATGTAACTGTAGTTATGTTTTTGAAGAAAGAAACTACAAAAGAAGATTTAACTAAAATAAAAAAAGAACTTGAGAGTATTGAAAATATTGAAAATAGTAGTATTGAACTTAAGACTAAAGAAGAGTCTGCTAATGAATTAAAAAATGGTAATGAAATATTTGCCACTACTGTTGATAGATGGACTGAGGAGACAAATCCTTTACTTGATAGTTATATGTTTAAAGTAAAAGATATTGTTCAAATAGATGATACGGTAAAAGAAGTAAAAAACTTATCTTTTTCTAAAGATAAGATAAATAATATTAATTATGGAGAAGATATCGTACATCAATTAATTGAAGTATTTAATGTGGTAAGAAAAATATGTATAGTGGCAGTTTTATCATTAGTTCTAGTTACAGCATTCTTAATTGCTAATACTATTAAACTTGCTATATATTCTAGAAAAAGAGAAATTGAAATAATGAGACTAGTAGGAGCTTCAAATATATCTATTAAGATACCATTTATTATTGAAGGATTATTTATAGGACTTATTGGTTCTATAATGCCAATACTTATTACAATATTTGGTTATACTTCTTTATATGATTACTTTGGTGGTAAATTATTTGGTTCTGGTCTTGCCGAACTAGTTAATCCAATGCCATTTATATATCAAGTATCTGGTGTACTTGTAGTTATTGGTATTGTTGTTGGTATGATAGGAAGTTATCAAGCAGTAAGAAAATACTTAAAAATATAGTATTTTCTTTTTTTATCCACAGATACTGTTGATACATAAAAATTATCTATTCTTTGTTATTTTCTTATATTCATTAATACCATATTTTTCATTTAATGTATCATAAAAGATAAACTTATGTGGTGGATTATAAGTTAAATAAATAAAGCCTAGATATATTATAATTATTATAGGAACTGAAAGCGTATTTAATACTTTTAGTTCTTTTTCTTTTAATATATTATAACTTACTATTTGACCTATAATATATACTATTATCATGAGAGTTATTGATATAAATGGAGATTCTCCTAATAACTTATATAGAGGTATATATATTACTAAATATAATGGTATTTGCATTAATGGAATGAAATATGTATTAAATGGTAAATTATTATATGTAATATTATATTTCTTTAAAAGAATATATTCTATCAAACTATATATTAGTGTTGAAGTAAATAATATTTTCATGTGTTCCCAGATGCTTTCATTTACTGGAAAGATAAAAGAAAAGATAATATTAGGAAAAATATCATAAGCAAAATGTGATATAAAAGATAATATAGTTATAATAACTACTCCAAGTATTTTTATTTTCTTTAAATTCATATATTTATACTCCTTTATTTATTATATTATTATTATAACTAAATAATTAAAAAATATTAATTTTAGAGATTATAAGCTCTAAAATTCTTTATGAAGACTTAATGGCTTCATAAAGCATCGAACAACAAAGTGTGAGATGAAAAACTAATAAATACCTTTATTTTTATATACTTTTTTAGTATAATATATACTGTGATAGTATGAAAAAAAGTTATATATTTATAGGTATATTTTTAATATTTATTATAATTATTACAATAGTAGGTAGTATCATAGTTACAGGTAATATTAAAGTAAGTGAAGATAAAGATATTCTACTAGTGCAAAGTAATAAAGAAGTATATTTTAAACCTTATGGTTATAGTATAGATAATCCTAATATAGTAGTTAATCCTTATGGTAATAGTCCTTTAACAGCACTAGTAATGTTTGAAACAGATAACTATAGTGAAGTATCTATTAAAATATTAAGTAAAGATGGTAATAGTGATATAAATTATACATTTAGTAAAAATAAGTATCATTTAATACCAATATATGGATTATATGCTGATTATGATAATACAGTTATATTATCAAGTGAAGATAAAAGTAAAACTATTAACATCAAGACTAGTAGTTTACCTGAAGACTTTACTTATGTAGATAATATGACTTATGATAATTTTATATTTTATAATAGTAATTACCCTTATGCTATTGATAGTACTGGTGAAGTAAGATGGTATTTAAATAGCAATTATTATGGTAATATAAGTATGACCAATGAGTCTTCAATTGTTATTGGTAGCGATAGATATAATGAGAATGGTAATGTAATATCTTTATATCAAATGAACCTATTAGGTAAAGTTTATAATGAATATATAGTTAATAATTATTATGGAGTTAATACTGTTTATGGAGGAATAGTTAGTGTACTTTCTGATGATGTTATCTCTATTGATTTACAGACTGGTAATACTATAAAGAAGTATTTTAATAATGATGATTATGATTATATAGACAATGCAGATGGTAATATTATTTTAAGAAAAGATAATGGCTTCTATAAGGTGGTGGATAATAATAAATTAAAAGATACTACTTATGAATATAAAGAAAAAGTAATAAGTTTTTATAATAATACTTCTAATTATAGTATTGTACCTTCGGTTAGATATGGTAAGTTAGATGAGACTAGCGAAAGTAAAAAGAAGATATCTTTAATTAACTATGATAAAAGTAATGATGTAGATGTTTCTTTTGAAAAAGAAGTAGATAGAATAATGATTAAGAATAATAATAAAGATAAAGTTTATGTTATTCTTGATAAGTTTTTAGATAAGAGAGTTTATGAAGTATCTGATACTTTTTATATTAATAATACAGGTCTTAATGGTAAGTATACAGTTTATGTTAAGATAAAAGATAAACTATATAGGACAGATTATTATATTGAGGTGTAAAATGGAAAGAATAATTTTACATGTTGATGTTAATAACGCTTTTCTTAGCTGGTCTGCGGTGTGGCTACTAAAGAATGGTTATGAAAAAGATATTAGAAATAGGTATGCTATTATTGCTGGAGATGAAACACAAAGAAGAGGTATTGTTTTAGCAAAGAGTAATTTGTGTAAAAAGAAAGGTGTTAAGACTACTGAGGCAATTTATTTAGCTAGAAAAAAGTGTCCTTATTTAGAGATTTATCCTCCTAGATATGATGTATATAAAAAGTTTTCAGATATGATGTATAAATATTTATGTAATTATACTAATATTATTGAAAGGTATTCTATCGATGAGTGTTTTCTTGATTACACTGGTAGTGTTAAGTTGTTTGGTGATCCAGTAAAAGTAGCTTACAAAATTAAAGATGAGATTTATAGAAAATTTGGATTTACGGTCAATGTTGGTGTTGGTAATAATAAATTACTTGCTAAAATGGCTTCTGACTTTGAAAAGCCTAATAAAGTACATACGCTATTTAGTAATGAGGTCGAAACTAAAATGTTTCCTCTGCCTATTGATGATTTATTTATGACTGGTAGAGCAACTGCTAAAAAACTTAGAGAGATGGGAATTACTACAATTGGAGAACTTGCTAGAGTTCCTGTAGAAGAACTTACTAAGAAGTTTAAATCTATGGGTAAGATGTTACATGATTATGCAAATGGTATTGATAATAGTGAAGTTATGTATGAAAGAGAACAAGCTAAGAGTATTTCTAACTCGACAGTTCTTCCATATAACTATAGAGATTCTGGCATGATAAAGAATGTTATATCTGATTTATCTAAGGAAATTGGTAAAAAGTTAAGAGACAATAAATTATATGCTGATACGATTGGCATTTGGTTTAAATATACTTATTTTGATAAGATTAGTAAACAAGTTAAACTAGATAATAGTATCGCAAATGATGAAGAAATAGCAGGAAAGGCTTTTAGTATTTTTAATGAACTATGGAATGGTGAAGATGGTATTAGAAGTGTATGTGTATTTGTCAGTGGCCTATCTAATGAAAGAAAAGTGCAGCTTTCTTTATTTGATGAAAAGGTAGAAGAGGAAGAGAAGGAAGATAAACTACAAGAAGTAATTGATGACATTAGAAATAAGTTTGGTGATAGTGTTATTGGCTTTGCAAATGAGAAAAATAACAAGTAGGGAGGTATTATGGGATTATTTGATGGATTTAAAAAAAGAAAAAAAGACTATAAAGAAGTAGCTGCGGATAACATAAAATTATCGGAAAAAGATATGCTTATCAATAAAATCGGTAGTGATAAAATACAATATATTTGTGATATGTATATGATAAAAAAAGATAATTTATCTATTGATTTTTTAACAAAATTAGCTTCTTCTGAAGAAATAATTAACTTTTTAACTCAAAACTTTTTAACTTCTGAAAGTGTACAAAAAATGAATAATAATAATTTTTCATTGAACGATGCCTTGAATAATTTTCAATATGATATTTTACGATTTCCTGTTTTATTTAAAGATGATGAAAAAAATAAGATATTATTACTCAATAAAGAAATAAAGGTTTCACAAGGCAATTATGTATCTGTTCAAATGGATGATTTTAATTTAAATAACCTATCTCTCAATGAAGAATATGATACAGCTATACAATCTTATTTTAGTAATGTTACTATAAAAAAAGATAGTAAAAAGATTTTATCTGTCAAACTAAATGATATCTATTCTATTTCAGATATTAATATGTTGTTTCCTAGTAATAATATTTATTATAATACTCATGATTTTTCTTATTGTGTAGATAATTCATTACAAATAAATGATAAAACTATTGTTGTTATTAGTTCGGAAAAATTCAAAGCTTTGACTGAAATACAAGTAGAAAATTTAAAAAACTGTATAGTTGTATTGAAAGATGATATAAATAAAATTAATAAATTATATGATAATTTTAGAAATAAAAGTTTTAATGATAATTTTCCTGCTTTAGAAAATGATAATCTAAATAATGAACTTATTAAAACTAATCATTTATTATATATAGTCAATAATTCTAATTTAGATAGTAATAGAAAGAAGTATTTTGAATATTGGATAAAAAAATATTATAAAAATAATAGTTTACCTTATTATGTACAGGAATTTGCTGATAAGTTAACTAAAGAAATAGGAATGGATGAGATAAAAAGAATCTCCTACCAATTTGATGATTTGGAATATAATAAAAAAATAAATGTTATTGAACTTGATAATTATGATGTATCAATATTTTTAGGTGAATTTGAAAATATTGATAATGTAAATTTATCTACATTAATTAATGCTGTTAGTAAATTAAATAGTGAGGAAAAAGAAATAGTACTTGGTAATTTCAGAGTTAAAAATAAGCTTGCAAGTGAAATACTTAATGAATGTAGTGGTGATATATATAGTTATTTTGAATCATTAAAATTAAAATTATCTGTTACTGAAATATTGTCTTTGCTTGATGTTAAGAAGATTAAAGATAATTTTATCGGGGATAAAAAATATTTAGAATATAAACTATTTGCTAGTTTATGCCGCAGTGAAGTGGAAGTAAATGAAACAATCTCTTACTTACTTAATAATGATGAGATGTTTATAGAGTTTTTTAAACAAAGTACTAATTTTTATAGTGCACTTGAAAGTTTGAATGGAAAGTTGTTAATAGATACATTAACTAAACTTAAACAGAATAATATGGATACTCAATGTTATGATTTTGTTAGTTGCCTTTCTTTAGATACCCAAAAGGAACTTATTGATGAGAAACTTGATGATGAAATTATTTCTATACTTATACCAAAATTTAGAATAGATGCAGTAAATTATTTTTTTAAGGTAGATAATAGAGCAAATTATTTATTTAAAAATTTTGATATGCAAAATTTTGTTAGAACTGGTGTAATATTTAATGATACTATTTTAAGAAGTAATGAATTTTTTGATATGCTGAAGAGTAAAAGTTTTGTGGACTTTCGAATAAATATAAATAATGTTGAAGTTGGTAATTCACCTGAGTTTATTGAAATTAAACTAAAAAAATATTATGATGCAATATTTAATGATTATGATGAAAATAAGGGAATGTTTAAGGAATATATAGAAATACTTGCTGCTCCTGATGTATTTAAGGATTATATGAAATTTAATAATTATATATTAGATGATGATGCATTTCAAATTTTAAATTCGTCTAATCAATTAAAAAATGGTGATTGTATTGATATGTTTAAAAAATTAACTAATCAAAAAATTAGCGAAGTACTTGTTGATGCACTCTTTGCCGATAATATTTATAATGTTCAGCTTAATATTAAGGAAATGTTTAGATTTAATAGTAAACTTAATGATAATGAAAAAGTAATTGATACTACTAGGGAACAATTTTATAAAATGATTTTGAATATAGATAATGTTCCTTGTACTGATAAAATTAAATTGTATAGAGAGTTGAAGGATAAAAATATTAATCTAATGTTTTATGAAGATCTTAGAAAACTAAAAGATAAATCTTACAACCTTATTAAAAGTGAACTTTTTGACTTTAAAAATAATGGTGACTCCTATAACGAAGAATTAAGTAATAAATATGGTACTTCTGTTTATGATATGAGAAATAAAGATTTTTTCATGCTAGTTAGAGCGGAAAATGGACATAGAGATAAGGATAGATGGAGAAGAAACTGTTATTCAATTATATCAGATGATAATACTGATGTTTTTGGCCATGGCTCTGTAAATATTTATGGATATAATTCATTTGAAAATGACAGAGTTCTTCATATGTTTGAAGGCGATGCTTTTAGTGGAGATGAAAATAAAAATTTTGGTAGTAGAGAAAGAGTTAATAGAATAATGACTCCTGAAGAGTTAGCAAATAGTAGTAGTTGGTATAGTGAAATACAATTAGTAAATATAAAAGATAGTAATTCAAAGAATACATATTTTGCTAAACAACCTGATTTTATAGTGGTATATAATAAACCATCTGAAGGGAATATAAGAGAGAGTAAAGAGAGAGGTATACCAATTGTTATTATAAATGAGCAAAGATTAAAAGATGATAAGAAAATTGACATTGATAAAAATATGGGTATGTATGATGATATATATATTAATAATTCTTATGATGAAGAAAATAGTGATAGAAAAGCTAGATAAGGAATGGTGATAGTAATGAATAATGAAATAATAAATGAAATTAGTGAAAATTTAAATATTAAAAAGGAAGGAATAGAAGCAGTACTTAAATTACTTGAAGAAGGTAATACAGTACCTTTTATTGCTAGATATAGAAAAGAAGCTACTGGCGCTTTAGATGAAGAACAAATTAGAAGTATTAATGAGTATTATGAATATCAAGTCAATCTATTAAAGAGAAAAGAAGATGTTATTAGATTAATTGATGAAAAGGGTTTGCTTACCGATGAACTTAAGGATAATATTATGAAGGCTTCTAAACTAGTGGAAGTTGAAGATATATATAGACCTTATAAAGAAAAGAAAAAGACTAAGGCTACAGAAGCTATTAAGAATGGTTTGGAACCTTTAGCTAAGATTATTATGTCATTTAAAAAGGTAGATATTAAAAAAATAGCAGAATCATATCTTAATGATAATGTTAAAAGTGTTGATGAAGCAATCACAGGTGCTAGTTATATCATTGCTGAATGGATTAGTGATAATGCTAGTTATCGTAAATATATTAGAAGTAATATGAGTAATTATGGAGTAATCCATAGTAAATTAAAGAAGGGGGCTACTGATGAGAGTAAAACTTATGAGATGTACCATGATTATGAAGAGAGAGTTAAATACATTAAACCACATAGAGTGCTTGCTTTAAATAGGGGAGAAAAAGAGGGTATTTTATCTGTTGATATATCTGCTGATGATGATTATATTATTTCTTTTTTAGAAAAGAAACTTATTAAAGACGAAAGTACTGAGAGTGCTAGTATTGTAAAGTCTGCGATTAGAGATAGTTATAAAAGACTTATTATTCCTAGTATTGAAAGGGAAGTAAGAGCAGATTTAAAGGAAGTGGCAGAAACTGCTGCTATTGAAGTGTTTGGAGAAAATTTAGAAAATCTAATTTTAACTCCTCCAATGAAGGATATCATGGTTCTTGGATTTGATCCAGCATATAGAACAGGATGCAAATTAGCGGTTGTTAGCCCTACTTCTAGTGTACTTAATATTTCAGTTATTTATCCTCATGAGCCACATAATAAGTGGGAAGAATCAAAGAAAGTACTTAAAGATTTATTTAAAAAGTATAATATTGATGTAGTCTCTATTGGTAATGGTACTGCTTCAAGAGAGAGTGAAAAATTAGTAGCGGAGGCTATTAGCGAGTATAAAGATAAGGATGTTAAGTATGTTATTGTAAGTGAAGCAGGGGCAAGTGTTTACTCTGCCAGTGAACTTGCAATTAAAGAGTTTCCTGATTTAACTGTTGAAAAGAGAAGTGCTATTAGTATAGCAAGAAGGCTACAGGATCCTTTATCGGAACTTGTTAAAATTGATAGTAAGAGTATTGGGGTAGGACAGTATCAACACGATGTAAATGAAAAGAAACTTGATGAGTCGCTTGATTTTGTTGTTAGTAAATGTGTTAATAATGTAGGTGTTAATATTAATACTGCTAGTACATCTATACTTAAATATGTTTCTGGTTTAACTAAAACTTCAATAGATAAAATTATTGGTTACAGAGAAAAGAATGGTAGAATTAATTCTAGAGATGAACTTGTAAAGGGAAAGGTACTAACTCCTAAAGTGTATGAGCAGTCTATAGGATTTATGAGGGTTATTGATGGAAATAATATTATGGATGAAACTTCTATTCACCCAGAAAGTTATGCTGTGGCAAGTAAGTTACTTGAAGATATTGGATATACTGCTAAAGATGTTGGTAAGGAAGTATTAGTTAGGAGGCTTGATGGTATTAATCTTGATGAGTACTCTAAAAAATTAGGTGTTGATAAGTACACACTTGAAGATATTATTAAGTGTTTAAAACAACCTAATAGAGATTTTAGAGATGATTTTGAAAAACCAATACTTAAAAGTGATATTCTTAAGATAGAAGATTTAAAAGAAGGAATGGAACTTTTTGGTACTGTTAGAAATGTTGTAGACTTTGGCGCTTTCGTAGATATTGGTCTTCACGATGATGCCCTTGTTCATATATCTAAACTTACTGATAAGTATATTAAACATCCTAGTGAGGTGGTGGCAGTTGGAGATATTGTTACCTGCTATGTAGAAAAAATTGATTTGGCTAAAAATAGGGTAAGCTTATCCTTAATTAATCCTAATATGGTTAAAAATTAATTAAAATTAGTAAAAAATATGTAATTTTATTAAAAAAATGTATAAAATAATTGACAGATAGGCAATTTTATAGTATCATTATTATTGCCTACTGATGCAGATGTAGTTTAATGGTAGAACCTCAGCCTTCCAAGCTGACTGCGTGAGTTCGATTCTCATCATCTGCTCCAGATTGATAGGAAACTCGGAAATTAACTTCTGAGAGTAATAAATGCTAACTAGAAATAGTTAGTTTTTTTGTTATGTAAAGGAGTTGATTATATGTTAAATATAGAAACAAAAGAATTAAAAATAAGTGATAAATTAAAAAGAAAAATTGATATAATTGGTAGATTTACAAATACTACTCCAATTATAAATAATGGTTCAATTAAAAATATAACGGGGACAAATGTTGCTTATGTTATGCCACATATTATAGTTATTAAGAATAATAAATACCTAATGTTTGATGAATGTGATGATGTTTATGTAAATACCTTTAAAAACAAAATAGTATTTAAAGATTTAGAAGATTATATAAATAGTCATTAAAAATCTTTTTAAATGTTAGACTTCGTAAAATTAACTTTAAAATGTCAAACAAGTGAGAGGTGTCTTTTAAAATATCTATATTTTAGACTACACTTTTCTCATTTAAGATGCCAAACATATGAGAAGCATATTTAAATTTTTTAAAATTTTAGACTTAACTTTTCTCATTTAAGATGCCAAACATATGAAAGGAGATATTTAAAAAATATGAATAAAGAAAATAAAATAGCAGGTATTTACATTAGGGTCAGTACAGAGGATCAAGCTCGTGAAGGTTTTAGTTTAGGAGAACAAGAAGAAAGATTAAGAGAGTTTTGTAAGTTTAAACGATATGAAATATTTAAAGTTTATAAAGATGCAGGAATCAGTGCTAAAAGTGATAAACGGCCAGCATATCAAGAAATGCTTGAGGATATAAAAAGTAAGAATATTAATGTAATTGTAGCATTTAAACTTGATAGACTTACTAGAAGTGTTTATGATATTGAAAAATTAATGAAAATAGTTAATGATTTAGAGTGTGATATCGATTGTCTAGCTGATGAATCTAACACTACTACTTCAAATGGTAGAATGGTTATGAGAATTATGACTAGTGTAAGTCAAAATGAAATAGAAAAATGTTCTGAAAGAACTAAAGTCGGATTAGCGGGTGCAATTAAACAAGGACACTTGCCAAGTAGAACTACACTGGGTTATAAAAGAGAAAATAAAAAGTTAGTTCCCAATCCACTTACAAAAGATATTGTAGTGAGAGTATTTGATTTATATTTAGAAGGTAAAAGCCATCAGAAAATAGCAAATATTTACAATAAAGAAAATGTTTTAGGTAAAACTTGGAGAGATTCTACTATTCAAAAGATATTATCTAATGAAATATATAAAGGAGATTATATTCATGGTAAAAGAACTAAACATCCAACATATTATGAAAATGTAGTTGAACCTTTAGTTAATAAAGAAAAATGGGAATCTTGCCAATATCAAAAATTAAGAAATGCAAGACACTATGAAAGAACTTCAACATATCTTTTTACTAACAAATTAAAGTGTTCTAAATGTGGTAATTATTTTGGTGGTAAAGCTAGTGTTAAAAAGAAACTTAATAAAAAGTATTACTACTATAAATGTAATCATTGTAAAATTAATTTAAAAGAAGATTCTATTGAAGATTTGATTCTTTTAGAACTATTAGCACTTGTTTATATAGATGACCTATTTAACGACTATTATACGCCTTTTATAAAGTCAAAACTTGATTATAATAAAATAGATTATAAAAAGGAATTAAAAGAACTAGATAAGGAAAAAGATCGGATTAAAACAGCATACATTAAGGGTATAGTTAAACTTGATGAGTTTGATAATGAATTAAAACAAATAGAATATAAAAGACAAGTACTAGAAAAACAAGAGCAAGATAGCAAACAATATGAAAATTTAAACTTTACTGTAGATGACTTATTGCTTATTAAAGATAAAAAAGAAATAGAAGATTATCTTCACCCTGAAAATATAATTGATTTGTTTGTTCGTTGGAATTATTTAGATAAAACAAATAAACAAAAACTAATTTCTAAATATATTGATGACATAGAAATAGAAAAGTTAGGTACAAAAATAGAAATAAAAAAATTAAATTTAAGAAACTCATTTTATTATGACTTAATTGATTATCATAATAATTATGACACGCCGCTTGATTTATTTATGTTTATGGATGAGGATAAATTTCCCATACCTGTAGCACATAATGGTTTTAGAACTAGAATTGAAATAGAAAATTATGTTAATAAATTAAAAGAAATGTATGATGTTAATTATTATGAAGTTATACCGAATAAAGATTTCACTAATTTATCATTTACACCTAAAAATGATATAGAAAAAATAATAAGAATAATACCTATAAAAGATAATGATAAATTTAAAAGTAACAAATTAGAACTCGGAATAATCACTATTAATTTATCAAAAATAAAAAGACCAGATGGAACACTGCTATATAAAAATATTTTTAAAACAAGTAAACTACCAACTTAATACTTGTTTTTTAATATAAATATTTATACTAATTTAAATTATTATTTATATTCTTGTTATATTAATTCTTTATATTATATTATTATATTATGTTAGACAAAAAATATAAATCTTATTCAAAATAAAAAGACTAGTTATATTTCAAACTAATCTCATCAATAAATTGTAATTTGTCTTTTACAATAATAGCATAAAAAAGAAAAGTAGTTATTGTTAATCAACTATTGCATTTTTCTAATTCTCATAAATACTTTTAAATCTTTCTCTGTCTACATTCTCTTGATTATTAATATAGTCCAAGTATTTTTCTTTATTTTCTTCTGTATATGGAGTATCAGAATATAAATCTTGTAATAATATTGTTCCGTTTGGCTGTCCAATACCCACAAATATATAATTTTCACCTATCTTTGGTAATTCCTCATCCGTTATATAATCACCTTTATGCAATATAAGAGTTCCATCTTTATCATATCCACCAGGATAAGTTACTTTAATTATATTTTGTAGATCACCCTTCAAATTTTCTGTTACCTCGATTTCATATATAGTTCTAGCTGAGCCATAATCTGAGAATGTCCTTTCAATTTCCTTATCTACCTTTCCTATAAACACATAATCAGCAAATCCAACTTGATAATATGGATTTGTTTCTTCATTCACAAGTACTGTATCATAATTTAATTTGCCATTTGGCTTATAATTTGAATTTCTATTGTTAAAGTACCAAATTACACCACAAATCATAGCAATTATAAAGATAACTAAAATAGATAAAATAATAATTTTTTTCTTTTTCATAACAATACCTCCTTTATTTTGTTCTTATTTTAATAAAAATAAGCTTTAATTCTACTAATAATCAACTACATAGTAACATATTTTAAAAAAGTTACAACTTTTGTTCAAAAAATGATTATCGGCAAATTACTATTTATTTAACAAATCACTAAATTGTAATTTGTAATTATTATTCTGATGGGCAATTATAATTTGTATTTTTAAATGTTGGAATTACCGTTATTACATCATCGCTAACACAATAATAAGTATCAATTAAAATACCTTTGTCTACATAACTATCACTATCATTAGCATCTTCAATTCTCCAACTTATTATTGGGCTATTTTTAAATACTATTGCTTGAATTGTGTCTAATATTACAATTGACAAAATAGTAATAACTATTGTTAATAATATTATTATAAACTTATTCTTTTTTACCTTTTTTATTTCTTTTGCAGAATAATCAAGTGTATCAATTAAAGTTTCCTCACTTTTTGAATCGATTTCTTCTTTAGTAAATCTCTCACCATTTAATATTTCCGTAACCGAGACTTCTAAAATGTGACTTAATGGTTTTAACAATGACAAATCCATTAAGCCCAATCCTCTTTCCCACTTGCTTACAGCATTTTTGGTTATCCCTAATTTTTCTGCTAACTGTTCTTGAGTTAATTTTTTTTGCTTTCTTAATTTAGCAATAAATTTTCCTATTTTTTCTTGATTCATTTTATCACCATCCAAGAACAATATATCAATTTTTTATCTAATATTAAACATACTATTAGTTCACTTTCAAATTACTATTTATCTGTCGCTTCTATATATAATTGTACCATAATTTCAACATATTTTGAAACTAAATTTAAACATCCAAGATTTATCCAACATTTCCAGTATATATCCAACAGTTGGAAGTAAAATAAAACCTCGCAAACCTTTTAATTAATTGATTTAAATAAAAAGTATGGTAGAATTCTTCCATATTTTTAACACAATTTTGCAAGTGCAAAATAAGAAATGATAGCACAACTATTCCTATATTTATATAGAATGAATTAGGGCAGTGCTATCATTCCCTTTATCCTGCTTAATAATTATTAGTAATTTTTTATTAAATTTTAGTATTTTCATGGTATACTTATATTAGTTAGTAGTTTATTACTACCTATAATTTAGATAATTAGAGGTTGTCCGACTTCAACCTTTATGGCTCCATAAGATAAAATCGTCGCACCAAGCGATGTTAATGATTAAATCAACGCAAGTTGATTTTTTTGTTGCTATTGTAAAGAAAGGTGTGATATGGTATGATAAAAGTCGTAAAGAAAAAAATCAATATGAGTGATGAACTCAAAACCAAAATCGATTGGTCTTGCAGATTCGCTAAGCATAAATATGAAATATACGAAGGTTGCTTACGAATCATAGAACATACAAATCTAGCGTATGTTGAACCACATAAGGTTATTATAAATAACCGATTATATTTGTTCTTTAATGAACAGAAATATTTTTATATAGGGAATCTACAAAATAATATCTCTCTGGCTGAGTTATCAGAGTACATTGCAAGGCATTAAATTGATTGAGAGTTTAGATACTCCCACAATATTGGTTATTTTTGGTGTGTAATAATCAATTAAATCAAAGGTGTCCTTGTAATGTGACACCTTTTTTGGTGCCTTTCACTACCCTAAGAGAAAGGAGAATGATAATTATGGATAATGAAAGGAGAATCGCAGGAGTTTATATTCGTGTATCAACTGAGGTTCAAGCAAGAGAAAGATTTAGTTTAGGAGAACAAGAAGAAAAATTGCTTCAATTATGTAAGTTTAAAGAGTTAGAGGTTTACGAGGTCTATAAAGATGCAGGAATATCTGCTAAAGATATGGAACATAGACCACAATTTCAAGCAATGCTACAAGATATGAAAGAAGGAAAAATTAATTATATTGTTGCCTATAAACTTGATAGAATAACAAGAAGTGTTAGGGATTTAGAAGAACTAATATCAGTTTTAGAACAATATAATTGCTTTTTATTATGTGATAGAGATGATGTTAATACCTCTACTGCTAATGGTAGATTCTTTGTAAGAATGCTTACTGTTTTATCTCAATTAGAAATAGAAATTGTATCAGAAAGAACTAAATTTGGATTAAATGGTGCTATTAAATCAGGTCATATTCCAGGACAAAGACCTTTTGGTTATACTAAATCAAAAGATAAGAAAATGATTGTTGATAATGCAACTCGTCCATATGTAGAAAAAATATTTGATATGTATTTAGAAGGTAAAAGTTTTCAGCAAATTGCTAATTATTTTAAAGAAAATAATATCTATCCTAAAAAGAAATGGAGAGATACAACTATTCAGAAAATAATAGATAATAAAATCTATATGGGAGATTATGAACAATATAAACGAATTGGTAAACAAGAAAATTTAGAGCCCATCGTGTATATGAATGTAGTTGAACCTATCATATCTCGTGCTAAATGGGAAGAATGTCAAAAACAAAAAGAAAGAAATCAAAGAACTTATACAAGAGATAGAATTTATACCTTTTTTCAACGACTTAAATGTCCTAGTTGTGGTCGTATTATGAAATGTAAAGGTTCTGGTGGTACTAAAAAAAAATATATGTACTACACTTGTGAACATTGTCATGTTAACTTTAACGAAAATTATGTAGAAGAATTATTAGAAAGTTTTATCTATGATTTATTGGAATATGATATGGCTGTTAAAAAATTCTTCTTACCTATTTTAGAAGATAAAAATAATAAAATTGATACAACTACTATTGATAAAGAGATAAGAAATTTAGAAAAGCAAAGAGATAGAATTAAACAAGCGTATATTAAAGGCATTGTTGAAATGGAAGATTTTAAAGAAGATTATAAACTAATTGAAGATAAACTTGCTAATCTAGAAAACAAAAAATTAGAGTTAGTTAATTTAGAAACTTTTAACTACTCACCACACGAATTACTCGCAGAAAGAGATTTAGAAAGAGAAAAAATGATAAGACTTGATACCTTAAATTCATTATTAAAATCAAAATGGAATGATATGGATAAGTCAGAAAAGCAAGAATTTATATCGAAATTCATTGATACTATTGAGATTAAAAAAGATAGTAAAGGTAATTTAATTCTTGAAAAAATTAATTTCAGAAATGGATTTATTAAAGAGTTATTAAAATTTTATAATGCAGGAATATTTGATGTTGCAGTACCTGTTGTAATTGGTGATAATGAAGAATGTATTAAAGGTGGTAGAATGACAGAAGACGAATTAAATAAATATTTAAATAAAATGAATGAGTATTTTGAAACATCTTTTTATGAAATGTATGAAACAATTGATAATGAAACTAATGAAGTTATTTTAGAATATCAACCAAAAGATGATGAAAAAATCATTAGATTTGTAGTACTAACTAATACAAATAGTTTTCCAATATCAAAAGAAAATATTAAAGATAGATATGGAATTGTAAGTTATAAAACAAATACAATATTAGAAAATTAGAAAGGAATTGATTAAATTATGAATATTGAATATACAAAAGTTGGAGATTATTTATTACCAAATTTAGTAATAGATAATAAAAATTATAAACAAATAAATAAGTATGGTTATTTAAGATTGGATTATATTAAGGAACATAAAAAAGGATTATATCAATCACTTTTAATGAAAAATGAATTAACAAATCATCTTCTTTCAGTAAGTAAAGAATGTGAAAAAAGGTATAACATTTTAATGAATAATTATATTAAGAATGATGAAAAACTATCTGAAAAAAATAAAGAAAATAATCAAATTAAATGGGTACAATTGATGAATAATTATAAAAATATGGCTGAAGAAATAATATTAAGAGAGTTAATCTATGTTTGATTATATCTATAAGCAAGCAACGGATTTTTACTCCCACCACAAAATCCAGTATATTGAAAGGCTAAACCTTAAGTATGGCGACAACATCTATTTGGAGTATAAAAAATAATTTAAAACAGTCTATAAATTATATCATCAATCCAGAAAAAACTATCAATAAAGATTATGGTAAAAATTCATATAACTATCTTGAAATAAGTACTACTGAATATAATTTTAAAAATGAAAAAGTATGTTATGTTAGTCCTTTAAATTGTTATGAGGACAACCCTTATGAAGATATGAAATTTACAAAAGAAAGATTTGGAAAAACAGATGGTATTTTAGCATTCCATGGATATCAGTCTTTTAAGGAAGGAGAAGTAACTGCTGCTGTTGCTCATGAGATTGGTGTTAAGTTTGCAGAAGAAATGTTTAAAGATTATGAAGTGGTTGTTTCTACACACCAAAATACAAATCATATACACAATCACTTCATACTAAATTCTGTTTCATTTAAGACTGGTAAAAAATATAATAACAATAGAACTAATCTAGCAAAGTTAAGACATATATCAGATGCAATATGTTCCGAATATGGATTATCTGTTTTAGATGAAGATTTAGGTTATAAAAGCACCTATAATCATAAAGTATTAGATAATAATTATTATAAAACATTAAAAGAAGATTTAGATAATGTAATTAGTTATTCAATTACACTTAAACAAGTTATGGAACGATTAAAAAAATTAGACTATCAAGTTTGTACTCGAAATGGTATATTAACAATTTATAAAAATGGTTGTGATAAAGTTAGAATTGAAAAAGCATTTGGTAATGACTATTCAATAGATAATATAAATAAAAGATTATATTTATCTAGACAAATTGTATTTAAACCACTACCACAAAGAACTATATTTGAAGAATATTCTAAAACAAATAAAACACATAAAGGAATATATGGATTATTTTTATATTATTGTTATTTATTAGGTGTATTTCCAAAGAAACAACCTAAACAATATCTACCATATTCAATTAGAAAAGAAATTTCTAAATTAGATGAATATTCTAAGCAAGTAAGATTTATGGCAAGTAAAAATATTGAAACTAAAGAAGATTTAGAATGTTTTTCTAAAACTAATTATGAAGAATATAGAAAGTTAATGGGTAAAAGAGAAAATCTTTGGAAAAAATATCATAGAGCAAAATCAGAAGAAGATAAATTTAAAATATTAACTGAAATAAATGATATACAACCAAAAATAAATGAACTTCGTAATTATGATAAATATTGTAAAGATATAAAAGAAAGATCAGAATTGATACAAAATAATCTTAATAATTTTGATAAAGATATGCAAAAAGAAAAAGACAATATCAGGAGTTATTGACCTATATTGTCTATTTTTCTAAACTAAATGATAATAATTCAAAACATTTTTTTGCTTCTTCTTGTGAATTAGGATTTCCTAATAATAAAGCAGTATTTGAATCTTTAATTTTTATAACATAATTATATTCAGAGTTATTATATGAATAAAAAACATATTCAATATTATCATTAGAACCTCTATCAATAATTTGTCCTTGAGTATTAGCGGCATTTACATATTGTTCATAATATGACTCTTGGATAAAGGTACCTTGACTTAAAGTATTACCATCTTTTGAAATTGCAAAAGGTAAATCTGAAGATAAATCATATCCATCAGTTGTATTTAAAGTTATTTTAACTTTATCTCCTGTTTCAACAGTATAAGTGTATGACTTATTTGTTGTACACCCTGTTAATGCTAACATCATTATTCCTACTAATAAAATACTCTTAAAAATTTTTTTCATATTAACATCCCTCCTTCATTATTAACATTTATATTATCTATCCAAACAATCCTATGAAAATGCCAAATATAATAAACGTAAGTCCAATAATTATTGCAACAGTAGAATGTCTTTTACCTTTAGTTATTTGTAAACTGTATAATTTTTCATTACAGAAATGTATATAATATTCAACTTTCTGATTATTTATACTAAATTGTGATTTATGATCATTTTTCCAAAAATAAATTTTTTCCTCTGTTCCAACTTTGGGTATAGTATATTTTTCTGGACTAAAAGTATTATAAGAAGAAATAATATTGTCCATTCCTAATACTTCCTTACCATTTTCGTCTAAAAAGGATACTATCCATCTATTTCCAATAAAATCATGTTGATGACAAACTTTTCCAGTTGTAACAGGATATTTAGAATAATCTTCATTTTTATGGTTTAACAATTTTGGCACAAATAATATTATAAGAATTCCTATTATTAAAAATATAATGCAGCCAAATATATTCACTTTTTACACCTCCTCTAGTTTATTCAATAATATTATAACATATTTCTGATGAAAAGTCTTTCAAATTAATCTGTTTAGTAAATAAAGTTAATTTAAGAAAAAGTATTGTAATAATTTTAATATCTGCTATAATTTATTTAGTTGATTTAATACATCTTGGGAGTATAAAATTTCGAATATAGGAAAAGTTATGGCTCCAAATTGATAGGAAACTCGGAAATTAACTTCTGAGAGTAATAAATGCTAACTAGAAATAGTTAGCACTTTTTTTATATAAAATAACCCCCCTATGTATTTGCATAGGGGGGTGATATTAACTATTAATTTTTAATTCTTTTATTTTTTTCTTTTCGTTATCTTGTTTTTTGATTCTATTATTAATATCTAGTTCTATTATTGAATCACATACTTTATATCTATAGAATCCTTTAATGTAATCATAATTTCCTTCATTATTTGCTTTATTCATTGCTAAATGATACTCTGTTCTTTCATTTGCTTTGATGTATATTGGTGGTAATCCAACGTCTTCAAATAATTTGTTAATAAATCCTCTTATTGTTCGACCATTACCATCATCAAAAGGATGTACTTTGATTAACTTACAACCAATAACTACACAATTATCTAGATATTCAAGTAATTTATCAGTTGAGAAGTTAGTATTTAATTCTTTTGCATCTTCTAGTAATTTTTGTATTTCTATATCTATTTTTTTTAATTCAGGTCTTATCATAGACCATTCTGATAGTTCTGTACCAGTTCCAGGAAGATATACATCGAATCTTCTAAAATCTCCGGCATACTCTGGGTATTCTGTAAATGAAAATAATTTTGCATTTAAATCTTTAAGAGTATATACATCAAATAAATAATTAACATCATCGGAATGTATATATTCATACATAGCTTTAAGTCCTTTTATTTCTATACTATTGTGTGTTCCCTCAAGTTCACTTTCGTTATTAATGTATTTTGTAATAAATGCTTTTTTCATTTTGTCAAATTCAACCTTACCTGGTGCTAAACTATAATACATTTTAATTAACTTTGTTGGTGTTTCTGCTTTTTCTTCATAAAGTTTATTAACTTTTTTTCTGTATTTATATCCTAAAAATGATTCTTGTATTATAAAGTTTATATCGATTCCTGCACTATTTAAATCTTTAATTAATTTTGCTTTTTCTTCACTCATTTTTGTCACCTCTCAAAATTGCTAGTATTATAGCATATAATTAAATTAAATGCAAATATATGTATTTAATTCGTTTTTATGTGAATGATAATATTAGGTGATAGTATGTTAGTTAGGCTTGGATATGTAGCTATTAGTACTGCGATAAATATTACTAGTTCTAGCCCTTATACTTATAGTGAATATTTAAGTAAAGGCAATATTGATAAACTCGATAATGTTATTAAATCTAATTTATTAGGTTTAGAAGAAATATTAAAATATAATGTTAAAAATAATATTCATTTTTATAGGATGTCCTCTAAAATAATTCCACTTGCTACTAAAGATGATGTAAAATTTAATTATACTACTAAGTACAAAAAATATTATAATAGAATTAGTAAAATTATTAATGATAATAATTTGAGAGTGGATTTTCATCCTGATCAATTCTGTGTACTTAATAGTACTAATAAAGATGTTGTTAAAAACTCTATTGATATTTTAGATTATCATTATAAATTATTGAACATGATGAAAATTAAAGATAAGGTTCTAATACTTCATGTTGGTAGTAACGTTTTAGGAAAAAATAATTCTATTAAGAGATTTGTTAATAATTTTAATAAATTACCTGATTATTTAAAGAAATGCATTGTTATTGAAAATGATGATAAGGTATTTAATGTTAGTGATACTTTAAAAATTTCTGATATGATTAATGTTCCTATTGTACTTGATTATCATCATTATAAATGTAATAAAAGTGATATTGATATTGAAAGAATATTTAAAACTTGGAATATTAAACCTAAATTACATTTTTCTTCTCCTAAAAATAAAAAGAATTTTAGAAGTCATAGTGACTATATAAATAGTAATGATTTTATAGAATTTATTGAACTTATTAAGAAATATAATACTGATGTTGATATTATGTTAGAAGCTAAAATGAAGGATGAAGCTTTATCTAGGCTTGTTAGGGAACTTAAATATAAAACTAATTATAATTTTATTGATGATACTAGTTTTGAAGTATAAAAAATGTAGCTATGTTATTAGTTACATTTTATATTATTATATTTAGTAATTCTAAAATTAATCCTGAAATTACTCCTAGTGTATATAACAGGCATATTATAAATATGTTTTCTTTCATATTTTTATTTTCTTTAAATAATACTATTAGTGCTGTTCCACTACCAGTTAATAAACCTGCAATTAATGAGGATAAACTTATAGCATTATTTAAATATAGTTCTGTCAATATTATACTAGCACCACAATTAGGAATTAGCCCAATAAGACTAGTAATGAATGGACCTAGTATAGTACCTTTTAGTAAGACTTTTGATAAATAGTCTTCACCAACATAGTGAAATACTATGTTTATTATAAATGTAGTAATAAATAAGAATACTACTATGTTTAATGTATGTTTAATTGATGATATTAGTATTCCTTTTTCACAATGACAATGTTCTTTATCACATATTTCATAGTTTGTTTTATCTTGCTTTTTCTTTATTTTTCTTAAAGTCAAATCTATTAATACTCCATAGAATATACCAAACAATATTTTTATTAAAATTATTTGTAATATTATTTTGATATCTGCTTTTTCTGATATAAGTATTGGCAACATCTCATCACTTGTAGATAAGTATATTGAAAAGAGTGTACCTAGTGATATTATTCTTGTTATATATAGATTTGTTCCCATTACTGAGAAACCACATTGTGGTATGATACCAAGAAGGGATCCTATTACTGGACCAAATTTTTTTGATTTTGTTATAATGTTTTTATTTTTGCTTGTTAATTTATGTTCTAAAACTTCAATTAATAGAAAAGCAACAAACAAAAATGGTATTAATTTTAATACATCTATTATAGTATCAACTATTATATCTATCATAATGATTCCTCCGCATAAAGATTATATCATTTTATTTATGATAGAGCAAGTTAAAATTCATACCATTTTCTTTGCTTTATCATAGATTTGGGTAATTCTTTTATAAATTCTTTGCTGTTAATTAAATATTCTGATAAATAATTTAAAATAATATTGTAAATGGCTATTTCTTTTTGCCTTTCATTAAATAATGGTATTTTTTCATTTTCTAATGTTTTAAATAGTTCTTTAATTTCTTTTGATTTTTCGTTAGTTATTAATACTTTGCATCTTTTTATAATTTCCGCAATTGTTTCGAGGTAATTATCATAGTCAGTTATGTTTGGATAAAATGATAATAATTCATTGAATAAGTTTTTTGTGTATAAATATAGGTGTGTGTAAATATCACATGGTTTGTTTATTGTTTTATCATTACTTGTACTAATTATTTGAGGTAAGTCTTCGCTATCGTATGGATTTTGTGGCATTATATTAATACTTTGATATTTTTCTATGCAGTCAATATTAAATAACAGAAGTGTATTTATACTCCAATCTTTAAAAGTTTCTATTTCTCTTGAAAAGTTTATTCCATAATAATTAATATAAACACCATCATATTCTCTTGATAATTCTTCAAAATCAAATATTTTATTTTTGGTGGTTAGTGGCTCGCATAATCCTAATATGTGATGATATGATGGGTATTTTTTTGCTAGTTCTTTAATTTGATTACAAGAATCTATGGTTAATATTTTTGCAGCATCCTTTAATGTAAAGACAGCTGCTAGAGTAATATCTTTTATTGCTTGTAGATATGAACCTTCATATATTATATACTCATACCAATCACTTACCATATATTTATTAAATTCTGATGCCCAGAGACCACCAGTAGGCTTAAAAGTATAATTGTTTAGTGGACGTAATATTTTTCTAAAAATATTACTTGAAATTGTTTCTGTTCCTACAGTTACGTATTGTTTTTTCATGTTCTAACTCCTTGCATTTATATATAATACTTTAAATATGTTGTTATGTCAATATTGTATTTTTGTAGATTTAATGATATTATATTGTTGTGATGTGTATGAGTAAAAAGAAAATTTTGATTTTAATTGTTACTATTAGTGTATTGTTTATTGCAACTGTAAGTTTTTTAATTATTAAGAATAAAACTGACAAAATGGAAAAATTTGGAATAAATAACAATGAAAATAATGAAGAAAATAATACAGAAAATAATACAAAAAATGAAAGCAAAGAAGATAACGATCAAAATAGTAATGATGTAAATATTAAAGATAATAGTGATGATAACTATAATGATTCTGTTACATCTGAAGAAGATGTTGTTAATTACTTTGAAAAAAAGTATGATGAAGTTAACAATAATTCTTGGAATGATGTTAAAGATAAAGCTAAAGAATATTTTATTACTATAGTTGATTTTATATTTTATGATGGTAAAATTAAAGGACATACTTTTAATGATTTGAGTAGTACTGCAAAGCTTAAAATTATTAGTATTGCTTTAAAAATAGATAATAAAATTGAAGAGTATATTCCAGGCTATAAAGAAACAATCTCTAGTAATGGCAGTAAAATATATAATAACGTTAAAGAAAAATTGGTTACTTTATATTTAGATATTTCAACTGAAATATGTAAAAATCATGAAAATGGGTGTAATACTGCTAAAGAAATATTTAAAGATGTTAAAGATAACTGTAAAATAGGGTGGGACTTTATTAAAAAATTGGTATCTTCTGGTACTAGTAAGTTAAAAGAATGGTATGAGGTTTATAGTGGAAAATAAAATTATTAAATTTTTATGTATTGTTGTTTCTTTACTATGTTGTGGCTGTTCTGCTGCTGTAAATAATAAAAATAATATTATTAAGGATATTGTCTCTTTTAATAATGAATTAGATAATAATTTTTTAGAGTATGTATGTGATGAGTATGGTATAGATACTTTAAATAATATTTTGACTGCTTATACTAATAATAGTTATACAAATAAAATATGGCATGATATTTTTGGAAAAACTTATAGAGTGTTACTTGATGAATATAATGGTATATATGATAATAATGATAAAGTAAAGATAATTAATAATAAGGATAAAACTGTTATTAGTTTTGTTGGTGATATATCCTTAGCAGATAATTTTGATATAATGCCTTATTATGATTCAAGAGGTAAAGGTGTTTACGGTATACTAGATGATAATGTTGTCAATATTATGAAATCTAGTGATATAATGGTTGCTAATAATGAGTTTACTATAAGTAATAGAGGAACTAAACTTAATAAATTATATAATTTTAGAGCAGGACCTGAAAGATTAAAAATATATGATGAAATGGGTGTTGATATTGTTTCTATTGCTAATAATCATGCATATGATTATGGAGAAGATGCTTTTCTTGATACTATTAAATATTTAGATAAATATGGCATTAGTTATGTCGGTGGTGGCTCTAATATAGAAGAAGCAAGTTCTGCTTTTTACTATATTGCTAATGGTTATAAAATATCTTTTTTATCTTCAAGTAGAGCTGAAAAGAATATTGTTACTCCTGGCGCAACTGAAACTTCTAGTGGAATATTTAGATGCTATGATAATGAATTGTTGCTTAAGAGAATAAAAGAAGAAAAAGAAAAGAGTGATTTTGTTATACTACTAATTCATTGGGGAAAAGAAGATTCAAATGAACTTGAAGATGTTCAACTTACTACTGGTAAAGAATATATTGATATGGGAGCTGATTTAGTTATTGGTAGTCATGCTCATGTACTTCAGGGTATGGAGATATATAATAATAAGTTAATTGCTTATAATTTAGGAGATTTTATATTTAATAAAGAAACTAAAGATACGGGAATATTATCTGTGACTATTAATAATGAAGGTAATATGAATTATACTTTTATTCCATGTAAACAAAGTAATTATAAGACTTTTTTACTTGATGGTAAAGATAAAAAAGATGTTATAGATAAAATGAAAAATTATTCTATTAATGTTATATTTAATGATGATGGTGCATTTAAATAATATAATTATTTTGTATATGTAGTTATGGCTTCTATATGATAGATATGGTTGATATATTATTTTGAGACTTAATGGCTCAAAATAATACTCCAAGATTAGAAGCTTGGAGTGAAAAAAATAATAAAAAAATAATGAAAAAACTTTACATATTTTGTCAAAACTGCTATAATACTTGATGAGCGAAAGCTCCTTGCCTGAATAAGGCCGTTAGTCCAAAAGGAGGTGTAATAATGAAAAATTATGAAATTATGTTTATTGTAAGACCTGATGTTGAGGAGACTGTTGTTAAAAATACAGTTAAGACACTTGAAAAAGTATTAACAGATCATAAGGCTAAGATTACTTTATCTAAAGAGTTAGGACAAAAAGAATTTGCTTATGAAATTAAGAAATTCAAGTCTGGATATTACTTTTTATACAACATTGAAGCTAAAGATGATGCCGCTATTAAGGAATTTGATAGAGTATCTAGAATCGATGAAAATGTTGTTAGACATCTAGTTATTAACTTAGATAAATAAGGAGAAAAAGTATGAATAAAGCAATATTAATTGGAAGATTAACAAAAGATCCTGAACTTAGAACTACTCCAACAGGCAGAAATGTTTGTCAGTTTTCAGTAGCAGTAAGTAGAAATTTTACTAATGCTAATGGAGAGAGAGAGGCAGATTTTATTAACTGTGTAGTTTGGGATAAACAAGCTGAAAATTTGGTTAAGTATCAAAAGAAAGGTAATCAAATTGCAGTTGAAGGAAGAATTCAAACAAGAAATTATGATGATAAAGATGGTAAAAAGGTTTATGTTACTGAAATACTTGCCTCTAATATTAGTTTCTTAGATTCTAAAGGAACTGGTGCTACTGGTAATACAAGTTTTAATAATTTGCCTGAACCACCAATGGTGGATACTTCAAGTAATAATATGGAAACAGTATCTGTTGAAAAAGATCCGTTTGAAGCATTTGGTGATTCTATAGAAATTAGTGACAATGATTTACCATTCTAAAAAAGGAGGATAAACATGGCAGAATTTCGTAAGAAAAGAAAAAAAATATGTCATATGTGTGCTGGTAAAACAGTAGATTATAAAGATGTTAATATTATATCTAAATATGTTAATGATAATGGTAAAATTTTACCAAGAAGATTTACTGGTACTTGTGCTAAGCATCAAAGACATGTTGCTGAACAAGTTAAAAGAGCAAGATTCATGGGATTTATTCCATTTTGCAAATAAGAGTATAGCTTAGGCTATATTTTTTTCTTTTTATAATGACAATAGACTAAAAATATTGTATAATATTAGTACGAAGGTGGGATATTTATGAAAGTTATATTTTTAAAAGATTTAAAGAAACAGGGAAAGAAAAACGAAATAAAAGATGTTAGTGATGGATATGCTACTAACTACTTAATTAAAAATGGATATGCTGTTAAATATACCAAATCTAGTAGTGACAGGCTTGATGCAGAGATTACACAAAACAAAATAAATGAAGAAAATAATATTAGAATTGCTACTGAAATTAAAAATAAATTAGAAAAAGAGGTTATATCTTTTACAGTTTCTACTGGTAAAGATGGTAAGGTCTTTGGTAGTATTTCTAGTAAACAAATATACGAAGAACTTAATAAAAGAGGTTATAAAGTAGATAAGAAACAAATTGTTATTACAGATAGTTTGTCTTCTATTGGAATGTTTTATGTAGATGTTGTTTTACATAAGAAAGTTATTTGTAAACTCGGGGTTGAATTAAAAAGTAAGTAGGTGAAGTGATGAACAAAGAATTACCTAAAAATATTGAGGCTGAAAAAAATTTGCTTGGTTCAATGTTTTGGTCATATGAATCTCTTCAAAAAGGATGTGAAGAGGTTGATAGTGTTATATTTTATTTAGATAGTCATGCAAAAATATTTGATGCTATTAAAACTTTATATATTAATAATACTCCGGTTGATATTAGTTCTATTACAACATATTTAATTAATTGTAATAGACTTAATGAGATAGGTGGTGTCCAGTATTTAAACGAAGTAGTTAACTCTGTTGCCACTGGCGCTAATATTGAATACTATATTAGTTTGGTTAGTGAAAAGTATACACTTAGAAAAATGATTGAAGTGGCTACTGATATAGTGAATAAGGCTACGAATAGTGAAATGAGTGCTTCTGATACTATTGATGAGGCCGAAAAAGAAATTCTTAATATTTCAAAGTTTAGGAAAACTAGTGAATTTAGAAAAGTACAGGATGTTTTATCTAAAGCACAAAGCGATTTAGAATTTATTGCTAAAAATGGTGGTAAATTAAATGGACTTACTACTGGTTTTGGAGAACTTGATGCATTAACTCAAGGACTTCATCCTACTCAGCTTATTATATTGGCTGCTAGACCGGCTGTTGGTAAAACTGCTTTTGCTCTTAATTTGGGTTTAGCTGCCGCTAAAAGCACTAAGAAAAATATTGCTATTTTCTCTCTAGAAATGCCTGCGGAGCAACTTATTATGAGAATGATTAGTTCTTTGGGACAAATTGATAATAAGAAACTTAGTACTGGTAAACTAGAGAATGATGATTGGAAGAGATTTAATGAGGCTATTAGTATTTTAGCTGATACTAATATATTCTTTCACGATGCAGGTGGTGTTACTCCTAGTGAAATTAAAGCTAAATGTAGAAGACTTGCTACTCAGGGCGAAGGCCTTGGACTTGTTATAATCGACTATTTGCAGCTCATTGATTCTTCTTCAAGATATTCCGGCTCAAGACAGCAAGAGGTATCTGAAATATCTAGAGCGCTTAAAACTATGGCTTTAGAACTTGAAGTACCAGTTATTGCTTTGTCTCAGTTATCTAGAAGTGTTGAAAAAAGAGAAGATAAAAAACCTGTACTTAGTGATTTGAGAGAGTCTGGTTCTATCGAGCAGGATGCTGATATTGTTGCAGCATTACATGCACCTGATGTTGAAGTTCCTGTGGGTGATGAAGTACCTAATCCTATACAACTTATTATACTAAAACACAGAAATGGACCTACTAAAACTATTGATTTGTTATTTAAGAAAAAGACTTCGACATTTTTATCTATAAGGAAGGAGAATGGTGCTAGTGCAAACTAAAAAAATAAATTTGGGGTTAATTGTGTTTTGTATATTTCTTTCTGTATTTGTTTTGGTCTTAACTTTTACTACTTATGCTACTAGTGAACCTACTGCTGTTTATACTGTTTATTTGGATGGTAAATCTATAGGTAGTATTTCTTCAAAAGAAAGTTTTAATGATTATGTAAATAGTAAAGAAGAGGAACTAAAAAAGAAATATGATGTTGATACAGTTTATTCTCCTAAAGGAGTAGAAATAAAGAAGAATATTACTTATAATCCTTCTGTTAGCAGTGATGTTGAAATTTATAATAAAATAATTAGTAATAAAAAGTTTACTGTTCATGGTTATCAGATTGCTATTGTTAATACTGATGATGAAGATAATAATAAGAAAACTTTAAATTTATATGTATTAGATAAAAAAGTATTTGATGAAGCTGTTGAGAATACTATTAAAGCCTTTGTTGATGAGGAACAGTATGAAAAATTTGTTGCAGGTACTCAAGAGGAAGTTAAAGATTTAGGTAGCATGATAGAGAATATTGATTTACTTGAGAATATTACTTATAAAGAAACTTTAATTTCTACTGATGAGAAGATTTTTGTTGATGTTGATGAGCTTAGTAAATATTTACTTTATGGTACTTTAGAAAAAAAAGAGACTTATACTGTTAAAGCAGAAGACACAATAGAATCTATTGCTAATAAACATAAATTAAATGTTAAGGAGTTTTTAATAGCAAATCCTGATTTTACTAGTGAAAATAATCTTTTATATGAGGGACAAAAAGTTAATGTTGGTCTTATAAACCCAGTTATATCTGTAGCAGTTGATGTTCATAGTGTTGGTGAAGAAGAAAGAACATATGATACTGAGATTCAATATGATTCTAGTCAATATATTGGGTATCAAGAAACTATTAGAGAAGGAGAAAATGGTTTATATAGAGTTACCAGAAAGAGTCAATATGTTAATGGTCAATTACGTTCTGGTACTATTGCAAATTCTACTGAAATTAAACCTCCTGTCAATAGAATAATTGTTAAGGGTGAGAAATATGCTCCTAATGTTGCAGATTTAAGTTATTGGGCATGGCCAACGGAAAAGCCTTATACTATTACAACCTATTTTGAATATCGTTGGGGTTCTTTTCACGATGCTTTAGATATATATGTAGGATATGGTTCACCAATACACGCTGCGAATAATGGGGTTGTTGTTGATGCTAAAAGTGGATGTTATCCAGGCAATACACGTTGCAATGGGGGAAGAGGCAATTATGTTATAGTTAATCATAATGTTGGTGGATACTACACTATTTATATGCATTTAAAAGAATACTATGTTAGTATTGGTCAAACTGTTGTAAGAGGTCAAAAAATAGCCGCTATGGGGAACACTGGTTATGTTGTACCTACGCCTAGTTCAGGAAATCCTTATGGTGGCACCCATTTACACTTTTCTGTAAGAGTTGGTGGGCCTAATGCTACTGCGATAAATCCTCTAAGTTTGTATCGATGAAAGTATCTGTTTTATCATCTGGTAGTAAAGGGAATACTACTTATATAGAAAGTAATAATGTAAAGATACTTATTGATTTGGGAAATACTTCAAAATATGTAAAGGAAAAATTAGAGGATTTGGGAGTATTTCCTGGTGACATTGATGCTATACTTATTACCCATACTCATGTTGATCATATAGGGGGCCTAAAAATATTTGCTAAGAAATATAATATTCCAGTATATATTACGGAAGTGATGCATAAAACATTAGATTATATAGATAATTATAAACTACTTGAAGATGAGTTTGATATTAAAGACATTCATGTTACTACGATTAAAACTTCACATGATGCTCCTGATTCAAGAGGATATATTATTAGTAGTGAAAATAAATCAATTGTTTATATTACTGATACTGGATATATTAATAAAAAATATTTTGATATACTTAGTAATAGAGATTTATATATTATGGAATCTAATCATGATGTGGAAATGCTTACTAATGGAAAATATCCTTTTAGTATTAGACAGAGAATACTATCTGATAAAGGACATTTATCCAATTATGATTCTTCTAAGTATTTGTCTTCTTTTATAGGAGACAATACTCATTATATACTGTTAGCTCATTTATCACAAGATAATAATACTGAAGAACTTGCTTACGAAACACTGGCAAATAGATTAAAAGAAGATAATAAACATGTAGATAATATAATTATTACTAAACAAAATGAGGAAACTGAGCTGATAAATGTATGATAAAATTAATATGTGTTGGAAAAATAAAAGAAAAATATTTAACTGATGGAGTAAATGATTATTTTAAAAGAATTAATAAATATCATAAATTTGAAATAATTGAAGTTGATGACTCTATACCCTCTATTGAGGAAACTAAGATAATGAAACATATTGATAATAAAGATTATGTAATTACTTTGGAAATTGAAGGTAAAAATCTATCTTCTCCTCAATTTGCTGATAAATTAGACAATACTTTTATATCTCACTCTAATATTACTTTTGTAATAGGTGGATCTTATGGACTTTCTAATAATATTAAGAATAGATCTAATTATAAACTATCTTTTTCAAATATGACATTTCCTCACGGACTTTTTAGACTTGTTTTCTTAGAGCAATTATATAGATGCTTTAAAATTATTAATAATGAGACATATCATAAATAGAATTTTATTTTTAATAATTAAAGATGTAAATAGAGTTTTGACTCTATTTTTTCTATTGATAAAAGTACACTATTATGATAAAATATTTGTTGTAGAGGAGGCAGTATATGTATTGTAGAAATTGCGGTAGTAAACTTGACGAGAATGCTTATGTGTGTGTTAACTGTGGTGTTTTAGTAGATAGTAATATAAATAATAGTATTCCTTCGAGAGTATATAGAGAGAAGAAAAAAGGTGATAGTAATGCCACGGGTATACTTAGTATCATTTTTTCTTCATTAGCAGTTTTAGATGCTTTTGATTGTTTGACTACTGACATAAGTGCTGTAGGTATGTATACGAAAGTATTAGATAGAATAATGTATTTATTTGGTTTTGTTGGTTTTTCATTAGCATTTATGGTTGTTGGTTTTATTTTATCATTAGTATATAAAAATAAGACTTGTAATCAGGTTGGACTTGGCCTATCTTTACTTGCTTTGTTTCTTATAATAACTGAAGTATTGGTAGTGATGTTTTATTAATATGTATAATTTTGATTTTAAAAAAACACTTGGTCAAAACTTCTTGAAGGATGATAATATTGTAAATAAAATTGTTAATGCTACTGAATATAAGAAAAATAATTTGGTTATTGAAATTGGACCGGGAGCTGGTTCTTTGACTAAGAAACTACTTCCTAAAGTTGACAAAGCATTATTGTATGAAATTGATACTAGATTAGAAAGAATATTAAATAAGGAACTTGCTGAATATGATAATTATACTATTATATTTGATGATTTTTTAAATAGAAATGTTAATGATGATTTAAGTAATTATTGTTTTGATAATTTATATATTGTTGCTAATTTACCATATTATATTACTACTCCTATTATAAGTAAAATTATTGAAGAAAAGATACCTGCTTGTGAGATTGTTATTATGATTCAAAAAGAAGTTGCTGATAGATTGTGTGCTCTTGTTGGAACTAAAGAGTATGGACAACTTACTGTCTTTCTTAATTATTTTTATGATATTAAACGAGTTACTAATGTTAGTAAAAATTCTTTTGTACCTAAACCTAAGGTTGATTCCGCTGTTATTAAGATGGTTAAAAAGAATAATTTAGAATATGTTAAGGATTTAGATTTCTTTAGAAAAATAGTTAAAGATAGTTTTAGATTTAAAAGAAAAACTATTAAAAATAATTTATGTAATTATGATATAAATATAATAGAAAGTGTACTTGAGAAGTATAATTTTAATATTAATACTAGAAGTGAAAATATTCCTTATTATGTATTTGTAGAATTGGCAAATGAGTTATTGAAGTAATAACTCATTTTTTGTTATATATTTTTGCTTATTACATAATATTATATGGGTGAGTATTATGTTTCAAATTGGTGATTTAGTTACTAGAAAGTCTTATGATAATGATATTATATTTAGAATTATAGCTATTGATGATAACAATTATATACTTAAGGGTGAAGTTGTTAGATTGTATGCAGATAGTCCAAAAGAAGATTTAAAAATATATGTTGATGATGATAAAGATGATTTCGCTCCGGAGATTGATAATTTTAGGAATCTAGATAGAAATGAATACTTTTATTTACCGGGAAAGATTGTGCATTTGGACCAGGACCTTTCTTTTATGAATAAGTGTATGAATTTTTATAAAAAGAATAGAATTAAGGCTTATGGAATATGTACTGATGGTAAGGATTTATCTAATGTTGTTACGGAGAGTCTTAATAAATATAACCCTGATATTATTGTTATTACTGGGCATGATGCATTATACCGTAAAAAAAGAAAAGATAATAGCTATAAAAGTAGTGATGAATTTGTTGCGGCGATTAAGACTGCTAGAAAGTATGAAAATTCTCATGAAAAACTTATTATAATAGCGGGGGCTTGTCAGTCTAATTATGAAGAATTAATAAAAGCTGGGGCTAATTTTGCTTCTAGTCCTAAGAGAATTAATATACATGCACTTGATCCAGCAATTATTGCTACTTGTCTTGCTTTTTCAGATAAAAACAAGGATATTGATTTGATAAAGATTCTTAATAAAACTAAATATGGCTCTGATGGAATAGGGGGGATTATTACTAAGGGTACTATGTATGTTGGGTATCCTAGATAATTATGACAATAGAGAAAATTAAAAATAATATAGATAGTAAAAAAGGAAATAATGTAAAGGTAATTTATAATGGTAGTAGAAATAAGAGAGAAGAATATGAAGGTATTATAAAAGAAGTTTATAATTATATATTTATTATTAAAACTGATGGTAATGAAGTTAAAAGTTTTAGTTATAGAGATGTTCTTACTAATACGATAGAATTATTTTTTGATAAAGTGTAAAATTTGTATAAAGTACTTGCAATTCTTTTATAAATAATATAAAATGTAATTAGAAAGTATTTTCTAGAAGGAGTTGATAGACATGAAGATTACTTCAGTAACTGTTCGTAAAATCGAAAAGGAAAATTCAAGAATGAAAGGAATTGCATCAGTACTTATTGATGACTGCTTCGCTGTACATGATATAAGAATAATTGATGGTGATAATGGGTTATTCATTGCTATGCCAAGTAAGCCTACTGCTACTGGTGGACACAGAGATACAGCACATCCTATTGATAAAGAAACAAGAAAGATGTTTGAAGATGCTATCTTTGAAGAATATAATAAGACTGAATAAGAACTATTAGGAAAAAACTAATAGTTTTTTCATATCTATTTGTTTTTTTGCATATAATCTTCTAGGAGGATATATTATGGATAAAACAAGTAATATTGATAGCGGTTATAATCATAGTCTTTCTATTGCAGAAAGAAAAAGTATTGTTTTAACTGGTGTAAAGAAAATTGAAAGTTTTGATAGTGAAGAATTTCTTATGGAGACAACAATGGGATATTTAGCGATAAAGGGTAGTGAACTTGAGATTATTAAACTGGATACTTATCAGGGAAATGTTTCAATAAAAGGAAGAATAGATAGTTTGATGTACTTAGATAATGTTAATGGTAAAAAGAATAAAGATGATTCTCTTTTGAATAAGTTATTTAAATGATATTAAGAATTCAAATATATTCTTTGTTATTTTCTTTCTTTTATGGAATATTTGTGTTTTTTTTATTAGAACTTAATTATAAATTATTGTATACTGGCAAGATGCTTTATAAAATTATTATATCTTTTTTGTTTGTTATGTTTATTTCACTATTATATTTTTATGGATTACTTAAGATTAATAATGGTATTATTCATATATATTTCTTAATTGTTATGTTTACAGGTTATATGTTATCTTTTGTCATATATAGGAAAATTCGTTGTAAAAAAAGTTAAGTTATGCTATAATCTTAGTGTAAGAAGGTGATAACTTGGCTAAGAGTAAGAATACTAGAAAAAGTAAAATTAGTAAAAAAGCTAAACTTAGAATACTGCTATTCTTTATTATTTTTGGTGGTATTATAGGTTCTCTTAGTTATAGTTTTTTTTCTAATGTTAATAAGATAGTTAGTATTAAAAAAGAAAAACAAGTTCTTAACGATAGAATTGCAGAACTTACTGATGAAGAAAAAGTTTTGAATTCTGATATTAAGAAGCTTGAAGATCCTGAATATGTGGCAAGATATGCAAGAGAAAAGTATTTGTATTCTAAGGATGGAGAACTTATTATTAGAATACCGGATGAAGATAATTAAAAGAAGATACTATTTGGTTTTAGTATCTTCTTTTTTGGTAGTCTTTTTTGATTTTTTTGTATCTTCTTTAACCTCATTTACTTGTTCTTCTTCTTTTTTAGTTTCTACTTCTGGTAGATGTCCATGTTCTACTAGAAAGTCTATTTCTTCCTTAGTTATTGTTTCTTCTTCAAGTAAAGTATTTGCTATTAAAGATAATAAGTCTTTATTTTCAGATATGATTTTTTTAGTTTTTTCGTAACAGTTATTGATTATTGAACGCATTTCTTCATCTATTTCATGGGCTACTGTATCTGAAATATTTCTATTTTTGGTATAATCTCTACCTAAGAATGTATTGCCATCTGGTTCTTCAAGCATCATAGGTCCTAATGAACTCATACCATATTCTGTTACCATACTTCTGGCTATTTTTGTAGCTTTTTTGAAGTCATCATGGGCTCCTGTTGTTATTTCTCCAAATGTTACTTCTTCAGCAACTCTTCCTCCAAGTAAACCGCATATTGATTCTAGTAATTCGTTCTTTGTATAGTTGAATGATTCTTCTTTAGGAGTCATCATTGTATAACCACCAGCATGTCCTCTTGGAATTATAGTTATTTTTTGTACTTCATTGGCACCATCTAGTTTTAATCCCATTACAGCATGTCCTGCTTCGTGGAAAGCAACTAGTTTCTTTTCTTTATCGGTATATTTCTTTGTTACTTTAGCAGGTCCCATTAATACTCTGTCTGTTGCTTCATCTATTTCAGCCATTGTTATTTCTTTTTTGTTTCTTCTAACTGCTAGTAGAGCGGCTTCGTTAAGTAAGTTTTCTAGGTCTGCTCCTGAGAATCCTGGAGTTCTTTTAGCAAGATATTCTAGTGTTATATTTTTGGCTAATACTTTGTTTTTAGCATGTACTTTTAATATTTCTATTCTGGCATTTTTATCTGGTAAACTTACCGTTACTTGTCTATCAAATCTTCCTGGTCTTAATAGAGCTGGGTCTAATACATCTGGTCTATTGGTAGCGGCTATTATGATTATTCCTTCATTGGCACCAAAACCATCCATTTCTGTTAATAATTGGTTTAGTGTTTGTTCTCTTTCATCATGACCTCCACCTAGGCCTGTTCCTCTTTGTCTACCTACGGCATCTATTTCATCGATAAATATTAGACATGGGGCATTCATTTTTGCTTGTTTAAACATATCTCTTACTCTTGATGCACCAATACCTACGAATAATTCTACGAAGTCTGAACCACTTATATAATAGAACGGTACTTTTGCTTCTCCTGCTACAGCACGAGCTAGTAGGGTTTTACCTGTTCCTGGGGGACCTACTAATAGAACTCCTTTTGGTATTCTAGCACCCATACTAGTAAATTTTTTTGGATTTTTTAAAAAGTCTATTAATTCTTGTACTTCTTCTTTTTCTTCTGTTAAACCTGCAACATCTTTGAAGGTTGCTCTACTTTCCTCAACAAGTTTTGCTCTTGATTTTCCAAAGTCCATAGATTTACTTCCGCCGCCAAGTTGTCTTGTGAATATCCAAATTGTAACGCCTGCTAGAATAACTATTGGAACAACATCTACTAAAACAGCAAGCCAAGATGATGCTTCAGCATCTGTATTGATTTTTAATTCAAAGTTACTTGTTCCTTCTTTAGCGGCTGTTATTTTTGAAATGAATTCTTCTGATTGCGGTAAGTAAAGTATAAAACTTTCATTTTCTGCATAATCAGATAATTTTCCTTCAAGCATATATGTTTCAGTACGAACTTTAGGGGTTATAGTTAATTCTGTTACTTTACCTCCGTTTAAGTCTTTCATGAATTCATCATAAGATAGTTCATTTACTTTTACATTGAACATTTTGAATATTATTAGGCATCCTATAATGAATATTAATAAAAATGCATAAGGCGCTAAACTTTTCTTTATATTTTTTTTATTCATAATTTTCCTCTCTTTCTTTGCACTCTATTATTATATCATACTTTTCATTTTTTTTAGAACAAAATTTACTTTTTTTAATACCTGGTATCCAAATTATGTTGTTATTACTATCTATTAATATTGGATAAGTTATTCTTTGTGATATTGGAAGTTTATTTTCTATCATTATTTCTTTTATTTTCTTTTTATTATTACTTCCTTTTAATATTATATAGTCTCCATCTATTCTATTTCTAAAATATAAGGGTAGTGCTATTGTACTTTTATCTATTCTACATATATAATTGCTATCGTTTTCGGTATTATCTATTATATTGAATTCTAAATTATCAATAATTAAATTATTAGTTAATTCTATTTTATAATTGCTTTTTTTTGATGTGTTTTCTTTTATTAGTAATTTATTATATTCTTTTACTATTATTTTATTATTTGGTAAGTTTATATTTAGATTTGGCTTGTTGTTATTTATTAATTGGATAATACTATTTATATGTTTTTCTGTTACTATGTTACTTTCATTTGAATAGATATCATTTAATATATAGTATAAAGTGTTTTTTATTAAAAAATCATCTAATTTTAATAATTCAGATATATATATTATATTATCTTTATAAATACTAGTAATATTCTTTTTTACTAATGATTTTATATAATTATCGTATTCTAATAGTGTATTAGAGTATTTTAAGAATTTTTTGTGGACATCTTTGTCTTCTTCTTTTAATAAAGGAAGAATTTTTTGGCGATATCTATTTCTAGTATAATCTGTATTTGTGTTAGAACTATCAATAAAATATGTGATATTATGTGATTTATTGTAATTTATAATATCTTCCTTTGTTACTTTTAATAATGGTCTTATTATTTGATAGTTTTTTACTTTGCTTATTTCTTTAATACCAGCATATCCTTCAAGGTTGGAACCACGAACTATTTTCATTAATATTGTTTCTATTTGATCATCGCCATGGTGGGCAAGGAATAGTTTAGTAGAATGATATTTGGATAATATTTCTTCATAGAAGTTATATCTTTTTTTTCTGGCTTCATTTTCGAAGTTTGTTTCTTTATATTCTGTTATTTTCATACTTTCAAAGATTAAATTATGTTTTTGGCAGTAATCTTTTAGATATTCTTCTTCGGTAGTACTTTCTTTTCTGACATTATGGTTTATATGACATACTACTAGTTTATTTGTTTTTTGTTCTAATAGATTTAATAAACACATAGAGTCTGGTCCTGAAGATACTCCTACTACTACGGGGTTATTATCAAAAATAATGTCGTCTAAAATATGTTCCATATTTTCCTCCTTTGTCATATATTATAGCAGATATTAAAGAAAAAAAGAATATTTATTTTGACTTTTATGAATATTTAAGTTATAATTATCTTCCGAGGTGAAAAAAGCATATATGAAAGATTTTCAAGAAGTTACTATGTCTTCTTTGATAGCTGGTTATTTTTTAGCAAAAGGAACTAGGATAATTGAATTTAATGCTATTACTAATTTATTAAATGATTTATATATTTGTGAAGATATAGATGTTATGGAGACTGATGAAGACATTGACAAACTTGGTATGATTATTTTATTTGATGATAAAAGTCTTATTTTGAATTATGATTTTAATGAAATTGTTAATATAAATGGAACTAATATTATGATTTATGAATATCTATATGGTTTAACTAATGAATGGGTAAGAAACTACTTTAATGTGGATGAAAATATAAAGAAAAGAACTAAGATTATTGCTTAGTTCATTTTTATTAGATAATATTTTTTCTTACCTTTTCTTATTATGTGATACTTTCTGGTATTTGTTATCATATGATTTTCATCATTTATTATATCACCGTCTAATGATATAGCATTATTTGATAGAAATTCTCTTGCTTCTCTTCTTGATGACGCAATACTATTATTTACTAATATATTTAAGATTATATCTTCTGCTACATTATATATTGGTACTCCCTTGAAGGCTAATTCTATTTCACTATCTGTTAATTCTTTGATATTGCCTGTGAATAGTGATTCTGATATTTTGATAGCGGTATCAGCATCTTCTTTACTATGAATATCTTTTACTACTTCGTAGGCTAATGTTTTTTGGGCTAATCTAAGTTCTGGTTTTTCTTCATGTCTCTTCATAATATCTTCGATTTCTTCTTTGGTTAGGAAAGTGAATACTTTTAAGTATTCTAACACTTTGGAGTCATCAGCATTTATTAGATACTGATATATTTCATAAGGAGATGTTTTTTCTTTATCTAACCATAGGGCATTACCTTCAGATTTTCCAAATTTATGTCCTGTAGCATCTAAGATAAGAGGCATTGTAAAGCCATAGGCTTCTTTACCCAATTTTTTTCTTATTAATTCGATACCGGTAGTTATGTTTCCCCACTGATCCGAACCCTCAACTTGCATGATACAGTTTTTGGTTTCATATAGATGCATAAAGTCATATCCTTGAAGTAACATATAAGAAAACTCAGCATAAGTGATACCGCTTTCTAGTCTTCTTTGAATAATATCTTTGTTTAACATATAATTTATATTTATGTATTTTCCGATATCTCTTAAGAATTCTAGGAATGTATAATCTTTTGTCCAAGAATAGTTATCTACTAGCTCGGCTTTGCCTTCGAATAATCTATCTATTTGATTTTTGATACATTTGATATTTTTATCTACTGTTTCATAAGATAGTATTTCTCTTTCTGCAGTTGGCCTTGGATCACCGATTCTTCCTGTTGCACCACCACATAATAGTATTGGATGGTGACCATATTTGGCTAATCTTTTAGCGGTTACTAAAGAAGAATAGTGGCCGATATGTAAGCTATCAGCGGTTGGATCTGTACCCCAATAAAATGTTATAGGCTCTCCATTTAATACTTCTTCAAGATTATCTCCTGCTACGTCTTTTATTAGTCCTCTCCAGACTAAGTCATCATATAATTTCATAATATTCCTCCTTCTTTATATAAAAAAGGTGACACCACAAAAGGACGAGCTAGTCGTGGTACCACCTTTATTTACAATATAATTATTGCCTTGGTATGATAACGGTATTTACCGATTAAACTCTTAATATGTAATTTCGTTATTTTACTTTGTTAATTTCCACCTAACATTAACTCTCTATATGGTAAGTAAAATAATTACTTAGTATTAGTCGCTGTTTAATTAATATGTCTAAATTGTAGTATATTTTTTTTTGATTGTCAATAATAATTTATGAAAAAGTTTTTTATTTTTTGTTTCACTTAAGGCCTGTAGTCCTTAGGTGTTTATTTGAGCCAAGATATTGTCTCAAATAAAGGGCTATTATATATAAGCAAGAAATATATATTTAGATATTTATTTGGTATTATTAATTTACTTTTCTATATTTTTATTATATAATATTTAAAGAAATGAGGGATTATTCTATGATAGATAGATTAGAAGCTACATTAAAAAGATATAATGAGATAGGAGAAGAGTTATCTAGTCCTGAGATTATATCTGATATTAAGAAAATGACTCTTCTTTCTAAGGAAAGAACTAGTTTAGAAAAGACAGTAGAAGTTTATAAAGAATATAAGAAAGTATTATCTGATATTGAGGAGGCTAAGGAATTACTTAATGATAAAGATATGGCTTCATTTGCTAAAGAAGAACTTACTGAAGCAGAGAGTAAGAAAAGCAAATTAGAAAGTGAACTTGAAATACTTCTTATACCACATGATCCTAATGATGAAAAGAATGTTATTGTAGAAATTAGAGGAGCAGCTGGTGGAGATGAAGGTAATATCTTTGCTGGTGATTTATTTGATATGTATAGTAAATATGCCGCGAATAATGGATGGAAGATAGAGATACTTAATGCTACTGCTGGTACCGCTGGAGGATATTCACAAATAGAGTTTATGGTTAAGGGTGATAGTGTTTATTCTAAACTTAAATACGAAAGTGGTGCGCATAGAGTACAGAGAGTACCTGCTACTGAGAGTCAGGGTAGAGTACATACTAGTACTGCTACTGTACTTGTTATGCCTGAAGCTGAAGAGTTTGATTTTGAACTTGATGAGTCTGAAGTTAGAATTGATATAACTAGAAGTAGCGGATGCGGTGGACAAGGTGTTAATACTACGGATAGTGCTGTTAGACTTACACATATTCCTACGGGTATTATTGTTTATTCTCAGACTGAGAGAAGTCAGATTAAGAATAAAGAACTTGCTTTTAAAATACTTAAAACTAGACTATATGATATGAAACTTAAAGAACAAGAAGAAAAGAATGCTGCTGATAGAAAAGTTAAGATTGGTACTGGAGATAGAAGCGAGAAAATAAGAACTTATAATTATCCACAGAATAGAATTACTGACCATAGAATTGGTTATACTTCAATGAATCTTGATAGAGTTATGGATGGTGATATGGAAGATTTAATTGAGGCTTTAATTAATGAAGATCAGAAAAAGAAATTAGAGGGTAGTATTTAATAATAAAATATGAATGATATTGAATATTTAAGAAAATACTTAAAAGATAAAGATTTAGATACGGCTTTAAAAGAATTAGAAAGCGGGATACCTGTTCAGTATATAGTTGGTAATACTAATTTTTATGGTTATGATTTTAAAGTTAATAGGAATACTTTGATTCCTAGATTTGAGACTGAACTACTAGTAGAGAAAACTTATAATTATATTAAGAAATATTTTAATAAAGATAATATTAAGATACTTGATATTGGTACTGGTAGTGGATGTATTGCTATTACTTTGAATAAATTATTAAATAGTTGTGATATTACTGGCATAGATATATCTAGTGAGGCATTAGAGGTTGCTAAAGAAAATAATATTATTAATAATACTAATGTTAAGTTTATCGAAAGTGATATTTTTTCTAATGTTTCTGATAAGTATGATGTTATTATTAGTAATCCGCCTTATATTAGTTATGATGATATCGAGGTTATGGATATTGTTAAGAATAATGAACCACACTTGGCATTATATGCTAAAGATAATGGATTATACTTTTATGATAAGATTATTAAAGATAGTAGTAAGTATTTGAATGATAAATTTATTATGGCTTTTGAAATTGGCTATAAACAAGGAAAGGATATTACTAAAATAGTTAATAAGTACTATAAAGATATCAACATGTCTGTGGAAAAAGATTATAGCGGTAGAGATAGATTTGTTTTTATTTGGAATCATTAGTTTTTACTAGTGATTTTTTATATTGACTTTTGTAAAAAAAGTCTATATAATACTATGTGATTTAGATGTTTTGAATTGTTTATATTTTTGGATGTCAGTAAAGGTACTGTAGGAGGTATAGCAATGAATAACAAAATTAAAGAATATCTAAATCAAAATAAATCTTTGACATTCAATAATCTTCTTTTTTCTTACATAGATGCTGAAGGTTATAAGGATGCGGAGGTTTATAAAAGAGCAGATATAGATAGAAAATTATTTTCTAAAATAAGATGTAATAGTAATTATATTCCTAAAAAAAATACTGTTATTAAGTTATGTCTATCTTTATCACTAGATAAAAATAGATTTAATAACTTACTTTCAAGTGCGGGGTATAGCTTAAGTAAAAATAATAATTTTGACTTAGTTATATCTTATTGTATAGAGAATGATATTTATGATATTAATATTATAAATGAATATCTATATACTTATGCTGGTGTTATTTTATAAAAATAACATTGTCTCTTTTGAAGAGACCTTTTTTTATCTTGGGGTGATATAATTATATACGAAAACGGAGGTAATATATATGAAAACAAATATTTCAGAATTAATGAATATAATAGCGGATGAGGAAAAGAAGTTTGTCAATATAACTTCTTATATTGAGGAAAGAATTTTCAATGAAACTATTATTGAATTAGATGGAAGGGTCAATGTCATTAAAGACTATAAGAAAGATTTCGAGGAGGCTATGAAGGAGCAGGAAGATATTTTGAAAAAAATATCTAAATTAAAAGCTACTTTATATGAAAAAAACAATTCATTTAAGTTATCTGATGGTAGAACTATTCAAGATGCTATTATTGATAACACTTATTTGAGAAGATTAAAATCTTCTTATGATAATATGTTAAAATACAAGGATTCTAAAAAGAGGATTACTGAGGTTAACAATTCTTATTTTGATTGTTATGAGGTTAATTATGACTCTGATGAAATAAGAAAAAAATCTAAGGAATTAGAAAAACAAATACAAAGAACTGACTTTGAAATATCTAAATTAAACTCTATTGAGTTTGAAATTTCTTTGTAATATAAGTGGTCTCCTTAAGTTATTTTAGGAGTTAAATTGAAATAACTATTTCAAGCCATTACTATCTATTTTAAATCTTTATATCTGTATATGTTTGGTTTAGAGATTTTTAACACTTTAAATTTATTTATTACATTTTATATTTTTATTATAGGTTACAATTAAAATTGTTTATAAAAAGTTATTATTTTTATTTTACGATATTTAGTATTTGAGGTAGATAGGGAAAGAAGCATCGTTTAGGTGCTTCTTTTTATGTGTTTGAATTATTTTCTTCTTGGAATACTGCTTCTAGATCTTTGTAGTTTGATTCTGCTGATGGTTCTGTTCCTTTCAGATAAAAGAACATTTCTTTATTTTGTGTTTCATCAGTAGCTAGGGCTCCTGTTATTGGCTCAGTTAATACTCCAACAACATTGTTTGGAATTTCATACCAGGATGCTTCTTTTTGTTTGAAGTATGATTCCATGGTATCTATCCAAATATTTTTATGATGGGAGTATTCACTACTATCTATTTTGGTATTATTATCATATCCATTCCATACTCCTAATACAACGTTTTTGTTATAACCCATTATTAATAGATCTGTATCAGTTGTACCTGATTTGATAGCATATTTATGGGTTATTTGTGGCAATAAAGATATTAGAGTGGGATAGTTATAATTTATGAAGTTTTTGTTATAGGTACTTGTTAACATTTCATTTAATATATAGGTAAGACTTGGATTTAGTAATAGTTCTTTTTCTTCTTTATTTTCATAGAGAATATTTCCTTTAGAGTCTTCTATTTTTTTTATGAAATGCGGAGTTGTTTTGTAACCTAAACTGGCAAAACATGAATAGGCACTAGTCATTTCTATTAGACTTATTTCACTGGTACCTAGAGCTAGTGATGGTACTTCGGATAGATTACTTGTTATACCTAGTCTTTTTGCAGTATTTATTAGGTTGTTTTCTCCGAGAAATAGATGAGTCTTTACGGCATATATGTTGTCTGAATAGGCAATTGCTGCTTCCATTGATAATGGGCCTTCAGCATATCTATCGTTATAGTTTTTTGGACTATAACTTTTACCTCCTGAAAAAGTGAAAGTGGTTTTTTCACTTGTGAATGATGATGATGAGGTGAAACCACTTTCTAGGGCTGAATAATATAGTAGTGGCTTCATAGTGGATCCTACTTGTCTTTTGGCTTTGGTAGCTCTATTGAACTGTGATTTACTATAGTTATTTCCGCCAATTAGGGCTAGTACTTCTCCAGTATTTGGGTCCATCATAATAGCGGCTGTTTCTATTTTGGTATCATCATTTATATAACTATATACTGAGTCTTCAAGTGATTTTTGGGCGGTGGCATCTAAGGTGGTATATATTTTTAGTCCACCAGTTTCTATTGTGGATGCTGGTACTTCGGTAATTGTTTTTAATTCTTCAAGTACTGAATCTCTAAAATAGTTTATACTAATATAATTAGAGTCTTCTTTTTTACCAATTATTTTTAGTTCTGTATTTAATGCTTCTTCATATTCTTCTTTGGTTATTTTTTTGTTGTTTAACATTAGTTTTAATACTATTTTTTGTCTTTCTTTAGATAGATTATAGTTTTTTACTGGGGAATAGTTATTGGGAGACTGTGGTATTCCAGCAAGAAGGGAGGCTTCTGCAAGAGAAAGGTCTTTGGATGATTTACCAAAATAGTATTTACTTGCTTCTTCTATTCCAAATACGCCACCATAGTTAATGGTATTTAGATAACCTTCGAGGATCTCATCTTTGGTATAATGAACTTCTAGTTCTACTGCTAAAAGAGCTTCATCTAGTTTTCTTTCCCAGGTTTTATCAAAGTTTAGAAAGAGATTTCTAGCATACTGCTGTGTTATAGTGGAAGCGCCTTCACTTTTATTACCTTTTATTATATTGGTTACAAAAGCTTTGACTATTCTAACGTAATCAAAACCAATATGTTTATAAAAATATTTGTCTTCGGTACTAATTGTGGCATCAATGACATTTTTACTTATTTTATCTAGTGGTATCCATTCATCATTTGTTTGTGACACTAGTTTACTTTCATTATCATATAAATAATAAGACTGTGATTTATTTATTTCCATTTTGGGTGTTAGAAAACAATAAATATATATGCCGAGATTTCCTAGTATAAAAATTATTATTGGTATTGAAATTATTTTAATTATTTTTTTTACTTTTTTATTCATAATATCCCTCATTTTAAGCATTTTACTTTTGCATTTATTATTATGTTAAAAATTTATTAAAATATGTTGTATTTTTTTTAAAGATATGGTAATATTACACTTGAATGTTTGGAAGTGATATTATTCGTATTAAAGTTAAGGGTTATTTGAGAAATATTACTGATAATGAAATATTTGAATTTGAAGAAAGAGGTATTAAAAATAAAGATAAAATTACTTTTAATAATAATGATATTAAGTATTCTATTAAATGTAATGATAATGAGATTATGATGATTAGAGATGGTAATGATTTTGTTAATACTTTTATTTTTAATAATAATAATAGTAAAAGTAACTATTTACTTAAAGAGAATGGTTATGATATGGATATGGAAGTTAATGTTAGTAATATGAAATCTAATGATAAACTAATATATATTGAATATGAGATTGTTAGTACTTCTTGTAAGTATGAATTTAAAATAGAAATGAGTGAGATGTTATGAGTATAAAAAATAAATTACAGAGTATTATTAAAAATAGTCTTCCGATAGATTTAGATATTAATAGAATAGTTATTGATATTCCTAAAGATAAGAAGAATGGTGATTATTCTACTAATGTGGCTTTTTTACTTACTAAAGAACTTAAGAAGAGTCCAATACTAATTGCAGAAGATATTGCTAATAATATTAAAGATGAAATGATTGAAAAAGTAGAGATTGCTAATCCTGGATTTATTAATATATTCTTATCTAAAAAGTTTTTACTTGATAATATTAATAAGATATTAGAGGAAGGTAAAGATTATGGTAGAAATAATTCTGGTAATAATGAGAAGATAAATATTGAATACGTATCTGCTAATCCTACTGGTACTTTACATATTGGTCATGGTAGAGGAGCCGTGTATGGTGATAATTTATCTAAGTTAATGTCTTTCTGTGGGTATGATGTTACTAGAGAATATTATATTAATGATGCTGGTAATCAGATGTATAATCTTGGTGTATCTATTAAAGAAAGATATAAAGAGAGATGCGGACTTGAATGGGAACTTCCTGAGAATGGTTACCATGGTAAAGAGATTATTCAATTAGCGGAATCTTTATATGATACTTATGGTGATAGTAAATTAGATGAAGATATACCTTTCTTTAAAGAAGCTGGACTTGATATTTTACTTGAGGGTATTAAGAAAGATTTAGATAAGTTTAGAGTTAATTTTGATGTGTTTACTAGTGAACAATCTTTATATGATAGAGGACTTGTTGAAAATACTTTGAATAAACTTAAAGATAGTGGTAAATGTTATATTAGTGAGGATGCTTTATGGCTTAGAACTACTGATTTATATGATGAGAAAGATAGGGTACTTATTAAGAGTGATGGTAATTATACTTATTTACTTCCTGATATTGCTTATCATAGCGATAAATTAAATAGAGGTTTTGATAGACTTATTGATGTACTTGGTTCTGATCATCATGGTTATATTAATAGATTAAGATCTTCTTTAGAGATGGTTGGATATGATTCTAGTAAACTTGAAATTAAGATACTTCAAATGGTAAGATTACTTAGAAATGGTGAAGAGGTTAAACTTAGTAAGAGAACTGGTAAGACTATTACTCTTAATGAGCTACTTGAGGATGTTGGAGTTAATGCTGCGAGATATTTCTTTGCTTCAAAAAGCTTGGATACTCAAATGGATTTTGATCTGGATTTAGCAGTTAAGAATAGTAATGAGAATCCTATTTACTATATTGAGTATGCTAATGCTAGAATTAGTTCTATTCTTAAAAATAAAGAAGTAGAAAAGATTGATAATTATAGTACTATGAATAATGAGACTGCATATACTGTTTTGAATAAACTTATGGAGTTTGAGGATATACTAATTAATGCTGCATCAAGAGAATTACCACATATGGTGGCTAATTATTTGTATGAACTTGCTAGTTTGTTTCATAGTTATTATTCTAAAGAGAAAATTGTTACTGAAGATATAGAGTATACTAAAGAGAGACTAGCATTTATTAAGGCAATTAAGATTGTTATGAATAATGCTGCGAATATATTAGGTTTAATACTTAGAGAGGAAATGTAGGAGGATTAATATTATGTTAAGTGAAATGAGTAAAGAACAATTAGAACTTCTTTCTTATACTAAAATTGCAGAAATGTATTTGAAGGAAAATAAGAAGACTATGAATACTGCTGATTTATTTAGAGAGGTATGTAAATTATTGGATTTAGATGAAAGAGAATATGAAGATAAAATAGCAGATTTCTTTGAATCTTTGACTACTTCTAAAGAATTTATATTACTTAATGATGGTAATTGGGATTTAAGAACTAATCATAGTGTTAAAATTGATATGGGTGATATTTATGATGAGTCTGATTCTGATGATGAGATTACTGAAGATGAAGAAGATGATATTGAAATGAGTGAAGAAGATAACTACGAAGATGATAGTTATGATAAAGATATTGATGATGATGATTTAGTAGATGATGATTATAGTGATTTATCAATAGTAGATGAAGATGAACTAGATAGTGAAAACTAGTTCTTTTTTATTTCCTCTTAAGCCTATATGATAGTCTTAATAGGCACAATAGAGCCTAGAGTCTCTATTGTGAAAAATTTATGTATTCAATTAATTTTGGTATATAGATTATGCTTATATATGATAGATTTTATTTTAAGACTTAGAATAAGGCTTAAAATGACAGTGAGAGACTTACGTAGTAAGGCTCAAACTGAATATAAAGAATAAAATATATTGTTAGTACATAGAATTATGTGGAGGAATAATTCTATGAAGAAAAAGATTAAGGTAGGTATACCTAGAGCATTTTTGTATTATAGATATTATATACTATGGAAGAATTTTTTTGAGATGATAGGATGTAATATAGTACTTAGTCCTAATACTGATAGTGACATTGTTAAAGTAGGAAATAGTTTATCAGTAGATGAATCTTGTCTTCCTAGCAAAATATATTTAGGTCATATTAGTTATTTGAGTGATAAGTGTGATTATATATTAGTACCTAGAATATATAGTTATGGTAGAAAGAAAAGAGTATGTGTTAAGTTTAATGGTATTTATGATGTTGTTAATAATTTATTTTCTAATATTAAGATATTAGACTATAATATAGATAATTTAAAATTTAGGTATGAATTATTTGGCTTTGTTAAAATGGGGCTAAGATTAAATAAAAATATATTTAGAATTATTTATGCTTATATTGTTGGTAGTATAAGACAATATAAATATAATAAAACTCTTATATTAAAACAAAATAAGATAATGAGAAGCAATAGATTAAAAATACTTATTGTATCTCATCCTTATATTGTTTATGATAAGTATTTATCTAGTAATATTATTAATTATTTAAAAGATGAAGATATTGATTTATTATATTCTGATAGAATGAATAGAAAAGAAGCTATTTATTATGCTGAAGAAGAATCTAATACTTTATATTTTTTATATTCTAAAGAGAATGTTGGTAGTGCTTTTTATTATAAAGATGTAGTAGATGGTATTATATTTTTATCAGCATTTCCATGTGGTACAGATAGTTTAGTTAATGAACTGGCTATTAGAAAACTTAAGAATATACCATGTATTAATATTATATTAGATGATAGTACTTCTACTTTGGGATTATATACTAGATTAGAGAGTTTTGTTGATATTATAAAGGTAAGGCATAATAATGGGTAAGGTTATATCATTCCCACATTTGGGTAATTATTATATAGTATTTAATTATTTTCTTAGTAGAGCATTAAAATGTAAAGTAATTATTCCTCCTAAAAGTACTAGAAAGACTATAGAACTTGGTAGTAAATATTCTCCTGATTTTGTATGTGTACCTTTTAAATATAATTTAGGTAACTATATTGAAGCACTTGATATGGGAGCTAATGTTCTTGTTCAGGGTGGTGGTGGTTGTAGATATGGTTATTATGGTGAATTACAAGAGAAGATACTTAGAGATTTAGGTTATGATTTTGAGTTTTATAATTTAATTTATGATAATCATATTTCTCTTAAAAAAGGGTATAAGTTTTGTAAAAAGATGAATAGAAAGTGTAATATATTTAGTATTATGTATTATCTTATTAATAGTTTATTTATGATTATATTTATTGATAAGATAGAAAAATATATTAGACTTAATATGGGATTTGAAGTGGTAAAAGGTGAATTTGAAAGAGTAGAAAAGGAATATTTAGATAGTTTTAAGAATAATAGGATTATTAAGAATATTATTATGTATTTTAGGTATAGAAAGAAATTTAGAAATATTAAGATTAATAAGCCTAATAAACCTCTTAGAGTTAGAATAGTAGGGGAACTATTTTCTCTTATTGATTCTAACACTTCATTTAATATTGAAAGAAAATTAATTAAGATGGGAGTAGAAGTATATAGGGATACTGATCTTACTTATTTGCTTATTACAAAGAGATTTATTCTTAATAGAATGATTAGAAAGGGTAAGAAATATCTTAAATATCATTTAGGGGCTGATGGAACTGCAAGTATTGTTAGAAGTATTAATTCTAATTATATGGATGGCATCTTACATTTAAAGAGTTTTGGTTGTACTCCCGAAATATCGGCAATGAGTATTTTACCTAAAATAGCTAATGAATACAAAATACCTATATTATATTTTAGTTTTGATTCTGAAGATAATGAAGTGGGAGTGGATACAAGATTAGAGGCTTTTTATGATATGATTAAAAGAAGAAATAATGGTTAGTTTCTTCTTTTTTAATATAATTTTCATAAAATTATTTGTATCTTAAAAAATATATGGTATAATGATATTGAATAAGAAGGTGTTTATATGAGTATAGTGATATTTCTTTTACTTATATGTATTTGCTTGGGACTAATATATATAGTACATAGATATTTTGATAAGCATGAATTTTATATACTAGCTATTATTTATTCTGTTTTATCTTTTATTATGTCTTTTAAATTAGTTAATATATTTGGAATTGATATTAATCTTGGTATTATATTTTCTTCAGGATTACTTGTCATACTTTATTACTTTGTTAATAGATATGGTAAGGGTGAAGATAAGAAGTTAATTACTACGATTGGTGTTAGTACTATTTTGCTTGGTATTATACTTCTACTTAATACTTTTATTGTTCCTTCACTTGGGGATAAGAATTCTATTATATATCAAGAATTAATACTTAATAATATGCCTATTCTTATATTATATCCTATTTCTTTAATTGGTACATTACTTTTTAGTAGTTATACTTTTAATGAACTTAAGAAAGAGAATAGTAAGAGACTTATTAAGACTATACTTACAGTAGTTGGTATTTTATTTGCTGATGTATTTGTATTTATATATTTTAGTTATGCCTTTATTATTAGATTTGATACTTCGATGATGATTACTTTGAGTAATTATTTAGTTAAGTCTATTGTAACTGTAATATATTTACTTGTTGTCAATAAGATGTTTGAAGTAAAGAAGGTGAAATAATGAATTATATTGTTTTAATTACTGAGATACTTCTTACTTTCTTTTTGATATTTTTAGCATATAAAATGGGTAAGAAAGATGGTTTATATTTGGGTATAGGGTTATTTAGTTCTATTTTATGTGTAATGTTATTTAAGATGATTAATATGTTTGATTTTGATGTTAATATGGGCATTCCTTTTATAGTGGGAATATTACTTCTTAATAATATTATTATTCATAGATATGGATTTGATGAAACAACAAGAATACTTCGTACTTTTGGTATAGCTTATATTCTTACTTATATGGTTATTATGATTACTACTTTAACTATTGGTAGTAAATATAATTTGGCTAGTAATGATAGTTATAATCTATTATTTGGATATGATTTATCTAATATTAGATATTTTGTTGGTGGCCTTCTGTCAATTGGTATGATTATCTGGATGGGCAGTAATGTTTATGATAATATTAGAAAAAATAAAAATAATATTATATTTAATAATGTTGGTTCAATATTAGTAGTTTTATTTATTGAAAGTATTATTTTTGTTAGTATAGCACATATTGGTAATTATACAGTAGTAGAACTATTTGGTATGATTGTTATTAGATATTTAATAGAGGTTGTAATTGGTTTATTAGGATTAATACCAGTATATTTGATTGTTAAAAGAAAAGATAAGTAGGTGAATGTAATATGAGAACAAGAAAACAGGAATTAGTAAGCGATGATTTAAAGCCTTTTGTATGTGGAATTATTAAAGATTATAGAGAAAAGTATAATTATTCTTTGGAAGATTTAGCTAGAGCATTAAATTATAAGAAGAATAGGCAAACATTACATAAGTATGAGACTGGTACTCTTAATATTCCTTATGAAATATTTTTTGATATAGCTGAGATATTTAATATTAGTTCAGATGTTATTAAAGATATTCCTATGACTAGGGAAGAAGAAGAATTATTTGAGAAGAAACTTATTAAGAATTATGTTAATACTTTTAATGGTAATAAAAATGTTACTTCAAGAGGGGAAAAGATTGTTAATACTTATAAGAATGCTTCATATGAACCTGTTAGTAAACAATGTGCTTTATCTATTAAACTTACTGATGATTCAATGGCTCCAATATATTTAAAAGGAGATAGAATATTCTTTAGAAAAAAAGATAGTTATAATAATGGTGATGATATTGTTATAGCGATTAAGGGTAATACTTTATCTGTTAGAAGATTATATAAGAGCAATAAGGCTATTATTCTTCAGGCAATGAATCCTAAGTATCAAACTATTGTAGTTAATGTCTTTTCCGAAGATATGATACTTGGTAAAGTTGAAACTATGAGTAGGGACGTAAGATAGCGATGTTTTACTTTTATAAAAAATAAAGAAATATAAAAAAGACTTCATTACGAAGCCTTTTATTTTTGACTCAAATTAGTTTAAAGCATCTTTTAGCTTGCTTCCAGCTTTGAATCCTGGAACAACTCTAGCAGCAATTTTAACTGTTTCACCAGTTTGTGGGTTTCTTCCTTCTCTTGCAGCTCTTTTTTTAGCAGTGAAAGTTCCGAATCCTACGAATGTTACTTTTCCTTCTTTTTTAAGTCCTTCAGTAATTCCTTCAATCATTGCTTCTAATGCTCTTCCAGCATCTGCTTTTGTTAAATCAGCTTTTTCAGCTATAAATTCTACTAATTCTGCTTTTGTCATTTTTATTACCTCCATTTTGTACAATGTAAACATACTATGTTTACTACATTAAAGATATCATATAATTGCAATAAAATCAAGGGTTTTTAGTAAATTAAAAAATATTTTAGTAAAATTAACTAAATGTATACAAATATGTAAAGAATGATTTGGTATAGTTTACAATTGTATTGTTAATAATAATAATATATTATTGTCAGTTTGTTTTTGTTATGTTATAATAAGAGTGATTTAGGAGGGATAATATGAAATTTAAAACAAGAAAAGATATTTTATTTATTATTTCTTATGTTGCTATTATTATTTTTGCACTTGTTAATTTTGATAAAATAATTAATGTATTAGGATATGTAATTAATGTATTATCACCATTTATTATAGGAGCACTTTTAGCATTTGTATTGAATGTGTTAATTAAGTTTATTGAAACAAAAATATTTGGTAAAATTAAAGAGGGTAAAGTATGGAAAAAAATTAAGAGGCCACTTAGTATTACTATTAGTTTAATACTTGTAGGACTTATTATTTATTTTGTTATGAATTTACTTATTCCACAGCTTAGAAATTCAGTTTCTTTGTTCTCTGAAACTTTACCTGAATATAAGGAAGATGTTATTGATATACTTGGAAAATTTGATGTTGGAGAAAAGACTATTAATAAAGTTAGTGAATATTTGGATAATTTTACTAAGGTTATTACTGATTATATAAAGGGTAATTCTAAAGATGTTTTATCTATTACTACTGAAGTTGCTGCTTCAATTATTAGTATTGTTAGTAAGGGTATTATTTCTCTTGTGTTTGCCATATATATTATTGCTCAGAAGGAAACTTTGAAGAGACAAGTGGATAAACTTATGAAAGCTTATTTGAAACCTAGAGTTAGTGATAAGATTGCTGATATAGCCACTATGTCTAATAAAACTTTTTCTAACTTTGTTACTGGGCAATGTTTAGAGGCTATTATATTTGGTGCTTTATGTTTTATTGGTATGCTTGTTCTTAGACTTCCTTATGCCTCTACAATATCTGTTGTAATTGGATTTACTGCTTTAATACCGGTATTTGGTTCGATTATTGGTACTGCTCTTGGAGCATTCTTAATTCTTATGATTAGTCCAGTTAAGGCTATCATATTTGTAGTATTTATAATTGTTTTACAACAGTTAGAGGGTAATCTTATTTATCCTAAAGTAGTTGGTAAATCTATTGGTCTTCCTGGAATGTGGGTACTATTTTCTGTAACTATTGGTGCAAGTGTTGCAGGAATATGGGGAATGCTTGTGGCTACGCCTTTGTTCTCGGTATTATATTCTATATTTTCTAAGATAATTAATGATAGAATTAATAAGAATAAAGTGGCTATTAAAGTAGATGAAAAAAAGGCTTAATCGTGTATTAAGTCTTTTTATATTACTATGGCTATCATATTAGATGAACCTTTATTTATTATTTTTGTTAGTGTTTGGCATAATTTAAATCTTATATTATCTGGCATCATTGATAGTTTAGCTTGGATACCTTCTTGTACTATAACATCTAGGCTTCTACCAAATATTTCACTTTTCCAAATACCGCTTTCGTTTTCATTTTTGGTTAAGTAGTTTATTAATTCTTTACTCTGTAATTCACTTCCAATGATAGGTTCGAATGTACTTTCGACATCTACTTTTATCATGTGTATTGATGAAGCTTTGGCTTTAAGTTTTATACCATATCTTGAACCTTGTTTTATTATTTCTGGTGGATCTAGTTTCATATCTTCAAGAGTAGGAGAAGCAATACCATATCCTGTTTGCTTAACCATTTTTAGAGCATTCTTTATTTGGTCATATTCTCTTTTGGCAACATTTAATTCTTGGAATAATGAAAGTAAGTCTGCTTTGGTACCAACAGTAACTCCTATGGTATCTTTTAGTACTTGGCTGTATAGTCCTGCGGGGGCTTCTAGATTTATAGTGACTTCACCTGTCGCTGGATCTACTTCAGATATATATGATTTTGAAATGTATTCTGATTCAGTAAAGTTATTATTTATTTTATCTATGTCTTTTAGTTTATTTACTTCAGTTATGGCTTCTTTTATTTTGGTTATATATTCTGCTTTTATATAGTTATCTGGATTTAGGACCGCTATCCATTCGGGCATATTTACTTTTATCTGTTCTATAGGAAATTCATATAGAGCTTCTTTTAAAATACCATACATATCTTTTTCTTGCATAGATTCGATGTTTATTGGTAATACTGGTACTTTGTATTCTTCTTTCATTTTAGCTGCGAGTCTTTCAGTATCAGGAAGCATTGGATGAGTGGAATTTAATAATACTATATATGGTTTACCTATGGAAGTTAATTCTTCAATTACTGTTTTTTCAGCTTCTAGATATTCACTTCTTGGTATTTCTCCAATAGAACCATCAGTAGTTACAACTATTCCAATGGTGGAATGATCTTTAATTACTTTTTCTGTTCCTATTTCTGCAGCTTCTACAAATGGAATTGGTTCTTGATACCATGGTGTCATAACTAGTCTTGGACCATTATCATCCTCATAACCTTTGGCTGCGGGAATTACATATCCTACGCAATCTATCATTCTTATATTAGCAGAAAAATCCTCTATTTGAATTTTAGTTGCCGTAGCTGGAACGAATTTTGGTTCAGTAGTCATTATTGTTTTACCTGCTGCTGCCTGTGGTAGTTCATCTAAACATCTCTTTCTTTCATATTCATCTTGAATATTTGGAATTATTAAGTTTTCCATAAACTTTCTAATAAAAGTTGATTTTCCTGTACGAACTGCTCCAACAACTCCTAGATATATGTCTCCTCCAGATCTTTGGCCAATACTTTTTATAACTTCTATTTTTTCCATTTACATACCTCTTTTCTTTTTATCACTAAATATTATGTCTAATAAAATGAAATATAACTAAAAAAAAGAAAGTTAGTGCTTTCTTTTGTATACTTCTTTTAAGAAGTAATTATATAGCGCTTCAGTATTATCTAAATCTTCAGGATGAAATTGAACTCCAAGTAGAAAATGATTATCATCTATGTATTCAATACTTTCAATTATGTTATCTTGTGAAACTGCTGATACGATGAATGGTTTTTTTACTTTATTTATGGCATAGAGATGTCTAGTATTTACTTCTAATGTTGGACCAAATAATTTATACATTATAGTGTCTTCTTTGATGTTTATGATATGTTTTTTATCTTTATTATAATGATTATTTATTTTTATTAAGTCATCTTCGCTATTACTATTATTACTATATAAACCAAGTATTTGATGACCCATACATATCCCTAGTATTGGTATGTTATGATGAAAACAATAGTCCACTATTTGAAAATGATATGAATAGATATCACTACCACCTTGTATTATGATTCCATCACATAAATTTAATACTTCGGTATCGATAGGACTATTATCGTAGTTAAGTATGGCTATGTAGTTGCATTTGTTGTGGATATATTTTAAATTATTTTTTGTTACTACTTGTAAATTAACATTATTTAATACTTCATCTCTTGCTACTATACCTATGGTTACATTATTCATTAAATCATTTTATCTAAGTTATTTGGTACTTTGTCATTAAGTATTGTTTCAATTATTTTTTGTTCTTTTTCCTTAGATACCTCTCTTCCTGTCATTTTGGATAAATCTCCAATTATCTCACGCAATACTTTCTCATCTTTCATATTACTTTTTTGTAATTTGTCCGCTAGGTCAAGAATAGTATTTTTATCGACGTTAGTTTTCTTTTCAATTCGTTTAAAAAAATTATCAGAAAAATTCATTAAAAAAACCTCCTAATACATTGTATGTTAGAAGGTTTAAACGGGTTAATTAATTATGTTTGTTTTTGAACTCTAATTTTATTGGTGTTCCTTCAAAATCAAAGTTTTCTCTTAATTTGTTTTCTAAGTATCTTTCATAAGAAAAGTGTATTAATTTATCACTATTTACAAATAATGTAAAAGTAGGGGGAACAGTTCCTGTTTGCTGAGCAAATGTTATTTTAAGTCTTTTACCTTTATATGATGGTGGAGCTTTTAACATAACAGCATCTCTTATAACATCATTTAGGATATTTGTTTTTATTTCTTTATGAGAATTTTCATATACTTTGTCTATCTCAGGCATTATTGTAAATATTCTTTTCTTGGTTAATGCAGATACAAATACAATAGGTGCATATGATAAAAATTTAAATTCTGCGCGTACTAGTTTAGTGAATGTACTAATATCATTCTTATCAGTTACTGTATCCCATTTGTTTACAACAATTATTAGTGGTTTGCCTTCTTCAAGAGCATAACTTGCTATGTGTTTATCATGCTCGATTATTCCTTCTTCAGCGTTGATAACAAGTAGACAAACATCACTTCTTTCAATGGCTTTCATTGAACGTAGTACAGAATATTTTTCTATTTTTTCGAATATTTTACCACTTTTTCTTATACCAGCAGTATCTATGGCTACATATTTCTTTTTATTATAAGTGAATTCAGTGTCTATGGCATCTCTAGTAGTACCTGCGATTGGAGATACTATTACTTTTTCTTCATTTAATAGGGCATTTACTAGACTACTTTTGCCAACATTTGGTCTACCTATTAGACAGAATTTTATTCTATCGTCTTGTTCTTCTTCTTCATTATAGTTGATATTAAAATCTTCAGTTACTTTATCTAGTAGGTCTCCTAGTCCTAGAGAATGTTCTCCACTTATAGGCATTACTTCTTCAAATCCTAATTCATAATAATTATAAATATTCTCTTCTCTTTTGATATTATCTAATTTATTAACTGCCACTACTACTTTTTTGCCAGATTTCATTAGAATATCTCTTATTACAAAATCATTTTGATTTAGTTCTTCTAATCCATCAACAACAAAAATAATTATATCGGCTTCTTCGATGGCTATATTGGCTTGAATTATTATTTCATTATTGAAGTTTTCATCAGATACGTCGATTCCTCCTGTATCAATTAAATGAAATTTATAGTTATTATGATATACGGTTCCATAGATTCTATCTCTTGTTACACCAGGTGTGTCCTCAATGATAGATACTTTTTTACCAATTAATTTATTAAATATTGTTGATTTACCAACATTTGGTCTTCCTACTATTGCTACTGTGGGCATTTTCATATAGCATCACCTCTTCCTAAGTATTATAACAGAAAATAAAAAAAAATACTATATATTTATTTTTATTCCTTTATTTATTATTTCTTCATAATTGTCATATATTATTTCTGATGCCTCAAGTAATTTTAAATATTCTTTTTTATTTATATTTTTTTTAGGTTTTAAATAGTAATTATTTTTGTAATAATAGATACTGCTGTTACTATGATTATTTATGGTAAAATAATCTATTTTATATAAGAATGTAGGATTGGTATGGACATGTATTTTTACTTCATATTCATTATCTATATTAAACATACTTTTATAATGTTTTAAAGTAATAATTGTTCCGTACATATTATTTTCATAAATATCTAATATTAATAATGGATTTAGTTTCTTTTTGTTTGTTATTTTTTTAAATATCTTTTTTGTTATTCTTTCTAGTGAATCTTTATTATAGATATTTATGTTGCTATTTGGTAAATTTATTTGATAAGTTATATTATCTATTTCTTTTATAATCATTTAACACTTCCATAGTAGTTTATGAAAAAAGATGAAAAAGGAAACTTTAACTTATATATTTTCCAATTTCATCATATATTTCATTTTTACCTGTTTTTGTTACACTAGAGAATAGTATAATATCTTTTTCATCTTGAATATTTAATTCTTTCATTATTATTTGTTTATTTTTATTGTGATTGTTTTTTGATACTTTATCTACTTTAGTACATACTATTGTTACTGGTATATTGTAAAATTTTAAATAATCATACATCATAATATCATCATTAGTTGGTTTATGTCTAAAATCAATTAGTAAAAATACCATTTGTAAGTTATCTCTTGATTTTAAATAACTTTCCATTATTAATCCAAACTTTTGCTTTAGTGAATTTCTAACTCTAGCAAAGCCATATCCTGGGGCATCTACAAGATAAAATTCATCATTTATTTTATAGAAATTTAATGTTTGTGTTTTACCGGGAGTAGCAGATGTTCTAGCAAAGTTTTTTCTATTGATAATGGTATTAATAAAACTACTTTTACCAACATTACTTCTTCCTACAAGTAAGAATTCTTTTAGTTTATCAGAGGGATACTGACTTTCTCTTACTGCTGATATTATTAATTCTATGGTATTTATTTTCATTTTTCTCACCAAATTAATTGTATCATAATATATTTAAAAAAGCAAATAATGTTTTTATGGAGACCTAAGGCTCCATAAAGCGGCGAACAACAAAGTGTGAGACGAAAAAAAAGACTTAATGTCTTCGATCGCTGGATGATGATATTAATACTAATCTAAATATTTGTAATAGGGTAGATAATACTGAGGCAACATAAGTAAATGCTGCTGCTACTAGCATATTTCTAGCATTACCTTTTTCTTCTTTATCCAGTATTTTTTCTTTTTCTAGTTCATTTAAAGCTCTTTTTGAAGCATTAAATTCTACTGGCAATGTAATTAATTGAAATACTAACATGGCAAGTAGGAGTATTATACCTGCTTCAAGTAAAGGTGCTCTATTAAATATTAGTCCTATTAAGATAGCTAGATAACCTAACCTGGTACATATATTAACAAATGGTACAATAGCACTTCTTATACGCATGGGTATATATTTATTTTTGTCTTGGATAGCATGTCCACATTCATGGGCCGCTACTGCTGCTGAAGCAATACTTGAACCATGATAGATATCTGTAGATAGTTTTATTACTTTTCTTTTGGGATCATAATGGTCAGTTAGATTACCTTTAGTTTCTAATATCATTACATCTTCAAGATTATTTTTGTCTAGTATCTTTCTTGCAGTATCATATCCAGTATTATCTTTACTATTTAGTATTTTTTTATATCTACTGTAAGATGATGAAACAAATATTTGGGCTATTAGGGTTATTAGAAATGATACTAAGTAGATAATATTACTATAATATAAATTTTCCATAGTTCCTCCTTAAAGAATATTTTCTTTTACTAATTTTTCTCTTAAAGTATCCGCTAGGGCAAAGTCTTTGTCTTCTCTGGCTTTAATCCAATTATTATAAGTTTCTTTTTGTTTTTCAGTAAATTTTGGCATAGAATAACTTAATCCTAGTATATTAGTTATTGTTAATATTTTGTTTGTTAATGTTAGAATATTATTACCTTTATTTCTTATTTCTTGATTTAAATCTTTAACAAGAGATAAAAGTAATGTAATAACATTTGGAGTATTAAAATCGTCATTCATATATTCTTCAAATGTACTATCTTTTTCTTCTTTTATATTGTGAATGTTTTTGATATTTAATTCATTGTTAGCACTTTTTAATACCGTCTTGATTTTATTATCAATAATTAGTGCCTCATCAAATACTTTATCAGTTAGATTTAGTGGTTGTCTATAATTTGTACTTAGAAAAGCTAATTTTATAACATTAGCAGAGTGCTCTTTGATGAAATCTTTGGCTAAGATAAAATTATTTAAACTTTTACTCATCTTTACATTATTTATATTTATATGACCATTATGCATCCAATAATTAGCAATATAATTATTATTTAATGCAATACTTTGAGCTATTTCGTTTTCATGATGTGGAAATTTAAGATCTACTCCTCCTGCATGAATATCTATTTTATCTCCAAATAATTTATTAATCATAACAACACATTCAGTGTGCCATCCTGGTATTCCTTCACCCCAAGGACTTGTAAATGTTTCTCCTTCGGTAGTTTTTCTCCACAAGGCAAAGTCAAGTGGATTTTCTTTTTTTTCATCAATATCTACTCTTGAACCAGAAATTAATTCTTCAATGCTTTGATTTGATAAAATACCATAATCTTTTATTTTACTTACTCTAAAATAAACGTCACCATCGACAACATAAGCATAGTCTTTTTCAATTAGTTTACTTATGAAGTTAAATATATCGTCTAAATAATTTATTACTCTAGGTCTATAATCAATATTAGAACAATTATAATTTTTTAAATCTTCTTCATAGGCTTTAATAAATTTATTCGCTACTTCTCTTTCAGTCATACCTAATGTTTCAGCAGCCTTTGTTATTTTGGGATTGATATCAGTATAATTTGAAGCATATTTTACATCATATCCTAAATATTTTAGATATTTATATACCATATCAAATGTTATTACTGGCCTCATATTTCCTATATGAACGTAGTTATATACGGTAGGACCACATACATACATGGTAACTTTTCCTTCATTTATTGGTTTGAATTCTTCTACTTTATCAGTAAGTGAATTATATATTCTCATATTGACCTCCTTGTACCATTATAGTTTAAAACTATGGTAAAAATATGTGAAAACATTTCTTAATTTATTATATCATTATTTTTTGATATTAGAAATAAAAAAATATAGAAAAATACCTATTTAAACATATTAAATGGGTATCTATTTGGTAAATCTAAATTAAATGTTAATACTTCTTTAGTAGTTGGATGAGTAAATGTTAATGTTTGGGCAAAAAGAGCTATATCTATGTTTTTAGGATTGTTTCCATATTTAGAGTCTCCCACTAGAGGATGATGTCTTGAAGAAAACTGAACTCTTATTTGGTGTGAACGACCTGTTATTAAGTTTATTTTAACTAATGATAAATTGTTTTTACTACTAATAAGAGTATATTCTAGGCATGAATATTTTCCTTTTTCTTTAGTTGAAACATAACTAATATTTTCTTTTTCATTTTTTATTAGGTAATCTTCAAATTTTCCTTCTTTAGGAAGAGTTCCTTCAACTACAGCATAATAGGTTTTATGAAAATTATTTTTTCTTATTTCATCACTTAATCTAGAAGCAGCCTTTGAGGTTTTGGCAAATACCATGATGCCTCCGACAGGTCTATCTAGTCTATGTACTAGTCCTATATAGGCATCACCTTTTTTGTTTTCATTCTTTATACGATATTCTTTTAATAAGGTAATTAAGTCTATAGCATTACTGCTATCAGCTTGTACGGGAATACCTACTGGTTTCTCAATTACAAGAAGATGATTATCTTCATATATTATATTAATCTTTGGTGACTTTTCCATATATACCACAAGGTAATATTAAATTATTTTCTGTAACTGGAAGGGTGTTTTCACCAGTTTCTATTTTATTACCTTTAAATTCTAATTTTAATATATTTTCTAATGATATATGACTTATTCCAGTAGTATAACTGCTTATTAAAAGAAATGAAAAATCTTCATCTAAAATATCTTTTACTTTAGATAGTAGGGTAGGAAAGTCATTTTCAAACTTCCATACTTCTTTATTTGGTCCTCTTCCATAACTAGGAGGATCCATAATTATACCATGATAGGTTCTGCCTCTTCTTTTTTCTCTTTCAATAAACTTTATGACATCTTCGGTTATGAATCTAATAGTTTTATTTTCAAGATGCGATAGTTTCATATTTTCTTTAGCCCATTCATTTATTCCTTTAGAGGCATCAACATGAACTACTTCAGTAGCACCTGAAAAAGAGGCCATCATTGTAGCACAACCAGTATAGGCAAACAGATTTAATACACGCATTTCATCATGTGTTTTTCTATATTCGGTTATTTTTTTATTTATGAAATCCCAGTTACTCGATTGCTCTGGAAAAATACCTGTATGTTTAAAGTTAGTTGGTGATACTTTGAAAGTTAAATCTTTATAATTAACAGTCCAGTATTCAGGTAATTTCTTTTTAAATTCCCAGTAACCTCCGCCTTCAGAACTTCTATGATAATGGGCATCATAATTATTCCATTTTTCAGTTTTATTCCATATTATTTGTGGATCTGGTCTAATTAAAATTATATTATTCCATCTTTCTAATTTTTCACCATTTCCAGTTTTAATACATTCATAGTCTTTCCAATTATTATTTGTATTCATTTTTTACCTCCTGACAGATACAGCACTATTTAATATTTCTCTAATAGTTTGCTTTGGGCGACGCATTTTCATTGCTTTAAAAATATTTTTGTATGTTTCAAAAGTTACTTTTCCTATTTTATCATGACCACTGATGGGTATTTTGTATATGTTTTCTAAATTGACATAACCTTTAATAGATTTCTCTATTCTTTCTTTTCTATTATATCTATATTTAAAATCTTCTTCATATAGTATATTTTCATCATTAATTTTGAAATGCTGTTTTGAACCTTCTCTATCTACTGATGTTAGAGTTAATAGGTAATCAAGTTCATTATCGCTATATATTATCATACAAGGTCTACCATCTTTCCAAGCATGGTCAGGTTCTTTCTTACCAATAGCAGTATTTTCAAAAACTATTCCCTTTACAATAACTATATCTCCAATTGCTTCTCTTTCATAACTATTCATTTTGCACCTCAAATAGATTATATCATTTATTTACTAAAATTAATAGATAAAAATTAAATATATATTTACGGCTTATATATGATAGATATGTAGATATATTATTTTGAGACCTTGGACTCAAAATAACACATTAAGACAATTAGACTTAATGTGAATATAAAAAAATCTAGACTACATAGTAATCTAGAATAATTATTTAATCATAATATTTTGTTTTTCATTTTTTAAAATATCTTCTTTGGGAAAAGTTATAGTAAGGATACCACTTTCATAATTAGCTTTAATATCAGATTCCTTCTTTTCACCAATATAAAAACTTCTTTTTACTTCACCATAAAATCTTTCTCTTCTTATATAGGCCTCTACTTTTAAACTAACTGTTTTGGTAGCCTTAATAGTTAAATATCCATTTTCATAGTTTATTATTATATCTTCTTTTTTTAATCCCGGTAAATCTATTTCCATAATATATTTATTTTGATATTCTCTTATATCTGTTTTCATCTATTCTTTTTCTTTTAGTAATGGTGAATCTATAAGTGGAAAATAGTCATTTAAATAATATCTTGGTAACATTATATATCATTCCTTTCTATCTTTATTATGATTTATAAAAGGAAAAATATACTAGTTTTCAATTATTAAATTACTATTTCCTAGCGGTAAATAAAGTAAGGCTCCTAGTAAGATGAAGAAAGTAGCTGCGACTAAATATTTTTCTTGCTCTTTCTCTTCTTCAGTAGTAGCATTTTGATAACTATACATAGCATTTAAAAAGAAATATATAGCAATAACAAGGTTTAATCTTCGATTATAATAATATATTTTATTTGCCTTCTCATTTGAAATACTAGGTATATTTAAAATACTTTTTTTCTTTTCATTTATTAGGTAAAAAGATATTATAGCTTTAACCACTAGTAGAAAAAAGAAAATTATATCAATATTAACTTGTTTTAAAAGTTCATCTTTGTCATTATTCATACTTAATTATATAAAAAAGAATGACAAATATCATTCTATTCTAGATTTGTATTAACTTTTACATATTCTTCTTTCATTATTGATATTATTCTGATAATGAAATCTATATCTTTTTCATCTAAATATTTACAATTATCGGTTATATATTTTAATTTGTTACTATTATCTGATGGAAGACTTTTAACATCTAATAAGGAGTTTAAATCAACATTAAATATTTTAGCGATATTTTTTAACATACTAGCAGTAGGCTCTGATTTACCTGTTTCTATTCTTGATAAGAAATTTCTATTTATTTTTAATGTACTTGCTAATTCTTCTTGTGATATTCCTTTACTTTTTCTTAATTGTTTTATTTTTTCACCTAACTTCATAATACCTCCAAAACTAGTTTTATTATAATAAATTATATGATATTTTAAATACCTTGGTATTATTATTACCAAATTTGCAATAAATATTAGAAAAAACATCTTCAAAAAAACATTTTGTAGCTAAAAAGTAGTTTAAAATATTATTTTGGTATTAAATATTTTATATTGTTATTATTATTAATTTGTTATATAATATAGAGGTAAATGAGGAGGCATTATGATAACAAGAGATGTATTAGATAATTTAGCAAAAAAACTTATGTTTAAGATGAATGATGAAGAATATAAAACTTTAGAGAATGAGTTTGATGTTATATTAAAACAAATGGAATTTATTGATAAGATAGATGGTATTGAAGAAGTTACTCCAATGACATTTCCTTTTGAACTTAATTTAGATGATGATTATTTAAGAGAAGATGTTTATAAAAATGAAATTGATTTTAATGATATGGTTATTAATGTTAAAGATTATGATGACAATAGGGTAAAGGTACCTAAGGTGGTGGAATAATGACTAATAAATGTATTGATGAAATAAGAGAGGCTTTAGATACTGATAAGACCACTAGTGAGGAATTATTTAATGAGTCTAGAGATAAGGCTATTAAGTATCAAAAAGAATATAATAGTTTTGTTACCATCCTAGATAAGAAAGAAGAATTAGATAGTGATAGTGTTATCAGAGGTATTCCTTATGCTTTAAAAGATAATATTTCTACGAAAGGAATATTAACTACAGCATCTTCAAATATACTTAAAGATTATATTCCTTTATATGACGCAACTGTATATAAGAAATTAAAAGAGGCTGGAGCTGTACTTGTAGGTAAAACAGTACTTGATGAACTTGCAATGGGTGGTACTGGTACTACTGGGCATACTGGTATTGTTAGAAATCCTTGGGATAAAACAAGAATGATTGGTGGTAGTTCTGCGGGTAGTGCTGCTGCAGTGGCACTCGGTATTGTATCTTTTGCTATTGGTAGTGATACAGGTGATTCTATTAGAAAGCCTGCGGCATATGGTGGTGTAGTAGGATATAAACCTACTTATGGCAGAATATCTAGATATGGACTATTTGCTTTTGCTTCAAGTTTAGATCATGTCGGAGTATTTACTAGAAGTGTTAAAGACACTGCTTATGTTATGGATATTATTAAAGGTCATGATGATAAAGATATGACTAGTTTACCTGATGAAGATGTTAACTATGTAAATAATTTGTCAAATAATGTCAAAGGAAAGAAATTGTTTTACATGAAAGAGGCATTAGAGATAAATAATGGTAATGAAAATTTAGAAAAAATAATAGAAAGTTTTTATAAGACTATAGATAAATGCAGAGAACTTGGTATAGAAGTAGTGGGAGTAAGCTTTAGAAAAGATTTACTTGAGGCTGTATATCCTGCTTATAATGTTATATCTTGTGCTGAGGCAACCTCTAATAACTCTAATTTAACTGGTATTCCATTTGGTAATAGAATAGATGGTAATAATATTAATGATATTATGATGAATACTAGAACTGAGGGATTTTCTGAACTTATTAAGAGAAGATTTGTTATAGGTAGTTATGTTCTTCAGAAAGAAAATCAAGAAAAGTTATTTTTGAACGCAGGTAGAGTAAGAAGAATGATTGTAGATAGAATGAATGAACTATTTAAAGATTATGATGCACTTATTATGCCAAGTACTCCTGATATTGCACCGCTATTTAATGAAGCAAGTGATAAATTATCAGATGAGTATCTAATACTTGGTAATCATTTAGTTATTGGTAACTTTGGAGGATTCCCTAGTATATCTATTCCTAGTGGTTTTGTTAATAATATGCCTATTAGTGTTAATATTACTGGCAGGGCAAAAGAAGATAGTTTAGTGCTTAATCTTGCTAATAAATTAGAAGAAGTACTTGGATGTAAAGGAATGGTGGCTAAAGATGAGTAAATATATTCCCGTTATTGGTTTAGAAGTCCACTGCGAACTTAAAAGTAATAGTAAAAATTTTAGTTCTAGTAAAAATGGTGATGGTGATGTTAATACTAATTTATCAGTAGTGGATATTGGCTATCCTGGTATACTTCCAGTAGTTAACAAAGAAGCTGTTAGAAAGAGTATTATGGTAGCTTTAGCATTAAACTCTACAATACCAGAATATCTAATTTTTGATAGAAAGAATTATTATTATCCTGATTTACCTAAAGGATATCAGATTACTCAGTTTGGTAATCCAATAGGTACTAAAGGTTATGTAATGATAAATGTAGATGGAGTAGAAAAAAAGATTACTATTCAAGATACACATTTAGAGGAAGATACCGCTAATATGGATCATTTAAGTACTTATTCTTTAATTGATTATAATAGAGCAGGAGTACCACTACTGGAGACTGTTACTGATCCTTGTATTAGTTCTTCAAAAGAGGCTATAGCTTATCTTGAGACACTTAGAAATATGTTCTTATACTTAGATGTTAGTGATGCAAGAGCAGATCTTGGTCAAATAAGAGTAGATGTTAATGTATCTCTAATGAAAGAAGGAGATACTAAACTTGGTACAAGAGTAGAAATGAAGAATATTAACTCTTTCACTACTGTTAAAGAAGCTATTGAAGTTGAAATAAAAAGACAAACTGAAATACTTGAAGCAGGTGGAGTAATTGAACAAGAAACAAGAAGGTATGATGAAATAAATAAAACAACAGTATTTATGAGAGGTAAAGTAGATGCAATAGATTATAAGTATTATACTGAACCTAATATACCTCCTATTAAACTGAGAGAAGAATATATTAATAGTATTAAGAAAGATATGCCAGTACTTGAATATGAAAGAAAGAAAAAATATATAGATGAATATGGTATTGGCAGTGTTGATGCAGGTACTTTAACTAAAGATAGAAAATTATCTGACTATTTTGAAAGTATTATTAGTAATGGTTCTAATCCTAAAAATACTGCGAATATTATAGTGGGATTTCTACTTGGATATTTAAATAAAAACTTTAAATCTATTAGTGATATAGATATTGATACAAAGGATTTTAGCGAAGTTATTAAAATGATGAGTGATGGCAAAATATCTAATAAACAAGCAAAAGATATATTTACTAAAGCACTAGATGAGAATAAGAATGTTCTTGATATTGCAAAGAGTGAAGGTACACAAATTAGTGATAAAGAAGAAATAAGAAAGATTATTAATGAAGTATTTAATGATAATCCTAATATTGTTAATGATTATAAAAACGGTAAAAACGTTACGGGATTTATTATGGGTCTTATCATGAAGAAAACTTCAGGTAAAGTAAATCCTGGTATTACAAATATGGTATTAAGAGAAGAACTAGAAAAACTATAAAATATGTCTATCAACAGGTATGTTGATAGATTTTTCTTTTTTTTAGGTATTTTTTTATAAATAATGAATAAAATATTAAAAAAGTTAAAAAAACACTTGATTAGTTTAAAAAAATGTTATATACTTAAGAAGTCAAGTGAACAAGTGGCCAATTAGCTCAGTCGGTAGAGCACTCGGCTGTTAACCGATAGGTCGTAGGTTCGAGCCCTACATTGGCCGCCATTTGAATATTAAGAGTCTATTACTTATAGATTCTTTTTTTATTTTATATACGACCTATCTTAGATTATTCTTTTATAATTAGGAAGATTATAGATATTAAATTTGGCCACAGATATGATAAAACAAAAGTGTTTTAGTTTTGAGATTACAAACTCAAAACTATTTGAAAAGACAGAATGACTTTTCAAAGTAAAATAATAATAAAACTTCAATAAAAATGTTGACAAATAAGTATTTATTGTGGTATATTTATGTCAACCGAAAGGTGTTTTTATTTTAATCAAATATTGGGAGGATTTTGATATGATAGAATATTTTAAAGGTGTAAAAAAAGAAATATCTAGAATTAGATGGACAAGTAAAAAAGAACTTGTTAAATACTCTGTATCAACAGTAGCATTTATGATCTTTTTTGGAGTATTTTTCTATGCTATTGATTTACTAGTAGCATTACTAAGGAGTAAGATATAATGAAAAAAGAATGGTATGTTGTAAATACTGTAAGTGGTTACGAGTATAAAGTAAAAGAAAAACTAGAAATGAGAATTAACTCTATGGATTTACATGAAAATATATTCAGAGTTATTGTTCCAGAACAAAAAGAAATAGAATATAAAAATGGAGTTAAGAAAGAAAAAGTTAAAAAGATGTTTCCAGGATATGTACTAGTTGAAATGGTTATGTCTGACGAAGCATGGTATATTGTCAGAAACACTGCTGGTGTTACTGGATTTATAGGATCTTCTGGTAAAGGTGCTAAACCTATTCCTCTACTTCCCCAAGAAGTTGATAAAATACTTAATAGTATGGGTATGAGTAGAGTAGATGTTAGTAAAGACCTTAAAGAAGGTGCTAAAGTTAAAATTATTGCAGGTCCATTTAAAGATATGACCGCTAAAATAGATACTATTGATTTAAAAGAACAAAAGCTAAATGTTTTAGTAGATTTATTTGGACAAGAGACTTCTGTCGAAGTTGATATGCAAGAAGTTGAGACTATATAATTAGAATAAAAACACTATATAATAGAAAAAAATAGCAATTTAGATAAAAAATAGTTGAAAACTTTAAAAAAGTGTGCTATCATTACTTCTGCGAGGCATATTATTATGTTAGTAAGTGGAAGGCGGACGCTGATAGGACCACACGCGAAAATAAAATTTAATAGGAGGTGTTTTTCGTGGCTAAAGAAGTTACTAAGAAAATAACATTACAAATTCCAGCAGGAAAAGCAACACCAGCTCCTCCAGTAGGAACTGTACTTGGACCTGCAGGTATCAATCTACAAGAGTTTTGTACTAAATTCAATGATTCAACTAGAGATAAAATGGGAGATATCGTTCCAGTAGTTATTACAATTTATGATGATAGAAGTTTTGATTTTGTACTTAAGACTCCACCTGCTGCTTTCTTATTAAAGAAGGTTGCTGGTATTAAATCTGGCTCTAGTAAGGGCGAAGTAGTTGCAACTATATCTAAGGATCAACTTAGACAAATTGCAGAAACTAAATTACCTGATTTAAATGCTTATACAGTAGAAGAAGCTATGAAGATAGTTGAAGGTACTGCTAGAAACATGGGAATCAAAATCGCAGAATAATAAAAATAATTAATATGTCATATAGGTTTATACCTATGTGGAAGGATGCATATTAGTCCGCAAATACCACATAAGGAGGGAAGAAAAATGAAAAGAAGTAAAAGATATGTTGCTAACTTAGAAAAACTTGATAAGAATAAAGCATATTCAGTAGAAGAAGCTGTTAAATTAGTTAAAAAAACTTCTAATTCTAAGTTTGATGGTACTGTAGAAGTAGCTATGAATTTAAACTTAGATACTAAAAAGAACGATCAACAATTAAGAGGAGCAGTTGTTCTACCAAATGGTACTGGTAAAAGTAAGAAAATTTTAGTTCTTGCTAAAGGTGACCAAGCTAAAGCTGCTAAAGAAGCTGGAGCTGACTTTGTAGGAGATGTTGATATGATTCAAAAAATCGAAAAAGAATCTTGGTTCGATTATGATGTAATCATTGCTACTCCTGAAATGATGCCACTTTTAGGTAAAATCGGTAAATTACTTGGACCTAAAGGTTTAATGCCAAACCCTAAGACTGGTACTGTTACTACTGATGCTGCTAAAGCAATTGAAGAAACTAAAAAAGGTAAAGTTAACTACAGAACTGATAGTTTCGGAAATGTTCATGGCATTATTGGTAAAGCAAGTTTTGATGATGCTAAATTAGCAGAAAATCTTAAAGCTTTTGTTGAAGCAATAATGAAAGTTAAACCTTCAACAGTAAAAGGTGCTTATGTTAAGAATATTAGTATTTCTTCAACAATGGGACCTGGTGTTAAAATTGATTTAAATTCATTTGACAAATAATTTTATTTAATATATAATAATGTTGTTTGAGAAATATTATGCCAAAGACAGTAAGGGCGTTAAGCTTGAAAATCTTACCGAGGAATAAAAAAATAACAAGTCTTTTATCCCTCGCAAGTAGAGGGATTTTATTATGGCATAGGAAAGGAATGATACTATGGCAAATGCAAAAATATTAGAGAAGAAGTCTTTAGTTGTAGATGAAATCAAAGGTAAATTTGAAAATGCTAAATCAGTAGTAGTATTTGATCCAAGAGGATTAAATGTTGCTGAAGTAACTGAACTAAGAAAAGCTCTAAGAGAATCAGGTTCTGATTATAAAGTATATAAAAATACTTTAGCTAAAAGAGCTGCTGATAGTTTAGATATTAAATTAGATGAGTATTTAGAAGGACCTTCTGCAATAAGTTTTTCTAGTGATGAACTTGCTCCTGTTAAAATCATTAGTGATTTTGCTAAGAAGCATTCAGCACTTGAATTAAAAGCTGGTATCGTTGAAGGAAAGGTTGTAGCTGCTGATGAATTATCTGTATATGCTGCTATTCCATCAAGAGAAGGATTACTTACAATGCTTGCTGCAGGACTTATGGGTACTGTTAAAGACTTATCAATATGTTTAGATTTATATGCTAAACAAAAAGAAGAAAATTAATAAAAAATAAATTATAGGAAAGGAAGGAAAATATAATGGCTAAATTAACAAAAGAAGAATTTATAAATTCACTAAATGAAATGTCTATTCTTGAAATTAAAGAATTAGTTGACGCAATGAAGGAGGCGTATGGTGTTGACCCATCAGCAGTTGCTGTAGCAGGACCTGCAGTAGCAGCTGTTGAAGAAGGACCAAGCAAAGTTAACGTTGTTTTAACTGCTGCTGGTGCTAATAAGATTGCTGTTATTAAATTAGTTAGAGATTTAACTGGTTTAGGATTAAAAGAAGCTAAAGACATTGCTGATAATGGTGGAAACGTTAAAGAAGGCATCGACAAAGAAGAAGCTGAAAAGATTAAAGCTCAATTTGAAGAAGCTGGAGCTACTGTTGAATTAAAATAATTAGTTTGTAGACATTTAAAATTATGAAGAAATCTATTTTATTAGATTTCTTTTTCTTTTTATTTGTGTTATACTTTTGTTGTGATGCATATATGGAAAAAATAAAAATAAAGTTTGATTATGTTTCGTATTATGACTTTGAAGAAGAGTTTTTACTTTATTTATCAAAATCATATGGTATTATTTCTGCTGATATAGATAAGAAAACTAATGAGATTATAGTTGAATATGATTCTTCTAAGATATCTTTAGAACTATTAACAAAAGAAATATTAATATATTTAGGTTTGGACAAAATCCCTTCTGTTATAGCATTTGATAAGTGCGTTAGTAATAGTCATATACGTAAGAATATAATTGTTATTAAAGATATATGTTGTGAATATTGTTTAAAAGATATGATTAAAGAATTACTAGTAGTTGATGGTATAGAAAGTGCTTATACTGATTTTGATTATGTAAATAAGTACAATGTAAATATTTTCATAACTTATGATGATACAATTATTAATGAAGAAAAATTGATTGATTTAAAGAATAAATTCAATGGTTAGTTTTTATTTGTATTATATTTTAGAGGCTGCTAAATAGTAGTCTTTTTTGATTATGTTTTGACGATGAGACTTAGGCTCAGACTCACCTTACGAGACTACAGGCTCGGAAGGAATAAAAAGATATTGTAATTTTGATATTATTTTATTATAATATTGTTGGTGGTTAGTATGAGTCAATATTTTGATAATGATAAGAATATTAAAAGTGAGAGAAAAATAATTAAATTTAATTTTGATAATAAAGTATTTTCTATATATAGTGATAATGGAGTATTTTCTAAAGATAGATTCGATTATGGTACAAGAGTTTTACTTAATAGTGTTGATATAGATAAATTATCTGGTAATGTACTTGACCTTGGATGTGGACTTGGAGTAGTGGGTATTATACTTGGTACTTTTAATAAATGTATTAATATTGATATGGTTGATATTAATGAGAGAGCTATTTCTTTAGTAAGAGATAATTTAACTTTAAATAAGGTTAAGGCTAATGTTTTCAGTAGTGATGTGTATTCTAATGTAAATAAAAAATATGACTATATTATTACTAATCCTCCTATTAGAGCGGGTAAAGAAGTAGTAAGAAAGTTTTTATTTGGAGGATATGACTACCTAAATGATAATGGAATGTTATATTTTGTTATGAGAAAGGATCATGGAGTTAAATCAATGATTAAGGAATTAGAAAGTAAATATAATGTGACTATTGTAAATAAAGATAAGGGATTTTACATTGTATCTTTAACTAAACATCTATAGTAAAGTAGGTGTTTTTTCTCTTTTTATATAAAAATAATAAAAATTGGTAAAAAAAATAAAAAAGTATTTCTAAAGTTATTGACTTATTTGTTAAATGCTGATAAACTTATAAATTGGTAACACATCTTTTAATGTGGCTGATTTTATAAAAAATCTAGGTATTGGGGTGAAAAAATTAATGGCTTATAAGTTAAAACAAAGCGGAGATTATAGAAAAAGAAGAAACTTTTCTATGATCAAAAATTCACTAGCAATTAGTGATTTATTAGAAGTGCAAACTGCTTCATACAAGTGGTTCACTACAGAAGGGGTTAAAGAGGTTTTTGAAACATTTTCACCAATTGAAAGTTTCTCTGGTAGTTTATCTTTAGAATTTGGTGAATATGAATTCGGTACTCCAAGATATTCAATTAAAGAATGCAAAGATAGACAGATTACTTATGCTGCTCCTCTTAAAGTTCAAACTAGACTATTTAATAATGAAACTGGTGAAGTTAAAGAACAAGAAATATTCTTAGGCGATATGCCACTTATGACTGAAGCTGGTACATTTATTATTAATGGTGCAGAGAGAGTTGTTGTATCACAACTTGTTAGATCTCCTAGTGTATACTTTTCTAAAGAGATAGATAAGAATGGTAAACCTGTTTTTGCATCTAAAGTTATTCCATCAAGAGGTACTTGGTTAGAGTATGAAACTGATGCTAAAGATGTTATCTATGTAAGAATAGATAGAAATAGAAAGGTACCTATGACTACTCTTTTAAGAGCGGTTGGATTATCTTCTAATGACGATATATTATCTTTATTTGATAATGATATATATCTTAAGAATACTATTGAAAAAGATTCTACACATGATACTGATGAAGCTCTTATTGAAATATATGAGAAGTTAAGACCAGGTGAACCTACTACCCTTGATAGTTCAAAGAACCAATTAATTACTAGATTCTTTGATGATTTTCATTATGATTTAGCAAGAGTTGGTAGATATAAATTTAATAAGAAATTAAATGTTAAAGATAGACTACTTGGAAATAGACTTGCTGAAGATATTATAGTTGATGGTGAAGTTAAAATCGCTAAGGATACTTTAATTACTAAAGGAGTATTGGAAGAATTATCTACATACTTAGATAATGGTTATGGAATTACTGAGTGTAAGGTTAATGAAGATTTAACTATTAATGCAAGTGTAGAAGATCATAATAAGATTCAAGTTATTAAGGTTTATTCTAATGTTGATGACAAGAAGATTGTTCATGTTATTGGTAATGATCCTAAGTGTGAACTTAAGAATTTAACTATTGCTGACTTATATGCCACTGTTAGTTATTATTTAAATTTAAATGATGGTATTGGTGACATAGATGAAATAGACCACTTGGGTAACAGAAGAGTTAAACAAGTGGGAGAATTATTACAAAATCAATTTAAGATTGGTTTTAGTAGAATGGAAAGAGTTATTAGAGAGAGAATGACTACTCAAGATATTGAGACTGTTACTCCTAAAACTTTAATTAACATTAGACCTGTTACTGCTGTTATCAAGGAATTCTTTGGTAGTAGCCAGTTATCTCAATTTATGGATCAAACAAATCCAATTGCAGAACTTACTCATAAGAGAAGATTATCTGCTTTAGGACCTGGTGGATTATCTAGAGATAGAGCAGGTACTGAGGTAAGAGATGTTAACTCATCTCACTATGGTAGAATTTGTCCTATTGAGTCTCCAGAAGGAGCTAACATCGGACTTATTACATCACTAGCTAGTTATGCTAGAATTAATGATTATGGATTTATTCAAACACCATATAGAAAAGTAGTTGATAGTAGACTTACTGATGAGATAGTTTACTTAACTGCTGATGAAGAAGAGGATTATTATATATCTCAAGCTACTGTTAATACTGATGATGATGGTAAAATTACGGATAGTATAGTAGCAGGTAGATATAAGGGAGAAAATGTTTTGGTTAGTCCTGATAAAGTTGACTATATTGACGTATCTCCTCAACAAGTAGTATCTGTAACTACAAGTTTGATTCCATTCCTAGAGCATGATGATGCTACACGTGCACTAATGGGTGCGAACATGCAAAGACAGGCTTTACCTCTACTTAAGACAGAAGCTCCTTATGTAGGAACTGGTGCTGAATATATTGCTGCAAGAGATAGTGGCTCTGTAGTAGTTGCTAAGGCTGATGGTATTGTTAGTTATGCAGATGCTAAGAAGATTGTTGTTAAAAATGCTAAAGGTGAAGATGTTTATTATTTAGCTACTTTTGAAAGATCTAACCAAGGTGAAACATTTAACCATGTTCCTATAGTTAGAGAAGGAGATAAAGTTAAGAAAGGTCAAATAATAGCGGATGGTCCAAGTACTGATAAAGGTGAACTTGCACTAGGTAAGAATGTAGTTGTTGCATTTACTACATTTAATGGTTATAACTATGAAGACGCTGTTATTATGAATGAAAGACTTGTTAAAGATGATGTTTATACTTCACTACATATTGAAGATTATGAATTACAATGTCGTGATACTAAACTAGGACCTGAAGAAATTACTAGAGATATTCCTAATGTTGGAGAAGAGGCTAGAAAGAATCTTGATGAACATGGTATCGTTAGAATTGGTACTGAAGTTCATGAAGGAGATATTCTAGTAGGTAAAGTTACTCCTAAAGGAATGGCTGATTTAACTAGTGAAGAAAAACTTTTACATGCTATCTTTGGCGAAAAGACTAGAGAAGTTAGAAATTCATCACTTACTGTTCCACATGGTGGTGATGGCGTCGTTCACGATGTTAAAGTTTATACTAAAGATGATAATGATGACTTACCTAGTGGTGTAAGCATGGTTGTTAGAGTATATATTATTCAAAAGAGAAAGATTCAAGTTGGAGATAAAATGAGTGGTCGTCACGGAAATAAAGGTGTTATTTCACTTATACTTCCTAGTGAGGATATGCCATTCTTACCTGATGGTACTCCTGTTGATATTATGCTTAACCCTCAGGGTGTTCCTTCTCGTATGAATATTGGTCAGATACTTGAGTTACACTTAGGTATGGCTGGTAAGAAACTTGGTGTACATTTTGCTACTCCAGTACTTGATGGTGCCAAGGAAGAAGATATTGCTGCCGCTATGAAAGAAGCTGGTATGGATCCTGATGGTAAGACAGTTCTTTATGATGGTAGAACTGGTGAAGAATTTGATAGTAGAATATCTGTTGGTGTAATGTATATGATTAAGTTGCATCACATGGTTGATGATAAATTACATGCTAGAGCAACTGGTCCATATTCACTTGTTACACAACAACCACTTGGCGGTAAAGCACAACTTGGTGGACAAAGATTTGGTGAAATGGAAGTTTGGGCACTTGAAGCTTATGGTGCATCTCATGTACTTCAAGAAATTCTTACTTATAAATCTGATGATGTTGTAGGTAGAGTTAAAGTATATGAAGCTTTAGTTAAGGGTCAACCATTACCGAAACCTGGTATACCTGAAGCATTTAGGGTATTAATAAAAGAATTCCAAGCTTTAGGACTTGATATATCTGTTATTAATAATGAAGATGAAACTGTATCTTTTGATGAACTTGAAAAAAATGCAGATAAGGATGAAGATCCTATTGCTGAAGAAGTAATTAATAAAGAAGAAGTACTTAAAGATTTTGATGATGAAGAAGATGATGACTTTGATGAGGAAACTGATGATGAGTTTGATGATGACTTCGGAGAAGATGAGTTTGAAGATACTGATATGGAAGGAGATGATTTCTAATGTTAGAGGCTAATAATTTTAAAGCTTTAAAAATAGGAATTGCATCACCTGAGAAGATAAGATCTTGGTCTTATGGTGAGGTTATTAAACCTGAGACTATTAACTATAGAACACTTAAGCCTGAAAGAGATGGACTATTTTGCGAAAAGATCTTTGGACCTACGAGAGATTATGAATGTTCTTGTGGTAAGTATAAGAGACTTAGATACAAGAATATAGTTTGTGATAGATGTGGAGTAGAAGTTACTAAATCCTCTGTTAGAAGAGAGAGAATGGGACATATTGAACTTGCTACTCCAGTAAGTCACATTTGGTATGTTAAGGGTGTTCCATCTTATATTGGACTTACTCTTGATATGTCTCCAAGAGATTTGGAAGAAGTTATATACTTTGTATCTTATGTTGTACTTGATCCTGGAGCTACTACTTTAGTTAAGAAGCAAACATTATCTGACAAAGAGTATAGAGCATATTATGAAAAATATGGTAATACTTTTAGAGTTGGTATGGGTGCTGAAGCTGTTAAGGAATTACTTTCTGAAGTAGATGTTAATAAGGAACTAGGAGAAATTCAAAAGGAATTAGAGGGTGCAACTGGACAAAGAAGAGTTAAACTAGTTAAGAGACTTGATGTTATTAATTCATTTGTTCAATCTGGTAATAAGCCTGAATGGATGATTATTGAGGCTCTTCCTGTTATTCCACCTGAACTTAGACCAATGATACAACTTGATGGTGGTAGATTTGCTACTAGTGACTTAAATGATTTATATAGAAGAGTTATTAATAGAAATAATAGACTTAAGAAATTAATGGAACTTGGTGCTCCTTCAATTATTGTTCAAAATGAAAAGAGAATGCTTCAAGAGGCTGTTGATTCATTATTTGATAATGGTAGAAGAGGCAGAAGTGTTACTGGAGCAGGTAATAGAGCACTTAAGAGTTTAAGTTCTATGCTTAAGAGTAAACAAGGTAGATTTAGACAAAACTTACTTGGTAAGAGAGTTGACTACTCTGGTCGTAGTGTTATTGTTGTTGGACCTGATCTTAAGATGTATCAATGTGGTATTCCTAAGGAAATGGCACTTGAACTATTTAAACCTCATGTTATTCGTGGTTTAACTGAGAAGGGTATTGCTAATAATATTAAGGCCGCTAAAAAGATGATTGATAATCAAGATCCTAAAGTATGGGATATTGTTGAAGATGTTATTAAAGAGCATCCTGTTATGCTTAATAGAGCTCCTACTTTACATAGACTTGGTATTCAAGCATTTGAACCTAAGTTAATTAGCGGTAAAGCTATTAGACTTCATCCACTTGTATGTACTGCATTTAATGCGGATTTTGATGGAGACCAGATGGCTGTGCACGTACCTTTAAGTGAAGAGGCTAAGGCTGAAGCTAGAATATTGATGCTTGGTTCTAATAATATTCTTTCTCCTAAAAATGGTGATCCTATTGTTACTCCATCTCAGGATATGATATTAGGTAACTATTATATTACTATGGAGAAGGCTGGTCTTCCTGGTGAAGGTAGAGTATTTAAGAATTCTAATGAGGCTTTAATGGCTTATCAAAGAAGAGAAATTAAGCTTCAAACTAGAATTGCTATTCCTGTTAATTCATTTAAACATAAGGTATTCTTAGATAGTGTTAAGAATAAGTATTTAGTTACTACTCCAGGTAAGATTATATTTAATGAAATATTACCTGATTCATTCCCTTACTTATGTGAGTCTACTAGTGAGAATATTGAAGGATTTACTCCTAGTAAGTACTTTATTGATTATGGTGAGAATATTCCTGAAATAATTAGTAATATGCCACTTTCTACTCCATTTAATAAGGGAGCTTTAGAGAAAATTATTGCTCAAATGTTTAAGAGATATAAGACTACTGAAACTAGTATATTCCTTGATAAACTTAAGGATTTAGGATTTAAGTATTCTACATTCTCTGGTATTACAATTGCAGCATCTGATGTTGTTGTTAGTAAGAATAAACATGCAGTTATTGAGAAATCTAATGAAGAAATTAAGAAAGTTAATAAACAGTTCCAAAGAGGACTTATTACTGATAGAGAAAGACTTGATCTTGTTATTGATATTTGGTCTAAGGCTAAAGAAGAAATTCAAGATGAATTACAAGGTTATGCTAAGAGTTATGTTGATAATCCAATATTCATAATGATGAATTCTAAGGCTAGAGGATCTATCTCTAACTTCGTACAACTTGCTGGTATGAGAGGACTAATGGCTAAACCTAATGGTGAAACTATTGAAATCCCAATTCTATCTAACTTTAGTGAAGGTCTTTCAGTATCTGAATTCTTCCTATCTACACATAGTGCTAGAAAAGGTAGTGCAGATACAGCCTTAAAGACTGCGGATTCTGGTTATATGACAAGAAGACTTGTTGATGTAGCACAAGATATTATTGTTAAAGAAGAGGATTGTGGTACTATTCAAGGTGTACTTGTTAGTGCATTTATGGATGATAAAGATGGTATTATTGAACCATTATATGATAGAATATTAGGAAGATTTACTAATAAGAAAGTAATTAATCCTGAAACTAAAGAAGTAATTATTGATAAAAATGAATATATTACTGAAGCTATTGCTGATAAGATAATTAAGGCTGGTATTAAGGAAGTTGAAATTAGAACAGTACTTACTTGTAAGACTGACCATGGTGTTTGTCAACATTGTTATGGTAGAAATCTTGCTACTGGTAATATTGTTGAAATTGGTGAAGCTGTTGGTGTAATGGGAGCTCAATCTATTGGTGAACCTGGTACTCAGCTTACCATGAGAACATTCCATACTGGTGGTGTTGCTGGAGCCGATATTACTCAAGGTCTTCCGAGAGTTGAAGAATTATTTGAAGCTAGAATGCCTAAAGGTAAAGCTACTATATCTGAAATTGGTGGTGTTGTTACTAAGATTGAAGATGCTGGTGGTAAATTTAAGGTATATGTTAAGAATGATACTGAAACTAGAGAACATACTACTTTATATGGTGCTAAACTTAGAGTAGAAAAGGGAGATAAGATCGAAGCTGGAGATAGACTTACTGAGGGTTCTGTGTCTCCTAAAGAGTTACTTGCGGTAACTGATCCTAATACTGTTCAGCAATATATATTAAAAGAAGTTCAAAAGGTATATAGATCACAAGGTGTTGATATTAATGATAAACACGTTGAGATCGTTGCTAGAAGAATGATTTCTAAAGTTAGAATTATGGAAGCTGGAGATACTTTATTTGTACCTAGTACTACTGTTTCTCTACAAGAATTTACTAAGGGTAATAGAGATGTTATTATTCAAGGTAAGAAACCTGCAATTGGACAACCAATATTACTTGGTATTACTAAGGCAGCATTAGAAACTGATTCATTCTTATCTTCTGCATCATTCCAAGAAACTACTAGAATATTAACTGAAGCTTCAGTTAAAGGTAAAGTAGATAAACTACAAGGATTAAAAGAAAATGTTATTATTGGTAAGTTAATCCCTGCGGGTACTGGTGCTAAAGAATATATGGATGTTGGTTATTCATTAGAGAAGGAATTCTTTGATGAAGATGCTTCTGAAGTACTTGAAGAAGAATTTATGGATTAATAATAAAAAGAATAGAAGTTGTGTTGATACATGGCTTCTATTTGTTTAATAAGAGGAGAATATATATGAATATTAATGAATTAATTAAGTGTATGACTGATACTTTGAATAGATTATATATATGTAGAAATAATAGTAGTGGTATAGTTAGAACTAATATATATAATGCTATCTTATACTATAAGAAGATGTTAATTAAGAATGATTGTATTTTTGCTTATAATGATAATAGTGAAGTTAAGCTAGATAAAAAGTCTTTATATGATACTTTGTTTTCTACTGCTAGTGATATTCAGTATTTTAATTCATTATTTAATGAAGATAATTTAGTTAATGCTTGGTGGTGTGTATGCTTAGCTATGAATGAGTTAGAACTGAATAATGGAAAACTTAATGGTTATGTTAGAGAAAAAGTTAGAAATAATTGAGTTATAGAGTAGTTTGTTTTATAACTCTTTTTTTGTTCACTCTAAGCTTGTAATCTTAGAGTGTTAAATTAAGCCTCCTCTAAAGAGTCTTAATTTAATATGTCAGCAACATCTATTATATATAAGAGAAGGTATATATTATGATGATGTTTATTATTTGGTGTATTTACTACAATACCGATATGATTATTACATAATTACAAAAATATAAGATAAGAAAGTACTTCAAATGTTTTTACTTTGTATTTGTAAAATAATGTAATATAGTGTATAATATTATCTGTGAGGAGAAATTTATGAAAATTGAAAAATTAAATAAAGATAATATTAAAGAATTTATAAGGGATATTGATACTGCAGAAGAGATAGAACTTAATATTAATAAATTAGAATATTATGCTGTTAAAGATGATGATATTTATTTACTTGCTTTTGAAATGCTTAGTGATGAAGATAAGATATCTATTAAGTATGTTAATAATAAGGTAAAAGAAGATAAGTTTTTAGATATTATTAATTATTTAAATAATATATTAGTAGTTAGAACTCATTTAATTATAGATTTATATAATGATAAATATATGGATGTATTAAGTAATAATTATAAATGTAAAGAAATATATGTTTCTTTAATGAAAGATGATGTTACTGATAGTAATTCTAAATATAAAGAGGAACTTGCAGAGATTGATATGTATAATATTAGATATTTATCTTCAAAAAATGAGATAGTATGTAATTTAGTTAAACAAAATATTCAAGATGAGAGAATTATATTAGAACTTAATAGTAAATTTATTACTATGAATAGTAGTATTATTAGTTTTATAATTAATGATAGTATGATAGAACTATTTACTAAAGAACTTGGATATGATGTAGTATATGAGAGTTTTGTTATAGTTAAGGAATAGCCTTAGCTATTTTTTTTGCCAAAATGTAAAATGAAAAACTGCCAAAATGTAAAATTGGAATTAAATTGATATATTATTTATATATTTTAGTGTAATTATATGATATAATTTATAATGTATTAAACATTTGATATGGTGGTGATAATTGTGTATAAAAACAAAAAAATATTTATATTAGGAATGGCTAGAAGTGGTTATGAAGTAGCTAAATTACTTTCTAGTGATAATGAGATATTTATTACTGATATGAAAGAACAAGAAAAAGATAAAATAGAAGAATTAGAAAAACTAGGTGTTACTATTAAGATATGCGATGATCCAATAGAATACTTAGATGATAGTTTTGATATTATGGTTAAAAATCCTGGTATTAAATATACTCATCCTTGTGTAGTTAAGGCTAAAGAACTTGGTATACCAGTAATTAATGAAGTAGAAGTTGCTTATCATTATATTGATAAAAATGTTAAGATAATTGGTGTTACTGGTTCTAATGGTAAAACTACTACTACTAGTATTATATATGAAATAATGAAAAAGGCTTTTGGTGATAAGGTTATTTTAGCTGGTAATATTGGTACTCCTTTATGTCATTATGCCAAAGATATAAAGAAGGATAGTTATTTAGTTATGGAAATTAGTGATCATCAATTATGTGATATGTATGATTTTAAGACTAATGTATCTGTTATGACTAATATATACGAATGTCATACTGATTTTCATGATAGTCATGAAAGATATGTTATGACTAAGAAGAAAATATTTAACAATCATAGTAAAGATGATATAGCTATTATTAATATGGATAATAGTGAAGAGATGGAACTTACTAGTGATATAGTTAGTACTAAAGAATATTTTTCTTGTGATAATAAGACTGATTGTTATTATAATGATGGTTTTATTTATTATAAAGATGAAAAGTATATTGATACTAGTAAAATTATTTTAAAAGGTAATCATAATTATCAAAATATTATGTGTGCTATTCTTGCTACAAAAGTATATGGTGTTAGTGATGAAATAATTAAAGATGTCGCTAGTACTTTTAGTGGTGTTGAACATAGACTTGAGTATGTTGGTAATATTAATGGCAGAGAAGTATATAATGATTCTAAGAGTACTAATACTGAATCTACAGTTATAGCACTTAACTCTTTTGATAAAGATACTATTCTTATTATGGGTGGTACTGATAGGGGCCATTCTTTTGAAGAACTAAAGGAACCTATGAAACATACTAAGTTAGTAGTAGCTTATGGTGAAACTAAAAATAGAATAAAAGAATTTTGTGATAAAATTAAAATTAAATGTATAGTGTGTGATAATTTAGTAGAAGCTACTGGTATTGCTTATGATAATTCTAAAGAAGAAGATATTATACTTCTTAGTCCTGCTTGTGCTAGTTGGGATCAGTTTCCTAATTTTGAAACAAGAGGTAAATTATTTAAAGATACAATACTAAAGTATAAGAAAGGTTTATTTTTGGAAAAAGGCAAACATATTTATATGATGGGTATTGGTGGTATTAGTATGAGTGGTATTGCTGATATACTTGTTAATATGGGATATAAAGTTAGTGGTAGTGATAGAATGGAATCTTCTGTTACTGATAAACTTACTAGTCAAGGTATTAAAGTATTTATACCACAAAGTAAAGATAATATTACTAAAGATATAGATTTTATAGTATATACTGCCGCAATAAAAGATGATAATGAGGAAATGATTGAGGCTAAAAAGAATAATATTCCTATGATGGAAAGAGGAGAGTTTTTGGGAGAAATTACTAAATTATATTCTAATACTATAGGAGTAGCTGGTACGCATGGAAAGACTAGTACTACTTCAATGCTTTCTTGTATATTTTTAAAGGGTAATATGGATCCTACTATTCAAGTTGGTAGTATGCTTAAGAATATTAATGGTAATTATAGAGTAGGTAAGAGTGATACTTTGATTATTGAGGCTTGTGAGTATTGTGATAGTTATCTTAACTTTAAACAAAAATCCGCTATTGTACTTAATATTGATAATGATCATTTGGATTATTTTAAAAACTTAGATAATATTAAGAAATCTTTTTATGAGTATGTTAGTCATTTACCTAGCGATGGTTATTTAGTTATTAATAATGATGATGATAATAGTAATCATTTAAAAGAACATACTAAGGCTAAAGTTATTACTTATGGTATTAATAATAAAGCTGATTATATGGCTGATAATATTAAATTTAATAAAGATGGCTGCGGTATATTTGATGTTATTTATGATAATAAGAATTTAGGTACTATTGAACTTTCTGTACCTGGAAGACATAATATATCTAATGCTTTATCTACAGTGGCACTATCTATGGCTTATGGTATAGATTTTAATGATATTAAAGAAGGCCTTAAAGATTATGAGGGGGCCGCAAGAAGAATGGAATATAAGGGTGAGTTCATGGGAGCTAAAGTATATGATGACTATGGACATCATCCTACCGAAATAGAGGCTACCGCAAAGGCTATTCATGGTATGGAGCATAATGAAACTTGGGTTATATTTGAACCACATACTTATTCAAGAGCTTATAAACATAAAGAGGCTTTTGCTAAAGTACTTAGTGACTTTGATCATATTATTATTACTGATATATATGCTGCGAGAGAAAATAATACTTATGGTATTAAAGAAGAAGATATTATTAAAGAAATAAAGAAATATGGTAAAGAGGCTTTTCATATAAGTGATTATGATGATATTAAAACTTATTTGTCTGAATATGTTAATAAGGGAGATTTAATTCTTACTTTAGGAGCTGGTTATGTTACTAAACTTGCTGATTTGTTAGTAAATAAAGAAAATGAATGATATTATTTTTCATTCATTTTTTCTTTGAGAAATTTTTCAAACATAGTTAGTCCATATCTACTATTGTAATAATTGGGAAATTCATTTAAATGGGCTAAAGCTATTTTAGTAGTTAGTATTAAATTGTCGTTGGTTACATTGGTTTCAGGATTTATTGTTCCATGTTCTAATTCAATATTCATTCCAGTTAATAATTCTTCTTTTGTAAATTTATCAAATTTAATATTTAACTTATTTGACACTTCTAATACATCTTTTAATGTAAACATATTTATCACCAATTAATTATATGTTATTTATTTAGAAAGTAAATTAAAATTAATTGACTTTATATATATTATGTTGTATACTTTTATTAGTAATCATTACTAATAAGGAGAGAGATATGCGTAATACTAAACAAAGAGAATGTATATTGGATATAATTAATAATAGTTATGATCACTTGAATGCTTATCAGGTTTATGATAAGGCTCGAGAGATTATTTCTAATATTAGTTTGGGGACAGTATATCGTAATTTATCTTGGTTATGTGATAACGATAAAATTAGATTTTTTCTAGTTGATGGTACTTTTAGATATGATAGAAATGATATTCATGATCATTTTATATGTACTAGATGTGGTTATGTTATTGATGTAGCAAGAGATAAAAATGTTAAAAAGTATATAAATGGTAATTTAGTAGTTGATTATGAAATAAAATATAGGGGCATTTGTACTAAATGCCAAAGGGAGGAAAATTTATAATGAAATTAAAAGGAAGTAAAACTGAACAAAACTTAATGACTGCTTTTGCTGGTGAATCACAGGCTAGAAATAAATATACTTATTTTGCTTCAAAGGCTAGAAAAGATGGTTTTGAACAAATAGCAGATATATTTGAAGAGACTGCTAATAACGAAAAAGAACATGCTAAGATGTGGTTTAAGGAATTAAATGGTGGTGAAATTCCTAGTACTATGGATAATCTTTTAGCGGCTGCTGAAGGTGAAAACTATGAATGGACTGATATGTATAAAGGTTTTGCCGAAACTGCTAGAGAAGAGGGATTTACTAGACTTGCTTATTTATTTGAAGAGGTTGCTAAGATTGAAAAAGAACATGAAGAAAGATATAGAAAATTACTTGTTAATGTAAAAGATGGTTTAGTATTTTCTCGTGAGGGAGATAGAATATGGCAATGTAGAAATTGTGGTCATATTGTTATTGGAAAAGAAGCTCCTAAAGTATGTCCTGTATGTAATCATCCACAAAGTTATTTTGAGATCAAGAAAGAGAATTATTAATTTAATTCTTTTTTGCATATTTATCTATATATTACATATTAATATAGTGTGATATATATGAAGAATATTAATTATAAGAAACTAGCTATTTTTATAGCAATTCCTTTAGTACTTGGTGCTTTGATTGGTCTTATTACTATGAAGGGTAGTTCTAGTTATAATGGTCCAGTACCTAGATGGCTTTTTCCTGTAGTATGGAGTGTATTATATATACTTATGGGTATATCTAGTTATATTATTAGTGATAATAAAAAGTTACTTAATATTTATAAGATTAATTTAATAGTTAATTTACTATGGCCTATTATATTCTTTCTATTTAAGTTAAAGGTATTGGCTTTCTTTTGGATACTTATATTAATTTTAATAGTAGGATATATGATATATAAGTTTTATCAAGAAAATAAATTATCTAGTTATTTACTGATACCTTATATATTATGGCTAGTATTTGCTTCAGTACTTAATTTATTGGAACTTTAAATAGTTCTTTTTTTCTTGATATAAATATGATAAAATATTATCTGAGGTAGTTAGTATGATTAAAGAAGTAAGAAATAAAGGTAAAAGAATATATAAAAGCAATTTCTGGAAGGTAGTAGCAGTATGTTTTATTACTGCAATTATGACTGGTGGTTCTACTATATACTTAATAAGAAATGAGTATAATTATAGTAATAGTAATATAATTCATCAAAGTGGAATTTTAGATAATAAAAGTAATTCGCAAATAGTAAGAGATTTTATTAAGTCAGCATATAAAACTAAAGATAAAGTAGATACTTATTTGAATAAGACTACTAAAGGTATTATTGCTACTTTTGTTAATAATATTCATAGTTCTAACTCGTTTGTATTTGGAGTTCTTAATGCTGTTAATGAACTTGTTTTTAAAAATAAGGTAACTTCTGGTATTATTATATTTATTGGTGTTTTAATTAGATTTTTATATTGGTTCTTTGGAAGTAATGTAATCAAAGTTGGTAAGGCGAGATTTTTCTTAGAAAATAGAAAATATAAGAAAACTAAAATGAAAAGATTATTATTTGCTTATCAAGATAAAAAATATAAGAATATAGCAAAAGTTATGTTTAAGAAGTGTTTATATGAATTTTTGTGGTCATTTACTATAATTGGTGGTATTATTAAACATTATTCTTATTATTTTGTTCCTTATATTATTTCGGAAAATCCTGATATGAAGTCTGATGATGTCATTAGATTATCTAAAAATATGACTAAGGACTATAGATGGAAGATGTTTTTATTAGATTTAAGTTTTGTACCTTACTATATATTTGGTATATGTACATTTAATATATTTAATTTACTTGTTACTAATCCTTATAAGGAATGCTCTTATACTGAATTATATATGAATATAAGAAAGAATTATATTACTAGTAAAATGTTAGGATATGAATGTTTAAAAGAAAATTTAGATGGTCCTCAGTTGAATGAAGAATATCCATATGATACCAAAAAAGAAAAGAAAAAAATAGAAAAGATTAAATATAACATTTGGGAATTTATACTATTATTTTTTGCCTTTGCCTTTATTGGTTATTTATGGGAAGTAATATTACATTTGTTTAGTGATGGAGTGTTTGTTAATAGGGGCTCTTTATATGGCCCTTGGCTTCCTATATATGGATGCGGCGGAGTACTTACTTTAGTTTTACTTAATAAGTATCGTGATAATCCAACACTAGTATTTTTTGCTTCAGTAATATTGTGTGGTATAGCAGAATACTTTAGTTCTTTATTTATGGAACTTGCTTTTAATATGAGATGGTGGGACTATACTGGATATTTCTTTAATATAAACGGTAGAGTATGCTTGGAAGGATTATTATTCTTTGGATTTGGATGTACTGTGAGCATTTATATAGTAACACCACTATTACTCGATTTATTTCATAAATTAGATAAAAATTATGTTAAGTTTTTGACTATTATATTAAGTATATTATTTTTAACGGATTTTGTTTTTTATTTAACTATAGGGCCTAACAAGGGAAATGGTATTACTTCTTATAATAGTTATGCATATATAACAAATGTCAAATTTGATAAATTGTTATAATTATGTTGACAATTACTTAATACTGATGTATTATTAAATTGTACTATTTATAGTAGTACAATTTATGGTGGTGAAAAAATGTTAAAAATTTTAACTTATATTGTCATGGTAATAACTAGTTTTTACTTGTTATACTTTGTAATTATGGCTATAGGAATATTTAAAAAGAAAAAAGAAAAAGTTTTAGTAGATAAAAAGAATAATTTTGCTGTTATAATAGCTGCACGAAATGAAGAAGCAGTTATTGCTAATTTAATTAAAAGTTTAAAGAAACAAAATTATCCTAAAGAACATTATGAAATATATGTTATTGTTAATAATTGTACTGATAATACTGAGGAAGAGGCTAGAAAGGCTGGTGCTAAAGTTATTGTTTGTACAGAGAAAGTTAAATCTAAAGGAGAAGTTCTTAAGTTTACTTTTAATAAATTAAAAAAAGAAAAAGATATAGATGCTTATGTTATATTTGATGCTGATAATTTAGTACATAGAGATTTCTTAAGTAAGATGAATGATAGTCTTAATATGGGTTATTCTGTAGTACAAGGATTTAGAGATACTAAGAATGTTAGTGATAATTGGCTTAGTTGTAGTTATGCTATTATGTATTATATTCAAAATTTATTTCTTAATAAATCAAGATATAATTTAGGTAAATCTTCTTTTATTAATGGTACTGGTTTTGTTATAAAGAAGGAACTTATTGATAAGAATGGTTATGATCCTAAGACTGTTACTGAAGATATTGAGTTTGTGGCTATGTGCGCTATTAATGGTGAAAAAATAGCATTTAATGATGAAGCTATTACTTATGATGAACAAGTTAATAAGTTTATACCATCATTAAAACAAAGAAAAAGATGGTCTATAGGAACTATGGAATGTTTAAGAGGTTACTTTACTGAACTTATAAAGGCTGGCTTTAAAAATAGAAGATTTGAATGTTTTGATATTATTATATTTTATTTATCAATAGTAGTACATGTTATTGGTAATTTAGCTCCAATATTTGCTATATTAGGCTTATTTATTAATTTTAAAAGTCTAACTATCGGATACTTTATTAGTACTTTAGCAATATCTTTATGTTCTTATGTAATAGGTGTTGTACTTAGAGCATTCCTACTTAAGAAGTATAATAAGAGTATTAAAGATAATATTGGTGGAATACTTTTCTTTGATTTATTTATATTAAGTTGGGCTCCAGTTAACTTTGTTTGTCTATTCTTAAAGAAATGTAATTGGGAAAGTATTAAGCATGATAGAAATATTGATATAGAAGAAGTATAAGGACTAGTAATAGTCTTTTTTTGATATATATTTATGGCTTATATATAATAGGTATCTTTGATACATTGTTATTAGACCTTAGGCTAATAACAACACTTTAATACTTTAGAATTAAAGTGAATATAAAGAATAAATATTTTTATGTAAAAAACTTATACAAAAATATTAAATTGTGTGTTATAATATTTATGATAGGTAGGTGTGATTATATATATGAAGAAAGTATTATTATTAGTATTTATGCTAATATTTTTAGTGGGTTGTGGTAAGAATGAAAATGAACTTATTATGGTTACTGAAGCAGGATTTGCTCCTTATGAATATTATGATAATGGTGAAATAGTAGGAGTAGATGTAGATATTGCTAATGAAATAGCAAAAGAAATGGGTAAAAAATTAGTCGTTAAAGATGTAGCATTTGATTCAATTATTAATGAAGTAAAAACTGGTAAGGCTGATTTTGGAGCTGCTGGTATAAGTTATAGTGATGAAAGAGCAGAAGAAGTAGATTTTTCTGTTAATTATTCTGTTAGTAAACAAGTAGTTATTGTTAAAGAAAATAGCGCTATTACTAGTACTAAAGATATTGATAATAAGAAAATAGCAGTACAACTTGGTAGTATAGCAGATACTTATGTTACAGATAATTATAAGAATGCAGAAATAGTTAGACAAAAGAAATATTTGGCCGCTATTGAAGATTTAAAAAGTGATAAAGTAGATGCTGTAGTTATGGATGAATTACCCGCTAAAGAGATAATTAGTAGTAATAATGGATTAAAGATACTTGAAGGTAGTCTTGCTAATGATAGTTATGGTATGGTAGTTAAAAAGGGTAATAGTGAATTACTTAATATAATTAATAAAGTTCTTAACAGGTTAAAAGAAGAGGGTAAAATAGAAGAGTTTGTAATAAAACATACTTCGTAAGGAGGTACTAATGAATGAATATTTAAACTTTTTTAGTAAAATATTTGATTTTTTTGGCAATATTGGTAAATCTTTTTATAAGACAGTTATTTATGATAATAGATATGAATATATATTTGAAGGTTTATTTCATACAATAATTATTGCTTTATTTGCTGTTATTATAGGCATTGTTATAGGTATATTAGTATCACTTATTAGAAATAATTATGAAATTAATGGTAAAAATAAATTACTTTATAAAATAGCAAATCTTTATGTAAATATTATTAGAGGTACTCCTGTTATACTACAACTTATGATAATTTATTATGTTATTTTTAAGTCAGTAAATATTAATATTGTAATTGTAGGTATTATTGCTTTTGGTATTAATTCTGGTGCTTATGTTTCAGAGATTATAAGAGCTGGTATTAATTCTATACCAAAAGGACAAATGGAGGCAGGCTTTTCTTTAGGCCTTAGATATAGAACAGTAATGAGAGAAATTATATTACCTCAGGCTATTAGAAATATATTACCTGCACTTGGTAATGAGTTTATTACTTTACTTAAGGAAACTTCGGTAGGAGCTTATATTGGAATTATTGAACTTACTAAGGCTTCAGATATTATTGCTTCAAGAACATATGATTATTTCTTTCCACTTATTATTATTGCAATAATATATTTGATTATGACTCTTGGTCTATCTAAATTAGTTAATGTAATGGAAAGGAGACTTAATCGTGTTAGAAGTTAAAAATGTAAAGAAAAGTTTTGATAAACTTAATGTACTTAAAGGTATATCTTTTAATGTTGAAAAAGGAGAAGTTATATCAGTAATTGGCCCTTCAGGATGTGGTAAGAGTACTTTACTTAGATGTATTAATATGTTAGAAAAACCTAGTAGTGGTAAAATAATATTTGAGGGGATTGATATTACTAGTAAGAATACTGATTTACCTAAGATAAGAGAAAAGATTGGTATGGTCTTTCAACAATTTAATTTATTCCCTCATCTGACTGTACTTGATAATATTATTTTGGCTCCTGTTAAACTTGGTATAATGGATAAGAATAATGCTGTAAAAAGGGCACAAGAGCTTCTTAAAGAGACTAGTTTACTTGATAAGAAAGATAATTATCCGGAAGAGTTATCAGGAGGTCAAAAACAGAGAGTGGCTATTGTTAGATCACTTATTATGAATCCGAATATTATTTTATTTGATGAGCCCACTAGTGCACTTGATCCTGAAATGGTTGGAGATGTACTTGAACTTATTAAAAAAGTTGCTGATACTGGTATGACAATGATTGTAGTATCACATGAAATGAACTTTGTTAAGAAGTGTTCAAGTAGAGTATTATTTATAGATAATGGTAAAATAGCCCTTGATGGAACTCCTAAGGAAGTGTTTAATAATAAAGATAATGAGAGATTAATGGAATTTTTGAATAAAACAAATAATTAAAAAATAGTATAAAAATGTTTGTAAAAAACATAAAATGTTGTTATAATTATTATAGTAGGGAAACTACATAAGAAGGGAGAATATTAGTGGATAATGTTATTAATGTAAAAAGTGAAATTGGAACTTTAAAAAAAGTATTATTACATAGACCAGGAAATGAATTACTTAATTTGACTCCTGATACATTAAGTAGATTACTTTTTGATGATATTCCTTTTTTACCTGAAGCTCAAAAAGAACATGATGAGTTTGCTCATATACTAAAAGAAAATGGTATTGAAGTTGTTTATCTTGAAGACTTAATGGCTGAAGTACTAGAACTTGGAGATGATATTGAAAATAAATTTATTAGACAATTTATTTTTGAGGCTGGTATTAGAACTCCAAAGTATAAAGAATTGGTTTTTGATTATTTAAAGAGTTTTGTTAATAAGAAAGAACTTGTTCTTAAAACTATGGAAGGTATTAAGATAGAAGAAATACCTAGAAAGAAGAGAGAAGTAGAAAAATCTTTAGTTGATTTAGTTAGTGATGAATCTGAATTTTTAGCAGATCCTATGCCTAATTTATATTTTACTAGAGATCCATTTGCTAGTGCAGGTAATGGTGTTATCTTAAATAAGATGTATTCAGTTACCAGAAATAGAGAAACTATATATGCTGAATATATATTTAATTATCATCCTGAATATAAAGGAAAGATTAATAAATACTATGATAGATATTTACCTTATCATATAGAAGGTGGAGATGTTCTTAACTTATCTAATCATGTTTTAGCAGTAGGTATATCTCAAAGAACTGAGTCTGGTGCTATTGATGAACTTGCTAAGAATATGTTTAGAAATCCTGATTGTGAAATTGATACTATTTTAGCATTTAATATACCTGAATCTAGAGCATTTATGCACTTAGATACTGTATTTACACAAATTGATTATGATAAATTTACTTTCCATCCAGGTATTATGGATACTTTAGAGGTATTTGAAATTACTGAAGGAGATATTCCTGATAGTGATGAAGATTTGAATGTTAAAAAAGTTGAAGGTAGTCTTGAGGAAATACTTGAAAGATATCTTGGAAGAAAGGTTACTTTAATTCCTTGCGCTGGAGGAGAGAGAATATCTTCTGAAAGAGAACAATGGAATGATGGTACTAATACTTTATGTATTGCTCCGGGTGTTGTTGTTGTTTATGATAGAAATAATATTACTAACAATATCTTAAGAGAACATGGTATTAAAGTACTTGAAATGAGTAGTGCTGAACTTTCTCGTGGTAGGGGTGGCCCTAGATGTATGAGTATGCCTTTAGTAAGAGAAGATTTAGATACTTCTTATAATGATAAAAACGAAGGTAATGAAAATATTTATTTTACTAAGAGTGAAGAAGTAAAAAAAGTAAATGATAAAATAGATTTAAGAGGAAGAAACTTCTTAACATTACTTGATTATACTCCTCTGGAGATAAGATATTTACTTGATTTAGCAAAAGATTTAAAGAATAAGAAACATAATGATATACCTCATAGATATTTAAATAATAAGAATATTGTATTATTATTTGAAAAAACTTCTACTAGAACAAGATGTGCATTTGAAGTTGCTGGACTTGATTTGGGTATGGGTGTTACTTATCTAGATCCTGGTAGTTCACAAATGGGTAAGAAAGAAAGTATTGAAGATACTGCTAGAGTATTAGGTAGAATGTATGATGGTATTGAATATAGAGGATATGACCAATCAATAGTGGAAGAACTTGCTAGATGTGCTGGTGTACCTGTATGGAATGGTCTTACTACACAGTTTCATCCTACACAAATGTTAGCGGATGTTATGACCGTTGAAGAAAATTTTGGTCATTTAGATGGCATTAAACTTGTATTTATGGGAGATGCTAGAAATAATGTTGCTAACTCACTTATGGTAGTTTGTGCTAAAATGGGTATGCACTTTGTAGCATGTGGTCCTAAAGAATTATGGCCAGATAAAGAACTTGTTAATAAATGTAAGGAAATAGCTAAAGAAACTAATGGAAGTATTGAAATGACTGAAGATGTTATGGAGGCTTCTAGTGGAGCAGATGTTATTTATACTGATGTTTGGGTTTCTATGGGTGAACCTGATGATGTATGGGCAGATAGAATTAAATTATTAAGTCCATATCAGGTTAATATGAAAGTTATGGATAATGCTAATCCTAATGCTATATTCTTACACTGTCTTCCGTCATTCCATGATTTAAATACCACTATTGGTAAAGATATTAATGAAAAATTTGGCCTTAAAGAGATGGAAGTTACTGATGAAGTATTTACATCTTCTAAATCAAAAGTATTTGATGAGGCGGAAAATAGATTACATACTATTAAAGCTGTAGTATATGCCACAATGAGGGAAGATAATGAGTAGAATTGTCATTGCATTAGGTGGAAATGCTTTAGGTAAGACTCCTGGTGAACAACTTAGTCTTTTATCTAATGTAGCAAAAATTATCGTTGAACTTATTAAAGATGGTAATGAAATTGTTCTTACACATGGAAATGGTCCTCAGGTAGGACAAATAGCCCTTGCTATGGAGTATGCTTCAAATGGTGAAGCAGGTACTCCTAGCATGCCATTTCCTGAATGTGGAAGTATGAGTCAAGGTTATATAGGATACCATATGCAACAATCTATCTTAAATGAATTAGATAGACAAGGTGTAAAAAAAGAATGTGTATCCTTGATAACACAGGTCCTTGTGGATAGTAATGATAGTGCTTTTCAAAATCCAACTAAGCCTATTGGAATGTTCTATAGTAAGGAGAAAGCTATGGAAATTGAAAAAGAAAAGGGCTATGTATTTACTGAAGATGCAGGACGTGGTTATAGGAGAGTTGTACCTTCTCCAATTCCTAAGAAAATTATTGAGAAAGATGCTATTACAAGTCTTCTTGATAATGGTACTATTGTTATAGCTGTTGGTGGTGGCGGTATACCAGTAATTAATAGTGGTAATGGATTAAAGGGAGTAGAAGCTGTTATTGATAAAGATAGATCTGGTGCTTTACTAGCTAGAGAAATTAATGCTGATACTTTCTTAATACTAACTGCTGTTGATAAAGTATGCTTAAACTATAATACAGATAATGAGATAATGTTAGATTCACTTACTAAAGAAGAGGCAGAAAAGTATATAGATGAAGGACAATTTGCTAAGGGAAGTATGCTTCCTAAGGTAGAGGCCTGTCTTGATTTTATTGGAGAATCTACTTCAAGAAAAGCTATTATTAGTTCATTATCTAAAGCTAAAGAAGCAATAGATGGAAAAACAGGTACAGTCATAAAAAGGAGGTAAGTATTTAAAATGGCTAAAAAAAGAAAAAAGGTACTTCTTTCGTCATTTTCTATCATCTTAATACTAATATTTGTTTTAGGAATAATATCACATCTTTTACCTAATGCAAAATTTGTTGGTGAAGAAATAATAAATGGAAGTGGTACTGTAGGTGCTAAATTATCACAGGTATTAATGGCACCAATATTAGGCTTTGAAGATGCTATTGACATTGCAATTTTCATAATGATGCTAGGAGGTTTACTTAAGGTTATTGGTAAGACTGGTGCTTTAGAAGCAGGTATTAAAGCATTAGTTCAAAAATTAAAAGGAAGAGAAATATTATTAATTCCAATATTAATGTTTATATTCTCAATTTGTGGAACAACTTATGGTATGCTTGAAGAAACAGTAGGATTTTATGCATTACTTGCTGCGACAATGATGGCTGCTGGTATGGATCCACTTGTTGGTTCTGCGGTTATCTTATTAGGCGCAGGAGCAGGATGTTTAGGATCTACAATTAACCCATTTGCTACTGGTGTTGCTATTAGTGCACTTCCTGATTCTATTAAGGCTAATCAAGGTGTAGTAATTCTAATTGCAGTATTCCTATGGCTTACTACTTATGCAATTTGTACTTTCTTTGTAGTAAGATACGCTAAGAAAGTAAAAAGAGACAAAGGTTCTACATTCTTATCTCTAAGAGAGCAAAAAGCTGCTGAAAAGAAATATGGTAGCTTTGAAGAACATGAAGAAAATAGCAAGAAAGAACAAGAAAAAGTTGTATTAACTGGTAAACAAAAAGTTACTTTAATATTATTTGGATTAACATTCCTTGTAATGATTATTGGATTTATCCCTTGGGGTGAATTTGGTGTAACTATATTTGATAAGTTTACTGGATGGCTTACTGGTTCATCACTTGGTAATTGGGGCTTCTATGAATCTGCTTTATGGTTCTTAATAATGTCAATTGTTATTGCTATTGTTAACAAATTTGGAGAAAAAGGTTTCGTTGATACATTTGTTGATGGCGCTGATGATATGATAGGTGTTATACTTATAATTGCAGTTGCTAGAGGTGCTAGTGTTCTTATGAAACAAACATATCTAGATAACTATATTATATATAATGCTGCGAATATATTATCTAAGGTACCTCAATTGGCATTTATACCACTTAACTATATATTACATATAGTATTATCAATACTAGTTCCATCATCATCTGGACTTGCTACATTATCTACACCAATCATTGCTCCTTTAGCAGCACAACTTGGTTACAATGTAGAAGTTACTATTATGACTTTAGTATCTGCAAATGGATTAGTTAACTTAATTACTCCAACTTGTGGTGCTATTATGGGTGGACTTGCTCTTGCTAAAGTAGAATATTCTACTTGGTTTAGATGGGCATTAAAAGTAGTTTTAACTATTGCTGTAGCTAATATATTAATACTATGTTTATTCTCACTCATATTACAAGTAGCTCATTAATTATTAAAAAACAATCTCTTTTTATGAGATTGTTTTTATATATATAATTATTTTTGAAGACTATAAGGCTTCAAAAATCTAGTTAAAGACTTATGGCTTTAACTAACAGTGAATAACGAAGTATGAACTGTCAAGGCAAGAACTAATTTTATATTTTAGTTCTTAAATTTTTCTTAATTTTTAATAATTGTATATGAATTAATATCATTATATAGTATAATATTTATTGTAAAGAAAATATAAAGGAGTTAGTAGTATATGAAAAAAGTAAAAGTAAAGAATAAAAGTCACTATTTAATTCTTATATGTTGTTTATTCTTAGTATTAGGTATAGTAATATACTTTATAATTAATCTTATTGGAAGTGAGAATTTAGGTAATAATAATGATATAAATAATAGTATTACGTTTAATGAAAAAGATATTAATAAGTATGATGATGTTAAGATTTTTAAAGGAAAAAATCCAGATAATTATTTATATTTTTCAAATATTTTATGGAGAATTATAAGTATTAATAAAGATGGTTCATTAGATATTACTACTGAGAATAATATTAATATTTTAAAGAATGTTAATTATGATGTTAATAAATATGTTAATGATATATTTTTAAATAGTATTGATAAGAAGTACTTAGATAAAGTTTCATATTGTAATGATGTTATATCTAAGGTAGAAAAAAGAGAATGTAAAAAGATTTATACAAGAGATTATGTTAGATCACTTAGTATAGAGGATATTGTTAATTCCATTGATAACGATAAAAGTTATCTACTAAATGATTTAGATTATTGGCTTAATAATAAGTCTGATAGTAAACAATTTGTTGTTGTTAATAATAAGATTGCCTCTGGGGATAGCAAAGATGGTTATGGAGTAAGACCTGTCGTTAGATTAAAGAATAATATAACTATTAAGTCTGGTGATGGTACTTTAGATAAGCCTTATGTTGTATCTGAGGATACTACTGGTCTTAGCGTTGGTAGTTATATTAAACTAGATAATGATTTATGGGTTATCTATGAAGTAGGCAAAGATAATGTTAAGCTAGCCCTTGCTAATGGATTATCTGGTGCTAAAGCATTTGGCAATAGTAGTGAATATAATATAGATAAAGATGATAGTATAGCTCATTACTTAAATAATGATTATTTAAATAGTTTATCTTATAAAGATATGCTTATTGATAGTGAATGGGAAACTGGTAAATATACTGATAGTTATAGTAGTGTAGATGAAAATGTAGTTACCGCAAAAGTAGGAATGCTTAGTGTAAAAGATTTAAAGTTAGTTAATAATAAATGGGGATATTATTTAATAACTCCAAGTGATAAAGAAGAAGTTTACTTTTATAACACTAATAGTTATGTAACTAAAACTAATTATTTACGTAGTATAGTTCCTACGATTAGTATTAAAAATAATTATAAAGTAAATGGTATGGGTACAAAAGATAACCCTTTTGAAGTTGAGGTATAATATGAAGAAATTAATGGTATTTGGTATTTCTTTTGCATCTTGTATGGTTGTATTTTTAATGACTATTTTTATATTTAAAGAACCTATTACTAATTATTTAGTTTCAAATAATAATCTTAAATTAGTAGGTGTTTTATATGGTAAGAATACTTTATATGATGTAGTAGCAAGAAATAATTATATTTCTTATAAAAAAGATATTGATAGTAATGTTATTTCTGGAAGTGTTTCTTCTGATAATGTAAGTAATGATAAGTATGAAAAGGAAATACTAGAAAAAGATGATAGTACTGAAGGATATAAGTTTATTAATTTAGAAATTAATGGATATAAAAGTTATTTAATAGCTATATATGACCCTTCTAAAGTTAAACTTGTAAGTTCGAGATGGTTTAATAGAGGTAATACTGGTCAGCAAACTGTTATTGATATTTGTAAGAGATATAATGGCAAGGTATGTATTAATGGTGGAGGATTTCAAGACTTTGGCCTTGGTTCTGATATTCCAATTGGTTATGTTATTGAAGATGGTAAGATTACCTGGGATAGTGAAGGTAAGTCTAAATTAGTAGGATTTAATTATGATAATGAACTTGTACTTATGACCGCTAGTGGGGAAGAGGCTATAGCTGCGGGTGTTCGTGATGCTTTAGAATTTGGACCATTCTTAATAGATAATGGTGAGATAATTGTACCTAAGGAAGAATCTGCTGGCGGATATGGTGGTGCTGCAAGGGTGGCTATTGCTCAAAGAAATGATGGTATAGTATTATTCCTTGTGACTGAAGGCGTGCATAGTAAAGGACCTACTATATACGAAGTGGCTGAAACATTAAAGAAGTATGGAGCTTATACTGCTGGTAACTTAGATGGTGGTGCTTCAAGTAGTTTAGTAGTTAATGGAAAGATGATTAATCATCCATTAAACATATATGGGGAACTTATTAATGGAGGTAGAGGCCGCAGTGTAGTTACAGGCTTTGGATATATTGAATAAATAATATATTATTTTTGAAGACTATAGGCTTCAAAAATTCTAGTTAAAGACTTATGGCTTTAACTAGCAGTGAATAGCGAAGCATGAACTGTTAAGACTAGAACTAATAAAAGTATTTAGTTCTTTTTATTTGTGTGGTAAAATATTAGTAGAGCAGGTGATTAGTATGTATTATAAAATTAGTCATGGTAGTGTTACTCTTGGTAATAATACAGTACTTGAAGATATTAATTTTTGTGTTAAAGATAATGAAAAAATTGGTATTGTAGGAAGAAATGGCTGTGGTAAAACAACTTTACTTAAAGCAATTGTGGGAGAATATGAAATTACTAGTGGTTATGAAGAAGTGGATATTATTTCTTCAGAGGATTTTAATATTGGCTATGTTAAACAAAATGATGGTTATAGTCTTGATATGAAGATGATAGATTATATTAGGAGTTCTTTTAAGGATATTCTTGATATTGAAAAAAATCTTAATACTTTAGAGGATGAAATGAGTACTCATTATGATGAAAAGATAGTAAGTAAATATAATGATCTTTTATCTAGATATGAATATATGGGTGGTTATAGATATAAGAAAGAGATAGAAGTTATTTTAAATAAGTTTGATTTTAGTGATGATGATAAAGACAAGTATTTAAATGAATTTTCCGGTGGTCAACTTACGAAGTTGTCTTTGATTAGGCTTCTGTTATCGAAGCCTGATTTACTTATTTTGGATGAACCTACTAATCACTTGGATATTAAGGCTATAGAGTGGCTTGAAGAATACTTAAAAGGATATAAAGGTTCTATTATTTTGGTTAGTCATGATAGAATGTTTTTGGATAATGTCTGCAATGTGATATATGATATTGAGTATGGTACTTTAACTAGATATAGTGGTAATTATTCTTATTTTGTTAAGAAGAAGGAAGAAGACTATATAAGAAATCTTAAGGATTATGAAAGACAACAACAAGAAATTAGGAGATTACAGGATATTGCGGATAGATTTAGGTATAAACCAACGAAGGCTAGGATGGCTATGTCAAAGTTAAAACAAATTGAGAGAATGGTATTAATAGATAAACCTGATAAGGATAATACGAAGTCTTTTAAGATTAATTTTAGTCCGGAGATGAATAGTTATAGAGATGTTCTTAAGGTTAAAAATCTTTCTATTGGTTATGATAGAGAGTTATGTAAGTTATCTTTTGATGTCGAAAGGGGAGACAGGCTTGGAATTATTGGAGAAAATGGTATTGGTAAAAGTACGTTTCTTAAAACTATTATGGGAGAGTTATCTTCACTTGGTGGTAAGTTTGTTTTTGGAGATAGGGTTAATATTGGTTACTTTTCACAAGCATTAGATAATCTTAATTATGATAATTCTATTTATGATGAGATTGACAAAGAATTTCCTAGACTTACACCTAATGAGGTTAGAACTCTTCTTGGGGCTTTTGAATTTAGTGGGGAAGATGTCTTTAAAAAAATTAAGGATTTATCTGGTGGTGAAAAGGTTAGAGTTAGTTTGTGTAAGATTTTGAATAAAAAACCTAATGTTCTTATCTTAGATGAACCGACTAATCATTTAGATATTATTGGTAAAGATACTATTGAGAGAATGCTTACTAGTTATAAGGGAACTATTATTATGGTTAGTCATGATAGATATCTTATTAAGAATGTTTGCGATAGACTTCTTGTTATGGAGGGTGGCAGAAGTACTTTATATAATTATGGTTATAATGAGTATTTGGAGAAGACTAGGTTTAATAATATAAGTAATGATAATGGGGTTAAGATAGAAAAGAAGAAGAGTACTGATAAAAAGGTAGATACTTTTGATAGAAATAAAGAAGTTAAAAAGATAGAAAAGGATATTTTTGAATTAGAGGAGAGACTTAGTAATCTTAATAATGAGCTTTTGAAGGAAGATGTTTATATGGATATTAATAAGGCTAATTTGATTAAGGTAGAGATTGATATTGTAAGTAAGGATATTGAGAAGAAAACATTAGAGTGGGATGAGATTACGAAGGATATGTAATCTTGGTATTATTAATTATTTATTTATGTTACTTTTACATATAATGTTTTAGATGTGAGGTGATAATAATGAATGATAATATTAAGGATTTACTTGAAGGTCAAAGAATTAGGGAAAGGCTTAGGAGGGCTGGTATTTATCCAATGGTTGGTCCTAGAGGTCCAAAAGGGGACAAGGGCGATGGTATTAGTATTATTGGTGATTATAATAGTTATGAAGAGTTAATTAATAGTCATCCTTCTGGTAATAGGGGTGACTGCTACTTGATTGGTGGTAATTTATATGTTTGGAATAGTGAAAAATCTATTTGGGATAATGTTGGTAATATAGAGGGGCCTCCAGGGAAGAGTGAGAAGATTAGTATTGGAAAAGTAAGTAGTGGTAGTGCGGCTACTATTGTTGATAATTTTGATGGTGAAGTTCATACTTTGGATTTTGTTGTTCCGAGGGGGCCAAAAGGTGATAAGGGTGACATTGGTCTAAAAGGCGATAAAGGAGAAAAAGGTGATATTGGTCCTCAGGGAGAAAAGGGAAATATTGGTCCTATTGGTCCTCAAGGAAAGCAAGGTATTGCAGGCCCTCCTGGCATAGAGGGGAAAATTGGTCCGACGGGACCGCAGGGACCACAAGGGACACTTGGTCCTACTTCTTATAATGCTGTTTGTTTTTCTAGTTTTAAAGATACCACTAATGCTGGTACAATGACTGTTACTACTACTAGAATTATTCCAGGTAACTCTGATATTATTTCTATTTCTGGTAATCAAATAAAGGTATCGAAAACTAGTGTATTTGAGGTTACTTTGTGCGGGAGAATATCAGGTGTTACTAATGATACTGGTGGTAAGTTCTATTTATATAATGCTACTACTAATGAGAAAATTAGTGATATGGAGTTTGTTCTTGATAAGGGTACTACTAGTGATATGGATTTTTCAGAAGTTAATTTTGTTGATGTTTATGCTGGTGGTAATCTTGAAATAAGAACTGAAGTTATTGGTAATGATACTGGTAATATTTCTTTTTCTATGGTTAATGTTATTCTTAAACGTTATAATTTATAAATAGGGAAATACTGATCTTTGTGGTTGGTATTTTTTTATTCACTACAAGCCTAACTTTATTAGTCTTGTTAGTGCTATTTAGAGCCAATATTTAGTATATTGTCTCTAAATAGGTATCAGCCATACTTATTATATATTAGTTATTATTATTGGAGTATGAGATGATGGATGTAAAATTGATGTAAACTATATGGCTATTTAATAATTACTTTGTTATAATTATGTTGCATTGATTTACTTACCAAAAGTTAATGCTTAAAATTAGAGACGATAATTTATATTTTTAGGTAAGAAAAATATATCTATTCGAGTGTACTTTTAGAAGTATACTCTTTTATTGTTTTGAGGAGGTATAAAAATGAATAATGGATTTCAAAAAGAATGTGATTTTGTAGAATTATTTAATAATAAGTATTTACATGAACTTGATGATAGGTCTATAATATTTTTGAAGGAACTATTTGGCGGAGTAATTGATGATGAAGAAATTATTATTTCTTGGAAGAATAAGATGGTTCAAAAAGCTGATATATTTATTAAGTATAAAAATTATGTTAAAAGTGTTAGTTTAAAGTGCGGTAATAATAATTCTATTCATCAAGAACAAGTACAAGAATTTAAAAAGTATTTAAGTGATATTGGCGTTCCATATAAGATAGCGGATAAATATTTTAGTTATCATTATGGTTATATGTTAAAAGAAGATGGGAAAAGAGATTTCTCTAAACTACTTAGTAGTATAGAATATAAAAAATTATATCAATCTGATATTGATATATTTAATGAATATATTAATAAAACTAAAATTATTGTTAATATGATAGATAGATTTATTGTTAGAGGGAGAAATTCTAATTTTGATATTGATGCATTAATATGTGGAATACCTTCAAACTATGTATGGATTATGAAATATGATATATATGACCTTGTTTTATCTAAAAGATGCTTACATTTTACTTCTCCTCATATTGCCTGTATGACATTAGGACCAAAGAAAAGAGATATAGATGGTACTTCTAATAACAGAGGTGATAGGTATATTGTATGTGCTAGATGGAATAATTTGAGAGAAGATATTGTTAGTTTTAAAAATAATAGTAAATAGTTTGGGTTCTATATTTTGTAAATGGTTTTGACTGACGGGTGATGACTCCCTCATTATGCTCCATAAAAAAAACACCAAATGGTGTTTGATTTTTCAATGGATCCAATGTCGTAGGTATTTACAACTTTTTTCCAATATACGAACTGATACATAAATATCAATCTCTACATAAAGTATAACATATTTTTTTGATATTTGTTTACAATAATTAAAAAAAATATAATATTTTGAATAAAATTATGTAAAGTCAATGGCATTATGTTCAAATACTTTTGGAAATATGTTATACTATAAATAGCATAGGAGGTTCTTTAATATGGATAAAAATAATTTTGATTTGAAGCATTCTAATGAAGTTCTAGAAAGAATGAATAAGGAAATTAAGGAAACAGAGGAAAGAATTCTTAAGGATATGACGCCTGAAGAACAAGAAAAAATCAAAAAAGAGTGGGAACAAAATAAAATAAAAACTGAACAAAAATTAAAAAAAGAATTTGAGAAATTTGAAAACAATAGAAAAGAATTAGAAAAAAGACAAAGTGAGTTAATTCCTGTAGAAGAACTTAAAGATGGACTCAATGGGATGATAAAAGATTTAGATGATAAATGGGATGAGACTCTACAATCTGCAATTGAAGATTTATGCAAAGGTAAAATCGAAGAAGAAAAAGAGAAAATAATGATTGCTTTCAAAAATAGTTTTATGAATAATCAGGAGAAATAAATATGGAATTATATGATGCAAAAAATATGCCTTTTTCAAGTAATCCTAATCTTCGAATAGCTCAAGAAAGATATGCTAGAGGTGAAAGATTTCCAACGCTACTTGGTCGAGATCAAGGTAAGATAAAAAAAGAACTTGGTAAGTATCAATGTAAATCAAATTATTGTTATAGAGCAATATCTCAAGAAACTTATGAATTATATAGAAATGTAGGCTTTATAAGCGATAACAGGCCAAATACAAAGGAATACATGGAGTCTGTTGATGAAAATGGGAAAGCTTTTAATAATAATTCTGGAATTGATTGGTTTCTAGGAGGGGCTGCTCCAGGAGGTGAATACGGAATGATTGTAATTGAATGTCCTGCAGATATGAATTATTTTCAACCGGCATTTGATAATGGATGTGATCTTACAATAGATCCAACTGTTAGACATATGAAATCATCTCCAAAAGAAAATCCAATTCCATTTTCTATGATAACTAATGTTTTTGATTATAATAATATTAAAGAACAAGCAAAAGCAGAATTTGATGTTATCAGGCAACAAGAAATGGCAAAAATGACAGAGTTAAGAAAGCAACAGTTATCTTCTTTACAGCAAATTCAAGAAACACAGCAATGGATTGATAGTAGGACAGGAGGTAAATCTAGATGAGCGAAGAAATGAAGAATGCTTATAGAAAATTAGATATTAATAATAAAAGAAATCAATTAAGTAATGAATTGTTAATTATTTTTGAATTAATTAAAAGGTATGAGAATGCTAAAGGGATTAGTCCTATTACGCAAGTTAAAAATTATGACATTGCAAAAGATAGTAATTTAAATGAAGATGAAATATTAACATTTTTCTATGAAGATATTTATAATATACAACAAGAATTGATTACTTTATTAAATGTAGTTGAAAGGAAGGTTTTTTAATATGTTGGTTAGTCCAGAAAGTTATAAAGAAATGTTAGAGGGTAGTAGTTTATATAAATTAGAACTAGAAAAAAATGAAATACAAGAGAGATTAAATAGTAGTAGCATTGACGAAAGTATAAAAAATATAGATAAACAATATTTAAAAATAGTTGAGGAATTAATATCAAAAGAAATTAATACTTCATCTAATAGAGAACCATTTAAATTATTTCAATTAAAGTACACTAAACATCATTGGATGTCTGGTGAAATTGTTAATGGCTGTCCTATTACGACTTCAATCGAAATAAAACCAGAAATGTTAAGTGACAAATGGAAAGTTAAAATTATACATAAATATATGTTAGAAGATACCCATGAAGAAAAAGTTATAAGCAAACAATACGATTTACAAAATGAGAAAGCAATATTGGAAATATTAGGAAAAGAAGATTTAAGAGATCTAAAAAATAATTATTTTAGTGATGACAAAGTTCAAAAGTATTCGCATTGGGAATTAGAATATAATTATTATTTTAAAATTTCTGGCACCTTTGATCAAGTACCTGAAGAAGTAAAAAAAGTAATAAGTGTATTAAATTGTGAGAATATAATTAACGAATCATTGAAAAAAGTTGATGAAATAATTAAACAAATGCAAGATAAACAAAAATCATTATGTACAATAGCAGAAAGTGTTTATAAGGAAATTGAAATGTTACCAATTAATTCTGAATTTAAGATAGCTCAATTTTTTAAAGATTATAATATTGAAGAAAATGATAAATTTGATTTGTGTAAACAAGTTATTTCATATTGTATAGTAAATAATGTTAAAATAATTGAAAAATTTCCTGATGACGACCTAGGTTTACCATGGAATATTCCAAGAATTAAAAAGTAATTTTTAAAAAAAGAAATACTGATCTTTATGGTTGGTATTTTTTTATTCACTACAAGCCTAACTTTATTAGTCTTGTTAGTGCTATTTAGAGCCAATATTTAGTATATTGTCTCTAAATAGGTATCATCCATACTTATTATATATTAGTTATTATTATTGGAGTATGAAATATAATATATATAATCTTGTTTTATTTAAAAGATGCTTACATTTTACTTCTCCTCATATTGTATGTATGATGTTATGTTCAAAGAAAAGGGATATAGATGGTACCTCTAATAACAGAGGTGATAGATATGTTGTATGTGCTAGATGGAATAATTTGAGAGAAGATATTGTTAGTTTTAAAAATAATAGTAAATAGTTTAGGTTCTATATTTTGTAAATGTTTTTGACTGACGGGTGGTGACTCCCGCACTATGCTCCATAAAAAAAACACCAAATGGTGTTTGTATTTTCAATGGAGCAGATGAGGGGAGTCAAACCCCCGTCTCAGCCTTGGCAAGGCCGAATTCTAATCGTTGAACCACATCTGCAGTGAATATATATACATTATATTAAAAAAATATTAAAAAATCAACCTTTTTTATTAAAAAAGTTTAGAAAATAATGTATAATAGGTATTAGGTGATAATTTTATGTTTGAGAATTTAAGTGATAGATTGCAAGATGTGGTTCATAAGATTAAGGGCTACGGCAAAATAACAGAAGAAAATATTAGTGAAATGATGAGAGAAATTAGACTTTCTTTATTAGAAGCTGATGTTAACTATAAAGTAGTAAAAGAGTTTACAAATAATGTAAAAGAAAAGGCTTTAGGAGAAGAAGTTAATAAAAGTTTATCTCCTGGTGAAGTGTTTGTTAAAATAGTTAAAGATGAACTTACTGAGTTATTAGGCGGAGAGAATACTCCTCTTAATATTAGTGGTAATCCTGCTACTCTTATGTTAGTGGGTCTTCAAGGAAGTGGTAAAACTACTACAATTGGAAAACTTGCTAATTATCTTAGAAAAAATAATAAGAAGAGACCTTTACTAGTAGCTTGTGATGTATATAGACCTGCTGCTATTGACCAGTTAAAACAAATTGGTAAGGAACTTAATATTGAAGTTTATTCTGAAGGTAAGGGTAATCCTGTAGAAATATCTAAAAATGGTATTAAATATGCTAAAGATAATGGATATGATTATGTTCTTATTGATACTGCTGGTAGATTACAAATAGATGAATCTTTAATGGATGAACTTGATAATATTCAAAAAGAGGTTAATCCTGATGAAACTATTTTGGTAATAGATTCAATGATGGGACAAGATGCTATTAATGTTATTAATGGTTTTAACGATAAAATTAAACTTAGTGGTGTTATTTTGACTAAATTAGATGGTGATACTAGAGGTGGTGTTGCATTATCTGTTAAGCATCTTACTAATCTTCCTATTAAATTTATTGGTGTTAGTGAAAAGATGGATGGTCTTACTCCTTTTTATCCAGAGAGAATGGCTTCTAGAATACTTGGCATGGGTGATATTTTATCTATAGTAGAACAAGTGCAAAGTGAAATTGATGAAAAAGAAGCAGAGAAGACTGCTAAAAAGATGATGAAAGGTAATTTTGATTTAGAGGACTTTTTAAATCAGCTTAATCAAATAAAGAAATTAGGTCCTCTTGAGAATCTTTTAAAATTACTTCCTGGTGCTAAGAAGATGGGACTTAATAATGTAAATATTGATCCTAAAATTATGAAAAGAACAGAGGCTATTGTTTTATCAATGACTCCAGAAGAGAGAAGAGATCCTAGTATATTAAAGGCTAGTAGAAAAAAGAGAATCGCAGATGGTTCTGGTACTACGGTTACTGATGTTAATAAGCTACTTAATCAGTTTGAAGAAATGAAAAAGATGATGAAAATGATGGGAAACGGTAATTTTAAAATGCCATTTTAGGTGTTGATATGAAAGTACTTACTATAAAGGAACCTTGGGCTAGTTTGATTATAAATGGTTACAAAGAGTATGAGTTTAGAAGCTTTAAGACTAATTATAGAGGAAAGATTCTTATTCATGCGGGACTTACTTTAGAGAAGAATAATGCTATAAAGTTTAATAACTATAATCTTGATTATGGCCATGGAGAAATAATAGGAGAAGCTTATATTACTGATTGTATTTTAGTTGATGATGAGTTTGAAAATAAATTATATAATATTAATCCTTTAGTATATGGAAAGAGTGAACATCCAAGAATTTATGCTTGGAAGTTAGAACATGTTATTAAATATAATAAGAGAATATCTTGTAAGGGGAAATTGGGACTTTGGAATTTTGATATTGATAATTAATAAAAACTAGACTTCTTTACTATCTATCTATGTTAATAATTCATATTATAATGTAGATAGGAGGATAAATTATGAATTTTAGTGATGGTTTTAATCAAGGTATGTATGATGGTGATATTGATATAAATATAACTAATACTAATCAAAATGTTAATGACAATACTAACATGAATTATAATAATGTTGGGGCACCAATGATGGGTGGTTCTATAATGGGTGGAGTTACTTCTCCAGTTGTAGAAACTCCTAGAGAAAGAGTTGTTTATAGAAATATTTATCATACAGTACCTCATGTATGTCCTATAAATACTAGAATTGTTAATAATCATATTTATAAGCATACTTATCAACCAAGATATACCTGCTGCGAAGAGAATACAGTTACTAATGAACAATGCGGTAGTTGCTGTCAATTTAAATAATTTATTGTTTTAAGAGCGTTTAGCTCTTTTCTTTTTAGTTAATAATGCTATAATTATAGAGAGGTAATGAGTTATGGATGAGAAAATTAAGAATGTATTAGATAGGTTATCTAAATCTAAGTTTAGAAGTGGCTTTCATTTAAAAGATAAAGATATGTTGTATATCAAGGATAAAGGGGTTGACAAAATTAGAGAACATGCTTATGATTTTATATCTAAGAGAATTGTTGATACTTCTAATGTTACTGATGGAAAACAGACTCCAATGAGAGGACATCCTGTTTTTATTGCACAACATGCTACTGGTACTTGCTGCAGAGGATGCTTGGAAAAATGGCATCATATAAATAAAAACAAAAAAATGGATAAAAATGATATTGATTATGTAGTTAATGTTATTATGTTTTGGATAGAAAATGAAATGAAAAATAAGTAAATGTTTTACAAAAAAAGAAATATATCTATGTGATATGTTTTTTTAGTACTTTTGTTTGCACGAATAGGTGTTTCAAATTTACTCTGTGGTTATTTATAAATACTTATAATTTGTTTTTTGAATTAAAAAAAGAATAAAATAATGTTGACTTTAACCTACCAAATAGTATATACTTTGGCTGCAATTGCAAAGTTAAAAATTAATTAATTTTTTGGGAGGTTTTTATTGAAAAAAATTTTGTTTTTTGTACTTTTAATATTTATGATGTGTAATGTAACTAAGGCTAATGAAACAACACTGATTAAAGACAAGTTTGATAATACACATACATATTATTATGATTCTAATCAAGGGAGATATAGGTATTTACTTACTAGTAAGTATATCTTTGAGGATAGTGTAGCTTATTGTATTGAACTTGGTAAACCAATAGATAGCTTTAATTATGTTTTTTCAAGTTCATTTGATGGTAGTAATTTAAGTAAAGAAGATATTGATTATATTAAGTTGGCAGCCTACTATGGTTACAATTATCCTGGACATGAAAGTGATAATTATTACTTAGCAACACAGGATATTATTTGGAAGAGATTATCCAATGTTTCTGTTAAGTATATTAGAAATATGAATCCTAACAATTACATTGATGTTTCAAAAGAAAAAGAAGATATTTTATTACTTATGTCTAAGCATAATATTAAACCCTCATTCTATGGTAGTGAAATTAATATTATACGAGGTAAGGAATATGTATTAGAGGATACTAATGATGTACTTGGTAATTATTCTATTAATAATGATTTTACATATTATGATGGTAATAAACTTATTATTCAAGATAAATTTTATGATGATAGCATTACTTTATTCAGATTAAACTACACAGATAGACAATTCTTTTTGTATTCTTCTGGAGGTAATCAAAAGATGATGTCTGCGGGTAGTTTGGATGATGAAAGTTTTGAAATAAAACTTAATTTTATTGAAGGGAGTATCAGGCTTAAAAAATTAGATAAAGAAACTGGTGATACTCCACTCGGGGATGCTACGTTAAATGGTGCCGTTTATGATTTATATGACTCTGATATGAATTATATTGGTAGTTTTGTTACTGGTAAAAATGATACGATTAGTGGATTACCTATTGGCCATTATTATATTAAAGAGAGAATTGCTAGTGAAGGATATATGTTAGATCTTAATACTTATGAGGTTACTATTAATGAAAATAATTTAAATAAAGAAATTACTGTATATGAGGATATTATTAAAAGAAAAGTGGATATATTTAAAGTATTTGATAATGGTGGCACTGGAATACTTACTACTGAAGAGGGTGTTATATTTGATGTTTATGATAGTTCTGATAATAAAGTGGGTAGTATTACTACAGATAGTGATGGATATGCTAGTATAGTTCTTCCTTATGGTGCTTATACTTTTAAACAAGTTACTAGTACTAAAGACTATTATAAAGTAGATAATTTTAAGGTTATCATTGATAAGTATGATACAAGACCTATATATAAACTATTATCTGATAGTGAAATAACCGCAAGGGTTAAGATTATAAAGAAAGACTTTGATACTTTAGATAATATTGTTAATAGTGATATTAAGTTTAAGATATATGATGTTAGAGAAAAGAAATATGTTAGTTTTAATGTTACTTATCCAGAAGTTAGTACTATTGATACTTTTAGTCTTTCTAGTAATGGTGAATTTATTACTCCTGATACTCTTCATTCTGGTGAATATATATTATATGAAGTGGATCAGAGTATGAATGGTTATTTATATAATAAAGATGGTGTACATTTCTATATTGGTGAAGAATCTAACTTTATTAATGATGAAAACTATGGTGTTGTATTAGAAATTCCCTTCTATAACAAGATAGTTAAGGGTAAAATTATTATCAATAAATATGGAGAAAATGCTAACTATGTAGATAATAGTTACTATTATAAAAATATAATGCTTTCTGATGTTTATTTTGAATTATATGCTAAAGATGATATATATGAGAATGATAAATTAATATATGAAAAAGATACTTTGGTGGATACTATTATTACTGATAGTAAGGGTAGAGGTGTAAGAGATAATCTTCCACTTGGCAAGTATTATTTGAAAGAGATTAAGTCTAATAATGATAATGTCTTTGATGATACTATTTATGATATAGAACTTGAATATAAGGATCAATATACTGAAAAGATTAATTATGAGATTGATATTAATAATTATTTGAATAAGGGTAAGGTTATTATTCATAAATTAGATACTAAAAATAAAGAGGTAATAGCTAATACTTTGATTGAAATTAGGAATAAGGATAATGTTATAGTATATAAGGGCTATACGGATAATAATGGTATGATTGTTATAGATGATTTACTTTATGGTGAATATTATATAGCGGAAATAGAGGCTAGTACTGGGTATAGAATACTTGAGGATAATATTTATTTTACTTTAGATAGTGAAGTATATGAAACTACTATATATAATGAAAGATTGGAAGTGCCTGATACTGGTATGAATGTAGGGCTTAAGAATATTTTAGTTATTGCTATGATTATTTTATTTGGATTTGTTTTGATACTATTTTTTGATAATAAAAAGATAGTAGGTATTAGTGCAGTATTTATTATTATTGGTATTAGTTATTTTGGTATATACTTTTATAATTATTTTACTGATAGTAAGAAGAATATTTTGGCTATTGAGAAAATAATTAATAATGATAATGTGGATGTTTCACTAGAGGACAGATATGGATATAATTCTTTTATTGAAATACCTAGCATTGAATTAAAGAGAGGACTTGTTACTATTAATAATAGTTATAATAATGTTAATGATAATATTGAGATTATAGAGAAGACTGATAATAGAATTATTTTGGCCTCACATAATGGTAATAACTATAATTCTTATTTTGGTAATTTATATAAAATGGATCTTGGTGATAAGATATATTTATATGAAAATGGTAATAAATATGAATATATATTTAGTGATAATTATGAGATTAAGAAGAATGGTTATGCTAATATTTATACTGATAATACAAGAAATTCAATAGCATTAGTTACTTGTAAGGAAGAAAGTAATGATGCACAAGTTGTTTATATTGGATATCTTATTAATATGAGTTCTTATTTAAAGGAGCAATAAAAGTGCTTCTTTTTATGTTGCATTTTTGACGGTATCATGATAAAATTATTAATAGATAGGAAGGTAACTAATGTTATGAAGAAGGAAATAAAAAAGATTAAACTTACTGACAATATTTCTTACTATATTAGTGATAATACTATTTATTTATTTCAGGATGAATATAATTTTAGTAAAGATGATATTAAAATAATAGGAAAGAAAGTTGCTTTATTAATTCAAGATAATGATATTTCTTATATTAATATTACTGCGAAGGGAATTGAAGATAAGAAAAGTTTATATCATGATTTGGGTTTTACTTTATCCTACTATGATGTTAATAAACTAAATGAACTTTTTAGTGATAAGAAGGATAAGATTAAATATAGGTGTTATGGAATAATGACTAAGAGTGATTTTTTAAATAGGTTAATGGAGGATAAAAAGGTGGAAGAAAAGAAAGAAAAAGATACTAAAGTAATTAATTCTAATTCTGGATTTGTTAGTAATATGATACTTTTATTTGGTGGTATTATTTTGCTGTGCTATTTGTGTGTAGAAGGGGCTATTTATTTGGTTAAATAGAAGGGAGATATTATGACAGTTGATAATTTATTAGTTATATTACAAAAAGTTATTGATATTTCTTTAGTATGGATGATGGTTTATTTTGTACTTAAGAATATTAAAAATAATGTTAAGATTATATTATTATTTAAGGGTGTTCTTGTTATATTAGTTATTAAAATACTTAGTGATACACTTAATTTAACGACGATAGGATTACTTTTAGAGTATGTTATTATGTGGGGACCATTGGCACTTATAATTATATTTCAACCAGAGATTAGAAGTATACTAGAACATATTGGTAGAAAGCAATTACTTGGTAGACATAAGGTACTTACACTTGATGAAAGAGAGAAACTTGTTTATGAAGTTATGACTGCGGTTGATTATCTTAGAAAATCTAGAATTGGTGCTTTAATAGTTATCGAAAGAGATATTAGTCTTAATGAATATATTGAGAGAAGTAAACCAATATATGGTGATATTTCTTCAGAATTATTGATTTCTATATTCTTTCCTAGAAATCCACTTCATGATGGTGGCGTTATAATACAGGGTAATAAGATTACTTCTGCGGGGGCTGTATTTCCTATTAGTATTAATAGTAAGATTAGTAAGAAACTTGGTACTAGACATAGAGCCGCTATTGGGATAAGTGAAGAGTCTGATGCTATTGCTATTGTTGTCAGTGAAGAAACTGGTAAGATTTCAATAGCGGTAGATGGTAACTTAAATTATAATCTTTCTTTAGATGATGCTAGAATGATTTTAGTAGAGGAATTAAAACCTAAGAAAGAGGTCCTTCTTGATGATGAGTTTGTAGATGAAAAGGAGGATGATAGTGATGAAAACGCTTAAGAAAATCATTAAATTTTTTAGAAATTTATTTAGAACTATAGGTAGTTTCATTGACAGATTTATTGTTACTCCGGTTACGAAGTTTGCTATGTTTATTGGTGAAAAAGCTGATAAGGGAGCTGGTAAGTTTGAAAGATGGCTTAATAAGAGAAATACTTTGGTATTTGTATCTTTACTAGTATCATTATTAATATTCTTTTATGTAGATAATCAGGCTAGTACTGTTATTGATAGTGCTGCTGAAGTACTTCATAATCAGATAGTGGATGTTACTTATAATAAAGAAGCTTATATTATTGAGGGATTACCTGAAACTGCTGATGTTACTTTGATTGGTAGAACTGTTGATTTATATTTAGCTAAACAGTTATCTACCGGTAAGGTGACTGCAGATTTATCTAATTTGAAAGAGGGCACTCATAAGATAGAACTTAATTATGAAAGCCCAATTAATTCAGTTAATTATAAACTTGATCCTTCTTCAATTACTGTTAATGTATATCCTAAAGTATCTGCGACTAAGTCTATTACTGTGGATGTTATAAATAAGGATAAACTCGATAGTAAGTTATCTGTACAGTCTGTTACTGTAGATAAAGAGGAAGTTATTATTAAGGGTACTGAAGATGAGAAATCTATTCATAATATTAATAAAGTGGCTACTGTTAAGGCACTTGTAGATATTGGTGAACTTATTGATCCTACTGCGGGTGTTAATACTCTTAAAGATGTTAAACTTGTGGCTTATGATAAATATGGTAATGTTGTAGATGTTGAAATAGTACCAGAGAAGGTTACTGCTACAATTAATATTGAATCTTATAGTGGTACTGCTAAAATAAAGATTATTCCTAAAGGAAGCGTTGCTTTTGGTAAGGCTATTAGTTCAATTAGTTCTTCTGTAAACGAAATTAGTATATATGGTGATCAGGCAGTTGTTAGTAAATATACGGAATCTTATATTCCAATAGAGGTTGATGTAACTGGTTTATCTGATAGTAAGTCTTATACGGTGGTTGTACCTAAACCTGAAGGTATAAGAGAAGTGTCTGAGAAGACTATTACTGTTAAGGTATCTCTTGGTGAAGAAAAATCAATGGAAGTTGATGATATTAGGATTGATGCTATTAACTTAGGACCTAACTTAAAGGCTGGAGCTATGGGAGAAAATTCTTCTAAAACTACTGTTATTGTTAAGGGTACGCAAGAAGTTCTTGATAATATTGATAGTACTACTATTAAGGCTACAGTAGATTTATCTGGATTAGGTGAAGGTGAACATACTGTTAAGGTTAATGTTACTGGTGATGAAGTTAAGGCTAGTTACTTTGCTAAAACTACAACAATTAAAGTAAGAATTACTAAGAGTTAATGTCTTATATTGACAAGTTTTGTCGAATGTGATGTAAAGTATGTAAATATGTGTTATCCTATAAAAAAGGAGGATAATATATGGGGTATATACTAGTAGAAGATATATTTGATGAAATGAGTCAGAATATCACTTACATTAAATTAAATAGTTATTTAAAGAGGAAAGATAATACTTAGTCTTTCCTTTTGCTATGAATTAGTATATAATTATAGATATAGAGGAAGGTGTTAAGATGGGAAGAAAGAAAAAAGAAGATAATAAAGATGAAGTAGTGGTACTTGAAAAGATTGAAAAAACTAAAAGTAGTAGTGGTGTTTCAGAGGTATTTTATTATTTACTTGGATTAGTTATTGGTATTGTACTTATATTTGCTACAGAAGAACTACTTAGTACTATTAATTTTTTATTTGTTGTTATTTTTGCTATTATTGCAGTAGTACAATTAATTGGTTTTATTATGGATAAGAAATATATTAGTAGAGACTATTCTAGTTTGATAATTGGTATTATGTGTATTTGGGTAGCTATGTTTGTATTTAAGTATGGTAGTTTCTTATTTCTAGAGATGCTTCCGGTACTTGTTAGTTTATTATTATTTATTATGGCTACGAGTAGTATTACTAAGTATTTTGATAGAAAGATTACTGGTAATTTGATTGTATCTATTATTTCTATTATTCTTGGTATACTTCTTATATTTGTACCTAAGAGTATTATGTATACTTTATTTAAAGTGGTTGGAGTATATATAATTGTTATGATTATATTAGATTTTATTGATTATAAGAAGAATAATAAGAGTGCTTAGGTTCACTCTAAGCCTGTAGTCTTAGTGTGTTAGTTTAAGCCTTATGAATAAGTCTTAAACTAAGATCTATTATATATAAGCATAAACTATATATTTTAAATTAAAGAGGATACTAGGTGTCTTCTTTTTAACTGTTTTTGTATTGGTTAGAAAGTTTTCACTGTGAATATGATATCTTAGTGTTATTCCTATACAGACTAAGAATTAGGCTGAATAGGACAGAAAAATACCTTGGATTTTTCTGAAAGGTAAGTTTTTGAAGAAAATGAGTAAAAAATATGTTCAAATGTATAATTTTGTGATATAATTGTAAACTGTGAAAAAAGAAGGTGTATTTTATGAAAATTAGAAATGTTGCTATTATTGCCCATGTTGACCATGGTAAAACTACTTTGGTTGATCAATTGCTTAAGAAATCTGGTACTTTTAGGGATAATGAGCAAGTTGAAGTTAGAGCTATGGACTCTAATGATATAGAAAGAGAAAGAGGTATTACTATTCTTGCTAAAACTACTTCTATTCATTATAATGGATATAAGATTAATATACTAGATACTCCTGGTCATGCTGACTTTGGTGGTGAAGTAGAAAGAATTATGAATATGGTTGATGGGGTATTACTTTTAGTAGATGCTTACGAAGGTACTATGCCACAGACTAGATTCGTTCTTAAAAAAGCTCTTGAAGCAGGAGTTAAACCTATTGTAGTTATTAATAAAGTAGATAAACCTACTGCTAGGGTAGAGAAAGTACTAGATGAAGTTATAGATTTATTTATTGAACTTGGTGCTACTGAAGAACAACTTGATTTTAAAGTTGCTTATGTTAGTGCTTTAAATGGTACTGCTAGTCTAGATCCTGATATTAGTACACAAAGTGAAAGTTATGATGATATATTTAAATTAATTATAGATGAAATACCTGAACCTAATGCTGATATTAATGGTGATTTACAATTTCAACCTGCACTTTTAGATTATAATGAATATGTTGGTAGAATTGGTATTGGTAAAGTTCATAGTGGTACTATTAAAGTTAATGAAATGGTTTCTTGTGTTAGATTAGATGGTAGTATTAAACAATTTAGAATTCAAAAATTATTTGGCTTTGAAGGCCTTAAGAGAATAGAAATTAATGAAGCTGATGCTGGTGATATAGTTGCAATAGCAGGTCTTATGGATATTTCTGTTGGTGAAACTATATGTAATGTAGGTAAAGAGAAAGCTCTTCCAATCCTTAGAATTGATGAGCCTACTTTAAAAATGACATTTATGGTTAATAATAGCCCATTTGTTGGTAGAGAGGGTAAGATTGTTACTGCTAGAAAAATAGGTGAGAGATTATTTAAAGAAACTCAAAGAGATGTTAGTTTGAAAGTTGAAGAGGCTAGCAATGAATCTTGGACTGTTTCTGGTAGAGGTGAACTTCATTTATCTATTTTGATTGAAAATCTTAGAAGAGAAGGTTTTGAATTACAAGTATCTAAACCTGAAGTTATTATTAAAGAAATTGATGGTGTTAAATGTGAACCTTACGAAGATGTTCAAATTGAAGTTAGTGATGACTGTGTAGGTAATGTTATTGAGGCACTTGGTCTTCGTGGTGGTAAAATGGATAATATGTCTAATGTTAATAATTTAATTAGACTTAATTATACTATTCCTTCAAGAGGATTAATTGGATTTAATACTAACTTTATGACTTTAACTAAGGGTTATGGTATACTTAATCATAGTTTTAAGGAATATCTTCCGGTAGAGGATATTAATTCTACTGAAAGAAAAGTTGGCGTACTTGTATCTACTGAAGCAGGTAAGGCTACTGCTTATGCACTTGGACAACTTGAAGATAGAGGAGTAATGTTTATTGAACCTGGTACTGAAGTATATGAAGGTATGATTGTGGGTGAATGTAATAGAGAAAATGATCTTGCTATTAATGTTGTTAAAGGTAAACAACTTACTAATACAAGAGCATCTGGTTCAGATCATACTGTTGTACTTAAAAGACCTAGACCATTAACATTAGAATATTGTCTAGATTATATTAATAGTGATGAGCTAGTAGAAATTACTCCTGAAAATATTAGACTTAGAAAATTTATTTTAAATACTGAATTAAGAAAGAAGTTTGATGCAAAGAAATAACTTCTTTTTTTCTATGAAAAAAATACCTAATTTGATAGGTATTTAGTTATTTTAAATTTTTCTTTTTGTATTCGTTATATAATTCTTGAAATCTTGTAAAGTGAATTATTTCTCTTTGTCTTAGGAATAGAAGTGGTCCTATGACATCTGGGTCATCTGTTAGGTCGATTAGGTTTTCATAAGTGGCTCTGGCTTTTTGTTCTGCGGCCATGTCTTCGGATAGGTCGGCAATTGGATCTCCTGTTGTGGCAAAGTAGGCTACGGTAAATGGTACGCCATTCGCATCTGTTGGATATAGGCCATAACCATGTTCAGCATAATGTGATTCAAGACCTGCTTCTTTTAATTCTTTTATAGTGGCTCCTTTTAATAACTGGTATATCATTGCGGATATCATTTCAACATGGGCTAGTTCTTCGGTTCCAATGTCGGTAAGTAGGGCTTTTCCTTTATCGTCAGGCATAGTATATCTTTGATTTAAATAACGGAAGGCTGCCGCTAGTTCGCCGTTGGCGCCTCCATACTGTGTTACGAGATATTTAGCCATTCTTATATCTTTCTTTTTGATGTTTACAGGATATTCAAGTGATTTTACATATTTCCACATTAGCTTTGCACCTCCCAAGGCCATGGTGAATTATTCCAAGTCCAATTATTTGTTTGAACAGGACTTGATGTAGTTAATGGTCCATATTTACTTTCGTATAATGTTACTAATTCTTTTTCTTTCTTTAGATAAGTATTGAATCTATTTAGTGCTTCTTTATTGTTAGGATATAAATCTAGGTAAAGATTCATTTCGATCATAGCAAATCTTTGCTCATCTATTTGTAGTAATAAATCTTCTTTCTCATTATTTGCTTTTAACTCTGCTGGTTTATAGTTTTTGTATTCATCATATAAGTTATTAAAGATATTACCTCGTTTAAAACCAAGTTTTGTATCTAAAATATTGTTATTAGTAGGCATTACTGCATTTGGATATAATGCTTGATAGTTCATATCATAGATCATACTATTTGGATCTGCTAAAAAATTCATATCATTATAATTATTATTTAGATAATTATAATAATCGTTAAAATTATTCATTATTTTTCCCTCCTAAAATAGGTTATGATACTGATTAATTTGTGTATGGGAATATACCTAGGTTGACAAAAATTATTTATTTAAATATAATTTTGTATGAGAGAAGTGATATGATGTTTAATAGAAATAATGAGCCGATTATAATTAAAAATGATGAATTTAGGAAATGTATTTTATTTATTTCTTTTCCGATATATGATTATAAAGAAGAAGAGTTAAAAATACTTAAAGATGTTATTTTTGATAGAAGTGAAAAATATGATACTAAAAGAAAACTAGCAATAGCATGTATTAATAATTATTGTTTATCTTATCGTAGTAAGATATCTTTTATAGGCAATAATGCTTTTTTAGAATTTGCTTTAATTTATCCTTCTGTTGCTAGTTTAAAAAAAGATGTTCTTCAAGATAATCTCCTATTTGCTAGGGAAATGATTTTTAATCCTTACTTAGAAAATGGTGCTTTTTCTGAAAAACTAGTAAGAGAATCTATTGAGATGTATAAGGAAGGTGTTAAGAATAAACTTAAAAGATATGATGGCTATTGTCAATATAAGAATGATCTTTTAATTGATGAGAATGATTATCTTGTTTCAAAAGTATTTAAAGATTTATCTTTGTTAAGTAATGTTACTAGTGAGAGATTATATAATGTTTATAAGAAGATTATTAGCGGGCCACCACTTACTTTTCTAATAGGTAATGTTGATGAAAAGAAATCTAAAGAACTGGTTAAAGAAATTATTCTTGATAACAAGATTAGTAATGTTAAATTTGAGACTGATTATAATGTATATGTTAAAAATATTTCAAATAGTGTTGAAGTGGTTAGAGAAAATAGTGAGTTTTCTACGAGTAGTGTATGTTGCAATTACAAAGTAAGAGATATGTGCTGCTATAGAGATAGGGTACTACTTACTATAGTTAAAAATTTACTTAGTTCTAATAATTCGGATGTTTTATTTAATTATTTGAGAAATGATAATGATTTGGTATATAGAACTAATGCTTATACTTATGGCTTTGGTACTCTTTCTTTGATTTCTTTTACTGGTAGTAAAAATATTGATATGATTTTTGAACTATATGAAAAGGCTATGAATTATATATCTGATATTAATTATATAGAGAGCAGGCTTCCTCTATTTACGGAAAAGGCTAGAATTGATAATGAACTTGATAAAGAGGAACTTAGTACTATATTATTTGATTATGTTGATAAATATCTTGGTTATACTAATGAAAAATATTATGATGTTATTAAGAGTATTAAACCTTTAGAAGTTAAAGATTTTATTGATAATAGACTTGTTATGGTTAGTAAATATATAGGAGTTGGTAAGGATTATGAATAAGGCTAAATTTATTACTTTGGATAATGGACTTACTATTCTTATTTATACGGATAATAGTAAGAGTACTAATCATGTGGAATTATATACTTTCTTTGGTGGTAATAATGGTGAATATGTTGATTATAATGGTAATACTAGGAGTATTAAACCTGGTACTGCTCATTTATTGGAACATTATATATGTGAAAATACAGTAGAGGGAAATTTACTGGATAATTTAAGAAAATATAATATACTTAGTTGTAATGGTGGTACTAATAATGAGAATACTTCATATTTCTTTAATACTGTTACTAATTTTTATGAATGTTTAGAAACTTTTCTAAGGGAAATTTATAATATTTCTTTTACTAAGGAAAAACTTGATAAGACAAAAATGGCTGTTTATAGTGAGATTAGAGATGATAAAAATAATGAAAAAAATAAGATTATTGAAAAGAAAATAAATGGGTTGTTTACTATTAATAGAAAGACTTTGGGAAGTAGTGGTAGTGTTAAAAGTATTACTATTAAGGAAATTAAAGATGTTTATGATAATATTTATATTCCTTGCAATCAGTTTCTTGTTTTAGCGGGTAATTTTGATTATGATAAAACACTTAGTTTGGTTAAAAATATATATAAAGAGATTTCTTTTAAAAATGATAAAAGACTTTCTAAAGTTAGTGATGTTAAGAATGTTATAAAAAAGAGAACTATATATAAGAGTGATTATATTGATGAAGTTATTTTGACTTTTAAAATTGATGTTAGTAGTTTGTCTTGTTTTGATAAATATAAATTGGATTGGTATTTAAGTTTCTTTTTAGATATTAATTTTTCTAAATATTCAAAAATTAATGAATATATTAATAATTGTTCTGATTATACTGATGATATTTCTGCTTATTTATATTACTTTAATGGTTATTTTGTTATTGATGTAATCGCTTTTACTAAGAAGGTTAATGATTTTGAAAAACTTGTTTTATCTTCGATAAAAAATAGGGATAGTAGTGAAAGGGAAGTATTTGAACTTGTTAAGAAGGATGCTATTACTAGAATATCTGTTAGAAAGGATAGTATAAGTAGTTATGTTGCTCCTACTGAAGAGAATTACATTCGTTTTGGTTACTTAGATGATGATGATATTGATGTTATAGATAAGTTTAATTATAGTGAATATGATAAGATTATTAGTAATATTGACTTTACTAATTATAGTGTTTTTTATAGAAAGAAAAAATAGATTTATTGGTTTTGAGTGTGAACCTTTGTGTTTCACACTCTTTCTTTGAAGCTCTAGGAGTCTTCGAAGATAATCTAGAGCCTGATTATAAGTCTCTAGATTAAGTTTTTTTAATTCAATAATTTGAGTTGTATTTTTTCCTTGACAAAGAATTAATTGTGTAGTATGATTTAATTGTACTAGCACAAGTAGTACAATCATATATTGTTGTGAAAGGAGAAAATTATATGATAAAAATAGATAAACTATCTAAAAAATATGATAAAGATTATGTGTTAAAAGATCTTAGTTGTACTATTAAAGATAATTCTATTTATGGTTTAGTAGGTGCTAATGGTAGTGGTAAGTCTACACTTCTTAGAACTATTATGGGTATATATGATACTGATGATGGTGATATTACTGTAGATGGTAGTAAGGTATATGATAATGATGTTATTAAACAGAAAATGGTTTTTGTTCAAGATGATTTATACTTTAATTCTAATTATACACTTATGGATACTGCTAGATACTATGAATCTATGTATAAGAATTTTGATATGAATTATCTTAAAGAACTTGCTAATATGCTTAATCTTAGTCTTAATAGGAAGATTAGTACTTTTTCTAAAGGTATGAAAAGACAGTGTGCTTTAATATGTGCTATTTCTACTAATGCTGATTATATGTTTTTTGATGAAACTTTTGATGGACTTGATCCGGTTATTAGAAATACTATGAAAAAGATTCTTATTAAGCAAATGAATAAAAAAAATACTACAATTGTTATGACTAGTCATAATCTTAGAGAACTTGAGGATATTTGCGATAATTTGGGTCTTTTATATCAAGGAGGTATTTTGTTTGAGAGTGATGTTGATACTATTAAAACTAATATGTTTAAGGTGCAATTATCATTTGAAAAGAACTTTGATAAAGATGACTTTGAAGACTTTAATATCTTGAGTTTTAAGAAACAGGGTAGTGTGGCTACAATAATTATTAAAGATACTGACGGTAAAAGTAAGAAAAAAATTGAAAAGATGAAACCTTTAATACTTGATTATCTTCCACTTACTTTGGAAGAGGTATTTATATATGAAATGGAGGCTTTAGGATATGAGTTTAACAAGTTTGTTTAATTTTAATTATTTAAAAGAAAATATTAAGAAATCTAAAGCTATTATTCTTTTATGTATGTTATTACTTCCTACAATTGGCGGTATTATACTACTAGTGAAATGTAGTCAGGGTAGTAATTTTATGCCTAGTATATATGAAGTTAGTGGTCCGGTGTTATTTGGTATGTATCTTGTTCCAGTGATACTTTCAATTACTTTGTTTAGTTTTATATATAAAAGGGGTTCTATTGATTTTACACTTTCAATGCCTATTAATAAGAAACAAATATTTCTTACTAATACATTTGGTGGAATAATAATAATTCTTCTTATGCAATTTATTAATTTAATTATTACACTTGCTATTAGTTTGATATATAGTAATATGATTATTGATTATAAAATGTTATTTGATATATTTCTTATATATTCTATTTCTTATATCTTTGTATTTACTTCTTGTAATATAGCCGCTAGTGTTTCTTCAAATAAGATTACAACGATTGTTGTTACTCTACTTATATTATTTTTAGTTCCATTCGTTAGTACTTTTATTAAAACAGATGGATTTAATTATAGCAATTATGGCAATGCAAGAATTGAATGTCTTAATAAGGAATGTACACCAGTTATATATGAATGTAATAGTTTGAAATGTAAAAATGATAAAAGAAATAATATTTATACCGGCTATGTAAATAGAGTAAGTGATAATAATTATACTATGCCTTATAAACTTATTGCAGGAGTATTTTTGGGAGAAGAATTTGATAGCGGTATAAATGTTTCTCTTCTTAAGATGGTATTTTTAAGTATTGTTTATATTGCTGTGGGACTTGTACTTTTCATAAAGAAAAAATTTGAAATTGTTGGTACTTCTTTTAGAAGTGAGAGAGTTCATATTTTAGTTAGAACTTTAACTACTGTTCCTGTTGTTTGTATACTATACGTAATAATTAAAACTCTTGGATTGTCTAGTCATGATTTCTTTACAATTATACTTTTATTAGTACTTATATTTACTTATTTAATTATTTATGATTTGATTACTAGAAAGAGAGTTACTAATTTCTTTAAAATGGCTATATGTTTAGTTATTGTATCTAGTGCTGTGTGTATTGTTGGTGCTTTCTTTGATGATAAGGAAGAATTTGAAATTAAGGTAAATGATATTAAAGAAATCACCTTTGTGGATGATAATAATATTAATATTGCCTCTACTAAAAATAAAGATGTTATTAATTATGCTGTTTCATTACTTTTAGATGATGATCCTAGGGGAAATGTATATAATATATATCATATTAAAACTAAAGTTAAAGGTGATACATATAAATTTACGATATATGTTACTGAAGATGATTATAATTATATTAATAATAAGTTAGTAAATGATAAGGGATATTTAGAAACTTTAGAAGATTATAAAGATAGTAGAATCTTTGGTATTGGATATGATAATGGTTATACTGGTGTGAAGGAAAATAAAGAATTAACTAATATGGTCATTAATGAATATAAAAATAACCAGGATGTATTAAAAAATGTTGATTATAATGATGGATCACTTAATATTAGTTTATATATTTATGATAACTATGCTGTAAGAAATGTTGTTATTAATGTTATTGATAATAAGGATTTAGTACTTAATATACTAAAATATTATAATACTAAGACTAAAGAATATTTAAATAAGATGAATGATAATGATATTTATTATTATGGTATAAATGGTTATGGTGTTACTGATGGCTACTATAGTGAACTTTATTCTGAAATTGGTAAGTTTATTGTTGATAATATTGATGAAAATATTGATATTAATAAGAATTATAAATATATTACTATAAATAATGATTATGATAAAAATATATTTGTTACTAATAGGGTAGAAGAACTTGATAAAATTATGGAAAAGTATGTTAATGACAATGATGACGACATTAGTGATGCTGAGATTGCTAGGGTGATGTAGATGAAACAGATTATGATTAATTTGGATTATCAAAGTAGAACTCCTATATACGAGCAAATAGTAAATGGTATTGAGAAGTATGTTGCTGTCGGAATACTTAAGGAGAAGGTTCAAATCCCTTCGATTAGAGAGATGGCTAGTAATTTAGGTATTAATCCTAATACTGTTAAGAAGAGTTATGACATATTGGAAAATAGAGGGGTTATTACTACGATTAGTACTAAAGGTACTTTTATATCAGAAAATACTAAGAAAACTACTAATGATAAGATAGATAGGGAAATTGAAAATATAAAGAAAAAAATATCTGAACTTACTAGGATGGGAATTAGTTTTGATGAAGTAATAGAAAGGATAAAGAAATGAAAATATTAGAAGTTGATAATTTGTGTAAGAATTATGGTAAAGGTAGTACTTTGGTTAAAGCTATTGATAATGTTTCTTTTACTGTTGATGAGGGAGACTTTGTGGCAATAGTTGGTTCTTCTGGTAGCGGTAAGTCAACACTTTTACATATATTAGGGGCTGTTGATAAACCTACTAGTGGAAAGGTTATTGTGGGTGGTACTGATGTGTTTAAACAAAAAGATGATGCACTAGCAGTCTTTAGAAGAAGAAAAGTAGGACTTATTTATCAGTTTTATAATTTAATACCAATACTTAATGTTGAAGAGAATATGACTCTTCCTATATTACTTGATGGTAGAAAGGTTGATAAAGATTATTTAAAAGAACTTATAGATATTCTTGGTCTTGAAAGAAGAGTTAATCATTTACCTAATGAGCTTTCTGGAGGCCAACAACAAAGAGTTTCTATTGGAAGAGCACTTATATCTAAGCCGGATATAATACTTGCTGATGAACCTACTGGTAATTTGGATTCTAAGGCTAGTAAAGAGATTATAGATTTACTTAAAATTTCTAATGAAAAATATCATCAAACTATTATTATGATTACACATGATATGAATCTTGCTAAAGAGGCTAATAGAATAATTACTTTAGAAGATGGACATATAGTTAAGGATGAGAAGATAAAATGAGTATTTTGAATGACTTAACTATAAAGAACTTAAAACTTAATAAAAAAAGAACTATAGTTACAATTGTTGGTATTATTTTATCAACTGCTTTGATGGTAGGAATAGGACTATTATTCTCTTCTTTTCAAGATTATATGATTAGAGAAACTATTAGTTATAATGGTAAATATGAGGCTGAGTATGGTGATGTATCTTTAGATAAATTAAATAGTATTGATAAGAAAGATTTCAGCTATTTTTATCAAAAGCCTATTGGTTTTAGTAAGTTTGATTCTGCTAATGAATATAAACCATATATTTATATTTCAAGTGTTGATAAGGAATATTTTAATGAACTTCATTTGATTTCTGGTAGATTTGCTGAAAATGATAGTGAACTTGTTATATCTAATCATATTAATACTAATGGAGGAGCTTCTTATAAAATTGGAGATATTATTACATTAAAGTATGGTGAAAGAGTAATTGAAGGCGTTAATACTTTGGCTAATAATGAGTACTATGAAGAAGAAACTCTTAATATTGTTGGTGAGAAAACTTATACAATAGTTGGTATAGTAGAAAGAAGTAATTTTGAAGATTATTCTGCTTCAGGGTATAGTACTTTTACTCTTGATATGAATGATAAAGATGGAACCGTTAATGTATTTGTTATGTTTAATAATAAGAAAAAAATTATTAAACAATCAGAAGACTTGGCTAAGAAGTTAGGTTATAATAATGCTATATCTTATAATAGTACACTTCTTGCTTTATATGGTGAAAGTACTTATGGTAATATAATGAAATCAATGATTACTATGATAGTTATTATGTTATCGTTAGTCTCTATTGGCTGTATAGTGGTTATTTATAATTCTTTTGCTATTTCTGTAATGGAAAGAAAAAAAGAGTTTGGATTGCTTTCCAGTATAGGAGCTACGAAGAAGCAACTTTCATATACAGTATTTTTTGAAGCACTTATCGAGGGTATTATAGGAATAATACTTGGAATCTGTGGGGCTTATATTGGTATTGGAACAGTAATACTTATTATAAATAATTTAATTGGTGATATTTTAGTATTAAAACTTAATTTGGTTACTAATATTGTATTTATAATTATACCTGTTATATTTATGATACTTGTTATATTTATATCTGCTTTAGTACCTTCGAGAAGAGCTGCTAAAGTGTCTCCAATTGAGGCAATCAGACAAAATGATGATATTAAAATTAATAAGAAGAAGATTAAAACTGGCAAGCTTGTTAATAAATTATTTGGTATAGAAGGAGAGATTGCTCTTAAAAATATTAAGAGAAATAAGAAGAAGTATAGAGTTACGATTGTTAGTTTATTTATTAGTATTGTATTATTTATATCGTTTTCTTCTTATATGAATTATACTATTGATACTGCTAGTAGTGTGATGGGTGAAGTGCCTTATGATTATCAGATTAGTTATTTTGGTGACGATAATGATATAGATGCATTAGATAAAATTAGTGAGATTATTAAGAGTAATGATGTTAAAGAATATGTTTCTTATAGTGCTAGTAATTTATCTATAATTGGTAATTATACTTATAGTGATGAATATCTTGATTTTTATAAGAGTGCTTATGGTGATGATGGCATAAAGGCTTTAACTAATTTAAAATATCAATATATTTCTATCTATATTTTAGATGATATTTCTTATAATAAGTATAAAGAATTAATTGGTTTAGATAAGGATAGCGTTATTTTACTTAATAAATTTAAAGGCGTAAGCTATGGTAATAATAAAAGAGTTAATTATGATATTCCAGTAATTAACAATGGTGATATTAATATTAAGATATGTAATTTTGATGATAATGATGAAGATGTGGATACTACTAAATATTGTAATAAGAAAATAGATAATATTTTTATTACTAATAAGTCTTTTGATTTGATTGAAGAGTTTTCTTATATGAGTGATTTTAAACTTATTGTTAATAAGAAGTTATATGATAATATATCTGATAGTGGTACTCATTATACACAGTATAATATTATAAGTGATAATACTGATAATATTGATAAATTAACAAAAGAATTAGATAAGTATGATAATGTTAATTATACTAATGTTAAAGAATCAATGAAACAAGCTAATAATATGATTCTTGTTGTCAAGATTCTTATGTATGGTTTTATAGGATTAATTACTTTAATAGGTGTTACTTCTGTATTTAATACTATTTCTACAAGTATGGCGCTTAGAAAAAGAGAGTTTGCTGTTCTTAGAAGTATAGGACTTACAAGAAAAGGATTTAATAAAATATTATTTTTTGAAAGTTTATTCTTCGGACTTAAATCTTTAATATATGCTATACCAGTGAGTCTTGGAGTAACTATCATCATACATTATGCTCTTGCAGATATGATGAGTATAAATAGTATTGTTATTCCTTGGAAGGCTATTATTATATCAATTGTTTCGGTATTTGTAATTGTACTTCTTACTATGATGTATAGTACAAGTAAGATAAAGAAACATAATATTATTGAACAAATTAGAGAAGAAAATATTTAATAAAAATACTTTCTTTTTCTTTTGATATGATATATAATTATGGTAGAGAGGAGTGAAAAATATGGCTAAATTTTGTCCTAATTGTGGAAGTGAAATGATTGATGAGGCCGCAATGTGTGTTAAATGTGGTACTATGGTAGGGGAAAACAATACTAATAAAAATAATGAAGAAAAACCTACTGCAAGTGGTGAAAAGAAAAAAGGATTACCTGTTTGGGCTATTGTTTTGATAGTTTTAGGTGGCTTAGGATTATTAGTTGTTATTGCTATTATAGTTTTTGCTGTTATCGGAATTAATGCTCTTAAGAAAGTAGACCCAAATGAAATAAAGGATAAACTTAATGATTACATAGAAGAAAATACTGATTCTACTTTATATGGTACTATAGGTGATACTTTAACAGATGGAAGTCTTAGTTTAACTTTAACTGGGGCTTATAAATATGATTCTATTGGAGAAGGCTACTTTGTTAATACACCTGCTGAAGGTAAAGAATACTTGGTATTATTCTTTGATATAGAAAATATTTCAACAGAAAGTAAATATGTTTCACATTATGATTTTGATGGTTATGTTGATGATGTAGCTTGTGATATTACAGGTATACTTGGTGATATAGAAGGTATTAGTGATTTAGCAACTGACTTAGCGCCTAGCAAAAAGGCACAAGGATTTGTGGCATTCGAAGTTAATAAAAATTGGGAAAATTTTGAAATACATTATAAGGAATTTCTTGATGATAGAACTTTAGTATTTAAAGTTAGTAATATAGAAGGTGCTTAAATGCATCTTTTTTTCTTTCTTTTTTTTATATAATAGTATATAATGTTATTAGGAGGATAAATTATGAATGTAACAGATATTGTTATTTTGATTGCCTTAGCACTAGGAGCAATTGGTGGATTTAAATCTGGAGTTATAAAAAAGACAGCAGACTTTGTTGGTATATTTATTATCATTATTTTGTCATTTTATTTAAAAAACTATTTATCGGTTATTATGTATGAAAATTTACCATTTATTAACTTTGGAGGTTTTATAAAAGGAATAGAGGCTATTAATATTTTGTTCTATGAAGTACTTGCTTTTGTTATTGTATATTCCTTGCTTTATTTAGTTTTTAAAGTGGTACTTATGTTAACTGGTTTAATAGAAAAAATACTTAAGGCTACAGTTATACTTAGTATTCCTTCAAAAATACTTGGTATATTTGTTGGTATAATAGAAATGTATGTTTATGTATTCTTAATTTTAGTAGTTATTACTTTACCAATTATAAATATTCCTTATGTTAGAGATTCTAAAATAGCTAATTTTATGTTAGATAAAACACCGATATTATCTAAGGTTTCAGAAGAAATGGTTGATACATATGATGGCGTTTACAAAATAGTAAAGGAAAAAGATAATAAGAATAATGAAGAATTAAATGATGAGGTAATTAAATTATTATTAGATAAAAAAGTTATTACTAAAGAGTCTTTAAGTAAACTTATTGATAGAAATAAAATTCATATTAAAGATGAAAGTATATTAGATTAGGAGGTTTGTTATGGGTTTAATACATTATGAAAATGATTTTTCTTCTTTAATTAAAGATAAAGCAGTCGCTGACTTTTATGCTACTTGGTGTGGCCCTTGTAAGATGTTTGGTCCAGTATTTGAGGATGCTTCTAAAGAAAACGATTTTAACTTTATTAAACTTGATGTTGATAAATATTCAGATATTGCAAGAGAATATGGTATTATGTCAATTCCAACGATTATATTATTTGAAAATGGTAAAGAAGTTAAGAGGTTTACTGGCTTTATGAACAAAGAAGAATTTGTCAAATTTTTGAAATAGTTTTGGAACTATTTCTTTTTTTTAATTCAAAACTATTGTTTTTTTTATAAAAATCTGCTATTATTAATTTATGATAGAAGAGAGGAGATAAGTAAATGGAAAAAGAAGATAAGAGAGGAATATTTTTTGGAGTAATTGGAGTACTTACTTTAATTGTTGCTATAATTGGTGCATCATTAGCATACTTTTCTATTAATGCTAAAAGTGAAGATAATGCTTTAACGGTTAAAGCTGCTACTGTAAAAATAGTTTATGAAGATGGTGACAAATTAAATGTAACTAATATTATACCTTCAGATCAAACTATAGCTCTTAGAACTTTCACTAGAACTGGTGATGATGATGGTCAAGGTGGTACATATAAAACTTGTATAGATGATAAGGGATTTACAACTTGTGGGTATTATGATTTTACTTTAACTAATGATGGGCCTACTGAAATGGAAATTATTGCTAAAGTAATTCCTACAGCCTTAGTAAAAGAAGAAAAGAATGAGCAAGGTGAAGTTACTACTAAAGGTGAGATACCATTTAAACATTTAAAATTTGTTTTATACGATAGAACTGGTATTTCTGGAGAATTTGATAATGGTTCTAATATAGTTTATACTGGTACTATTCCATATAGTGAAGTTTCTGGAGAATATACAGAATTTAGTTTACTTGGTGCAACAGGTGATGAAACAATGAAAATAGCTGGAAATCATACTACAAAAAATCTTCGTTTATTTGTTTGGCTTGACGAAGCTGGTGCTGATAATGATGCTGAACAAGGTGCTACATTTAAGGGTACTGTTAATGTTGAAGTTAAAGGTGCTAAAACTATTACTGGTGAAGCTACTCAATAATAAAATTAAAAGCAATTTAAGTATTGCTTTTTTTTGATGTTTTTGGTATTATTATACTAGGAGATTGATGATATGAATAATAGTAAAAGTAGGACAGATATATTTTATTTTATTGTTTTGATTCTTACACTACTTATAATGATTGTTGGAGTAACTTTTACTTATTTTTCTTTGATTGCAAGTGAAAAAGAGGATAGCACAAAGATCAAAACTGGTACTTTGGCTATTAATTATATAGATGGTATTGCTATTGATACTTATGCACTTATGCCTATTAATGAGCCTAATTTAAGTACTAAGTATTCTGTATATAAAAAGAGTTTTTCTGTTAAGAGTACTGGCACTTTAGATCAAACACTTAATATATCTATGTTTGTAACTGATAATGATTTTGATGATAAGGCACTTAGTTATGCTTTGTATGATAGTACGGGTTATAAAATATCTAAAAATAGTATTCCTAAAACTGGTGATATATTAATTGGTTCTAATATTTATTTGAAGAGTAATGAGAAAAAAACATTTACTGTTTTAATATGGCTCCAAGAAAATAATAAAAATCAAGATTATGAGATGGGTAATACTTTTAAGGGCGGATTTAATATAGATGCTAGTCAAATAAAATACCAATAATGACTAGTTTTTTTCTTTTAATTATATTATAATTGTTATGGAGGCTACTTATATGAATGGAAAAAGAATAAAAGTTAATGATTTTAAATTTAAATATGGACAAGAGACTATATTTATTAATGTATTTGGAGCTTTTAAATATAAGAAAAATAACAATAAGTATGTTATTTATAGTTATGATAATAGTAAATTATATTATGGTTCTTTATTTATAAGAGATAATGAACTTGTTATAATGCTATCCAAAAATGATGGTGAGAATTTAATCAATAAGTTTTTAGATGATATTTTGACTGGTAATAGCGATAGTGATTTTGAAGTTATTTCGCTTGATAAAATAATTAGTGCTCAAATAATTGATGAAGGTGTTATTAACAAAAAAATTGATATCAATAAACTTGATGAATTAACTATACCGAAGAAGAAGACTTCAGAAGTAGTTAATGAAAATAAAAAGAAAAAAAGAATATCAATATCTGGAATATTTTTTGCATTATTTATAGTTGTTGTAGTGGCTTTCTTCTTTTTTAATCCAGAAGTTATTGTTGGAAAAGATAAGAACTATGTTTGTGATAGAGAATATAATCATAATACTTTATCTGTTTTTGTTAGAGAGGAAGTTAAACTTACTTTTAGTGGTAAAGGCAAGGTTAAAAATTCAGTGGTAATTAATAATTATATCTTTAATAGCGATAGTAGGTATAATAAGTTTAAAAACAATGGTGAATTTTATAAATATATGAATGAAGGGGATACTTATAAGTTTATTGATGAAGAAAAGACTTATAGAGTTATGTCTAATATTAAAAATTTAAGAGAGTATTTTTCTTCTGAAGATGAAGATTCAATATTAGAATATTATAATGAAAAAAACTATAAATGTAAAAAAATAGAAAAAGAGTGATAGGTATGAATTTTTATTTATTATATGGAACTGATACCTCTATTATTGGTAGGGAAATTGATATTATTAAAGAAAAATTATCTATTTCAGATAATGATGTTATTTATTATAATATAGAAGATATTCAGAATGTTGTAGATGAAGCACTTACTATTTCTATGTTTTCTGCTAATAAACTTATTGTTATTGATAGTACTATTTATTTATCACAAAAGAAAGATATTGAAAATATTAATTTACTTGAGAATTATTTTAATAACTATAATTCTAATAGTTATTTAGTATTTGTGTCTAATAGTGATACTATTGACTCTAGAAAGAAATTGGTAAAGTTTATTAATAGTAATGGTACTATAAAAAAGGTAGAGGCTAATAATGAATATTTAAGTGATTATGTTAATGATTATTTAAAGAAAAAGAATTATAAAATGAGTAACATGGATATTAATATTTTTATTAATAGAGTTGGTAATAATATTTATAATATTAAAAATGAACTTGATAAACTTATGTTATATAAAATAGATGATAAGGTTATTAATAATAGTGATATTATGCTTCTTACGGAAGAGAATACTGATAATAGTGTTTATGATTTAGTTAGTGCACTATTAAAGAATAATAATAGTAAGGCTATTAAACTATATAAAGATTTTGTTATGAATGGTATAGATCTTAATCAGATAATTGCTATTATTGCTAGTCAAATAAGATTATTGTTTCAAGTTAAAAGACTTTATAATAGTGGTAAATCTAATGATGAGATAGCTAAAATGTTGGAGTTTAAAAGTGTATATAGAGTTAAGTATTTGCTTAGTGATAGTTATTATTATAGCGAGGATACTTTGATTAAGTATTTGTCTAAACTATCTAATATTGATAGGGATATTAAAATTAATAATATTGATGGCAATATACTATTAGAACTTTTTATTGCAGGTAAAGATTATTAAAAAAAGTATGTGGTTACATACCTTTTTTTATGTTTGATAATATATTTTGTTTTTCTTCTTCATTTGAATTATTCCATAGTAATTCAAATAATACTCCAAGGCCTATTAAAGGATCTTCTTCATGTGAAGATATTGATTCTTCAATGGACTGTTTAATATCTTCAATACTAGAATCTTTAAAATTACTTATAATATACTTTCTTATATCTATGTTATTCATTTTATCACCATTAATATAATGGATAATAATTAATATTTTATTCATTGTAATTTTAATATTACTATGTTATCATATTGGTGGTGATATTATGTCTATATATATTCATATTCCTTTTTGTAATAGTATTTGTACTTATTGTGATTTTTGTAAGATACTATATAATAAGAAATATATTAATGATTATTTAGATAATTTAGAAAAAGAAATTAAAGTGAGATATAAAAGTGAAATTGTTAATACTATTTTTATTGGTGGTGGTACTCCAAGTAGTTTAGATGATGAAGAACTGATTAGGTTAATGAATATTATTGAGATATTTAAACTTAATGATAATTATGAATTTATTGTTGAATGTAATATTGAATCTATTACCGAAAATAAACTTAAGATAATGAAAAAATATGGAGTTAATAGAATTAGTATCGGAGTAGAATCTTTTGATAATAGTATTATTAAATTACTTGGAAGAAATCATACGAAGAAGGATGTATATAATAAGATGGGAATAGTAAAAAGATATTTTAGTAATATTAACATAGACTTGATATATGCTGCATATGATGATATAAATATTTTGAAAAGTGATATTGATTGTTTTTTAAAACTTGATATTCCACATATTTCTACTTATAGTTTAATAATTGAAGATAATACTATGTTAAAAATTAATGGAATGAAAAATATCGATGAAGATATCGACTATGAGATGTATAAGTATATAGAGGATGCTCTTGAGAAGAATAATTATATTCATTATGAGATTAGTAATTACGCTAAGAATGGATATCAATCTAAACATAATTTGGTATATTGGAATAATGAAGAATATTATGGATTTGGTTTATCTAGTACTAGCTACATAAATAATGAGAGAATAACTAATACTAAAAATTTAAGAAATTATTTAAATGGGAAGTATATTGGTACTAGTATAAGCGAAGATAAAGAAATTAAAATGGAAAATGAAGTGATGCTTGGACTTAGAAAGCTTGATGGTATAGATTTAGACAGATTTAAAGATAAGTTTAATGTATCTTTAGAAGATATATATAATATTGATAATTTGATTAGTGAGGGTTATTTAGTAAAAGAAGACAACTATATTAAAATTAATAAAAAATATATGTATATATCTAATGAAATCATTGTAAGAATACTTGAATAATATACTTTTTTATGTTAGAATATGTTTCACGAAAGGAAGAAATATAATGGAAAATAAAAATAAAATTATAAAAGGTTTATTTGATATAAAAACTAGTCTTTCTAGTGAAATATTTGAACTTGAAAATAAACTATATTTACTTAGAAGTTCACTTGAAGATATTAATGATGAAATATGCAAAGTTGGTGGTCATAGTTTTGCTGGGTGGAAACAAGTTATTAATCCTAATTGGATTAATGATGAAAATGGTAATAAAGTATATTGTTATAAGAGAGTATGCAGTATTTGTGGTAAAGAAGAAATTGCTTTTGATATAAATGATACAAAGATACTTAGTAAAAAAAAATAATAGTTCAATGTTTATTTGGACTTTTTCTTTACTTATTTACTTAAATATTTTATAATTATTATGTGAGGTAGATGTTATGGAAAAATTTATAAAGTTTATTACTAATGAGAAATTTTATTTACCAATTGTTTATATAGTTGTTGGCCTTATATTATATTTGGTAATAGAAAAAGTTATTAATAGAATATCTAAGGGACATATTGGTAATAGTGGTAAAGATAAGAGAAAGGACACTATTATTAATTTAGGAAGAAGTATATTTAAATATTTAATACTTATATTTATAGTTCTTGGAATACTTAAAATATATGGTATTGATACTACAAGTATTATTGCTTCTTTAGGTGTATTTGCTGCGGTTATTGGCCTTGCTTTTCAAGATATTATTAAGGATTTATTAGCGGGAGTAGCAATACTATTTGATAATAAATATGCTGTTGGTGATACTGTATCAATTAATGGATTTCAAGGTACTGTAATTGAGTTTGGACTTAGAACTACTAAAATTAAGGCTTTTACAGGAGAAGTTAAATCTATTGGTAATTCTTCTTTTAGTGAGGTTATTAATTATAATTTGTCTAATTGTGATATTTTTCTTAAACTTAATGTTGCTTATAATACTGATATTGATAAATTAGAGAAGGTTTTGGAAAGTATGAGAGAAGATATTCTTAAAATTGAAAATGTTAAAGATTATAAACTACTAGGAGTAGATGAATTAGGGGATTCTAGCATTGTATATGCAGTTGATATTACTTGTAAGGCTATGACTAATTATGCAATTAAAAGAGAAGTATTAAAAATGATAAAGAAGAAATTTGATAGGGAGGGAATTAATATTCCATATACTACAGTGGATGTTAATATTAGGAAATAAATATGGATAAAGTTAGTTATTTTAATAAAGAATATAGTTATATTAAAGATGAAAAAAAGAGAGATGACTTAAAGTATTTAGTTAGTGAACTACCTGATTATTTTTTTGAAATACCGGCTTCAAGTACTGGTAAATATCATCCAGAGTTTGCTGGTACTAAGAATGGACTAGTTAAACATACTAAAGTTGCTGTTCGTATAGCCAAGGAACTTTTAGATAATCCTGGAATTAATAGTTTTGCGCAAAATGAAAAAGATATTATTTTGATGGCTCTTACTCTTCATGATGGATTAAAAAAAGGTAATCCTGAAGAAAAATATACGAGATTTGATCATCCTTTACTAGCGGCTTCTTTTGTTAAGAGACATAAGGATAAATTATCTTTAAACGATGAGGAACTTAACTTAATGACTAGGGTAATATCTTCGCATATGGGAATTTGGAACAAGGATTTTAATGATAATGAAGTATTACCAGTTCCTAAAGATAAGTATGAAAGATTTGTTCATTTATGTGATTATTTATCAAGTAAAAAGTTTCTTAATGTAGATTTTGATGGTATTGATATTAAGTATTGACTTCTAATGAGGAGTCTTTTTTCATACTATTTATTAGTGATATTATGAAAATGAGATACTTGTTTATTCCAATGATTATTATATCTTTAATGTTATGGATAATTGATATAGATAAAGATGTTTTGGTTAATAAGGAAATTATTAACGATAATATAGAAATTAATTATCCGTATTTTAATGATAATAAAATAGATAATTTTATTAATGAATATTTAGATAGATATAGAGATAAAAATGGTATTATTGATTATGATTATGATAATAATGATAATAAATATTGTGTTGTATTTTATAAATATTTTTTTGATAGTAATATCTATAGTTATGATTTAGATTCTTTTATGATTGATTTGGATAGTAGTACCATAAGTATGGTATATACGGAGGTGTTTAATTATGATATTATTACTAATAAAAAAATAAATAATAGTGATAAATTAATTGCTCTTACTTTTGATGATGGACCTAATTATAATACTGGTAAAGTACTTGATGTACTTGCTAAATATAATGTTAAGGCTACTTTCTTTGTACTTGGCAGTAAGGCAAAAGATAATAAAAAAATATTGAAAAGAGCATATGATAGTGGAATGGAAATAGGCAATCATACGTTTAATCATTTGCTATTAACTAAATATAAAGAAAATGTTATTAAAGATGAAATAGATAAAACTTCTTCGGTTATATTTGAAGTTACTGGTAGATATCCTAAATTATTAAGACCTAGTTATGGTGTCTATAATAATATAGTAAAAAAAATAGGTAATATGCCTATTATTATATGGGATATAGATACTTTAGATTGGAAATATCATAATTCTAAAAGAATTGCCAGTAGGGTAATTAACAAAGTCAAGGATGGGGATATTATTTTAATGCATGACATATATAGTGCTACTGCAAATAGTTTAAATATTATTATTCCTGAACTTCAAAATAGAGGATATACTTTTGTTACTATACCTGAATTATTTTATTATAAAGAAATTACTTTAGAAAAAGGAATGGTATATGGTTATGCTAGATAATTAACATAAGTTATCTGGAATTAACTTACTTATATATTTTAATATACTATTTTTAGTATATTTTTTTGGATTTTTAATGTATTCTAGACAAATACTTATAACACCATTTGCATAAAAAATAGTATCGTGAAATATATTGCTAGCAATGTTATTATTTTTATGTTTTACTACTAATGAGTAGGTACTTATATTTTCGTTTAAGTGCTCTAGAAGTAAGCCGATTAAATTAACATAGTATTCCTTGATATTTATTGGTACTTTACTTTGGGATAGTTTTTGTTTTAACTTTTTTTCAAAGCCATGAAATGATGAAAATAGTAGGTCATACTTATCATTAAAATTATTATAGAATGTTGATCTATTAATATGTGCTTCTTTACATATATCCGATACTTTTATTTCTTCAAATGATTTGTTTTTCATAGTTATTAATAACCCTTTATAAAGATTATTTTTTGTTTTAATTATTCTTTGATCCAAAATATATCACCTAATTATATTATATTGAATATTTAACAAATGTAAGGAGTTTTAAAGTTTTCCTTTACAAAGAAATTGTTTTGTTATATAATTATATTGGCTTTTTGTAAGGAAGTGATATTATGGCTTATATCAGTAATGAAATTATTAATGAAATAAGGAATAAGACTGATATAGTAGAGGTGGTATCAAGATATGTTAATCTTACAAAGACTGGTAAAAACTATATTGGGGTGTGTCCTTTTCATGATGATCATTCTCCTAGTATGAGCGTTAGCCCTGAAAAGCAAATATATACTTGTTTTTCATGTGGCGCTTCAGGCAACGTATTTACTTTTGTGTCAGATTTTGAAAAAATATCTTTTTCTGAGGCAGTTAAATTACTTGGAGAAAAAGTTGGTATTAATGTATCAAATGATATAAAAGTTAATACTAAGAGAGATGAATATTTTGATATATATGATTTGGCTAGTAAGTTTTATCAAAATAGTCTTAATAGTAGTTTGGGTAAGAATGCTATAGAATATTTAGAAAATAGGCATCTTGATAAAGAAACTATTAAGAAATTTGGTATAGGTCTTTCTATTCAAAAGGTATCACTTACTAAATATCTTACTAATAAAAAATATTCTTTAGATAAACTTATTGATATAGGTCTTACTAATGATAATGGTAATGATATATTTGTAAGTAGAATTATGTTTCCTATATGGGATTTAAGTGGCAATGTTGTTGCTTTTTCTGGTAGAATATATAATACCAAAGATAATTCTAAGTATATAAATACTAAAGAGACTGATAACTTTAAAAAAGGTAAAATATTATATAACTATCATATAGCTAAAGAATATTTAAAGAAAAATGATACTGTTATTATAATGGAAGGACAAATGGATGTTATTAGGGCTAGTACTGTCGGTATTAATAATTGTATAGCTACAATGGGTACTGCACTTACTAAGGATCATAAAATGGTGCTTAAGAATATGGCAAAAAATATCATTTTATGTTTTGATGGTGATGCCGCTGGTGAAAAGGCTACACTTAGTGCTATAGAACTACTAGAGGATACTGGGGTTAATATTAAAATAGTTAGACTTCCTAATAATATGGATCCTGATGAGTATATTCTAAAAGAAGGTAAAGATAGTTTCTTATATCAAATTAAGTCTGCTATGACTTTAATTGATTATAAGATGGAAATATTAAAAAAAGATAAAGATTTTAGTAATATAAAAGAAATATCTTCTTATATTAATATAATGTTAAAAGAATTAGTTAATGAAAAAGATGATATTGTTGTAGAACTTAATTTGAAGAAATTATCTGATAATTTTAATATTGATTATAATACTATTAAAGAAAAATATGATAGTATAAAAAAAAGTAACAATAATAATAAGATGATTGTTAAAGAAGAAAAAACTAAAAAGGTTTATGATAAATATGGAATGGCAGAAAATTATTTAATTTATTATATGTTTAAAGATAATATGGTTATTAATATGGTTGAAAATAAGGTTGGATACTTTCCAACAAAAAATATTAGAGAATTATCTAATGAAATTATTTACTATTTTCATAAATATGGTATAATAAATGTCGCTGATTTTATTAGTTATATATCTGATAAAGAAGAAATACTTAAGACTTTAAAAGATATTTTTGCTATGAATATCAAAGATGACTTTCAAGAAAGAGAAATTGAAGATTATATTTTTGTTGTAAATGAGTATCATAAAGAAGTGAAGATAAATGATTTAAACAAAAAATTAAAAGAAGAGAAAGATCCTTTGAAGCAAGCAAAAATAATTGAAGAGATAATGAAGTTAAGGGGAGTGAATAAAAATGGTACCAGAAATTAAAGATTTTGAGCAAAGAAAAGAAGCACTAATTAAAAAAGGTAAAGAACTTGGTTTTATTACTTATGAAGAGATTGCCGAAGAATTAAAAGGTCTTGATGTAAGTAGTGATTTACTAGATGAACTATATAATGCTTTTATGGAAAATGATATAAGTGTTATATCTGAAACTGATCTAGATGATGATTCTGGTGAAGAAGATACTGGGGGTAATTTAGAGGATATTCTTAAGGATAATACAATAGCTAAAGAACTTACTATTAATGATCCAGTTAGAATGTATTTAAAAGAAATAGGTAAGATAAGTCTACTATCACTTGATGAAGAAACTGAGTTATCTAAGAGAATTGCTGAAGGTGATGAAACTGCAAAAAATAGACTTGCTGAATCTAACTTAAGACTTGTTGTTTCTATAGCTAAGAGATATGTTGGTAGAGGAATGTTATTTCTTGATTTAATTCAAGAGGGTAATATAGGACTTATGAAAGCAGTTGAAAAGTTTGATGCTGAAAAAGGATATAAATTTAGTACTTATGCTACTTGGTGGATTAGACAAGCTATAACTAGAGCCATTGCTGATCAAGCTAGAACTATTAGAGTGCCAGTACATATGGTAGAAACTATTAATAAATTATCTAGATATCAAAGGCAACTTACTCTTGAACTTAATAGAGAGCCTACTGATGAAGAGCTTGCTAAGAAAATGGGTATGTCTCCAGATAAGGTAAGAGAAGTTATTAAAATAGCACAAGATCCAGTATCTTTAGAGACTCCTATTGGTGAAGAAGAAGATTCTCATTTAGGAGACTTTGTACCTGATGAAAGTAATATGTCTCCGGAGGACTTTACAATACATGAAATGTTGAAAGAGGAAATTGGCGATGTACTTCTTACTTTAACTGAAAGAGAAGAACAAGTACTTAGACTTAGATTTGGTTTAGATGATGGTTCTCCTAAAACACTTGAGGAAGTTGGTCAAATGTTTGGCGTTACAAGAGAAAGAATTAGACAAATTGAAGCAAAAGCATTAAGAAAATTAAGACATCCTTCAAGAAGTAGAAAGTTAAAGGACTTCTTAAATGAATAAGTTATCTAAAAGACTAGAAGTAGTTGCTAGTTTTGTAAATGATAATTCTAAAGTAATTGATATAGGCTGTGATCACGGCCTTTTATCTATTTATTTAGTAAATAAATATAAAAATGTTAAAGTAATTGCTAGTGATATTAATGAAAATGCTCTTAGTAGTGCTATTACTAATATAAAAAAAGAAAAACTAGAGAATAGAATAGAAACTAGACTTGGCAGTGGGCTTGATGTAGTAAAAGCTGGTGAAATTGATACTATTGTGATAGCAGGTATGGGAGCAAATACAATAGTAGGCATCTTAAAATATAGTACTTCTAAATTAAGTAATGTTAATAATATTATTATTCAAAGTAATACTGATTTATATTTTCTTAGAAAGAATATTATTAGTTTGGGTTATTATATTGAAGATGAAATTTTAGTAGAAGATAAGAATATTATATATACTGTTATTAAGTTTAATAAAGGTAAGAGAAGATATAATTATAAAGAATTATATTTAGGACCGGTACTTACTACTAAGAATGATGATTTATTTAAAAAGAAATGCAATAAAGAATTAACTACTTTAAAACTTATTCTTAAAAATATTAATAGTGGTCATTATTTATATAGGTTAAAAATTAAAAGAAATATAAAGATATTAGAAGATGTTTTAAAGCATTAATAATATCTTTTTTAGTATGCATATTTTGCTTCTATATGATAGATATGGTTGATATATTTATTTGAGACAATATTATTGGCTCAAATAAACACTTTAGTACATTAGAACTAAAGTGAAAAATGAGAAAAATAAGAAATAAATATTTACTAATTTCATATAATATGGTAATATATTATTGGCTTTTCAAAAAATATACACAAATATTGATTTAATTATTCGAGTGCCTAATATAAGGTGGATATTAAAGAAGAGATATTTGGAAGAAAAAACGAAAGGAGATATGATAATTATGACAGTAGTATCTATGAGCTATTTGTTAGAAGCAGGGGTTCACTTTGGTCACCAAACTAAAAGATGGAATCCTAAAATGAAAGAGTATATATTTAACTCTAGAGATGATATTTATATCATTGACTTACAAAAGACAGTAGAAAAAATGGAAGAAGCTTATGCTGCTTTAAATAAGATTGCTGCTGATGGTGGAAAAGTACTTTATGTTGGTACTAAGAAACAAGCACAAGAAGTATGTAAAGAAGAAGCTGAAAGAAGTAATATGTACTATGTTACTGAGAGATGGTTAGGAGGTACTTTGACTAATTTTAAAACTATTAGAAGAAGAATTAATCGTCTTGAAGAAATTGAAAAGATGGAAAAAGATGGTACATTTGAAAAACTTCCTAAGAAAGAAGTAGTAGGACTTAAGAAGGAATATGAAAAGTTAAACAAGAACTTATGTGGTATTAGAGAAATGACTAAGTTACCTGAAGCTGTTATTATTGTTGATTCTACTAAAGAATATAATGCAATAAGAGAGGCTAGAAAACTTGGTATACCAGTATTTGGTCTTATTGATACTAATTGTGATCCTGATGATGTCGATTATGTATTGCCTGCTAACGATGATGCTGTTAGAAGTATTAAGGTTGTACTTGGTGCTTTAACTAATGCTATTATTGAAGCTAATGGTGGTACACTTGTTGATTATGTAAGTGAAGATGATAAAAAAGTTTCTAAAGAAAAAACTCCTAATAAGAAGGAGAAAAAAGAAGCAAAAGAAACTGAAGAAGTTAAAGATACAAAGCCAGTTAAACAAGAAGTTAAAAATGAAAAGCCAGAATTAGACTTAAATATTTTAACTGTTGCTGAACTTAGAGACCTTGCTAAGAAAAAAGAAGTTAAAGGTTATTCTAAGATGAAAAAAGAAGAATTAATTGAAAATTTAAAATAAGGAGGAATACTATGATTACTGCAAATATGGTAAAAGAGCTTAGGGAACAAACTGGAGCAGGTATGCTTGATTGTAAGAAGGCTCTTACTGAAACAAATGGTAATATGGAAGAAGCTGTTACTTGGCTTAGAGAAAAAGGTATCAGTAAAGCTGCTAAAAAACAAACTAGAATAGCTGCTGAAGGACTTGCTCTTGCTAAAGTTGAAGGTAATAAGGCTGTTATAGTAGAAGTTAACTCTGAAACTGACTTCGTTGCTAAAAATCCAGAATTTACTGGTTTAGTTAATGATATTGCTACTGCTATTTTGGGTAGTAATGTTAGTACAGTAGAAGAGGCTAATAAATTAGAAGTTAATGGTACTTCTATTGAAAATATGATAGTAGAGAAAACTGCTACTATTGGTGAGAAATTATCTTTTAGAAGATTTGAATTAGTTGAAAAGCAAGATAATCAAGTATTTGGTACTTATTCTCATATGGGTGGTAAAATAGTAACACTTGCTGTACTTGAAGGAACTGATGCTGAAGTTGCTAAAGATGTAGCTATGCAAATTGCCGCTATGAGACCACTATATTTAGATAAAGATTCTGTTCCTAGTGAAAGAGTAGAGAAAGAAAGAGCTATTCTTACAGAACAAGCTGAAAACGAAGGATTAGATGCTAATAAACTTCCTATGATTGTTAATGGTAGACTTAATAAATTCTATGAAGAAGTTTGTTTATTAGATCAAGGTTTTGTTAAAGAAAATAAGATGAAAGTATCTAAATATGTTGAAAGTAAAGGTATGAAGGTATTATCTTTCGTAAGATATGAAGTTGGCGAAGGTATGGAAAAAAGAGAGGAAAACTTTGCTGACGAAGTAGCTAAACAAATTAATGGTTAAGAATTCTAGAAATAGAGTTCTTTTTTGTATAAAAAAAATATCTCTTTGTGAGATATCTTTTATTGTACTTCTTTTCCACACTTTTCACAGAATTTTGTTCCTGCTTTAAGTTTACAACCACAACCTAGACAATATTTTTCTGGTTCATTACTTGTAGATTCTTTAGTATCACCAATTGGACCATTAGGACTAACTTGTACTGATGGATCAAAAGTATATTTGCCTGAAAATCCTAATATCATTGTTATTATTGGGGCAACTAGTGCACCAGCTACACCATATCCTACTGGTTGCTGTTTCATTTTTTTTGCTATATTGTAGAAAACAAAGAAGTTAACAGCCATACCTGCTAAATTACAGATGTAGTTCAAACCATCAATTTTAGCTATAGTGCATATTGTTCCTGATATTGCAATTAAGAAATACCACCAATTTAAACCTGCTATTTGAATTAATACAAATACATTATAAAATGGTATTATTGCTTTCCAACCATCTTCGCCAGCCTTTTTAAATAATTTTGCAAGGGCAATTACATAAACGACATAGAAAGCAATTGCAATTATTCCAAAAAAGACTATTAAGCCAATTGAAGTTGTTGCTAAAACGCCAAATGCATCATCCATTTTATTCACTCCTCTCTATTAATAATATACCAAATTATTGTGAATATTTCAATATAAATAGAAATTTTTATTAATTATAATTTTTGTAATTATTAAGTAGCAAAAAAATATTTATATTTTTCTTTGTAATTTATACTGAGATGCTTGAATATTCTTTAATAGGTGAGACTACTATGTTTGATAAAGGTATACATAAAAGAATTAAAATAGTACTTTTGATAGTGATATTTGTATTTTTACTTGTTATTGGTAAAGTATTTTACATTGAGGTTATTGAATATAGAAAACTTAATACTTTGGCTAGTGGATTATGGAGTAGAAATCTACCTATTGAGGCTGATAGGGGTAAAATATATACTGTTGATGGAGAGGTTGTAGCAGGTAATCTTACTACTACTTCTTTGGTATTTATTCCAAATCAAATTAAAGATAAGGATTTAGTAGCTACGAAAATAAGTGAAATACTTGGAGTGGATAAAAGTGTTATTGAAGAACATTTATATAAAAAGTCAATGATGGAAAGGGTACATCCTGAAGGAAGAAGACTATCTTATGATATTGCGGATAAGATAGCTGCGCTTAACTTTGGGGGAGTATATTTACTTAAAGAATCTAAGAGATATTATCCCCATGATGAAATGCTATCACATGTACTTGGTTATGTTGGTATTGATAATCAAGGCCTTAGTGGACTTGAACTTGAATATGATAAAATACTTACTGGGGAGTATGGTTCTATTCAGTATTTTTCTGACGCAAAAGGGAATAATTTAGATAGAAATTCGGTATATGTTGAACCAGAGGATGGTCTTGATATATATTTGACTGTTAATTATAAGATTCAGTCTTCTATTGAGAGAGAACTTGATAATATTGTAACTAAATATAACCCAGAAGGGGCTTGGGCTTTGGCGATGGATCCTAATACTGGTGAGATACTAGGAATGAGTTCGAGACCTAATTTTAATCCTAATAAATATCAGGATTATAGTGTGGAAACTATTAATAGAAATATGGCTATATGGGCTAGTTATGAACCTGGTAGTACATTTAAAATATTGACACTTAGTGCGGCTGTTAATGAAGGGAAGGTTGATTTAGTTAAGGATACTTTCTTTGATGGTGGTTCTGTTAATGTTGATGGAGCAAGAATTAAGTGTTGGAAACATGGAGGACATGGGTCACAAACTTTTCTAGAGGTTGTTCAAAATTCTTGTAATCCTGGATTTGTTGAACTTGGTAATAGACTTGGTAAAGAAAAATTATTTGATTATATTTATAAGTTTGGATATGGTAAGAAAACTGGTATTGATTTGAATGGAGAGAGTACGGGTATCTTATTTAATTTATCTAAAGTTGGTCCTGTAGAACTTGCCACGACAGCATTTGGTCAAGGAGTTAGTGTTACTGCTCTTCACCTTACTGTCTAATAAATGATACCATTACTATTACTAGAGGATTAACTAGTAAATATACTAAAAAGTATGATGTTGATTTTATTTGTAATTGTTTTGTAGAAATTTAAACTTTTTTTCTTGTATTTACTTGGTAAATATTGGAAGATGTGGTATAATTTAATTGTTGTTAGATGGATGAAGCGTATGTACTTTATCTTGAAAATAACGATATAAGGAGGTGATGCACCATAAAAACAATGTTAAAAGGTGCTTTACCTTCAGTGGTACACCCTTAGTATTAAATAATTAGTTAACAACCATTAAATTTAATTTTAGCGCTATGTAATAATTTGTTATTACTAAACTATAGATGAAATTATGGAGATGGTATATTGTTGAGTATTAAGCTCTTTTTGCCACTGAAAAAATTATGCAAGTAGCAAATAAAGAGTGTGAGTATGTCAAAGCTTACAAAGGTGTAAACAATTATTTATAAATAATGCATTATTTATAAATAATTGCATATTTGCCAGAAGAGTCAACGATGATAAGTTGGCTTTTTTGTTTGTAAAAATGTTACTTTTAAAATTAAAACATTTGAAAAAATAATTAAAAAAGTAACAAAAACTATTTTCTTTTATGATTTATTATTGTATAATTATTATAAGAGAGGTGTTACTTATGAGTGATTTAGAAAAAATTTTACAATTAGTACAAAAAAATGATGGATACATTACTACTAAAGAAGTGGTAGATAATGGACTAAACAAAATGGCATTAAAAAGACTATGTGATGGTGGAATATTAGAGAGAGTATCAACTGGATACTATTCATTACCTAATATGATTAATGATGATTATTATAAAATAATTTCTAAAAGTAAAAATGCTATATTTTCTTATACTACATCTTTATTTTTACATGAACTATCAGATAGAACACCATTATATTTTGATATTACTGTACCTCGTGGTTATGGTGGACCATTACAAAATATTGATGCTGTATCACTTCACTATGTAGATAATAACATTTTAAATTTAGGAATGGAAACTATTAAATCTCCATTCGGTATGGATATTAAATGTTATGATGTTGAAAGAACTATTTGTGATATTATTAAAGATAAAAATCATATGGATAAAGAAATATATACTAAAGCTTTAAAATGGTATGCTGAAAGAAAAGATAAAGATATGCTAAAACTTGCTAAGTATTCAAAAAAATTAAATATTGAAAAAGAAGTAGCGGAAATTATGCAAGTGATTTTATAATGAATAGCAATAAACTTAATGCCCTTATTAAAAAGCGTGCTAATGGAAGCAATGATGTATCACTACATCTTCATCAAATGTTTTTCTTTGAACATGTATTAATGAGATTAGAAAAAAGCAAGTATAAAGATAATATAATTTTAAAGGGTGGTGTATTACTTTCTTCAATTATAGGAAGCGATATGAGAACTACAAAAGATATAGATGCTACTTTAAAAAGTATTCCACTTAATGAAGAATCTATTAAAAATATTTTTGAAGAAATATTATCAATAGATATAGAAGATGGTTTTATCTTTAAAATTGAAAGTGTTAAAGATATTAGATTAGATGATTTTTATAGTGGTTATAGAATAAATGTATATGGAGAATTTGATAAATTAAAAACCCATTTCTTTATAGAAGTAACTACTGGAGATATCATCACACCAAGAGAAATAAAATATAAATATAATTCTATTTTTGAAGATAAAACTATTAACATTATGGCATATACAATTGAAACTATAATTGCTGAAAAATTTGAAAGTATAATTAGTAAAAATATTTCTACGACTAGAGCAAAGGATTTTTATGATATGTATATCATAGTTAATAATCATATTGATAAAGTAAATAAAGTTACACTTGTTAAAGCAATAGAAAGAACTTTTAAACATAGAAACACAAATTTTAATATAGAATACTTAAATGATATATTTGAAATAATAAAAGATAGTATTGTATTAAAAGAATTATTTGATAATTATAGTAGGAAACTTAACTATGTAAGAAATGTGAAATTTGAAGATACTATTGATGCAATAAAGCAAATAATAGATATATTAGAACAAGAACTAGTAACTGTTTAATTGATAGGAGTTTGAATTATATGAAAAATGAAATATATGAATACTTAATAAATTATGGATTTAGTAAAGAAAATTTAGATAGATTTGAAGAATTAAATGAAGATATGTATTTTGTATCTTTAGATAAAGTTGAAGAAAATATAAATTTTTTCGCAGGTAAAGGATTAAATAATAAAGAAATAATTAGTTTAGCTAATATCAATCCATTTATATTAACTTTATCTTCAAAGAGAAAAAATGCATTTGATGAAATATATATTAATAAATTAAATTTATCTAATGAGCAAATTAAATATTTGGTGAATAATAATAGTAATATTTATACATGTAGTCCTTTAGAATTTGATAAAATCATTGATTATTTAAATAAGAATTATTCTATTGATAATATTAAAAAAATAATATTAAATAATCCTAATATAATAAATAAAAAAATAGATGAAATTGTAGGAATTATATAGGTGGTGTTAATATGTATGAATATTTAGTAGAAAATTTAATTAGCTATAGTCAAGTTGATGGAAACTTAAGAAGAACTGCTGATAGAGGATTAGTATCAGAATTATATAGAAGACAAATGAATGCACTAGCCCTTAAATACTTTGGAGTTGATTCTAATGGAAATTATACTGAAAATAAAGAAGATATTGTTGCATACAGATGCCCTTATAGTGGTGAAATAATAAGTGATTTATCTACTGCTCATTTAGAACACATATTACCAGTATCAAGTAATGGTGGTACTGTATTATTTAATTGCATTCCTATTTTAGATAAAGTAAATTTATCAAAAAGAGATGAGGCTAATCTTTTGGTATGGTGGCAAGAACAAAATTATTTTAATTATGATAGATTAGAAAGATTAATTCAATATATGTTAGAAGCATATACTTTAGCCTTTAAGGAACCAACTGAAGAAGAATTATATGATTATGATAATTCGTTAAATAGTGATGATTATATTGAAAATGATGATTTATCAATAGATTTAAAAGATAAAACGAGTAACCAAACCAATATAAATATTCAGCAAACTATAACCTATTATCAATTAATTAATGATTTAATAAATGAATTATCTAAAAATAGAGATGTATCAAAATATAATTCTCAGTTAAATAGTTTAAAAGAACAAAACACATTTGGCAATATTGATGAACTTGAAAAAGTAATTAATGCTGTGCAAACAGTATTTAAAGAAACATTAGGTGAAAGTTCAAAAAGTTATTTATCATATTCTTTGAATATTGATATGAATAAATTGTTAAGTTCCTTAAAAACTAAAGACTATGAAAGTGAAATAAGAGCAAGATTATCTTTTATTAATGAATTAGTAAAAGATAATAATAAGGAAATTAATGATTATTTTGAAAGTCTTGCTGATATAGAAGAAGAAAATATATTATATAAGTATAATCCACATCAAGAAGATATAACTTATTTTCTAAATTCTATTAGAATCAGTCACAAAAGTAAAATTAGAATATTTATAGAAATGCTATCAAACCCTAAATATACTAATTATGTAAATGGAATTTCTGATGAAAATAATATTTTTGTTAAAAATAATAAAGTTCCATTTGAAGGATATGAGCATATAAATGGATTAAATACTAGTCGTTTTTGGACACATAATTCAGATAGAATTATACAAACAATAAATACATTAAAAAATAAGTTAGAAAGTAAAGAAGAAAAAACATTTGAAGAAGAACAAAAACTAATTAAATTAAATAAGGCATTAAAAGCAATAGATGATTATAATTTTGTTAATAAAAATAATCTAAAATATAGAATAGAAAAATTTATAGAAATGCTATCAAATTCTAAATATACAAATTATATTAACAACATTCCAGATGATAATAACATTTTTTCTGCAACAAACAAAATCCCATTTGAAGGATATGAACACATCGATGGATTAAATACTAGTCAATTTTGGAACCACTATTCTATAAAGAATATCATTCCTTTACTATTTTATAATAATAGCTATAATGATGCAAAATATGATTCTGCCAGAAATGCAGTTATGGAATATTTAAACTATAATAGAAGAAGAAAACAACAACCTGAGTTTAAAAATATAGATGAATATATTGATACATTAGATAAGACTAAAAAAGATGTTAAATCATTAATAGAATTAAGAGATTCATTACTATTAAGAAAACAACAATTAAATATTGAAAATCAAGAATTAACTGAAGAATTAAATTCTTCTTATAGGAGGGCTATGTAATATGAATGATAAAATAGTTGAATTAGAAGAATATAAAACTATGATTAATAATAAAAAGAATTTAGATAATAAAACTATAAGTTTAGATGAATTACCTCTTGAAGAACTTGAAGATCTAAATAAGTTATATAGAGGAGAGGTTTCTAAATTATCACAAGAAGTTAAAGCTTTAGAAGAAGAAAATATAAAGCTTAAAAGACTTCTTGGAAAGTAACGGAGGTATATAATATGTCTAAAGAATTATTTGAAAAAAGAAAAATAGAATTTAAAGAGTTTGTTACTAGAGAACACAAAATGCCTAGAATATGGGAAGTAAGATTTAGTGATAACGAAGATATGAGGTTGTGGTTTAATAAAATATCTAAGATTGAAAAATATAAGAATTTCTTTACTGAAATAAACGAGATATTAAGTAATTTTGATTTAAAAATACTCTCTAATGAAGAAAAAGAACAGGAATTTATAAATTATATAAATGAAAATAATCAAATACCACTATATGGAGAATCATATTTTAGTGATAATGATGAAATGCATTCATGGTATATGAATTATAAAGGAAAAAATAGAAATTTTGAAACAATTATTCATAATAGTTTAAAAGAATATCAAGAACTAGATTTAGCTTCTATTTGGTCATTTGTAAAAGTAGAGTTTATTAATATAATTAAAAAGTTAAAAAGAATTCCTAATCATGGGGAAGTAATTATTCAAGATGGAATTGATGTCAGAACTATTTATGATAAATTAGAATCTTTTGATTCTGAGTTTGTTGAAAAATTATTGCTTCATTTACAAATATACAATAAAAATGCTTTATCAATTGATGATAGAATTAAAGAATTGTTAGATACAGTTTCTAACTTGGGATATATTCCTTTTCTACAAGAAAGTAGATTTTCTGATGGTACTGATATGTTTACTTGGTATGCTAGATATAAGAATATATTGCCTAATCTAGATAAAGATATTAAAGTAAGAATTTCTAAAGAAGAACCAACAAGAAAGGTTAATATATACGTTATTCCTAATTTTAAAAATAAAGGTGGAAAATTTTATACAATATGCACAAATGTTGGTGAACGATTAGATTTATCTAATGTTAATTCTTTTGATGAAGCCAAAGCAATGGATGATACTATTGTTAAAAGAGGCGGCGTTATATTAAAACAAAATGAAGAAATAGAAAGTGTAGATTTTGTGAAAGGAAGAGGAAAATAATGAAAATAAATGCAATTGATAAAGATGGTAATCTAAAAGAATATGATGCTATTTTAACTTATCATAGTGATGAATTTAATAAAGATTACGTGGCATATACCGATAATATTTATAACTCAAATAATGAATTACAAATTTATATTAATGAGTATATTTTAGAAGATCCTGAGTACTTAGTAAAAGATATCATTGATAATGATGAATATAATAAAATAAAAATAGAAATTAATAGTATTCTACTAACAATGAAAAATGAGTCAGATAAAATTGATGATATTGATCTAAATTAATAGTAAAATAGTTAAAAATTATAAACAACATAAAATATACATAAAACGACATAAATTTGTCATGAAATAAACTTGACCGTGATTTGTCAAGTGGTATAATATAGTAAAATATGAAAAATTATGTGGAGAGAAACTACGTTCTTCTCTTTTTATTTTGAAAGAAGGTGGTATAAAAATTAAAAACTAGAGGAAGCACATATTTTTAATGAATTAGCTATGAGTGGTCACTTTTATTTAAAAGAGTAGCCACTTTTTTTGTTGTAATTAAAAGGTAATTAATAGTTGAGTAGCCACTTGCTACTATAAAAGTAGTCATTTTTGCAAGTGCAAAAATAGTAATGACACCACTATATTTACTTTATTTTATAAGTTAAATATAAGATTGTGGTGTCGTTCTCTTTATGCCCATTAAAAATATGCAGTATTTTTTACTCAAAAAATAGTTTAAAAATAGTAAAAGTGGCTACTCATAATTTTAAAGAATGGAGGAAATTTTTTATGAGATGTACTGAAAGAACTACATTAAGAATAGATAACAATTTAAAAACTAGGATACAACTTTTAGCAATTAAAAATAATTTTAGTATGAACAAAATGTTTATCTATTTATTAGAACTAGGGTATAGATCTTATGTAGAAAGATATAAAAAAGATTATGAATTTAAAATGGAAGGAGGAAAAATATTATGGTAATAAGAACAGAAAAACTTACTAATTATACGAAGATTGATAACACTTATTTAGAAGATAAAAATATATCTTTAAAGGCAAAAGGATTATTAACTTTAATGTTATCTTTACCTGATGTATGGAATTTTAATATTAATGGTTTAAGACTTTTATGTAAAGAAAGTAGATTAGCTATTACTAATGCACTAAAAGAATTAGAAGAAAATAGATATTTAATTATTGAAAAAGGACATTCCAAAGATGGTAAATTTTTATATAACTATATTGTTTATGAAAAACAATATACCCAAAAAGTACACACTGAACAACCATATATGGATAATTAGATAGTATTAATAACTAAAAGATTAAGTAAAACAAAGATAAAATAGATAAAACCAAAAAAATTATTATTTTCTATAAAAAAACTCTTGCCAAATTCATTTTTTTAAGCGATAAATATTAAAACTAAATTTTAATTTATTGATACTTAATTTAAGAAATAAGAGACTTTAATATTAATCTTAATCAGTTATTAGTATAAAAAATAAAGTCTCTTAAAATGGCTTAAATTGAAGATGAAGGAGTGTGTTTGATATGTATTTAAAAAATACAAGTAATGAAGTAAAAGAATTAGTTATAAAAATAAATGAACTTGATAGAGATGATAAACTAAAATTTATTAGCTATGTTTTTAACTTATGGGATAGAGATCAAATTAATAGTTTAAGTGAGGTAAATCATAGTTTACTTGATGATAGTATTGATATAGAAATATTTAATCCGAGTAGTATTGATTATCCTTATTTAGTTAATGAGATTAATGAGCGTTGGAACTATAATTATAATCTTTATCGTCTTTATCCAAAAGAATATAAAAAGATGATACGAATATTTGAAAGATTATCATTTAAAGAAAAGAAAGATGTAATTGCAGAATTATTCTTAGTTATAGAACATGATGAGTTATTACCTGATAGTATTGATGGCTATGAAATAGCTAGAAAAATTTTAAAATATTAATATTAAAAACTAAATTGTTATTTGAAAACTTAATTTATTTCAAATGATGATTTAGTCTAATTTTGTCCTTTGAGGTATATAAGTTTTTAAATTTTTTGTAGAACTTAATACCTTAAGTTCTTTTTTAGTTTTTGTAAAAATAAACTTAAAAGAAAGGACAAAGTATATGGAAAATGAAAATAAAGTTCCATCAAAAATTATTGAAATAGAAACAAGTATTAAATTACTTGAATATTTAAAAAGAAATAATACTATTGATGATGGAATGTATAATTTTTGTATTAATAAATTGTTCCATAAAATAGAATTAGAAAAAAGTAAAATTGATGATAAATATATAAAGAATATAGATAATTATAAACTATTAACTTAGGAGGTGTGATTATGGACTTATATACAGTTAGGAATAATATTATGAAAGGTGTTCCGTTACAAGAATTAAATTTAAGGGTATGTTTTTATGCCAGAGTATCAACTGATAAAGATGAACAATTACATTCTTTACAAAGTCAAATATCTTTCTTTAATGATTATATAAGTAAAGTTCCTAACTGGAAATTTATAGGTTCATATATTGATGAAGGTATTAGTGGTACACAGGTTAAAAAACGTGAAGAATTTTTAAGAATGATTGAAGATGCTAAAAGGTATAAATTTGATTTGATATTAACTAAAGAAATATCAAGATTTTCAAGAAGTACTTTAGATAGTATTATGTATACTCAAGAATTACTCGCAAATGGTGTTGGTGTATATTTCTTAAATGATAATATTAATACAATACTTCCTGATTCTGAACTTAGGCTTACAATGATGTCTTCAATTGCTCAAGATGAAGTTAGAAGACTTTCTGAAAGAGTTTCGTTTGGTATGAAAAGGAGTATTGATAATGGTGTGGTATTAGGTTGTTCTAATATTTATGGTTATGTAAAGGATAAAGGGAAATTAGTAATTGATGAAGAACAAGCAGAAATGATTAAGATAATATTCGATAGATATGCTAATACTACTGATGGATTATCTAAAGTATCAAGATATTTATATAGTTTAGGATATAAGAGCAAAACTGGTAAACGAATAGATACTACAATCCTTACAAGAATTATAGAAAATCCTAAATATAAAGGATATTATTGTGGACATAAATCAAAAGTACTAGATTATCGTACTAAACAAAAGAAAAGATTAAATAAATCTGATTGGATTATTTATAAAGATTATGAAAATGTTCCACCAATAGTATCTGAAGAACTATGGGAAAGAGCTAATATCAAATTAAAAGAAAGACAAGATAGTTTTACTAATCGGGCAGTTAATAAAGCTGTATTTAAAAATAGATATACTTATTCAGGTAAAATATATTGTGGCTGCCATAATTTAACTTATCATAGGTCAAGTGCGGGAAAAAGAAAAAATAATCCTGTATGGGAATGTCAAGTTTATAGAAAAGAAAGTTTAAAAGGTTGTTCTAATCCTAGAGTATTTGAATTTGAATTAGGTGAAGTATTTAAGGATATGTTTAATAAATTATTTAAAAGAAAAAATACTATCTTTGATGAGATATTAAGTGAGTGTAAAAACTATTTAGAAACTAATAATAGTGAATTAGATATTAAAAATTTAGAATCAAAAATATTAGTTTTAAATAATAAAAAAGATAAATTATTAGAACTTGTTATGGAAGAATACTTATCTAAAGAAGATTATAAAAGACAAGTAAATATTCTTAATGAAGAAATAAATACCTATCAAGAAAAAATAGATGAATTAAAAAATAATAAGAAAAATAAAAACTATATAGAAAATAAAATTAATGAAATTAAAAGTTCATTAGAAAAATGTTTAGAAGATAATGAATGCTATAGTGATGTATTTAATGAACTAATAGATAGAATAATAGTTCATAAACAAAATGATAAACAAATTAAATTGGATATTTTTATTAAGACAGGAGAAAGTATCAATACATTCTCTGATAATTTGGGTAAAAAGTTTCATTTAATAGACTCCTATACAACAAGTTACAGCGGTTAGTGCAGCAATTAATGGTGGTACTTTGTATAAACCATATATAGTTAAAAGAGTAGTGGAACATGAAACTGGACAAATTGTTAATGAGATTAAACCTACTGCTGTTAGAGAGAATATTGTTACTAAGGATACTAGTGAAAAGGTAAGAATGACTTTAGAGTCAGTTGTTTCTTTAGGTACTGGTCGTAATGCTTATATAGATGGTTATAGGGTGGGAGGTAAAACAGGTACTGCTCAAAAGGTTAATAATGGTGTATATATGTCTGGAAATTATATAGTTTCTTTTATTGGTTTTTTACCTGCGAATGATCCTAAGATTGTGGTATATCTGGCTATTGATAATCCAAAAGGAGTTACACAGTATGGTGGTACAGTTAGTGCTCCTATTGTTAAGAATATTATGGAGGATGCAATAGTGGCTTTAAATATTGAAAAGCAAGATGGTGGTACAGAAAAGAAATATCAATGGTATGATAAAAAATACTATGATGTAGAGAATGTTATTGGATTATCTAAGAAAGAAGCTACTTCTAAACTTAAAGATTTTGTAATAGAATATAGTGGTAGTGGGGATAATGTTATTAATCAGTCTCCAGAAGGTGGTACTAGATTAATAGAGGGTTCTAGTATTAGATTATATTTGGGATAATTTGCATTAAATAATGACTTTTCTTTAGAAATTTGGTACAATAGTAACGTGTAATGTTATTGATGAAGGGAGTTATTTATGGAAATAGCTAGACTAAAAGAAGAACTTATTCAGCAAAGAAAATCTAAGTTTAAGGGGAATATATATCATTATTCTCAGGTTAATTTTGCTTATAATTCAAATAAAATTGAAGGTGGAAGATTAAGTGAAGATGAAACTGAAGAAATTTTTGAGACTGATTCATTTATTCCCAAAAGTGATGAAACAATTAAATTAGATGATTTGATAGAAATGAAAAATCATTTTAGATTATTTGATTATACTTTGGATACTTTGAATGATGATTTATCTAAAGAAATGATAATAAATATGAATAAAATATTAAAACGTAATACTACTGATGAAGAAAATCCAAGATATAATGTAGGTGGTTTTAAAATAATACCTAATAAAATTGGATTAATAAATGTTATTGATACATCTGCTCCTGAAGATGTGGAAAAAGATATTGGTAATTTATTATTAGAATATAAAAAAATAAAGAATGTTACTATAGAAGATATTATAGATTTTCATTATAAGTTTGAACTTATTCATCCCTTTGGCGATGGCAATGGCAGAGTAGGACGTATGATTATGTTTAGAGAATGTTTGAGAAATAATATAATGCCATTTATAGTACTTGATAATGATAAACCATTTTATATGAGAGGACTTAAAAACTATAAAAATGATAAATTGTTTTTGATAGATACTATTAAACATGAACAAGATTTATATGAAGATATAGTAAATGAAATGTTAGACTTTTATTTAAATGGTAAGTAGTGATACTTATCTTTTTATATATAGTAATGAAAATTAAAAGATGATACTTCTAAAAATATGGATTTTGTAATAGAATATAGTGATACTAATAAATATTTGGGATAATTTGCATTTTTAACTTAATTATGATATAATATCCAGCAATTAATGGGGGTTATTATGGAAATAATTAATATGACTAGTGAAGATATTGGTAATTTAAAAAAATTATCACTTGACTTTTTTAATGCAAAGGGAGATTTATTACTTTTTAGATATAATAATGTACTTAGATTATTAAAAACACTTGATGATTTTACTGAAGATGATTTTCAAAAACATTTTAATGCAGTTAGTTTACTAAATAAATATAGAGATTATCTTCCTAGTGATTTTGTTATACCTGATTTCTTAGTTAAAGTGGATGATATTATTAAGTTTTTTGCTATTAATTATGTTTATGGTAATAACCTTAGTGTGGTTTTAAAAGATGATAATGTTTCTTTAGAAAGAAAGAAAAACTATTTAAAAAGAATAGGCACTATACTTAGACAAATGGAGAATATTAGAAAAAATACGGAGTTAAAAAATTTTTATTTAGCGGATATTCATGAAGATAACTTTATTGTGGATAAGGCAGGGGTTCTTCGTACTATTGATTTGGATGGTGGTAAGTTTAGTGAAGATAGTAATCCTGTAGTTAAATATTTAAGTCCTGTTTCTTTATTTGCAAAGTGTAATACTCCTAAATATAAGATTGATATGAGTAATCCTTATTTTGCTTCTTATATAGTAGATGAAAATACGGATATTTATTGTTATAGTATTGTTATCTTAAATTACTTATACAATGGTAAGATAAATGGTATTAGTATGAATGAATTTTATGATTTTCTTACTAGAATGAGTGATATTGGTATTGATAAAGAATTAATTGGATGTTTTGAAAGATTATTTGATGATAGAGATAATATTAATCCTTGTGATTATATTGATACTTTAACTTCTAGTCAAATTAAAAAATTAAGAATTAAATAGTTTACAAATTGGTGTAAAGTAATAAAAAGATACTATTTATTTAAAAATATGTATGGTATAATAGAAGTGATATTAGAAATGGAGTGATAGAATGCTAACTTTAACGAAGTCATTATTTGCTTTAATGCTTGGTTTTATTAGTTCAACAATATTTGGACTTATAGCTATTCCTTTTTTGAAGAAATTAAAAGCAGGACAAAATATTAATATTTATGTTGAGGCTCATAGAAGTAAGGCTGGTACTCCTACTATGGGAGGACTTATATTTATAATTCCTACTATTGCAATAACTGTATTTTTACTTTTGACAGGAAAGATAGAATACTCGGTTAATTTAATGATTGTACTGTTTGTTTTCTTCTCGTATGCTTTAATAGGCTTCTTGGACGATTTTATTAGTCTTAGAAGAAAATCTAATAAAGGACTTACACAATTTCAAAAGCTATTACTTCAACTTATTGTAGCATTAGTCTTTTATGTATTATTTAGACAATTTACTTCAGGTGATTCTTATCTTAGAATATCTGCTTTAGGTATTGATTGGAATCTAGGTTGGTTCTATGGAGTATTTATATTATTCTTACTAGTAGGATCTTCTAATGCGGTTAATTTAACTGATGGATTAGATGGACTTGCTGGTGGGTTATCTGCAATATCATTTTTGGCTTTTGGTCTTATAGCAATGGGTAGTTGGTGGATTGAAGGCAATTCTGATATGGGTATTTTCTGTTTTATTTTGGTAGGTAGTATTATGGGATTTCTTGTATATAATAGTAATCCTGCTAAAGTATTTATGGGAGATACTGGTAGTTTGACTTTAGGAGCTACAATGGCTACGATAGCTATTCTTACTTCACATGAATTATCCTTGGTATTAATTGGTGGAGTATTTGTTATTGAGACTTTAACTGTTATTATACAAATAACTTCTGTAGTACTATTAAAAAGAAAAGTGTTTTTAATGACTCCTATTCATCATCATTTTGAAAGATTGGGATGGAAAGAGAATGATATTGTTAAATTATTCTGGATAGTTGGATTTATTCTTTGTATGTTAGCTTTAATATATGGAGTATGGTTATAATAAGAGTGTATTTTAATAATGCATTCTTTTTATGTTCACTGTAAGTCTTTAGTCTTACAGTGTTATTTTGAGCCAATATGTTATATTGTCTCAAAATAATATATCTACATATCTATTATATATAAGCCATGGGTATATATTTAGTGTAAATTGTTTTCTAAGTATATATACTATGCTTATATATGATAGGTATCTTGGATACATTTAATTAAGACAAGTATACTTGGCTTAATTAAACACTAATAAGACTTGGGATAAGGCTTATAGTGAATATAAAAAAAGTATAACATATAGTTATTTTTTTAGTTATGATAATTGCTTATATTTAGTAGTATACCCATACTGGTTAAGCTTATTAGGAGACTACTACCACCATAAGATAAGAAGGGGAGAGTAACTCCTGTTACGGGAATTAATCCTACTACTACCATAAGATTTAGCATTGTTTGAAAGGCTAAACCAAAGGTTATACCAAAGGCTAGATATTTACCAAATTTATCTTCACAGTTCATAGCTATTTTAAATCCAGAATAGATTATAGTTATGAATAGAGTGGCTACAATTATAACTCCTAGAAAACCAAACTCTTCACTTATAATTGAAAATATGAAGTCTGTTTGTGGCTCTGGTAAATAGAAATGTTTTTGTACTGAATTACCAAATCCTAGTCCTAGTAGGCCTCCTGGACCTATTGCATATAAACTTTGGATTATTTGAAAACCACTACCAAGAGGATCAGACCAAGGATTAATAAATGATATTATTCTTTCCATTCGGTATGGGGCTATTATTACTAATACTACTACTCCTAGTAGTCCTAATACTCCTAGTTTGATAAAGAAGTTCATTTTAACACCACTTACAAATAGTAATACTATGATAGTCATAACTATTACTATTCCTGTACCAAAGTCTGGTTCTAACATTATAAGGGCAAATACTAGAAAGAGTACTCCTAATATAGGAAGAACTCCTTTTTTTATATCTTTTAAGTCTTTATTATTATTTTCTAAATATTTAGAAGTAAATATTATTAGTCCTAATTTAGTAAATTCTGATGGTTGTACTCCTAGTCCTCCTATACCAAACCAACTTCTACTACCATTTCTTACTGTTCCTATACCTGGAATTAGTACTAGTGCTAACATACCTAAACATATAAAGAAAATAATATTAGATAGTTTTTTATAGTTTTGATAAGGGAACTTACTTACAATAAACATAACTATATATCCTAGTATTAAGAATATACTTTGTGATTTTAAATATTTATATGGATCATTAAACTTATACTCTGCCCATACATAAGAAGATGAATATATCATTAATGTTCCAAATAGACTTATTATTATTACTGCTGTTAAAAGTATTTTACTATATTTTTTCACAGTATCACCTAATTAATTTTATTATCTAAAAATAAAAAAAGAAGTTTATTTTTTCTTCTTTTCAAATATTGATAATACTTTTGCAGTCATATGAACTATTTGATTACTATTTTTGATAGCAATACTTTTAAAGAAAGCTTTACCTCCTATTGTTAAGGCTGCAGTTAAAGCAGTAATTACTAGTCCTGTATATAATACACTAGTATTTAATTTTTCTGATAGAGAAGTCGCTATTGTTACACCAGCAGAACCTGATACAATACCACATATATCACCGATTACATCATTGCAAAATGATGATACTTTATCAGCATTTTTTTTGAATGATACGGCTTTTTTGGCTCCTTTTATTTTTTTAGAACTCATAGCATGTAATGGCTCTTCATCAGTAGAAGTAACTGCTACTCCAATCATATCAAATACTATTCCTATGGCTATAAATAATAATAATATTATAATACCTACGAATAGATTTACTTTTGGCATTATGGTATTAGAACTAAAAGAAAAGATAAATGATATAAAGAAGGCTAAGAATGTTACTGTTATTACCCATTTTATTTTACTATTTTTATTTTTTGACATATTATTTCCTTTCTAATTATTAAAAAAGGCCAATAGAGTAGGCCTTTTACTTAATACTATGGCAATTCTTATAGTTAACTTTATGTCTTAGGTCAAGTAGGATTTCCCTAGTTTCTACTAACTCGTTACCAAATTAGCGGTTTCCCTTTATAGAAACTAATATATTGTCGCCAAATATATGACTTGATTACCACTTAGTACACACTGTAATCCTATAAGATGTCACTCTAGGAGATTTCCTCGGGCAACTTTCTTACTATTAATTCTTTTTTGCAGTTATAGTTTCATATTGCAATATTATATATTTCTAGCTAGGAAAGATATAACTGATCAATAATCCCCTATAATCACTCAAGACAAGCTACGCTACTCGTAAGTTTCCCCACATAGTAGGTTTAATCCTAGTTCGTATTATGCACACAATAGCATTAACACAAATTTAGGTCTCCACGGAAGTTGGAACAGAATCATATGCCGTTATGAGTGCCCAAAATCCTTACCTTCCAGCATTCACCCTAAACTGGGCGTATAAAGCAAACACCAGAAGTTTCATCGATGTGCTCTTTAGTGAGCTTTTAGGTTCACCTTCATAGTAAGTTTAATTGACTAGAATAATGTGCCATCAGATTGATAAGATTATAGCATAAAACTTTATTTTTGTCAATATGTGTAAACTGGTACTTGTTTTACTACTTAATATAGTATATTCTTTATATTAAATTTAATTATTAATTTTTATATTTGGTATATAGTTCTCTCTTATATATGATAGATATGGCTGATATATTTATTTGAGACTTTGACTCAAATAAACACTTTAAGACCTAGACTTAAAGTGAATATAAGAAAATAAAAGATATTTTGTGTTATTTAATTATACCTGTTTTTATAACTAAGAATATAATAATATGAAACTGGGAGGTTAAAAAATGAAAAGAACATTTGTTAGTTTGATATTATTTCTAATAGTTATTAGTTTAGTAATATTTGGAATATTTCAAAATAAGAAAAATAATGAAAAAGAAGATCTTACTAAGGTTACTGTAGCAGAAGTTGCTCATAGCATATTTTATGCTCCGCAATATGCTGCAATTAGTAAAGGATATTTTGAAGAAGAGGGTATTGATGTAGAACTTACTTTAACACCAGGCGCTGATGCTGTTACGGCCGCTGTGCTATCTGGAGATGTACAAATTGGTTTTTCTGGTACTGAGGCTACTATTTATGTATATAATGGTGGTGAAAAGGATTATTTACAGGTATTTGCTGCTTTGACAAAGAGAGATGGAGCTTTCTTAGTGTCTAGAGAAAAAATTGATAATTTTACTTTAGATGATTTGAGAGGTAAAACAGTAATTGGTGGTAGAAAAGGTGGTATGCCAGAAATGACTTTTGAATGGGCTCTTAGAGAGGCTAATATTGATCCTACCAAAGATTTAAGCATTGATACATCAGTTGCTTTTCCTGCAATGGAGGGAGCATTTATTGGTGGTACTGGCGACTTTGTTACTTTATTTGAACCTAATGCTACTTCAGTAGAAAAGCAAGGCTATGGTTATGTAGTTGCCTATGTTGGTACTTATGGTGGTGCTGTTCCTTATACAGCTTATAATGCTAAGAGTAGTTTTATAAAGGCTAATCCTGAACTTATTGAAGGTTTTTCTAAGGCTATTCAAAAAGGATTAAAGTTTGTTAAGGAAAATGAACCTAAGGTAGTTGCTGAGACTATTGTATCTTTCTTTCCTGATACTTCAATTGATGATTTAACTACAATGGTAAAGAGATATAAAGAATCTGATGCATGGAGAGATACTATTGCTATTGATGAAGATGAATGGAAACATATTCAAGATATTATGAAGGCTTCTGGAGAACTTGATGAGTATGTTTCGTATGATAAACTGATTTACGATGAATACTTTAGTGAATTCAGATAATATATTGGAGATAAGTAATTTATCAAAGGTATATCATACAAATAAAAGTGAAATATCTGCAATTGATAATTTGAATTTAAATATTAAGGATGGTGAGTTTGTTGCAATAGTAGGTCCATCTGGATGTGGTAAGACGACACTTCTTTCAATCTTGTGTGGACTTGAGGATAAGTCTTCTGGTGAGATATTATATTCTAAAGATGAACTTAGAATGGGATATATGCTTCAGAATGATACTTTGTTTCCTTGGCTTAATATATTAGATAATTGCCTTCTGGGGGTTAAGATTAAGAAAGAAGTTACTAAGGAAAATATTGATAGAGTTAAATTCCTTTTGGAGACTTATGGTCTATCTGACTTTGCGTATAAGTATCCGAGGAATCTATCTGGTGGTATGAGACAAAGGGTAGCTTTGATTAGAACACTGGCTATTAATCCAGATATACTTCTCCTTGATGAACCTTTTAGTGCTTTGGATTATCAAACAAGACTTGCTGTATCTGATGATGTTTGGAAGATTATTAAAAAAGAAAAGAAGACTACAATTATGATAACACATGATGTAGCGGAAGCTATTTCAATGGCTGATAGGGTGGTTGTGTTATCTAATAGACCGGCGAAGGTTAAGAGTATTTATAATATTGAAATGATGAATAAGAGTACTCCTATTGGTAATAGAAATACTGAAGAATTTAAAGATTATTATGATAAGATATGGAAGGATATTGATTTCCATGTATAGTGATGAACATAAAAGATTTATAAGAAAAAAGAAAATTATAAGTATACTAGTACATCTTGTGCAAATACTACTTATTGTAAGTCTTATAGTTATTTGGGAATTACTTGCTAAGTATGAGGTTATTAATACTTTTATTAGTTCTTCTCCTAGTAGGATTGTTAATACAATTATTAAATTATATAATGATGGTAATTTGTTTAATCATATATGGACTACGATATATGAAACTCTTATTAGCTTTGGTATTGGTACTTTGATTGGTATAGTTGTAGCTATTGTATTATGGTATTCTAACTTTCTTTATAGAATATTTGATCCTTATTTAACTATTATTAATAGTCTACCTAAGGTGGCTATTGGTCCAATTATTATTATTTATTTTGGCGCTAATATTAAATCTATTATTATTATGGCTCTTTTGATATCTGTTATTGTTACGATTATTACAGTATATAATGGTTTTATTTCTACAGACCAAAATAGAATTAATCTACTAAAGTCCTTTAAGGCCTCAAAAAGGCAAATATTTAGGTATGTTATTTTACCTAGTAGTTATCCTACAATAATTAGTAGTCTTAAGATTAATATTAGTATGACACTTATTGGTGTTATAATGGGAGAATTTTTGGTATCTAAAGAGGGTATTGGTTATTTGATTACTTATGGCTCACAAGTATTTAATTTGAATTTGGTTATGTCAGGTATTGTTATTTTGTTAATAGTTTCTTATCTTATGTATCTGATTGTTAGTTATATAGAAAAAATACTAATCAAAAACGATTAGTATTTTTATGGTTTATATAAATGGTGCGCCCAGTAGGAGTCGAACCCACAGCCTTTTGGTCCGTAGCCAAACGCTCTATCCAGTTGAGCTATGGGCGCATTATTTGCATTGACATATTAAATTATATACTAAAAGCATGTTTTTTTCAATAAATTTGATAAAAATATTAAAAAAAATATAAAAAATGGTTGTCAAACCGGTAAAAATGTTATATAATTAACTAGTCAACAGCAAATTATGCCTGAGTGGCGGAATAGGTAGACGCACAGGACTTAAAATCCTGCGAGATTTAACCCTCGTGTCGGTTCAAGTCCGACCTCAGGCACCATATATGTTGGAGGAATACCCAAGTCCGGTTGAAGGGATCGGTCTTGAAAACCGAGAGGTCGTGAAAGCGGCGCAGGGGTTCGAATCCCTTTTCCTCCGCCATAGTTGTTTATGTTATCGCGGGATGGAGCAGCTCGGTAGCTCGCTGGGCTCATAACCCAGAGGTCGTAGGTTCAAATCCTTCTCCCGCAACCAACGGTTCCGTGGTGTAGTGGTTATCACGTTTGCCTGTCACGCAAAAGATCGCGGGTTCAACTCCCGTCGGAACCGCCATTTATTTTGGCTTCATAGCTCAGTCGGTAGAGCAGAGGACTGAAAATCCTTGTGTCGCTGGTTCAATTCCCGCTGGAGCCACCAGTGTAACGATTAATACTCTAACTTTAATAGGTTAGGGTTTTTATTTTTTAATTAGGTACATTTTAGATACATATTTTTAAGGTTCTTTGTTATTTTTGCTTTTACTTATTATTTGACAAGGAACATTTATTATTGGAATCTTTAGTTTGACAGCAAAAATGAGCAAAACCATATAATATAAAGCATTGCTCATTTTTTCGTTGTTGTGATTTTTTGATTATTTTATGTATTTTGATTAGATTGGTTCCAGCAATTCTAGTCTTTTATTAGTAGTCTAATTTTATATTAGATAAGGACCTTTCATTTTGTGTATTATAACTGAAGCCGTAAGGGCTACCATCTTCCATAAATATATCATAAGATTTTTTATTTTTGTTTTGTATCTATTTGTTTTATTGAGTTAGTATTTAATTCTTCTAAATTTTTATTATTTTCCAAAATCTCTAATTGTTGTATAGCAACTTTATTTAATTTTTCTATTCTTATAGATTGTGGAATATTATCATTAATCATTATAGCATTTAAGTTCTCTATATTGCAAAGCACTAATAATTGTCTAATATCGGCATAATCTCTTTGATTACCTTTTAAGTTTGGATTTTTTTCTTTCCATTCTTTAGCAGTCATTCCAAATAAGGCAACATTTAATAAATCTGCTTCGGTTGGATATATGAGCTTTTTTTGAAAATCTGTAACTAAATTAGGAATAATTGAATTTTTAATTGCGTCTGTATGTATTCTATAATTTGCCTTAGATAATACTCTACTTGCATTCCACTCAATTTTTTCTTGATACGCTTCATTTCTTTTTAATCTTTCAAATTCTTTGATTAAATATAATTTAAACTCGGGACTTAGCCAACTTGCAAATTCTAATGCAATATCAGAGTGAGCAAATGTGCCACCATTGTTACCTGATTTTGATATAATACCAATTGCATTAGTTTCTTTAATCCATTTTTGTGGAGATATTTTAAACTTATTACTACCAGCTTCATTTTTAAACGTGTCGAATTCGACACCTTTGAAATTTTCGTTATTAAGTTTTTCCCATAATCCTAGATAAGAAATAACATCTTTATTTCTCATCCAGTTTTGTATTGGATATCTAGGATCATCTTCATCAGCATATCTTGCCAAATCGGTTAATGAGATATATTCCTCGTTTCCAATTCTCATAACATTTATTTTATTATTATTAACATTCATTTCAGTTTTAATTAAATTATCTTTCATTCTTTCACTTCCTTTATTTCTATATTTTAAAATGTTCTGTTCCAGCAGTTCTAGTCTTTTTTTATTTAACCTTTCGATTTCTTTGAAAGTTGAAATAATTATTTACTTTCAATTTTTTTCGATTCTTCTTTTTCAATTTCTTTAATTGATTTTTTAGGTGTTGGTAATTTTTCAGGTGTGGTACCACCAACCTTAATGATAGTATTTCTTATTGCTTGCCCTACCATATGATGAGTATTACAAGCGTTTTTTTCTCCAGTAATATTATTGTTTTTAATTACTTCATCTGTTTGAGTAATTCTAAATAAATTTGCTGCTGATTCATTGCTACCCATATGATCTAGTATTTCTTCTTTATCAGGGTCAATGCCTTTTCTTTTTGCAATGTCTTTTGCTGTTTCTCCACCATATAGTCCTTTATAACCATAGTCATTAAACTTTGCATAATTATTTACACCTGCTTTTTTTGCAGTATCAAATAAGTATTTATTTTTGTTTTTAATATTTATTCGTGTATATAGTCTTTTTTCGTCTTCGTTTAGTTTATTATATTCTTCTTGTGTTAATTCCATTTTTCTTGTTTGAACAGCAAAATAAGTTTGACCCAACGCGACAGACTTATGTCTTGCTGGGCTTGCATTTTGTACTATCAAATAACAAGCGTATCTACTTAATTTATAATCTATTACTTCTTTAGTAGCACCATTGGGCATTTCGATCGTTTTCCCCTTAACGGGAAAATGTTCTTCTACATTAAAACCGCTCAAATTACAGCTTATTTTTGCTTTGCTTTAGTAAAGTGTTCCCATTTTGAATATTCTAAAGCACTCATTAATTCTCTTGCTTCCCAATATTCATTTCCTAATTCATCAATATGTTTAATTTCTTCAAATGTTTTATCTTTATATTCTTCTAATTCATTCTTCTCTTTAACTTCTGTATTCATTTCATACTTCCTTAATCAATATTATATACAATATTTTACCAAAGTCAATTATTTTGCTTAAATAATAGTCTGTTTTATTTTGCTAAATTATTAACTTTTGATTATTTATTTATGGCATTATACACAAGAAAGTAAAGAGTATTTATTTTGGTGATTGTAATCTTTGCACTATATATTTATGGCTTATATATGATAGACATTATTTTTAGACTACAGGCTAAAAATAACACTCTAAGACCATAGACTTAGAGTGAGCATAAAAAAATAGAGTATATAAACTATACTCTACTATAGAATTCTACAATTAGTGATTCATTGATTTCAGCGTTTAATTCGCTTCTTTCAGGATATCTAACATATGTAGCAGTTCTTTTTGCTTCATCATAATTAATAAAGTCAACTCTTTTAATCTTATTAGCTAATGCTATTTCAATTCCTTTGTGATCTGCAGAATTTTCTTTTATAGCAATAACATCTCCTGGTTTAACTCTGTAAGATGGAATATCAACTTTCTTACCATTTACAGTGATATGACCATGGTTAACTAATTGTCTTGCTCCTCTTCTAGTAGTAGCAAATCCAGCTCTATAAACTAGGTTATCTAATCTACTTTCTAGTAAGATAAGTAAGTTTTCACCATGAACACCTTTCATTTTTGCAGAGTCATTTACTAATTTTTTGAATTGTTTTTCAGAAACACCATACATAAATCTAACTTTTTGTTTTTCATTTAATTGAATAGCATAGTTAGAAGGTTTTCTTTTTTTGTCTTTACCATGTTGTCCTGGACCATAAGGTCTCTTTGCAATATCTTTACCATTTTCAAGTATTGAGAATGATACTCTTCTTGCTTGTTTGTTATTTGGGCCTGTATATCTAGCCATTTTTCTTTCCTCCTTCTCTTAGAAGGCATACTATATTTTAATAGGGTGTCTTTAGCATACTTTCGCTATGCAGCCTTAGTTACTTATAAATGACACATTACTAAAATAGATAGTATCCGCTGCTAAGCAATAATATTATATAATTAATGATATGGTAAGTCAAGAAAAACTTGCTAGTTTTGTTTATAATTTGATATTAAAAAGTGTAAAAAAAGTGTAAAGTAGTTAAAAAATGTCGAAATGTGTGCTATACTTGATATGATGATGATAGAAAGGGAAAGCTATCATTAAATTAGGAGGTGTTTATTAAGGGGGAAATTTCATTACAATTTTACAAAATAATTATATAAAATAAAACAAGAAAGGATGAATATGATGAAAAAGAAATTAATGAAAATGACTAAGATATTTTTAGTTTTAACTTTAATATTTTCACAATTATCATCAGTTACTAAAGTATTCGCAGATGAGATAACTGGTAATGATACTGAAATTAAAGATGAAACTAAAGAACTAGTGGTTAATGGATATTTAATGAATACATTTGATGATTCTATAATAAATGAAACTGAAAATGATGGTGTATTTGAATATAATGTTACCGCTGGTAAATATAGACAGATATTAGCTATATCTGGCGATAAAATAGATGATACTAAGAGTTATAGTGTCAAAGTAAATGATAATGATAGTGTTGTTATGACTGGCAAGGAACTTAAGAATGCTACTATAGAGGGTAGTGAGATAGACTTAACTAATTCATATAATACTATTATAGAATATACTGATAAGATTGTTATTACTGAGGTTAGTGAAGAGACTGAAACCGAAGCTTTAACTTTAGAATATAAGGCTAAAATTACTTATGAAGTAGAAGGTAATAGCTTTGATGAGGCTTTAAATGGTCTTTACGAGGAATATGTATTTGAAAATGGTAACTTTATAGTTAATGCTAAGGAATTGCCTTTATTACCTACTGTTCCTACTATGGAATACTTATATAGTTTATTAAATGAAAATAATGGTATTAAACTTGAAGTGTTTGATAGAGATAATAATCTTGTTACATTAGAAGAAGAAACACCTGTAGAAGGAGAAATTTCTAACAATGGAGAAACACCCGTAGAGGGAGATATTTCCGGCGAGGATACTCCAGTTAGTGAAACTCTTATTAAGAATGGATATACTTTAAAATTTACTAAAGGTTTAAGTGAAGCAATTTATAAAGTATATGTAATGGGAGATATTACTGATGATAGTATTTTTAGTGCTGATGATATGATACCTACAATGGAAGGATACCTTAATGGTGAAATGATTCCTACAATGGACTTATATCTTACTAGTCATGAGACTGAAGGAAAAGATGAATATGAGGAAGATCCATTTGGAACTATTACTATTGAAGATATTATGACTATTAATGGATATTTAAATCATTCTGAAAAAGAAAGAGAAAATACTGATTTAAATCTAGTATTTGGTAGTGATACTGATGAATTATATGTTGGCGATACTTTCAAAGTTAGTCTAGTTGTTAATTCTACAGACTTAGAAGACTATATCAATGGTATTGATGGTTTAGTTACTTATAGTGATAATCTTAAACTAATGAATGTACTATTTAATGAGAATTTAATTGGTACTTATAATGAAGATGGTAGATTTGTAGGAGCAGGTACTGAGCTTACAAATGGTACTACTGTTATAACATTTGAATTTATGGCTATTAATGATGGTGAAGGCACAGTTACTTTAAATGGTAGTGTTGCTAATGATATGATTATTAATGAATTTGAAGAAGTTAGTACTAGTGTTAATATTACTAGAAAGAGTTCAATTAATAATTTATATTCACTAAATGCTAGTGTTGGTACATTTGATACTGCATTTGATAAAGATGTTACTGTATATACTTTAACTGTTCCATATGGTACTAAAGAAGTTATATTATCTGGTTCTTTAGAGGATACTTTATCAACAGTAGATGGTTTATTTAAATATGAACTTACTGAAGATAAGACTACCGCGATTATAACTGTAACTGCTGAAGATGGTAGTACTAAGGTTTATACTGTATATATAATAAAAGAAAAACCACCAGTAGTTCCTACACCAGTAGTATACTATTATTCTTCAAATAATTATTTAAAAACACTTGAGGCTAAGGGTTATGAAATTAAATTTGATAGAGATACTTTAGTGTATGAATTAAGTGTTAAGAATGATGTTAAATCTTTAGATATTACTGCTATTGCAGAAGACTCTAGATCTAGAGTGGAAATTACTGGTAATGAAAACTTTAAAACTGGTAAAAACACTGTTATTATTTCTGTTAAAGCTGAAAATGGTGATGTTAGAGAGTACAAGTTAATTGTAAATAGAAAGAATACTACTACTACTTTAACTGAAGAAGAAGAATCTGGTAGCACTGCTGAAAAGGTTGTTATTATAATACTTATAGTACTTGTAGTATTAGGACTTCTATATCTTATCTTTAAAAAAGATGATGATGCTACTCCTACTGTTAAACCTGAAAATAAGAAAAATAATACAAAAAATAATAGTAAGAAATAAATAAAGAAAAAGAAAGAAATATCTTTCTTTTTTTTCTTTTTTTTGCTATAATGAAATAGATAATAGGGAGAGTGTCTATATGAATAGAAAGGGTCAGGCTTTAGTAGAATTTGTTTTGATATTACCAGTATTTATATTGATATTGTTTGCTATTGTTGATTTTGGTACTATTTTAAGTAAAAAAAATGAACTAGAAAATGATAGTATGGATATTGTTTCACTTGTTAAGAATGGTACTACTATAGAGGATATTAATAGGAAATATACTGATTTAGATATAACTATGAAAGAGGATAATCAATATACTAATATAACTATTACTGAGAATGTTAAAGTTATAACCCCAGGACTTAATTTGATACTTGGTAATCCATATAAGATTACTGTAGAAAGGGTAATACCTAATGCTAACACTTAATAATAAGGGTCAAAGTTTAGTCCTATTCGTAGTTATTATGCCAATTATATTACTTATGTTTGTACTTGTATATGATATTGGTAATGCTATGTATGAAAAGAATAAACTTTCTAATGTTAGTTATATGGTAATAGATTATGCTCTTGATAATATGGATAAAGTTGATGAGAATGATTTAATTGATTTGATAGATAAAAATACTAATAATCTTAGTAGTGTATCTGTACTTATAGATAATGGTAAGGTTAATGTAACTCTTACTAAAACTATAAAGGGAACTTTTGGTAAAGCATTTAATTTTGATTTGATTGAGGCTAAAAGTGAATATACTGGTTATATGGATAATGGTAATAAAAGAATAGAGAAGGTAGGTTGATACTATGAATGGTAAAATAATAAGTGTATCTTCAGTAAAGGGTGGAGTTGGTAAGACAACAATACTTCTTAATCTAGCGGGTATTTATTGTGAACTTGGTAAAAGAGTATTAATTATTGATATGGATTTGTTTTCTGGTGGTATAGCGATATCTCTTGATATTAAGAATACTAAGGATATATTTATGCTAGTGGATAGTATGGCTAATAATAGATTTACGGAACTTAGTAAGTATGTTACTTCTTATAATTCTAATATTGATGTATTAGCTGCTCCTAGAGACCCTAGAGAGGCAATGAAAGTTGATAGTAGGTATATTCCTCTTATATTTGATGCTGCTAAAAAGGAATATGATGTAGTACTTGTGGATACTTCTCATGTACTTAATGATATTAATTTGACTATTCTTGATTATTCTTATATGTCTTTATTTATTGTTACTAATGATTTAGTAGATTTAAAGAATATGAAAAGTCTACTTAGTGTCTTTATTGATACTGATAAGAAGAATTATTTAATTTGTTTAAATAGTTCTAGAGATACTGGTAGGGATTATATGAGTATGTATGATATTAGAGCTACGATAGATAGTAATATTGATTATACTATATCTAGTAATTATTATATAAAGAATATTGATAAGTATGTTATGAGTGGTGAGATACTTACTTTGAATAAGAAGATTAATACTTTTCATTCTAAAGATGTTGCTAATATGAAGAAGATGGCACTTGATTTGATTGATGATAGACATATTAAGGAGGGAAAGTAGAATGGCTAAGAAGACACTTACTGAGGCTTTTGATGTTAAGCCTAAAGAAACTCCTAAAAATGGTTTAAAAGATTATGATATATTTGGTGATAAGGGACTACTTGATAGTCTTAGAACGAAGATAGTTCAGAACTTAATTGAAGAGAATATTCCTGATGATGGTTTACTTGAGGATTATATTAATAATGAGATTGATAATACTTTAAGTGGATATGATTTGGGTACTTTAGAGAGAGGACATATTTTTAATTTAATTCAGAATGAAATAATGGGATATGGTCCTATTACTCCTTTGTTACAAGATAATGCTATTACTGAGATAATGGTAAATGCTCCTAATGAGATATATGTAGAAATAGATGGTAAGATAGCTAAGGATGAAACAGTATCGTTTATTAATGATAAGCATATTATTAGAACTATTCAGAGGATAGTACAACCTCTTGGTAGAACTATTGATGCTGCTAATCCGATGGTTGATGCTAGACTTAGAGATGGTTCAAGACTTAATGCAGTTATTCCACCACTTAGTTTGAAAGGACCTGTTCTTACGATAAGAAAGTTTAATAAGAAATTAGAATCTATTGATGATTTATTAAGAGGTGGTTCTCTTACTGTTAATATGGCAAGATTTCTTGAGGCTGCTGTTCAAGCTAAACTTAATATTATTATATCTGGTGGTACTGGTACTGGTAAAACGACACTTCTTAATATATTATCTGGTTTTCTAGGAGAAGATGAGAGAATTATTACTATTGAGGATGCGGCAGAACTTAAACTTCATCAGAAACATGTTATTTCGTTAGAGACAAGGCTTATTAATTATGAGGGTGAAGGAGAGGTTACTATTAGAGATTTGGTTAGAAACTCTCTTAGAATGAGACCAGATCGTATTATAGTAGGTGAAGTAAGAGGTAAAGAGGCTTTTGATATGATGCAGGCTATGAATACTGGTCATGAGGGCTCTCTTACTACATTACATGCTAATAATTCTATTGATACAATTAATAGACTTGAGACAATGATTTTAATGAATGAGATGGAAATACCAGTGTCTGCGGTTAGAGGATATATTGCTAATGCTATTGATTTAATTGTTCAAATAGATAGATTATCTGATGGTAAAAGAAAGATTACTTCTATTAGTGAGATAGATGGTATGAAAGATGGAGATATTGTTCTTAAAGAGATATTTTCATTTAAGCAGGTTGGAGTGGCTAATGATGGAAGTGTAATGGGAGAGTTTGGTGTTTATAAGAGAAAACCTAGAGTTTATGATAAAATTACAAGAAAAGGTATAGATATTAAAGATATTTTTAACTAAAGAAGAAAGGGATGATAATTATGGAAACAATGTTTATTTTGCAGGGTATTTTACTTGTTATACTTTTGATAATTATCATTATTTTATTTAGAAATGTACTAGGAGATAAGAAGGCGGCGAGAATTAAGTATTATTCTTTGGAGCCTATTAAGAGAGAAGAATTATCTTTTAGTGATAAATTTGTTAGTGGATATATATCTTTTGTTGGTAGATTTAGGAAAATTGTTAAGAAGAGTAATTATTTTACTAAGAGAAGTAAGAAGTATGAAAGATATATTAAATATAAAGATAGAGATAGAGTACAGACTGTTGATTTTATTACTAATAAGTTTATTATATCGATAGTATTTATTATTTTAACTACTATATCACAAATATTTACTACTAATTATTTCTCTTTATTTGGATATATTATTAATTATTTTATTGGATATTATTTACTTGATATATTGTTATTTTTGAATTATAAGAGAAAGACTAGAAATATAGAGAATGATTTACTTAGGGCAATAATTATTATGAATAATTGTTTTAAGGCAGGTAAGAGTACACTTCAAGCATTACAGACTGCTAGCGCGGAGCTTCCTTATCCTCTTGGAGATGAGTTTAAAAAGATGTATTTGGATATGAAATATGGATTATCTGTTGATACTGTTTTTGAAAGATTTGCTAGAAGGGTTAAACTACAGGAGGCTGTTTATGTTTCTTCATCTCTTACTGTTCTTAATAAGACTGGTGGTAATATAGTAGAGGTATTTTCTTCTATTGAGAGAACTTTATTTGATAAGAAGAAGTTAAAGGAAGAAATGAAGAATATTAGTTCTGCTCCTAAGATTGTAGTTATTATACTTAGTATTGTACCAGTACTATTTATAGGGGTTGTTTACTTACTTAATCCAACATACTTTAATCCTTTATTTAGTTCTACTCTTGGATATATTATTATTGCTATTATTGTGATTATGTTTATTATATATTTGATAACTTTATTAAGAACACTAAAGGTGGATGAGTAATATGAAGAAGAAAATGAAAAAGAAGAATGATAATTCTTTAAGAAGTTTATATAGTAAGAAAGTACTTAATAAAATTGATGAAAAGATTAATTTACTTGGAGTATCTTCAAGAGTTAGTACTTTGACTTTTTTGAATATTAGATTAATTACGATGATAGTTTTGGGAATAGTTGTATTTGTTTCTTTTGACTATGGTTATGTTTATGTACCATTTGTAATGATAATTTATTATATTTTATTTGAGAAGATATTTTTGAATAGAAAAATTAAGAAGAGAACGGAGAAACTTAATAGTGAAGCTATATATTTCTTTGAGGTTTTGACTTTGTCTCTTCAGACTGGGAGAAACTTGAATGAGGCTATATCTGTTACTATTAATAGTGTTGATGGAGAGTTGTCTTTGGAGTTTAAAGAGGCTATAAGACAAACTAGATTTGGTAAGAGCTTGAATGAGAGTTTAAATGATATTCAGAAGTTTATACCTTCGGATAGTATTAATAATATTATTTTATCTCTTACTCAGTCTAATATGTATGGTAGTAGTATTATTGATACTATGCATAGTCAGATTGATTATTTGAGACAAAGAAGAATATTAGAGGTTAAAGCTAAGATTAGTAAGGTACCTATTAAGATAAGTGTTATATCAGTATTTTTCTTTATACCACTTATATTACTTATTATATTAGGACCGGTAATACTTGGTTATATTGGTTAATATATTTAAATATATCTTGACTGTGAGAGAAAATAATAGTATTATATAAAAAGAAAATTATGAGGAGGAATATTTATGTCAGGACATAGTAAATGGTCTACGATTAAGAGAAAAAAAGGGGCAATTGATAGTGAAAGAAGTAAGGTTTTTCAGAAACTTGCTAAAGAACTTTATGTAGCTGCAAAGAGTGGTGATCCTAATCCTGAAAATAATCCTGGACTAAGAATGGTTATAGAAAAAGCTAAGGGTGAGAATATGCCTAAGGCTAATATTGAGTCTGCGATTAATAAGGCTAAGAATGCTGGTAATGGTGAGAATTATGAATCTGTTAGATATGAGGGATATGGTCCTTCTGGTGTGGCTATTATGATTGATTGTCTTACTGATAATAAGAATAGAACTGCTGGATTTGTAAGAAGTACTTTAACTAAAAGAGGGGGTAATTTAGGTACTGATGGTTCTGTTAGTTATTTGTTTGAAAGAAAAGGCGTTTTAGTACTTGAAAAAGTATATGATGAAGATAAACTTATGGAAGATATTCTTTCTTTAGATATACTTGATTTTATTACTGAAGACGATAGTTATGTTATTTATACTGATTCTAATAGTTTTATAGAAGTTAAAGATGCTTTAACTAATATGGGCTATGATAAGTTTATTGTTAGTGAAGTTACTTTTGTACCGAATAATTATATGGAACTTGATGAAGAGAGTACTGAGAAGGTTATTAATTTGATTGATGCTTTGAATGATTTGGATGATGTTCAGAATGTATATCATAATTTAGATATTTAATTTATTTATTATTAGCACTCTAAGCCTAAGGTCTTAGAGTGTTCTTTTGAGCCCATAGTCTCAAAAGAATATATCTACATATCTATTATATATAAGCCAAATATATCTACTATGATATTATTTGATATTAAAATAAAGTAAAGATAATTTTATTAAAATTATTGATAATAAAATTAAAATATGGTAATATAATAGTAGGTTAATAGATAGAGGTGATAGAAAATGAAATTTAGTAAAATGATTTTTGTTTTGACAATTGCCGCTAGTGCTATATTTATTTGTATGATGGGTAGTTCTTATGCTTATTATACTGCTACTGCTACTGATATAAGTGTTACTACTGGTACTATTAATAATGGTATTTCAGTAGTATTTACTGATAATAATTATGTTAATGTTAAGACAGGTGTTCCTTTAGATGATGAACAAGTTATGGAATATGCTAAGGCTAATACTTTTTCAATAATGCCTGATGCTACAACTTTAGAGGGGTATGATGCTTATGTTAATATTTCATTAATTAATGTTAAAATAGATGATGCTTTAAAAGTAAGTGATTTTAAGTATAGTCTTGTTTGTATAGATGGTAATAATAGTCAAAGTAATCTTGGTAGTGGTGATGGTACTTCAATTACTACTGGTACTAATATTTCTATTGGTGATATGAGTACTACTAATAATACATTTAATATTAATACTAATTATCAATGTTATTTTAGAGTATGGATTGCTAATAAGGCTGATACTAGTCAAAATGAACTTATGGATAAGAAGTTTTCAGCATTATTAAAAGTAAATACTATTATGAGAAAGCAGTGATTTTATGGATAAGAAGAAAAAGATTGGATTATATATAGTATTTGTTTTATTACTTTGTATAGTAGTAGGGGCCGCTAGTTACGCTTATATTGTTGCTAGAACTAATGAAGGGAATGTAGATAATAATTCTGGTAAGGTGGATGTTGATTATACTATAACAGAAAATATTACTGGTATTCAGTTAATGCCATCTGAAGATAAATCTGGAGGACTTCATTCAGTAGCGACTGCTAAAATAAATAGTGGTAGTGTACCTTCAGCATTTAATATTTATATTACACCTACTAGTATTACAGGACTTAATATTGCTGCTTTGAAATGGGAAGTTGTTGGTACTTATAATGGTACTACTGTATATAGTAAGAATGGTAATTTTAGTACAGCAGTTAAAGATACTCCTATTACAATAGTAGATAAATATGAACTTAAGAGTACAAATACAACATTTGATATTTATATATGGTTAGATGCTAATTTAATTAATACAGCACTTAATGATAATAGATTTACTGCTAAAATAAGTGCTGATACAGTACAAATTACTGGTAGTTATTAGGAGGTTATTAATAATAATAGTATCAGTAAATATTACTTATGCTTGGTTATCTTGGTCTGGAGTAGTTAATATATCTGGTACTAGTGAATGTTTTGATGTTAATTATGTTAAAGGACAAGATATAGGTAGTGATAGTAATCCTGCTAATTTTAGTTTAGCAAGTACTTATACTGAAGGCTATCTTCAGTAATTAAAGTTAATTTAAAAGATACTTATATTATAAGTAATGGTACTGGTAATTTACCTATATATAATAATATAGAAATAAATAATGAAGTAAAACAGTTAACAGTATATATATGGATAGATGGTAGTTTAGTAAATAATGATAATTCTAATGATATATTATCTAGTGTATATAAAGAAAATATAAGTATGAGTATAGAAAGTGGTGATAAGTAATGAATAAGAAAAAGAAAATATTTTTAATAACTGGTATATCACTCTTAGTATTAATAGCTATAG